>ERZ772967.1-NODE-1-length-525842-cov-10.605534_pt1:0-2500 | contig 525842 bp, 405 predicted proteins | sample MGYA00511677_ERZ772967 | MGnify/ENA primary metagenome ERZ772967 (study PRJEB29015, sample SAMEA2737931) | human oral metagenome | biome: human oral; feature: human-associated habitat; material: dental | place: China | collected 2146 ...
TAGTGACTGGGGCTAAGTCGTAACAAGGTAGCCGTACCGGAAGGTGCGGCTGGAATACCTCCTTTCTGGAGATTCCGTAAAGGAACCTTGTTCTTAGGTAGGACCGTAGGAGTACAAGATAGGGATAAACCGTTTTTTAGACGTGAGGATTACCGAAATTCCTCTCACGATGAAAGAGTTCTCAGGGATTCTTTCATGGGTGCACCACCCTTTTTGTTAGAAATATATCGAGCGAACGCAAAAATAGAGAATTAAGGGCGCGGAGCAATCAGCGAAAGACAGAGATCAGCCGTGCACGACGACATTAGCCAGTCCTATAGCTCAGTTGGTTAGAGCGCTACACTGATAATGTAGAGGTCGGCAGTTCAACTCTGCCTGGGACTACCTGAATCCGAAGGAGGATTTATGGGGGATTAGCTCAGCTGGCTAGAGCACCTGCTTTGCAAGCAGGGGGTCATCGGTTCGAATCCGATATTCTCCACTTGGTCATCACGCTGTAAGGTGTGGTTGACAATGTGATCTTTGACATACTTGGTAATATAATTAGAAACAACAAGAGTAGAGCCGTGTTCTATTTGGGAACAAATGGAATACGAATATAAAAGCAAAGGTAACGAGTCTTGAAAGAGACTTAGTATTTACTCAACAATCGTTCCTTATTGTGGGTGACCACAAGAAAGGACGTAAGGCGAAAAAAGACAAGGGCAGACGGTGGATGCCTTGGCTCTCGGAAGCGAAGAAGGACGTGATAAGCTGCGAAAAGCTACGGGTATCGGCACATACGAATTGATCCGTAGATCTCCGAATGGGGCAACCCGGCATATGGAAGATATGTCACTGTACAGAGTACAGAGCAGACGTGGGGAACTGAAACATCTTAGTACCCATAGGAAAAGAAAACAAAAGTGATTCCCTTAGTAGTGGCGAGCGAACGGGGAATAGCCCAAACCGGCTTTGTTTCGGCAAAGTCGGGGTAATAGGATCAGACAACAAATTATATAAAGACTTTAGTAGAATAGTGTTGGAAAGCACAGCCAGAGAGCGTGACAGCCGCGTAGACGAAAGGGTCGCTATATAAGAGTTTGACACCTGAGTAGCTCGGGACACGTGAAATCCTGAGTGAATTAGCGGGGCCCATCCCGTAAGGCTAAATATACCCGAGAGACCGATAGTGAACAAGTACCGTGAGGGAAAGGTGAAAAGGACCTCGAACAGAGGAGTGCAATAGACCCTGAACCCGTCTGCCTACAAGCGGTAGGAGCCCCTACGTGGGGTGACTGCGTGCCTTTTGCATAATGAACCTACGAGTTGCCGTTGCTGGCAAGGCTAACCGGCTATAGTCGGGTACCCGGAGCGAAAGCGAGTCTGAATAGGGCGTTTATAGTCAGCAGGGGCAGACGCGAAACCAAGTGATCTACCCTTGGCCAGGTTGAAGGTTAGGTAACACTAATTGGAGGACCGCATCGGTAAGCGTTGAAAAGCTTTCGAATGAGCTGAGGGTAGGGGTGAAAGGCTAATCAAACTTGGAGATAGCTCGTACTCCCCGAAATGCATTTAGGTGCAGCCTCAGGAGTTTCTTATAAGAGGTAGAGCGACTGATTGGATGCGAGGCTTTCACCGGCTATCAAGTCCAGACAAACTCCGAATGCTTATAAGTTATCCTGGGAGTGAGGGCATGGGTGCTAAGGTCCATGTCCTAAAGGAGAAGAATCCGGACCATCGGCTAAGGTCCCTAAATCACTGCTAAGTTGGACAAACGCGGTCAAGATGCGAAGACAGCTAGGATGTTGGCTTGGAAGCAGCCATTCATTTAAAGAGTGCGTAACAGCTCACTAGTCGAGGATTTTGGCATGGATAATAATCGGGCATAAGCAGTGTACCGAAGCTGTGGGATGTTAATACATCGGTAGGGGAGCATTCTAACGGAGAAGAAGATTCGAAGACGATTCGGGTTGGATTTGTTAGAAAAGCAAATGTAGGTATAAGTAACGATAAAGGGGGTCAGAAACCCCCTCGCCGAAAGACCAAGGTTTCCTGATCAACGCTAAACGGATCAGGGTTAGTCGGGCCCTAAGCGGTAGCCGAACGGCGCACGCGATGGCAGAATGGGTTAATATTCCCATACTAATCATATGAGTGATGTGGAGACGGAGAAGTGACAGTACGGCCAACTGACGGAATAGTTGGTTAAAGGGTGTAGATGTAGATTGGGGTAGGCAAATCCGCCCTGAGAGTCGAACCTGATAGTACAGAGCGTGCATGCACAATCTGATAAGTACGTAAACAGGCTCCCAAGAAAATCCGCTAAACATATTGTATGATTACCCGTACCGCAAACCGACACAGGTGGTTGGGTTGAGTATACTAAGGCGCTCGAGTGATTCGCGGTTAAGGAACTAGGCAAAATAGTCCTGTAACTTCGGGAAAAAGGACGCCTCTGAGCGATCAGAGGTCGCAGAGAAAAGGCCCTGGCGACTGTTTAACAAAAACACATGGCTAT
>ERZ772967.1-NODE-1-length-525842-cov-10.605534_pt1:5000-525842 | contig 525842 bp, 405 predicted proteins | sample MGYA00511677_ERZ772967 | MGnify/ENA primary metagenome ERZ772967 (study PRJEB29015, sample SAMEA2737931) | human oral metagenome | biome: human oral; feature: human-associated habitat; material: dental | place: China | collected 2146 ...
CGAGATATGCATCGGACAATTGGAAGTGATTGTCAAGAGAGCTATGTAGACTAGTTTTCGTGAACTCTTCTTTATCGAATAGCACCTCTCCATTTTTTGAGATGGTAACGAGGACCTTCTTATCAAACTCGTCGTAACCCTCTATCTTGACATCCGTATCTGCCTCTTGTATAATGATATGCCAATCGCTATACGTGCTATCGACAACTGTCTTGAGATTCTTATAATCACGCTCTGTAGTTACTTTATTGGCCTCTTCATCAGCTGTTTTCTTACTTCCTTTTTTACAGCCAATAATAAGCCCTGCACTCAAAACGGAGAGCAATAGGAGCATCGATGCCCGCATCCCGATGAGAGTCTTCATAATACTTCTGTTTGTTGTTTTAAGTTTTCTATAGTATGATTCTTCTCGCCTAGGAGAACGAGTACAAATGTACTGAATTTGTTTGATAAATAGAGGAATGGACGTGAATAGCCCAACCTCTCGAAATAGAGTGGGAAAACTTCATTTGATCTGTCCGGTGGAATGAAAGAAAAAATAGCCCAATACTTTGCGGAGTATAGGGCAGAAAGAAAAAGTTTCTTGGGCGGCAGCAAAAAAAATATAGGGCTGCAATTCGAACCCTTTTAGGCTGAAAATCATGCTAATCTAGGGCGAGAGGGATATAGCATTCGACGGAATATGATTCGGAATGGATATGCCTATTGCATCGGGGCGTTTTACAAATACTACGACCCTTGTACAGAAAGCGGGTACAAAAGATAAATCCAATGCCTAATAGTGTAATCATGCCAATATGAAAAAGTCTGTCCAGATTCTTTATATTATCTTTTTATTTTCCTCCTCGCTTTCGCCTTCCTACCCTCTTCCTTTTGCACATACTTCCACACTTTCACGGCTATCAGCTGCTCGTTGTCCGATCGTCCTGCATATCGGAACTTGCCTCTTTTGGGTTCGAAACTTATCGGTTTGGGTATGCGGATCAAGGGACTGTTTTTGTTGATACAGGGTACCTCTGTCATTTTCCAGCAAGCGTCGAGGTACGATGCTTCGTAGATGTTGTAGTGCCCCGTCTCCGCATCCTTGACGAAGTGGGCTACGGCGCTGCATTCGTTTCCACCCCAGCTTCTCTCCGTCCTTTCTTTCCAATAGAGGGTAAACTCGGGATTGAGTCCCCTGAACTTCTCTTCCTCCATTTCCGACCCGTACAAAAAGTAGGGGCAGTTTACGGGTGCGTAAAGGGCTACGTGTTTCAAGTAGGTCTTGTGGTCCTGATCGTTCTCCAGACACACGTTCAGCTCCGTTTGCTCAAACAGTGGCGTAGGGTATTCTATGGGTTCATACTGTGTAGAGTTGCACATCATGGCGAATAGTATGGGTATGATTGCTTGTATCATTGCTATATCAATAAGAATAAGCGACTCAATGGTATTACTATTGACGGGGAGAATGTAGTATAGCCTCTCTAGGAAAAGCCCCTCTCCACACGATTAGAGGAGAGAAGTGTGGGAAAACAACAGATAAGAAGATCAACTAACGCCTACAAATCTTCTCAGGAGAATATCGAACATGACTATAATATGTTGCTTAAGTCTTTAATAAAGTTGATTTGTTGGCTCTTATTGCTCTCAAAAATAAAGTCATTCAGGCTCTTACTCTTATATTTAGAAAAGTCGCCAACAATTATGAGCGGCATCTGGTATTGTGCGAATTTTTGAAGGATCTCTCCTGCTATTTTAGTTCTTAAGTCAAAGAATTCAGGTGTAATATTCTTCTCGTGAATAATGATTTTGTCAAAGCCCTGATAATATAGGTTACCCAACAAATCTAATCCGTCTTCAGTGGATCTTAAGATTACTTTGTCAGTTATAATTTCAGCCACCTTTGTATCCTCTATATTGTGAGTTTTAATTTCCATGTACTATTCATTGTTAGTCCCTTAATTGTCTGCTCTTTGTCCGTTGTTGATGAACTATAAGACAAGATTTCCTTCTCTATCAATCTGCCAAAATGGATTGTAGGCAACCTCGAACACATAGCCATCTAAGTCCTTAAAATAGCCACTATATCCTCCCCAAAATACCTTTTGTGCAGGTTTTACAATGGTAGCTCCGAGCCGTCCAGCTTCTTGCATCACGGCATCGACTTCCTCCTCCGATGTAGCGTTGTAACTAATGGTCATGCCTGAAAAGGCTGCCTGTTGATAGCTTAATGTGGTATCTTTTTCTAATTCTTGCAGTGGGTATAATCCCAAAACAATCCCGCCTAAAGGGAATAAGGCGTAGGATTCCTGACTATGTTCCGACCTTTTCCAGCCTAACCCCTCATAGAAAGTCAATGCCTTTTGAAAGTCTTTTACTCCTAATGTGATTAAAGTGAATTTCTGTCTCATAAGCTATACTTTCTGATTCCCAACAAAGTTACTGCTTTCATATAGATAGAAAGAGAAGACGAAATCTGAAGGTGGCGCGTATGTTAATCTCGAAAGTCTCATTAGCAATCTCCTGAGAGTGTGTTATCAAGTTGTGAGAAATGTCTTGCAAGTTGTCAATTGCACGGTGGATTCTTTCTTGTCGGGAGATATTTGTTAGCGGTCAAACTTCAGATTAACCGCCCTAAACACAGCATGTCGTGTTTTATGGGAAATGATGTTGTTTTGGGAGCTTATGGTATCTTTGTTATGAGGAGTGAGATTTATGGACTAGAGTAAGCGTATAGTATCAGTGTATCTGGTTCGTGCTGACCACTAGTAGCTCCAAGAGGATTGTTTGTTATTTTATTGGGAATCTAAAATTTTTACAGATATATTATGAAGAGAATTCAGGAAAGACTAGAAGATTGGGCTAAGGAGGCATATGATTTCTATTATCCTAAAGCCAAAGAGCTAGATATGGACTTTTATACACAGTCCAATTTAAGGTTAATATCAGAGGACGAACCAGTACACCTGATGGTAATAGGCATCAATCCAGGTTTTGGTGGACGTTTTCAACCTGACAGATTCAAGGAAAGTAGTGATATATTGGATGGGAATGTTGTCGATGGTAACCCTGTAAAAATCCAAGGATTTAGGATATTAAAGACCCTACGTTCAATATTAGAACATTCTGGCAATGGGGGACTTCTGGACGATGAAAAGACATTTGTATTCACGAATGCAACATTCTTTTCTACACACAAAGAGAGCGGACTAGCCAATAGTGGAGTACGGGAAGCGCAAAGAGATTCAATCAGATATTCCAAAAGTTTAATCGAAATTATACAGCCTAAGCACATTATCTGTTTAGGAGGGGAAAATTGTATACATCTTCTTGTTCGTAATACACAGCCTCTATTATCCAATACAGCAAAGCTAGAATATGGAGTTATTGGCAATATCCCAGTGTATGGGATTAAGCACACTAGCTCTTATTGGTCATCTGAAGAAAAGGAATTGGTTGGGAAAGCCTTGGGTAATGCATTTGCTATCGACTCTAAGCCCATTGACCTCGAATCTTGGAACATGACTACGAAAGAGCTCATCAATGTATTCATTCAAAAGAGAAATGATAGAAAAGAGATAAAGCTTAAAACCCATTTCGAATGGAAGCATATTTATATCTCTCTATGCAATTACTGCAAATACAATTTGAATTTGGAGGTGTCTGAGGAAAAAGAAGATTGGAAACGTTTTTCTATTAAGGATTCGGGTGGAAATGACTGGCTCATTCTTGCGTTGATTAATCAGGAAGGTAATAAGGGCATAGGAATAAGGTATCAAAAAGAGAATCAACCGAAAGTTGATGATTTTGAGATGATATTGTCAAGACTACAACGTATTGATGCAGGATTCAAACCGAACATTTCCAATGAAAAGGTCATTTGGATAGGATGGTTGAATCTACTGAACCTGCAATGTAAAGATACAGATGGATGTATCGAAGGATCAAAAAGGCTTCTAGATGAAATTATTCGTGCACTCTCAGAACATATCTAGCGATTTTATTCTAAATCATTTTCCGGTAGGCACCCTCTCGTTGGTGAAAGGGGCTCCGGCTGTTGGCAAAACAGCGTTTGCTATTTCGGTGGCCTTACGTTTAGCTCAGAGCACTCGAAGGGTACTCTATTTTTCGCTTGAGATGAGTCAATCGCGGCTTGTTGATAGAATGAAACTTCAGATAGAAGAGAATAAGTTGCAGGATCTAAAGAGTAGAATCGTCATTGATGATACGCCACAAATTAGCTTAGATCAAATCCGTAGCAAACTCGAAAGAACATCTGTTGACTACGTGCTTGTGGACTATATCCAGCTCTTGAGTCCATCCTCTCTTGCGACGTCTCGAAAGGAGGAGCTCATATCCATTTTGCAAGACTTGAAGCTAATGGCAGAAGAGTTCCGTGTTGCTATTGTCGGATTGTTTCAGCTACCCAAATGTTTTGGTAGGGGTGAATCCCACAACGACCTCAATAATTCGGATAGTGACGATGACTCTGCTGTAGATATACCTGGAATCAACGTCGGCTTAATAGATAAAGAAGGAAAATACAACTTTATTACATCACCTTTTTCTTCTTAGCCCGCTAAAAAGAGAGAGGGGATGCAAAGGAGGTGTACTCAAAATCATAGGGGAATTTAGGAGACAAAGCCCACGTTGCAGACATTGCAGCGTGGGCTTTTCTTTTTTGTAGTATTGTCCCCAATGAAATGCAATCTCTCGAAAGCATATTATTTCGTACAAAATCAGTACCTTTACAAAGGGTGATGGCGAGCTTATGGGGCTAAAATGTTTTCACAATATGGGTGATACGATGAGTTTATATTTGCTTAGGAGCAAATATCATACTTATAATTAGATCTCTTATTATAATTTGACGTGACGAGATCGTGAAACTTGATTAACAAAACTATGAGATGCATAACTAAAATACTATGCCTGCTGCTATCTCTTTTTACTTCAATAAAAATGATAGTGGCACAGAATACGATCAAACCTTTATTAGAATGGGATGTAACTGCATTTTGCTCTTATAACTCATACCATCCTTACAATTATTTGAATGCTGATAATAATTGGGAAATTCTTTGTGCTCTTAGGACGGAACACTTGCTATCCGAATTACAGTCGATGGGAGTCAATTACAGCCAAAGTCAAATTATGCTCCTTCATGTCGGAGGATTTCTTAAGTATAAAGAAAAGAGATGGGTTACGACTATGCCCATATTCGACAAAAAAGAGACCGACTCTATACGAAACTTTTCCAAGCAAATAGCCGAAATACTTTATTCCAAAATGGAAAATGATTATCGTAGCTTCTTAAAAGAGCTATCACAAAATGGATATGAGGACAACTCTTTTAGTCTTACGTTTTCATATCTACTTGACGGAAAAGCTTGGAATAAGATCTCCCCGAAGAAACAGGAGTTGGGAAATTATGCCACTTGGACGGGAGTTATTTGGGCAATGTATGCACCACGCCAACAGCAGAAAATCGGAACAAATGGATTTGGAGCATTAAGACTGAATTGGACAGACAGCCTTGCCTATTATCCCAACAACCAAATAATGTTTGACTTTCAAAACGAATTTATAAAGAACAGAAAGGTAACAGATGCCAAGCTGATAGAGCAGCTTTATCGTTTTGGGGTGGTTGATCAAAGTGGAAAAATAACCATTCCGATAATCAATGAAACCGAAACAAACGAGTTTAATACTATTTGTGACGTCATCATAGAAAAACTTGCATCTGCGGTTGAAGGTAATTTGGAACAGTTTATGAAAATAGCTGACATGCAAAACAAAGAACTTTCTACCGTTATTTTCTACCACGAGCTAATATGGGATCTTATGGAATTATTGCAAAAAAACAGATTGATAAGAATGCCCCGAATACTACTATCGTCCCAAGCTCCCCAAAAAGAGATTGGAAATCTAATGTTTTTTACTGTGAAACAAGATTAGGTCTCAAAAGGCGTTAATGACAATTTATTCCACTTTCTTTAATCCAAAACGTTTGTATCTACCATTCTTTTGTTTTCTTTCTCTGTCAAGCTTCCCCCTTCTATCTCTGATGAATGAGAGGTCGGCTCTTACAGCTGGTTGTGCTCTATGAGATAAATGATGCGCTCGGTAAGAGCATCTTCTCGATTGAAGCGTGGGTCATACTTACTCTTGAGGTCTCCCCCATAGAAGCCGGCAAAGATATTGTACATAGAGGCTTTGAACCCTCCATAGAAAGCCTTGATGAGTTCGTATCCGGTGCTGCACGATTGCCTATCCATTAGCTTAATAAGCAGAAGTCCCTGCCGGAGTGTGAATTTCTTCATGATCGGCTTGTATTCCTCTACCAAATCGCTCTCTATTCGGTCGAGATGGCGATTCCTAGCACGATCGTTGGGCAGAGTCTCTAGGTATTCGTAGGTCTCCATCATGATAGCCGTGAGCTTTTTGGCATAGGGGAGTACTTTCTTTACATCGCGTATTTGCCGCCAATTGTCATTTTGCTCTTCTCTCGTAAGGGGGGCAAAGCGTAGGCGATAGTGGTGCTGAACGGTTATCTGTGGGAGGGCTGCGTAGTACGTGGTATCGTTGTTCGACACCCTAGGGTGCAGGGTAACGCTATCGGCTGCCTTTGCATCAAAGAGGTTCTGAGCGTGGGCTTGCCATGAGAGGGTGAGTAGTAAAAGGGAGTAGAGAAGGTGTCTATACTGTTTCATCGGTGTGTGCTTTATATTGTGGAGCAAACTTACCACATTTTTTGCTACTAGCAGTTTAGTCTTTTCCCTTAAAAAGGAAGTTACCCCTTCTCCATCACGAAGATGAAGAGGGGGTAACACTCTCTTGCTAAAAACATTCCAATCTAACGAGAAGTCTCTCGTGTGGAGTCCTTAACAATCTCTGCGCTCAAATGTTTGTGTATATGAGCATAGGTTGTTCGCTCGCTTTTCGCACGCTCTCGGCGTGTTCCACTCTCTTGCAGTACCGCTCGCATTGGCGGCAAAGATCGTATCCCAGCAAGGCTCCCAAGATAAAATCCTCCTCCGGGGAGAGACTATTGAGGGGGCGTTCGCGTAGGAACTTCTTGAGGGTCTTGAGGCATTCGCTGCGCCCAAAAAAGATATTTACACAGCTTTTATTGGGCACAGGTTGCACGAAGTACTCAATCTCTCTATGGCTGAGCTTGCCTAGGGCAAGGGGAGTATACTCTTCACTAATAGTATAAAGCACGAGGTTACGTACTCCTTTTTCGTACTCATACACGAGGTGCGAAAACACCTTCATGTCGGCATCAAGAGCCTGAGTTGCGATGATCTCTTCCATATCAGATAACCTTTGGGTGCAAAAGAGTGTAGAGCGGATATTAAAGGTTGGGTTGGAGAGCGGCTACCCAGTTGTCAATGCGGTCGCCCGTCTTGTCCGACTCGTTGATCTCGTCGAGGAGGAGACCGATGAGCTTACCACCCTGCTCGCAGCGAGTTTCGTCGTAGCCGTAGTCTTCAGCAGCTACTTCGCCAATGAAGGTGCAGCTAGTCCCTTCCATCTCTTCTTTGATGGTAGCAAGGGCGTCGCAGAATGTATCGCTATATGAGGAAGAATCACCGCAACCGAAGAGACCCACGCACTTGCCGGCGAGGTTTTGTCCCTTAGCTTTGGGGAGGAAGCTTTCCCAATCGTCTTGGAGGTCGCCCATACCCCAAGTGGAACTACCGAGGAGTAGAACATCATAATTTGCCATAGAAGCAGCGTCTGCGGAAGCTACGTCGTGAATGTCTGCTGCATCCACACCGAGACGCTTAGCTATGGTCTTTGTTACATCGGCAGTCGTACCACTTGAGGATCCAAAGTAAATACCAATCTTTTTCATCGTTTGTGTCTATTAATTTCTAACATTACTAGTTTACGATGCAAAGTTAGAGACTCCAGAATAGCCGTACAATCACTATTTATAGGTGCTGAGAGGACTTTTTTATCGCAAATAGTAGTGATATTGACCTGAAAGAGGGCTTAGGGGGATAAGATTAGAGGCGACTACGCAATGTAGCCGCCTCTTTGTTATGGAGAAGTAGTCTCGCCTTCCCTTCTATATCAGGTGTATTAGGGATGCCCCTCCCCCTTAGGGGTTAATAGATGGAGTAGCTCTTCTCGCGCATGGACTCAGCATCAGCGTAGAGGTAGATCCATGGACAGCGAGAGGCGATGAAGTTGGCAGGATACTCTTTTGCTTCGGGAAGAAGGTTGATGATATCGCCAATAGCAAATCGGGCTTCTCCCCCAAAGGCGTAGAGCGCAAGCCCCCTAGCCCCTTCAATCGTGGGAATGGATAGGGTTACATGCTGATCGCCATGGGAGGGGTGTGCGTTGGCAAAAGCGATTGGTTCTTCGAGGAAGATATCATGCTGACCCGCGAAGATGCCAGCAACATGTCCGTCCTTAGTCATATCCATGAGTACCATATCGAAGCGAGGAGCTCCACCTACCTTGGGTAGGGTTTTTAGGATCTCTTGAGCATAGCGCTCAGCCTCAGTCTCGGGGGCATTATCCGTATTGATGGGATGGATATTGGAGGAGGGAATTTCTATCTTATCAAAGAGATGAGCTTTAGCCACGAGGTGATGGAGTCCTTTTTGTTGCCCACTCATCACTTCCGAAGCGTAATAGATCTGCACTTTAGACCACTCTATAGGAGTATTTGCAAGAGCTTGGTATAGAGGAATTGCAGGGAATCCGCCTGTAAGTGCGAGGTAGTAAACTTCGCTTTTCTCTACCTCTTGTTGTATACGCTCCGCGAGCTTCTTGGCAGTGGCTTCGGCACTGGGATAACTTATTGTATTCATTGTTATAATCTTTGTTTTGTACCTATAGAGGTAACAAACGAAGTAGTACAATTAGTTCGCTAGAATAGGCTCGCAAGGTGGATAATCGTCTTCATAGCCTTGTACATCGTAGTAAGGGAGCAATACTCGTACTTGCCATGGAAGTTCATGCCTCCCGTAAATAGATTGGGGCAGGGGAGACCCATGTAGGATAGTCTGGCTCCGTCCGTCCCTCCACGAATTGGCTTGACAAGAGGGGTAACCCCAGCCATCTTCATCGCCTGCTTGGCACGCTCGATAAGCTCGGGATAAGGGGCTATTTGTTCCTTCATGTTGTAGTATTGGTCTTTGAGGGTTAGGGAGATAACCTCTTCGCCAATCTTGGTATTAAGGTAGCTAACAGCTGCCGAAATAATCTGTTTTTTCTTCTCGAATAGCTCTCTAGAGTGATCGCGAATGATGTATGCCATCTCGGCAGACTCTACGCTGCCGGAGAGGTGGATAAGGAGGAAGAACCCTTCGTACTCCTCGGTCAGCTCGGGGCGCATCCCCACGGGAAGCATCTCGTGGAGGTCGCAAGCAATTTGCAAGGCATTCAGCATCTTACCTTTGGCAGAGCCGGGGTGGATATTACGCCCCTGAATGGAAAGTTTGGCAGAAGCTGCATTGAAGTTTTCGTATTCGAGTTCTCCCTCGAACCCTCCATCCACGGTATAGGCAAATTGGGCACCGAATTGCTTTACATCAAAGTGGTCTACGCCACGTCCTATCTCCTCGTCGGGAGTGAAGCCAATACGGATTTTCCCATGGGCTATCTGAGAGTTGGTCATAAAGTACTCTGCCATGGTCATAATCTCGGCAACCCCGGCTTTGTCGTCAGCCCCGAGTAGGGTAGTACCATCGGTAGTAATGAGGGTATGACCCTTGTAGAAGGAAAGCTCGGGGAAGTCTGCCACGGTCATCATCAAACTCTCGTTGAGGCGGATGTCTTTGCCATCGTAGTTCTCAATAATCTGAGGCTTTACGTTGGCTCCGCTCATGTCGGGGGCTGTATCTACGTGCGAGATAAACCCAACGACGGGGCGATCTTCCATTCCCTTTGTTGCCGGAATGCTCCCCATCACATAACCATATTTATCCATGGAGACCTCGGTAAGCCCGAGCGCAATCATCTCGTCGTGCAGCGCACGGAGGAGTACTAATTGCTTATCGGTAGAGGGGAAAGTATCAGAAGCTTCGTTGCTTTGGGTATCGAAGCTCACATAGTGCAGGAATCGTTCTTTGAGATCCATATTGATAGATGCTAGAGAGTTTAAAGATTATTTTTTCTGACCACGGATTGCGTCCCATGCGAAGTAGGCAATGATAAGCAGATACATAGCCAGTGAGAGCCAATGCGCCGAGGGGGTAGCATACCACTTGGAGGCGAAGAGATCTACATTGTTGAATTTGAGAATGGCACTTACGACCCCCATGAGAGCTCCGCCTGCGATAAATCCCGATGCAATGAGCGTACTCTTGTCTCTGCGAGCCTTGTTGATAGAGGCGTCTTTGCTGCGAGAGCCTACAAAATGACTAATTAGACCTCCAACCAAGAGGGGGACATTGAGTTGTAATGGGATAAACATACCCAAGGCGAAAGGTAGAGCCGGCACCTTTATAAAGTTGAGGATAAGAGCGAGGATAGCTCCTATTGCATAGAGAATCCACGGAGTTTCACCTCCTTCCATCAAGGGCTTAATCACAGCTGCCATAGCATTTGCTTGAGGGGCTACTAGGGCTCCTTCGCCTTCGAATCCGTAGGTTTTGCTGAGGATAATCATTACTCCTGCTACAGTTAGAGCCGAAACAAAAGTGCCGAGGAACTTCCATTTCTCTTGTTTCTGAGGAGTCGTACCGAGCCAATAACCAATCTTGAGATCCGTGATGAAGCCACCTGCCATAGAGAGAGCTGTACATACAACACCGCCGATAATCATGGCAGCCATCATCCCACGCTCTCCTTGGATACCCACGCTTACGAGTATTACAGAGGTGAGAATAAGGGTCATAAGAGTCATGCCGGAGACGGGGTTGCTCCCCACTATTGCGATAGCATTAGCAGCAACGGTGGTGAAAAGGAAGGCGATGACGAATACAATCAGAAGGGCAATGAGCGTCTGTGATATGTTATGAATAACGCCAAATTGAAAGAAAACAAAAGTGGTAATAAGAGCTGCAATGATGCCTACGAGCACAAACTTCATGGATAGATCTTGTTCCGTACGAAGGGTAGGACCATTCAAATCTCGCTTATTACCCAGTTCGTTAGCAGCCAGTTTTACGGCGCGTCCTATTATGCCCGAAGACTTGAGAATGCCGATAATCCCTGCCATGGCAATGCCTCCAATCCCTAAGGGACGTGCGTAGTTGGCAAAGATTTGTTCGGCACTCATGGCTCCTACCGTTAGGTCGATACCATCTCCTACGGGGAGTGTCATGCCGGGGGCAAAGTAGCCAATGAGGGGAACAATTACGAACCAGACAAGGAAGGAGCCCCCACAAATAATCGCTACATAGGGTAGCCCAATGATGTAGCCGAGCCCGAGCACTGCAGCTCCGGTGTTTAGTTTGAAGACCATCTTGTACTTATCGGCAAGGGTTTCTCCCCATGCCATCATACGAGTGGAAATCTCATCGGTCCACCAACCAAAAGTGCTGATGATGAAGTCATATAGACCTCCAATAAGCCCACTCAGTGCAAGTAGTTTGGTTTGTTTACCGGCACTCTCGCCCGTTACAAGTACCTCTGTTGTAGCTGTTGCTTCTGGGAATGGATACTTACCATGCATCTCCTGTACAAAGTAGCGACGGAAGGGAATGAGAAGGAGTATCCCTAGGCATCCCCCTACAAAAGAAGAGAGGAAGATTTGCCAAAATCCTGCCTCTAATTGTAAAATGTAGAGGGCGGGAAGGGTGAAAATAGCACCTGCCACAATAACCCCTGAGGAGGCTCCGATGGATTGAATGATTACGTTTTGCCCGAGCATATTCTTCTTGCCCGAGAGCGAGCCGATGCCTACAGCCAAAATAGCGATAGGGATAGCCGCCTCAAATACTTGCCCCACTTTAAGACCGAGATAGGCCGTGGCTGCAGAGAACAGGATGGCCATAATAATACCCATAAGCACCGAATAAGGGGTAACTTCTCGTGGGTTCTCCCGAGCTGGGAGGATCGGGGTGTATTTCTCTCCTTCGTGGAGAGGCCGATAGGCGTTGTCGGGTAGTCTTGAGGATTTGTTTTCTTCCATATCTATTCCTTTTTGAGTGCAGTTTAATCTCCTCTAGAGTAAAGACGAAAAACACCCTCCCTGTAGATATTGCACTTCTCCTAGAGGATAGGAGAGGGCGGCGTATCTACCGAGAGGGATCCTTTTCATACTCTGTATATCTTATTTAGTCTCTTTGTCGGGGCGTGGCTTATCGAGTTTCTCAAATTCGCTATTGTTGCTACGATACTCAGGAACGAGGGCTTTTATAGCGGCGACAGAACCAATTATATCCACATTGTAAGACCTCTTTTTCAATTCTTCAAATTGTGCAGCAATGGGTTCAAAGTCATTGGGGCGTACCATTGCCATTCTGATCTTGGGCAGCTTGGTGGGGATGGTGTGCTCGTGACTATCGAGTACTTCTTCGTAGATTTTTTCCCCGGGGCGTAGCCCTGTGTATTCTATTTTTATTTGCTCATCGGGGATAAGCCTAGCTAGGCGTATCATGTTGCGAGCTAGGTCTACAATCTTGTGAGGCTCACCCATCTCAAAAACAAATATCCTGGTTGTATCTCCCAGTGCACTGGCTTGTAGTACCAGGCGACACGCTTCACGTATGCTCATGAAGTATCGTGTTATATCGGGGTGTGTGACCGTGATGGGCCCTCCATTGGCTATCTGCTCTCGGAATAGATGAAATACCGAACCTTGGGAACCCAGTACGTTGCCAAACCGGGTGGTTAAGAAGATGGTCTTCCCCTCTATCTTCCCCTCTTCTATGGCATGCCCTAAGGCTTGTACGTACATTTCTGCACTTCGCTTGGTGGCTCCCATTACGTTGGTGGGGTTCACAGCTTTATCGGTAGAGATCATTACCATCTTTTCTACTCCGTACTTGAGGCAATGGTCGGCGATATTTTGGGTTCCCATACAGTTAACTAAGATGGCTTCACAGGGGTTTTCTTCCATCAAAGGCACATGCTTATAGGCGGCAGCGTGGAGTACGATGTGGGGATGGAAACGCCGGAATACCATATCTATGCGTTCCTTGCTACGAACATCTCCAATGATAGGAGAGAACTGAAGATTAGGGAACTTCTTCTGTAGCTCTAAGCGAATATTGTGGAGGGGTGTTTCTGCATTATCGAAAAGGACGAGGTGTTTTATATCTAGCCCTGCTACCTGACGGGCAATTTCGCTCCCGATGCTTCCGGCAGCTCCTGTTACGAGGATTGTCTTCCCTGTATATAATTGCTTTACAGGGGTCATATCAAGTTTGATTTCGTCTCGTAGAAGAAGATCTTCTATGTTGATATGGCGCACCCCTTGCTCGGCTAGTAAAGTAGGGGTGGTCTTTTCTATCTCAGGGGCAAGCATGGCAGATACCCCAAGGGCAAGACAAACTTCTACCAATCCATTACGCTCGGCGAATAGATCGTCTTTGTTGGAAAAAATAATGGCACGCACCCCATATCGTTTTATCAAAATAGCAACATCTTTCTGCGAGGAGACATACAGGATGGGTTTACCAGCTATAGTGAAAGTGCTTTCGTGCCTTCTCTGGCTACAAAAACCTACTACGTTGTAGTTGCGATTGCGCTCAAGTAGGTTGGCAAGAGCTACAGACTCTTCATTTGTACCATAGATGACGACGAAGGTGGTAACCTTGGTTGTGGTAGGATCTCCCGCAGTACCCCAGCGTGCCAATATGATAAAGCAGGCACGGGATAGCACTGTCATGAAAAAGAATACAATGAAGAATAGTAAAAAGAATAGCAGAGAGTGTAAAAGCAGAACCTTGAGATTGACTTCTGCATTAACTAATAGTAGGATGGTTGTAGAGAGAATTCCCACAGATAGGGTATTGCAGACGGTGTACCAAAAGGTGCGTGTGCTAATATCTAAGGAAGAAAATCGGAATGCCTGCTTGTAGGTACGGAAGAGGTAGGTCGTGAGCAATGTGGAGATGAATGCTACTCCTATGGTAATCGTCAAATAACTTTTATCTATAAAAGAAGCCGGGGCTACCCAATTAACACATAATCCTACTAATAATGCACTGAGAGTCCCTAGTAAAGTGTCGAATAAAAGGACGTAGCGACGGTCTATAAATTTCTGGAAAAGTCGCTTTTGTAGTAACTTTTGAACCTCAATCTTAAGCTTATTTTTTCTGCTTTGTTTCTCGTAATTCATCTCCTTCTTTCTAATTGCGCTTATTATCCGCCTTTGCTGATAATAGGTGGTTAATGGTACCGTGTCAAGAATGACTGACAAGAGAAACGAGAGAGTATAACTACTTTTGTATAAAAAGGGGGAATACGAAAATTTTAGTCCCCCAATGGATTACCCTCTCTCTTTATTTCTATGCCATTCTCTCTACTTAAATAAATATCTCTCTTTCTCTTTTTTATATTCTACGTTTCTCACCGCAAAGATAAGGACTTCTCCTTTAGTGCGCAAAATGGGAATGCTCAAATCCCGCCTTTTATCATTCGATAAAGGCGGGATTTGAGGATAATACACTCCCTTTGGGAGTGTTGTTTTTGTATTAAAGCTTATCGTTGGACCCGAGTACGTCGCAGATCTTGTGCTTGTAGAGCTCTTTGAGGCTATCGCGAGCCGGACCTAGGTACTTACGGGGGTCAAATTCTGCAGGTTTATTAACGAATACTTCACGGATGGCTGCGGTCATAGCAAGACGTCCATCGGAGTCAATATTAACCTTGCAGACGTTTGTTTTAGAAGCCTTGCGGAGTTGCTCTTCGGGGATCCCGATGGAGTCTTTGAGGGCACCACCATTGGCATTGATAATCTTTACCTTATCTTGAGGTACAGAGCTAGAGCCGTGAAGAACAATGGGGAACCCTGGGATACGACGCTGTACTTCCTCAAGGATGTCGAAGCGAAGTGGAGGAGGAACGAGTACGCCCTCTTCGTTGCGGGTGCATTGTGCAGGGGTAAACTTGTAAGCTCCGTGTGATGTGCCTATGGAGATAGCAAGGGAGTCTACTCCTGTTTTCTTCACGAAGTCCTCTACTTGAGCAGGATCTGTATAAGTATGAGTTTCGGCTTGTACGTCGTCTTCGATACCTGCGAGTACCCCTAGCTCACCCTCCACTGTTACATCAAACTGATGAGCATAGTCTACAACCTTGCGTGTAAGGGCTACGTTTTCATCATAGGGAAGGGCGCTCCCATCAATCATTACGGAAGAAAATCCGAGTTCGATACAGCTCTTACAAAGCTCAAAAGTATCACCATGGTCGAGGTGGAGACAGATTTGGGGATTGGGTTGTCCCAACTCTTTAGCATACTCTACAGCTCCTTGTGCCATATAGCGCAAAAGGGTCTGATTAGCATACTTACGAGCTCCACTTGATACCTGTAAGATAACGGGAGAATTGGTCTCTACAACAGCTTGGATGATAGCTTGTAGCTGCTCCATGTTGTTGAAGTTGTAGGCAGGGATGGCGTAACCGCCTTTCATGGCTTTAGCAAACATCTCACGGGTGTTTACCAATCCGAGTTCTTTGTAGCTTACCATAAATTTTTAGATTAAACGACTTGTTCTTTACGACTGCAAACATAGTTATTTAATATAGTCTAGCCAAATTTTTTGCGTTAAATCGCATGGATTGGGTACTCCAGATGCCGGAGAATCTTCAAAGAGGGAGGGTTTTACTTCTCCCTTTTGATGCAAATGTGTCCACTTTTGATTAGTTGATAAAAACAGCGTACACAAGTGTCGAGGTCTTGTACGGCATCGTGCGTTTCGCCTGTGGGATCATTGCCAAAAAGGAAAGAATGCAGCTCTCCCAATCGTGGATATTTGTATGGCTCTTGGTGGGGAATGGCTCTAGCGTTGGTGTGCTCTAGGTGTGGTAGCTTGCACAAATTACATGTTTCTAGCATGGTGCAATAGCTGTATTGAGCAGCATGGCAAGAGACCTTGCGTATTTGCCCTTGTGTGCAACCGGCTCTCTCAAGAGCTTTCCCTAGGATATGGAGATCGAAAGCTAAGTTGTGTGCTACCAATAGGGTATCACCATCCCAATCGTTCAGGAATTCTAGCAAAACATCCCTAGCTACTTCTCCTTTTTGCTTCAGCTCTTCAGTTGTGATACCATGTATGGCAGTAGCCTCTGAGGGGACATTGATCCCCGATATAAATCTGTTGCAACGTTTTATCTCACGCAAATGGCTATCGAGTACGCACCAGGCAAGCTGGATGAGTTCTGGGCTATCCTCATCTCGCTGGATAGGGGCGTTCGGAAGTCCTGTAGTGTCGGTGTCGAATAGGACGATGGAGTGAGGACGCTTCGAAATTGTTTTCTCTTTGATTCTAATCTCTTTACTACAGGACGTTGTATGGGGGTGACGCGAAACCCTTTTGTAGGTAAAGAGGGCTGCTAATCCCAATGCTACGAATAGAGAGAGTAGTGCAATGACCATACTAGATGCGGTATATCTTTGTCGAGATTCTTGTCTACAAAAGTAGTCGATTCGCTTCACTCTCCTTGTCGTGGGTTGGGGCTGGTATAGATCTTCTTTTACCTGTGTAAATGGAGGAAGTGTCGGAGGTTTCCTCTTTCATCTGAAATTTAGGCGTTTTGCAGGCTGAAATATTTTTCTTTTTAGGCCTAAAAATTCTTGTTTTTCAGCTAGAAAGTGACCAACATATAGGGCAAGAAATTTTTGCTTTCTACCTAAGAATCTCTCCGAAAGCACCCTTGATACGATTGAATAGAGCTACCTTTGTTGTGGATTTTAGATGCAAAGCAATGGAGCAAATAAAGAGTAGGTATGATGTGGAGAGCTATCGCAAAGATTTTCCTCTCCTGCATACCGAGATGAATGGTAAGCCTTTGGTTTACCTAGATAATGCCGCTACCACACAAAAGCCTCAAGTGGTAATTGACAGTCTCGTAGAGGCATATACAACGTGCAACGCCAATGTACATCGCGGGGTCTACCGCCTGAGTAGAGAGGCCACGGAGCGACATGAGGCTGCACGAGCCACTGTAGCCAAGTTTATAGGAGCCGATAGCCGGGAAATCCTTTTCACGAGAGGTACTACAGAAAGCCTTAACTTGGTCGCGTCTACCTATGGTATGGAGTTCCTCCAGCCGGGGGATGAGATTATCGTTAGTACGATGGAGCACCACTCCAATATAGTGCCTTGGCAGCAAGTGGCTCTCTGTCGTGGTTGTACCTTGCGCGTTATCCCTATCCACGATGAAGGCTCTCTAGATCAAGAGGCCTATCGCTCTCTGCTCACGGAGCGTACACGCCTTGTCTCCATTGCACACGTAAGTAATGTTTTAGGTACGATCAATCCCATTCGGGAAATGATTGCCGAGGCACACGCCGTTGGGGCTGTAGTGGTAATTGATGGGGCGCAGGGAGCTGCACATGAGGTCGTGGATGTAAAAGAGTTGGATTGTGACTTTTATGCATTTTCCGGTCATAAACTCTATGCTCCTACCGGCATAGGAGTGCTCTATGGCAAGGCCGAACTCCTAGAGAAAATGCCCCCTTACCAATTTGGGGGAGAGATGATTGAGAAAGTTACTTTTGAGCAAACCACCTTCAATACCATACCCTATAAGTTTGAAGCCGGCACTCCCAATTTTGTGGGATCGGTAGCCCTAGCAAAAGCGATTGAGTATGTACAAGGTATTGGTCTAGAGGCTATTGGCGCGCACGAAAAGCAATTGCTCAGGATGGCTGTAGACGAGGTGGCCCCTCTCAAGGGCGTACGTCTGATTGGCACTGCTCCCAACAAAGAGGCCGTACTTACCTTCGTAGTAGATGGAGTACACCCCTATGATTTGGTGCTTTTGATGGATCAACAAGGGATTGCGTTGCGCTCCGGTCACCATTGCGCAGAGCCTCTTTTAGATCGCTTTGGGGTAACTTCTACCCTCAGAGCTTCTTTTGCACTCTACAATACTGAGGCTGATGTACATGCCTTTGTTGCGGCTTTACGTCGTGCTCTTAGTTTCTTTTGAGAAGAAGTAGTTGGGGATGTTAGACTTGCATTTTTTGGCAGATGGCTGTATAGAGTGTGGGTGCGACGAAGCTGGACGAGGCTCTCTAGTGGGAGACGTCTTTGCAGCTGCCGTAATCTTGCCGGAGGACTTCTGTTTGCCAGAGCTTAACGACTCGAAAAAACTAACTGAGCGCACTCGTTATCGTCTTCGCCCCCAAATAGAAGAGCAAGCAGTGGCTTGGGCTGTTGGACGTGCTTCGGCAGAAGAGATTGATACGTACAACATACTCCACGCTTCATTTTTGGCTATGCATCGAGCCATAGCCGCCTTGGGCATTACGCCCCAACGTTTGCTTATTGATGGCAATCACTTCGACCCTTACCTTGATATCCCCCACGAGTGCATCGTAAAAGGGGATAGTCGCCTAGCTTCTATTGCCGCAGCTTCTATCCTTGCCAAAACCTATCGAGACGATTATATGTTGGCTGCTCACAAGCGATTCCCCGTCTATGGTTGGGATCGCAATAAAGGATATCCCACCCCTGCCCATAGGCAGGCGATAGAGAAAATGGGGCACTCTCCACTCCAGCGTTTCACCTTTATGGAGACGAAACCCTCTGGAAAAGACTAGAGTGGGTTAGTGGTAGAAAGGGTGTGGAGTGAGCGGTTGGCTCGCTAGGGGGTGGTAGTCTCCCTTGAGTCCAACAGGGGTGCTGTGGCGTATATCGTGCACAATTTCGATACAGGGGCGTACCTCTTCCAATCCAAATCCTTCTCCTTTCAATATATGTTGGTAGCTCTCGTTGTGCAGTTCGGTAAAGCCAACACTGAACTCAAACTCTTCTCCGTCTATATTGATGGTTCGATAGGTTCGCTTTTCACCCTCTACGGCATTGGGTGGAAGTAGTTGGGCATTAATGGAGAGGAAGTAACGCACTCGGGCTCTCTTTAGCTCTAGGTATCCTGCACAGCGATCGTGGCTCTTTACGTGCACGATGTTGCGTTGTACAGGGCCAAAGATCCAAGTAAGCATATCATAGAAGTGTACCCCAATGTTCGTTGCAATACCTCCACTTTTCCGATCATCCCCTTTCCACGAAGTGTAGTACCACATACCACGTGAGGTAATGTAGGTGAGGTCTACATCGTATATCTTGTCAGGATTTCCATTTTGTACCTTCTCGCGTAGGGCAATGATAGAGGGGTGCAGACGCAGTTGTAGTATGTTATAAACGTGGTGCCCAGTCTCTCTCTCAATTTGTTGTAGTGCATCTATATTCCACGGATTTAGCACGAGAGGTTTCTCGCAAATTACTTCTGCCCCAAGGCGCATAGCGTAGCGACAATGAGCATCGTGGAGGTAATTGGGAGAGCAGACAGAGATATAATCAAGTTGCTTCGGGGTACCTCGCAACTTGCTGTTGTGGCGGTCGAATAGCTCCTGTTCGGTAAAGAAAGAGGCTTCTGGGAAGTAACTATCTATGATTCCGACGCTGTCGTGAGGATCGTAGGCAGATATGAGTTGATTACCGGTAGCTTGTATGGCACGGAGATGACGAGGGGCAATGTAACCTGCGACCCCTATGATGGCGAAATTTTTCATTCGACTAGAGATACTTTAGAGTTAGAGAGTTGGTAAACTTCTTGGGTGATAGGGCATTGGGCTCGGCCTTTTTCGTCAAAATTGAGACGTTCGCCATGGCGGCTTACCCATCCAATTTGTCGAGCAGGGTTCCCTACCACAAGGGCAAAGTCAGGGACATCGCTGAGTACTACAGTGCCTGCCCCTATTAGGGCATAAGCTCCGATGGAAATGCCACATAGGATGGTTGCATTCGCCCCGATAGAGCCTCCGCATCCTATCCGAGTAGGGAGGAATTCCTCTTTTCTGCTTATAAAAGCTCTTGGATTGAGGATGTTGGTGAAAACACAAGAAGGACCTAAAAAGACGTTTTCTGCACAATGTACTCCGGTATAGATAGATACATTGTTTTGTACTCTGCAGCCATCCCCAAGGACGACACCGGGAGAAACAACTACATTTTGCCCCAGAGAACAATTCTTGCCAAGGGTAGCTCCTTGCATAACGTGCGAGAAATGCCAAATGATGGTGCCGCTACCAATGGAGCATCCTTCGTCTATAATGGCTGTGGGGTGAGCTTGATAGTGTGCTGTGGGTAGGTTCATAAGGCTGAGAGTATTAGCTTTTATGCAAATTGCCGGATGGCTGCAATTACCCGATCTTGCTCCTCTAGGGGGAACTCGGGATAGATGGGTAGAGAGAGCACCTCAAGGGAGAGTTGCTCTGCCGTGGTAAGGGGTTGTGTACAATGTGCTAGATGAGCAAATGCAGGCTGGTGGTGCAGAGGTTGAGGATAGTAGACCATGGAGGGAATACCTTGCTCCGAGAGATACTGGCGTAGTTGGTCTCGTTTCCCCTTGAGTATCCGTAGGGTATATTGGTGATATACGTGCGTTGTGTAGGGCATCTCTTGGGGAGGAATAATGTTTTCTACCCCTTGTAGAGCCTTTGTGTAGCGATGAGCTAATTCGCATCGCCTCTCTCCATATTCTGCAAGATGGGGGAGTTTGCATCTTAGGATCGCCGCCTGTAGTGTGTCTAGCCGTGAGTTGCAGCCAATGGCTTCATGTCTATATTTTGTGCGCTGACCGTGGTTGGCTATCATCTTGAGTCTCTCGGCAAGGAGAGCATCGTCTGTAAAGATGGCTCCCCCATCGCCGTAGCATCCCAAATTCTTGGAAGGGAAGAAAGAGGTACAGCCAATATGCCCCAAAGTGCCTGCCGTCGCCCTTCTCCCGTCGGAGAAGGTGTAAACAGCCCCTAAGGCTTGAGCGTTATCCTCTATTACGTAGAGGTTGTGCTCTTGTGCGAAGCGAAGTATCGGCTCCATGGGGGAGATAGACCCAAATAAATGCACGGGGATAAGAGCGCGAGTGCGTGGGGTTAGTGCTTTTTCTAGTTGCTTGGGATTGAGACAGAAGTTCTCTTTGTCTACATCCACAAGTACCGGTACCAAGCCGAGTAGGGCTACCACCTCTGCACTTGCCGCGTAGGTAAAGGCTGGTACAAGCACCTCGTCACCCGGTTTTAGCTCCAGCGCCATTAAGGCTATCTGTAGGGCATCGGTGCCATTGGCGCAGGGGATAACATGGCGGCAGCCTACGTGGTCTGCTAATTCTTGGGCGAATAAACCTACCTCCTCCCCCTGGATAAAATCGGTTTTCTCTAGCACCTTTTTTATCGCTTGGTCTATCTCCTCTTTGAGAGATAGGTATTGAGCATGGAGGTCGAGCATCTTCATATCAAGAGCGGATAGGTGCAGTTACTTAGTGAGGTAGAGGTAGACGGGGAGATGATCGGAGTATCCTCCTAAATAATTATTGCCGGAAAAGGTGCGCAAAGGCTCCCCTCGGTGCTTGGGAGTTTGCCGGAGAAGATAGTCGCGACGGAATATATAGGCGAGTTGATGGCTCTCGGGATCCTGATACAAATGGAGCCCCTGTGTGTTTTTCTTCAGGAGATTGTCGCTGACCACCATGATGTCAAAAAGGTTCCATTTCCCTTTGTAGGCGAGAGTTCCGGCGCCTTGGCGATACATAGAGAGCATAGGAGAGAAGAGATCTGTCGCATGGGTCTCATCAATAGTTTGGCAGAGATTGAGCCCCTCTACTACGGAAGCATCGAAGGGATCGTCATTGAAGTCGCCCATCAGTATTGCCTTGCTCCCGGGGTACTCTCTGAGGAGTGAGTCTGCCACTTGGCGCATGGTTTGGGCTGCCACCATACGTCGCCCTGCCGAGGCGGGGTCGCCACCATAGCGAGAGGGCCAGTGCCCTACGATGAAGTGAAATAACTCATTATCGATGGTACCTGTGGCAAAGAGGATGTCTCGCGTTGGTATTTTAGACTCTTCGGGGAGTGCTATAAAGCGCACACCGCTTCGTTGGAGGCGGAAGACTTTCGCATCATAGAGCAGGGCACAATCTACCCCACGAGGGTCGGGAGAGTCGTAATGAATAATGCTATAATTACGCTTTCGAATGCTGGGGTTTCGTACCAAATCTTCTAGCACATGGCGATTTTCGACTTCAGCAAGCCCCACAACGGCACCTCCTTTGTCTGCAATATCACCCAATACACGAGCTATATTATTCAACTTCTGTTGGTAGCGCTCTTCTGTCCATTCTCGTTTGCCGTCTGGAAGAAATTCAGCATCGTCATTAGCATCGTCGTGGCTGTCGAAGAGGTTTTCTACGTTATAAAAGGCAATGGGGATGCGGTGTGCTACTTTTTGAGCACTCAAAGTGCATACCGAGAAGATGAGGAGGATGAAGAAATAGATAGATCGGTTCATAGGGTTATAAACGGAGGGGCTGTATAAAAATAAAGGGGAACTAGGGTTCTGGATTAAGTTGTGGATTGAAGGTCTCTTGTGTGATGGGAAGTCGCTCAAAAAGGAGTTCGTCTTCTACGCCTGAGGATGTATGGATCGGACCTTTCCCCGAGGTAAAAGAAACTCGTAGGCTGCGAATGTAAAGCGTATAAGCAGGGAATCCTTTCTCCCCGGGCTGGAATAGAGAGACGGTTAGGCGTCCTGTTGGGAAATCTTCTTTGAATTCGAGGGTACAATGGGTCGATCCGTTGGCACTCTTGAGCGGAGTTTGAATGGCAACTTGATGAGAATCATCAGTATAATAGCTTATCTCAAGAATGGGTGCCAATCGTTTTTCTATCACTTTATCGGGAAGGCCTTGTACATCGATCGTGACTTCTATCGAGCTACCCGCCGGTATTGTATCACTTATCACGGCACTATGCGTTAGCCAGGAGGCTTTGCTCAAGAAACTAACATAGCGAGGGTAGTACGATTCTGGGATAATTTGATGGATATTGTGGCTGTTTAAGTCGCCGAAGAAGGGCTGAAAATCAAAATCTTCTGGAGAGAAAGGGTTGCCCTTTTGGATAGATTCTAACTCTTCGTCAATGTCTTGAGAGGCGCGTCGTACTATGTCGGCAAAGTAGAGGGGCTTATCAATGTTGTAATGATATACGATGCTGTCGAAGTCGGATCGTGTAATTCCGTACTTCTCAAAAATCTGATCCTCTAGGGCAAGTCGCATTGTATCATTGATGCTGTTCCCAAGATTGTCCATGAGGCAATCGGCCTTGTACAGCTCGCCAATGAGTTGTCGTAACTTCTTATCACTCAGCTTGCGTTGCCACTTGTCACCGCAGCTTGATAGACCGGCTAGGGTGATGAGAAGGGCAAGAGCCCCCAGCAGATAACGAGTGCAGCGTAGCATAGTTACTCTTCGTTATCGGGGGGAGTAGTGTGGCGACGACGTTTGGGTGAAAGCATCTCGAGGGCAAGAGATAGCGGTGTGCGGCAAAATAGGATGAGAGCCACAACGCCAACGCTGATGCACGCATCTGCAAAATTGAAGATGGGATCGAAGAATGTAAACCGCTGTCCGCCCCAAATTGGGATCCACGAGGGTAGCGTGCAATCAATCAGTGGGCAAGAAAACATGTCCACAACGTGTCCATAAAACAGAGGAGCATAGCCGCCGTCTTTGGGGAAAATCTCGGCAATGGCGCCCTGGCTGGAGGAGAACATTAATCCATAAAAGAGGGAGTCTATAATATTACCCACTCCTCCTGCCGTGATGAGGGCAAGTACAATCAAAAACCATGTAGAGTATTTGCCACTACGTATCAGCCGAGCTACCGCCCAAGTGAGTAGCCCCATGGCTATGATGCGAAAGAGGGTCAAGAAGAGTTTACTGCCTAGAGTAATCCCATACGCCATCCCCTCATTCTCAACAAAAAGCAGATGAAATCCATCGAATATCCGGATGTCTTCCCCGAGCATCATATGGGTCTTTACCCATATCTTGATAGCTTGGTCGATGATAAGTAAAAGCGCAATAACTCCCCATACCACAAGAGACTGGGAGAGTCTCTTGTGGCGTAATTCTTCGGGGGAAAGCAAGTCTTGAGAAGTTAAACTCATTGCATTTAAGAAGAGGAGTTTACCTTAATCAGATATTTTTGGTTACGCTCACCGATAGGCAGAAGTCGTCGAATTCGAGCTCTACGGCATCACTTACCGTATCGCTGAGAAGGATGCTTTCTGCTTGCACCTGGCGGGCGATGTAGTCGTGATGATGCTGAAGCACTGGATCCATTTTGCTCCCTGCGAGCACAATGATATCGATGTGATCATTCACTTCAAAGCCTGCCTGCTTGCGTACATTTTGTATACGGTTGACAAACTCACGCGCTAGTCCTTCTTCGATGAGTTGCTCTGTGAGCGTAACATCTAGGGCAACGGTACGCGTGCCTTCGGTTGCAACGAGCCATCCCGGGATGTCTTCTACGATGATGTCTACGTCGCTACGCTCTAGTCGTACAGCTGTGTCTGCAACAGTCAGTTCTAAGAATCCGTCGCAGTCTAAAGCTGCTATTTCTGGGGCTTGTAGGTCGGCAATGGCTTGAGCCAAAGGCTTCATAATCTTGCCGTAGCGAGGACCGAGCTTTTTGAAGTCGGGCTTGATGCGTCGGCTCCAGATGCTCTCGGAGGCATCTACATAGCTTATATCCTTTACATTGACTTCAGTAAGGAGAAGGGAGCGAATGGCCTCTATCTGAGCCTTTTCTTCCTCATTGGAGATGGGGAGCATGATCAAACTGAGAGGTTGGCGCACCTTTATATTAACCTTTCGGCGGAGTGCGAGCACCATAGACGATAGCTCTTGAGCTATTTGCATCCTTTCTTCCAATTGCTGATCGATAAGCTCAGGACGGCTTTCGGGGAAGTCTGCAAGGTGTACAGAACGTCCGTCTCCTACAAGATCGCGATAGAGGTGATCTGCATAGAATGGAGCGATGGGAGCGATGAGCCTTGCAATGGTAGTAAGGCACTCATATAGCGTTTGGTAGGCACTGAGTTTGTCTTGAGACATCTCGCCAGCCCAGAAGCGTTTGCGTGATAGACGTACGTACCAGTTGCTTAGGTTTATGGAGACAAAATCGTCAATAGCTCTGCCCGCTTTGGTGGGTTCATAGTTAGCAAGATGCTGGTCAACCTCGGCAATGAGGCTGTGCAACAGCGAACGAATCCAACGATCTATCTCGGGTCTTTCGCTGTCTGGCAGGGGCTGTTCGCTTGCTATAAAGCCATCAAGATTAGCATAGAGGGCGAAGAATTGGTACGTATTGTATAGGGTGCCAAAGAACTTGCGGCTAACCTCCTTGATTCCCTCGGGGTCGAACTTGATGTTATCCCACGGGGAAGCATTGGTAATCATATACCAGCGGAGGGGGTCTGATCCGTATTGCTCAATGGTGGCAAAGGGGTCTACAGCATTGCCTAGACGCTTGCTCATCTTGTTTCCGTTCTTATCGAGAACCAATCCATTGGCCAGTACGTTTTTGAAGGCAACGCTACCACGCACCATAGTGGAGATCGCATGGAGAGTGAAGAACCAACCTCGAGTTTGGTCAATCCCTTCGGCAATGAAGTCGGCAGGGAATAGTTCGCCACTTTCTATCTCCTCTTTATGCTCAAAGGGATAGTGTACCTGAGCATAGGGCATAGCCCCTGAGTCGAACCAAACGTCGATGAGATCCTGTTCGCGCGTCATCACCTTACCAGAGGGAGAGACGAGCTTGATCTCATCTACCACGGGGCGGTGAAGGTCAATTTTTTCGTAGTTTTCGTCGCTATAATCGCCTGGAGTAAAGCCTTTGAACGGATTGCTTTTCATTACGCCCGCAGCGATAGATTCTTCTATAGCTTGGTAGAGCTCTTCTACAGATGCGATACAACGCTCTTCGGTGCCATCTTCACTTCTCCAAATGTTGAGAGGCGTACCCCAGAATCGGCTACGTGAGAGGTTCCAATCTTGTAGGTTCTCAAGCCACTTGCCAAAGCGACCCGAACCGGTGCTCTCAGGCTTCCAATTGATGGTATTGTTGAGAGCGATCATCTGTTCGCGGCAGGCTGTAGTGCGAATGAACCAGCTATCGAGAGGATAGTAGAGGATAGGCTTATCGGTACGCCAGCAGTGGGGGTAGTTATGGGTATGCTTCTCGATGCGGAATGCTTTATTCTCCATCTTAAGCATGACACAGATGTCTATGTCGAGGCTCTCTTTATCGTCAATGGGTTTGGGAGTGTAGGCGTTCTTTACATATCGCCCGGCATACACATCGTAGAGGGGGAGGTCTATTCTAGAGGCGACAAACTCCTTAGAGAGGTGCTCTATCTTATAGAATCTTCCCTTGAGGTCTACCATGGGACGCTCTTGCCCATCGCGGTCAATAAGTACCAATGATGGGATGTTATTTTGCTGTGCTACTCGGCGGTCGTCTGCACCAAATGTAGGGGCAATATGAACGATGCCGGTACCATCTTCTGTAGTTACAAAGTCTCCCGTAATTACGCGGAAGGCTCCTTCGTCGGGTTTAACCCAGGGGATGAGTTGCTCGTATTGTAGCTCGGCAAGCTCGTTTCCTTTGTAGTGACCTACTATGCGCCAAGGGAGTTTCTTTACCTCTTTTGGAGCAACTTCGGGTAGCTCTTCGACCTGATTTTTGGGATCGAAATAGGCCTCTACACGGGGGGCACCCATGATGATGGTTTGCTTGAGAGAAGTGTAGGGGTTAAAGGTCTCAATGGCTACGTACTCAATGTTGGGGCCCACACAGAGGGCGGTGTTGGAGGGAAGAGTCCAGGGAGTGGTAGTCCAAGCCAAGAAGTAAGCATCGCCCCAATTGCTCCATTCTTTCTTAGGATTTAAGACTTTGAACTGAGCTGTGCAGACTGTGTCTTTTACGTCGCGATAGCAGCCGGGTTGGTTCAACTCGTGCGTGCTAAGCCCTGTACCGGCAGCGGGAGAGTAGGGTTGGATGGTGTATCCCTTGTAGAGAAAACCCTTCTTATGAAGGTCTGCAAGAAGCCACCAAAGCGTCTCAATATACTTATTCTTATAGGTAATATAGGGGTGATCCATATCTACCCAGTAGCCCATCTTTTTGGTAAGTTGCTCCCACTCTGCGGTATACTTCATTACCTCGCGACGGCAGGTCGCGTTGTATTCGGCCACACTAATGGTTTTGCCGATACTGTCTTTGGTAATACCTAGGAGCTTCTCCACGCCGAGCTCTACGGGTAGACCATGTGTATCCCATCCTGCACGGCGGTCTACACGATACCCTTTCATGGTTTTATAGCGACAGAAAATATCTTTGAGAGAACGAGCTATTACGTGGTGAATACCGGGCATGCCGTTGGCAGATGGAGGTCCTTCGTAAAAAATAAACGAAGGAGCATCAGTGCGTTGACGAAGGCTCTCGGCAAAGAGGTTTTCCTCTTCCCACTTAGCTAGAATCTCTTTGTTGATACCCGAGAAGTCGGGCTGTGTATATTCTCTGAACTTCTTTTTCATTGTCTTCTCTTCTTGCTATTTACAGCTATAGAACAAAGGTAATAATATTATAGTGACTAATGTATGTATCAAGTAGGGATAAGTTGCTGCTAAATGTCGTATTCTGTTACCTTTCTCGGAGAGGTAGGGTAAAAGCGGGAATCTATCGGTGTGGAAGACAATACCTCCCTCCTAAGGAAGAAAAAGAGAGAGTAGCACAGCTAGTAGTAAGAAAGATGTATATTTGCCGATGCAAAAGAGGGTTGATCGCCATCTTTTTCCCCTCTTGGTTTGTTCTTTCTATGGTGAATCTTTCTCCGCTATTAGAGTGAAACTAGAAAACAGATTAGCAGCCAACCAGAGACATAATATGCGTATCACACGAACTTTTTTCTGCTTCATTTTGCTGACCTCTTCCCTCCTGTTTGTGAGTTGTGGGCGCAAAAGCAAAGAAAAACTCTACCAAGAGTTGTTGCAAGAGGCAGCGCAATTGCAGGCGGAAGGGAACCTGGCTAGTGAAGAATCTCTTGCCTCTGTTATAGGCCGTCTTGACCTGTTTATTACGGAGCACCCTAAGAACGCTCATGTGGATGAGTTGCGCCAAAAGCGAGGAGCTTTGGTGGATCAGCGCGATAGATGCAGGCTCTTTCATATTCGTAATCAATACGAACTAATCACTTCCGATATTGGGCATCCCCTTCGGGAGATCCTCGAAAATACTCAGCAACTATTGCTGCTACTAAGGAGTTCGGAAGTACAATATCTGCTCAATAAGTACCCCAATGCTAAGGAGTATGAGCCGGATCTCTTGGAGTTTCGAGACGAGATACAAGCTATTGAAGCTATGGCAACAGGTAGCTATTCTTCCCTCAAAGAGTTTAATGAAGAGGTAGAAGCTCGGCAGACTCACTTCGAGCAGTCGCGTTTTAGTAGCATACCCACACTGTGGGAAAAGCATACCGACGCTAAACGTAAGAGGCTGATCAATATGGAGATAGAGCGTGCAATAGATTCGATTATGCCGGCTTTGGAGCATGAGGCTTCTGTGCGCACTACCTATAATCATAAACACTACAAGGTGAAGAGCATAGAGCTTATCTCAAAGACCACTCCCACGTGGGTTTCCTCTCCTGTCGGGATGATATGTGAGGCCACGTTTCGTGTAAATATGGTGGGAGCTTGGTTTGGTATTGATAGGGGTACAGCCAAGGTTTCTGTTAAGGGAGGAGTCTTCCAAACGGATAGTATGGGGTCTATTGCCTATCGCATTTTGGATCATTCGGAGCTAGAAACTACAGGTGATTTATAAAAACTTTCTGCCCTAAAGTGCACTCCATTTCTACCCTAAAATTCTATCGTTTTGGGGTGGAAATGGATTCCTATATTGCCTAGAAACTTTTTCGAAATAGGCCTACCATCTCTTTTTTTGTACCTTTGAAGCATGAATGAGTATATCTATTCTGCTTACCACAGGACCCTCTCTCCGAGGGTTTCTTCACCTATAATCCCCCCAATTTCATGCTAGTTGCCTTTCTAATTAAAACGTTGCAATTGATGCTCTCGCTGAGCATTTTGGTCGTATTTCACGAGCTTGGTCACTTTTTAGCGGCACGTCTCTTTGGGGTACGAGTGGAGCGATTCTTCCTCTTTTTCGACTGGGGAAGGGCTCTTTTTAAGTACCGATCGAAGCGTAGTGGCACCGTCTATGGCATAGGCTGGCTCCCCTTTGGGGGCTATTGCTCTATGGCCGGTATGGTGGACGAGCGTTTCCTAGAGTTAGATGAGAAATCTACGCCTCAACCCTACGAATTTAGAGCAAAACCGGCTTGGCAACGGCTCATTATCATGATTGCGGGTATCCTTTTTAACCTGATTCTTGCCGTTGTTATCTATAGTGGTATTGCCCTCCACTGGGGAGATTCCTCCTTATCGAGTGCCAATATTACAGCTGGGATGAGTTTCTCACCTGCGGCTCATAAGGCAGGATTCCAAGATAATGACATAATCCTTTCAGCCGATGGAAAGCCTCTTGATGCCCTTTCGAATAACTTTATTCGAGATGTGATTACCGCAAAAAAAGTGGTAGTACAGCGAGAGGGCATAGAGAAAACCATTGTAATGCCTGGTGATATGATGCAGCAGGTGATGGCTGAGGGTGTTGGCTTTATGGGCATTCAGATCCCTTTTATCGTAGACAGCGTACTCCCCAATACTGCTGCAGCAAGAGTGGGTATGCAGGCAGGGGATATTCTCTTGCAGGTAGATAGCCTCCCGATTGTGGATGCAACGGACGCCCAACTTATCTTTAGAGAGCAACGCAATCGAGTACATTCGTTGCAATTACTCCGAGCCGGAGATACTCTTACGGCTACGCTCCAACCCGATACCGCAGGGCGCATTGGCGTGCAACTTCTTGCTGATATAAACAGGATATATCCTACCGAGGAGATACAATACTCCTTGTTGCAGAGCGTACCGGCAGGTTGCTCTCGAGCTATCACTACGCTCAAGGGGTATGTAGGCGACATGAAATATGTTTTTACCAAGGAAGGAGCCCAGCAGATGGGAGGCTTTATATCCATAGGGAAACTATTTGACAACCTTTTCGATCCCTATCGCTTTTGGAGTATTACAGCCCTTCTTTCGGTCATTCTTGCCTTTATGAATTTCCTCCCCATCCCGATGCTGGATGGTGGGTATATTCTCTTCACGCTTTGGGAGATTATTACTCGTAGAAGGGTCAGCGACAAGACGATACTCAAAGCCAACAAGATAGGTTTTGTATTGCTTCTTGCTCTTTTGCTTTATGCAAATGGCAACGACTTCTTCCGCACCCTCTTTCATTTCTAATCAATCCCCTATGGCTCTACTAAAGACCTATCCTCGAGCCTTTGAAGAAAAGGTTGGGTTCGACCAAGTGCGTGAGCTACTAAAGAAAAAAACATGTAGCTTGATGGGGAGGGAGGAGATTGATGCCCTCCGTGCAGAGGATGATTCTACCCTTATTTTACAGCGGTTGGAGCGCGTAAAGGAGTTGCTTCTCATACTACAAGAGGGGCGAGACTTTCCCTCTCTTTCGCTCGAAGACCTTCGTAGTTCGCTCGATGGGATACGCCCTGAGGGTACTTATCTGAGTGAAGATCGCCTGCCGCATCTCTTGCAAGCCATTCGCACGATGGAGCATCTCTATCGTTTTTTGGGCTATCAGCAAGCGACAAACCCCGAGAGCCAAGAACCGCCTCGCTATCCTGCACTTTTGCAACTGCTCCCCGAGGGGCTTTTGCTCCCTCATATCGCTCAGCGGATTGATAGCCTGCTCGATCGCTTTGGCAGAATACAAGACTCAGCCTCTCCGGAGCTGCGAGCTATCCGCACGGAGCGTTCGTCTGTAGAGCGTAGCATGGCACGGCAGATTCGCTCTCTATTGGCACAGGCAATACGTGAGGGCTGGGCAGACGAAGAGGCTCGCCCTTCTTTGAGAGATGGGCACCCCGTAATACCGGTGAATCCAAGCTATAAGCGGAATATCCCCGGGATTGTACATGACGAGTCGAGTAGTGGTAAAACGGTCTTTATAGAGCCTATTGAGATTGTCGAGTCGAACAATCGAATGCGAGAGCTAGACGCAGCCGAGCGCAGGGAGATTATCCGTATCCTGATACTCCTTGCCGATGATGTGCGCCCCCATATCCCCTCTCTATTTGCCATGTATCGGTTGGTAGGGGTGTTCGATGCTCTCTTTGCTATCGCGCGTTTCTCTCAAGAGGAGCGAGCCATTGTTCCCGTCATAGAACCACGCCCCTACCTGGATTGGAAAGAGGCGCGTCATCCACTTCTCCGCCGTACTCTACAAGTCGAGCAACGAGAGTTGGTGCCTATTGATTTGGCACTCAAGGCTCCGAATGCGCGTATTTTGCTCATTTCGGGACCCAACGCCGGGGGTAAATCGGTATGCCTCAAGACCTGTGCTTTACTACAATACATGCTGCAAATGGGGATGCCCATCCCGGTACATCCTGACTCTACAGCCGGTCTTTTTTCTTCTCTAGCCATCAACATTGGCGACGATCAGAGTATCGAAGACGACCTTAGTACGTATAGTTCGCATCTTGTGAGCATGCGCCACTTTTGCAGGATCGCTTCCCCGCGTTCCCTTTTGCTCATAGACGAGTTCGGAGCCGGTACAGAACCTGAGTTGGGAGGAGCTATTGCCGAAGCTCTTTTGGCGGAGTTTAATGCACACAAGTCGTTTGCTCTTATTACTACACACTACCGCAACCTCAAACAATACGCCTCTTGTCACCAGGGCATTATCAATGGAGCTATGCTTTACGACCGAGGGGCTATGCGTCCTCTTTTTCGCTTATCCATCGGTCAGCCGGGTAGCTCCTTTGCTATTGAGATTGCTAAGAAATCGGGCTTGCCCAAAGGGGTGCTGGAGATGGCGGAGAGCCTAGTAGGAAAGGAGATGCTTGATACGGATAAGTACGTACAAGAGATTGCTCGAGACAAACGCTATTGGGAGAAGAAGCGCGACAATATACGCCGCCAAGAGAGGCAGCTTGAGGAGGAGATAGAGAAGTATAGCTCTGCGCTTGCCAAGTTGCACTCCTCACGCAAAGAGGTGCTAGCCCAAGCTCAAGACGAAGCGCAACGCCTACTCAAGGAGAGCAATGCCCGTATTGAGCGCACCATTCGAGAAATTAAAGAGAGCAATGCCGAGCGCGAAAAAACGCTCCTAGCACGGCAAGAATTGCAGCAATTTGCCCAAGAGACAACTCTCGCTCATGGCGAAGCGGCTCAATCGGAGGCTAGTCAGGCCATTGATAGAGAGTGGCAACGTATAGAGAATAGGCGTAAACGAAAAGAAGAGAAGCGCCGCAAAGCCTCCGACGAAGCCGCCCAGACTTCTCCCAAAACGCCCAAGCCTCTACCCTTAGAAGAGGGATGTAAGGTGCGGATCGTATCACAAAATGGTATAGAGGGCACTCTATTAGAGCTTCGTGGGCGTCAGGCTCTTGTGGCTCTAGGGGGGACTATGCAAACAATGATCGAGGTAAGTAAGTTGGAGCGAGTGGCGGGGAATACACCCAAAACATCGGCTCTCACCGAGCGCACCTCTAGTAATATAACCGAGCATATCCACGAGAAGAAAACAAACTTCCGAGAAGAACTCGATGTGCGGGGTATGCGTGCATTAGATGCCTTACAAGCTGTTGAGTACTACCTTGATGAGGCAATACAAGTAGGGTGTCATCGGGTACGTATTCTGCACGGAACGGGTACCGGAGCTCTACGCCAGAGCATTCGTCAGATGCTTCCTACGCGTCCCTATGTCCTCCGATTCTACGACGAAGATGTACGCTTCGGGGGAGCCGGTATAACAATAGTGGAATTATAACGCAAAACAGATGAGTAGAGAAGAAGAGAGACTCCACAAACTCGAAAACGCTCCTATACCGCGCCTCCTATTCACTTACGCTCTCCCCTCGGTGATAGGAGCGGTAGTCAATGCTCTCTACAACATAGTAGACCGCATCTTCATAGGGCAGGGTGCCGGAGATGATGCTCTAGCCGGTATGGCGATAACATTGCCCATTCTTCTCTTTTTGGTGGCTTTTGGCATGCTGGTAGGGAGTGGGGCAGCTGTACGTGTCTCTATCTATTTGGGGCGGAACGACCAAAAAACGGCAGAGCGACTCTTGAGCAATGCTATTATGCTCACACTCCTCTTCAATGTGACTATCTGCTCCATGGTTCTGCTTTTTATGGATCCCCTGCTACATCTCTTTGGGGCTAACGACATAATTATTCCCTACGCTAAGGAGTATCTCTACATTGTAGTCCCGGCCAATATTGTATCAGATCTCTGTTTTAGTTACAATGCCATTATGCGAGCATCCGGCTATCCCCATAAGGCGATGATCTCGATGCTCCTTGGGGCTGTGCTCAATTGTATCTTAGACCCTATCTTCATTTTTGGTTTTGGTTGGGGCATAAAGGGGGCGGCTTGGGCAACCGTCATTTCAGAGATTGTGGCTGCGGCTTTTGTTATGAGTCACTTCTTCAATCAGCGTCATACGCTCCACTTCTCTCGTTCTTGGAGCGACTATCGTCCGGACTTCAAGATGATGTTGGCAATTGTTTCCATCGGCATTGCTCCCTTCGTTATGATGATTGTCAATAGCCTTATCAACATCATTATGAATCGGAGTTTTGTGTACTATGCCACCTCAACTTCAGAAGCCAATATCTCCATAGCTGCCTATGGTATCATTCTTAGTATTGCTCAGTTGTTCATCCAATTTATGGTGGGGGTCTCTATGGGGATGCAGCCGATTGTCGGCTTCAATCTGGGGGCAGGTAAGATCCGCCGCTCCATAGATACCTATAAGTTAGCCGCCTTGCTGAATGTCTCTGTTGCAGCTATCGGTTTTGCCATGGCACTATTTACTCCTAGTTTGATTGTGCAAGCCTTTTCCAGAGAAGGGGATGGTGCCCTTGTTACCTTTACAACGCAGGCTTTGGGAATTGCCATGATGGCATTCCCTATTATTGGCGTACAAATCACGAGTGTGCAGTTTTTCCAGAGTTTAGGTAAGAGTGGTAAATCGATGTTTTTGAGCCTTACCCGCCAAGTCGTTTACCTTATCCCATGCCTTCTTATCTTCCCTATTTTTATGGGGACTAAAGGGATTTGGATTTCGATGCCTATAGCAGATACCTTGGCCGGCATAACGAGTATTCTGATGGTGCTATACCAGATCCCTCGCTTGCTGAAGCGGTATACTCACGAGCCGGACGAGGCAAAAGAAAAGGTGCTAAAGGGGTGATTCACCTCAATAGCACCTTATATGTACTCTCTCTTCGGGAGAGAATATTTTGGGGGGATAACGGCCTCAGCCCATCACCTTTTCATATTCTTCGTTCAGAGATTGCATGATCTCGGCAACCGTTCGGATGGATGAAATCTGAGCGGCTACCTGTCCAATTTCTGGTTCCCCCTCGGCTAGGTCTCCCTCGAAGATCCCCTTTTTAGCACGGCCTTTGCCTAGTAGAGCCTGCATTTCTTCTGCGCTTGCTCCACGATCTTCTGCGGCTACAACCTGTTCCCAAAAGCCCTTTTTCAGCAATCGTGTTGGAGCAAGTTTTTTGAGTACAAGGTCTGTATCGCCTTCTCCTGCAGCGCAGCAAGCCTGCTTGAAGTCGGGGTGTGCCGAACTCTCCTCGCTTAGAGCAAAAAGGGTACCGATCTGTACTCCTTCCGCCCCTAGGCACTGAGCTGCTGCAATGGCACGGCCTGAGGCAATACCGCCTGCGGCAACAACGGGAATCTTTACAGCGTCTACAACGGAAGGGATAAGGCACATCGTGGTTGTTTCCTCTCTACCATTGTGACCGCCGGCCTCGAAACCTTCTGCTACGATGGCGTCTACTCCTGCTGCTTCTGCCTTTTGAGCAAATTTGGCGCTACTAACAACGTGCAGTACTTTGCATCCCGCCTCGTGCAATTTGCCTGTCCAAGTTTTAGGATTTCCGGCAGAAGTTACTACAATGGGCACCTTTTCGTCCATAATTATCTGCATCATCTTATCCATTTCTGGGTAGAGGAGAGGCACGTTTACGCCAAAAGGACGCGTTGTAGCTTGCTTACACTTTTGGATATGTTCAAGGAGAGTCTCGGGGTGCATGGAGCCGGCTCCGATGAGTCCAAGCCCTCCGGCATTACTTACCGCAGCTGCTAAACGCCAACCACTGCACCAAACCATTCCTCCCGATATGATAGGTTTCTCTATCCCGAGGAGCGAGGTGAGTCTATTTGTCTTTGTCATTATAACCAGTTTTCTATAGGATTTAATCTGTCAATTGTGGCTGCAAACTTACGTCTTTCTCGTTGATTACAGTTAATCTCATAGAAGATTCTTTACCACTGGGAGGATCTGTCAAATTTGTATCCCAAAGTGGAATTTTTCCTGTTGACTAGCAAAAAAAGCAAAAGGACGCAGACGGGCAAGCTAAATATGGGCTGTTATACAATAGATTCAGAGCATTTACTGCTATTGAAGAAGTAGGTAACCTCGTAGAGGGTGAAGAAGATGCTTAGAAATCCCCGTGTTATCTGTGTGTTTTCAAGTTGTAAGAAGATGGCTTGGATATGTTTCTATTTGTAAGTAGAATGTTTGTACAAGAAAAATAGTGATTAGATTTTGCCTTTCTCAGATTATTTCATAACTTTAGCCCCAAATTCAAGAGAGTAGTTGGGAAGCACAGACAGATTCACCGTTGTAGATCCCGATAACTTATTGATACAAAGGATTATATACTGTAACTAGGTGTTCTTTGCTTATGAAAAAAACATTACTAATGATGCTTGCACTGCTTTCCATAGCTCTGACGGGTATGGCTCAAACAACAGCAGTGATTAACTTCTCCTCGACAGAAGGGGGAACTGTGTCTGCCAGCACACTTGACTATCAAGAGGTCAAGTCTGGCGATGCTCTAGCTGTGGGTACGGAGATTTCACTTCGGGTTAATCTTACTAACTATGAGACGCACTACATCAAAGGATGGAGTGTCAATGGTGACGAGAAGTTTCCATACCTAGAGGAAATTAAGTATACGATACAGAGCGGGGAGAACAATCTACAAGCACAGGTTGCTCCGCTTCCTGCAGAGGGCTTTAAGGTTACGTTCAAAGCCGGCCCCGGTGGTAAGATTACAAAGTCCGAACGTATGGATGCCGATTATAATTGGCTTCCTTTTGAGAGTGGAGATATACTGCCCACACGCAAGAGTGTTCATATCGTTTCGGAGGCTGACCCTGGTTATGCTGTAGAACAGTGGATGATTAATGGTAGGCCACAAAGTTCTTCTGCAGAATTGTGGACGTTTACGAGTACTCCCCTAGACATAGAGGTTACTTTTAAGGAGATTAAATACTACAAGGTCAACTTCTCAACGGATGAGAATGGTCGTATACAGGCTTCCTACCCTAAGAACGGTTGGGATGCTGAGATTACTACGGGAGAAGAGTTGCCCGAAGGGACGCAGGTGACTTTCTTTGTTACTCCCAATGAGGGCTATAAGGTTGATAAGTGGATTGTCAATGGCGTAGAAGAAGAACCCAATGAATATCTTCCACAGAGGCTCCAAAAGATCCTCACTGAAGATCTCACTGTACAGGCTGTCCTCAAGAAACGTCCTCCCAAGCACCAGATCACACTAGAGAAGGGACAAGGTGGTAGTATAACAGGTACTTTCGTAGATCCCGAAGATGGATATAATGCTTCGTTTGACTGGCAGAAAGATATCCAAGAAGGAGTAGAGCTTACTGTCCGTGCTACGCCTAATCCCGACTATATGGTTGATAAGTGGTTCTACAATAATCAAGAGGTACAACCTACGGAGGAGGATGTTAACCTATATCGCTTTACTGTCAAAGAGAATGCAGAGATCTCTGTCACCTTCAAGCCTGGCAAGTCTGGCTATAATGTGAACTATTCTGCGGGAGAACATGGCTCTATCGAAAAGGCTGAGGTCTATTTGCCATCTGGCATCACTTCATTTGAATCGGGGCAAACGATACCTGCAGGAATAAATATTATCATAACAGCAAAGCCAGACAAGGGTTACGAAGTAGACCAGTGGTATATCAATGATGAGCCCCAGCAGTTCTATGCCGGTAAGACAGAACTAGAGACCAAGGTAGAGAGTATTATGAATATCCGTGTCACCTTTAAGAAGGGGGCAGCCGTTGAGTATCCAGTAACTTGGTCGATAGAGGGTGGTATTATGTTTATTAAGTACAAAAAGAATCCAGAGGATACTGAATTTACCTTCCCCAAGAGTGGAGATCGTATCCCAGAGGGAACGGAGATTTCAGTTTGGATTAACCCAGGAACGAACGAAGTTAAGGAGTGGTTCATTAACAACGTCCTAAGAGAGGATCTTGCCGGTGTCAAGGAGACTACACTCTTTATTGAAGGAGAGACAAATATCAAGGTGATTTGTGCAGCTCCGGCTCCATCTTCTTACAAGCTAATCTATACTGCAGGAGCCAATGGTTCTCTAGTGGCAAAAAGAGAGAATGGCGAGACTATCGCCTCGGGATCTGATGTAGATACAGATACTAAGGTGCAACTCACAGCTACGCCTAACGATGGTTTTGAACTGGAGAAATGGGTTGTCAATGGCTCTACGCTATCAGACAAAGGTCTCACGATCGAGCTTACGATGGATAAGGATCAGACAGTAGAAGCAACCTTTATCAAGAAGGTTGTTGAGTACACACTATCCTATAGTATTAAACCCGAGACCCAAGGTAAGCTAATGGTAACCAATACTAAGACGCAAGAGGAGATCGCCTCTGGCTCTAAGGTAGCCGAGGGTACTGAGATAACTTGTCAAGTATCCGTGCCTGATGGGTCTAAATGGCAGTTAGATAAGTGGGTGATCAATGGTGCTGACTATACTGAAGGAGCTAAGAAGCTCTCTATCAACCTTACCGTGTCTAAGGACCTGCAGATTGAAGCAATCCTATCGGAAGACAATGCTGTTGATACTCCCGACAATGCTGACTATCTAGTATTCATACAAGAGGGACAACTATATATCAATGGACTATCAGCTCCTACTCAAGCACTCCTATACAATACGCTCGGCGAACTTATTCTCGCTCGTCAGGTTGAGACCTCGCCTATCGCTATTGGCGATCTACCAGAGGGTATTTACTATGTTCTTGTAGAAGGACACATATACAAGGTTATAAAATAGTCTACTCCCTTAGATAGAGAATACTAATTCCCCATAGCAATACGCTTCAAGACGGATTGCTATGGGGGCTATTATTCGAATTAACTGATTAGTAACAAATAGAATCGAACAAAATGAAAAAAAACTTCTCATTTACCAGTAGATTATGGTACACATTGTGTCTCCTTATCTATTGCGGATTCCTTTCATCCTTATCGCTCTCTGCTCAGCAGCAGGGATGGAAGATCTCTTTGGCTCCTCCTGCTCTGGAGTCTCCCACAAATGTGACATCCAATAGCTTCACTGCTACTTGGAGTAATGTCAGTGTTCAGCAGAAGAATAGCGATGGAACCCCATGGAACGAGGTATTCTTCCGCTCCATCATCACTAGAGAGATTAAGGCTAAGCAGGATGGCGTCTATAAGATCGCTAATGCAACCATTAAGCCCAATCCTGATGGTACTAGAAAGCAAGTATCTTACGTGCAGACCTACCTCAATGATCAACTTTCTCAGCCAGACTGGAGTACGGCGTTGCTCTATTGGACTCCTAATGGGTTCTCTATCAATGCTAAGGATATGGAAGGATCCGGTTTGCCCGTTGATATGATTGGGGCTAATGCACGTCTTACATCTCCTGTCATGGATCTCTCCAATGGAGACAGAAAGTACTCCGTAGAGTTTACCGCAAAGGCTCTTCAGGCTAGTGGCCAATCTGTTAGAATGAAAATCTTTGGTTATGGAGAGGAGCTAAACTATATCGGTGGCGTACCTGGTGTTAAGGACTTTACTCTCCCCAATGATGGTAAGACTCATAAGTTTAACTTCGACTTCGAAGGTGGTACTTGGTGCAATCGTATCGTTATTGAGATCAATGACTTTGCAGAGGTAGAATTCTCTGGAGAGCTTACTGTAAAGCAGCAGCTTAAGAAGGGCGAAACATCTTTCCGTAGTACCTATTACCTCATCATCCCATTCCAATTGGCTAAGGCAGATTGTGATAATCCTGAAGATATACCTTTGGGTCCTGAGCGTTATAAAGTGAAGTATTCGTATGACTTTACAAAGGAGAATAATGCTCCTGTCATTGACTCTCGTTGTTTAGATCTTAATGCAGCAAAGGCAGATGGAGAGCGCGTTGCCTATCGTATGTTGTATACCGATAATTCTCCATCTTATGGAGATCGTCGTAACCTAAACAAATCAATGTACTCTGCTCCATCCTTTTTTGACAATGTTGAAGAGGATAACAACTACCTCTATGTAGGATATTGTGGCTATGAGGCTCCTAACTACGAAGCTGTTGAACCCGCAGGTCCATCTTGGGCAGGTTACCATGGTGGTGCTATCAAGATAACCAAGGAATTGCTTAAAGATCATATTGGTAGCAAGGTAGTAGGTGTTCGCTTTGCCTCTGCTGCTTGTTTGCAAGAGAATCAAGTTAATAACAATCCTGGTTATTTCGATGTTACACTCCCTTGTATATTCCTTGCTAAGACTGTACTAACTCTCGATAGAACGGATATCAATAATCCCAAAGTTATTACTCCTTGGGATCCGATTGAGGTAACCTCTGTGGGTAAATTTAAGGATGGATGGAATAGCCTCTTCTTTGCTAATCCCTATCTAATCACAGAGGAAAGCGAGTTCTTTGCAGGGGCTTACGCTTACGATGCTGCCGCTAAGGGCGGGATCCTCGTACGTAGCTACCATACTCCCGGAGAAGATCCTAACTCCGCTTGGATTGCAACAAACTGGGGTACTTATACAATTGGTGAGGCTCAGTTCAATAGTAAGGTGAACAAGTGGGAAGGTCCTCTCTTGATGCAGGTCATCATAGAACCTAAGAATGTAGACCCAACAATACAAAACCGAGGTGAGCTACGTGGTCTCACGGCTCCTTCGTTCGCCTTCACAGATGAAGAGTTGAAGCCTACTGTAGATCTCTTCAACTCCGGTATCAAGGATATCACTAAGATTAAGATTGAGACAGAGTTGGGAGGTAAAAAGCAGGAACAAACTATCGAGTTAGACAAATACGTACCCTCTTCTTTGACGCAATCTGTTGAGTTGCAAGCAATCAATCATGAAGGTATCTCTGGTAAGGTTAAGCTAACTGTCAAACTCCTTGAAGTAAATGGAATTGCCCTCAAGACTCCTTCATCCCAAACAGCTGAGTTAGAAATTCTCAAAAGAGACGAAGTTTTTGAGCGTACGACACTTGTAGAGGTCTTTACTTCTGAGGCTTGTCAGTATTGCCCCTCTGGTGTAAAATGGATGGAAGACCTTATCAACAAACCCGAAAACGAGAAGATCCGAAAGAATTTGGCTGTGGTATCTCACCACTCCTTCTTTGCTCCCGACTTTATGGAGCATCCCTATAGCAAGGGCTTGGCTCCATTCTATGGTGTGAGAAATGATAATGGTGATATCACTTTGGTAAGACCAAGTTCTCCGACCAATATGTTCAATCGTAAGCCTGTGGCTGCACTCGATGATGCAAGAGGGAAGAATGGCTCTGTCTGTGGTATCATAAAAAATCAAACAGAGCTAGAGAAAGTCGTAGACGATGCGAAGAGAAATCCTGCTTCTGTGCGCCTAGAGGTTAAACCTTGGTTTAAGAAAGACGACAATAAACTCAATGTTATCGTAGAAGGACATGCTTCAGCTCGTCTGGATCGCTCTCGTCCTGTATATCTAACGATCATGGTTACTCAAGATCAAATAGCACCTCGTGATCAGAAGTATGCTTCTTCTCCCATCCCAGGCTTTGTACACACTAATGTCCTTAGATATGTGGATGATGCAGGATTCAAGGGTACTGAAGTGAAGTTTGAAGAGAATGGAGACTTCAAGATTGTCAAGGAGTTCCCCATCAATTCAACAAATGCTACGACAGGTAAGCTTGCAGAAAATGCAATCCTTCTAGAGGGTAGTAATAATACCCTAGAGGATGCCATGAAGCAGACCAATGTAATTGCATTCCTACACTACTACCAAGAGCTTCCTACCAATGATAACGTAGAAAACAATGATACACGACTTCTCGGTAATGAGGTTCTTAACGCTGCACAAAGAAAAGTTTCTTTCTCTAGCTTTGATGGTGTAGATATGATCGCTAATCAGAATGTTCACGTAACGATACAAGACGGGTCTATACAGGTAAATGTACCTTATACCGATTTGAAGGTTTATGACATGGCTGGTCATATGATTTCTGCTACCGGTATACAGGAAGGTGTTTATCTAGTTCGCCTTGAGCTAACAGATGGTTCTGTGATCTTTACGAAGGTCATTGCTAAGTAGTCGCATTCCTATGCCCTTCATCTCTGAGTTCTCTTTGCTATAGATGACCTGAGATGGAGGGCATGTTATAGACTTTGCAAATAAATAACACTTACTATAATACAGATATAAGTAATGCGTTTACTAAAACAACTATCAGTAGTCTCACTCCTATTATTGGGAGCCTCGCACTCTCTCTTTGGGCAAGGTCTCTTCTCTGGGGGTGATGGATCTAAATCGAATCCCTATCAAATTGCTACGGAGCAGGACCTCCGTACGTTAGCTGATCAGGTTGATAAATCCAATAGCTTTGCTGGAAAATATCTCAAGCAGACAGCAGATATTACTTTCTCAGAGGGTACTCCTGTATTGCCTATTGGAGGTCCTCTTATTGAAGGTTTCCATCGAGATGAGAATCGTTGCTTCCAAGGAGAGTATGATGGAGGTATGCATAAGATCTACAATCTCTACATTTATGATAAGCAACAGCTAGAAGTTGAAGGAGACGAGGCTCATATGGCCGTAGGCCTTTTTGGGGTTCTCGGTCCCCGAGCTACCGTTAAGAATGTAGTTATTGCCTCTGGGCATATCTATGGTTTTGCATCCGTAGGAGCTATTGTAGGGCGTATCACCGAAGGGTGTACTATCACACGTTGTAAGGTGGGGCCTGACGTGCGAATCTCTTGCTGGAGCAGTGGTGGAGGTATAGCCGGCTCCTCTTTGGGCAAAAACATGAAGATTACGGAGTGCGTTAACTATGCCAATGTCGCTGTCTATGGTCAGGGTATACACAAGACCGCAGGAGGTATTATTGCTTCTTCGCCCAACACTACTATAATAGGTTGTGCCAACTTTGGAGACATTTGGGCAAAGGATGGATTTGCTGGAGGTATCCTTGGATACATGCCTCACTCTACCCAGGACTTTATTTTTGATTATCCGGAACTTAAAAGTTGTATGAATGCGGGAGACGTCTCCTCAATGGGTACGAACTCCGCAGGCTTGATCGGGGTTGTGGCTTACAACCTAACGGATGATAATGGTCCTATTGCTCATCAGTTGATCTCAAACTCCTATAGCTATGGTCAGACAATGGCCTCTTATACTCGATGTTTTGGACCTATCTGTGCTTTCCATACAGGGAATAGATTCCCACTCACTGTGGAAAAGACCTTCTATAACAAGGATCGCTACATTGTGAAGTCTGATGGTTCTGCTGATGCTCAGCTAGGGTATTCACTCGGAGTAGCTAAGACACATGCCGAGTGTACTTCGCCCGAGTTCATCGCAACTCTTAACGATGGAGGAGTATCCCTCTTTGAGGCAGATAGACATCACATCAATGGTACTATGCCCATCCTCAAGTGGATCAACGAAACCTATGATCCCGAGATTGATAAGCCTAATCAGTATCGTAAAGATCGTAAGTCTTTGGTCTACAAGAGACGTGCAGGTTCCTTCTTCCCTCCCAACCGTACGGGAGACTTCTTGATCTACGACATGAGTCTGCTTATGCCTAATATCCAAGCAAAGTCTTTAGGATGTAATATCGACAGAGGCTTTATAGATCGTGTATTACCGATTAAGGGGGGGGGCAATTACACTTTCTTTATGTCTAGTTCGGCTTTTCGTCGTCAACTCAAGGAGGATGGTATGTATGTGGATGAACGTCCCAATAAGCCCGCAGATCACTGGCTCATTACTCCTTCCTTTAAGGTAGAGGAGGGTGCTCCTTGGTTCCACTGGCTTGCTGCATCAGAGGATGGTAAGATGCCCTCTACTTATGCTCTATATATTGTGGCAGATGCCGAGGCAACAACTCCTGAGAAATTCCTTGCAACTGAGCCTATCTACCAAGTCGAGGCGGAGCAGGAGATTCAGGACATGAAAGAAACGATCAATGATGAGGAGCGTATATATTGTGTTTTACATGCCCACAAGGTAGACCTCTCAAAGTATGTAGGTAAGGAGGTGCGTCTTGCATTTAGAGATCGCACTATTGATCAGTTCAACTTGCTGATAGGACAGATGAAGATGGGGCAAGCCAATGGTGTAGAGTCTGTAACTAGCAACACCGCTACAGATATAGCGGTTGCAGATCAGACGATTACGGCAACCCATCCTGATAGCCAATTAGCCCTTTATAGTTTGGAGGGAATCCGGCTTGTACAAGCACAAGACCAACTTGTCTATAGAGGTTATCCAGGTGTCTACGTGCTAGTAGTATCAGATGCTGCCGGAGAGGTAGAGCGGCACAAAGTTATCCTCTATTAGACCTCTAATTCATAAAGACCGATTACAATGCTAGAGAAAAAGCTTCTCTTCTTGTAGTCGGTCTTATTATCTCATATTCACTTAATGTTAGTAAGGATCTATGAAAAGAACGATTACACTCATGTCTGTTGTCCTATCGATGACAACAGTAGCGTCGCTCTCGGCTCAGAAACTTCAGAGCCGAAAAGCTAATCTTAATCCTCGCGATGCGGGGGTCGAGATTAGAGTCGTAAATGGACCATCGGTTCTTCGGGAAGGCTCTCATCCCTCGGAATCTATGGGCAAGTTAACCCTCTTCCACCGAGAGGACTTCTCGCTGATGACTGCCGGTACAGAGGCTAAACCGGACACTATCGGTACCATCTGTGCTCCCGATGGGACTTATAAGTATCGCATATGGCAAAACATAGACCCTAAGTATACCCATTGGCGTGGCTGGGGTGGATCTTTCAAGGATCTTACCTTTGAAGAGTGTAAGGGTAAGGGTTATACCCACGCTGCCGGAGGTACCATCCACCTCGGGAGTAAGGAGGGTGCAAAACTTAATACGCCACCTCTAGATCTTAAGAATGTCATTCTCCACGAGGAGGAGCCTAATAGTGACAATATCATTGTTCTACGCTTTAAGGCTAAGGTTACACAGGAGATTGATCCGAAGCTTTGTGCTGTTCGTCTGTTTGTTGAGGCTGCTGAGACCTCTTGGTATTGCGATAGTGATTTCCCAACTTATAAGGGTTCGTGGGATGTGCTACGTAAGCTTACTCCGGACATCACTACGCTTTCGAAAGAATGGAATACTTATGAGATGGCTTTTGCTGGAGCCGGACACAGCACCATTGTCAACATGGGCTTTCAGGTGATGCCTAAGAGTCGAGAAATTGCAGAGAAAGGAGATTTCCATTTTGATATCCTCTTCGACGATGTTGAGATTTTCAAAATGAAGCCCAATCTACCTATTCCAAAGGTAACTCCTCACACCAGCTTCACGGGTGATAGCTTTGTTGCCAATTGGGAAGCCGTTGAAGGAGCTGATCGCTATTTCATTGATGTCTACTGTATGCAACCCGATCCAATGTACCCTCCCAATCCTATGGGGCAGCAACCTATGGTACGTAAGGATGTGATCGTAGGACAAGAGGTGAAAGGCACTAGCTACAAGGTAACGGGTGTTGAGCCTCAGTACACTTACTACTATAACGTACGCGCAGCAAAGGGAACAAAAGAGTCTTACCACTCTGTTGATCAGGCTGTAAATGGCATTGCTAAACCTGAACTCAAGGATGTGTCTGAACTCACAGCAGGACGCTATGTTGCATCTTGGTCTGGGGTACCCTCCGCAGGTCGCTATACTTATATGGCTTATCATGATAGACGAGTATACCAAGACGCCGAGATTACAATTATTGATGAGGACTTCACCGGTGTTAAGGATCTTGAGGGCAATTCTACCGGATGGTCAGTAGACAATCATCCCTCGGGTAGCTATAGTAGAGCATTCCCGAAAGACCTCCATATGCCGGGATGGGAGATGTACTCTTACTCTCCCTGTACGGACTATGTCGGCTTTGATGGCTGGCAGTACATCAACCATGGAGTTAGTGCTTCTATGCAGTCTCCTGAGTTAGATCTCTCACATGGAGGTGGCGTGGTGAATGTCTCTATGAGTCTCTATAGTGCCTATGCCAAGCAAAGTAACCAATTCCCACAAGCTGCTCTTGCCCTCTTCAACTACAACGAAGAGACAGAGCGTTATGAGCAGGCAGACCTTGTATATCCCGCTGAGGAGAATGAGATGCCCATTATTAATCGTTGGCAAGATTATCGAGTACAACTTAAGAATGGTAGCAAGCGTTCTATCATTGCTCTCTTCGCAGTCAAAGGGCCCGAGTATCTTTTTGTGGATAACTTCAAGGTAACACAAAACTTTAAGAAGGGAGAGTCTTACCTTGCACCATACTTTGGAGAGCCTCTCTGTGATGGCACTACTATCGATGTGAATGTACCTGAAGAGGTACAAGGTGATGCTCTCTATCATAGAGTTAAGGCTATCAAGGCTACTGATAGAGATCTTATCTCGAGCGACTTCACAAAGATGGGATTGGTACGCAATGTTACCGCAAATACTCCACTTGTTCTTACGGAGCCTACAGCTCGTTTGGCTAATGGAGTCCTCTCCATTTCCAATCCTAATGGGGATGCCGTTTATGTCTATGACGTAATGGGACAAATCGTATACAGAAATGATCTTGGTGATCGCGAAATAGAAGTAGCACTACCTGTAGAGGATGCCTACATCGTACGTATCGGTCATATCGTCAGCAAGGTTATCTAATATTAGAGCCTAGTACGAATTTCAGTTTTGTGGGGGTCGGACACTGTCCGGCCCCCACTTTGTATTATGCTCCCTCTTTGTGGACACTGCTAATCTTTTTCAGGATCCCATACCGCTTCTTAGGTGTCGAAACATAATTTTCCAGACGTGGAAAGCTGATTTTCCAGGCGTGGAAAAATAGTTTTCCAAACGTGGAAATGGAAATTTCCAAGTGTGGAAAGATGATTTTTGACGTGCTGAAAAGTAAATTCCGACGTGTCGAAATTTCGGGGTAGGGACGGAGGATTTATAATCTCTTACTAGACGGATCGTTATTCTAGTAAGGAGAAATCTGTAAAATTCCGGTTTAGATTCGGGAAAAGAGATAGGAAGATGAAGCCACCCGCTTTTAGCGGATTTGGCTATTAGGGAGTAACTGCTGCAGATGCTTGGCTAGGGCTTCCATTTGCCATCTAGGGGTGGAGGTTGCCCCACAAATGCCGATGCTTTCGTCTTCTCCGGATGGTAGCATATCGGGAGTTAGTTCCTCGGGGGAATCAAGGAAAAAGGTCTGAGGATTGGTTGAGCGACACTTCTCAAACAGCACCTTCCCATTCGAGCTCTTCTTGCCCGCAATGAAGAAAATGCGGTCGTGACACAGGGCAAATTCTTGGATGTGTGGGATGCGGAGAGCTACCTGTCGGCAGATGGTATCAGCAAAGGTAAAGGCAACGCCCGGATGCATTCGCTGCTTAATTTTCTCTACAATCTCTCCAAAGGTCTCGAGAGACATTGTCGTTTGGGATATAAGGGAGATGGGGCGAGAGAAGTCGAGTTGCTCAATCTCTTCAGGCTCTTGTATCACGATGGCCTCTCCGTTGGTTTGCCCTACTAGGCCATTGACTTCAGCGTGTCCTCTCTTGCCAAATATGACAATCTGAGTGTGCTGTGCTGCTCCCTCTTGATAGTATTTGCGGATTCTCTTTTGCAGCTGGAGCACTACGGGGCAGGTAGCATCTACAATCGTGATCCCTCGCTCTCGGGCTGCTTGATACACGGCGGGTGGCTCCCCATGCGCTCGAATGAGTACACGTTTGCCACGGAGTGCATCGAATTGCTCGTAATTGATGGTGGCAAGCCCCATACTCTCGAGCCTATCAACTTCGTTTTTGTTGTGTACAATATCCCCCAAACAATAGAGAAGTTCACCCTCCGGAGCTGAGGCCATCTCTCGCTCGGCTTTCTTGATGGCATGAACAACGCCGTTGCAGAAACCCGATCGATGATCTATTTCGATGGTAATCATTTTGGTGCAGAGCACTGGGCAATGGTCTCTCTAGCCCACGAGAGAGCAACCGCATCTTGCTGATCTAGAGTTAGCTCCGAGTTGTCGAGCACTCGGGCGTCATCGGCTTGGCGTAGCGGAGAAACGGCGCGAGTGGAGTCGATGTGATCTCGCTCTTTTAGGTTGGTGAGGACTTCCTCAAGGGTAGAGGTCATGTCCCCTTTGCTTCGTAGTTCGTCAAAACGACGCTGGGCACGTACCTCGGGGCGAGCAGTGACAAATATCTTAAGTTCGGCAAACGGAAAAACTGTGGTGCCGATATCTCGCCCATCCATTACAATTCCTTTCTCTCTTCCTAGGGCTTGCTGCTGTAGGGTTAATGCTGAGCGCACGAAGGGAAGTGCTGCAATGGGGCTAACATGATTAGATACCTCCATCGTGCGGATGGCTTCTTCTACATCCTCGTCGTTGAGTAGCGTTCGCAGTTGTCCTAGGTCGTCTCGCTTAAAACTTACCTTTAATTGAGGCATGTCATTAGCTAGGCGCTCTTGATCCACTTCCCCTTGGTTCCACATCCCGTGTCGTAGAGAGTAGAGCGTAACAGCGCGGTACATGGCTCCACTGTCAATATAAATGTATCCTAGAGACTTAGCTAGGGCTTTCGCCATTGTACTCTTGCCACAGGAGCTATAGCCGTCAATGGCAATCGTGATCTTCCTATCCGTCATACGAAGAGAGACTTATATGAATTATCCTGATTAGAAAACATACTGATCGCTACCAAAGTTCGTGCAAAACGTAACCATGAGGCTAAGAGAAGACGGATGGTAGCGCGAAGCTGCGATCCCTAGGCGAAATGCGCGATGGTTGAAGCCAACTCCTAGAGAAAATCCCGAGAGGAGATTGCCATTCTGTACCTTGAGATCTTGGGCAACTCTGGGGTTGTAGCCTAGACCAATCCATAGTTTATCGTCCATAAGGTACTCGGCTCCCAGTGTGAAATGGCGGACGAGGCGAGTCATAAACTTTTGGGAGGTGCTGAGCGAAGAGCGGAGGATGACAGGATTAAGTCCATAGGCTGTAGCATGGATGCGAAAGGGGGCATGTAGAAAGCGTTGAGAGAAGCCAAGACGGAGATCCCAAGCCGGAGGAGTCTTTCTCTCACTGTATCCTTTGATTGTTGCTCCGGCATTCGTGATTGCAGCACCCAAAGAGAGACCTTTCTCTCCATCGTAATAGCTCACTCCGGCATCTACCGCAACACCAAAACTATTGTACCGTTCGATATTGCCGTATAGCATCTTAAGGGCAACTCCTCCTCGTAGCTTATCGGTTAGTTCGTAGCTGAATACTCCTTGCAGAGCAACGTCCGTTGCGGAGAAGGTAGAGCCTTGTATGTTGTTTTTGTCATAGCTTGTAAGTTTTCCATAGTTTAGTGCTCTTACGCCCACAGCCCAGGCACCACGCTCCCCCACAGGTAATCCATACATAGCGTTGGCGCCATGTGCCCCCGACATGTAGTTGAGATAGGAGAGAAATAAGCGCCCTGCGGCTTCTTCTCCGTATAGAGCCGGATTGTCAAAAGCTTGCCCATCCATTCCATCTACATAGGTGAGGGCTAGCCCGCCAATAGCCATTGTTTGGGCAGATGTTGGGATATTGAGGAATGTAAAAGACTGCTCCCTCTCTTGAGCTTTAGCGCGCGAAGTTGGGAGTAAAAGCGCGAGAAGTACTACCCAAAGAAGAGGGGTAGAAAAGATCTTTTCCACCGAGAGATGTGTCCTGAGAGGGGAGAGAGGGTTGTTTCTTTCCATATATCCTACTAACGTGTTATGTATTCTCTGTAGTATATTCCGCCTAGAGGTTTAGTGATGATGCAATCCTCCGAGAGCTGCGCCCCACTGGTAGTGAACGAAGATTACAATCAACGCATTGAGGGCAAAAAGAACGACTCCTTGTGCCGTTCGTACTAGTACCTTATTGAGCTGAGCTCCCTCTGTATGGAGCATTGTACGTTGTAGGTGCATTATTTGGGCAAGATAAATCCCCGAAGATAGCATCCCTATAATAGAATAGAAGGGGAATAGGAGAAGTACGGATAAGAGTAGGTTGGCAAGATAGAGCTTGGGGGCAAGAGACTTTCCAAAGCGTACGAAAAGGGTGCGCTTCCCCGAGAGGGTATCTTCTGCCACATCGCGATAATTATTGACAACGAGTATATTGCAGCTGGCAAGTCCCATGGCAGAGGCAAGTGCTATGGCTTCCCAAGAGAGAGTGCCGCATTGGATATAGTAAGTACCCCCACCGGCTACCAATCCGTAAAAGAGAAACACCATAACCTCTCCCAAACCATGATAGGCAAAAGGGAAGGGACCTCCCGTATAGGCAATGGCTCCTAGGATAACGAGCACCCCCACAATGGAAAGCCAAGGGGAGGTGAGTAAGATTAAGGCAATGCCCGTAAGACTGGTTGCAACGATGCTGACAATAAGTAGGCACTTGACTTCTCGATAGCTGATCTTTCCCAGAGAAAGAGGACGCTCAAAGCCTTTTCTATCCTTTCCATCTGCCCCTTTTTTGAAATCAAATAGATCGTTTGCAATGTTGCTGACAATCTGAGCTAGTACCCCCACTAGCACGGTAAGAATAGCGGTTGTGGGGCAAAAGAACCCATCTAAGGCTGCAAGAGCAAGAGCCGTAACGACGGGGGCAAGGGAGGCTGGTAGGGTATGAGGACGGGCGAGGTGGAGGACTTGTCGTGGTGTCATGAGGGAGTGGTAGAGGATAGGCTACTCAGCCAATTTCAGGAGATTGCAGGTTGATGTTGGCAAACAGATGGTCGGACAGTGCAATCATAGCACGCTTTTTGTCTACAGTACCCACTACAAGCACAAGGCTGTAATTGCTACTTCCGTAGGAGATCATACGGATGGGGATATCATCAATGGCATCCAGAATACGAGACTCGAAGCCCATGCGATCCCAGCCCATATCCCCTACAACGGCAACGATTGTCATATCCTTTTGGTAGAGAACAGAGCCCCATTCCTTGGCTTCTTCTGCAAATTGGGCAACCTCGGGAGCCTCCTCTACGGCGATGAGATAGCTGTCTCCCATTGTTGTCAGGAGGTCTACACACAGGTTATGTTTTGCAATCAATTGAGTAATAGCAATAACATAATCGGATAGGGGAGACCCACTTTTGATATGAGGGTGGCGGCGTAGAATGAGAAGGGAAATCCCGTCTTTGGCGGATACGGCTTTGACCATATCGCGACTGGTCTCGCAAGAAATGAGGGTGCCGGGAGCCTGTGGGTCGAGTGTGTTGAGCAGACGTATTGGGATATTAGCACGACGAGCCGGCTCTATACAAGTGGGGTGGAGTATTTTGGATCCAAAGTGTGCTAGCTCAGCGGCTTCTCCAAAGTGGAGACGGCGTACAGGGCTGGTTACGTTTACAACCCGAGGGTCGTTATTATGAAGTCCATCTATATCTGTCCAAATCTCTATTGCTTCAGCGTGAGCTGCCTCCCCTACAAGAGTAGCTGTATAGTCACTTCCCCCACGGCGCAGATTGTCTATTTCGCCAAAGGCATTGATGCAGATATATCCCTCTGTCAAGAAGAGAGCATTGGGATCGGGCGCTGCTGTAAGTAAGGGGGTTAGATGTTTTTCTATGTGTTGTGGCTCGGGCTCTCCATTGTGGTTGATACGCATAAAGGAGAGAGCATCAAGGTGTACGGCATTCAGATTTTCATACTCGCGTAGCGTAAATGCCATTAGGGTTGTACTGATGATTTCTCCCCGAGATAGGATACGCTTTTCGTCGTTTTGAGTAAAAGCCTCGTTGTGCGTTTGGCTCTGCAATTCTGCGAAAATGGGAGCTAAGGCTTGCCATACCTCTTTACGGAGGGCAGACGTCTCAAAGAGCTCTTCTATCACAGAATGGTAGCGGGATTCTAGGGTAGCAACAGTCTCTTCTGCCTCTTGCCACTGGGCATTGATAATCTGCTGAGCTAGCTGAACGAGGGTATCCGTAGTACCGGACATCGCTGATAATATGACGATTTTGCGTCCTGCAATAGTAGACACCAAGTGTGCCACAGCCCGTATACGTTGTGCACTACCTACCGAAGTACCACCAAACTTGAGTACAATCATAACGTATTTTGGAGATTAAGATAATTAGAAAAAGCCTTCCGATGGGGGCCGGATTAGGCCTCTGTAGGCTCCATCCCTTCGGGGAAAGAGAGCTGTAAAGTGCGCGAATTAGCGTCTATGGTGTAGGTGGGTGCGGGGAGTTCTCGCATCAGCTCGTGGTTGTGTGTTGCCATAAGCACAGCCGTTCCCTCCTTAGATATTTGTTGTACGAGTTGTCCGATAGATAAAGCTGTTTGGGGGTCTAACCCTGCTGTAGGTTCATCCATCAAGATAAGCTCGGGCTTGACAATGAGTGCGCGTGCAATGCAAATACGCTCGGCTTCCCCTCCAGAGAGTTCGTGGGGCATTTTGTAGCCTTTTCCTTGCATCCCTACTTTATCGAGAACCTCCTCTATGCGCTGCTGGCGTTCGGGACGAGGGTATTTCCCGGTAGCACAGAGTACGAAGTCGAGGTTGGCTGCTACTGTGCGATCGTAAAGTAATTGATCCGAAGACTGGAATACAATACCCATCCGACGGCGAAGAGCTTGGCGAGCATTGCGTTTGAGGTGGGATAGATTATAGCCTAAGACATAAGCCTTCCCTTGGGTGTGAGGGAGTTCTCCGTAGAGAAGCTCCAAGAGAGAACTCTTACCTCCCCCTACAGGCCCCGATAGGTAAGCAAATTCGTTGTGCGCCAAACGTATCGTGACATTGTGTATAAGTTGATTTTCTGCGCGAGCCACTTGTACCCCTTCTAGGTGTACGGTGTACTCTGTAGAAGCAGATTTCTTTGTCATAGTGTTCTCTCTTTGTATGGTTATTATTTTATGGAAATCAAACGAAAGTCTCTCTGTAGATTAGTCTTGCTCTAGAAACCTAACGTACTCACTACAATTGGCTGGCAAATTTTCTTTTGTTGCCGGATTGTAAGAGTCGTACAGAGCATGAACCCCAATATATTTAGCCCGAACAAAAGCTGCAATCCCGTCAAAAATCTGCATATAATTAGCCAAGGAATGACATTGTATTCCTCCTTCGGAAAATTCTTCTTTCTTCCCTCCACAGGAGACTGCTACTGCTAGCTCTTTTCCCTCCATCTTATCACCGCCTTCGCCATAAGCCCAGCCGTAAGTAATAACTTCGTCAAGCCATTTTTTTAGTAGGTAGGGTGCTGCGTACCAATAAAGTGGGAATTGAAAAACAATGCGGTCATGAGCTTCGATGAGAGCTTGCTCGGCGGCGATATCAAAAGAGGCTCCATTGGGATAAGCATCATAGAGAAAATGAAGCGTAGCATGCCCACAAGCAGCTTCGCTCCAAGCCTTATTTATAGTTGAGGTGGAGAGTGTGGGATGAACCACTATTACGAGAGTCTTTTTCATTGCCAAATTCCGTTTTTATAAATATCAAAGAGGGAATACCCATTGAGATACCCCAATACGTATTCCCTCGCAAAGTTACAAACTATTTTCTCTACAGGCGAGATGCTTTAGAAGCAATAGCCAAGTCCGATATGAACGGTAGAGTTCTTCAGTGACAATCCCTTTATCTGATCTGCAATTCCTGACGGATTTGTTTGAGCCACATTGAGGAAGCCAAAGTCCGCCCCTATGGTGCCATAAATGCTGCCAAGATATAGCATAGCAGAAGCTCCCCAACCCACATCGAAACGGTTAGCCTTATCGAGCCCAAAGACCCCTTCCTTGAATATATTGAAGCTCTTTACTGCTCCTGTAATCTTGGATTTTGTTTTTTGCGTACCTCCTAGAGCTACAGCAAAATAAGGCCCAGTTTGTACTGCGAAACGAATGCTGGGAGTGAGAGATAGGCGATATCCTACATTAACGGGGATCTGTAGATAGTGCATTGTAATCTCATTCAGGGCTTCTTTGTTGACTTTCAAAGTTTTCCCATCCAGATAAGAGTGATCTCTGCTCCCTTTCATTTCGAAGGATAGCCCTGTGCTTGCATAAAGCCCCTTAGTGAGACTTATATCTGCAAATGCACCTGCATGATACCCTACCTTTGTTCCTGCACTGAGTACTTTAGTTCCATGTTCGACGAGAGAAGAGAATGAAAATACAGGACCTGCTTCTACACGAAGATTGAACATTTGTGCGGATGCTGTTGCTGTGCAGATGAGAGCAACAGCAAGAGAAACCAATAACTTTTTCATGATGTTTTAAAGATTAAATTTCTTATATCCTTGTTTTTTTATAATGATCAATTATAGCCCATAGGCAGCCTTGATAACATCGTACTTATCTCCCATTTTGAGATTGTAGTACACTTGAGCAAGTACGTAGTAGCACTGATCCGGATTCTTTTCGTATACCTTTTCTAGATAGGGCAGCGCTTTTTGGAAGAGTTCGGTAATTTTCTTGTCTGTAGCAGCATCGTACTTATCGCTAGACTTGAGAGTTACAGCCTTGTTGTAATACACGCGCCCCATGTTGAAGTTCGACTCTGTGAATTCAGGGTCAATGGCGAGAGCTTTTCCATACCACTCAAGACTTTTGTCTTCGTCGGTTGTCTCATAGAGTTTCCCCATTACGTCGTAGAGCTGGGCGTTGTTGGGAGCCTTTTCGATGGCAGAGGCTAAGAGGGAAATAGCTTCCTCTGTGCGTCCCATCTGTATGAGGGTATTGATAAGATTGACTGAGTAGTACGATTCGTTAGGATACAAGGCAAGCCCTTCTTGCATTGTTGCAATGTATTTTGCCGTATCAGCACTCTCAAGATAGGTTTGAGAGAGGATCTGTATAAGATCATTACGACGGTATTCTACATTTTTGATTTCCTCCGCAAGCTTGATGGTAAGTTGCTTATCCCCTGTTTGATAAGCATTGATCACAGAGAAGAAATCCACCATCATGGAGTTGGAGTCTACAGCTGCTATCGGAGTATTTACAAACATAGGAAGCTTCTTTATTTGCTTGAATGCTGAGAACGCACGGAGAGCTTCTTTGTAATTTTGCTTCTCCATGTAGTACCCCCCTGCATTGATAAAATAGAGAAGGTTATTGGAAAAAGCATCCTTAATCTTTTTGCCATACTTCCCAGGAGTTGTACTACCACCATTGGCGGCAGTCTCCATATCGATGGTACCGATATAGTAGCCAAACATGTCTAGAAGGGCTTTGTTCATTTGAGCACGATCGGGCTCTACTCCCTCTAGTTGCTTTACGTTTTCGTTAGTAAAGTTGCTCTCTTCTACATACCCTGCAACGTACATTGTTTTGGGGTCTCCCTTTGTTTCTTCGTTTTCGAGAGCCGCTTTGATAAGAGCACGAGCTTCGTTGTAATCTCCTTTTTTATCGGCAATCTTTTCTGCTCCCTTTACATTAGCCTTTTGTGCCATGGCAAACCCACTAGTCATGAGGGCTGTCAATACAATAGACATTACTTTCTTGGTTGTCTTCATTGCGAATAGTTTTTTATAGTTTATACGCTTTACACGAACCTTAGTGAGTAGAGGATCCTATGAGATAGGAGAGGTTCGATAGGATCCTCTTCCCTCTATGGTAAGTTCTTTTTGTTCTGTTATTCTGTTTTATCCTCTTCTGTTTCCGATTGTTGTTCTTGGAGGTCGTCTTCCATCTCCTCGTAATCATTAGAATCTATTTCGGAGGTGAGGTTTACTTCTTCATCAGAAGCACCCTCCTTTAGCAGGGCTTTTTCTGCCTCTGCTTCTTCGCTGGCAACAATACATACAGAGGCAATTTCGTCTCCCCGGCTTGATAGGTTGATGAGCTTAACGCCTTGGGTCGCACGTCCTATCACGTTGATGGAAGACATAGGCATACGTATTGCCACACCACTGCGATTGATAATCATTAGGTCGAGTTCGTCCGTTACAGAGCGGAAGTCTACGAGGGATCCCGTCTTCTCTGTGATCTGCATGGTCTTCACACCCTTGCCACCGCGATTGGTGATGCGGTAGCTATCAAGGGTCGTGCGTTTGCCATAACCGCACTCACTTACTACCAAGATAGTTTCTTTTTCGGGGTCTTTGAGAGCTACCATTCCTACGATGGCGTCTTCTCCTCCTTCGTCTAAGATCATCCCACGTACTCCGGTGGTAACGCGTCCCATAGAGCGCACTTTACTTTCGGGGAATCGGATAGCACGACCTCCCTTGTTGGCAAGAAGTATCTCAGTCTTACCATTGGTGAGGCGAACGCTTACTACGCTATCCCCTTCGTTTAGTTTGATGGCGAATACACCCTTGCTTCGGGGGTTAGAATAAGCCTCTAACGGAGTTTTCTTGATCATCCCCTGCAGGGTCGCAAACACGAGGTAGTGAGACGCCACAAACTCGGGGTCTTTTTGGAGTTTTTTGATGCGGATGCACGCCGTGATGCGGTCGTCCGCCTCTATGTTGAGGATGTTTTGGATTGCTCGTCCTTTGGTACTTTTTGCTCCTTCCGGAATCTTGTAGACGGGCAACCAGAAGCACCTACCCTTGGTCGTGAAGAGTAGTAGAGTAGCATGCATAGAGGCAGAGTAAATGTACTCAATGAAGTCCTCTTCGCGCGTTGTTGAACCCTTTGATCCGACCCCGCCACGTGCTTGACTGCGGAAGTCACTTAGGGGAGTACGCTTGATGTATCCTAGGTGTGAGATGGTTATGATCATCTCATCATCTGCATAGAAATCTTCGGGGTTAAATTCTTCACTAGAGAAGACAATCTCGGTACGGCGGGGGTCGCCGAACTTCTCTTTGACCTCTAGTAACTCATCTTTTACCACCTGCATGAGCAGATTATCATCGGCAAGAAGACCTTCGAGGTACTGGATCGTTTTCATAAGTTCGTCAAACTCTGCACGGAGTTTGTCGCTCTCTAAGCCTGTAAGAGCACGTAGACGCATGTCTACGATGGCTCTAGCTTGTAGCTCCGATAGCTCGAAACGCTCACGAAGTCGCTCCTGAGCCTCCTGGGCATTCTCGGAAGAGCGTATGATGTGGATAACCTCGTCAATGTTGTCTACCGCAATCAGAAGTCCCTCTAGAATATGTGCCCGCTCACGTGCTTTTCGGAGGTCGAAGATACTACGGCGACGCACTACGTCATGCCTATGATCTACAAATTCTTCGATAAGTTGTTTCAGGTTGAGTAGGCAGGGGCGCCCTTTTACGAGCGCAATATTATTTACATTAAAATAGCTTTGTAGGGGAGTGAGTTTGAAAAGATGGTTAAGCACCACCGAAGCGTTGGCATCGCGCTTTACTTCTATTACGATGCGCATACCCCCCTTACCGCTCGATTCGTCACTAATGTTGGAGATCCCTTCGATACGACGCTCATTGACTAATTGAGCAATGTCGCTTACAAGTTGGGCTTTATTTACTTGATAGGGAATCTCTGTTACAATGATATTTTCACGACCATTGCTATCGGTCTCTATCTCTGTGCGAGCTCTTAGTACGATACGTCCTCTACCTGTCTCAAAAGCCTCTTTTACTCCGGCATAGCCATAGATAAACCCTCCTGTGGGGAAGTCGGGGGCTTTGATGTAACGCATAAGATCGGCTACCTCTAGAGCACCTCCTGCGTCAATGTAAGCAACGCAACCATCAATACACTCCCTCAGGTTGTGGGGAGCCATATTGGTAGCCATCCCTACAGCAATCCCCGAAGCCCCATTGACAAGTAGGTTGGGGAAACGCGTTGGGAGTACTGTTGGCTCTTGAGTAGTATCGTCAAAGTTATTTTGGAAGTCGACGGTTTCTTTATCAATATCACGCAGCATTTCCCCGGCAAGTTCTGTAAGGCGAGCCTCCGTATAACGCATTGCAGCGGGTGAGTCTCCGTCTACCGACCCAAAGTTCCCCTGGCCATCTACCAACGTGTATCGGAGGTTCCAAGGCTGAGCCAAACGTACCAAGGTCATGTACACGGCACTATCACCGTGGGGGTGGTACTTTGCAAGTACCTCACCAACCGCCTTGGCAGACTTACGTGTGGGCTGAGAGTATACGTTGCCCATCTCATTCATCGCGTAGAGTACGCGCCTATGTACAGGCTTAAATCCGTCGCGAACATCAGGTAGAGCACGGGACACAATTACCGACATTGAGTAGTCAATGTAGGCTGTTTTCATCTCGGTCTCTATGTCGATCTTTATTATTCGATCTTCTATATCTTCCATATCTATAGTGCTCTAGGTTGCAATTCTCCTTAATCTCTTCCCTTAGAGAAGGGCAGGAGTTGTATCCTAAATTTGTACGCTAATTTTCTTTCCAAAGTAGGGTACTTTTGCTTTCCCTTTTGGTCTATTTTTATTTCGTTTTCACCCAGTTCCCTGAGGGAGTTTTGGGTGCATTTTTTTCTTTTTCTACGTGCTTTTCCCGCTCGGAGTAGCAGCCTATACCGATCCCAAAGGTACAATAATTTTTGCTTTTACATTCCCTTTCTCCTTGTAGACTGAAGGGAGAAGCTACGATAGATTCTCAGGGGGAGTATGAGGGGCAGATCGAAATGGGGATAGACCTAGCTCGGAGAGCCTTTTCAAAAACTTATTGGGGGAGAAAAACAGAAGAGGCTACTATCCTCGGGAAAGAATAGTAGCCCACCTCAAATCAAGTGAAGGTGTGTGTCTTATCTTTTAGATCGTTTTTAGAATAAGTAAGAAACCCCGATTGATAACTCAATAGGCGATGTGGGGCACATCATGGTATAGTAGGTTAGTCTGCTGCTAAAATTGTGGTCGCCATCCAGAGAGGGCAACTCCCTATCGCCTTCGAGGTTATTGAGGCGGAGTGTCCCTTCTGAGAATATGTGGAGTCTCCCTGCTTTGTCAATAGCGATTTGGAATCCGGTTCCTATCCCGGCTCCTACGAATAGAGCGGTACTTTTACTTTTCTCTTGATCGTAAGGAGTCTTTGTTGCTAGCCCATAGTAGCAACCTATTTGTGCTTTTAGTGAGATGTATGCAGCAAAAGAACGAGTAATGTCTCCCAGCCTATAGTAATAGCGGAGAGAAGGGACTGCCATTATGGAATAGGGGGCTCCATTCCAGGCACCAAAAGCAACTTCTCCTCCAACAAAAACGCGCTCACGCACATTATTCATATAGCCAACTTGAGCTCCATAGAGGAGAGAAAAAGGCTTGAAGTACCACATGTTGTTGTGAGTGCGGAGGGAAGACGATACCTCCGGAGTAGTAGAAACTACCGGTGTGTTTTCACTCGTTTGAGCTTGTAGAGGCTTAATTGAAAAAGCTAGGAGGGTGAGAGAACCCAATAGAAAGTTGCGTAGAAGATTCGTTCTCATAAGCATATAAAATCAGTTTAGTAGTTTAATTGGATACCTGCAGATATTGCAAAGGTTAGGGGATGCTGCTTGTAGAATGTTTGTAGACGACTTTGGTCATCGAAGTAATAAGCCATTCCGGTTTCTACAAACAGACCCAAGTTGGGTACAATATCGTAGGATAGCCCCATCTTCCCCTGTAGTGAGATTTGCCATGGGTTTTCTCCAAGGTTTTCTCCCATCAAGGTGCTACTTATTGTTTTATCCAAACGCCCCGAGGCTCCTACATAGGCGCGGAAATCTTGATTTTTGTAGAATGCAAAATTAAATCCAATGGGGATACCGAGGTAGTGGATTTGCTGCATTGCCCTATGCCTCATGGATCTGTAGTTGTTTAGATCACTGCGCAAAAAGGTATAGACAAGCCCCGTCTCTAGAGCGAAATGGCGGCCTAGGTCGAAACTTACTTTAGCTCCCAAATTGAAAGGGAGTTTGTGCGTAAAAGAAGCTGATTCGTAGGCAAAGGCTGTCCCCGGAGTGGATGTGGGTTGATTGAGTGTACGTGACATAAGCTGCAACTCTCCTCCTGCCGAGGATGACATGTCGCTGTGTCCTTTCGAAGCTGCCACATTGCTTACAAATAATCCGGCTCTTATCTGAGAGTTGGTGCGTGGGTTGGCATCGGCTATCAGTTCTCGTCGGGGATTTTTATTATCAGGAGCTTCAGGACCTATAAATGTATTCTTAGGAGCCTTTTCGGTTGGGAGAGCCTCTTCTTGGAGTATGGACTCCTCGCTTTGAGTTGCCCGAGGTCCTGTCTCTACAGAGGGCTGTTCTACTATCTCTTTTTTTACTACAGGAGAGGGTAGAGGGGATACTGGAGAGGAGGAGGCTTCTACCTTCGTTTCTGGAACTGAAGGAACTAAGGTCTCTACAATTTCGTTCTGTGCAATTGTGGGTGTTGGGCTTTCTTGGGGTATATTGGGCTTCTTGAGCATTAACCAAGTAAGCCCGGCAATACCTATTACCAGGGTGGCGGCAGCTGCTGTTCCATAACCCTTATAGCGAAGTATCTTAGCCCCTTGCTGCAATAGAGCTACGGTGGCGGCTACTCTAGACCACTTTTTGAACCTAAGGAGTCTAGCCCCCTTGTGTGCTGCGAGGGGTGTAGACGCTTTGGGCAAACTCGCTTCGAGCTTGCTCCATTCAGCCTCAAAATCAAAGGGGAGACTCTCCTTTTGAGGAGAATCTGCCATCTTTTTCTTGAGAGCTTGGAGCCAAGGCTCTAGCGGTTTCTGTGGTGTGTTGTTGTTCATTTTATTGAGTTCTTGTCTCTTTAACTCTTCTCCCTTGGGAGAAGGAGGTGTGGTGTGTTGTTTAGTTGTTGCGCTGCCAAGAGGTTATTTTCTGCGCTAATAGCTTCTTAGCACGTGCTAATTGGGAGGAGGAGGAGCGCTCATTAATGTTGAGCAGTTGGGCTATCTCTCGGTGAGACTTTTCTTCAAAAACGTAAAGATTGAAGACGGTACGGTAGCCATCGGGGAGCTCTCGTATAAAACCTTGCAGCACCTCTTCGCTGATACTCTCTATTGTTTCTTCTTGTGGAGTGTCGTAGGGAGTCTCCTGATCCGCATCCAGCTCCTCATCAAGGGAGTGTATGGTGATGCGTTGTTTTTGCCTGAGCCACATGAGACTATCGTTGAGGCAGATGCGTGAGAGCCAGGCCTTTAGAGACCCTTCTCCTCGGTATTCGAACTTTTCTATCTTCTGATAAATAGAAAGAAAAGCATCGTGCATCAGATCTTTTGCTGCTTCTAGGTCACCTACATACCTCTGTATAAGGTGTAGCAAGAATGGTGCATAGTTATGGTAAAGCTCTCGGTATGCTTCCCGACTACGAGCCTTACATCCATCGCACAATTCCTGTTCTGTCATTACCTCCAGTCAACTTCTACAAGTGGTCCGTTGCGAAAGTAGAAAATATTTTTCTTGTTTTCGTCTCCCAACCAAGCTTCATATACAGATTCATTCTTCCCGTTGAGGTAGCAGTTGAGCAAAATTGTATGCTCTTTGCCACGATAGCTAACAACGATTTCTGCATTGTGTATATCATCTTCGGAGCGGAAGGGACCAAAAGCTAAATAGGGAGATTTGAAATAATTTTGGTGCGGAAGGAGGAAGCGACTATTGCCTGTTGTGAGTCCCAGTCCTTCTATTTTGTTTCCCTCTATGAGGGGGTAAGTTTTGCCACGGAAGGTAATCTTGTAGAACGAATATTCCTTTCTAGGAATAGAGAGATCGTTTGTTAGATTATCTCTGTAAAGGCAGCTATCCGGCAAGCGCGGGTGGATATATAAGGTAACAGGGGCTGCTTTTGCATTCTTCGATATACGAAAAGCCGCTCCATTGTTTTTGGGATGAATGATTACCTTGTTTAGCTCTTTGGTTTGAGGTTCCAACTCATCGTCAATCCAAACGGCACTGTTGAATCTATTTCCCTTGAGAGTGTGAATAAAAGAGATGCGACGACGCTCCTCGCCGGGGAGGTTAAGGTATAGTACCTGTAGATCTTTGTAGTTGGGTTGGAACTCCCCAAAGCTAAGAATATAGCGACCCGAGCTTTGGCGCAAAAAGAAGTCTCTATACCCCTCTCTCATTGCTCGCATACCTCTGCTTATCCGATCGTGGAGAGGATAGTTTTTGCCGTCGTAATCAATGGAAATAGAGTCGAGTAGGGCGAGCCCCTCGTCAGTCGTTGGGTCGATTAGCGATTGTCCTTTATCGTCAACAAGAGCAATCTCGAGATTTTCATTACGATAATCCCAAATGAGATCGCTGTGAGGACCCGAGGAACAACCGCCAATCGTGACCACAAACAGGAGTAAGAACAAAAACTTAGTATGGCGCAGTGTGTGTTGGTGTGTTGGGCGCATTCCGGAGTGTTGGTGTGTTGGGCTCGTTGGATTCATTACTTCGTCTTTGCTTCGCTCCCTCGCGAACTTCTATTTTGTTTGCCTTAGCTTTTTCTTTCTGTTTCTTGTTGTTTAGAAGCTCCCCCTCGGACTCTTCCTGCTTGGAGAGGCTTCTATAGAGTAAATGCACGAAACCCCTAAATACTGCACGAGGCTGAGAAAATATTTTTCCCAACCTCGCTATCCGTTTGAAAATGAGTAGAATATTTTATTTGTTTAGGTCTATTCCCTCTAGTAGTTTGTCGAATACTTCCCCTCGGGTAATTACGCCATTCTGTACAGCGACTGTTTCTATCTCCCCTTGGGCACTCACAGTCCCATCAGGGAATAGGATGTATTGGTCGAAGATAAGTTTTACTCCCTTTTTGCGGCAGTTGATAGCACTTGTAAAGCGATCTCCACTGCGAAGTGACTTCTTATAGGTGATGGATACTTTGTACACGAAGGCGTCGATGCCTGCTTCGTGCAGTGCGCCAAAGTTTTCTCCCAACGACTCTAGAAACTCGTGACGTGTATGCTCCATATAGTGTTGGTAGTTAGCATTGTTTACAACGCCTTGCAAATCGCATTCGTAATCGCGTACTTTTAGATCAATTGAGAAAAGGTAATTCTGTTCTATCATCTCTCTTTCTGAGTAGGTTTAATGGTTTGTATTTATTTGTTTTGTGTTTCTGTTCCAAAGGATTCTTGCCGCTCCGTTCGCTCCTCGAAGAGGTATACACGATCTCCGGGGCGCACCTTGGAGGGAACAGGGATAGATACGCGTGTACCTTGTTCCCCTCGCTCTACGGGCTGTAGGTCGAAGCGAATTTCTTGCAAGGTGGTGCGAACTAGGCCGGTTGTTGGTCCTGTGATTAGGATTTCGTCCCCTACGGCCAAACTGCCTGCCTCTAGGCTTAGTTCTGCTACCCCTAGTTTGCTAAAATAGTTAGTCACTTTGGCTTTGTATACCTTTTGTTTGGTAGCGGCTGAACCATAAATGGGCGTCCACTCGCCGAGGCGTTGTCCCAAATAGTATCCATCCCAAAAGCCCCGATTGAAGACTGTGGATAGCCGGGCATCCCACTCCGCAATGCGCTCGGGAGTATAGGTGCCTTCGCAGATTGCCTCTATCGCTTCTCGGTAGCACCGCACTACGGTATCTACATATTCTGGTCCTCGTGCTCGCCCCTCAATCTTGAAGACGCGCACTCCGGCATCTATCATCTTATTGAGGAAATGGATGGTTTTGAGGTCTTTGGGCGACATGATATTGGCGTTCTCCACCTCTAGTTCTACATCGCTTGTCTTGTCATATACGCGATAAGCGCGTCTGCAAATCTGCCCACACGACCCCCGATTGGCACTCTTATTTAGCTCGTGCAAACTTAAATAGCATTTGCCCGATACAGCCATACAGAGGGCTCCGTGAGCGAACATTTCAATACGGATCGCCTCGCCTTTGGGACCTGTAATTGGTTCTGTTTCTATCGCCTGATGTATGGCGTCCACTTGCTCCATGTTGAGTTCTCTGGCAAGTACCACTACATCGGCAAATTGAGCATAGAAGCGCAGGGCTTCTGTATTGGATATGTTGAGTTGTGTAGAGAGGTGTACCTCTACTCCTACCTTGCGTGCATAGGTCATAGCTGCAACATCGGAGGCAATGATAGCCGATACGCCAGCTGCCGCTGCATCATCAATAAGTTGCCGCATATAGGTCATATCCCCATCATAAATAATGGTATTGACCGTTAGGTAGCTCTTGATCCCGGCTTTGCGACAGATCTCGGTGATCTTATAAAGGTCTTCTCTCGTAAAGTTATAGGCACTTTTGGAGCGCATATTAAGCCCCTCAATGCCAAAATAAATGCTATCAGCTCCGGCGTTGATGGCTGCCATTAAGGATTCGTATGAACCTGCCGGAGCCATTATTTCTAGAGAATGTAGCTCTGTTTTTGCTGCACTTTCGATCTCTTTCATGCCACAAAGGTAGTACATGGCTCACAAAAAAAAGTTGTTTTGTCATGTGAGCATTGCACTTATGATGACGTATACACTACGCTTCTTCTTCAGGAAATCCCTTGGAGTGATCTCTCCGAGGAGGATTGTCGCCAATGAGTAGAAGTGCAAGATCCTTGCTCAAAATTACCTATTCCTCTCATCAATGTTTGCCTGATAATAAAAAATAAATAGCCCTAGATCTGGAAAAATCTAGGGCTGTTTTGGGGCTGTGTCCTGGGTGAGATTTTTTTTGAAATCACCCAGAGGGGGATGTGAGGAATCCTCTCCCTTTGCTATGACTTATATCTAGAGGAATTATAAATCCTCGTTCTATTTTGTCTCATCACGGGGTCGCTAGTAATTACGAACCATGCTAAGGGGAGAGGGCACTGTCGGGATTACTCTACGTATAGGAGGAGCCCCTTTAGATATTCTCCCTCGGGATGGTAAATACTTATGGGATGATCGGAGGCTTGGCGCATCTGTCGTAGAATCCGTACACTGCGCCCGGTCTGTACCGCTGCTGTGAGCACCGTTAGGCGGAACTCTTCGGGAGAAACAGCCTGAGAGCAACTATATGTGAAGAGCAAACCTCCCGGAGCAATCCTTTCTAAGGCAAGGGCATTGAGTTTGCGGTAGCCATTGAGAGCGTTTTTTACAGCGGAACGTTTCTTGGCAAATGCCGGAGGATCTAAAACAATAAGGTCAAAACTCCCTTTGGCGATACCCTTTAGATATTCGAAGGCATCGGCTACAACCCCTTCGTGTCTACCGCCTGCAATGGAGTCTCCCCAGTTGCAAGCAACGTTTTCCTCAACTAGGGAAAGGGCACGTGCTGAGCTATCGACCGAGACCACCTCTTCTGCTTTACCTTGCAAAGCATAGAGACTGAAGCCTCCGGAATAGCAAAACATATTGAGAACCCTTTTGCCACAAGCCATCTCTCCTACAAGTTGGCGATTCTCTCGTTGGTCGATAAAAAATCCTGTCTTTTGTCCGTGTTCCCAATCCGGAATGAACTGAATGCCATTCTCTAATACGATTTCAGCTTTATTGTTTCCTACTATAAATCCATCGCCCACGTACTCCTCGTTGTGTGAGGGTAGTGTGCTGGAAGACTTGTCGTAAACAGCTGTTACCTCGGGAGAAAGTAGCTTTATAAGTATATCTGCAATGACTTTTATTTGTCGGTACATACCCAAGCTATGAGCCTGTATTACCGCTGTGGATCCGTAGATGTCAATGATGAGCCCCGGAAGTCCATCCCCTTCGCCATGAATCAAGCGGTACACAGTATTGGTAGACGAGACTAAGTGTAGTTCCTTGCGTAGCCGGTAAGCTGCCGATATCCTTTCGAGGAAGAAGAGGGAAAGGTCGGTAATGGTCTGATGCCCATAGGTGAGCATTCTAACGGCGATGCTACTTCCTTCGTAAAAACCGGAGCCTAGAGCTTTGCCATCGTGAGAGAAAACTTCGACTAAACTTCCTACTTCCGGAGAGCCCTCTATGTGGGCAATTGCACCACTAAATATCCAAGGATGAAAGCGGCTGACTGATTCGTCTCGACCTGCTCGTAACGTAATGTGTAGGGGAGAAGGGACTGGATTCATCTATTTAAAAGAGTATTTGGATTGTGACAACGTCAAAAGGATTTGTTATTGTGGAGGCTAGTGGGGTAGTATTGTAATACCGCCTAACCGCTCGGCAATCTCTTTCTTTTTGAGATTGAGCTCGTTGATACGTTGTAGTAGGGTCATTATTTGCGAACCATCTCCATGCTGTTGTGCATCACTTAGAGATTGCCGGCACTGTTCGATTTCTTGCAAGATGCGCTCTACACGGAGGGCATCAATAGCATGAAGAGATTCGCTAATGATAGTTTCTAGTTCCGGGCTATTGTCTTCGTTGTATATGCCCAATGCTTGGCGTTGTGCTCGGGACAACTGGTACCGATCACTCAAGAGGTCTAGGGAAAGATCCGCAATGCGTGGCTCCGGATAATTGGCAAAGAAATGAGCCGGACGGAAGCTCTCGGAAGTGCTTAATTGCTCAATGCTTTCGTTCATGATCTTCTGGAATAGAGGAGTAGACTTATCTATCTCCTCTGCGCCCAACCACTCGTATATGTAGAGAGCGAGAGGCATATCGCTTTGAGTCCCATCGCCGTTATCAATAGGGATGGGGCGTTCTCCGTAGCGAATTATGAGGCGTAGGAGCTCAACCTCTTGGCGTGTAGGGGGAATATCCGGTAGAGTAGGAGTGTCAGAAGGGAGGTCCCCATCTTCCGTCTCGCTGGGCGGAGCATCTTCTTCGTGCTCCTTTTCTTCGTTGCGCCTTCGCTCCTCTTGTAGGGCTGCTTGTCGGCTGCGAGCTTGCTCTTCGTTTGCCTTACCCATAAGGTGATTGGAACGAGCAATTTTTACTTGCCGGAGGAGTAGCTCCTCATCAATATGGAGAGTTTGAGCTACGCTTTGGGCATAGACGCTTCGTTCTATGGTGTCTGGGATAAGTCCTATGCTGTGGACAAGATCATTGATGACGGCAGCTCGCCTCCCGGGGCTGGATGCCATATCGTCTTGGAATAGTCCTGTTTTGAATGTGATAAAGTCGATTTCGTGCTCCGAGATGTAGGCATTAAACTCATCAATGGTTCGGCTACGAGAGAAAGAATCGGGGTCTTCGCCTGCAGGCAAAACGAGTACTCGTATATGCATTCCTGCCTCAAGGAGTAGATCAATCCCCCGTATTGCTGCTTTTATGCCGGCTGCATCCCCATCGTAGAGTACAGTAATGTTTTTGGAGAAACGACGGATTAAGCGGATTTGTTCGCGTGTGAGAGCTGTACCGCTCGAGGATACTACATTTTCGATACCGGCTTGATGCATGGCAATTACATCCATATAGCCCTCCACCAAGTAGACTTTATCCTCTCGGGCAATCGCCTTTTTGGCAAAATAAAGTCCATATAATTCGCGACTTTTTGAGTAGATAATGTTCTCCGGGGAGTTTATATACTTCGCCATTTTGTCGCTCTTCCCCATAATGCGCCCCCCAAAAGCAACGATACGTCCACTTACGGAGTGTACGGGAAACATGATGCGTTCGCGAAAGCGATCTCCTCCCGATCGTCCCTCACTAGGCTCGAAACACAACCCCGTAGCGTAAAGATATTTGGCGTTATAGCCGGCTTGTGTAGCTGCTGTGAGTAGGGCGTTGTGCGAGGATGGGGCATATCCCAATTGGAATTTCTCGATCACCTCTTCGGTCACTCCGCGAGAGTGAAAGTAGGAGAGAGCGATACTGCGCCCTTCGTCGCCCTCTAGAAGTTGCTTCCCAAAGTACTCTGCTGCAAACTTTTGCACCAAGTACATACTCTCTTGCTGGTTACGACGCTCTCGCTCCTCAGGGCTCTCTTCTCGCTCCTCTAGGGGGATTCCATACTTGCGAGCTAGGTAGCGAAGGGCTTCCGGGAAGGTCATCTTCTCCAACTTCATAAGGAAAGACACCGGGGTGCCTCCCTCGCCACACGAAAAACATTTGCAGATGTTTTTGGACGGCGATACGTGGAATGAAGGGCGACGATCCGCATGAAATGGGCATAGTCCTATGTAGTCCACGCCTGCTCTGCGGAGTGAAACAAAGTCGCTAACTACATCAACAATATGTGCAGTATCAATGATTTTCTGTTTTGTAACCTCGTCTATCATTGCCTCTCTTGAGGGTGCTTTTAGGGCTAATTTTGGTAGTATACACGACGCACTCGAGGTGCGAGATCGGCAATAAGTTCGTAGGGAATGGTGTCAATGGCTCTTGCAAGATCTTCAATTCGAGCCTCTTTATCACCAAAGAGAATTACTTCGTCTCCCTCCTGAGCTTCGGGGCATTGGCTTAGGTCAATCATGCAAGTATCCATACAAACGTTCCCCACAATGGGGCATCGTTTGCCATGCACTACCACCCATCCTCTGCCACAGCTCATACGTCGGCTGTAGCCATCGGCATAACCAATAGGGATGATACCAATCTCGCCTCCTTGGGTGAGATGTCCGCGTCTACCATAGCCAATCGTTTCATCTCCGGAGATATACGACTTTTGTAGTAGGGTGGTGCGCAGCCGTACTGCAGGCTCGAGATGCTTATCCATAGTGGGGGATATGCCATACAATCCGATACCGAGACGTACACAATCGAAAGCGTATTGGGGGAATCTCTCCACGCCTGCTGTATTGAGTGCATGGTAGAGGGGGCGGTACCCTATAATCTCTGAGAATTGATCGGCTGTGGTGCGGAATACTTCGAGCTGATTGCGTGTGAAGGCGTCTTCTTCCGGCATATCTGCCGCTGCCAAATGTGTGAAAATACTCCGAGCACGCAGTAGGTGGGTCTGTGCAAAAAAGCGAGCCAATTCGGGAATCTCATCCGGACGGAATCCGAGTCTGTGCATACCGGTATCTACTTCGATGTGCACTCCGATATTATCAAAACCCTGTTTGTCAATTTTATTTGCAAGAGCGCGTAGCAACTTCCACGAGAAAACAACGGGTTCTAGGTGCCACTCCAAAAGGGTATCAGAGGCTGTTGGCTCCGGATTCATCACGAGGATGGGAGAGAGAATACCCTGACTGCGCAATTCGCGACCCTCATCGGCCACGGCTACGGCAAGGGCGCCTACGTGCATTTGGTCTAGTTTTTTTGCGACTTCGTAGGCTCCTACTCCATAGCCTTGAGCCTTAACCATAGCAATACATTGCGTCCCTTGTGGTAGTTTGGAGCGGTAGTACTGGAGGTTGTGAGCAACGGCATCCAAATCGACCTCTAGGGTAGTCTCATGCACTTTGCGGGACAGACGATCCGAAATGCGTTCGCAATGAAAGGATCGAGCGCCCTTGATTAGGATGCAGGCTTGGGATAGCTGTTGTGGAATATCGCTGGATAAGAAGTCCTCTACATTAGGGAAGAAGTTCCTCTCACCGATTTCTGTTGGGAAAAACTCCCGATAAGCAAATAGCTCCTTGCCTATCCCATAGAATTTACTAATCCTATATTTCCCAATGAGCTCCCCCATACGGCTGTAAAGAGGACGCTCGTTGAGGGCACTTTGCTGTATCTCGGTCAGGATAAGTACGGGCTCAAGATCAGCGTCAGTTGCACGTTGTTGCTGGAAGTCAAGAGCGATCTTTAGAGAGTTGATATCGTTGTTGTAAACATCGTTGATAATAAGATTATTCTTATTCCCTTCGATGAGTTCCAAACGCATTTCTACGGGTTCGAGCTTCGAGAATAGCTCGGGGTGATCAATTAACGAGGGATTAATGATGATCATGGTGAGGATGCACGTAAGTACATTCTCTATGGAGGCTTGATCAGTAAAGGGGATTTCGATGGAGTATTCTATCCCCAAGACCAAAAAATTGAGTTTAGTAGTATCTCGCCCTGTCTCTATGCTACGAACGTAAAGATGGGCTTTGGGGTCTTTTCTACTCCATCCCCGAGCTCGAGAGAGAAAACCTAATCTTTGTAACCCTGCAACTATCTCGGGCTCGTCCATATTGTAGACGATGCGATCGCAACCACCGAAGAGCAGTAGCTTTTCGTCCACCTTTTGGGCAATGCTACTGAAGTTTTCTTGATGCGCTGAGCCTATGTTGGTAATAACTCCGATGGTGGGTTTGATCACCTCTTCTATGCGAGCCATCTCTCCTAATTGGGAGATCCCTGCCTCGAAAATGGCAATTTGATCCTCCGAAGTCATCTTGAGTACTGAGAGAGGGACCCCGAGTTGGGAGTTGTAACTGCGTGGCGAACGCACCACTCGGTATGTATCTGCAAGCAGTTGATAGAGGAATTCTTTGACAATGGTTTTACCATTACTCCCTGTAACCCCTACGACAGGGATATTGAACTCTCTACGCCACTCCGCGGCTATCTTCTGTAGAGAACGAATAACATCTCGAACCTCTAGAAAGTTAGCATCGGGGTATTGTTGGGTCAATTTGTCGAATTCATCCTTAACAACGAAGCTGCGAACCCCATGGTTATACAGCTGATCAATATAGAGATGCCCATCACCTGTGACTGTACGAATCGCAAAAAACAATGTGCTCTGGGGGTGCATGAGGGAACGGCTATCGGTGAGGAAATGCTCAATGAAGACTTCACTACGAATTGCACATCGGTGAGCGTGTATCTTTTCTGCAATAGTCTGTAGAGTGTACATAGGATCTTTATTCTCTTCTATTATTTACATCCTTTGGTGCAGCACCCTATCCAAAAGTTCCTCTTATTGAGGTTTTTTCTTTTTCTCTTTGGTGCTTTACGAATTGCTAAGGTACGTGTTTTTCGCGACTTTGAAGGGGTTACAACTCCCCTTTTTTATCTGAAATGAAAGGAACTAACTCTCATAGAATATTATAGCACAAACTCAATCTTCATCCTGTTTGGTAGTCATGTTGCATCTGCTAAAGCAGTGTTTTTGTTACCTTTTTGTTGCCGTTTTGTTTCCTTTTCGGGACTAAAACCGCGCGAAAATGGGGTGTTTTCTCATAGTGAAGCAATAAAAAAAGCCCTCAAATCTGAGGACTAAATACTTGATAATCAAGTTGTGATCAGGTCGGGATTCGAACCCGAGACCGACTGCTTAGAAGGCAGTTGCTCTATCCAGCTGAGCTACCTGACCAAGATCCATCTTCTTAAGATCCGAGCGCAAAGGTACAAAATCTGAACTAATCTACTAGCTTTTTGAGACTAGCAAAACGGATGAGTATCGTTTTTTCTCCGGCGGTATCGAAGTTGACTTGTATTTTGGAGTTTTCTCCTTTGTCAAGTACCATCGTTACCACCCCTCGTCCGAATGTGGGATGTTGTACAATATCCCCTACCGAAAAATCCATGGCTTCCCTAGGAGCCCCTTTGGGGGCTTTCCTTTGCGAATAGGGGATGGGGATGGCTCGTTTGCTGCCCGAAGCCCCTTGTAAAGATGGGGCAAAAGAGGATTCTTTTTTCTTTGAAAAAGGAAATTTTTCTCCTTGAGAAGAGGATAAATTTATGGCTGCAATATCCTCAAAATCTAGCCCCAACTCTCCGTGTCGATTCTTGCTACTTCCCCATGAAGAGAGTGGGGAAAAGTCATTACTCCTACTTGTGAATTTAAGGTCTGCCGAGCAATTATGCAGATTGAGATACTTCATATCCAGATCTCTCAAGAAGCGGCTGGGGATCATGTATTCTGTCATCCCGTTGATGGCTCTGTAGCGTGCAAAGGAGATGGAACAATACTCTTTGGCACGTGTAATTGCCACGTAGAGAAGACGACGTTCCTCCTCTATATTTTCCTCTTCAGCACTCAGCATGGAGGGGAATAGCCCCTCTTCTAGACCAACAATGTACACGTGGTCGAACTCAAGTCCTTTAGCTGCGTGGATGGTCATTAGGTGCACGGCATCGGCATTTTCTCCCGTCTCCAGGTTGTCTGTAATCAGGGTGACACCTTGGAGGAAAAGTACGAGCAGATCGTGTAGAGAGGTCGTCTCGCCTCGCTCAAAAAAGAGCCCATCAGCCGAAGTTTCATCCTCAAACTCTTGTACTCCGGAGACGAATTCATTTACATTCTCTAGTTGAGTATGCCCTTCGATAGAGGTGTCTGCACGGAGCGTGTCTAGGATTTGAGAACGAAGGAGAATAGACTGTACCCACTCCACAAGTGTCTTGGCCTCGGGATTATAAGTAATATCACGGATTAGCTCTAGATAGGCCGTGAGTTTCGTACGGGCTGTCGAGGAGAGAGTATCCGGGCGAGCAATGAGAGACTCTGCTGCAGCGAAGAGAGAGGTTTTGTTGTCGGCGGCTTCTGTTCGGATTAAGGACAGCGTTTTATCTCCAATCCCCTTACGAGGGTACTTGGCAGCACGCTCAAAGGCTTCGTTGTTATGAGGGTTTGCAATGAGTTGCAGATAGGCTAGTACATTTTTGATCTCGGCTCTACTGTAGAAGGCAATACCTCCATAGATGCGATAGGGGATACCTGCTTGGCGTAACTGATCCTCGAAAAGACGGCTTTGTGCATTGGTGCGATAGAGTATGGCAAAGGAGCCATAGGAGGTCTCCGAGTGTTTGCAGTAGCGTTTGTAGATAGACTCTACAACGTGTTGAGCCTCTCGGTAGCCGGACTCCATCTCGTAGAGGTCTATTTTTTCTCCCTTGGCTCGGTTGGAAAAAACGTCCTTTTTAATTCTGTGTACGTTGTGCTCAATCAAACTATTTGCCAGCGCTACGATGCGCTGAGAAGAACGGTAGTTTTCTTCGAGTTTGAAAAGCCGTGCCGAGGGGAACGTATGCGTGAAGGTGAGGATATTTTGCATACTAGCTCCACGGAACGAATAGATGCTTTGAGCATCGTCTCCTACGGCGAATATTCGTTGTTTTGCCTCTACCAGACGACGTGCTATTAAGTATTGAGAGGGGTTGGTATCCTGGTACTCGTCGATAAGAAGATAGTCTACACTTGCTGCGCACTCGGCCTGTACTTCGGGATGATCTCGTAAGAGGATATTGAAATAGTACAGAAGGTCGTCAAAATCCATGGCGTTGGCTTGACGGCATTGTGCTACATAAGCCGCATAGACAGAGTGCAGCATGGGTACTCCTCGTCGGTAGTCGTACTCTGCATATTCGCCTCCGGCAGCATAGCCTTCGGGGGTGATTAGGTTGTTTTTGCAGTGCGAAATTCGCCCCAATACCAGCTTGGGTGTGTAGAATTTGGGGTCGAGTGCCATGTCCTTTACAATACGTTTGACAAGGCTTTTGCTGTCACTCGTATCATAAATACTGAAGTTGGGAGTGAACCCCAAAAGAGGCGCATATATACGCAGATAGCGCGAAAAGACGGAGTGAAAGGTACCCAGCTTCATGCGGAAGGTATCCCTACTCCCCACCATAGACTCCACGCGAGAAAGCATCTCTCGAGCCGCTTTGTTGGTAAAGGTGAGAGCCATGAGTTTGTGAGGGTCGTACCCCTCCTCAAGTAGATGAGCTAGCTTGTAGGTAAGTACACGTGTCTTGCCGGATCCTGCTCCGGCAATTACCAAGGCAGGACCATCGTCGTAGAGTACCGCCTCGGCCTGAGCAGGATTGAGTTCCTTTTCGTAGTCTATCATTGGTGACTGAGTAGAGCCTCTATCTTCTCGATCAGAAGCTGTCGAGCTTGATCATCGTTCAGTATATGCACCGTATCGTGTAGCCATTTCTCTACTTGTTTTTGGGCGTCATGTAGATGTCCCTCATTGCTTCCTATCCCTTTGAAGTCTCCCCAAGTGAGGAGCTCGGTATGAGTGCGACAGAATACAAAAGAGTGCAGTATGTCGGGGAAGTTCTCTCCGTTATCGAGGAGGGGGAATAGGGGGCGATAGTCGCGTATGAAGCGGTAGAAAGGCCCAATAATGTAGGGCGAAATATGCTGAGCGATAGAAGAGAATTGCACGGGCGTCAAGTGATTGACAGACTTAAGATGCATGTATAGATGCTTAAACTTGAGTCGTTTGATGGTGATAGACACCTTATTGTGCCACTCTTTTAGGAGGTCAGCATTCTCTATAAAGATGCAGTTGTATAGGCTGGCAAAGAAGCGTTCCTTTACGTTGAAGGACTCGGGAGTGACAATATTCAGCTTCTCTTGCCGGAGAGGGGAGTGCTGGATTAGTCTCTTCCAGAGGCTCACAGAGTAGGCATCCTCTGCTACAATGAGGGAGGGAGCTGCTTCTAAGGAATTGGTGTAATCAATGATGGCAATGATCTGTTTGCGGAGTGTTGTGGTCATCTCTCCCACTACGATGCCATTCCCTTGCAGTAGATACTCAAACATCTCATGGCGCAACTCGGGCTGGCTGCAGGTCAAGGCATAGTCCGTAGCGAGCTCTCTATCGGGGTATCTCTCAACCAATTGTCGTTGCCAATTTGTGGCTTCAAGCTCTCCTTCTACAAACTCCCAAACGTCGTCGTAACAGCGGAAGTCTCCATTGATGGCCAGCCCCTCTTCATAAATCTGTTCGAGCTTAGGGTAATGCTCCTCTAGGAGTATGTTGTTGCTATCGAAGTACCTGCGTCTAAATGACTCGTAGCTCTTGAGGTCACTAATCCCGATGCTCAGGCGCACAGACCTCCCACCCTTGTAGCTTACGTATAAAGAGGTGTGACGAGGGGTATAAGCCCGGTGCCCCCAGGGATACCCTTCTTCGTGTTTCTGTAAATAAAGGGAGACGGCTTCTATATGTTTACAGGTCCCTAAACCATTGGTTCGGAAGTCGAGGCACGAACAAAAGTTCTTGTCACTACGTACTCCTCTAAAGGCTACGCGGTAGTGATTTGCACCGTTGTGCACCAAATAGTCCCCCCATATTTTATTGTCATCGAGATGCTCAACGATAAATTCATTATCGCGTGCAAATTCATGCCGAAGAGCCACTTGCCACTCCTCAACCGTCATCCCCTCCGGGCAAAAACGATTTGATAGTTTAGGTCTTTCCATGCTGTCTCTATATGAATATATCCTTATATAATCCGACCAAAGATACGCAACAATTCTCTGTAGTGATGCTTAGTAATGCCCTATGGTCAGGTGCCTCCGAAAGGGAAAGTGTGGAGGAAAGAATCTCCGTCGCTCCCCGAGGGGGCATTAGGGCTCCTTGTACATGTTTTTTATCTCAGCCTGGTAATGTTCGTAGATAATCTTACGACGCAGTTTGAGCGAGGGAGTAATCTCGTTTCGTTCCATGCTAAAAGGCTCGCAAATGAGGGTGATACGTTTGATTTTCTCAAAGGCAGCCAGCCCTGCTTGTAGCTCCTCTATGTGCGCCATGGCAACTTGTTGCATTACCGGCATGTGAGCGATTTGCTCAAGTGGGCATGAGGAGTCTATGTTGGGGTCTCGCTCTTGGGCGAGGGAGATAAGGAGCGACCAATTGGGGTAGATAAGTGCAGAAACAAATTTGTATCCATCGGCTACGACGGCCACTTGCTCGAAAAGCCGATGAGATGTAAGGAGGTTTTCGATTTGCTGTGGGGCAATATACTTACCATTGGCAGTCTTGTAGAGATCTTTCAGACGCTCCGTAAAAAAGAGGGTACGCCCTTCTAGACGGCCTGCATCGCCTGTACGGAACCATCCATCTTCGGTAAAAGCCTCGGCATTGGCAGCCTCATTGTGGTAATATCTCGGCATAATTGTTTCCCCTCGTAGCTGGATTTCATTATCCTCGGGAGCGATGCGCACTTCTATTCCTTCGAATACTTCGCCGATAGACGATAAGACAAATCCACGCTCGGGGTAAGCTGACACTGTAGCACAGGTCTCGGAGAGACCATATCCTATGATGATGGGGATATCTACCGCATTCAAGAACTCATTGATGGGTTCGCTGAGCAACGATCCTGCCGTGGGGAAGAAGCGTCCGTTTTGCAACCCTGTAGCACGCTTTAGCAGGTAGTAGATGGTGTGTTTATATATCCAATGCTCCAAAGAAAGAAAGAGGGGAGCGGGTTTATATTGGTTCCAATAGTCAAGTTTATAGCGTTTCCCCACTTTGATGGCTCGCCGAAAAAGGCTTGCCATAAAGCGAGGAGACTCGTCAATATGCGCCATAACTCCTTGGTATACTTTCTCCCAATAGCGAGGAACATTACACATAAGAGTGGGCTTAATTTGTGGCATTAGCTCCTGTATCCGTTTGGGGTTGGTGACGATGGCAACGCGCACTCCCAACGCCCAGCATACATATACCCAAGCCTTTTCGAATATATGGCTAAGGGGAAGGAAGTTCACCGAGGTATCGTTGGGGCCAAGAGCCGGATAGACCTCATGATGTCGTCTTATTTGCTCCACAAAAGCATGGTGAAGCACCTGTACTCCTTTCGGTTCTCCTGTGGTTCCGCTTGTATAGATGAGAACGGCAAGGTCTTCGCTTCGCGCCTCGCTCATGCGAATTTTTACCTTGGTTTCGCTGGGCATAGAGTCTCCTATGCGTATAAACTCATCGTAATATATAGAGGTTTTGTCATCAAACTGGCGTACTACTTGCCGATCGAAGATTATAATTCGCTCGATTTGTCCCCGTTCGTGCTGTACTTGATAGGCATTATTGTACTGATATTGCTCGCCTACGAAGATGGTTTTGATCCCGGCACTGCACGCAATAAAGTAGACTTGATCCGGAGAGCAGGTAGAATAAAAGGGAACAGAGACTCCACGCAAGGCAAAGATCCCTAGTTCGGTATATAGTCCTTCGCTCTTATTGGGACTATAAATGCCTATGCAATCTCCCGGTTCTACCCCCAGTTGGGCAAGCCCTTTGGCTGCCAGCATACAATTTTGGGCTACAGTCTCGCCCGTAAGCCACTCCCATTCTTGTGTTTGGGGGTTGAGTTGTTTCAGTATTCTGTGGGAGTGGTAGTTGCTCTCTAGTAGCCCAATGATTTGGGAAAGGTGCGTGAGTTGCATAAGTTTCTCTCTCGATGCGATTATAAATCATGTAGGGACGAGACTCTGTCTTGATGCCTCACCCCATACAAAGGTACCGATTTTGCCGTAAGAATAGCTCTTTTATCGGGAGAACTGCTCCTGCATGGTCAAAAGAATGCCGTAGAGCAGTAACTATGAGTAAACTATAAAACTTTTGAACTGTACGATGTAAAGGAGAACGAAAGAGGTACAATACACTAATGTGTACAGAGAATCCATCCTAGGATATCCCACCACACCTACACGTATTTCAGAAAAAGAATTGTATTGTGGAGCATATCGGACTCGAACCGATCACCTCGACACTGCCAGTGTCGCGCTCTAGCCAGATGAGCTAATGCCCCAGAACTTTCGACCGCAAAGGTACGATACTTTTTGGAATAACCATTAGGTTGATGCAGATTTTATACTATGCAGATTCTAGTATCGAGTACAACGAATGGACAAAAGTAAGGGGGAGACCTTGCCGAAAGAGGAGGAGACTTTCTTCGGATGAGCCTAAACTCTAAAATCGCTTCCCTCTTCGGGAGGGTAGAGGCGAGGTAGGCTCGCTTTTAGCCTAGGATTGAGCCTCCTAAAAACGGAGGCTGAAAAAACAAAGATTTGCAGGGTGAAATTTTTTCCATTCTTGCCCAGAACAAAAAAATTTTTCAGGTAGAAATAAAATATTTTTCAGCCTATATGGGAGTCCGATTTCAGCCTAAAATCTTTTTCCTCTTCCTTTATTTTGTTTTTCTTCTCCATCTCATACTAATATTGCGCTACCTAGAGAGAGGAAAGGGTGTCCGTTCGAACGCAAAATTGTACCTTTGCAGAAAGGTATAGACCAGAGGGAAGAGCGTTTGTCCGATGCTTTATTTCCCTATATATATTAAAGGTGTATACCTCCGGATGCAACGAAAAAGAACAAAAGCATAGTAATACAAAGACCATATGGGTACAGACACGAAGTACATATTTGTGACAGGGGGTGTTGTATCATCTCTTGGCAAGGGAATTGTAGCCGCTTCTCTCGCAAAGTTATTACAGGCTCGAGGGTTTAAGGTAACGATTCAGAAGTTTGATCCCTATATCAATATAGACCCGGGTACACTCAATCCCTACGAGCACGGGGAGTGCTATGTGACCAACGATGGGCATGAGGCCGATTTGGACTTGGGGCATTACGAGCGATTCTTGAACGTGCCCACCTCGCGCGCTAATAACATAACCACGGGGCGTATCTATCAGAATGTAATTCGTAAGGAGCGTAGAGGAGACTATTTGGGTAAGACCATTCAGGTAATCCCCCATATCACGGACGAGATCAAACGGAATGTAAAACTCCTTGGTCAGAAAGAAAATTACGATTTTGTTCTCACAGAAATAGGCGGAGTGGTGGGAGACATTGAGTCCCTACCTTTCTTAGAGGCTGTGCGACAGCTTAAGTGGGAACTAGGTAAGAATTGTCTCTGTGTACACCTCACTTACGTGCCCTATATTCATGCCGCAGGCGAGTTCAAAACCAAGCCGACCCAGCACTCTGTAAAGCAACTCCAAGAGGCAGGTATCCAGCCTGATATACTTGTGCTCCGTACTGAGCAGGCTTTACAAAAAGATATTCTTGCCAAGGTGGCTCAGTTCTGTAACGTAGCTCCGGATGCGGTGATTCAGAGCATTGATATGCCTACAATTTACGAGATTCCTCTCCTTTTGAGAGATCAGAAAATGGATGAGGCTGTACTGCGTAAGGTGGGTATAGAACCCGGCCCTCGCCCCGAGATGAAAGCTTGGTGTGCCTTTGTGGAGAAACTAAAGAGTGCCCACGAAGAGGTGTCTATCGCACTGGTTGGTAAGTATGTAGAGCTACAAGATGCCTACAAGTCTATCGACGAATCCCTCTTACAATCATGTACTTACAACGATAAGAAGCTGCGCCTCACTAGTATCCAAAGTGAGCACATCACAGAAGAGAATGTGGCAGAGCTCCTATCGGGATTCGATGGCGTGCTTATAGCTCCCGGCTTTGGACAACGCGGTGTGGAGGGGAAACTTGTCGCACTCAAATATACCCGTGAGAAGGGTATCCCTACCCTAGGTATTTGCCTCGGTATGCAGTGTATGGCCATTGAGTTTGCCCGTAATGTATTGGGCTTGACAGATGCTAATACCGCAGAAATTGCACCGGCCTCTAAGAATAGGGTGATTGACATTATGGAGCAACAGAAGACGGTAACTGATCTTGGTGGCTCTATGCGCTTAGGGGCTTACACGTGCCGCTTAAAACCCGGCAGCAAGATTAGTGAAGCTTACGGTAAGACCATGATAAGTGAGCGTCACCGCCATCGTTACGAGTTCAATGGCGAGTACAGAGAGGCTTTTGAGAATAATGGGTTCCATTGCGTTGGGGAAAATCCCGAAACAAATCTTGTGGAAGCCCTCGAACTCGAAGGGCACCCTTGGTACATTGGTGTGCAGTATCATCCCGAGTATAACAGCACAGTGGTAAATCCCAGCCCCATCTTTATGGGCTTTATTCGTGCGGCTGTGGCGTATCATAATACAAAGTAATTCCCCTCTTCTGATAGAGACTCCTTTCCTTCTGTTGGGAGTCTCTCTACTTTTTGAGCATAACCAAGTAATATGGATAAAAATACAATCATCGGTGTGTCTTTGATAGCGGTAGTGCTTATCGGATTCACGTTCTTAAACCGTCCAACTCCCGAGGAAGCTACTCCCAAAGAGCCTATCGAAGCCACTTCTCCTGCTCCTGCGGAGACCACATCTTCGTCGGTAGTATCGCCTACATCCACAGATTCGCTAGCACCCGAGGCCTCTCCTCTTTTGGGACTAGCCGGGGGGCAAGAGCAAATTGTTAAACTAGAGAACGAGAAGCTTGTAGTTTCTTTCTCCAACCATGGAGGGGCTGCCGTACAAGCTCGCCTTAAGGAATATAAAGCACAAAAGGAGCAACCGCTCGATCTTTTTACACCGGAGGATTGCTCGTTTAACCTTCCCTTACGTACAAAGATGGGGCAGGTTATTGATACCAAAGACCTCTATTTTGAGCCTATCGCTCAGTCCGATACCTCTCTTACAATGCGTTTGAGAGTGGATAGTGCCACCTATCTAGATTTTGCCTATACGCTAGTGCCGAATGACTATCGTTTGCGCCTGAGCATCAGCGGAGCGCACCTTGATCGGTTATTCCCAAGCAATATGCGCTACCAAGATTTGGAGATTGGTCAGAAGATTCGCCGTCAAGAGCTATCTTGGCAAAACGAAAATCAATACTCTGCCATCTACTATAAGTTGTTTGCCGACAAGGTAGAACGCTTGAGCGAGAAGGGGTCGAAGAGTGAGAAAGTGAATGAAAGAATCTCTTGGATTGCCTTCAAAGACAAGTTTTTCTCTTCGGTGTGGATTGCTGATGCCGCTAATGCATTCGAAAGCTCCAGCCTAGAGCAGACCGTTATGCCCAAGGACGGGGAGTACACAAAAGACTGTAAGGTCGTAACTTCTTTCCCATTTAGCAATGCTCAAGATGCTCAAGCGCATTTTACGCTCTATATGGGTCCCTTGGAGCACCACCTGCTAAAGGCGTATGACCAGGGTATAGACGAAGACGGAGATCGCCTCCATTTGGAGCATCTTGTGTATGTAGGAGGCAGTGTTTTCCGCTGGCTCAACGTGCATTTGATCATCCCGATTGTAGACTTCCTCAGCAAGTACATATCCAATTGGGGGTTGATTATTCTTCTTCTTACCCTTATTATCAAAACGGCTCTCTCTCCTCTTACCTTCAAAAGCTACATGTCGCAAGCGAAGATGCGAGTGCTTAAGCCGCAGATACAGGCTATTAACGATAAGTATCCCGGTCAGGAGCAAGCTATGATGATGAAGAGAAGTCAGGAGACTATGGCTCTTTATAAGCAAGCCGGAGCGAGCCCGATGAGTGGGTGCTTGCCTATGTTGCTACAGATGCCCTTCTTGATTTCTTTGTATATGTTCTTCCCAACGGCTATTGCGTTGCGTGGAGAGTCTTTCCTTTGGGCGCAAGACCTCTCTACCTACGACGCTGTTATTTCATGGAACTTTGATATACCCATCCTCTCCGGTTTGATGGGAAATCATTTGAGTCTCTTCTGTCTCTTGTGGGCTGTGACCAATATTCTCTACTCTAGGTACACGATGAATATGTCTGCCACGGGGGACAATCAGCAAATGAAGATGATGAAGTACATGCCCTATATCATGTCTATCATGTTCTTCTTCTTCTTCAACAACAATGCTTCGGGGCTGTGCTATTACTACTTTATTTCTACCCTCATCACCATCTTGCAATTCCTCGGAAGTCGTCTTCTTATCAACGAAGAGAAGGTGCTTGCCAAGATGGAAGAGAACAAGAAGAAACCCAAGAAAAAATCCGGGTTTATGGCGCGTCTTGAGGAGGCTCAGCGTCTTCAGCAACAGCAGATGCGCAATCAACAAAAGAAAGGTCGTTAATCTCCATTAAGTAGATAATCCTCTATGGAACCACTCAAACATGAATGCGGGATAGCTCTCGTACGGCTCCTAAAACCGCTCTCTTACTATCAAGAAAAGTACGGTACCTGGATGTACGGGCTTAATAAGCTCTACCTGCTGATGGAGAAACAGCATAACCGAGGGCAGGAGGGGGCAGGATTTGCCGCCGTCAAGCAACATGCCGCTCCGGGAGAAGAGTATCTCTATCGCCAACGTGCAGAGGGATCTAATGCTATTGCAGAGATATTTAGCGATACGCATCGCTTATTTGCAGATTATACTCCCGAGCAGCTCAGTGATGCCGTCTTCGCTCAAGAACATATCCCCTTTGCAGGAGAATGCTACATGGGACACCTCCGTTACTCTACTACGGGCAAGAGTGGACTCTCCTTCGTTCATCCGATGATTCGCCGTAGTAATTGGCGCGCACGTACCCTTGCCATTTGTGGTAATTTCAATCTTACGAATGTGGATGCAATCTTTGATGCAATCACCAGCAAAGGGCAGCATCCACGCGTAATTAGCGACATGCATATCCTGCTAGAGCAGATCGGGCACAGGCTTGATCGCGAGGTAGAGCGCGTGTACACCATGGGGCGTTTGGAGCATAACTTGCGAGGGATGGACATTACTCACTACATCGAGGAGAAGATGGATCTCGCCCAAGTGCTACGCAAAGCTGCTCCCCTTTGGGATGGCGGATTTGTAATGTGTGGGCTTACCGGTAGTGGGGAGATGTACGCTGTGCGCGATGCTCATGGCATTCGACCGGCATTTTACTACGCAGATGATGAAATCGCCGTAATTGCTTCGGAGCGTCCCGTTATCCAAACCGTAATGAATGTAACGCACGAGGCGGTACAAGAGTTGATGCCGGGGCAATCTCTCCTTATCAACCAGAGAGGGGAGATACGCATGGAGCAGATCTTGGCGCCCGATAACCTTAAGGCTTGTTCCTTTGAGCGTATTTACTTCTCGCGAGGTAGTGACGTTGATATATACAAAGAGCGTAAGAAGCTAGGGTATTTGCTTGCTCCTAAAATCTTACAAGCCATTGATAACGACCTCGATCACTCGGTGTTCTCATTTGTCCCCAATACTGCAGAAGTTGCCTATTACGGCATGGTAGAGGGGCTTAATGATCATCTGAATCGAGAAAAGTTAGAGGCCATAAAAGAAAAAAATGGCACTTGTACCCAAGAGGAGTTATCGGCGATTATCAATCGTAAGGTTCGCGTAGAAAAGGTCGCGATTAAGGATATTAAGCTACGGACTTTTATTGCAGAAGGGAATAGCCGTAATGACCTCGCTGCCCACGTCTATGACGTTACTTATGGTAGCATAGAGTATGGGAAAGATAATCTTGTAATCATAGACGATAGTATCGTACGAGGTACGACTATCAAGCAAAGTATTCTCAAAATACTCGATCGCATTGGTCCTAAACTAATTGTGATTGTATCCAGCTCTCCTCAGATACGTTACCCCGATTGCTATGGGATTGATATGAGTAGGATGAAGGAGTTTATCGCCTTCCGTGCTGCGATTGCCCTGCATGAGGAGCGTGGTACCAATTACATTATAGAGCAACAATACCGTGAGGCTTTGGGGTTGCGTAAGGTATCGCGCAACAACTTTGTACCCAATGTGGTAAAGGCTATATACAAGCCTTTTTCGTCCGAGGAGATCTCCGAAAAGATTGTAGAACTGGTAAAACCCCAGCAGCTTAAGGCTGAGGTGAAAATTGTATTCCAGAGCATTGAGGGGTTGCACGACGCTATCCCCAATCATCCCGGAGACTGGTATTTTACAGGAAACTTCCCAACATCGGGAGGGGCACACCTTGTAAATGAGGCATTCATCAACTATGTGGAAAACGATTGGCATAAGGAGTAATATGAAGAAAGCAACCCTAACGCTGCAAGATGGCACCTCATTTGAGGGCTATTCTTTTGGAGCAGAGAAAAATATTGTAGGAGAGGTTGTATTCAATACAGCCATGAATGGCTATCCCGAGAGCTTGACAGACCCAAGTTACATGGGACAGATGATGGTGATGACTTACCCCATGGTGGGGAATTATGGCATTCCATCTTCTGAGGTGTCGCCCGAGGGCATCTCGCGTTATCTCGAGAGCGAGCATATCTACATGCAGGCTATCTTGGTGGCGGATTATTCTGCAGAATACAGTCATTGGAATGCCACCTCTTCTCTCGCAGATCGCCTCAAAGAGGAGGGGACTGTGGGGCTTACAAATATTGATACAAGAGCCCTTACAAAGCATCTTCGTGAGCATGGTTCTCAAAAGGGAACAATTACTATCGAGGGCGTTGATACCCCAATAGAAGATGCTCGATGGGAAGAGCGTAACTTGGTCGCTGAGGCTTCTACTCGAGAAGTCGTGCGCTACGGGCAAGGCTCTAAAACGGTAGTATTGATCGATTGCGGGGTGAAGCACAATATCATCCGTCAGCTATTGCGTGAGGATGTTACCCTGGTGCGTGTACCTTGGGACTACGACTTTTCCACACTCTCGTACGATGGCGTTTTCATCAGTAATGGCCCCGGTAATCCCGAGATGTGTACCAAGACTGTGGAGAACTTGCGTCGAGCTATTGCCGGAGATAAGCCCATCTATGGTATCTGTATGGGTAATCAGCTCCTCTCATTGGCTGCAGGAGCTAAGATTTATAAGCTCAAATACGGGCATCGGAGCCACAATCAACCGGTGCGTATGGTCGGCACAAATAACTGCTTTATCACGAGTCAGAACCATAGTTTTGCAGTGGATGGCAGTACATTGGGAGCCGACTGGGAGGAGTGGTTCGTCAATCTCAATGACGGATCGAATGAGGGGATTAAGCATAAGACAAAACCCATCCGTTCTGTACAATTTCATCCTGAGGCTTTTGGAGGGCCTAAGGATACGCTCTTCATTTTCGATGAATTTCTTTCTCTCCTCTAGGGCGGTTGTATCCCAAGGGTGTGAGGGGAGATAAAGATTTTTCGAATCCATCTATTTCTATATTTCAGACCAAGCAATCAAGAAGACAATATGACTAGCAATGGCAAACCGAAGAAGGTATTAGTACTCGGCTCTGGTGCTCTTAAGATAGGAGAAGCAGGGGAATTTGATTATTCCGGTTCCCAAGCTCTCAAAGCTATTCGAGAAGAAGGCATTAAGACCATCCTTATCAATCCAAATATTGCCACTGTGCAGACGAGTGAGGGTGTTGCGGATGAGGTTTATTTCCTCCCTGTGACACCTTTTTTTGTAGAGAAAGTAATCGCCAAAGAACGCCCTGATGGCATCTTGCTTGCCTTTGGAGGACAGACTGCGCTCAACTGCGGTGTGGCTCTCTATCGGCAGGGAGTTTTGGATCGCTACAACGTGAAGGTATTGGGTACTCCTGTGGAGACCATCATTGCAACCGAAGACCGCGAACTCTTTGTTGAGAAGCTCAATGAGATTAACGTAAAGACTATCGCTAGCGAGGCGGTAGAGAGCATCGAGGCTGCACGTAAGGCTGCTAAGCATCTCGGCTACCCCGTAATTATCCGTGCTGCTTTTGCCCTTGGGGGGTTAGGAAGTGGCTTTTGCGATAATGAAGAAGAGCTTGATACTCTTTGTGAAAAGGCCTTTTCTTTCTCACCTCAGGTGCTTGTAGAGAAAAGCCTAAAGGGCTGGAAGGAGATCGAATACGAGGTCGTACGAGATGCCTACGACAATTGTATTACGGTATGTAATATGGAGAATTTCGACCCTCTCGGGATCCATACCGGCGAGAGTATTGTAATTGCACCTTCGCAAACTCTCTCCAATAATGAGTACCACAAATTGCGTTCGCTTGCGATTCGTATCATCCGTCATCTTGGTATTGTAGGGGAGTGTAATGTACAATATGCTCTCGACCCTGAGAGTGAAGATTACCGCGTCATTGAGGTAAATGCACGTCTTTCTCGCTCTTCGGCTCTTGCCTCTAAGGCGACCGGCTATCCCCTTGCCTTTATTGCGGCTAAGCTGGGTCTTGGGTATGGATTGTTCGATCTCAAGAATAGCGTTACGCGTACTACTCCTGCCTTTTTTGAGCCGGCTCTCGACTACTGCGTCTGCAAAATCCCCCGTTGGGACCTTGGTAAATTCCACGGAGTCTCTCGAGAGTTGGGCAGTAGCATGAAGAGTGTGGGAGAGGTAATGGCTATTGGTCGTACTTTTGAAGAGGCGATACAAAAGGGGCTCCGCATGATCGGGCAAGGGATGCACGGCTTCTGCGAGAATAAAGAACTCGTGATCAAAGATATTGATGCCGCCCTCAAGGCTCCTACCGATACACGTATTTTTGTGATTAGTAAGGCCTTTAGAGCTGGGTATTCAGTCGATGATATTCACAATCTCACACGTATCGATAAGTGGTTTTTGAGCCGACTTAAAAACATTCTGAACACGGCGGAAGAGCTCGAGTCGCACTCCGATTTGGAAGGCATTAGCCCTGAACTGATGCGAATGGCTAAGCAGCAAGGTTTTTCCGACTTCCAGATTGCCCGAGCTGTTTGGAAGCACAATCGTAATGATTTAGAGCAAGCCTCTAATGAGGTACGAGCTTTCCGTCTAAAGCAGGGTATCTATCCTGTGGTAAAACAAATAGATACCTTGGCAGCTGAGTTCCCTGCGCAAACGAATTACCTCTACCTTACCTACCATGGTGTAGAGCACGATCTCTCCTACCATACGACGAAGCCTGCCGTTGTTGTTTTAGGTTCGGGGGCATATCGTATTGGTAGCTCTGTAGAGTTTGACTGGTGTGGAGTAAATGCTCTTAACACTATACGCCGAGAGGGATACGACTCCGTAATGATTAACTACAACCCCGAAACGGTAAGTACCGACTATGACGAGTGCGACCGACTCTACTTCGACGAACTTACCTTCGAGCGTGTAATGGATATCCTAGAGTTGGAGAACCCCATGGGGGTAATTCTCTCTACCGGGGGGCAGATCCCCAATAACTTGGCAGTCCGATTGGATCAAGAACGCGTACGCATCTTGGGTACGTCTGCTCAAAGTATCGACAATGCAGAAGATCGTCACAAGTTCTCTGCCATGCTCGATCGCCTTGGTGTTGACCAACCGGCTTGGCGAGAACTAACTTCGATAGAGGATATCGACGACTTCGTTCGAGAAGTGGGTTATCCCGTATTGGTTCGCCCGAGCTATGTGCTCTCGGGGGCTGCCATGAATGTATGTTCCAACCACGAAGAGTTGGAGCGTTTCCTCAAGTTGGCAGCCAATGTGTCGCAAAAGCACCCCGTAGTAGTGAGCCAGTTTATTGAGCATGCTAAGGAGGTGGAAATGGATGCCGTGGCTCGCAATGGAGAGATTATTGCCTATGCCATTAGTGAACATATAGAGTTTGCCGGGGTACACTCCGGGGACGCAACCATCCAATTCCCGGCTCAGAAGCTCTATGTGGAGACGGTACGCCGTATTAAGCGGATCAGTCGACAAATTGCAGAAGCTCTCAAGATTTCGGGCCCCTTTAATATCCAATTCCTTGCCAAAGACAACGATATAAAGGTGATCGAATGTAACCTAAGAGCTTCCAGAAGTTTCCCCTTTGTCAGCAAGGTCCTTAAGATAAACTTCATAGATCTTGCCACACGCATCATGCTGGGCTTGCCTGTAGAGAAACCCAATAAGAATGCATTCGATCTTGACTACGTAGGGATTAAGGCTTCGCAATTCTCCTTCACCCGTTTGCAAAAAGCCGACCCTGTACTCGGAGTGGATATGACTTCTACAGGAGAGGTGGGCTGTATTGCAGACGATACGGACGAGGCTATCCTCAAATCCATGCTCTCCGTGGGGCAGCGTATCCCCAGCAAGGGTATTTTGCTCTCCTCGGGAGGATATAAGCAGAAGGTGGCCTTGATGGATGCATGTCGCCTTCTCACCAAGAAGAGGTATACCCTCTATGCTACGGAGGGTACACACAACTTCTTGCAAGAGAATGGTATACCCTCTGTACGAGTTTACTGGGAGAAAGAGGCAGGTAAGCCCTATATTTTCAGTCTACTGCAGGAGCATGTGGTAGACTTGGTGGTCAATATCAACAAGAACCTTACGCCTGGCGAGCTGACTAATGGGTACAGATTGCGCCGCTCGGCTATCGATCTTAATATACCGCTAATTACGAATGCTCGTTTGGCTTCTGCCTTTATTACCGCCTTCTGTCGCTTATCCGAAGATGATATTCAGATTAAGTCTTGGAGCGAGTATAAGTAACACGATTTGATTTATAGTGGGTGCTTCGGATGGATATAGATCCGGAGCACCCTTCTTTTATGCCGAGCGGAGATCTTTTTCACTTCAAACAATTCAGTCTCGATCAGGCTGGATGTGGAATGCGTATCGGGACGGATGGGGTTCTCCTGGGCGCATGGGCCTCTATTGATACCCGAGAAGAGACTCCGTTACGGATTCTAGATGTGGGCTGTGGAACGGGGCTTATCGCCTTGATGCTGGCACAACGCTATCCTCGGGCAGAGGTAACGGCTCTAGAGATCGAACCTACGGCTGTGGAGCGAGCTACCTACAATGCGGCTCAATCTCCCTTTTCGTCTCGGGTTAGGGTAGTGCAAGCCGATTTTTCAACTTGGCAAGCTCCCCAAGCGTCGTATGACTTGATTGTATCCAATCCACCCTATTACAAGAATACGTTACAAGCGCGATCAGAGGCAAGACATAGAGCTCGGGCAATTAGTTTTCTCTCACCGAAAGAGGTTTTGCATCGAGCTACGGATCTTCTAACTCCCCAGGGCATTGTAGCTCTAGTTACCCCTTACGACCAATTGGAAGAACTGAGAATGTTCGCCTTTACTCAGGGCTTGACCCCTACACGCCTAACGGCGGTACATACCACTCTGGGCAAACCGCCCAAGCGACTATTGATCGAATGGACAAGGAGAGACGGGCAGCTATTACAGCCAGCGTCGTTGCAAACGTTTGTTATTCATGGGGATACTGTCTCCTCCTATTCTCCGGAATATCTTGATCTCGTCCGCCCCTTTTATACCTTTCTCTAGTACTTCTCGCACTTTGTAGGGGAGAGTGCCTTCTTCTCTTCTATTTCTGGAATATTTTCTGCTTCCCTCTCTAAACCTGTTTTGCAAGAGGGGCATCTCTATTTTACCCACAACTTGTTGCTTCGTTTGGTGTCAGCTGAAAGGTCCCCTCTTTTCTACCTGAATTTCAAATCTTTTTCAGCCAGAAATAGCACTGCATTCTGCCTGAAATCTCTAGGATTCTTGGGCAAGAATTTCTCCAAGATTAGGCAAGAAAATGCTATATTTGTGCCTGAATCACAGTAAATAATGGAACTAAGATATGAACAACTTTAGGTATTACAATCCCACACAACTGATATTTGGTAAAGGCAGTATAGCTCGTCTAGCCAAACTTTTACCCTCAGATGCGAAGATCCTCGTAACCTATGGGGGAGGGAGTGTGCGCCGTAATGGGGTCTACGAGCAGGTAACCTCAGCTCTTCAAGGCTTTGAGTATAGTGAGTTTTGGGGGCTGGAGTCGAATCCTACGGTAGAGACAATCCGCCGAGCTGTAGCCCAAGGGAAAGAAAAGAAGAGCAATTTTGTACTAGCCGTAGGGGGTGGTTCGGTAATTGATGCCTCCAAGCTTATATCCGCCGCTCTATTGCGAGATGAAGACCCTTGGCAGCTGGTATTGCAGGGGATTGTACGCGATCGGTTTGTTCCGTTGGGTACTGTGCTAACTATCCCTGCTACGGGGTCTGAAATGAACTCCGGAGCTGTCATTTCTTCTTCGGAGACAAAGGAGAAGTTCCCATTTCACGGCCAATTCCCCACTTTTTCTATCCTCGATCCGGAGGTTACATACACTCTTCCTCCTTTCCAATTGGCCTGCGGCATTGCCGATAGCTATGTGCATGTAATGGAGCAATACCTTACAGCCCCGGGGCAGAGTCGCTTGATGGATCGCTTTGCAGAGGGGATTTTGCTCACCCTCAGAGAGATTGCCCCTTTGGTACTCAGTGGAGAACCCAACTACGATGCCCGAGCCGATTTTATGGTGGCAGCTACGCACGCCCTTAATGGCTCCATCAATTGGGGGGTGAAGGAAGATTGGTCTACACATATGATTGGGCATGAGCTTACGGCTATTGCAGGGCTCACGCATGCGCACTCTTTGGTTATTGTTTTGCCCTCTACCCTGCGCGTCATGAGCCGGATGGGTGATAAGCACGACAAGATGCTCGAATATGCTGAGCATATTTGGGGTATCAAGGAGGGCAATGACGAGGAACGTATAGAGGCAGCCATTCAGGCAACGGAGCAGTTTTTCCGCTCTTTGGGTCTTACTACACGCCTTCGCGAAGCTGGAGTATCTCAAGAGGTAGAAGACGAAATAGTACGTCGGTTTACAGAGAGAGGCGTAGTATTTGGGGAAAATGGAACGGTAACCCCCGAGGTTGTACGTGAGATTTTAGCCGATTGTCGTTGATTGCCTTCTCGTTCGGAGGTTAAGATCGTCTGAAAAAAACTCTAGGAATAAAGAATAAACCTACATAATAAGTCTACAAAAAATGCATGTAACTCGACAATTTTTGGTTGTCGCTGCCCTAGGTCTTAGTGTGCTTTTGGGGGGCTGTGCTACCAAAAAGAAAAAGAAAGCTCCAGAGAAGAGCAAGTATGAGCAGACTATTGCCGATGCAAGAGAGAGCAAGGGGCTCCTTTCTGTTTACCACAATAAGAAGAATAAACTCTACTTTGGGATTCCCGATTCTCTGATGGGTAGAGACCTCTACTTCATCAACCGCGTAGCCGGGGTGAGTGATACACGAGAGTTGGTAGCAGGGGTTATCCAATCTTCTCCCTTCCTTTTCCGCTTTACAAAAGACGACAATAATGTGTATCTCGTATGCCCCAACGTGTCTGACGTTGTACGCAAGGGTGACGCCATTGCCAGCTCTTTTCGCTCAAACTCATTGGATAGGGTAGTAAAGACGTTCCCCATCGTTACAAGAGAGGGAGACCGCTCTCTAATAGACGTTACGAAGTTCTTTTCGGGAGACGAGAAGTTAATATCTCCTTTGAGACAAGTCACCGGACCATTGGCAGAGCGCTTTATACAGGGAACTCTTGATGGAGAGGCTTCTCTGGTAGCATCGGCTAAGGCTTATCCCAAAAATGTGGAGATTGTGAGCCGACTAACCTACAATACTCGCCCTCATGGTGCGCCCTATACCGTGGAGATGCAACGCTCAATTCTACTCCTTCCCAAAGAGCCTATGCAACCTCGGTATGCGGATAATCGTATGGGCTATTTCTCCTCTACGCGTCGTCTTTTTACTTCGGACAAAGACAAGGTGGAGAGCTTCCGACTCATCCATCGTTGGCGCCTCGAACCCAAAGATACAGCCGCCTATCAGCGTGGAGAACTCGTTGAACCCGTAGAACCAATTATCTTCTATGTGGATAATGCTTTCCCCGAAAAGTGGCGCTCTACCATCAAGCAAGGAATAGAAGACTGGAATACGGCTTTTGAGGCTGCAGGCTTCAAAAACGCCATCAAGGCTCTTGATTATCCCTCCGATTCTACTTTCGACCCCAACGATGCTCGCTACAATACATTCCGTTATGCCACAACAGCTATTGAGAATGCTATGGGGCCTAGCTATGTGGATCCGCGCTCGGGAGAGATTATTTCTGCTCAGGTTATCTGGTACCACAACGTGATAAGATTGGTACACAATTGGCGTTTGGTACAGACGGGGGCAGTGGATCCTCGAGTACGTACGCATGTATTCACGGACGATGTGATGCGCGAGAGCCTTAGATATGTAGCTTCGCACGAAGTGGGGCATACCTTAGGTTTGATGCACAACATGGGGGCAAGTAACGCCTATACCATAGAAAACTTGCGTTCGCCGGAGTTCACAAAAGAGCATGGTACAACCCCTAGTATTATGGACTATGCTCGTAACAATTTTGTAGCCCAACCAGGGGACTATGAGCGCGGTGTACGCCTTACGCCTCCCATTCTAGGTAAGTATGATATTGCTGCCATCAAGTGGGGTTATTCAATCCTGCCCGAGACTTTCCGAGGAGACACCGAAGGTGAGAAAAAGCAGCTTCGAAAAATGCTCGAAGAGAATGCCAAAGATCCGATGCTTCTCTTTGGTGCTCAGCAATTCCCCAACACTGTAGATCCCACCGCTCAAACCGAAGATCTCTCCAATGATCACTTTACGGCGGGTGATATGTCTATCTCCAATCTCAAGATTATTACCAAGAATATTGACAAATGGCTCTATCAAGAGGGAGAGGACTATCGCGACCTTGAGGAGGTATATTACCAGATTGTAGGTCAATATATGCGCCATGTGGGGCACATTGTTGCCCATATTGGAGGGATTGTTTTTAGCGAAAGTCGTCAGGGAGATGGTAAGCCCTCTTATATCTACGTGCCACGCTCGGAGCAGAAGCATGCGGTAGAGTGGCTCGGTAGCCAAGCCCACGAGGTCAGCACTTGGCTCTTGCGTCAAGATCTCCTCAATCGAATAGACAATGGTAGTAATACACTTGTCAAGCAGTTTACCAATTCTTTTGTTGGAAACTTCTTCCGTGGTGGTAATTTGCGTCGCATTCATGAGTTTAATCTCTCGGGAGCCAAAGATGCTTATTCTCTAGCTGATTATACACACGACGTTGTAACGGCTCTCTTCTCGGCTACTCGCTCCGGTAAGACGAGCGAATACGACCGTATGCTAGAGGCTTGTGCGATAGATTTGATGTTGGAGAATGCGCTACTAACGCCTACAGTTAAGGTGGAGAATAAGAAACTTGCCCTCACCGAGGCTTGTCAAGAGCAGTTCGATCAATGGGTTAATGTTCCCTCTATCCCCTGTGGAGTCTCCTCCGCTCATCAGTACAATGATGGTGAAGAGTCATTTACTCGCATGACGATGTCTTATCGCCCTCTCAGCCCCGAGCGCATCGCTCCGTACTGGATGGCAGCCCTCGAAGAGGTAGAGAAGCTCTACAAGCAAAAGGTAAATAGTGGAGATGCTGCGGCCAAGGCGTTCTATCGTTATCAGCTCCGCCGTATTGCTTCCGCCCTTGCTGTCAAGTGAGGTAGATAGCCTACTTTCATCCTAACGTGAGCAGTTAGCTTTGTGTTTACAGAGCTAGCTGCTTTGTTTTTTAGGGGGATAGGGTGAACCATAGGTACCCTGTTTGTGTTATGTCGATAGTAACGAATAAGAAATTAGACAATAGAAAGTTAGAAGAGTATGACTCACGAATTTATGACCCTCCCCTATGCGGCCGATGCGCTTGCCCCTGTTATCAGCAAAGAAACTGTAGAGTTTCATCATGGCAAGCACCTCCTCGCTTATGTAAATACACTCAATAGTCTCATCCCCGGCACTGAATTTGAAAATGCCGATCTCTTGGATATTGTACGTAAGAGTGAGGGGAAAATATTTAATCAAGCCGGACAGGTGCTCAATCATAACCTCTACTTCACACAGTTTGGCCCCAATGCAGGAGGTGCTCCTAAGGGTGCTCTTGCAGATGCTATCGCAAAGGAGTGGGGATCGTTTGAGGCTTTCCAAGCAGCTTTCCTCGAAGCTTGTACAGGCCTTTTTGGCTCAGGCTGGGTATGGCTTGCTTCTGATGAAAATGGCGTTTTGACCATCGAAAAAGAACCCAATGCCGGTAATCCTATCCGTAAGGGGCTTAATCCATTGCTCGGTTTCGACGTATGGGAGCACTCTTACTATCTAGGTTACCAAAACCGCAGAGCAGACCACATCAAAGATCTTTGGTCAATTGTTAGATGGGATGTAGTGGAAGAGCGTTACAATAAGTAACTTATAATAAAAGGAGAGAAGGGGTAGGAGCTAAGTGTTCGTATCCCTCCTCTCTCTTATCTTTGAAGTGTAATCCAACCTCAATAACCGTTTAATAGAAGACGAGGTACCTCTGTGATAGCAATCACGGGTACCTCTTTTTCGTTTGTGGGATAGAGGAGGACTTGATTAAAGTCTAGAATATCCTAATCTCTTCAATTACGCGATAGTGCAGCTCCTGATTGATGAGTTGCATGATATTTTCTTTCTGATCAGAAATTGTTTGTGCCGCAGCGGAGGAGCGTAGTTGTATGTGCAACGTGTTGTTGCGGAAGAAGATATCTCGGACGAAAGGACGCATTGGGGCAAATCGCTCCCAAAAGAAAGCAATAGCCCGTTCTCGGTAGAGCCCTTGTGCCAGCTCAGGCTCTTCTTCTATGAGGTTCTTTAGTAGAGCTCCCAGGCGTTGGGGTTCACTGCGTCTCATACTCTGAGTAGGGATTCTAGTGTGATGTCGCTTGCAAGGCGATATTGCCGTGGTCTACAGCATATAGATGAAAAGACTCGTGCTGTGCCTCTATAATGTCGTCGAGATACTTGCGGTTTGTGTCTGTAATGAATATTTGTCCAAAGATGGGACGGGAGACAATGCCGATGATACGCTCCACGCGCTCTGCATCAAGTTTATCGAAGAGATCGTCTAAAAGCAAAATGGGACGACATTGTAGCTTGTTGGCAAGTAGATTGTATTCGGTGAATTTGAGTGCCGTAAGAAAGGTCTTATTCTGCCCCTCAGAGCCGATTTTTCGCATCAGATTCTCGCCCAAAAGCATCTCAAGGTCGTCTTTATGGATACCATAAGTTGTATATCCGGTAGCCCTCTCTTCTCGCCGTCTCTGGCGTAGGTCTTGAGTAAAAAGTTCCCTATTCGGAGCCGTTGCTGTGAGGTAGTTTAGAGTTACACATTCGCTCTTATCTCCGCAGATCTCTTGGTAGAGTTGATTGAACGTAGGGGTAAAGTCCCGAACAAACTCTGCTCGCTTTTGGGCTATCTCTACCCCTGTAAGAGCCATTTGTTCCTCCACAATGGAGAGCAACATCTCGTCTTGCAAGTCACTCTTGAGGAGGGTATTGCGTTGTTGTAGAGCTCTATCGTAGCGTATGAGGAGGTCTAAGTAGAGTGCATCGTGCTGGGAGAGAAGTCGGTCTAGCCAGTTGCGGCGCTCGTCACTACCTCCTCGGATCAGGCGATAGTCTTGGGGTGAAATAATCACCAAAGGATAGCGCCCAATATGCTCACTAAGTCGCTTGTAAAGCCTACCGTTACGGCTGAGAGCTTTGGCTTGACCCATACGGAGCCGCAAAGCTATTCTGTCCGTCTCTTCTCCATCATTTGCTCGGTAGTCCCCCGATAAGATAGCCTCTGTGGAGCCAATGCGGATGGCAAGGCGGTCTACCGTATTGAGGTGGCTCCGAGCCATCGATAGGTAGTAGATGGCATCGAGTAGGTTCGTTTTGCCCATACCATTGCCGCCAAAGAAGCAATTGAGTTTGGGTGCAAAGTCGCAAGAGGCCGTAGCAATGCTCTTAAAAGCGACAAGCTCAAGATGCTCTAATACCATGGGGCGTAGGTTAGTGTGCTCCTAGCTTCATCAGCGTATCGATAGACTGCTCCATCTTTTGGGAGAGCTTATCGGAGACCCGAGTCAGAGGGAGGCGCAGTGTAGGGGTATTGATGAGTTGCATCTTGTAGAGCCACTCTTTGATCCCTGCCGGATTCCCCTCCTCAAAAAGAAGTCGATAGCAAGCGGCAAAGGCATTATCTATCTCCACAGCACGCTCACTTCCTGCCAGATCGATAAGTTCTTTTGTCCAAGCCGGGTAGGCATTGGCTACCACTGATATAGCTCCATTGGCTCCTTGATGGATCAATTCGAGGGTGCTATGGTCGTCTCCGGATAGGATCGTAAAGGCAGGGTCTAGGAGGCTTGCTAGTTTGGTTACACGATCTTCTATCCCCGAGGCTTCCTTGATGGCGACAATCTTATCTGGGAAGTTATTGCGTAACCGGAGCACGGTATCGGGGTCCATGTCCACGCCCGTTCTGCTCCGTATATTGTATAGAATAATGGGTTTGTCGCTGGTTTGTGCTGCAGCGGCAAAATGCTGATAAATCCCCTCTTGAGATGGCTTGTTGTAGTAGGGAACAACACTCAGAATCCCCTGTATATCGTAGCTATTGGCAATAGAGAGTCGTTCTATGAGTCGTTGGGTAGAATTATCCCCAAGCCCTAAGACAATAGGGTAGTTGGGCCCAGCCTCCCTGCGTACGGCGGAGAGTACTTTTTCCACCTCTTCGCGAGTAACAACGGGGGACTCCCCTGTGGTGCCAAAAACTACAATAAAATCTGCTTTTGAGGCTACGATATTGCGAACAATAGCCCCGAGAGATTGGTAGTCTACTTGTCCATCAACGAGAAATGGAGTGACGAGGGCTACACCAAGTCCCATAAATTGAGCGGGAGGGAAAGGGGAGTATACCATAGGAATAAAGTGTTACTTTAATCTGCGATCATTCAAATCCACAGACAAAAATACGCTTTTCGATTGGATGTTTCACCTACTCTTTTCGGAAATAAGGGCTATTGGTTCATTCTTTTCGGGGTAGAGTCTCCTCATTAGGGGCGTTGATATTGCCTTTCTCCTTTGTGAAATCGAGCACTTCTTTCTCGCCCTACAAGATAGATGTGTTATAAGTGTATAAATAGGTGTTGCTATCCAAAAAAAACTTATATCTTTAGGTCGAGAAACATTTCTACCCCCTTTAGAGAGAGGTATATTTGGATGTTGTTGTACATTGAATTATAGAGTGCAGATATAGATTAATTACAAAATGGAATTATGATGAAGCAACTATTTCATTCATTACTACTACTTACGGCACTGTTGCTCCCTCTAGGGCTATTTGGACAGAGTACAGCCTCACAAGAGGAGCCGTCTTCGCCTACTCCCATGTTTGCAGAGGGTGCAAAGTGGAGCGTTTCCGTAAAAAACATCAAAAGAGAGTGGGAGCCTGGGTATTACCATTGGGTAAATGTAGGAGAGAACTATCAGTACGGTGTACAAGGAAAAGAATTCTTTAATGGCAAAGAATACTTCCACGTTGTTACGACCAAAGGAACAGAGTGCGTGGACTTCTATGCGCGTGAGGAGGGAACTAAAGTTTACCTCTATCAAAAAAGTACGGATAGGGAATTTGTACTCTTCGATTATGCCATCAAGCCGGGAGAAAAATACATAGGCATGGGAAACTCTCCCGGGTTCGAGGCTTCTTATGATGAGTTTACTCTAGAGTCTATCGAGACCAAACTGATAGCAGGAGAGAATAGAAGAGTCTACTATTTTAGCTATGAGTATCCTTCTCAATCTCACTCAAATACTACTCGAGGTGGCTATAATTACCCTCATATTTCCTATACAAATATCCATTACTCACCTTCGAATGCTTACATGTCTCTTGTATGGGTAGAGGGGATTGGCACCTTAGAAGATTCTCCCTTTTATACAAACAAAAGAATGACCGGATCTAAGCCTCAGTATTTACTAGGGTATACAGATGCGAAAGGGGTGCAGCATGCGCTTAGCAACCAACCCGCTGATTTTACCTGGAGGGTCCTGATTTCTTCTGAATCAACCGCTTTGGACAATGTGGAGAGTGCTCCGGCAAGCATACATATGAAAGAGGGGGTGCTGAGTGTGGATTTGAGGGATGGCAAGTCGCATCGTCTCTCCGTTTATTCGCTTGATGGGGTGCGTCTCCTGCCCGAGACCTCTTTTACCAGCTCTTTCGCCGCTCAGCTCGCTTATTCTACCACATCGTCTCCTCTTGTAGTCGTGCTTGATGGCAAAGCCACATTGTATAGGTAGGGGCATAGAGAGATAAGTCATAGACACTTCTGAGACGAGGTGTATTTCCTAATTTATACCCTAGGCAAAAAGAGATTCTTCTCTTGGCCTAGGGTGTTTTTTCTTTTCTCTAGTTGATGGGTGGTCTCCCTCTCTCTTTTCTAAAGAGATTTGCCTATATCCTTTCTCTTATTGTAGCTTGCTTTGTAACTTTGCCAGGGGGGATTGCTATTGCTTGTGAACAACTGGCTTTACCCTTTGTTCTCTATCTAGAGTCCTTATGGATAACGCTATAAAAATGGATGAAGTTACAGAGTTAGATTTGTGTAGTCGGGTCCAATTGTCCCTAAAAGATTGGCTCTCCACTACCTTTTTGGAGACGAGTACTCAGCAAAAACTCTTTCATTGTGGAGCCGCTGCTTATCGCACTTTATCCTCAGATTACATCCAGCAACTCAGAGATCGTTGTCTCCTGTTGGGGCTCGCCGTGGAGGAGTTGCCCGATGGTACCCGCTTCTCTTTCCTTTGGTATCCTATCCGTAGTGGGTTGCGTATCTCTTATCATAATATCTCCCTCTACGTCCTTTTTAATAAGGTGGCACGTAACGAGTATGTCCGTATGGTAGGAGCCTCTCGCTCCAAACGCCTCGATCCCTTTTACTTAAGGCTCCAATACGACAGGGCGGCACAGAAGCCGGGCTATGGATTGAGTAGCAAAAATATTCCCTGTATAGAGCCCCTACTCTCCCTTTTATTTGAGGAGCGAGAAGCCCTGATGCGTCTCTCAGAGTCTCTAGACTCTCTCGTAGTGGAGTGTGCTCGAGAAGAAAAGATCCGTACCCTATTCTTAGGCAGTATCGAGAGGGTGGTGGAGAGTTTGCTAGCTCCATCGGAGCATCCCTACCATTTGCAGATCTCGGCCGGGCAAGCTCTTCTCTCCTTCCGTTTGCGGCGCAAAAAGATGCTCACCCTTGTACTCTCTCCCACCTCTTATATGACACAATTGCAGCAGCTCCCGGGCTTCTTAAGCCGCTGCAATGCGCAGAAGTCACTCTCGGCGATGCAGTCTCTTGTAGCTCAAGAGTATCCCGAGGCTTCCCTCAAAACCTATGGGAATAAGCAGGTATGGACTTCCACTAATTGACCACATTGGCAAAAAAACAATACAATATAGGTATGGCTATCACCATCAATAATAAGCAGTTACAAAGCATTTTAGAGAAAACACCATCCCATCATAATATCATGTTGGTGGGCGTCCACGGCATTGGTAAATCTCGTATCATTTCAGAGTTTTTCCGAGCTAAGGGAATAGAGGTAATTACCCTCTTCTTGGGGCAAATGAGCGACCCCGGAGACTTGATAGGTTTGCCGCATCTAAATACAGAAACAGGGCGCACTGAGTTTATGCCTCCCTATTGGTTCCCAAAAGGAGATAAGCCTATCGTTCTCTTCTTGGATGAGCTAAATAGAGCGCGCCCGGAGATGCTCCAATCGGTGATGGATCTAGCACTCAATCGAATGCTGGCTGGCCGTCGGTTGCCCGAGGGCTCTCGTGTTATCTCTGCGGTCAATGACGGAGCCGAATACCAAATTACGGAGCTTGACCCTGCACTTGTATCCCGATTCAATGTTTATTTCTTCCGCCCCACCGTTGCGGAGTGGTTGCTTTGGGCAGAGGCACAAGAGCTAGATGAGCGGGTTATTCACTTTATTGAAAACAATCAAGATGCCCTAGATGCTCCGTTCAACATAAATGCTGATTCTATCGATAAGTGTGCCGATCGCCGAGCTTGGGAGCGTGTCTCCGATATCATGAAAGGTCTGGAGGAGGTAGATGATCTTACTCTTAAACTGATTAGCGGCATTGTAGGGGTAAAGGCCGCTGCCCGATTGGCGGAGTCGCTTAGTGAGACTTCTGTAGTGAGTGGAGCCGACCTCCTACTGCACTTCGGAGAGGTAAAAAAGAGGCTTAAGACAATGAAATTACCCCAACTGGCTCTTGTCAATGATAACCTATTCCGCTGTTTAGAGGCTCGTGGTTATCCGGAGGAAGAGATTGAATTAGTGGGTACCAATCTGGAGAAGTACATCCTTTGGCTTGACAAAAATGACCAAAGAGAGGCTCTGATGCACCTTATCAATAACTTTTCGTCGGCTACTTATCCGAATGCAAACCTTACTATCATGACCAAGCTACCCTCCATCTATACGCTCATGACAGACTACCTGAGGCAGTTATGAAAGAGCTTTTGCGGCATATCTCTGACGAGTGGTTCCTTGCCGAGCCACTCCTTTTTGACACTCTTTGTTCCCACGAATTGGTAGAAAACCTTGACCTAAAGGTGGAAATGCGTGTGGGGAAAGGGCGCATAGAATACAATACAGAGAAGCTCTCCAATCGCTCAGAAGGGTATATAGCCAAGCGTCTGCGTATCGAAGTCGTACGGATATTACTTCGTCACCCTTACCAGCGGCAACCGCTTAATCATCGTCCATTCTGTCTGGCGATAGCCAGTGATATGACTATTGCCGAGTACTACGATGCGAATGAGACAATGGCCACACGTACCATGATGAAGTTGCCTCCTAACCGTAGTTTTGAGGAGTATTATTCGATGGTAGATGCACTTATTCCTCCACAAAACAGCTCCTCAAAAGAAGAAAAGAAAACTCAGCGTGGGGGGCTAGAGCAGGGGGAGACCTCTCAAAAGAAACAGGGAGTGAATGGGGGAGCCGGAGAGCGTAGCCCCGAGGGAGGAAGAGCCAAAGGAAGCGTTCGAGACGGGGCCAATGGTTCGGCCAGTGGTGAGAGTGAAGGACTTTCTTCTTCTACAACTGCCTCTTCTTCTGAGGGTGAGCCTTCTCAAAAGCACGATGCAGCGCGTGAGTTGCAGATGCATGCCGAGGAGTGGGAGGAGCGTTCTGCCCTGTGGGAGGAAGATGAATTGCAAAACGAAACGATAGAAAAACTCATTGAGAAGGCTCGTAATACAAAAACGTGGGGCACTCTATCGCGTGAGCTACAGCAACTTCTGGAGACTTCTATTTTTGCCAAGGTCAATATTCGTCGTCAGCTCGCCCAGTTTCGTACCGGCATTCTATCCAATAAAGTTGTACTTAGTCGCATGAAGCCTAGTCGTCGATATGGTTTCATGCAAATGGGCATTCGACACCCCTATACAACCCGATTGCTGATTGGGGTGGATGTAAGTGGCTCTATTGCCAATGACGATATTCAAAATTTTCTGAGTGTGATTAACCATTTCTTTACTCAGGGCATAGAGCATATAGAGGTGGTGCAGTTTGATAGTGAATTGCGCCTTCCTGTACAAGAGATGTTCCGAGTGCGCAAGAGTATCAAGGTAATGGCACGCGGAGGTACAAACTTTGATCCTCTCATCCGGTACTTCGAAGAGCACACAGAGTACGATGGACTCATTATATTCACAGATGGGTATGCCCCCTTGCCACAAGTGCGTACTCGCCGTAAGTTGCTTTGGATTTTAAGTTCTTTAGCAGCTTATAAACGCTTTGAGGGGGCTCCAAAGCTCTATATCCGAGCCTAGTCGTTGTCTCATAGTAGCCCCTCTCTGAAGCTTCCTTTTTTCCTCAGGAAATAGTGTAACTCTCCTCTATAAAGCTAATGGGATAGGGGAGGGTTTTTCTATAATCTGGCTGTCTGTAGCATTTATATTGCACCAAGTCTATTACCCTCTATGCTCTGACAAATGATAGTAAAACAGAGTATTCAGCTGCAAATTGCCTTTTGTTCTTCATTTTTATATTGCTATTTGTATTTTTCTTTGTAACTTCCCACCGCCGTAGAGAAATACTCTGTTTAGCAGTCTTTTGCTCTAGGGTAAGTAGAAGTATAACATTTAAAAAGGTTCCTTTATCATGAGATCGTACAAAACAGAAGAGATTAGGAACATCTCACTTTTGGGAAGTTCCGGCGCAGGAAAAACCACTCTCGCAGAAGCTATGCTCTTCGAGAGTGGTGTGATAAAACGTCGTGGAGACATTGCCTCAGGCAATACCGTGTGCGATTATTTCCCAGTAGAGAAGGAGTATGGCTATACTGTTTTTTCTACTGTTTTTAGTGTTGAGTGGGCAGAGCGCAAACTCAATTTTATCGATTGCCCCGGGAGTGACGATTTTGCCGGAGGCGCTGTATCGGCTCTTAATATTGCAGATTGCTGTCTTATGGTAGTCAATGCCCAGTATGGAGTAGAGGTAGGGCTGATCAATCAATTTCGCCATATAGAGCGACTTCATAAACCTGCTATTTTTATTGTAAACCAGCTTGATCACGAGAAAGCTGACTTCCAAATGAGCATCGCTCAGTTGCGAGAGCGTTACGGATCTAAGGTAGTGGTAACTCAATACCCCGTTACTTGTGGTCCCTCTTTTAACCAAGTGGTGGATCTTCTTCGCATGAAGATGTACCAATGGGGAGCCGAAGGTGGGAAACCTCAAGTGTTAGAGATCCCCGATAGCGAGCGAGCTACGGCAGAAGAGATGCGCCAGCAACTTATAGAGAGTGCTGCGGAGCACGAAGAAACCCTTATGGATCGCTTCTTTGAGCAGGGGAGTCTCTCGGAAGAAGAGATCGTAGAAGGGATGCGCAAAGGCATTGTTTTGGGAGATATGTATCCCGTCTTCTGTGTGTCGGCTGCCAAGGATATGTGTGTGCGTCGTACGATGGAATTTTTGGGAGACGTTGCACCGCACGTGACCGAGATGCCCAATCCTATAACTACCGAAGCCGAAGAGGTGGCTCCTAATCCCTCCGGTCCCATCAGTCTTTACTTCTTCAAAACCACTGTCGAACCCCATATCGGCGAAGTTTCTTACTTCAAAGTGATGTCGGGTACTGTACGAGAAGGATGCGATCTCATCAATATAACAAGAGGGAGTAAAGAGCGTTTGGGACAACTATTTGTAGTGGCAGGTCAGACGCGTACTAAGGTGGACGAACTTGCTGCCGGAGATATCGGTGCTACCGTAAAACTAAAGGATGTGCGCCGCGGTAATACCCTAAACGAAAAGGATTGCAGTTGGCAATATCCTGCTATAGAATATCCCGCACCCAAGTTTATGCGGGCTATAAAGCCGGTAAATAGTGCCGATGCTGAGAAAATGAGCGAAGCTCTCCATCGCATGATGGAGGAAGATCCTACTTGGATTGTGGAGCAAAGCAAGGAATTGCGCCAGACTATTGTGTATGGTCAAGGAGAGTTCCATCTGCGCACCCTCAAGTGGAGATTGGAACACAACGATAAGATTCTTACGGAGTTTAGTGAGCCTCGCATTCCCTATCGCGAGACCATTACTAAGGCTGCTCGGGCGGACTATCGTCACAAAAAGCAGTCCGGGGGTGCCGGTCAATTTGGAGAAGTTCATCTTATTATCCAACCCTATGTAGAGGGAGAAAATATCCCTGAAGTGTACAAATTTGGAGGGCAAGAATTTAAGATTACCGTAAGAGACCGTCAAGAGATTCCTCTTGCTTGGGGTGGTAAACTTGTCTTTATTAATAGCGTGGTAGGAGGTGCCATAGATACGCGCTTTATGCCTGCTATCCTCAAGGGGATTATGGAAAGAATGGAGCGTGGACCGCTCACCGGCTCTTATGCTCGCGATGTAGTCGTTATTGTCTATGATGGTAAGATGCACCCCGTAGATAGCAACGAAGTTTCATTTATGCTCGCAGGGCGTAATGCCTTTAGTGCGGCATTCCGTGAAGCTGCTCCCAAGATTTTGGAACCGATCTACGATGTTGAGGTATCCGTGCCTGCAGATTATATCGGGGACGTAATGAGCGATTTGCAGGGTAGGCGAGCCGTCATCATGGGGATGAATAGTAAGAAAGGTTATGAACAACTTTTGGCTAAGGTTCCCTTGAAAGAATTGATGAATTATAGTACGGCTCTTAGTTCCCTCTCGGGAGGACGTGCTTCTTTCATGATGAAGTTTGCAAGTTACGAACTCGTTCCTACTGAGCTACAAGAAAAACTATTGAAGTCGTACGCCGAGGAGCAAGAGGCGGAAGATTAACCCTCTAGGGCTTTATAAAAAGATGGGGCTGCACTTTTCAGTTTGAAAGTGCAGCCCTTATTATTAGTATAAGTAAGTTGAGAGTTGGGAGGATAGGCAAGTAAATGTGTTGAGCAATTTACCCTCAAAAGAAGGGAGCACTCAAGCTTTGGTTCTAGATTCGATGGGAAGATTCCTCAGATCTTTCTGATTACTTCACTTTGACCTATTCCCCTAAGCAGGAGACTCCCTAGATTACTATCCTAGGAGCAAAGATAGGTAAAAGTAACTTATTTACCTAGCTTTTCTTCTACTTCTTCTTTGCTGATTTGCTTTGTGCAGAAGAACCAGTCGTAGCAGTGGAGATTAGCTTCTTTACCCGAAGCACGTTCACTAGCTACGCGGCAAGTGGTAGCAGGGGGTACGATTGCTTCGTCTCCGGGACGCCAGTCGGCAGGGAGTGCTACCCCAAAGTTATCAACGGTCTGTAGCCCAATAAGTACACGCTTGATTTCATCGAAATTACGTCCGAGAGAGAGAGGGTAGTACATGATCGTACGGATCTTGTCTTCGGGGTCAACGAAGAACACGGCACGCACTGCAGCAGTGCTGCTTTCTCCGGGTTGTATCATACCATACTTGTGAGCTACCTCCATAGAAACGTCTACTACGAGGGGGAACTTTATTTCTATGTTTTTGTATCCGTGCCAATCAATCTTCTCTTCTATGGTACGAAGCCATGCAATGTGGCTCTGCAATCCATCTACAGATAGTCCTACAAGTTGACAATTGAGGGCCTCGAAATCGGCAGCAAGATGCCCAAAGGTCATAAACTCAGAAGTACATACGGGAGTAAAATCGGCCGGGTGGCTAAAAAGAATCTTCCATTGACCCTTATAGTCGGAGGGGAAGTTGATTACACCTTGAGTGGTAACGGCTGTAAAAGCGGGTGCAGCTTCGCCAAGGCGAGGCATTGTAATTGTTTGATTCTGTTCCATCATACGTTTATTGTTTTAGTTGATTGTTTTATTATTTCTCTGGTGCAAAGGTAGAATGATGGGCTACTGATATCAAATGCTTTTTTCTATCTTTGTATAGAGGGAGTCTATCTACCACGAGATTTCGCGTCGGTAAGGGCTCCGTATTTAGATAATTAACCCTCTAATCAATGAAAGAATGAAGAGACAATTCTTTGTTATTCTCACGGTTCTCTGCACCTTGCTTGCCAGTGTGCATCTGAGTCATGCTCAAAACATTTATAATGCCAATGGAGAGCAAGTAACCTCTGTGGATTCGAATGGTACCCTCCGTGATCGGAGTAATCGTTCCGTAGGAAAGATTGATAGTGATGGTACAATCCGCGATGGACAGGGACGTTCTGTTGGTAAAATTGGAAGTGATGGCACTATCCGTGATGGGCAAGGGCGTACCATGGGGAAAGTAGAAAGGGATGGTACTGTGCGTGATGATCGTAACAGCCAAATAGGTAAAATCGAAAGTGACGGCACCGTACGAGATAGACAGAATCGCTCTATCGGGAGAGCTCCCGGTGTGAAAAAGGAATGGGCTGCTGTAGTCATATTCTTTAGATTCTAGGTAGGTCATCCCTAAAGAAACTCGCCCACTCCCTTTCATTTGTATTGGGGGTGGGCGAGTTTGTTAGGACTCAAAGATATTGGCACTAGACCCATCTTATTCAGAGTAAATACTAAAGAGAGGTATTTAGTTTCGGTCTTTTGTAAGCCTATTGTACAATAGATAAGTATGCCAAGAGAGAGAGGAAGGAAGAACTCGTATAGCCCAGCTTAGATGGCGGAATCTCTTATCCGGATGTTGAGAAAGTATTCGAACTAATGCTTTGTTTTTCCTTGCTTTACGTAGGAATGCAATTGGTTCTCTAGTGCATTTCATCTCCCGATACAGTACTATTGTACTCAGGAGAAGTCGGGCAATAACCTGATTGAGTCCTTGAGATGGATGATCTTTGGAGAATGCCAGAAGGCATTGCACGATGATGGCTAAGTCTCGGGGCCGTTTGAGATTAGTTGAGTGCATGATGGAGTTGGGGCGTTGTCTATAGTGGTAGGCTACGCCTTGGAAGAAAGCAACTTCTCTTGCAAAATAGAGAGCTCTAGGACTAAATTCTTCATCCTCATGGTAGATACGAGGATAGAATGTTAGCTGATTCGATAGGAGGAAATTACGTTTATAGAGGTAGTGATGTACAGGGATAATCTGTTGTCCGCTATCGAGGAGTTCTAGCCCACTCATCGGCTCTGTAAACTTGGGATGTAACTCAAGGGTACGTATATATCCTTCTCCGAAAAGTCGGGAAGAAAGCGAAACCATATCCGGATTGTTTGCCTCTTCTAAAAAAGACTTTAGTTGCTTTAGTATCCCCGGGGTAATGAAGTCGTCAGAGTCTATAAACCATACATATCGACCAGTAGCAACCCTAAATCCTGCGTTTCGAGCTTCACTAAGCCCTCGATTCTCTTGGTGTATAATACGAGCATTCGGGTGTTTGGCTATAATGGGTTGTGCAAGACTTATACTCTCATCTTTGGATCCATCGTCTACAACAATTACCTCATACTCCTCCGGAGCAATTAGGCTCTGGGTAAAGCAACTCTCAAGACACTCTTGTACATAGAGAGCTACGTTGTATACGGGGATTATAAGTGAAAATAGGGGAGCAGGCATGATGGATTTTCTTTTAGAATGGGTACCCGATAGCTAAGTGGAAGTCCACACTTTTCCAAAAGTCGGGTATATTGTAGTAGCTAGAAACACCTGTATTGTAGGGAACGTGCAAGCCAATACCTACATCGCCACGGATTACAAAGTACCCCAAATCATAGCGAATACCAAAGCCAGATCCGAGTGCAATCTGATTGATGAACTGCTTGAATGAAGTTAGTTCTTGTAGGGAGCCTCCAGGACGGTTCGTATCCTTATTAAGTAACCAAATATTCCCGGCATCAAAAAATATAGCCCCTTGTAGTGCTTTGATAAGTCGGAAACGCCACTCCATGTTCATCTCTAGTTTGAAATCTCCCGATTGGTCGATAAATGAGTATTTATCGTTCTTGGGTTGGTAGCTCCCCGGCCCAATGCTCCGCACAGTAAAAGCGCGAATACTGTTGGCTCCCCCAACATAGAATTGCTCGCTATAAGGGGCTACACTACTATTGCCATAGCTAAAGATGGCTCCCGTGGAGAAGCGTGTAGCAATGGTTTGGTTGGGATTGATCGTGTAGGTGTAGTGAAGATCGCCCATGAGCTTAACGAATTGTGCATAGGGCACTCCAAGGAGTTTCTTTGTTTCGTTGTATTTCTTTTTCCCAAAAGACTGTATGGCATTAGTAATATTGCCGGCCTCGGATACAAACAGTTCTAACCAAACATGGTGCGAACCACGATCTTCTATGATATCATCATAGGTGTAGGTGTAACCTATTTGAGGAATAAATTGGCTTTTGAGACTAAGTCCCAGAGTTGTATTTTCTGCCAAAATACGATTGAACTCTTCGGATCGATGGCTTAGGAAATTGTATTGAAGACGTAGTGCTGTAAAGCGATGTTTATGATGTTCTTTGGGGTTGAAAAGGTAATTGGCAGAAGCCCCCAAAGAGGCCATTCTGAAGTAGCGAGCCCGGTTGACTATAGAGGCAGATAAGGTAATATCGCTGTTGGTTGGGAACGTGAGCAAGAGGCTACTTAACCCCGGGAAAAGGATGGACGGAGCTGATAGGCTTAGGTCAGATCCAAATTCGTAACTATGCAAGAGAGAGCCTGTTTTACTCGCATTCTCATACGAACCATAGAGGGAAGCGGACAATTGTTCCCCTCCTCCAAAGACATTACGTTTAGCTACCGAGGCTCGCAAGCCGGGGCCTTTAAAACCATTGCTTTTGAACCTTATGGCACCCTCAAGAGTGGCATCCCATGCTTTATCCGGAGTAGAGGTGATGTGGAGGTTGAGGATGTGTAGATTACTATCCGCAATGGAAAAAGATAGATCTGTAGCAGAGAAGGCTCCCAAGCGAGCTAAGGCCTGTCGTGTATTCTGCTCATTGAGCTGAGAATATAGACTCCCGGGGCGTAAGAACACACGCTTACCAAGTACAGAAAGGCGGGTAGTGCGTGTTTCGTTATACCTTAGTTTGATACTATCAATGAGTGTGGAGTCTCGTACGGGAGAGGATGGAGAGATCCCAATATCAAAGGTTACTTTGCCAATTTTCCAAGGTACTAAGCTCCGTGGCTCAAGTCCATCTTTAAAGCCAATGCGCATATCAATTGACTGGGGCGCAATGGCTGTATCAATGCGATATACCAGAGCTTCGGGTGTATAGTAGTAGTAACCATTGTTGCGTAGATGGGAACTCACAATTTCTCTATCCTCTAGTATCTTATTCAAGTTGAATTGATCCCCTTTGTGCAGAGTGGAGATGGCAGCATGATCAAGGTGAGACTTAGCAATAAAAGCACTGTCGCTCAAGTATTGTATACTCCCTAGCTGGTAGGGCAGTCCCATGTCTATTGTGTAATGTACCCGAGCTTGCAGAGAGTCTTTGGGTTCTAGGGCAATACTATCTCTAACAATAGCATCGAAATAACCATGTTCGCGCAGTACGTTCTGTGCTAATCTAGAGCGTATTTGGGGGCTTACATTGTTGAGTAGAATAGGCTCTGATGCAAACATCTTGTAGATTTTTTTCCCTAGGAAAGTACTATCGTCTTGATAGCTATTGTACACCCAGAGTCCAAGATGGATGGGGAATCGATAGCGAGCTGACCCCAAAAAAGAATCATTGGGAGGAACGCTTATCTCCTTTTTTGCTGCCTCAATAGCTTCCTTGCCTTGTTTGCTATGATCTTGATTGATGATTTGAGTTTTCCCTATACCGATGTAGAGTTGCTCCCCCTCCGGGAGGTGGGCAGTGATGGAGCAAGCACTCAGTAGGAGTAGAATTAGCAGGACAAAACTACCCTCGGCAAGTAGAGGTATATGGTTACTTCTCTTCGTCATGGCTAACCGGTTTTTCTGATTCCTTGGGAGCTGGTGCTATAAGAGTATTCTGCTCTTGTGCTTTGCCATTAGGGGGAATAGAAGGCATTTGTTTTCGGAAAATATCTACCAAACGACTAAACTTCTTACGTATGATAAAGCCGAGACCGGTCTCTGTTACCAGTCCCTCAATGAGGTTGTCACTATTGCGTTTGTGGAAGCCCTTGAGGTACATGGATCCTGCTTTGTCTAGGCGATACTCCAAATTGAAGTTGTCAATAAAGGTTTGCTCATGGTTGGTGGGGATCTTCCCTGTGCTTACCTTACCCCCGATGGTTACACTAAGACGATCGTTGAAAAGCCGCTTGCTAAAGCTATAGGTATAGTCTGTGTAGGCAGATCCAGCCTCGGCAGCATCGTGCAATTCCATCCCTACATTAAAGTCTGTCCCTTCTAATACCTTACCTGTAAGGCTATTGAGTTCGCTCACTGCTAGCCCGCTAAGTAACTGTTGAGGAGTGGTTTTACTAGACTCTGAAGCCAGGAAGGTACCGCTTACCATAAGGCCTACAGCTTGCTTCCCTCGCTCCTCTGCACTCATAGAAGAGAGTTGCCCTTGTATGCCAAGATCCTCAGGTGCGGAAACGTCAAATGCCAGATTTATATTCTCTAGTTGGTCTTTGGCAACAATCTGTACATCGAAGTTCACATTACGAGGCTTCCCTCCTTCTACTACACTGGCGCGTACTCGTTGTGTTGCCTTGAAGTCTATATGCGGATTCATTACATTGCCGCTCCATGAGATATTGCTACTGGGATCGATGGCAAATATCTTCCGTCCTACAACGGGGAAGGCATAGCGAACATCACCACCCCCCGAGAGATTATACTGCCCCATTAGGCTCATCTCTCCATAGGGGGGATAGGTAAAACGGAAGTCTCCTCCTCCTTGTACATACACATGATCTTGGTGGTCTGCCGATAAGTCTACACCTACTCGCACTGCCGGGTCTATATGCAGATCCAATACTACATCCATACCCCCAAGGGAGACTTTATTGCGTGCCTCGTCATCGGCCCTACTGAGAGTATCTGTAAAGTCTGTAAATTCGACAACTCCGGCGAGCTTATCAGTAGCCTTTGCTTCTGCTTGGCTATAAACGTAGGTTATGTTAGTTCCCCCAAGGACATCCAACTTCCCTCTTACCTTGGGATGGGTTATATGCCCCTTCACATTTATGTTTCCACTCGTTAGTAACTTACCATAGAGCATTTGTCCTCTACTTGCTTTGCTATCGATAAGCTCTACCTCGTTTCCAGCGATTTGGAGGTCGGTTGTGAGGGCTTGTCTACCAAGTAAAGCAAGATAACCATTGATGGTAAAGGATTGCTTCTTCCCCTGTGCACGCAGGTTGAAGTCTTCAAAGATTAGCTTACTATCGCGGAATTTAATGGGAGGGGTATCAATGGCAAACTTATTTCCCACCAAAGGAAGGAAAAACGATGCTTCGTGAGGGGTTATTAGACCATTGAAAAGCATGTTGTTGGTGGCACCTTTGATGGAGAGAGAACCATCTATTGTTCCATCAAGAGCTGCATTTTGAGCACCGATGAATGGGTTGGCAAGAGATAGGGGGAATCCTGCAACATTGGCTGTCATATCAATGGGAGACGCTTCGTTACGAGGGCTGTAAGTACCCTCTGCCGAGAAGGCTAGCTTCCCATTATAGTTGACCTGAGTAGTAACGTAATGCGAGCTATTATCTCGTGGTTCGTAGAAGAGAGCCATACCAATATGCCCGATATTGGTTTTGTCGTAGCCTAAGTTGTTGATAGAAACATCTCCAGTAGCACTCGGAATTCCGGTTTTAGGGTTGCGTTCAATAGTTATATCTGCGAATGTATTCCCCTCAAGGCTTTCCATCCCGAAGAAGTGATTGATGTCTCTTAGCTCTAGCTGGCTTATGTTCAAATAGAGAGAACTAAAAGGAGAAGCATCGTTTTCTTGAGAGGTTAGAGACAGTTCCGCATTATTGTCGCTGCGTAGTTGCAGAGAAGAGTGGACGTTGGAATTCCCAAAGTTGTAGAAGAGAGCGTTCTGAGGGTTTGCATGCAGTCGATAGCCGGCTAGCACAATGGGTTTGTCTTTGAAACTTATCCCAATTCCATTGGCATTCTTAAACAGAATCGCACTTAGTGCATAATCTCCTTGCCCTAGGCCTGTGTAGCTTGCATCAAGATCGAGAGTCCTTAGGTCGCTTATGGCATGGAGATAAACAGAAAAGGGCGGTTGTGCACGATACTTTTTCTTGTTGACACGGAGGTCCAAACGTAGATATTTTTCTGCTCCTTCTCGAGTATTGGCAACCTGATCGTAACGAATAGGTTGCGCATCGCTCCATGTAAATCCTTTGAGAGACTGATATACACTCTCCGATAGGGTTGTACGGCTGTGCCCTGTCTCTGAGGTGATACTCGCATATACGTTATCTATGCGGAGTGTATCTTGTCTGAGGTCTTGTATGGTTGCTTCTAAGTCCAATCCCTCTCTAGGAGTATTGGTGAGCATCACATTAGCACTCGAGAAGTAAGTTTTGGTCTCTCGTAAGATATTGCTAATAGGGTTTTGTTGCCCCATTACAAGCTCTATACCTATAGGAGGTAAGAGGTCGAGCATCTTGGATAGAGCCTCTGGTTGTATGGAATCTGAGAGAAGCTGGGGGATATACTCCGTTATTTGCTGACTTGTGCTGCCTAGGGTGGACATCCCTGCCCCTATATAGGCATCGAGATATAGGTCTCCCGCAACAAAAGAGGCTGTTGTTGTATCTGGGGATACTAGGGCTCGTAGAGAGAGGGAGTCGTAGCCGTACCGACCATCGTCTAGATGGACAAAAAGATCGCGAGCTACTAGTTGGATAGAGTGCCGGTCACTCAAATTGGTAGAGAAGTTTCCTTGTAATCCCACTCCAAATGCTAAGGGTGTATCCGAAATGCCAATTGTATGCAGTGCAACTGTATCTATTTGGGCGTGGATAGTTCCCGCTAAGGATCCTTGTTGTATAGCTCCTGCCAAATCAAAGGATAGCAAAGCCCCTTGATTTAGGCTCTTGGTATGGGCTTGGAACTCTCCCTTGCGCATTGTGGCAACAAGGTCTACACTATCAAGATCGAATTGCTTGTACGAGAGATGATGCAGGTTGAGTTGTAACTCGGCAATGGTGCGTGTGGACAAGAAATTAAATCCGTTGCCCATAGCATGCAAGTTGAGATCTACAATCCCAATAGAATCATGGGGTAAGAAAGCAGATATATTTAGGTTTTTGACCTCCGTATCTGCTCTATACTGCATAGTCTTTGGAGAGAACGCTCCCTTGAGGGTTACCATCCCATCATGGGCTGTGGTGAGCAGCGCATCTAAGGCATAACTATTAGGGGTGATACGCGTTTTCCCACGAAGGCGAGAGCCTGAGGGGATGGCAATACGTTGTGCTGTGGAGCTATCAAGAAAGGAGAGTAAGCGATGGGCTTGAGAGTTCGTTTTGAGGTCGAAATCAATACTCCCCTTAAGTTGCTTGGGTGAAAGTATATGTTGTAAATTACCTTCTAGCTCTAAGGATAGCATCTGAGGAAGCGATGCATAGGCACGTGAGAGGGTGAGGTCTTCTGTTGTTCCTTCTGCTTTTAGCTCAAGTGCTATGGGAGTATCCAATAGACTCGCTTGCTTGCCCAGTAGCTTATGTGTATCTATTGTTGTAAAGTAGAAAATATCTTTGGGATGGAGTTGGGCCCGGAGGTCAGCACGTAGTATTGCGGTAGTGTCTTTCGCTATGAATATGGATAGAGGAATCCTCAAAGATCCATCTGCCCTACTATAAGGAGTCGTGAGTTGCATCTCTTCGAGTTCGATAAGTCCGTCTTGCATAAAAAAGGACCCCGATACATCGTTGATGCGTGCTCCTGAGTGCTCCCGAAGTGACAGATGCGATACCTCTGCCATAAGGAGTGTTTTTTGTTGCACAAGATTGGTCCCATCTACCTCCATATCGTACCCAAAGAGATGGGTGTAGTCTACATAGGGCGTACTAGGAAGACGGGCATCTCTTGCATAGCTCCCCGACTTTGCACGGAGTGATACTCGGTTAGCCTCTAGGCGTAGTGCTTCTATATCGTAAGAGAATCCCTCCATGGTCCCTTTGTCGATATCGGCTCGTACATAGAGGCTATCAAAAGGCATCGTGAGATCTACTTTTGCCCTTTGTAGGTCAATACGATCAATAGCAATTTTCCACTTTACGGGGGTGGGATTGGGATTTTTGACCGTATCTACACTATATAATGAGAAACCTCCATCTTTTAGCAACAGAGCCCCTGCATCTACGGTTTGTTGGCTTAGATTAACGGCTACGGCTGCTATTTCTAGGTGCTGTGCTCCCCCTCCTATAATCATGGTACGTGCCGAGTCCGGTATGCAAAACGAGACCCCTTCGGCCTGGAGCCTAGGCGTTTCTATCTGACCATTGAAGAGGGGAAATAGGGGAATATCTGTGTCCAACCTCGATAGAGCTACTAGGGTATCTCCCTCAGGGCTAATAGCTCTTATATCTCGCAGGGAGAGGGTGAGGGGGAAACGAAGTCCCAGGTCGCCAATAGTTAGATCAATGCCTGTTTTCTTCTTTACTTGTTGCTCAGCAAATCTCGCAATTCCACGCTGTACCGGAGGTAGATATAGCAGAGAAATAAGAAGAAAAATGAGGGCAAAAGGAGCCAGAAGTAGGGCTACAACAACACGTTTCCACTTACTCCTTTTGTTTTTGAGGGGTTGTGGATTTTCGTTAGAAACTACTTGAGCATCAGCTCTTTCAGGGGTTTCGGCTATGGGAGTTACCTCTTTGATCTCCTTTTCCATCACAAATTACCGAAGCAAAAGTACTACAAAAAGAGTCTTTATTCGTGTTTGAGAGCCTCTTCTTGCACCAAAATTTTTGCTTCGTCTACGGGGATGGGACGCAATGCCTTGAGTATACCATTGAGGATATTTCCCTCTTTTTCTCCATCGTTGTGTAGGACTAGCTTACCGGCACCGAGGCTCTCGGCTCGAAGGGCTACGTACCCCTCAAAGCGGTAGTTATGTCTTTCTGCGATAGATTGGCTGAGGTAACCATCGGAGGGAATATCGAGTAATACATTACCCACTCCGGACTGTATAGCGCGAGTGATTGGGCGGCTCTCAAACGAGGGAGTGAACTTATTCACCGGGCGTGAAGCTGCGAATATAATACGTTTGCGTGCTCCAACGTAGAACTCACCGTATCGGTTGTTCGTTACAATATAGTCATCGCCGAGTCTTTTGCACGTCTTAGGGTCTACTCCTAATACCTGTAGTATTGCTACTATGGCTGGGTTTTCTTCCCCTTTTTTCACTTGAGCCACGAGAGACCAATTCTCGGTGTTGTTGGAGCTATTGGGGGCAAATGAGGCTGAAAAGGCGATTGTTCCATCCAAAGCTCCCAAGATGGTTTCCCATTCTTTGGTATTGGCTTGGTTATCTATTTTGCTAAAAAGTTGGACTAGTCCTTTGCCCTCTAATCCTTGTAGGATAACGAGGTCGCAATCATCTGCGAGATAATTGAGGATCTCCTTATCTACCTTCTGAGAGATATTGTACTCATCGTTTATTATATCCCCTTCGTTGTCTACGAGTTTATAGTCGAGCTTCAGTTCTTTCTCTTTGAAGCTGCCGTTGACCATTAAGTGTGTATTGCGTACTTTCTCTTGTAGGTCCGGAGCTAATGCTGCTAGCCAAGATACACTCTCTATCTGCTCTTGTGTGTGGAAGAGATTGAGGTATAAACCAAAGTCTTGCTGCAAGAGGTCTTTTATTCCTACAATCTCTGCGGCTGATGTCCCTTTACCCGTGACTAGATCTTGACTGCGTTCAAAGAGAGAGGTGAAGAAGCCTTGTTGGGTTATCCAGAGCTGCTTCTCACTAAAGGCAACGTTCCAACCATTGAGATAGGCGTAGTTCAGTCCGTTTTCGGAGCTGATAGAGTCTGCATAGTCTCTAAGGTTAGTAAGGAGAGCATCGGCATTCTTTACGTGTAGGGTGATGTATAGGTTGTCGCCTTCTCCATAAGCCAAGATCTCTTTCCAAGCTACGTACTTGCCCAATTTTTCTAGGCATTCCTTATCTCTTGGCTCAATATGGTAGCCCAGCGCCTCATCGCTGACTAATTTGGACAACTTCTCTAGATGAAGGTAGGCAAGATAGTCTACATCCTGAGGGATAGTGGAGAGAAGTGTTTGTGGTTTGTATGAGTGGCATGCCGACGTGATGAGTAAAAGGAATGCCGATACGAGTGGGAAAATGTAACGAGTAAGGCGCATAAAGCGTTATTCTAGAGGGGTGCCTATTTGATAAAAGAGTAGAGTTGAGCAATCTCTTGAGCCCATAGAGATTCGTCGGGAGTCTCCAAGATGATGGGGATATTGTCTAGGTGAGGATCGTTCATTACGAGATGGAATAGCTCCATTCCCATGGTGCCTTTTCCTACGCTGTCGTGCCTATCCACACGAGTACCGAGCTCTTTTTTCGAGTCGTTTAGGTGCATCCCCGATAAGTATGAATAGCCAATAACCCGATCGAACTCGCTCCACATGGCTTGATAACTCTCGGCTGTACGGATCTCATACCCCGCGGCGAGAGTGTGGGCTGTATCAATGCAAACGCCAATGCGGCTTTTATCTTCTATGCGATCGATAATATAGGCGAGGTGCTCAAAACGAAACCCAAGGTTTGTCCCTTGCCCCGCGGTATTCTCTAATACAGCTTTTACACCATGGGTTACGCTAAGTGCCTGATTTACCCCATCGGCAATAAGCTGGAGACATCCCTCTTCGTCAATGGCTTTAAGGTGACTCCCAGGGTGGAAATTGAGGAGCTTGAGCCCCAACTGCTCACAACGACTCATCTCGTCGATAAAGGCATCAATGCTCTTCTGGCGCATCTCTTTATCGGGATTCCCCATGTTGATAAGGTAGCTATCGTGAGGAAGAATATGCTCGGGTTTGAAGCCAAACTCGGCCATTAGCTCTTGGAATAAGTCGATACTCTTTTGAGGAAGAGGTGCGGACTTCCATTGGCGTTGATTACGTGTAAATAGGGCAAAGGCTTTAGCCCCTATGGCATGGGCGTTGCGTACAGCATTTTCCACGCCTCCCGTAGCACTGACATGTGCTCCGATATACTTATTGTTTGTCTTCATAAGAGAAGAGCTCTCTACTCTGCTTGTTCGTATAAGTGTTCTATTTCTTATTCCGGAGAAATAGCAATACAAGGGAAGCGTACTTTACGCTTCCCTTGTGCAAATATACCCTTTATTCTTCTATTTCGGCTAAGTTTTGTGTAGAAATGAAGGCTGAGAACCAAGACTTAGATCATCCTCTTTTGCCGCTTCGATAGTACCTTGATTGTAGAAGGGATCTAGTATAGCTTGCATCTCTTTATTGCTTGAATGAGCTTTGTTAGAAAGTGTATTTGAGGTCAAAGAATCCATTCTCAACCTTTTTAGGGACATCAGTTCCTTTTGTCAAGACTCCGGAGAATCGTCCACAGATTAGCCCTCTTGAGGGTATATGTGTTGTAATCTCAAAGGTTATACTCTCACTCCCAGAGTGCCAAGCTCCCAACCTCAATTTCCCCTTGCCCTTGAAAGTTTCTTGATGCAAGTTTTCTTCGGACAGATAAATGTGGATATAGGATGTGCTAGCATTGTATTTTTTATTATCTCTATCCGCATGCCATATAAATACTCGTTCTATGGTATCCTTTTCTTTTCTCACCGAAATCTTAGATGTCCAGGGAAGCCTCGTGAAGAAACTTTGGCGCATTCCCTCCTTAGGGAAGACGTAGGGTTCTCCATCGAACTCAAAGGCTACAATGTTGGCACCATTCTCTGTGCGAGGGGGCATTGCACTGAAGAAGAGCGAATCCTTGTCAATGTCGTATTTCGGGGGGGAAAAGAATCGGCATCCCGAAACAAGGGGGAGTAGGGAAATAAATACTCCAAGAATTGCAAAGTAAGTTCTACGCATATCCATTTACTGTTAGTGTGTTTGTTGATGGCAAATGTAGAGAAAAGTATTATTCTGACCAATAAAAATTTCTATTTTTCTCTATTTATCGGCACCATGTTACAGATGTTGGAAGAGAGGAAAACCACGGATTGCTCAGCAAATATCCCGTGGAGATATTGCCAACATTAAGTCTCTCTGAAAAAGAGGAGTAGAGTCTAGATCCCTTTACGTTCTGTACATCTCTTCTTTTGGGTATAGGAGGAGATAGCAAGGGGCTCCGATAATAGCTTTTGAGCTGATAACCGATAGGCTTTAGGATGCTCACTGAAATCCGGTCTCATCGCAGCCTAAGATTTTTTTGAATCTAGGGCAAAAGAAAAATATTTTCTGGGCAGTAGTATGGTTGACTATTGCCCAAGAATTTTTTCAGAAGTAGCCAGTATTTTTTAGTTATTGGGAGCCGGTAAAACCTCCTCTATCTGGGAGGATTCGGAAGCGAAGTACCAAAGATACCCACGTACAGAGGCGTAACCCATCTTGCTGAGCAGCTGCATATACCGTTGTACCTGACGCCGATAGCGAGGGAGAGGCTTGCCAAATTTGTAGTCAATTACGATGGCTTCGTTTTGGGGAGTAACCACAATACGATCGGGTCGGTAGGTGTGAGATTGGAGCGACAGGAGTATGGTTTGCTCATTGAACACTTGTACCTCTGGAGAAAACCACAGGGCAACCTCGGGTCGAGAGAGTTCTTTTTGGAGGTACTCCACAATAGATTCTTTCTCATCTCTTAGCAATGCCCCTTCGTTGAGAGCCTGTTCTACAGCGTTGTCCACATCGTGGTGCGTATTGATTAGGCTAAGTATATAGTGCATTGCCGAGCCAAAGCGGATTGAGCGGTTTTCTTTGTAGGCTTGACTTCCAGTTCGTTTGATCGCAATGCGTTGGGTCCTTTCCGTGTGAGGGGAGATGCCGGGGAATGGATATGAGGGCTTTGTCTGTTCCTGTTTATCACCGGAATCTACTCCCGAGTGGGGCGGAATGGGGGTGATAAGCTTCTTTATTTCGCTCTGCTGAAGTAGAGAGCCAAGGAGTTTCGAGAGGTCGAATGTCACTTTCTTCTCGTCTAGTTCCGTGGGGTCGGGTAGCCATAGTACAATCCCCTGTTTGGCTCGAGTCATAGCTACATAGAAGAGGTTGAGCCTATCTATAATAGCATCTGTTTTCTCTTTGTAGTAGTCCCCAATGTAGAAGGTCTTGGCAAGTTTGGAACTCATCTCTAGGGGGACAATGGGGAGCTGGCAGCCTATCTCTTGAGTTAGCAATGGGCTGGGGTGGCTCCAAATGTAAGAGGATTTGTGTTTGCCTGTGCTCAAATCCCAATCAAGGAAAGGAAGCAGTACCAACGGAAATCCCAACCCTTTGGATTTGTGTATGGTCATAATGCGGATAGCATCACCGCCATCGTCGAAGGGTAACGTGGTCTTAATCCCCTTTACTTCCCACCAATCTAAGAAACCCTGTAGGTCTGCCACCTCATCGCAGTGGTAGAGGTATAGTTGATCCAATAGGGCTGTAATATAGGGTTGATCTGCAGGAGTTATAAGAGGATATAGCTGATGGATGATGCTTTCTACGAGATCGTATAAGGAGAGGTAGGGTAGTTGCTCTAGGCAAGAGGAGTGCAGTTGGTCAAAGGGGAGAAGTCCACTCTCGGCTCCTTTAGGGGCATTGCTTATTAATTGCTCGTAGTGAACTAGGGCAGTGCGGTAGAGTGCTTTGTTCCTCGTTCGCCCCTCCGATAGATCTTTTAGCAGAGAAATAAGGAACCGCACTATGGCAGAATTGGTAATATTGAGAGCTTCCCCCGATACAAACTTGAGTAAGGGAGCCTTCTCGGGATGCTCTTGAGCATAAGTAATAAGGCATCCGGCAAGGGCTGCAACCTCCTTATTGGTATTGGCAAGAATGGCAATCTCTTCCGGTCTATAGTGACGATCCTCTATCAGGGATAGGATTACAGAGGGGACATTAAACTCTGGGAGGTTGAGGGCGTTGGTTGCCTCTTCTTTTTTTTCTCCCTTCTTCTTTGTGGGATAGTAATGGACCTCTATACCTCCTTTTTTTTCTTCATTGGGAGGGGCTATGAGCTGTTTAGCCTCGGTGTAACTATTCGAGATTTCTCGGATGCTCTCCTCATTCGGGATCAAATGGGCAAAGGGAGTATTCTCTAGTTGTCCTGTGGCCTCGGATAGTTCTTTCCCGAGATTCGTTTCTATTAAAGAGGGGAGTAGCTTGAATATGGCGTTATTAAAGTAGACCACCTCCGGTGTACTTCGCCAGTTGTACCGTAGGGGGTGGTGCGAATAATAGTCCGCAAACTCTTTATGAAGTGTGGAGCCTAGGATGTGGCGGTCGCAGTGACGAAATTTGTAGATACTCTGCTTTACGTCCCCAACTATCAGGTTGTCGTTGCCCGAGGATAGCGTGTTCTCGAGAAGCGGACGGATATTCTCATATTGAATGCGTGCCGTATCTTGGAACTCGTCTAGCATGAGATGATGTAAAACACTCCCTAGCCGCTCGTAGATGAAAGGGGCATCTGCATTATCTATAATGCGCTGGATGAATTGTTGTGTGCTGGCAAGTAAAAGGGTATTGCTCTCCCTGCCTTGTTGCATCATCATGGCATTGATGTCGCCGAGTGTCCCCAGTACGTTGAGGGTTTTGCGTGTGCAAAGAGCCGTCCGATAGTATATTCCGCGCCCCTCCTCTAGGGAAATGGTGTCTGATAATATATCTCGTAATCCTTGCTCCCATAGCCCTGTAAGAAGATCCTTATGGGGACTTTTCTGTGGGAATAAAGCAAGAGGATCTTCGGCAGCCTGCTTACATCTCTGGGGAGGCAGGTCGCCTAGATGACGATCCTTCAGCACCTTTTCGTAGTAGAAAAAGGGGCTTCTTGCTCCTCCGTATAAGTCCGAAGTTTGTAGACCTGCCCCGTGTAGTTTCTTCAAAAAGGCCTCTGCTAACTTGTAACGCTCTGCTTCGAAGTCTTCTGTATAGGCATCAATGGCTTGCCTATCTAGGGCAATCTCTTTTTTTTGAGGGAAGTATCCATCACGCACCGCAGCCAAAGGGGCTTCTGCAAATAGTTGCTTCCCCAGATTACTCAGGGCTTGATCGATTTGGATGCTTCTGCCTGCATTGATTTCTTCTTGAGCTAATTGATACACCCACTCACGGGTATCGCTCATTTGCTCTTCTGCCAGACTATGGAGTAGCAGCACAATGGCTTTGTGCAGCCAAAGCTCTTGATCCATTTCTACTTTGTAGTTCCCTGCAAAGTTCAGTTCAAAGGCAAAGGAGCGCACAACTTCCTGAAAAAAGGAGTCTATTGTGCTTACACGGAATGAAGAGTAATCTCCCAAGATACTACGCAATGTGCGCTGTGCCCTGTCCGTAATTTGCTCTGGAGAAAGATCTAGTCGCTCCCCTAAGGCAAGAGCAAGAGGGCTGGGCTCTCTCTCGGTGGTTAGCTGATAGAGCACCTCCACAATACGGCTTTTCATTTCGTTGGTTGCCTTATTGGTAAAGGTCATTGCCAGTATGTGTCGGAATTTGTCTTCCGGATACTTTAGGGCAAGGGTGAGGTACTCTAGTGCCAAAGTGTAGGTTTTACCTGCACCGGCTGATGCCGTATAGACATTCAGTTGAGCCATGGAAGAAAGGGGGGCGTAAGTGAGGTGTTATTCCTCAGAATGGGGTGTTGGGGCAAGTATTTCGTTGTCGTTGCCACGCTCATTATACCCTTTTCTTAGAGGATTGCGACGGGCATAGTTGTAGCGATTACGACGACGGATAGTGTCAATTGCCAAATAAATGGCAGCCGAGAGAGAGGCAGAACTGGCAAGATTTTTCCCTGCAATATCATACCCGGTTCCATGGTCGGGAGAGGTGCGTATGATGGGGAGTCCTGCGGTAAAATTGACGCCCTCGTTCATAAAGAGAGACTTAAAAGGAGCCAGCCCTTGGTCGTGATAGAGAGCTAGGATGGCATCGTATTTATAGAGTTCGGCGGAGCCCCAAAAACCATCTGCAGCGAAGGGGCCGAAGGCAAGTAATTTGTGTTGCTCTCGAGCTTTTTGCAGAGTTGGGGTAATGATCTCTATCTCTTCTCTCCCCATTAGTCCTCTATCTCCTGAATGGGGGTTGAGAGAGAGTACGGCAATGCGAGGTTTCTCTATGTCGAAATCGCGTTGCATACTACTCTCTATGGCTTGGAGTTTTTCTAGCAGTAGCGATTCGCTCAAAAGCCCTGCTACCTCGCTAATGGCAACGTGTGTAGTGGCCAGTGCCACACGTATATCGCCACTCGTGAGTATCATAAGGGGAGATTCGTTCTCTTTTAATCCGCACTTTGCCCCCAGGTAATCCGTATGTCCCTTAAAGGGAAATAGGTCTTGAGGCATTGTGGCTTTGTTGATAGGAGCCGTAACGAGGGCGTCTATCCGATTGTTTAGAGCATCTTCCATAGCTCTCTCTAGGGCATCGAATGCACACCTGCCGGCTAAAGGGGTGGGTACACCTACCTCCACCTGTACGTTTTGCGTTGTACAAGATATGAGATTTATTTCACCCTCTTTCGCCTCTCCCGAGGTTGTGATTTTTCGCCAAGGAGCCGTCTCTATAGTAAGATAGTTGCGCCAAAAGGCTTCTGCTTCTGCCGAACCATAAATAATGGGGGTGAAGAGTTCGGTGATATTAGCTTCGGCAAAGGCTTTGAAAAGGACTTCATAGCCAATCCCATTTATATCTCCATGAGTGATCCCTATTACGGGTTTGCGATTGTTGTTTTGTTCCATATGTAAGGGGATGGTGGGGTATGTTGTTGCTACTATCAGTGAATGTCTGACCACCAAATCTGCTTGATGGGTGCGGGATCGAACGTCTCTTGGGAGAGAGGTCGCAGCGAGAATAGAGCTGCTTCTAGGCGGCGTACGAGGTCGCGCTTGTTTTCGTTGGGGTAGTACACAAAGCCCTCTATGTAGTATACCTTCCCCTCTTCGGGGCGAGCAATGGCATGCATTACAAAAGGTCCGGCCATGGCACTTTTGCCCGAAGTTTCCCAAAGCCCACGAAGCACCCCTCGATAGGATCCGTCTGGCATTTGTAGGTATTGATGGATAAGCCCTTCGGGGACGGTTGTCATCTTGCTGTCTGGGGTCGCTCCGGGGATATTGCTACCGAGCACACTATCACGGCGTGCGTGCATTACCTCTAGGGATAGATCTTCTTTGCCTCTGTAGGGGAGACTATAAATAACAATATCGCTTCGTTTTTTATCGGAATTATTCGACATCCAAAGGAAGTCTTTACCCTTTTTGTAGGAGAGCATGTCTTGGGGCATATTGACGTGGCAACCTAAGACTTCTTGACAATATTCGTCTGCTTTGGTACTAAATTCTCCGCTCCAGACTTCGGCATAGCGGAAGAGTTCGTGGCGCAGCAATAGGTGGCGGATCTTATCCCCATCGTTGGCAACGAGCGCTTTCAGAGAGTCTGCATTGGGCGTTTGCACGACGATGAGGAGTTGCCCTTGTGCCCATTCGTTGTAAGAATACTTGACAGAATTGTGCGTATAGGTATCCTCATTAGCTTTTACAATGAGGATATTTCGTGTGTTGCGTAGGAAGTCTCCAAAGTCGGCTTCGGCTACGGTTTGTACACGCATCCAGTGCTCTACTTGAGGGAGCCCGGGTACCTCCTCCTGGAGCATAGCCTTTACAAGCTCACCTTCTGATCCTTTGAGCCAATCACCATCCATTACAAGAAGCATCTCTCCGGGGCTTCCTGCCGCAGCCATAAAGGTATTGGTCTTTTTGTTGCAACTTGTTGCAAGCACTATAAAGCTTGCAAGGAGTACTAGGGTATGGGTTACTTTTGTCATGTTTATGCTCTATGGGAATTGTTCAAAAATCTTCTCAAAGATACGATATAATCGCTTTAGGGAGGGTGGATGCAGGCTATTTTGTGTCTTTGTAGCCCATTCGTTGCAGCAAGGGGATAAGTAAGGAACGCTTATCTCCCTGTAGTATAATCTCTCCATCTTTGGCAGAGCCCCCGCATCCGGCAGCTTGCTTTAGCTTAGTAGCCAAAGCCTTGAGGTCGTCACTACTCCCGACGAATCCGGTAACGAGTGTAACCTCCTTCCCTCCGCGCCCTGAGCGTTCGTAGCGTAGGCGCAGACGTTGTTTCTCCGGGGGGAGGGTTTCTATTGTATCATTGGTTGGGCTGTTGGGACAAAAATTAGGGTCTGTGCTGTAGACCAATCCTCCCATGTCCTTCTTACTCATATTGGTATCAAATTAATAGCGGAATGCACTACCTCCCAAAAATTCTCTGATGAGGGAGGTTCCCGGTAACTTATCTATTCGTATGTAATGAATCATGCGTAAGAAGCGCAGGAGGCGTTGTGCTTCACTGTACTCTGGCACGTTGGCAGGGACTTCCATAAGTAGGGGCTCTGCAAAACGGCGGAGAGCTGCAAGTTCGTACACCATAGCACTATTGAATACTTTATCAGCGTTCTCTTGGTAGGGAAATACCCAGCGTTCCTCGCCTCTTCGTACCGAAGCCCATTGAGAGAGTGTCTCTACTGCACTCTTGCCTCTGTAGCGATAGTCTCGCACTATGCGGCGTAGTAATCGATTGTCTGTTGTAGGGATGCGATTGTGTGCATCTAAGCCAATAGCCGTGAGAGCACTAACGTAGATCTTAAATGTCGTATTCGTGGGGATTGTAGGGATTAGCTCGGGATTGAGAGCATGAATACCCTCTATCAAAAGGAGGTCTCCGGGGCGGAGGGTAAAGGCATCGTTGCGATAGGAGCGGACTCCAAGCTTGAAGTCGAAGGTAGGTAGCTCTACACTTTCCCCTCCTAGCAGCCTCTGTAGATCTTGATTGAAAGCATCAAGGTCTACGGCATAGAGAGACTCAAAGTCGTATTCTCCGTTTTCGTCGCGGGGAGTTCGGTCTCGATTTACAAAATAATCGTCGAGAGAGATACTGTGAGGCTTGATGAAACAGGTGCGGAGTTGGGTGTAAAGACGCTTGGTAAAAGTGGTTTTCCCCGATGAAGAGGGCCCTGATATAAGTACGATACGTACCCCATCTTCGTGGTAACGCTGAGCAATCTCCTGAGCAATCATAGATATTTTCTTCTCTTGCTCCGCCTCGCTTACCATGATAATATCATTGATTTCCCCTCGAGTAATGGCTTTGTTAAGATCTCCCACATAGGGGGTTTCGAGCATCTGTATGAGCTCTTTTTGATCTTTGAGTACCTCACGAAGTTTGGGTTGATCGCTAAGAGGCGCAAGCTCATTGGGGTTAGTACGAGAGGGTACACGTACCAGAAAGCCATCTAAGTATCGCTCTATGGAGTAGATATGGATATAGCCGGTAGAGGGGGCTAAGGAGCCGTAATAGGTATCGGGGTATCCATCCAACTCTTGGTAAGTAATGAAGGGGACATTGTAGGTCTCAAGCAGGGTTGCCTTGTCCTCTTCCCCGAGGTCTCTGAATATCTTTACAGCCTCTTCTTGGGATGCTGTACGGGTGATAAAGGGGAGGTCGGCAGCTATGATTTCGTCCATTCGGATGGTTATATTGGCAAGCTCTTGATCGGTAACCTCGTGTCCGTTTTTGATGCTGCAGTAGTAGCCATTGGATAGAGAATGTTCCACTCGTAGCCTACTTGTGGGGATGATTTCTCGCACGGCTTTGCTTAAAATAAAGCTCAGGGTGCGGAAGTAAGTGCGTTGCCCACTCTCCTCGTTTAGCCCTACAAAGAACAATTCACAGCTCTTGGTAATTTTCTCGGTTAGCCCTACTGTATTGTTGTTCATACGGCAGTTGATAGGTTTAAAGCCTAGTTCTTGCTCGTATTTCTTTGCTAGTTCTAATATCGTTATTCCCTTATTAACCAGTTCTTTGTGTCCTGTATTTGTGCAGATGATCTGTATTGGGTCCATAGCTTTCTAATCTTTTTCGACTATATTTGTCCTCAAAATTAGGCAAAGAGTAGCAAAGAAAGACTCTAGCCCCACAAGTGAAAGTGTAGAAATAGTAGCAGAGTAGTGTGTAGACATGACTTTTGGAATTCTTGACTTTATTCGTCTAATTGGTGCTCTTGGTTTGTTCCTTTATGGGATGAAGATCATGAGTGAAGGTCTCCAGAAAATCTCCGGGGACAAGATGCGTAACATCCTCTCTGCAATGACCTCTAATCGCTTTTTCGGAGTCCTTACGGGGATTACGATTACGGCTTTGATTCAGTCTTCTTCGGCTACGACCCTAATGGTTGTAAGTTTCGTTAATGCCGGGTTGCTTAGTCTTGCTCAGTCCATTAGTGTGGTGATGGGGGCTAACATTGGTACCACCGTTACCGCTTGGATTATTTCGTTGCTCGGCTTTAAGGTAGACATTAGTGCCTTTGCCATTCCCCTGTTTGCCTTCGCTATCCCTCTAATTTTCTCGAAGAAGTCGAAGTGGAACAACATCGGAGAGTTTGTAATAGGTTTCTCTTTATTGTTTTTGGGATTGGAGTTTCTCAAAAGCTCAATGCCCGACTTACAAAGCAACCCGGAGGCTTTGGAATTTCTTTCTGCCTACTCAAATCTAGGTTTTGCATCTGTACTTATTTTCTTGCTGATAGGTACTGTCATGACCATTATCGTGCAGTCCTCTAGTGCCACGGTAGCTATTACGCTTATCATGTGCTACAATGGCTGGATTCCTTTTGAGCTTGCTCTTGCCATGGTGTTAGGGGAAAATATTGGGACTACTATCACGGCCAATCTTGCGGCTTTCAACGCCAATGTGGCTGCTAAACGGACGGCCTTTTCCCATTTCCTCTTCAATTTCTTAGGGGTTGTTTGGGTGCTTTGCCTTTTCTATCCGCTTGCCCATTTGGTAAAAGATTTATCGGGAGAAAATCCCTCTGTAGGGCTGGCTCTTTTCCACTCCCTCTTCAATATTGCTAATGCTTTGCTGATGATTTGGTTCGTCCCAATCTATGTAAAGATTTGCGAGCGAGTGATCCGCTCTCCCAAGACCTCAATCTCTGGGGAAGACGAAGACCGTCACCTCCAATTCATTTCCACACGTATGCTCTCCACGAGTGAGCTTTCTCTCATCCAAGTGCATAAGGAACTCGGCTCCTATAGTAATCGTGTGCTAGAGATGTTGCAGATGGATAGAGTGCTTATCTCAACTACGGACTCTACAGAATTTAATAACACCTTTAATCGGATTGAGAAGTTCGAGAATATTTGTGACCGCGTAGAGGTAGAGATTGTCAACTATCTTAATGCCCTATCGGATGGGGACTTGAGTAGTGATGCCAAGCAGGAAGTACGTGTGATGATGCGCGCGGCCACTGAGATAGAAAGCCTAGGAGACACCTGTTTCAATATCGCAAGGTCTCTCAAGAAGCGTAATAGTAGCAATACTTCCTTCGAACCGCTCTTGGTAGAGAACCTTCTTGCTCTACACGAAGTAGTGCTAAAGAGTGCTCTACATATGATAGAGGTACTACAAATGAGCAACCCCGGAGCAGATGCCGCCCACCAGTCTTACAACATAGAAAATGAGATAGACAATATGCGTGATGACCTGAAACAGAAAAATATGCAGGATCTCGACAATCACGTATATCCCTATCAGCAGTCGGTGTATTACCTTGATATAATAGATGAATACGAGCACTTTGGAGATTATGCGCTCAATGTAGTACAAGCCATTGTAGAGAAAAAAGTATAATCGACACACTCAGTTTTCCACAATACAACTTACAGAGATTATTATGGCAGTAGAGATTAGACAAGTACAGGATAAGTCAGAACTCAAACGCTTTGTGCAGTTTGGGAATGAGCTTTACAAGAAGAATCCGTACCATGTACCCATGCTTATTGACGATGAGCTAGGGACTCTTGATAAGGATCGCAACCCTGCCTTTGAGTTTTGCGAAGCTGCGTATTTTTTGGCATATCGCAATGGGCGCATTGTAGGGCGCATTGCCGGTATTATCAATCATAGAGCCAATGAAACCTGGAACCAGAGCAATGCTCGGTTTGGCTTTCTCGACTTTATCAACGACAATGCCGTGGTAGATGCCCTCTTTGAAGTGGTAGAGAATTGGGCTAGAAGCAAGGGAATGGAAATGCTGCAGGGACCTATGGGTTTCACCGATATGGACAAAGAGGGGATGCTTATAGAGGGCTTCGACCAATTGGGGACAATGAGTACTATCTATAACTATGCCTACTATCCCAAGCAGCTAGAGCGTCTCGGTTTTATCAAGGATCAGGACTGGAAGGAGTTTAAAATATATATCCCCAAAGAAATTCCTGAGAAGCACATCCGCATCTCTAAGATTGTACGAGAGAAGTATGGCCTGCGCGTAGTTAAGGTTAAAGATCGCAAGGAGCTACTCCCTTATGGCCCTGCAGTCTTCGAAACCATCAATAAGGCTTATAGTAATCTTTACGGCTATTCGGAGCTGAGTCCTGCTCAGATTGAGTACTATACCAAACTCTATATCCCAATGCTTCGTCCCGAGTTCGTTACGCTCATTGTGCGAGAGAAAGATGAAAAAGTGGTGGGTATTGCTATCTCTATGCCTAATTTGAGTAAAGCCCTCAAGCTCGCGAATGGCAAGCTTTTCCCCTTTGGTTTCATTCATTTATTGAGAGCCTTAAAGGGGAGACCAAGAGTGATTGACCTCTATTTGATGGGGGTTTTGCCCGAATATATGAACCGAGGAGTCAATGCACTTCTCTTCAACGACTTGATACCCATATACCAAAAGTTTGGTGTGGAGTATGCCGAGAGCAATCCGGAGCTAGAGACCAATATGTCGGTGCAGATGCAGTGGGATTATTTCGAGCGTAAGCACCATAAGACACGTAGAGCTTTCATTAAAAAGTTGTAATGGAAGTAGTTACGGGATACACTGAGGGTAGTATTACCACCCTAGATTGGGATGTCCACATTCGTCGCAGGCCCGGTATGTACATCGGGAAGCTGGGCGACGGTTCGGCGAGTGACGATGGTATATATGTTCTACTCAAGGAGGTAATAGACAATTCGATAGACGAATTTGTGATGGGGCAGGGCAAGGTAATTGAGGTTACCATTGCCGAAGGTGCTGTCTCTGTGCGCGATTATGGCCGAGGTATCCCTCTGGGCAAACTTATAGATGCCGTAAGTAAGATGAATACGGGGGCCAAGATGGACTCTCGCGCTTTCAAGAAATCAGTTGGGCTTAATGGCGTTGGTATCAAGGCGGTAAATGCGCTTTCATCCTCTTTTTCCGTTCAATCTCGTAGAGAAGGTCAGACCAAACGTGTAGAGTTTGAGCGGGCTAAGATTTTGTATGATGGCGAAGTTGTGCCTTGTGATGAGCCGCAGGGCACTGAGGTATGCTTCACCCCCGATGCCACCCTTTTCCGCAACTATCAATTCCGGGAAGAGTACGTTGTGGCCATGTTGCGCAACTACACCTTTCTCAACGCCGGTCTCTCCATTATTTATAACGGCAAGAAGTTCCTTAGCCGTCATGGCCTGCAAGATCTTTTGAATGAGGATCTTACGGGCGATCCTCTCTATCCTGTGATCCATTTGCAATCAGATGATATAGAGGTGGCTATTACTCATATCAACCAGTACGGAGAGGAGTTTTATAGCTTTGTCAATGGTCAAAATACAACCCAAGGGGGGACGCATCTCTCTGCTTTCCGTGAGTCGGTAGCACGTGTCATTAAGGAGCATTTTTCTAAGAACTTTGACTATTCGGACATTCGCTCCGGGATTGTTGCTGCCGTCAGTCTTAAGGTGATCGAACCGACCTTTGAGAGCCAGACAAAGACAAAACTGGGCTCTAAGGATATGGTTCCCGAGGAGCATCAGTACAAGGATGAGCCTCTCTATGGCGTAAGTATACAGAAGTTTGTTGGGGATTTTCTCAAGGATCGACTTGATGACTACCTGCACATTCATACCGATGTGGCGGACGTAATGCTCAAGAAGATACAAGAGAGCGAGCGGGAACGTAAGTCCATGAGTGGGGTGGCTAAGCTTGCAAGAGAGCGAGCAAAGAAGTCGAGCCTTCACAATAAGAAGCTGAGAGATTGTAGCATTCACCTCAACGATACCAAACTAAAAGATAAGGAGCCCGAGCGTACGAGTATTTTTATTACCGAGGGAAACTCGGCAAGTGGCTCTATTACGACAAGCCGAGACCCAAAGTATCAAGCCGTCTTTAGTCTGCGAGGTAAACCCCTCAATTGCTTTGGCTTGACCAAGAAAATCGTTTACGAAAATGAGGAGTTTAACCTGTTGCAGGCTGCTCTCAATATAGAAGAGGGGCTAGAAGGGCTACGCTACAACAGGGTGATTATTGCTACCGATGCCGATGATGATGGTATGCACATTCGCCTATTGATGCTCACCTTTTTCCTTCAATTTTTCCCCGATTTGGTGCGTAAGGGGCATGTTTATATCCTTGAGACTCCTCTCTATCGCGTGGCTTTACCCCCAGGGGAGATTGCCCAAAGAAAGAAACGTAAGATGAAGGGAGAGAAAGCAACCTCGGAGGAATATACCTACTACTGCTATAGCGATGAGGAGCGAGACCAGGCTCTTCACTTCTTGGGTAAGAAGGCACAACTTACCCGATTTAAGGGGCTTGGAGAAATTTCTGCCGATGAGTTTAAGGAGCTTATCACAGAAGAAAATATCAAACTTCGCCAGGTAACCCTACGAAAAGAGGATACTTATAAGCATTTGCTCGACTTCTACATGGGCAAGAATACGCCGGATAGACAAGATTTCATCATAGAGAACCTTGTGATGGAAGATGAGCAGTAACAAGAAGCCTTCTCTTGGTAGATTCTCTTTTATCCTACACCTTGAACCTAAGATTTTCTCCTAATGACTACCGCTCTCTTTGCCGGGTCTTTTGATCCCTTTACCATTGGCCATGCCGATATTGTAACGCGAGGTCTGCGTTTGTTCGACTCTGTGGTTATAGCTATTGGTGTTAATGACAAGAAACAACCCCTCTACACTTCGGAGGAGCGACTTCGCCAAATCTCTTCTTTTTACGCAGAGGAAAAGCGCATCAAAGTAATTGCCTATACAGGGCTTACAGCGGATATTGCCAAAGAAGTGGGGGCTACGGTGCTTCTTAGAGGGATCCGTTCCGGACTTGATTACGAGTACGAACGCTCTTTGGCAGACATTAATCGTTGTCTTACGGGTATAGAGACTGTATTCCTCTTCACGGCTCAACATTTGTCTCATGTTAGTAGTGGGGCTATTCGAGAACTTATCAACTATGGTCACGATGTTTCTGGCATGCTCCCTCCCGGCTTTGTCCTCTAGTTTGTTTTTTTGCTCTATTAATCTGTAATTCTCTGCCCTATTTCTTTTCTTTTTTAGGCTGGTTTTGGAGGTGATTTTAGGGCAAGAACTTTTTTCTTATAGGGCAGGATTTTTTATGTTTTTACCTAGTGTGGAGAAACATCAAAGTGTGGAATAGGATTTTAGGCTTCCCATAAGGGGAATTGGACCAATGGACACATTCTTTTAAAAACTGAGGGAAGTTAAGGGAAAAGATGTATTTTTGTACCTAGAATATGGTTGTATCCAAATCTTCCGGAATACCACGAAGGGCGGGAGAGGTAAGAAAACAATCTTAGAGGACAGAGTGTTTTGTATAAACTATGATAGGTAAGAAGTTGGGCAATAGAGTGGCAGCACGCACACGAGATTTTCTCAAGCGTATTGATCTATACAATGCGGCACATCCGTGGGTATTGGCACTCGCTTGTTTTGTTCTCCTGTCTGTAACGGAGCTCGCTTTTGGTGAGGCTAGTGTCTTTAAGCAGATAGAGCACAGAGCTACCATATCGCGCCTTAAGCACTCTGTACGAGATGCAAGGAAAAAATTTGAGCAGGATAGTTTGGCTCTTCAGCAACTCAATGAACGCGAAGAGTTGGAGCGTATTGCTCGGATAAAGTACAATTTTGAGAAGCCTGGAGAGGTTACTTTTTTGATTGTAGACACTACTTCTCATCAAGACTAAAAATGAGATAAATCAGGAGTATATATGCGACGAACTAATTCATCTTGGCTCAATGCAATTGTCTACACCGTAAGTACCTCTATACTTCTTGCAGGGCTTATTCTACGGATTCTTGTTGTATGGCCTCATGCTCGTTACATCCTTCTCTTGGGTTCCTTGGGGTATTTGTGGGCAGTAGTAGCCTATCGAGCCGGTAAAGATACGCTCCGAATTAGGCGTCTCATTCGTCTGGCTCATTTTTCCGGATTGCTTTGGCTCGCGGGTACTGTGTGCCTATTTTTCAAGAGTGAGTTGTGGATCCTCTTTTTCTCCGTGGCTTGCGTATTCATGCTTTATAGCAATATAGCATTGAGTCGTGGGCATAGTAAATCTCGTAATAAATGACCTATAATAAAAAGGGAACTCCACGGCGCTATCGTCGTGTAATAGTGCAAGGGACAGCTTCTGAGGCTACTACACTTATGGGTATGCTCTCTCAGTTGCTCCCCGAGAGTAGCCGAACGACCCACAAACAATACCTAAGAGATCGTTGTATAAAGGTCAATGGTCAGGTCGTTTCTGAGCACAACGCCCCAGTAGCAGTAGGGGACGAAGTAGTTGTGTATAGTGTGGGGTTTGCTCCTGTATTGGACAATACAGAGGTAAAAGTACTATGGCAAGACGATTGGTTTATCCTTGTGCAAAAAGAGCCGGGGATTCCTACAATCGCTTCCAAACCCGGGGATAGACATACGGTATACCGGATTGTTGCAGACCACTATAAGAGTGGAGATGCTCGGGAAAAGATATTCCTACTCAATCGCCTTGATCGGGATACACGAGGATTAATCCTCTTTGCTCGTGATAGGGAAGTGCAGCAGGAGATTTTGGACAATTGGGAGAAATACATTTTGAGTCAGACGTTTTCCGCTTTGGTCGAAGGCGTCGTTCCTGAAGAAAAAGGCGAGTTTGCTCCCCCTCCCAAGCCTAAAAAAACGGTGGGAGATAAGGACACCAAAAAGAAGGTGGTGGTCTCTCGCCGCTCTCGAGCTACCTATCAGGTAGAGGAGAGAGGGCAGTGGCGTACTCTTCTTCGGATCTCTTTACTAGGGCGTTATAATGGTATTCGCAGTCAGCTCAACGAGAAGAAGTGTCCCTTAGTTGGCGAAAGCAAAGGCGTGATCAAAGGGGCTCCCTCTATCGCCTTAAGCCAACAAGAGCTAGAGCTGTTGCATCCCATAACAAAGGAAAAACTCCGTTTTGAGTCGCCTATTCCCTCCTTTTTTTACAAGTTACTACGCCGTCGTTTGACCACCTCTGAGCGCAAAATCATCGAAAAACGAACAGAAAGTGAGAATGACCTTTCTTTCGATTCTCTCAAAAAAATAGACTGAACTAATTACATTAGCCTATGTATCAGAAAATAAAGAATCTTTCTTTCCTAAGCTTTTTTTGTAGCCTAGCATTGCTCTTCTCTTGGGCAGCTAAGGCTCAGATGCAGAATGACATTGTTACCTGGAAAGCCTCTCTAGAGGATAAAGGTACGGCAGAAAAGACCCTTGTTTTTTCTGCAAAAATCAAGTCTGGTTGGCATATTTATGATCAGAATATGCCGGAAGATGGCCCCAACTCTACAGAGTTTAAGTTTTACAAGCTCCAAGGAGCAAAACGTGTAGGGGGTTTTGTTGCCGATCGTAAGCCTCACGAGGCATATGAAAAGCAGTTTGAGATGACGGTACGCTCTTTCGATGGAACCGTTACTTTTCGTCAGAAAATCGTTGTTACAGATGCCGATAAGTTTGCTATAGAGGTCGGTGTAAAATCTCAAGCTTGCAACGATGAGGCGTGTCTTCCTCCGGATGGGATTGAAGTTTCTTTTTCGCCCAAAGATCTCAAGTCTAAGGCTGTAGATGCAACTTCTGAGGCCGATGGGGCTGCTGATGCTGCGCTAGTCGATAGTACTGCCGTAGTGGCTGATAGTGCGCTAGTTGCTGCAGCTACTTCTTCTGCGGGAGGAGACGCAGAAGCTCTATGGACCCCTGTAATTGATACACTCAAAGCCTATGGGGATGAATCCCTAAGTCGGGCAGATGCTTCTCTCTGGCAGATTTTCATTTTCGGCTTCTTGGGTGGGTTAGTGGCCCTTATAACTCCTTGCGTTTGGCCGATGATCCCCATGACGGTGAGCTTCTTCCTTAAGCGGACTAAAGAGCGCAAAAAAGCAGTTCGCGACGCTATCCTCTATGGGATGGGCATCATCATTATCTATTTAGTATTGGGCTTGGCTGTAACCATTGGTTACGGAGGAAGTAAGCTAAATGAGCTTGCTACCAATGCCGTTTTCAACCTTATCTTCTTTGCTCTATTGGTACTTTTTGCAGTATCATTCTTTGGAGCATTTGAATTGGTTCTTCCCTCTAAGTGGACCAATAAGATGGACAGCAAGAGTGACTCAACAACGGGTTTTGTGAGCCTCTTCTTCATGGCATTTACATTGGTACTCGTCTCATTCTCGTGTACGGGTCCCATCATCGGTACGCTCCTTGTACAGGCTGCCTCTATGGGGCAATACCTAGGGCCGGCGTTGGGTATGTTTGGTTTTGCCTTAGCTTTGGCTCTTCCCTTCTCCATCTTTGCCATATTCCCCAACATGCTCCAAGGGCTGCCAAAGAGTGGTGGATGGCTCAATTCGGTAAAGGTTGTAATGGCATTCCTCGAATTGGCTCTCTCTCTCAAGTTCCTCTCCATTGCGGATTTGGCATATGGCTGGGGTATCTTAGACCGTGAGACTTTCCTCGCATTGTGGATTGTGATCTTTGCCTGTCTTGGTTTTTATCTTCTTGGGAAAATTCGTTTCCCCCACGATACGCCTATGGAAAAAGTGGGAGTAGGGCGTTTCTTCTTAGCTCTCATATCGCTGTCGTTTGCCATTTATATGATACCCGGGCTTTGGGGTGCACCTCTTAAGGCTATTAGTGCTTTTGCTCCTCCTCTTTATACGCAAGACTTTAACCTCTATGAGGGCGAAGTACATGCAAAATACACCAATTACGAAGAAGGGGTGGCCAAAGCGCGTGAGATGGGCAAGCCTATTCTGCTCGACTTCTCCGGCTATGGGTGTGTCAACTGCCGCGAGATGGAGAATAACGTTTGGATTGACGACAAGGTAAAGCAGATACTTGATGAAGATTATGTTGTGATTACTTTGATGGTCGACGATAAGACGGAATTGCCCGAGGTTATAGAGGTTACAGAGAATGGCAAGACTCGAAAACTACGCACCGTGGGCGACAAGTGGAGCTATCTACAGCGTAGTAAGTTTGGTGCTAATTCGCAACCTTTCTACGTTCCTATAGACCATGCAGGGATGCCTCTTGGTCCTTCCTATCAGCATGATTTGGATATCAGCAAATACGTTCACTTCTTAGAGAATGGGAAGAAAGAGTTTGCAGCTCGCAAGGATGGTAAGCCCATTCCTTCTCTTGCATCGCCCTCGCCACAAGAATAAACAACAATGAATAGCAAGGCAGAGAAACTTGAAGCTTTTGCTCGCCTTCTAGATGTTCTCGATACCCTAAGGGCGCAATGCCCTTGGGATCGGGAGCAAACTAAAGAGAGTATCAGAGCCAATACGATAGAGGAGGTCTACGAACTCTCGGAGGCTATCTTGCAAGAAGATTACCAGGATATGAAGAAGGAGCTCGGTGATGTGCTCCTTCATATTTGTTTTTATGCCCTAATGGCTCAGGAGGAAAACCGCTTCGATATTGCGGATGTATGCAACACGCTTTGTAATAAACTTATCTTCCGTCATCCTCATGTGTACGGCGAGAGTGTTGTGAAGACAGCCTCAGCAGTGACTTCGCAATGGGAGCAGATAAAACAGCAAGAGCGGGGAGGAAACAAAACGGTACTCTCGGGAGTCCCCAGCTCCTTGCCCTCTCTGGTAAAAGCTTATCGCGTCCAAGACAAAGCTCGAGCTGTGGGTTTTGATTGGGAAGAAGCGCAGGAGGTATGGACAAAGGTGCAGGAGGAGATACAGGAGGTACGCCAAGCTCTAGAGACGAAAGATGCCGAAGATGTCGAAGGTGAGTTCGGCGATTTATTGTTTGCGGTAGTGAACGCGGCTCGGCTCTATGGTGTCAATCCTGATAATGCATTGGAGCGAACCAATCGTAAGTTTATATCTCGTTTCGGTTATATAGAGAGCCAAGCCAAAGCCCAAGGTCGAGATATAAAAGATCTTACTCTTGCTGAAATGGATGCCCTTTGGGAGAAAGCAAAGCACCTAAAGCACTCGCAAAACTGATCTTGACCAGAGATTATTCTTAGTTATTTCTTCTGTGATCTGTCCTATTTGTCACCATCAGCAGCAAACTCCTATGGGGATTGCTTCGGATCATTTGGTAAGTAGCAAGAGTTTCCCTCTTGTGCGTTGTAGTCGTTGTGGGCTTATTATGACTGGATCCCTTCCCGCAAAAGAGGAGTTGGGAGCCTACTATAAAAGCAATAACTACATATCGCATAGCGATGTGCACAAGGGGCTGATGAATCGCCTTTACCACGCGGCAAGGCGCAAGATGCTCAAGCAGAAGGGTAAGTTGGTAAAGCGGGCGACCCCCCATCTGGAGGGTGCTTCTCCTCGTCTTTTGGACGTGGGTTGTGGTACGGGATACTTCCCCCATCACATGCAACAACTGGGCTACCAAGTTTCTTGTGTGGAGCAAGATGCCGAAGCTCGTGCGTTTGCTAAAAAGCATTTTGCACTCACACCCTCTGAGGCTTTGCTACATACCGACTGGCCCGATCACTCCTTCGAGATCGTTACCCTTTGGCACGTTTTGGAGCATATCGTAGACCTTGAGGAGCATATGCAACGCCTATCTCAATTGGTCACCCAAGGGGGGACTTTGCTGATAGCGGTACCCAATCCTACAAGCTACGATGCTCAGCTCTTGCAAAGCGAGTGGGCTGCTTACGATGTTCCCCGTCACGTATGGCACTTTACCCCCGATAGCCTGATAACTCTTGCCGAACGGTACGGATTTCGTTTGGAGAAGCTCCGCCCTATGTGGCTTGATGTCTATTATATCGCGCTAATGACCCAGCAACAACGAGGACGTAAAGGCCTAAATGCTTGGCTTCGGGCAGTGGCAATTGGGCTTTGGGGTAACGTGCGAACCCTGATGGATGCGCGTGCTGCGAGTTCGCTTATTTATCTTTTCCGTAGAGTTTAATACGATGAAACACTTTCTCCACTACCTATTGCTCCTTTGTTGTTTGAGCCTATCTGGGAGTGGATTGCAGGCTCAAGATTCTCTTCGGTGGAGTGCCAATCTTGGAGCCGAAGGCTTCTTTCGCAATAATGAATATGCCCAGCCTTATGGCACGGGCTACACGCTCCCCGGGTATCGTTTGCAAGGGACTGTAGCCTACTCCATGCCCGAAGTGCTCTCGGGGGCTGCCATAGAGGTGGGAGCCCATGCCACGGGTTTCTTTGGGGCAAGACGCTATCCTACGGGTACATGGTGGGCTGAGCTACCTCATTGGACGGACGAATCGACCGTAAGCGCCGTACCTCATCTCGTTCCTCTCTTCGGTGTTCTTCTTCGTGCCAATCCCCATCTTGAGGTGCGATTGGGGCGAATTGACAATAGTCGTGTACACCAACTTATCCAGCCTTTGTACAACCCCGAACTACGTTATTCTGCCGACCCGGAGATGGGCGTGCAGCTAAAGGCCAATTATCCTTGGCTCAAGAGCGATTTTTGGATTGACTGGCAGAGCTTCACCTTCCGAGCCGATCGGCACCAAGAAGCATTTACCATGGGACTCTCTCTTGACCTCCCTATTGTGGAAAAAAGTCCCTATTCTCTACGTGCTGTAGGGCAGGTTGTGGCTACACATCGAGGGGGAGAGATAAGTTGGCATCGACACGATACGGTGCATAGTTACTTGGCATCCGCTATAGGGTTACGTGCTTCTTGGGCATTATCGCATGGAAGAATTGAGGCCGCTACGTATTATCTTCCCTCTCTCCTTAGGGCAGAGGCTCCGGCACCTATGGGGCATGCTTTTTATACCACCTTGGGGTATCAAAGGAAACATTTGCTTACGGAGCTTTCCTATTGGAGGGGGCATCACTTTGTCTCTCCCATGGGAGGACCTTTTGTTAATAGTCGAGTGCTCTGGGAGGGGCCGTTGGTTCGGGATCAAGAGCGGACTTCGTTTTTGGGGATTCGAGCGCATTATCAATTTTTTTCTACCCCTCTTGTGCAGATGGCATTCGTGGCTCGGGGGTGGTATCATCTCCTCGATTTGGAGGGATCCCCTAAGCGTTTTAGCCACTCTCTAGAGCTAAATCTTGCGCTTACTCCCCGCTTCCGTTTTTGATTTTACCTCCCTGATTCGGGGAAAATCTGATAACCTTCTCTCTTAGTAAAGAGGGGAGGTTTTATATTTTCTCGGGATAGGAGAGTATCGTTTCTCCTCCTTCGCTTATAAGGTGTAGCACGATGGGGGTATTGGGGGATAGCTGTGAGGCTGTTACGGAGTGGCACCTCTGGAGGAGAGCAAGGAGGAGGCGATCTCGCTCTTGGATGGAGGGAATGCCCCAGAGCTCTCGCGCCATGGTTAGCTCGTCAATCAAGGCATGTGTATCGGAGCTAGTGCCTACTTCGTAAGCTACTTTGTGCAGGAAATCCTTATTCATAACTACCTTCTTGCTATGGGTGTCTAGGTTACCCTCTGCCAGCTTGACCGCCTTACCTACCATGACACCTAGGCTAACCGAAGCAAAGTGCATCTCCTGGGCTATACTGAGAGCATCACCAATAAAATTGCCGTAATGCACAAAGGCTTGAGGGGGCAACTGGGGGTAAAGCGCTTTTATATAAGCCTCACTTTTGGCTCCTGAGTTCATAACAAGGCGGGAGGGGCTAAGGGCAAAGGCCACGCTACACTCCTTGCGAAGGGAGTCTACAAAAGCCTCGTGAGAAAAGGGTTTTACGATGCCGGAGGTGCCGATAATGGAGAGCCCTCCTACGATGCCCAAGCGAGGGTTGAAGGTCTTAGCAGCAAGAGCAGCTCCATCCGGAATGCTTATGGTTACATCTATGCCGCCCTCGGGATAAAGAGTCCGAAGCTCTTGTGTGATGGTACGGCGGGGCGTGGCATTGATAGCAGGGGAGCCAATGGGTAGCCCCAACCCGGGCAAGGTAACTACGCCTACGCCCTCTCCTTGCAAAAAGCGTAACTCATCCCCCTCTACAAGTTCTACAGTGGCTGCAATGATATGCCCATGGATTACGTCGGGGTCGTCTCCTGCATCTTTTCGGATGGTCGCACGAGCCTTGGTGGAAGATAGGCGTTCTACGCTCTCAATGAGGAGGGTTATAATTTCTCCTCCAGGCAGGGCTACCTCTATCTCTAGCTCTTCACTCTCGTAAAGTAGAGCCATAAGGGCAGCTTTGGCTGTGACTGTGGCGCACGTCCCTGTGGTGTATCCTCGTTTGAGGGGAAAGTAATCCGGGATATAACGGCGTACCATGCGGTACAGTCCATGTTGCCCCTCAACAAGGTGAAAGTGTGGGGGAAGCGGAGGGCGAACTACGACGTAAATGCGAAGCCCTGCACGGCGAGCAGCCTCTATTTTCTCTAAAAAACCGCCACTCTCTCCGCTCTCTTTGGTTATAATGGCATCAGGATGAATTCGGTTAATGGGTGCATCTTCTCCCTCTTCGGGCGTGTAGAAGATCAGTTGTTGCTCAGGAAATCCCTCTTTGCAGGCAATATCGAGGGACTCTTGGCGTGATAAAATGCGGAATGTTGTCTTGCGCTGTTGCCAAAATCGACGAAGTTTCCCAATCGTTTGGGTACCGGTGAGAGCCAGCAGATGCCTAACTCCATCGTCAAGCATCCTATCTACAGCCTCTTCGTAGCTTGAGCAGTAGGTTATATCCTGGGTATGAGGGGGATAGTTTCTCTCCAAACGGATAACGGGTATCCCCAGCGATAGACTTGCCACTCCTATGTTTCTATGTAGCTCTTGGGCAAAGGGGTGGGCTGCATCTATGATAAGACGGATCTCGTGCGTACGACAAAACTCCTCAATGGTAGGGGCGTCCATGGCTCCTGTAATGCGCTGCACAAGGGGATCTTCTACCTTCTGTTGCTCTCCACGTGTGGAGTAGTAAAAAGGTTTTCCCCCCTCGCTGAGCGTATCAATAGCTATACGCCCCTCAGTGGTACCTCCAAAGACGAGAATCATATAAGAGTGGATAGATTTTCTTATTTACGGAAGAGATGTTTGAACTCGTCTGCATAGAGCCGTGATACGCCCTCGCGGTGATCAATGGCTTTACCTACTACGAGTAGGGTGGTGAGGGTGAGATTATTCTCGCGCACCAGTTGGGCAAGTTGGCTTAGCTCTCCCCGATAGATTCGTTCCTCCTTGTGTGTGAGTTTATAGCAGGCTGCAACGGGTGTATTGGGAGGGTAAACTTGTAGCAGTTCTGCCTGTACTCGCTCTACAATGGCCGCACTTAAGTATATGCACATGGTGCTTTGCGAGCGCGCCAGTAGGTGGAGTTGCTCTCGCTCGGGCATGGGAGTGCGCCCTTCGCCACGTGTAAGAATAATGGTTTGCACCTCCTCGGGGATGGTAAACTGGGAGCGTAGTGCAGCAGCAGCAGCTTGAAACGAAGAAACCCCCGGAGTGATGTGATAGCTCATATTATAGCGGTCGAAGAAAGCCATTTGCTCGGCAATTGCCCCATAGATACAGGGGTCTCCTGTGTGTAATCGCACCACAAAAAGCCCCTTATCGTAGAATTCTTTCATGAGAGAGAACTGTTCCTCTAGATTCATATTGGCCGAACTTCGTATCACAGCCCCCTCTTTTCCATAAAGAGTTAGCTCTCGGGGTACAAGACTCCCCGCGTAGAGGATTAGGTCGGCTCTCTGGAGCATCTTTTTCCCTCGTACCGAGATGAGCTCCGGATCACCGGGCCCTGCCCCTACAATTTCGATATGCCCTTGAGAGCGGTCGCACGCAAGGGGAAGAGCTACGGCAAAGGTGAAGTCGTTTTCGTTTTGGGTGGAACCTTTCGTTTTCTCTATGAGAAGTCGCCCTATCTGGGAGGAGGCAAGAGCAGAAGCTTCGGCTACGCCCCACGCTCCGGTAGTCTCATATACTTTTTGCGAGGGGTTGGGTACCTCTATCTCTCCAAGTTGTGATGCCGTATAAATTTGGGGAGAGGGGCAAGAAAAGTGCTGGGCAAGATGAGCTATGAGAGGTTCGTCTTTTTTTAGTTCTATCGTGGCGATCTCGCCGATAGCAAGGGGAGAAATCCTCGCTTTGATGAGAGTTTGCTCTATTGTGTCACTAACCCCAAGGGTAGGGCAGTCTCGTTTACAACCCACCCCTAGCGTAAGAAGGGGAGTATAGTACGCTAAGTGGAGAATATCCTGAGGGGCATAGATGCTATAACCTACGGAGATAAGAAGAGAGTATTCTGCAAGAGGTATATCCTCGTATCGGTAGAATATATCTACATGGGGAGGGCGAGAAGCTTCTAAATGTTCAGCGCCCGAGGTTCGTACCTCTAGTAGTAGTGCCGTCTTTTTCCCTCCTACGAATGCAAATATCGCCTGATTTATCTCTTGAGGAGAGGCCGTGGTATGCCATCCCCACTGACGGGCAAGAAGATCCAAAGCCCAGAGGTTTTGATTGTCGCTTTGGGTTGTGATAACTGCTTCTCCGCCTGTGATGCAGGCTAAGTGGCGTGCCAATTCGTTTCCGCCTCCCACGTGCCCGGATAGTACGGGTATCACAAATTTGCCGGTACTATCTACGTTCACCACGGCCGGATCGTGGTATTTGTGAGCCACCTGAGCCGCAATACAACGTACACAGATGCCTAGAGCCCCAACAAAAATGAGGGCAGAGCATTCTCCAAAGTGCTCCTCTACAAAGGTCTGATAGGAGCTGATAAAATAGGCGCCCTCGGCCTCTCCTTTGTAGTAAATGATGGCATCGGGGAGTTCTTTTTGTATGGTGCGAGCTACCTTTAGTCCTGCTTCTGAGATTACTACTAGGGCGGTCTCTTTCTTCTCTTTACTCATAACTGAAGTACAATATTGTGGTGGAGCTATCTATTTTTTCCTCCTGTTTTTTCGTCACAAAGGTACAGATTCGCCCCCGAAGAATGCGATACTTTGGTAGATATGGGTCAAGAAGACTGTATAGTGGGTGTGAAACGCTCAAAAAACGCTGCCTGATAAATAAATCGCTACAGCCCAAGAAAAAAATATTTCCCAGGCAAAGCGGAGGGGGCTTTCTGCCTAATAAATCTGAGGAAATAGGGCAGAAATATAGTTGTTATTAGAGTGGAATTTTGTACCTTTGCCGCGCTGATTATTATCGAAAGATAAAGAAGCTCCAATAATGGCAAGGTGCTGAGCGAGTCTCTACCTTGGTACTACCCGAAGAGAGGACCCTGTCCAAGCCCTCTAAATTGCGAGGTAGTGGGTGACAATGGTAGAGGCTATAAACCGCATAGTGTTGAGCCAGAGGAGGAGCAGTAAGTAACACAATTGTAAGTAAAAGAAGAAATGAACTCTGTAAGTTACCAGACAGTATCGGTGAACAAGGCAACTGCATCCAAGGAATGGGTGATTGTGGACGCCGATGGTCAGAGCTTGGGTCGTTTGTGCTCCAAAGTAGCAAAGCTTCTTCGTGGCAAGTACAAACCCAGCTTCACTCCACACGTAGATTGTGGCGACAACGTTATCATCATCAATGCCGAAAAGGTTGTGCTCACGGGCAAGAAGTGGGAAGATCGCGTTTATCTCAAGTATAGTGGCTACCCCGGTGGTCAGCGCGAGTTTAGCCCCCGTGATCTCCAGAAGAAGGGGTCTGATCGTCTCTTCCGCAAAGTAGTAAAGGGTATGCTCCCCAAGAATAAGTTGGGTGATAAGCTCCTCAACAATCTCTACGTATACGAAGGTAGTGAGCATGCACATGCCGCTCAGCAGCCTCGTACTATTGACATCAACACTCTTAAATAACCCCTCGGATGATGGAACAGATTAATGCAATAGGCCGTCGTAAGTGTGCCATAGCACGTGTATATGTAACCGAAGGCACAGGCAAGATTGTAATCAATAAGAAGGATCTTGCTAATTACTTTCCCTCTAGCATTTTGCAGTTTGTAGTGCGTCAGCCACTCAACAAGCTCGAAGTTGCTGAGAAGTACGACATTAAGATAAATCTCCGTGGTGGAGGTTTTAAGGGTCAGAGCGAAGCTGCTCGCCTTGCTATCACACGTGCTCTTATCAAGATCAACCCCGAAGACAAGGCTACGCTCCGCGCTGCAGGTTTCGTAACTCGAGATCCTCGCGTGGTAGAACGTAAGAAGCCAGGTCGTCCCAAGGCTCGTAAGAGATTCCAATTCAGCAAGCGTTAATCTCCTTCTCTTTCCCCTCTACTGCTCTCCGTTACGGAGAAACAAAGATTATTTTTTTGGCACGATAGAAGGGAAGAATACAGATTACTCGCGTTTAGTATCTAAACTGCTTGGATGGCTCTTTTTCACCACCTCTTGTACATACATCCGGTGGGTACAAATGGGAGGTAGAACCCTACCAAGTGGTTGCAAAATCAATGGTTTAATCAATTAAGAACGTAAACGAAACAAACAATATGGCATCGATCACATTCGAACAGCTACTCAAAGCCGGGGCTCACTTTGGACACCAACCCCGCAAGTGGAATCCCGCTATGGCTCCCTATATCTTCATGGAACGTAATAACACCCATATTATCGACCTCCACAAGACAGTTGCTAAGATAGAGGAGTCTACCGAGATTATCCGCAATATGGCACGCAACGGCAAGAAGATCTTGTTCGTAGCAACCAAAAAACAAGTAAAGGAACCCGTCGAAGAGCTCGCTAAGTCTGTAGGTATGCCCTACGTAGTAGAGCGTTGGCCGGGCGGTATGCTTACCAACTTCCCCACCATCCGCAAAGCGGTAAAGAAGATGGTGCAAATAGACAAGATGAAGGAAGATGGTACCTATAGCAACCTCTCAAAGCGCGAAAAGCTCCAAGTAGAGCGTCAGCGTGCTAAGCTTGAGAAGACGTTAGGTTCTATCCAAGACATGAACCGCTTGCCTTCGGCTCTCTTTGTTGTAGACATCATCAAAGAACACATTGCCGTGCGCGAAGCTACTCGTTTGGGTATCCCTGTATTTGCTATCGTAGATACCAATGCAGATCCTAAACTTGTGGATTATGTTATCCCTGCTAATGACGACTCTAGAGAAACTGTTGAGCTCATCATGGGTGCTATGTGTAGTGCCATTAGCGAAGGGCTTACCGAGTACAAGTCTCAGAATGTAGAAGAAGAGGTAAAAGATGAAGCAGCTGTAGAAGGAGCCCGCTCGGGTCGTCGTACGCGTGCCGGTGCTCGTCGTGAGCGCTCTAAGGAGACCTCAAAAGAGGCTCCCGAAGCTACTAGCGCAGAAACCGAAGCACCCAGTGTAGAAGCTGAAGCTCCTGCTGCCGAATAACAACACTCTTTTCAGAAAACATACTAGTAATAAAGGAAATGGCTATTTCAATCCAAGATATTGCAAAGCTCCGCAAGATGAGTGGAGCAGGGCTTACGGACTGCAAGCACGCCCTCGAAGAAACAAATGGAGACTTCGACAAGGCTATGGAGATTATCCGTGCTAAGGGTAAGGCTGTAGCTGCTAAGCGTTCCGATCGTGAAGCTGCCGAAGGGTGTGTACTTGCAGACCACGCTACTGGGTTTGCAGCAATCGTATCTCTTCAATGCGAAACTGACTTCGTTGCTAAGAACGAAGGGCATATCCAATTGACTAAGGATATACTCAACGTGGCAATGGCTAAGCAGCCTGAGAATAAAGAAGCTCTCCTTGCTCTTGCCCTCGCTGATGGTCGTACGGTGGCCGATCATATCACAGACCGCACCGGTACTACAGGAGAAAAGATGGAACTCGGAGCTTATGAATTCGTAAAAGCTGAGCATACAATTTCTTACATCCACCCGGGGAATAAGCTTGCTGTTGTTGCTGCTTTCAACGAAGCTGTTGATCAAGAAATGGCTCGTATGACAGCTATGCAGATTGCTTCTATGAACCCTGTTGCTGTTCGTGAGGAAGAAGTTCCCCAAGAAGTGGTAGAGCGTGAGCTAAAGATTGCTCGTGAGAAAGCCCTCGAAGAAGGGAAGAAACCCGAGCTTATCGATCGCATTGCCCAAGGTGCCCTACAGAAGTACTACAAGGAAAATACCCTCCTACGTCAGGCTTTTATTAGTGATGGCAAGATGGATGTGGAAGCTTACCTCAAGACAGCAAGTAAGACTCTTACAGTGAATGCTTTCCGTCGCGTAACACTGAACGCAGAGTAAAGCACTTCCTTTCTCTCCCCCTCGGACTTCCTGGATAAAGGGGCTACGATGGAGAGAAATAGATAATGTACTACTTTTATACCCACTCATCCTCTCTCTTGGGGGATGGGTGGGTTTTCTGTATCATTCTCCCTTTTTTACCGCCTCATAATACTAGAATATCGACGATTTCTTTTCGTCTCAGCTATTGTGAGGAATAAATAAATTACTACCTTTGTGGTGTTGGATTTCCTCTTTTTAGAGGGCGGGGTTTTAGGGCTTGTGTGTCAAAAACTCCGGATCTCGGGAGGATCCTACTAGCGTGCAGATAATGAACAAATTAGATATGTCTAACACTAAATGAAATTGAAAATGAAAAAGTTTTTTGCGGCACTTGGTGCCTTGGCAATCGTAGGTATGGTTGCCGTGGGATGTGAAGGGAAGCAACCTAAGGTTGAAGACTCTATTACAGTAAAGCAGAGTGGAAAGGATGTTACTGCTCTTACTATGAGTGTTGGCGACAAAGTAGCGATTACTACTAATGCAGCTTCTGCAGCAGATGGTGCTCTCGTTGTGGTTGCTAAACCCGCTGGTTTCACGGTAACAAGTTCTGATCAGAACGTTGTAGCAGCTTCTAACACAGCTCTTGAGGCTAAGGCTGCTGGTACTGCTAAGGTTACTTTTACTTCCGGTAAAGCTAAAGTGGAAGTTGCTGTTACAGTGAAAAAAGGAGAAGATGTAACTTTCGATCCTAAGAATTTCCTGGGGAAAGAGATCTATATTCCTAGCGACAAGAAGTTTCAGGTTATGAAGACTTGGAAGGCTGAATTGCTAAAAGCTTATGAGACCTCAAAGCACAAATTTTCAGCCTTTAAAGATGACCAGAACTCGGAAAAGACCTTCCTCTTTGTAGCTAAAGAAGGAGTTCAAACAACAATGGAAGTTTTGGTTTTCGTTCATACTCCAACCCAGGGAGTACCGTTCATATATGCTAAAGCAGCCTTCCAGGTAGGCTTTTGGAAAGAACAAAATCAGAAAGCCCTTCTTGACCTCTATGGCTTTGTTGACGATCAACATCTTGGTGCTAAACTGAAGGATGAAACGCCTGCTGCCGCTGGTCAGAATAAGGCTCGTGGTTTGGAAGGTCTTCTGTATATGAAAAAGGAGAATCTCCAAGGGCAAGAGGCTGAGGTAGTAACTCTTCAAATTTCGGAGATAACATCTCAATCTGCTACGACTCTTAGCAAGCGTATGGCTTACAACATGCCTTATAAACTCTAAGAGATCCCTTAAGGATTAAATAAGAAAGCCCTTGTATCTGATTTCAGATATGAGGGCTTCTCTTTTTGTATTACACCCATGGGGTCTCTCTCTCTTCTTTGAGGGGTACGATGTGGGAGGCTTTTTTATCCCTAGAGATGCCATATAGTAGCTAATTTGTACCTTTGCACCCATAAGAAATAAAGAGAGAACCATATTATACAGATATGATGACCGCTAATGAGATACGTGCCGCTTTTGTGGCATTTTTTGCTGAAAAGCAGCACCATATAGTCCCCTCTGCCCCTATGGTGGTTAAGGGGGATCCAACCCTAATGTTTACCAATGCCGGGATGAATCAATTCAAAGATATAATCCTTGGGAATGTGGAGGCAAAGTATCCGCGCGTTGCAGATGCTCAGAAGTGTCTTCGCGTGAGTGGTAAGCACAACGACCTCGAGGAGGTGGGGCACGATACCTATCATCATACTATGTTTGAGATGCTCGGGAACTGGTCTTTTGGCGACTACTTCAAAGAAGAGGCCATCTCGTGGGCATGGGAGTTCTTGCACGAGCGTTTGGGGATTCCTGCCGACCGCTTATATGCTACCATATTTGAGGGAGCCGAGAGCGATGGCTTAGAGAGGGACAACGAAGCAGCCTCCTATTGGGGACGCTTCCTCCCCCAAGAACGGATTCTCGATGGTAACAAAAAGGATAACTTCTGGGAGATGGGAGAGACGGGGCCGTGCGGACCTTGTAGCGAAATTCACATCGATTTGCGAAGCGACGAGGAGCGTATGCAGCAATCCGGTAGGGAGCTCGTAAATCGAGATCACCCCCAAGTAGTAGAGATTTGGAACCTTGTATTCATGCAATATAATCGTATGGCAGATGGCTCTCTATCTCTTCTTCCGCACAAAGTAATTGATACCGGTATGGGCTTTGAGCGTCTTTGTATGGCCATGCAGGGGAAACGCTCTAACTACGATACCGACGTCTTTCAACCCTTGATTGGAGCCGTTGCCCAGCTCTCGGGTATTCCCTACGGGAAAGAGGAGAGTAGCGATGTGGCGATGCGCGTAGTTGCAGACCACGTGCGCACTATTGCATTTGCAATTACAGATGGTCAGCTCCCCTCCAATGCCAAGGCCGGTTATGTGATTCGTCGTATTTTGCGTCGTGCTGTACGCTATGGATACACTTTCTTAGGGCGTAGAGAAGCCTTTATGTATGCTCTCCTGCCCACTCTTATTGAGTCTATGGGAGGGGCTTATCCCGAACTAATAGCACAGAGAGAGCTGATTCAAAAAGTGATGCGAGAGGAGGAAGAGAGCTTCTTGCGTACACTAGAGGCTGGTATCAAACTCCTTGATAAGAAAATAGAAGAGTTGGGAAATAAGGGACAACTCTCGGGGCACGATGCGTTTGTGCTATACGATACATTCGGCTTCCCTCTAGACTTGACGGAATTGATCTTGCGTGAGCATGGTATGACTCTCGACCAAAAGGGGTTTGATCGTGAGATGGCAGAGCAGAAAGCTCGAGCACGGAGTGCCGCTCAACTTGAGACGGACGATTGGGTAACTCTCGCAGAGGGGGAAACTCTCTTTGTTGGGTACGATCAGACGGAGGCAGACTGCTCTATACTTCGCTATCGCCACGTAAAGCAGAAGAATAAAGACTTCTATCAAGTTGTACTCTCTGCTACTCCCTTCTATGCCGAGATGGGGGGACAGGTAGGCGACTCCGGTATTCTTGTAGACGAAGAGGGCATGCGTTATGCCATCGTAGATACAAAACGTGAAAATAACCTCCCCGTACATCTCATGCCTAAACTCCCTAATGATCCCGGACAAACCTTCCGTGCTGAGATCGATCAGGAGCGTCGTCGCATGGCAGAGGCCAACCACACAGCAACGCATCTCTTGCATCAAGCCCTTCGCACGGTACTTGGGGAGCATGTAGAGCAGAAAGGCTCTTTTGTGAGTCCTGAGGTGTTGCGCTTCGACTTCTCTCATTATAATAAACTCACTCCTGAGGAGATTCGCCAAGTAGAGGAGCTAGTAACCCAGGCAGTACGTGCCGATTATCCGAGAGAAGAGCATCGTAATATACCTATTGCCGAGGCTCGTGCTATGGGGGCTATGGCTCTCTTTGGAGAGAAATATGGCGAAGAAGTACGCGTTATGAGGTATGGCACTTCTATCGAATTGTGCGGGGGTACTCACGTCCCCTCTACGGGTATGATTGGGGCTTTCCGTATTGTGTCCGAGAGTTCGATTGCTGCCGGAGTACGTCGTATCGAAGCCGTTACCGCAACTAATGCAGAGGCTTTCCTCTACAAACAAGAGGACACGCTCAAGGAGATAAAAGCTCTTCTCAACAATACTCCAGATGTGGTAAAGGCCTTGCAGAAGCTCCTCAGTGAAGAGAGCGCCCTCAAATCCGAACTTGATACTCTGCAACGAGCCCATGCAATAAGGCTTAAAAAAGAACTTTTGGCATCAAGCATCGAGCGTTCCGGCTATCGCTTATTTGTACTGCAAGGAGAAGAAAAGGCCGATATAATCAAGGATATAGCCTTCCAATTGCGGGGCGAGTTGCAAGAGCCTTTCGTTTTTGTGGCAGCAACCACAGAGGGTGCAAGAGGCCTTCTCTCCGTAATGTTGAGTGAGGAGGCGGTTACCTCGGGGCTCCATGCCGGCAATCTCGTAAAAGAGGCTGCCCGCCTGATCCAAGGTGGTGGTGGCGGACAGCCCCACTTTGCTACAGCAGGGGGGAAAGACGCTAATGGGCTCCCCCAGGCTCTAGAGCTAATCCTCTCTCGGGTGGATGCCCACGCTAGATAAGCTATGTCATTAGCGACCTCTCCCTCTTACATCGCTCGAGATGTGCTTAACGAAAGGTGGCTACCTTTCTATGCAAAGGGAGACTTTGACCGTTGTCTAGCGATTGTAGATGAAGAGGTCGCAGTAAAGGCTGCCCAGCGTCTCGCTCCCCTATGGGCTTGTATAGAGCCTTGCAATCGTCTTGTGATCCCTGGTGGAGAAGGAGTGAAATCCCTCTCTCGTGTGGAAGAAACGATTGATTGGCTTCTTGCACGATCGGCTACGCGTTCAACGCTATTGGTAGCTGTGGGAGGAGGAGCCTTGCTCGACTTTCTGGGATTCGTTGCCTCTATGTATAAGAGAGGTATACCTTGTGTCTATGTGCCTACCACTCTCATGGCCATGATTGATGCTTCTATCGGAGGAAAAACGGCGGTTGATTATGCCGGAGTAAAGAATCTGTTAGGAGCCTTTTCTCTCCCCAAAGCTGTGATGATAGATCCTCAATTCCTATCCACCCTGCCACAAGAGGAGATACTCTCGGGGTATTGGGAATTGGTGAAATATGGACTTCTCTCCTCGGGAGATCTATGGAAAGAAATCAAAGGATTCGATCCTCTTGGTAGTATAGACTCTTGGCTCCCTTTTATAAAAAGGAGTGTGGCTCTCAAAGAGCAATTTGTAGAAGCCGATTTTACCGATAGGGGGCTTCGTCAATGGCTAAACCTTGGACATACCCTCGGACATGGAGTGGAGGGGCTATCCCATATCCGGGCTCAAGAAAGCTCAAGTAGGGTACTGCGGCATGGTGAGGCCGTGGCTATCGGGCTTGTATGTGAGCTTTATCTCTCACATGTTTTGCTTGGTGCTGATAAAAGTTATCTCTCAGATCTTATCGCCCTTATGAGGGAATATTTTTCTCCCTATACTTTTTCTTGTAAACATTATCCTACTATCCTGTCTCTCCTTCATCAGGATAAAAAAAATGAGGATGATACTGTTTCTATTATTGCCTTTAAGTCTCTGGGTCAGATGGAGAAACTCTCTTGTACGGACGACTTACTCAAAGAATCTCTCGATTTTTATCGGGAAATGTTTGGTCAGTAGAAAAAAAGTATCTACCTTTGCAGCCGTTGTTCGGGATGTAGCTCAGTCCGGTTAGAGTACGCGTCTGGGGGGCGTGGGGTCGCTAGTTCGAATCTAGTCATCCCGACAAAAGTTGGAAGAAGCACTTTGCATAGAATTGCAGAGTGCTTCTTTTTTTTTAAGAGGAGAGAGAGAAACCCACTCTCTTGGTATGGACGATCAGGGCGAGGAAAAGTGAGTTTTATCTGCCTATTAGGATTGTTGAGGGTATCATAAAGGGGGCTTGATTGCCTTTCTGTTTTTCTTTACGGAGAGGAATCCCCTTTCTGTCTAGTATATCCTTTATTACTTATTTTCAAGACTTCTTTGGAGCCTGACAGAAAGGTTTTTAAAAGAGATATTATTAAACCTCTTGCCTATTAGGGGATTATTGTTATTTTTGTATCTGTAAGATGATGCGAGGGGGTGTAAATAGAAAGCTAAGTATCGCGTTTGGGAGTGTCCTCAAGTACCAGAATTCGCAGATTTTTCGAGGGCAAGGAGGGTTTGCGTTGTTCCATAACAAAAGAAATTATCCCCTGATGTATTGTATTGCATAAGAGAGAGCAAAGAGGTAAGGAGGTTGTATGTTTAAGAAGCGTTGGGTCATAATTCTTTTCGTTCTACCTGTTTTGGCTTTGGCTGTATCACTCTATATGCAGTTCCGTTTCCTACGAGATATGCATGAGATGCGTCAGGAGTATTTTCTTTCTAATATAAAGAATGCTGTAGATCAAGCTGTAGAGGAGGTGGAGCGAGAGGCTGTGGCACAGTTTGTTGCTAGTCAGCTCGACCTTCGTAATATGGTTTGTAAGGTGCAAGAGGATTGTCGAGAAGAGGAGCGTAGGGCATTACCTTCTGTGCTTGATAAGCGTATCAAAGATCTTGTTTCATGGAATTCTTCGGCCAATCGCTCTCGTTTTTCTGATCGCTCAATAGCATATTTAGAAGATACCCTCCCACCGCCCCCTCCCGTTATAACGGACTCTCGTTCACTGTTTACAATGGGAATTCAGAAACGATTGCTTGATGCTTACTTATTTCATCAAGACGCACTTAACGAAGTAATACTGAGTTCTATTATAGACTTGGAGAGTGATATTCATCCCTCTTTCGACAAGATTTCTTACTCTTATCTCGATGCTTGTCTCAAATATTCGCTAGAGAGTGTGGGCGTATACGAAGACTTTATAGTTCGTATTTACGATAAAGAGAACCATTTGGTGTATGAAAAAGGTCCTTCTCACAACGCTCTTGCTACTCCGGAGAATAGTGTACGGCATACCCTTTTCGATAAGATTGCAATGAGCAATTCTGGACAGGGGTTCGTAGATGTTGTCTTTTACGAGCATGATAGATATATCACAACACATACCTACACAGTTGCTACCATATTTACTACACTGGTCTTATTGCTAGTATTTGCCGTAGCTCTAGTTTTCTTTGTCCGCCAGCAACGTTTTGAGCGAGGGCGAAAAGACTTTGTGCACAACATGACCCATGAGCTAAAGACCCCTGTAACATCAATAAAATTAGCATCTGAGATGCTTGATGATGACGTGCTTGTAAAAGACCCTGCACGCCGTCAGCGATTGTTAGGTGCCATGCAGAGTGAGACTAAGCGACTCTTTTTCTTGATAGAGAAGATTTTGCAGTTTACGCTTGTCAATGAGAGTAGAGTACGATTTAATCCCTCTTTATTTGATGCTCATAGCCTGCTCGAAGATGCTATTACGGTCTATTCCTTTAAGTGCGAAGAGAAAATGGGAGTAATGACTTCGGACTTACGTGCGAAGAATAGCTATCTCAACGTGGATAAGATGCACTTTCAAAACATTGTATTTAATGTGTTGGACAATGCCATTAAGTACTCCAAACCCAATGTGCCTCCTAGGCTTTATTTATCTACATCAAATCCTAAGCCCAAAGTGCTTCGCATTGAGATAAAAGACAATGGTATTGGCATATCGCGTAAGGACCAACGTAATATATTCCGTCAGTATTATCGAGTAGATACGGGAGATATACACGATGTAAAAGGTTTTGGATTGGGGCTTTCCTATGTAAAAGCCACAGTCAAATCTATGAAAGGGCATGTAAAAGTAGAAAGTGAGATAGGGATAGGTACAACCATGATCTTCGAGTTGCCCACCGAAGACGCTCCCTTAGATGAACAATAGTCCTCCTTTAGATTTTCTATTACAGAGGGATTAAGAATAAAAAGAAACAATCAATAATAAGTAGCTATGAATGAAAAAACGAAAATCTTTTTCTGCGAAGACGATGACAATCTAGGTCTCTTACTCAAGGAATATCTTGATACCAAGGGATTTGAAACGCATCTCTTTCGCGATGGTGAAGAGGGGCTTCATAACTTTGAGAAGACAGAGTACGACCTCTGTATCCTTGATGTAATGATGCCTCGTAAGGATGGTTTTACTCTTGCTAGGGACATTCGTGCAATCAATACTATGGTGCCCATTATTTTCCTCACAGCAAAGACAGAGAAAGGTGATGTGCTTCATGGCTTTGAAGTAGGGGCTGATGACTATGTAACAAAGCCATTCAGTCTCGATGAATTATTAGCTCGTATCGAAGCTATATTGCGACGTGTAAAGGGAGTTGAGTCTAAGATAATGCCCTACTATCAGTTGGGTAAGTTCTTTTTTGACATACAGAAGCAAACGCTCACAATTGGTGAAAAGGTGATTAAACTCACCACCAAGGAGAGTCAGCTTCTCAGTCTCCTTTGCTCTTTTGCAAACGAAACTTTGGAGCGCAACTATGCCCTTAAAACAATTTGGGAGAACGACAATTACTTCAATGCACGTAGTATGGATGTATACATTACCAAGCTACGCAAAATCTTGAAGGAAGACCCCTCTCTCGAAATTAAGAACGTACATGGGAAGGGATACCGCCTCAATACAACATTGGGAGATGGTGTACCCGAAGATCTTGTAACTAAGATTTAAGCAAATAGATAGGTCTAAGCCTATCCATCAATGGCTTGGGGAATGAGTGCTGCTACCCTCTAGTGGGTGTATGAAGTGGCTCATTCCCCTACATTTGCCATGCGCAAAAAGGAGATAATTTTTTATCCGAGGCATTGTGGAAAAAGGGCTAAGGATTTTACGAAAGAGATAAAATAAAGAAGTTTTTTATTTGCTATGAAGAGATTTGGATTGTGTTCGGATCATGCCGGTTTTGCTCTCAAAGAAGAGGTGAAGAAGATCCTCACAGACCAGGGTATTGAGTATCAAGATTTTGGCACTTACAGCGAAGAGCGTGCCGATTATCCCGATTTTGCACACAAATTGGGAGAGGCTATTGATAGTGGCGAGCTAGAGTGGGGGATTGCCATATGTGGCTCGGGTAATGGCATATCTATGGCTCTCAATAAGCATCCCCATGTGCGTGCTGCACTTTCTTGGAACGAAGAGATTGCGGCACTGGGTAGAGCACACAATAATGCCAATGTGCTTTCGCTCCCTGCTCGATTTGTTTCGTTGGATGAGGCTAAGAAGATTATAATGGCATTCCTCTCTACAGATTTTGAAGGGGGACGGCATGAAGCTCGTGTGGCAAAGATTCCTCTTTGTTAAGAACAGAAAGAAAATCTCTATGGATATTACGGGGGAGACTTTACTCAAAATAAGTCTCTCTTTTTTTTGTGCTCTCACGCAAGAATGTTCGCTAGATGCGAGATTTTTCCTACTTTTGTGGAGTTCCTGCACTTTCTCAAGGGAGAGAATTTAGGATACCAGATTTATTTTTTATTACCGAATAGCGATGATTAGTTATTTCCCCTCGCAGTGCGATATCCTCTATGCCGTGGAGCATAGTGGTGTTTTTTCTGATCAAGACCTTGAGAGGCTCCAGTGGCTTTTTGCTTTAGAGGACAAAGTTATCCCCACAGTGCAGGCCGAAGGAGATTATATCGGCCCTCGTAGTGAGATCGTTTCTCCTTGGAGTACCAATGCTGTAGAGATTATTCAAAACATTGGTATTGAAGGGATTACGCGTATTGAGTTGCTTAGACGTGTTAAGGAAGAGCAACCCATATTCGATCCTATGACCGAATGTGTGTACCATGCTCCTGGGGCATCTATATTCCATACAGATGCAACTCCGGCTCCCATTGCATACATAGATGATATTGCAGCCTACAACCAATCTGAGGGGCTCGCTCTAAGCGAAAAAGAGATTGATTTTCTTCAAAATCTTTCAAAGCGTTTGGGACGTAAGCTTACGGATAGTGAGTTGTTTGGCTTCTCTCAGGTAAACTCGGAGCATTGCCGACATAAGATATTTAATGGCACCTTTGTTATTGATGGAGAGGAGCAGGAGCAATCTCTTTTCTCCATGATCAAGGCTACTTCGGAAGCTAATCCCAATGGTTTGGTATCCGCTTACAAAGACAATGTAGCTTTTATCAAGGGGCCAAGGGTGGAGCAATTTGCCCCATCTTGTGGAGATCGCCCTTCATTGTTCTCCACCAAACCGATAGATACTGTACTCTCTCTCAAGGCAGAGACACACAATTTCCCCACAACGGTAGAGCCCTTCAATGGCGCAGCTACGGGTACTGGTGGGGAGATACGAGATCGCATGGCAGGGGGGAAGGCTTCAATCCCTGTGGCTGGTACGGCTGTATATATGACAAGTTATCCTCGTCTCCAGTCTGCCATTCCTATGTCTATGGAGGCTCGCCCTTGGCTTTATCAGCATCCTCAAGGAATTCTTACAAAGGCCTCCAATGGAGCCAGTGACTTTGGGAATAAGTTTGGTCAGCCCATTATTACGGGGTCACTACTTACCTTCGAACATCAAGAAGATGACAAGGCTACACGTTATGGCTACGACAAGGTAATTATGCTTGCCGGGGGGATTGGTTATGCTCGACAACGTGATGCTATAAAAGAGGAGCCCAAGGCAGGAGAGACCGTTGTGGTATTGGGTGGTGACAACTACCGTATTGGCATGGGTGGTGGTGCTGTAAGTTCTGTAAATACAGGGCAGTACAGTGCCGGTATTGAGCTTAATGCCGTACAGAGAGCCAACCCAGAAATGCAAAAACGTGTAGAAAATGTGGTGCGAGCTCTTGCTGAGAGTGACGATAATCCCATCATTAGTATTCACGATCATGGAGCCGGAGGGCACCTTAACTGCCTCACAGAACTTATCGAAGCCACCGGTGGGGAGATTGATATTGACGCGCTTCCCGTAGGGGATGCCACCCTATCTGATAGGGAAATTATTGGCAACGAGAGTCAAGAGCGCATGGGCTTGCTCATCGAAGAAAAAGACTACGAGCGAATTGCTGCTATTGCTGCACGAGAGAAAGCTCCTATATATAAGGTGGGTAAAACGACCGATAGTCACGAGCTTTGCTTTGGAAGAAAATCTACCAAAGAAGAAGCAATCCATCTTGCTGTAGAGGATATGCTTGCAAAGCCTCCGCGTACTATCATGAGAGACTCTACACTGGAGCATTCTTATCAAGATGCTACATACGACGCTCAAGCACCCGAGAAATATCTCCAAGGAGTGCTAAGTTTGGAATCCGTTGCCTGTAAAGATTGGCTTACCAATAAGGTAGACCGATCTGTGACAGGGCGCGTTGCACGCCAGCAATGTTGTGGAGAGCTACAGCTCCCTCTTGCAGATCTTGGAGCTATTGCTCTCGATTATCGTGGAGAGAAGGGTTATGCTACAACTATTGGACATGCGCCTCAAGCTGGACTTATAGACTCTGCTACGGGTTCAATACTCTCTATTGCAGAGGCTTTGACCAATATCGTTTTTGCTCCTCTTAGCGAGGGATTACAGAGTGTTTCGCTAAGTGCCAATTGGATGTGGCCCTGCCGCAATGAGGGAGAAGATGCGCGTTTGTATCGTGCTGTAGAGGCTTGTTCAGATTTTGCCATAGAATTGGGTATCAACATCCCCACGGGGAAAGACTCTCTCTCTATGACACAAAAGTATCCCTCAGAGCCATCCGTTGTAAGCCCAGGTACCGTTATTGTATCGGCAGCAGCTCCGGTAAGCGATGTCCGTAAGATTGTAACACCGGTTATTCAACCTGTTGCCGGTTCGTCTCTTTTGTACATAGACTTTAGTTTTGCACCCCTTGCATTGGGCGGGTCTGCCTTCTTCCAAAGTTTGGGTAAGGTCGGAGAGTGTGCTCCAACGGTAGCTAATGCGGAGTATTTTGCAGATGCTTTTGCTGCGGTACAGTCTCTAATTAAAAAAGACCTTGTACTTGCCGGGCATGATATATCGGCAGGGGGGATGCTGACGGCATTGCTCGAGATGTGTTTTGCCAATACCAAGGGAGGGCTCTCTATTGACCTCTCAGAGCTAGTAGAAGAAGACCTTACCAAGCTCCTTTATGCAGAGAATCCCGGGGTACTACTCCAAGTAAATAATCTTGATAAGGCTCAGAAGGTGCTAGATGAAATGGGCGTTGTTTTCTCTGTAATTGCGACTCCCTCCGAAGAGCGTTCTCTCTCGATTAAGAAGGGAGATAAATCAATTACTATCGACATAGATAAGGCTCGTACGGATTGGTATCGCCCATCATTCTTGTTAGATTGTTATCAATCGACAGAGAAACTTGCTCAGGAGCGTTTTAATAATTATCCCATCCAACCTATCCGTTATCGTCTACCTCAGAAATTCTCGGGGAAGAAAACTTCTTTAGGGCTTGATGCAGACCGGAGCAACCACTCGGGTATTGTCGCTGCCATTTTACGAGATAAGGGTACGAATGGGGAGCGTGAGATGGCCTACGCCCTTCACCTTGCAGGTTTTGATGTAAAGGACGTACACCTTACGGACCTTACCTCAGGACGTGAGACCTTAGAGGATGTACGGATGCTTGTTTTCTGTGGTGGATTCTCTAATAGTGACGTACTAGGCTCTGCCAAGGGATGGGCTGCAGGCATCTTGTACAATGAACGCGCAAAAGCGGCTATTGATGCTTTTTATGCTCGCCCTGATACCCTAAGTTTGGGAGTTTGCAATGGCTGTCAACTGATGGCTGAGCTTGGATTACTTTATGCAGACAAGAGACCTCGACACAAAATGTTGCACAATGAGTCGCAGAAGTTTGAGAGCTGCTTTGTTGGGCTAACAATTCCCAAAAACAATTCGATAATGATGGGTTCACTTGCCGGTGCTACCCTCGGAGTTTGGTGTGCTCATGGCGAAGGTCGTTTTGTCTTTGACGCTCCTGTTGATAAGTACAATGTTGTTGCTCAATACGACTATAAGACCTATCCCGGTAATCCTAATAGCTCTCCGGAAGGGGTCGCTGCCATTTGCAGTGATGATGGTCGCCACCTAGCCATTATGCCACACCCAGAGCGATCTGTATTCCCCTGGCAATGTGGTTTCTATCCTGATGATTCGCACGAAGTAACCCCTTGGATGGAGGCTTTTGCTAATGCCTTTGCCTGGTTAAAGAAGCATTAATAACTAGTTTTTGGGAAGCTGATGGGTAAGGCAGCTTATCTTTTAGCCCTAAGTCGGATAGAGGGAGTGGGTGCTATTACTCTCCGTCGTATCTTAGATGCTGTAGATGATGTCTGCGACATATTTTCCAATCCCGCTATTTTAGAAGGTGTGGCACCTGCGCTTTATAGGCGTGTGGTGTCACACCTTTCTCTTTCTGAGCTCCTTGAGAGTGCCAAGCGGGAGGTAGAGGAGGCCAAAAGAAAGCACATTGATACTTTTGGATTAGGGGATGTGGACTATCCTCAGTTACTTGCTGAGTGTGCAGACCCACCTCCTGCTTTCTTTTATATCGGCAATAGAGACGCTTTGCACTCTCCTCATTGCATCAGTGTAGTGGGAACAAGGCGCGCTTCTCGTTATGGCTTAAAAGCAGTAGAAGTCCTGCTTGAAGATTTGGCAAACAAGTTGTCCGATCTCGTGGTGATTAGTGGGTTGGCATTTGGTATTGACGTAAAGGCTCACAAAGTAGCTCTTGACTTAGGGATCCCTACCATCGGAGTATTAGCTCATGGTTTAGATAGGATTTATCCAGCGGCTCACCGCAATATCGCTATCGAGATGCTCAAAAAAGGGGGATTGCTTAGCGAGTATTCTTGGGGAAGTAAAGTAGAGCGTCACCATTTTGTGGGGCGTAATCGTATTGTAGCAGGCCTTTCTCACGCCACCCTTGTAGTAGAGAGTGCTGACCGTGGAGGTTCGCTTCTTACTGCTGCAATGGCTTCGGGGTACGGTCGGGAAGTATTCGCCGTTCCGGGGCGTATTACAGATTCTACCTCTGTGGGGTGCAATCGTATTATAGCTTCTATGCAGGCTATCCCTGCCGTTAATGCTGATAGCATCATATCCGTATTAGGGTGGGGAAAGAGTAATGGAGGGGAAGAGGAAAGCTCATCTTCTCTCTTTGTTCCTCAAGATCTTCCGGACGACTCTGTATTACGCCTCATTGTAGAGGAAGAAACAATACACTTTAACGACTTATTGGTACGTTTGGGAATGTCTGCAGCTGAGCTATCTAATAAATTATTCACGCTTGAGTTTGACGGCTTCATTAAGCCTCTCCCCGGAGGCCTCTATGCTAAATCATAATGGTCAATACCATGGAAAGACGATTACATATAGTATCTTTCGACGTTCCCTATCCTGCTGATTATGGAGGAGTAATAGATGTTTACTATAAGATAAAGGCTCTTGCCGACCGAGGAGTCTGCATAATACTTCATTGCTATCAGTATGGCAGACCCGAGCAACAGGAACTGGAGAATTTGTGTGAAAAGGTCTATTACTATCCGCGTCTCAGGGGGATATTTTCCGCATTATCACCTGAGCCCTATATCATTTACAGCCGTCGTTCTCAAAGCCTTCTCTCCCATCTTTTGGAGGATGATGCGCCTATTCTCTTTGAGGGATTGCATACGTGTCATTTTTTGTCACACCCTGCTCTTAGCAATCGGCTTCGTATTGTTCGAGCCTGCAACATAGAGCACGAGTATTATCACTATCTGGCAAAGGGTACTCGAAGTCTATTTAAGAAGCTCTATTTTGCCCTTGAGAGTTATCGACTGCGTCTCTTTGAGAAGAACCTTCGTTATGCACACCATATTCTAGCAATTACCCCCCGAGAGCGAGATTATTTTGCTCACCACTACCCTGGAGTAGAGGTGCAATGGATTTCGGGTTTTCATGGAGATCAGAAGGTGAAGAAGCAGCCGGGGAAGGGGGATTACTTTTTATTTCATGGCAAACTCTCTGTATTAGAGAATGAACTTACGGCAAAGAGATTGATTCGCCTAGCCCCTCAACTCCCCCTTCCCCTCGTAGTAGCAGGACGAGATCCATCGCTTAGCCTCCAAAAATGTGTGCAGAGAAGCGAAAATGTTCGTTTGGAAGCCAACGTGTCGGGAGAGCGAATGGAGCGTCTTATTGAGCAGGCTTCTGCACATATCTTAGTTACAAGTCAGCCAACGGGGCTTAAATTGAAACTCCTTAATGCCCTTTATTCCGGTCGTTATGTTATAGCAAACGAAGAGATGGTCTACGGAACGGGACTAGAGGAGTGCGTCTATAGAGTAAAGAGTGATGAGGATATTCTACATCAAGCTTGTGCCATTGCTTCTCGAGAGTTTACATTGGAAGAAGAAGAACGAAGGGTAAAACTCTTATCGCCACGTTATGATGATCTCTATAATGCTCAACTCCTTCTTGATATTCTCCCAGAGTATCCAGACCTTTGATTGAAGCCTCAAAAACTAATGGATTTATGCCTAGGAACAAATAAGCCGTATGGCTATTTTCTCTTTATAATCTAGCCTAGAAAGTTGTACTTTGTCTGATTATCAAAGGGGACTCTTCTACCCATGTTGTTACACACCTAAAGTGCAATATAGTAAGGTACTTACGCTTTTTCTTGATTGTTGATAACTTGTCGTTTCATAAAATAACTTCTTTCTATCTAATTGATATATAGGAATTTGAGCGCAATTCTCTTCATAGTCTATAAGTGGTTATACAAGGTGCTGATTCTATAGGTAGTTAGCTATATCATTAGCCTCATTGTGGATTTTCTCGGTTTGTTTAGCCCAAAAATAAGCACTAGTTTTGCGATGTGATTGAACGAAGGGAAATACTGATTCTCCTTGTTCATTCAGAGTGAAGTGGAGAGATAGGTAATACTATCTTGAAAGACCAAATTACACCTTCGGATAGATAGGAAGGAGAGGTTGATTACGCCACGTTGTTACCCTTGTTATTGGGAAGCTTAAGGCGGGTAGATTTTCTCTCCCTAGGGGGAGTTTCCCCTCTCTCTCTGAGGAAGGTATGATAAGGATTGAAACAAGAATATAGAACGTCTAAAGAGAGAATATGGAACAGAACGTAAATAGCATATGGCAAGAGTGTCTCGTACACTTGAGTTCTCATATTCCTTCCAAGCAGTTTAATATTTGGTTTCATCCCATAGAGCCCGTGCGCTTAGAGGGGAATAGTACCATCGTAGTGAAGGTGCCTAGTGCCTTTTTCTGCGAATACATTGAGCAGAATTTTGCGCCTCAGATGCAGCAGGCCTTGCGGTCTGTACTTGGTGAACATGCTCGACTGAGGTACCTCGCAATGGTGGATAGCACTTCCAATAATACGGCAGAGGGTTGTCTACTGACCTCTATGTCCGAAGCTTCCTTATCTACATCCCCTGCAAGTATCCCTCAAGGTATTTCAGTCCCTCACAACGATGTCGGGGCAACAAATCCCACTCAATGGGACACGAAGTTACTCCCTCCTTTTACATTCGATTCGTTTATCCGTGGAGAGTCTAATGATGTAGCTCTTTCTCTTGCTCGTCGCATTTGTGTAGAGCCGGGAGATGCTATGATGAACCCTTTCTTTATTTATGGTCCTCCAGGAGTTGGGAAGACGCATATGATGAATGCCATGGGGTGGGAAATCCTTCGTCAACATTCGGACTTGCGCGTGCTCTACGTCACTACGTTGCAGTTTGTACAGCAATTTACAGCGGCAAGTAAGAATAAGAAGGTACCCGACTTCATCAAGTACTATCAGCAGATAGATGTATTATTGCTTGATGATATACAAGAATTGGAGGGGAAAGAACGTTCGCAGCAGGCTTTCTTTGAGATATTCAATCACTTGTATTCCCTTGGCAAGCAGATTGTTCTCACATCGGATCGCTCCGTGAGTGACTTTAATGCGTTGAGTGAGCGTATTGTCTCTCGTATGGCAGGCTCTCTTACAGCGCAGATCAAACGCCCGGATCTTTGTCTTCGTCGGGAGATCCTTAATAAGCTGGCAAGTCAGGGAGGAGTTGTCCTTACAGAAGAGGTGAGTGACTTTATTGTCAAGAATGCTTCCCATAGTGTACGAGAGATAGATGGAGTGCTCTCTAGTATCTTCTTGAGTGCCTCTGTTACAGGTAGCCCCATAGACCTTTCATTTAGTCGGGAGATTTTGTCTCGTACCATACGGATGGAGGAGAGAGAGGTAACGTTGGAGAATATACAAAAGCTTGTATGTGAGAACTTCCACATCCCAGCACATCAAGTAAAGGGGAAAAGCCGTCGCCAGGATATTGTTATGGCTCGCCATATTATCATGTTTTTGGCTAATAAGCATACCAAAGAATCCCTTTCCAGCATTGGGCATTATCTAGGAGGGAGAAGTCATGCTACCGTTATCCATGGCTGTAATTCTACTCGCGATGCTATATCCATAGACCACGAGTTTGCTACAACCATCTCCAATCTAGAGCAGCAATTGCAGTGCTAGCTCACAGGATAGAAGGGTGGGGAATAATCGACTTTTTGAGTAGAATTGGGGCTAGAGGCCCCTCATTAAAAAGTAGATCATAAACGCTCAGATTGGGCGTAAAATCTGTGCTATTCTCACCCTTGAATACCTGGTAGTAGGGGACTTGAGCATTAAAATAAGGGTCGAAAGCAAGCTTTTTGGGACGTATAGAGAGACGAAAATCCTCGGGAGAGGTAGCTTGATATGTCTCTGTTTCTGCGATTGAAATATCTAGATGCATTAGCCCCGCAATAAGCCCTATTAACTCCAGATTAAAGTCGTACAAGAACGTATATCGCTTTCGATAGAATGGCTCAATATCAGGAGCATAATACTCGTAAAAAGGTGCCATACCATAGCAGCTTTTTAGGGTCTGCCAGTGTCTTGCACGCCAATTATTGTGCTCTGATATGCGTACTTCACGGATGGGGCATTGCTCAGAGGCTCCTTGCTCTACCGGAATGCTTAGCTCTTGTACGCCATCAGCCGCTAGTATACGACACCTATTGCGATAGGTCTGCTTGATGTAATGCTCACAGGCCTCAAGTAGTACTCTACCAGAGGCTAATTTTGCGAAGTATTGTATCGGAGGAGCGTAGGCTGTAGATAATATCATAGGGCTTGTATGCCGTACAACCGGTTGCGATGTATCGGGCCATAGTGGCGAGAGTCCATAGTGTTACGGATAGAGTAGGTTAGTAACCAGAACTCATTAGGCCGAAGTACTAAACGATAGTAAGTACTATCTGTAGAATCAGAAGCCGGCGAAGGGGGAGATAATAGGTGTGAAGAAGCAATACTTTTAGATGCAGAAGAGCGTTGCTGCTGATCGTGTGAAGGGTACCAAGATTTGCCATTGACATAGATAGCTCCTGCATACGATTCGATGGTATCACCGGGTAGCCCCGCAACCAACAAGGGCTGCTTATGCGTATCACTTTTCTTCTCTTTATTTTCTAGAATTACAAGAACAAGTTCTCCCCGTTTGGGAGACCCTATTCGCACCATCAAGTGGTAACGTCCTGCATATTTCCCTAAAGCCTCGTTTTCTTTGGGGACATGGTATACGAAGCCCACCCAAAGACGCAGTAGCACTACCAAGATGATAAAAAAGAGCGGCAGGGCATAGTATTTCCATGCCGGACATTTCTTCTTGATTCTCTCTTTGGGTGCCATCTCGCCAAGTTGGGAAGGTGGTTATTACCATTTGGTCACCTTACGAAACATACGATGCCAGCGAATTTTGCCAGAGAATAGGCCTTTGTCTTTATCCAAGGAGAGCCAAAGAAGGACAGGTTTACCTACGACATGATCTTCGGGAACGAAGCCCCAATAGCGGCTATCGGCAGAATTATGGCGATTATCTCCCATCATGAAATAGTAGTCCATAGCAAAAGTGTATGTATCCTTAGCCTCTCCATCAATCATAATAGCTCCGTTGCTATCTATAGCTACAGAGTGTCTTTCATAGGCTTCTATGCAACGCTTGTAGAGAAGAAGGTTATTAGGAGACAACTTGATAGTTAGTCCCTTTTTGGGGATTAGTATAGGACCATAGTTGTCTCGGCTCCATCCTAGGTGGGATTCTACGGGATAGGTAAATCCTTCGCTGTCGGGTTCCACAACGATTTTGAGCACTCTAGTGTCGCTTTGTAGCTTTTGTAGCATCTCTTCGGTGAGAGGGAAGTGGTAGAAAGTGCTCTTACCCCCTTCTAAGGCTAGGTCAAAACCCATGCTCGATAGGGAACTCGAGGTTTCGGGAGATAGCTGTACGTATCCGCGATCACTTTCGCTAATTCCTAAAGTTTCAAAGTCTCGTACCGACAAACCTTCAGGCTTTGCTTGTACATAATAATTAAGCTGCATGTACTTGGGGCGAGCCTGTTTTTCCCCATTGATATAGAGATCGTTGTTGCGGATTTGTAGAGTTTCCCCGGGCATTCCCACGCAGCGTTTTACATAGTGGTCGCGACGATCGACGGGACGATACACTATTTCTCCAAATTCAGATGTATTTTTCCATACAACGTCTCGCCCATAAAGCGCAATAAGGGTATAGTAATCGGGATTGGGAACCTTTACAGCTACAGTATCTCCAGCGGGGAAATTGAAAACGACTAGGTCTTCGCGCTCTACATGACCTCGCCCAGGGAGGCGGCGATATTTGAGAGTAGGTGTTTCGCTATAGCTCCTCCCTCCCAAAAACGTATTGTGGACAAGAGGTATAGCCAAAGGCGTATTAGGAAGCCTAGGCCCATAGCTTAGTTTATCAACATAGAGATAATCTCCTACGAGCAAGGTCTTTTCAAGCGAAGAAGAGGGAATGGCAAAGTTTTGGAAGAAGTAAATATTGAGTAGAGCTACCCCTATAACACAGCAAACAATATCGCAGAGCCAGGCACAGATATTACGCAACAGGTTGTTTTGGATGGAGTTGTACCAATTCCATTTGATCTTATGAAAGAAGTAATAGTCTATGATAAGGGGAAGGAAAATCAACCATAGCCAACCTGCCCAAATGGCAAACGCGATAAAGAGGAGAGACACAATAACCCCTACAATGTTGCGTCGGGTTAATAGGTTTTTCTTCTGTGTGCTATTGTGTTGCATATATGCTTAATATTAGGTTCTTAGTTCTTTGATTAGGAGGATCTAGTCACAAAATCCGAGCATCATTCTCATGGAGAGTACACCATGATGTGTCACGGCATATTCGGCAGCGAGTACAGCTCCAAGGGCAAAACCCTCTCTTCCGAATGCTTCGTGGGAAAGAGTTAGTTCGTCAACCGGAGAATGCCACTTGATGCTATGAATACCGGGAATCTCTCCTATTCGCTTAGCTTCTATCGGGAGTGTATGAGAATCTAAATTGGGGGCAAGTGCCCATCCATCCAAATTAGGAGACTCCTTTATTATATCTTCTGCCAAAGTGATAGCAGTACCACTAGGGGCATCAAGTTTGTGCACATGGTGCGTTTCCTCAAGAGAAACGCTGTACTCAGGAGCCTTCTGCATGATTTGGGCAAGTTGCCTATTGAGTTCAAAGAGGATATTTACCCCTAAACTAAAATTACTGGCATAGAAGAAGGTGCCGCTCTTAGAGGTCAAAATGGTCTCTTGTAGCTTCTGTACATCATCGCGCCAACCCGTTGTACCCGATACTACCGGTAATCCTTTATTGATTGCGTGTAGGCAGTTTTTATAGGCAGTCTGAGGAGTTGTAAACTCGATGCAGACATCGGCAGATGGCAATTGCTGTTGCTCCGTAAAGCATTCACCATCAGCATCGAAAATCCCTGTAATACGATGTCCTCTTCGTATAGCCTCTTTTTCGATGGCTTTTCCCATGCGTCCATAGCCTACTAATAGTATATCCATGAGTCTTAATATATCTGAGACGAGTACAGTTTCATTCTTAATCTACCCTCAAAAGTACGAATAACTAGTAGAATAGTGGCATTATGGCCGAAGGAATAGCCCCGTGATGTGTGTATCCTAAGAGATTGGGAAGGAATTATCGGCGACTCTTATACAAGGCAATAAATACGATGATTCCCGAAAGAATGATGGCTAATATTGAAAAAATATCCAGCCTAACGGACGAAAAAAGCCAGCCTGTAATTACAAACCAAATAGCCGAAATGCAGGTCACTTGCAGGGCAGAAAGTTTGCGTCGAGGTCTGGGCATTGATTGATAAGGGATTAGAGAAGTTCAAAAAGTTCGGGGCGGGGCATCCAGTAGCGGAGGTCTTCCCCCTTATGCCGAGCAGATCTGATTTCAGAAGAAGAGATCTCCATTAGCGGAGCATCGTGTAGTAGAGTAACATTGCTATTTTCCGCCTCTCTGGGGAGACTGTATCCAGGGCGTGGATAAACTAAGATAGGGTATTGCTCGATCAATTCTCTCCAATGATACCAGTGCTCTATACTAAGCCAATTATCGGCTCCCATTATGAGGATAAATTGGTATTGAGGGTAATGCTCCCTCAATTTGTCTAGAGTGTATATCGTGTAATGAGGAGCGGGCAAAGTCTCTTCTATACGGCAGCAAGAAAAGCGAGAGTCATTGGCTATCACTTCTTCGATAAGATGGCATCGCTGCGTAAAGGAGAGTTCTGTAGCTCTAGGCTTGAGCGGATTTTGAGCGGTGGGTACAAACCAAAGTTGCTCTATCCCTTTGTTATGGTAGAGGATATAATTGGCTAGCGCCATGTGCCCAATGTGTATGGGATCAAAAGAACCTGCAAAGAGGGCAATTTGGGGCTTCATACTCTCCATGTCAATGGGGCTTTCGGGGGATGATTAGTCGTTAATCCCTAATGTGAGACGAGCCAATTTAATTTCTTCGGGCACGCCTGTGTACTTCCCGTGAGCATCACTAAGTTTTACACAGTAGCTCCACTCCTCTCGCTCGGTCATCTTGCAACGCCATAGTTTCATTACAATGTTTGATGGGGCTACACCACAACCGGTATCATTGGTAAGGTTAGTGCCAATACCAAAGGAGCAACGGATATGATCTGCACAATAGTTACGTATCTCTATAGCTTTGTCCACATTGAGACTATCGGAGAAGATGATGTATTTGATTTTCGGATCTACTTTGAGCTCTCGATAGCGGGCGATTGCTTTGTCCACAAATTGAAAAGGATCTCCACTATCATGGCGTAAACTCGTATATAGCTGGGCATGTTTTTTGCTGAAATTCCTCAAGAAAACATCCGTCGTATAGGTGTCTGTTAGCACAGTCCCTAGGTCTCCGTCATAGACGTTGATCCAGTCTTCCATTGCCATATAGTTTGCCATTTTGTAGCCGTATATGGCTCCATGGAATTGGATCCACTCGTGAGGATGAGTCCCCGATACATTGAGGTTGTATTTGTGCGCAAAGTGCACATTGCTTGTACCAAAAAAGTGTTGCGGAGCATACTCTTGCATGATACGCGTGATTTGGTCTTCTACCTCGTAGCTAAAGCGTCGGCGCATCCCGAATAGCGAGAAATTAAGTTTCTCCTTTTCTAGTCGGGTAGCTTTGTCTATAGCGACTCGCTGCATGTACTCTTCGTCCGGAGTTATATTCATTACCCGATAGTACAATTCACTTACTAGAGCTAGAATGGGTGTTTCCCAGAGAGTTACCCGATAGAGAGGCCCCTCCGCATCTATATACAGATGCCCCTCGCTGTCTTGTGTGATGGTAAGCTCATCGGGATTGAAACGAAACCCTCTTAGCATATCAATGTGAGTGGGAGGGATATAGGGCATTCGATGGGCTATGAACTGCGCTTCGCTATCACTTAGGGCAATTCGAGACATATAGTCAATTTCTTCTCTCAGCAATTGGGCAAACCCCTTGGGATAGATGCGATGATCCCGATCTATGAACTTGAAGTGTCCATAGGCATAGGGGAATAGTTTGGCATAAGCATAGCCTGTGGTAAACTTGTACAGGTCTGTATCGAGAAGACTATTGATGATCATAAGGGAAGAGGGTAGTCTTTGAGTGGATTAGCGGAAAAATGGAAAAATATTGCATACCCACAGTGCATGGATAGGCGGAGTGCCTTGAGATAGAGAATGCTCAAGATCCGAGAGTAGAGTGGTCCTACTCTGATCTTGCTCAACCACTACAACTATTTGGGCAACTTGAGAAGCCAATAGGTGAACCGAATCGAAGGGTGCTATCAAGAGGGTAGGGGTCTTTCTCTCCGCTTCTGCAGGAGCTAGGTCTTGAGAAAATTGTTTACCACCCCAGTACCCCTGTTCTATAATGCGAGCGTGAGATAGAGTGCCCACAGAATCATTGGAAGCGTGGAGAAGATGTACTATTTTTCCTGTATTTCCTCCTCCCAACGAGTAACTTGCAGCAAGGTCAGCCACCAATTTATTCAATCGTTTCTGAGCTTTTGAGCTTTTAGATGGAGTGGTAAACAGTATAGGACGAGCATCGGCATCCTCTTCCAGGTTAGATTGAAGCGTAAAACGTAGAGCATCAATCGTTTCGGGAGTATCTGAGTAGTTCCCTCTCTTGCGATGCAGACGAAGCGTTGAGATAAGGGCTTTCTGCCAGAAGGGGGATAGTTGCCGAGGCTCCAAAACACTCCCTCGTAAGAGCCAAGTATAATAGATTAATACAGTAGGAATAATCAGCCCTAGAAGCAAAAAGATGATCTTGACCGAGAATGCTCCTACGGGAGATGGCTGAATGGCTGGGGACGCGGTAACTTCAATCAAATGATCATAGCGTAGCACCTCCCGATTACTTATAGTACGAGCAAGCCTCTGTTGCAGTTCTTTTATCTCTTGTGTACGGCTTTCTGCTGTAAGGCTAGGAGAAAGAGAGTCGGGGTTCATTAACCTACGAAGAGCGGCTTCTATCATTTCTTGCTCTTTGTCTAAGTCGAGTGTTACATTGTAGCGCACTAGAGAGTCTAAATCGACCAGCATTCCAGCAAGAATCTGTTTTGCACGTCGAGCGGAGCCTGTGGTAGAGACTTCCACATTGAGGAAATTGGGTAGTGTATTATCAATCACCATATCCCAGTCGTACTGGGCACGAGTTTCTATTACACTTCTACGTGTGATATAGATGGGTTTGTCTAAGGCATAGGATCTTATTCCGTATTCTTCCCATCCTGGGTTGTCTTGTAGTATTACTTTTCCTACAGGGGTCTCAACGGTACTATTCCAAGGCAATAGTATGGTGTATGAACCCGTCCCTTTTAGCTCCTTCCCTTGATATACCCCCTTTATTTGGGAGAGTTGTAATCCGTCAGCCTCTTGTCGTACTACCAAGGTAAAGTAGTCGGCATCGGCAGCATCGGGGAAAATAAGTCTGAAAGGGATGTGATTGTATATATCGCGAGAAGAAAAACCGCTTCGTTGAGCGTATTCTACTTCGAAACCCTCTCTCTTTCCTGTTCGATAGATAATGTCGGCCGAGACAATCCATCCATAGATTTGAGCGGCATCAAATGCGGGAGTATGCTTCCAAAGAGGAGCTTCTTTTCCTGAGTTCGCATCCACGAAAACCTTATCAGATTTAGGAGTCTGTATAGGGAAGCGTGTCATTACAGCCATGCGGTACTTATTATTCCCGATAGCAGAACTATTCCCTAACATTTTGATAAAGCCAAAGGCTACGACCAATGATAGTGCAAACCAATACCAATTGAGTAGTACAAGCCGAACAAATGCAGAGAAAGACACGCGCTGTGGAAGAACAGTCTTTGAAGGAGAGAAAGTAGAATCCATATATGATTAGAGGGGTTGAATACTTTACAGAGGAGAGCTTAATGTTATTTCTGAGTCATGATGTCGAGTACAAGTCGATCCGTCTCATTCATCCCCACACGGCCAATGCTTGCAAGATTACTTATGGTAGAGTCTACACTCTCATCTACAATGCCTTCACTACTGGTTACAACTTTGTGTTCCATAGCAAGTAGGGCTGAGAACATGGCGGTAGATACTCCACTTGAGACCTTCATACTGCAGCTCGGTTTGGCTCCATCGCACAGCATCCCCGTAATGTTGCCCACCATATTTTTTATAGAAAACTCGATTTGCTTTCGACTACCACCCATTAGATAGGTCAATCCACAACTCGATCCTGTTGCAGCCACAACGCATCCACAGAGAGCAGATAGGCGACCTAATTTCTGCTTTACGTAGATCACCATAAGGTTGCTAAGTACTAGTGCTCGTATAGTCTGCTCTTCGCTTGCACCCTCATGCTGTGCAAAGGTTAGTACGGGTAGGGTCGCTGTGATTCCCTGATTACCGCTACCTGAGTTACTCATAACGGTAACGGGAGCACCATCCATACGGGCATCGCAAGCTGCACTTGTGTAGGTAAGCATCTCCGTGAGAGCCGAGTTCCCGAGATATTTCTTTCCCCAATCCCCCTGTATCATCTGTCCAACAGAGTGACCGTAAGAGCCTTTGAGACCAAATTCACTTGCTGCTTTATTGAGTCGAGCAGCCTCTTGTATAAAAGTAAGTTTCTCTAAGGGAGTTGTGGTGGCAAACTCATAGACTAGGTCAAAAGTAAGCTGTAGGGCTTCTGCTTCGTCACTAGCCCCTTGTGCAGAACAATTATCTCCGGAGAGCTGATCTAGGAGAACCTCATCATCCCGACGTATGTAAGCGATATTGCGGTGGTTACTTTGGATAATTGTGCTTGCTGTATGGTTAGCCCCTTGGAGGTTAATTTCTATATAGAGCTTATCTATATCGCCTTCTTTGAGACGTATAGACATGATCTTTTTGTCTACCAGGGCTTTCGCTTTAGCCAGTTGCTCTTGGCTAAAGTTTTCTAGTATGGTAAGATCCTTCGAGGGGTCTGCCAAAATAATTCCTAGAGCAACAGCAATGGGAAGCCCAATCATTCCCGTACCGGGGATGCCTACTCCCATGGCATTTTTGAGCATATTGGCACTCAAGAGAACCTCTATGGACGTAGGAGATTCCCCAAGAGTTTTGGCAGCTTGTGCTGCGGCTAGAGCTACGGCTACAGGCTCTGTACATCCTGTAGCGGGTACAACTTCGTTTTTGATAAGCTCAATACACTGAGCTTCTATTTCTGGAGTAAGCATACAATCTATCAACGGAAGAAAATAAGTTCGTATTGTTGTGGGAGTAGTTTTATAGCGTATTGGTTTGACAATACCATTGATACAATTTGGGAAGCCCCTCTTCTATAGAGGTGGTGTATTCCCATCCAAGGGATTTGAGGCGAGAGGGATCTGTAAGTTTTCGTCGGGTACCATCGGGGTGAATATGATCGAAAGCAATAGTGCCTTCAAAGTTGACAGTCTTTCGTACCTCTTCGGCAATTTGAGAGATAGAATGCTCTACACCTGTGCCCACATTGAGATGACAATTGCGGATTTCTCCTCTAGGAGCATCTGCCGATAGATGAGGAAAATCAACGTGATTCATCACGTAGATACATGCTGCTGCCATATCTTCACTCCACATAAATTCCCGCAAAACAGAGCCCGAGCCCCAAAGTACAAGTTCATCCGAAGTGATACCAAAGGAGGCAAGACGCTCGGTAATTTGAGCCAGGGAGGAGTTTTTGTCCAATCCTGAGATTGGACGCAAGGAAATATCGTGTCGTAAGGCTTCCAAATCTGCATGGCGAAGAAGTTTCGCTAAATGCATTTTGCGCATTATAGCCGGTAGTACATGACTATTTTCGAGATGAAAATTGTCCCCGGGACCATAGAGATTGGTAGGCATTACTGCGAGGTAGTTGCAACCATATTGTAGGTTGAAGCTCTCACACATCTTGAGCCCTGCGATTTTGGCAATAGCATAAGGCTCGTTGGTATACTCTAGAGAAGAGGTCAGGAGGCAGTCCTCTTTCATGGGTTGGGGGGCATTGGCTGGGTAAATACAAGTACTTCCTAGAAAGAGGAGTTTCTCCACATGATGGCGATAGCTCTCGCCAATCACATTTTGTTGTATCCCTAGGTTCTTATAGATAAAATCTGCCCGATAGCGACTATTGGCAAGTATCCCACCAACAAAAGCTGCTGCAAGGAATACGTACTGAGGCTGCTCTTCGTCGAAAAACTTGCGAACAGCTACAGCATCAAGGAGGTCAAGCTCCGGATGGGTACGAGTGATGAGATTTTTGTATCCCTGTCGCTTGAGCTCTCTATAGATGGCACTACCTACCAGTCCGCGATGACCTGCAATGTAGATACGAGCACTCTTATCCATAAGTATAACGGCGGAAAGTTTTCATTCAAAGTAGTTGTAGATGGAAAATCCTCCCTGCTTTAGGTAGGCTTCTCGCTTCATGAGTTGCACGTCACTTTCCATCATATCGTGTACAATATCAGCAAGAGTATACTCCGGTTGCCAATGCAGAAGATTGCGAGCCTTAGTTGCATCTCCCAAAAGAACCTCTACCTCAGTAGGACGGAAATAGGCAGGGTCTACGGCAACGATGGCTTTCCCAACTAAGCTGCGTGCGTGAGAGAGAAATTCTTCTCCCACAGATTGAGTTACGCGATCGGCATCTATAGCGGTAACCACCCCCTCTTCATTCAATCCTTCTCCGCGGAATTCAATAGTAAACCCGATCTCAGAAAAAGCGAGTTGAACGAAGGTACGTACTTCTGTGGTAACTCCCGTAGCTACCACATAATCGTCAGGGGTATCGCGCTGCAAGATGAGATGCATAGAGCGCACATAATCTTTGGCATGCCCCCAATCGCGTCGTGCCGAAAGATTCCCCAGGTAGAGCCGATCTTGCAATCCCATGGCAATGCGGCTGGCACTTCTGGTTATCTTACGAGTTACAAAGGTCTCTCCACGGAGAGGTGATTCGTGGTTAAAGAGAATACCATTGCTGGCATGTATTCCATATGCCTCTCGGTAGTTCACCGTAATCCAATAGGCATAGAGTTTGGCAACGGCATAGGGGCTTCGGGGGTAGAATGGGGTTGTCTCTCTCTGAGGCATCTCTTGTACAAGCCCAAATAGTTCGCTGGTAGAGGCTTGGTAGAAACGCACTTTATCTTCCATACGGAGGAGGTGTATTGCCTCTAGCAGGCGAAGAGTACCCAAAGCGACAACATCGGCAGTATATTCCGGTAGCTCAAAGCTAACCTTTACATGGCTCTGTGCTGCAAGGTTATATACCTCATCCGGGGCAATCTCTCCAATGAGACGAGTTAGCCCCTGCCCATCTGTCATATCGGCATAGTGGAGGTAAAAGTTTCGCCCTTCTAGATGAGGATCTTGGTACAGATGATCTACCCGCTCTGTATTGAATAGAGAAGAGCGGCGCTTCAGCCCGTGAACTTCGTATCCTCGCTTGAGTAGGTATTCGCTCAAATAGGCTCCATCCTGCCCTGTGACTCCGGTGATAAGGGCCTTTTTTCTAGAGGTAGGTGTACTCATATCTCACTCTTATGGCAAAGTTTACTTTATGGAAAAAATAAGAGATGTAGCCCCTAGGGTTATTACATCTCCATCAGAGAGTTGGCGTTTCTCACCTGGGTCAAGTTCGCGTGCATTCACAAAGGTCCCTGTCATGCTATCATCATCCATAAGGATAGCAACTACATCCCCCTGTTTATCTTTCTCTATGGTTAGTAGCGATTGATTGCGATCAAGGCTTGGGTCTGCCGTGCGAATGGCGACCTCAATTTCCGTATGTCTATCGTTGTAACGACCTATCCTATTGAGCCCCTCGTAGAGGGGAAATTGTGCCGAATAGCCAAATACATTTTCTACAACCTGTAAATAAGCAAGAGGTTGCCCCTCTTCTCGCTTGCACAAACGACCTGTATTCTCGCCTTCCGTTTGCTTAGAAGCTTTGGGCGGGCGTAGGGTAAAGGCGAGTTGTCTATGGCATCCGGGACAAGGAGTATCTACATGTCCATTCTTATCCAAAACACTCCGAATCCAAGTAGCCTCAAGGCGCTTCTTACAATAGGGACACAGTATGTACTTCATGTTGTTTTATGCTAAGTAAGAGGTTTCTTGGAGGATTAGCCAAACAGTATAGATGATGTAGACAGAAAGAAGAGCTACCCCCTCCAATCGTTTAATCTCGCGTTTACCGTAAAATAGAGTAAAAAGAAAGAGTAGTACAACAGCGAGCAGCATTACTCCATAATCTAGAAGGGTAATGCCTCCGGTTTCAATGGGGCGAATAGTGGCAGTTGTCCCGAGGATTAGTGCAATATTAAAGATATTGCTACCAACGATATTGCCTATTGCCATATCTACTTCTCCTTTTCGTGCTGCTACAATGGAGGTGGCAAGTTCGGGTACAGAGGTACCCACCGCAACGAGAGTAAGCCCTATTACGGATTCGCTAACTCCTAGAGCGCGAGCAATGGCAGAGGCTCCTTCCGTGAATAAATTTCCTCCAACGATGAGCATTACAAGGCCCCCTATTACCATCCCGATAGATAGCCACCAACCATAAATTTTGATTTGAGGAGCATTACTGTCGGGTTGCTGTGTCGCATCTTTTCCCTTTGTGCCCTTTTTACGGGCTATGTAGAAGGTGTAACACATAAAGAGGAAAAAGAAAAGAAGCAACACAAGACCATCACCATGATCAAGGCTATTTATGGTGCTATTATGTAGGAGTGTGTCATTAGCAAGTAGAATGAGAGTGGTGGAGATAACAAACACTATAGGGATCTCGGCATACAATGTGCTCTTACCTACTCGAAGAGGGGTAATAATAGCCGTAATGCCTAAGATATTCAAAATATTGAAGATATTACTTCCTAAGACGTTCCCTAAGGCAATGCCCTCTTTCCCCTGTATGGCACTAGAGAGACTGACGGCAAGTTCCGGGGTAGAAGTGCCAATAGCGACAACTGTAAGCCCAATAACAAGAGCCGATACCTGCATCCGTCGGGCAATAGAGCTAGCCCCATCTGTCAAAAAGTTGGCCCCATAAAAAACCAGAGCCAGCCCCCCGAGCAACATGCCAATGCTAAGAAGTGTACTCATTTTTCAGCAGACTGGGGAGTATAAACGAGAAGACTCTGTTTGCGTACGCCAATCTCTATACGATTGCCGGCTAGTACAGACTCTCCATCAATCTGAGCAGGGGCTTTATCATCGCACTCTCGCTCTATCACAATATTAGCCCCTCTATAGCTATCGACACAACTGTTTTTGTCGATATTTTTAGTTACAAGTTGCAAGGCAACATGCCCAGCGAGTAGGGGATCGAAGGGACGTAGAATGACAAGATCGAGTAGTCCATCGGAGGGACTTGCATCCGGAGCTATATAGAAGTTATTGCCGTATTGATCTATGTTGGCTGCCGTAACAAGAAAGGCTTTCGTCTCAACGATTTCGCCGTCAATGGTAATACGGTACTGTTGAGGACGGAAAGCGATGTACTCATCAATGGCCGCTTTGATGTAAGTAATCAGCCCTCGGCGCGAAGTCTCGGCATACCGCTTGGTCATCTCCGCATCAAATCCCACGCCGCAAGTACAGAAGAAGGGTTTACCATCAACCAAACCTGTATCTATGGCTGTGGTATGCCCTTCTGTGATTACTCGAACAGCCTCGGCATCGCTGGAGAGAGGGAGTCCCAAAGCTCGTGCTAAACCATTACCACTCCCCTTGGGGATTATTCCCATTTTGACGTGAGAGCCATGCAATGCACTCGCAATCTCGTTGATGGTGCCATCTCCACCCACAGCAATAATACTGTCTATATCATTTTCTATTGCCTCTTTTACAAGGTGAGTAGCATGACCCTCTCCTTTTGTATAGGTGATTAGTAGCTCTTCTTCTCTTGAGTTGTAGGCATCTGCAAGAAGCCCCGGGATACGAGTTTTGGAGCCAACTCCGGAGATGGGATTAATGATGGCAAGTATGCGACTAGGCTTGAGCATGAAAGTCTTCTAGAGAATGATGATTAATGGCGATCATGGCGGAGCAGTCGCTCACGAGCTATAGCCTCATATTGCGTCCCGGGGCGTCCATAGTTACAGAAGGGCACAATACTAATCCCTCCACGAGGGCTAAAGTCTCCGGTTACCTCTATGTATTTAGGATTCATCAGCTTGATGAGATCGTCCATGATGATATTGACACAATCTTCGTGAAAAGCACCATGCGAACGAAAACTGAAGAGGTAGAGTTTGAGACTTTTGCTCTCTACCATGCGTTCGTCTGGGATGTAATCGATGTAGATTGTGGCGAAGTCGGGTTGCCCCGTAATGGGGCAGAGAGCCGTGAACTCCGGGCAGACAAAGCGAACCCAGTAATCACGTTGAGGATGCTTATTGCTGAATGCCTCCAGGACCTCCGGAGCATAATCTTCTTTATACTCCGTTTTTTTACCAAGGAGCTCAAGCCCCTCTTCTGATCTATCCATAGAACTTATAGTATATTCTGTTTGTCTCTACAAAAGTAGTCAAACATACGCTTATACCATTATTCTTAGTTGCTTTCTCCTAGGGATTAAGCTAATAGGATGGATTTTCCCGCTAGGCAGAGTAAGAGTAGAACGGGGGAAAATTACTGAGGTAGGTTCCTTAGACGATAAGGTTTGGGATAGAGATTGTTGTACCTCGATCCAATGTTTTTGACAAAACCAAGGGGAATCCCTTCGTAGCAAACAAGGCAGAACCCCTTGGGAGTCGAAGGATGAGATGCAAGAGTTTCTCCAGCCAAATACGCCAATGCTCGCTCCCTCTCAAGAGCTATGGTAGGGAAGGCTGAGATGTTGCAAAGCTGGCTGTAAGGGAGTAGAGGAGAGGGAACTATTTCTTTTCCCTTAGATTCTCCCACAGAAACCCCTGCAGATAGAATGCGGATGGCCTGTGAGGATGCCAATTCCTGGTACTTGGGAAGAAGCTGTGGGGGGATCCATTGTATCAACTCAGGAGCGATGGGAGAGGTCACGAACTTTCCTGCTTCCCTTTCATCCCCCTCTTCGCAAAGGAACCAGCGTCTATCTATATCAGAAAATGAGATACCGGATGTTTCTCTACGTCCTGCTTTCTTTTTTGCTGCTTTGGAGGGAGGAGGAGAGGGACTATTATCCTCCTCTTGAGGCTTGTAGAAAGCGGCAAAATAAAATCCTTCTCCCATTGTCATGCCAGGGAGGAAGTGCCATCCCAGTGCTCCTTTCCCCTCAATCCAATGCCATTCTTCGGGAGGGGTAATCGCGGCGATGAGGCTTGCATTGTATTCTCGCAAGAGATATTCCGCTTGCTCTTCGTCTTCGTGTCTATTAAAGGTGCAAGTGCAATATACGAGCATGCCACCGGGGCGTAACATAGTCCAAGCAGCATCGAGGATCTCTCGCTGACGCAAGGCGCATTCGTTTACCGATTGGAGCGACCATTCCAGACGAGCCTCCGGTGTTTTGCGGAAGAGCCCTTCACCCGAGCAAGGGGCATCTACTACAATCATATCGAACTTAGCCGCCGTTGCTGCCAACTGATCTGGATAATTATTGGTGACTATCGTATTGGGATACCCCCATTTCAGAAGATTCTCTCGGAGGATCTGAGCACGTTTGGGAATTGGTTCGTTGGCTACGAGAGTACTATTCTCGGGTAGAATATTGAGCAAAAGAGTTGACTTTCCCCCCGGAGCAGCACACAGGTCTAACACCTCTATGGGACGCTTAGGGATGAGAGGCGCAAGCTGGGCGAGAGCCATAGAGGCAGCCTCTTGTACATAGTACATGCCGGCGTGCCAGAGGGGATCGTGAGCGAAAAATGGGCGTCCCTCAAGTCTATATCCCTCTTGGCACCAAGGGATTGGCGTAGAAGAGTAAGCTAGTGAAGGAGACGCTTTGTAACGTGCACATTTGCGGATATTGAGACGAAGACTTACAACAGGATCGGTGTGATCTAATGCGGACAAAAGAGTCGCTGCCTCTTGTGGGAAGTCCTGCTCAATCTGATGAACAAAGTCGCAAGGCAAAGGGGGAATAAGGTCTTCCATAGTGCTATTCCTCTACGCTCCTAGAATGAAAAGGGTAGGGACCTTCGCTAGCGAGATGGATTTCTTGCGCCACTGAGCGATGGAGCGAGTCTCGATATGCTCCTCTTGCCCCGTAATATCTTGAGCAACGCAGAGGCGAGTAGTAGGGCGGCAGTGGGCAAGCAAACTCTCCATTATCTTTTCGTTGCGATAGGGAGTCTCGATGAATAGTTGAGATTGACCTTCTTCCGTAATGCGCCGCTCTAGCTTCGCAATGCTTTTCTTTAGCTCTGTAGGTTCTTTGGGTAGATAACCGGAGAAGGCAAAACATTGGCCATTAAGACCGGATGCCATCAAAGCTAGTAGGAGAGAAGAGGGGCCGATGAGCGGTACTACTCGTATCTTGTGCTCGTGAGCTAGACGAGCTACTCTAGCTCCGGGGTCTGCCACTCCGGGGCATCCGGCTTCGGAGAGTACTCCTGCGGATTGTCCTTTCTCAATGAGAAGAAAGGCCTCGCTGAGGGTTGCCTCATCGGCATGCTTCCCGATCTCTATAAAGGTGATAGGATCAATCGGTTTATGGGGACAAAAGAGCCTAATTGCCCTACGTGCCGAGCGAATATTCTCAACAAAGAATAGATCTAGTTGCTCCATTATGGGGGCATTCGCTTGAGGGAAAAAGTCCGTTATACTACCTTCTGCAATGGGTACAGGTAGCATATAGAGGATGCCGGAAGAGTTTGTCATAAGACGTTAGGATGCTCCTATTTCTTAGGTTTGGCAACGATGCTTACTTTCTTGATGATAACATCTTTACGAGGTCTGTTTTGCTCGTCGGTAGCTACACGTTGTATCTCCTCTACCACGTTCATACCACTTACCACTTCGCCAAAGACGGTGTAGCCATTGTCGAGGTGGGGTGTTCCTCCATAGAGCTTGTAAGCCTCTCGTTGCTCGGGTGTGTACTTGCGTCCGGTGCGAGCCTCCAGCTCATCAAGATCAAGATCGGTAAAGTAATTCCCCGTTACAATGTAGAATTGAGTAGATGAAGAGGCTTTTTCCGGATTCACCTCATCTCCTTCGCGAGCCGCACACAACGCCCCATGTTTATGAAAGAAGCGTGTGAGATCAATTTCGTGCGGAATGCGTGTACTTATGGTGTCTTGGCTCACATCTGTAGACGCAGTAGCCCCTCGGGTCATTAGGTTCCCCCCTTGTATCATAAAGCGGTCGATGACACGATGGAAGAGCGTACCCTCGTAACTATGAGCGCGAACTAGCTGCAAGAAATTGTCTCGATGGCGTGGAGTGCCATCATAGAGAGCAACCACGAAATTTCCCTTGTTGGTCTCTACCTTTACAAAGAAGGTTGCTTCGTTGGTAAGGGGAGCTGTATCTTGAGCTTTGAGTAGGGTAGTGAGGGAAATGAGACAGAGGAAAGAGAGTAGAAGTCTTTTCATATTAATGGAGGTAATGTATCGTTGGTCGCATTAGCGGTAGCGATGAAAGCCTTTGGATCTTTCTCTAGCACATATTGTTTGAGTCTGGGAACATCTTTGCGCTCTGCAATCATAAAGATAATATCGCGCTCTACACCTGCATACATCCCTCTACCATGTAGATAGGTAGCACGGAGCTGAAGTTCGTCTATAATAAGAGCACGCAGTTCCTGTGGATTTTCGCAGATGATAAAGATGGCTTTGTTGGGATTCTCGGGGTTCATCAGGTCTAGTACCTTACCATACACAAAGATGGTAACGAGGGAGTATAGAGGTACTCTCAAATCGCGGAAGACGATAAGCCCGAATAGAACCACAAGAGAATCGATGAGAATAATGAGGTTGCTGGTTTTGATATTGCGCCCCTTGCCCAAAACCCGAGCAAGTACATCGGTACCGGCACTCGTGCTCCCTGCTCTAAAGGTGAAGAATACGCCTAGTCCCAAAATCGCCCCTCCGTAGACAGCAGCAAGGAAGGGGTCGTCTTCTATGATGGGGAGTCCTTTGGTTATATGCGTCGTGATAAGGTCGGTCAGCAGGGCAATGAGTAGGAATGTAGCGATGGTTTTCCCTCCCGAATAAATGCCGAGCTTACGAGCCGCCAGCAAGAATAGAGGGATATTGAAGCACAGGGAGACTTTACCAATGGGCAGCCCCTCGGGGAAGAGTGACCAAAGCCCCTCTGTTAGGTGATTGATACCAATGCTGATACCATATACACCCCCGGGCACAATCCCTGCCGGTGCAATAAAGATGGAATAAGCTGCTGCCTGAAGGATAGCACCGATGAGCACCAAAAATAAATCGTTGGCAACTTGCTTCCCCGTGATTGTTGGATTGGAGATGAATGGATTCCTTCTCATTTTCATCCGGATGAATAGGGTTTCTCGTTTATATCACCTAATTGTTTGGATACAAAGGTAGGGAAATTTGGACTAGTTACTCTGGTCTCTCAAGAGAGCTGAAGGGGGAGTTACAGCCAAAAGCCTAGATCTCAATCTGCGAAAAGCGAGAGGGGAGACGTACAACCCGAGGAGGGCAAGGCATTTTGGGTTTGTTTAGGGCGTATAGGGGGCGGTAGAGCGTTTGCCAACGTCGAGCACGGGAGAGTATTTTGTCTGCAGAGATTGCCTTGCGGTGCGTAGTATAATAGATCGTTTTGGCTCTGCGCTTGAGGTGGGCTTCCCAAGAGGCATCCGTCCTCTGAGTATCTTGCGTACGGAGTTGGAGACGTTTTAAGTCACAGTATCCCGTGTGAACGAGGTATAAATCGGGCAGAATATGATAATTATGCCCCTTAACTCGATGAAACCCCGACCCCCATTGCAAGGGACGAGCCAAAATGACAGCCTTGGTATAGCGCGAACTCAATACGGCGTAGTGCCTTTGAGCGAGGATAGAACGAGTACCATCCAACGTCTCTTCCTCTCCAATGCGCTGCCCTAAATCCAACCCTAATGCACTGGCGCACGAGGGTAAATTTTGCCGAGAAAGATACTCTACAAGTCCCATTTCTCTTTGGGGATCTACGATAAGGAACTCATCAGCGTCGCAGCCTATTACGAGATCGTATCCCTTGGCGAACAACTGCTGTGCAAGAGAGCTGAGCAAGCCGATACGATATTTATCTCCTTGAGCTCGGGATAACATACGATGCTCCCAACGTTTTACCTGTTCGGGGATAGCTCGTGAGGGAATTGCCTGCTCCAATCCGTCTAGGTATATATATAGGTGTTCATAACCGAGTGCTTCTCCATAGTAGCGTACCCAGCGATTGAGAAAAAAATCATCATTTCTTGCCATTGTAATGGCAGCAATGCGACGTGGAGTGTAGGCTGTCTTATCCATAACGTTTAATCTCCGGCAAAGGTAGGAGATTCTCACCGACCCCCTTTCTCTTTCGCTAGAGTACTTCCCCTTTTTAGGTATGCGAGATATTCGGTGTGAAGCCCAAAGTCTTCGACTTATGACAGTGGACATGTGCCGAATACTGAACATCAGCAAACGAACGCTCCAGCACTATCAGGACACGTCCGTGCTGCCCTTTATTCAAATCAGACATAAGTGCTATTACAAACGGGAGGACGTGGAAGCACTCCTTGCCAAGTCCAACCATCAATAACCACAGCTATGAAGTACGAGACCATCAACAAGGAAACGCCCGAGATGAAACAACTCATCTCAGGCATCAGAGAAGTGAACAAACACCTTCGGGAGATTGCCCAAACGCACCGTCCGCTCTTCGGGGGAGAAATCTACCTTACGGGGCGGGAGGTCTGCAAACGGCTTTTCGTCAGCCCTCGCACCTTGCAGGACTATCGGGACAAGGGCATTATTTCCTATACCCAAATCGCAGGGAAATATTTATAGTTTAAATTTCAAACTAGCTTCGAAATGAAATTCCAAACTAGCTTCGAAATGAAATTCCAAATAATATTAGCGATTATAGACGCTACGATGCCCGAAACAAAACCAGAGAAAAAACACTTTTTCGTCGTTTTTATATGAGTGTTTTTTACCTGACTTCCATTCGTTACTATGACAGAATCGGAAATATTTGTTGCTTGTTTTTCTTTATGCATAAATATTGTATCACTTGTAATTTAAGGGAATAATTTGAGGAGTCTATTTTATTGTTTTTTTCTAATGCGAGCATTCCTAACACAACCTCCTGATGTCGCCACAATACTATTATTTACAGAAATATTGGTCGGAGATGAGGGACAAACTTGCTCCATTGCCTCGCTTTTGTCCAAAACAGAGAGAGAAACTCCATTATGATAGATTTCCCCCTTTTTCTCATATAATTTACAAACCCACCCATTGTGACTATGAACAATCAGAACTCTATCTGCAGTATTGGAACATATATCTTTAAAGAGCTCACTTAACTCTTGAGAGTGAGCAAATGGAGCGTCAATGCTAATTTTCTCCCAGCTTGAAGGGGATAGTCCCATCTGCTCAACCCATGAGGTAATATGTGGATTATCATGAGCTAGATAGGCATCTATAGCTCTCGATTCCTTATCAATTGCAAGTTTGCAGGGTGTACTATGATTGTGAACAAATTCCATCAGCAATGCAGAGAGTCCCTTTTTAGATCATTATCCTTAAGAGCCTCCTCAATAACGCAGTCAGAAAGGGTATAACAGATCATTGTTATCTATAAAGCATTTTAATAAAATTGCAATTATCAAGCGCAACTTCTCCTTCATAAAAGTCTTTAGGCCATTCAAAAGAGCCCTCTTCTGAAATTTCTTTTTCTATAATCAATGCAGGCTGTCCTTCCTCTTTGGGCGGTTCTATGAAATATACTGCCACTTGGTCTGATGCTATTACTTTTTCATTAATCCTACGCATTAATCTCTTTAGTAAATACTCACTATGAGTTTCAATCAGTAGATACTTCTGGCCATTATCTAGATCCTTTTGTTTTTTTCTCTGAGACTCAACTTTCCTATTGACAATATCGATGAATAAATCAGCTAACTCTGCTTGCATTTTAGGATGTAAATGTATTTCTGGTTGTTCTACCATAGTTAAGCTACCCTTAAAAGACAAAAAGCCCTGGACAATTATAGGAAGTATCTGCGAGATTCCAAACCCAACATCCGTGATATCCAGGTCTAGTGTATGCTGATGGATTTTTAATTGATGAACTACATCTTGTATTGTTGAAACATCAACTTTTAGACCAAACTTACTTAGCCAGTTATTTACATTTTCCTTAATAGTATTATTCTCTTTTAGAATCTCAGTCAAAGAGTCTCCATCTAATGTGTCCAATACTGTATTTATATTGGCCTTGTCCAAAAAATAGAAGCGCTTAGGATGAGCTCTTAAAGGACTAATATGGTTTATTAACTCCCGGGTAAAGTTGGATTTTACCGAAGACAGTGAAATATCTATAATTTTCAAAATAAGATTCGTTGCAATAGATTTATCTTCCTGTCGGAAATCAAGAAAGAAATCCATCGGTTTTTTGGTAGAAGGAAGCCAAGAAAAAATAGTTGCTTCATAATTTATCAGTTTTAAAAACTCCTCTTTTGCATTCTCATCTAACAGTTCTTTAGGGGATTCCATGGGAAGAAGTTCAGTCTCTATCGATACTGAATTGTAAGAATATTTCCCTCTAATTTGCTCAAATATAACATCTAAAATCACATGTTCACCCTGTTTGAGCTTTATCTCTTTAATCTTTATAACTTTCTCTCTTTTACTCGACTCTACATAACACAATTCAATAAAAAGATTGAATTGATTACCATTAATTATTTCCTGTGTATTCTTTAGAAAATCATACAAAAGATCTATCGTTCTCGTATTATCAAGGGTGATCTTACTCCTTCTAATATAGTACTTAAATATATCGGACCTAATTAACTCCGAATGTTCGTATAAAAGTTTAGTTGTTTCGAGTAATTTCAAGAACTGCTCTTTTGATTTGTAAATTTTTGAGTCAATTTCTCGGCGGGAATTTACAAATTGATTAATGTCAACCTGAACTTCTTTCTCTATCTCCTCAGGGGGGAATCTAGAAAGAAATTCCATTGGTTGAAAAATCTGAGAAACCAGTTCTTCGAATAAGTCTTTCTTTAAAACATCCTTTAATCGGTCGCTCTCAAATTCAAATTCTATGGAGATATTACGGGAGGTATCCCTATTTCTAAAAATATTCTCACATTCTCCCATACTAATATTCTCTCCATGTAATCTCAGAGCTGACTTATAAGTATTCGAATTAGCTGTTTGTTGAAGCATTAGTAATAAATTGATAATACTACTTTTACCTACGCTATTTGCACCAAGCAAAATTGTTATAGGCTTCAACTTGATTTCTCCTTTCTCGAAGGCTTTATAGTTCTCAAAACTGATTTTTCGAATCATAGAAGGAAACTAATACGTTAGCATCAACCAATAAAATAAAAATCCGAGCGCAAATATAATTATTTTATCTGAATCATTCTTTTGGTCAGTGATTTGGGCGTAGATTTGCGTGCTAGCAATGGACGAAGGTCCCATCATCTTGGCAATGCTCTCTATCGGAATACCAGCTTCCAAGGTCAGCGTGCCGAAGCTATCTCGTCCAACATGGTAGCCCAGCGGAGTACGAATGCCACACGCCAAGCCCACGGCTTTGAGATGGATAAGTAGTTTGCCCTTGCTCATCGTATGGGGAAATATCTTGTAATTACCTTTATTCTCTTCTTCAAAATGGGAATAGATCTCTAAAAACCATCAAGCGGAAGATCTTCTTCTTCTCTGCCTCTTCCTCCTCGATACGAACCTTTTCCTCTATTCTTAATGACCACTCAGGCGATTGCTAATGACCATTCTTATAAAAGCTCATTAGCTTTCTCTCAAAAGCTCATGAGGAATCCGACAAAAGCTCATTAGGAATTTGATGAAAGCTCATGAGCTTTTTGCAACAAGTCAATTACCCTGCGAGATGGTGGAAGAATAAAGCAAATCGCCTAACTTTGTAGCAGGCTCCTCTCCCCGATGGGAGACCGTAGTTTTTTCCACTATAAGACAAGTATATAGCACACTCAGAGCAACGACAATCGATATAGTATGGTTCCTTTCGTCCACCTACACGTTCACTCACAATTCTCAATCCTTGATGGGCAAGCCTCCGTCTCGGCTCTCGTAAAAAAAGCCATCGGGGATGGTATGCCCGGTATTGCCCTTACGGATCATGGGGTTATGTTTGGGATTAAAACATTCTTCGATGAGTGCAACAAGGTCAATTCAAAGCATCGCTCCCGCATCTCCACACTCAAAAAAGAGATAAAGGAGCTGCAAAAAAAGGAGTCTCTCACTCCCGAGGATAAGGAACAAATAGAAAAATTGGAACAGGAGATAAGTGAGGTAGAGCGTCAGATGTTTAAGCCGATTTTCGGCTGTGAGGCCTATTGCGCACGACGCACTCGCTTCGACAAAGACAAGGACGTGCTGGATCCCTACAACCCCAGCCGCTCCATAGACCGAAGCGGATGGCATCTCATCCTCCTTGCCAAGAACAAACAAGGGTACCTCAATCTCTGCAAAATGGTATCCGCATCATTTACCGAAGGGGAGTATTATCGCCCCCGTATCGACAAAGATTTGCTTGAGCAATACCACGAAGGGGTTATCGTAATGAGTGCCTGTTTGGGAGGAGAAGTCCCTCAACACATCCTAGGAGGGCATCCCGAGCGAGCAGAAGAGACCGTCCGTTGGTTCAAAAACATCTTTGGAGAAGACTATTACCTAGAGGTGCAACTCCATCAAACGGACGACCCGAATGCCAATCGAGAGACCTTTGTGCAGCAGCTGGCTGTGAACGAAGTGATCTACGATATTGCAGAGCGTACAGGGGTAAAGGTAGTGGCAACGAACGACGTCCACTTTGTCAATCAGGAGGATGCCACGGCGCACGATATGCTCATTTGCTTGGGTACGAAGAGAGATCTAGACGACCCTCAGCGTATGCGTTATTCGCAGCAAGAGTGGCTCAAAACTCAAGAGGAGATGAATGCCGTGTTTGCAGATCGCCCCGAACTTCTCTCCAATACGCTGGAAATCCTAAACAAAGTAGAGTTCTATTCTATCGAAAATCCGGCACTCATGCCGGACTTCCCACTGCCCGAGGGGTTTGATGATGCCGACAAATACCTTCAATACCTCACCTACGAAGGGGCTAAAAGGCGTTATGGCGACCCCATCCCCGAGGAGGTAAAGGAGCGGATTGACTTTGAGTTGAATACGATTAAGTCAATGGGATTCCCCGGATACTTCCTTATCGTGCAAGACCTCATTCAGGCAGCTCGAGACATGGGAGTGTGTGTAGGGCCGGGGCGTGGTTCGGCAGCAGGTTCGGCCGTAGCCTATTGCCTCAAGATAACAAACCTAGACCCACTGAAATACGGCTTGCTCTTCGAGCGATTCCTCAATCCGGATCGTATCTCTCTCCCGGATATTGACATAGACTTTGACGACTCCGGGCGTGCAAAGATTCTCCAATGGGCTACCGAGAAGTACGGACACAAAAACGTGGCTCAGATCATCACCTTTGGCGAAATGAAAGCCAAAAGCTCCATTGCCGACGTGGCTCGCCTAAAACATATACCGGTAGAAGAGAGCCGACGCATTACCAAGCTCATCCCCGATAAGTTTAGTGATAGCGATATGGAGCTTATACACAAGACGCCCGGCTATGAAAATGCAAAGGGCAACGTAACCATCGAACTATCTACTCTAGTCGTACCCGAGCTAAAGAAACTACAGGTCGGGAGCAATACTCAGATACAAGATACCTTCAAGTATGCACAGAAGTTGGAGGGGAGTATTCGCAATATTGGGGTTCATGCGTGTGGCGTGATCATCGGGAAGTATGATATAAGCGACGTAATCCCTATTTCGACCTCTTTCGATGAGAACGGAGAAAAGGTATTGATTACCCAGTACGAGGGTAAGGTGATCGAGTCCACAGGTCTTATCAAAATGGACTTCTTAGGACTCAAGACGCTCAGTATCATCCGAGAGGGATTGGAGAATGTAAAACACCGATTCCATAAGGATATTGACATAGACCACATTCCTCTAGACGACGAGAAGACATTCAAACTCTTCTGCGAGGGGCGCATGGTGGGGATCTTCCAGTTCGAATCCGCAGGGATGCAAAAGTATCTGAGAGAGCTACAACCCGATCGATTTGAGCTACTCATTGCAATGAATGCTCTCTATCGCCCGGGGCCGATGAAGTATATCCCTCAGTACATTGCCCGAAGGCACGGTAGAGAGGAGATCATCTACGATGTGCCGGAAACCAAGGAAATACTCGAGGAGACTTTTGGTGTAACCGTATACCAAGAGCAGGTAATGCTCCTATCTCGCTCTCTTGCCAACTTCACACGCGGCCAGAGTGACTCTCTCCGCAAGGCGATGGGGAAAAAGAAAATTGAGGAGATGGAGAAGCTCAAGGCAGACTTCCTCAAAGGGGGCGTAGAGAATGGGCATTCCAAAGAGGTCCTAGAGAAGATTTGGATGGACTGGGAGGACTTTGCCAAATATGCCTTCAATAAGAGTCATGCTGCTTGTTATAGCTGGTTGGCTTACCAAACGGCTTACCTCAAGGCACACTATCCGAGTGAGTTTATGGCGGGCAACTTGAGTTGCAACCTCAGCAATGCTCCGGAAATAGCGAAACTCATGAAGGAATGCAAGGCAATGGGCATCCACCTTCTTTCTCCCGACGTAAACGAATCGATGCAAAAGTTCAGTGTCAATAGCAACGGCGACATACGCTTTGGGCTTAGTGGCATCAAAGGGGTAAACCAAACAACGATCGATAAACTCATCGAAGATCGAGAGCAAAATGGTCCCTTTACAAGCATCTACGACTTTGTCGCTCGCATCCCTCGACAGTTTATCAATAGGAAGACGATGGAAGCCTTCGCCCTCTCCGGCGCCTTCGATAGCTTCGGTATTGAGAGAGAGAGCTTCTTTGCACCTCCTGTCAACTCCCGTGAGGATTCATTTATAGCCACCCTGCTTGCCTATGGTCGCATTGTGCAAGAGGAGAGTTCATCTCAGAGCATGGGGCTATTTGGAGAGAGCGAAGAACTTTCGATCCCAGAACCGGAAGTTCCCCAAGCCGAGCCTTGGAATAATCTTACCAAACTCAGCAAAGAGTACGAACTTGTTGGTATCTATATTAGTTCGAATCCCCTGGAGCCTTACCGCCTTATCCTAGATAAGCTTTGTACCGTAAAGCTCGATGATCTCGACAAAAAGGACTTAGAGGAATTCAAAGACACTAGGATGGTATTTGCAGGATTGGTCACTAATGTGGTGGAAGGCCTGACCAAGACGAACAAACCCTATGGTCGCTTCACCCTCGAAGATTTGTCCGGTTCTCACGAGTTTGCCCTCTTTGGGAAACAGTACCTTGAGTACAAACATTTCCTCAAAACCGAGATCTTCCTGATCTGCCATGCCAGTGTAAAGCCGTGGCAATTCAAGAAGCCTGATGAACCGGAACGATTCGACCTTTCTTTCAACTCAATTGAACTTCTGACCGACGAATACTATTCTTCAATCAAAGAGGTTGAGTTATTCATCCCCTATAAAGAGATCGACGAATTGTTCGTCAAAGAGTTTATCACCGAGATAGATGCCCATGGTAGTGAAAAAGCCAATGATGCCCAAACAAAGCTTATCATATCCTTTTGTGATGAGTTTGGCAATCCGATAGAGAGGTACCTAATGACCGAGAGAGCATTCACTTTGGGCACTTGGTTGGTAGATCTTTTGGAGTCATTCGAGATCCCTTATTCCGTAAAATAGAGTATATTTGTGGTATAAATAAATTAGTAACTAAATAACAGTTTAAACTATGGCAATGCAAATAACTGATACGAACTTTGAGGCACTTCTTGCCGAAGGTAAACCTATGATCGTAGATTTTTGGGCTACTTGGTGTGGTCCTTGTCAGCTTGTTGGTCCTATGATTGACGAGCTTGCAACCGAATATGATGGACGCATCATCGTAGGTAAGGTAGATGTAGATAGTAACCAAGACTTGCCTGCACAATTCCGTGTACGTAATATCCCTACCATCTTGTTTATCAAGAATGGAGAGGTGCAGAATAAGCTCGTGGGAGCACAATCAAAAGCTACCCTAATTGCAGAGGCAGAGAAGCTTCTCTAAGAAGAATCAGAACCTTAGCCCCGAGACATTGGGGCTGATATAACGGGATGATTCCTCCCCTCGGGGATAGAATCTTCCTATTGATAGACAGGGAAACAACGGAGTCCGTTTTGGGAGTTCGTTGTTTCTTTTTTTGTTTTCCTAGTCTCCTCGTCCCACAAGAGCCGGTAGCCATCCCTTTTAACCTGCTCAATAAGGAGCAAGAAAATCAAGTAATCGGGAGGGTAGAGCAGAGCCTAATTTCCCTTTCCCTACTGCGTGAGATTCTCCCATAAGTTACCTGGTTTCGCGCTCAATCTTGCCCAGAAAAGATTTACTTCTCAAGCAGATTTCTTTCTCTTTTAGGGCAGAATTTGTGTGCTACTACTACCCACAATATACCCCAGATAGCTCCTCAAAAAAGAAAAACACAGATCTTAACACACAAAAAAAGACCCCTTCTGTGTCGAGTGCTGGAACTACAATCCAGTTCTTAGTACACAAAAAGAGTCTTCTTCTTATACCACAGAAGTAGAAATAAAAATGGATCTCTGAGAATATCTAGCTCCTTGTGAGGAGTGTCACTTACGCCAGAAAGCCGGTTGTAAGATGCAGATTACCGTAAAGACCTCTAGGCGACCTGCCAACATGATGAAGCTCAAAATGATCTTTTCAAAGCCTGTGGCATAGGCAAAGTTCATAGAAAACTTTCCGAACGAAGGGCCTACGTTACTGATGCAGGTAAAAGCAGAAGAAGCCGCCGTAATAAAGTTGTTGCCAGAGATGGTCAAGGCGATGGTTCCAATCAATATAAGGGTGATATAGAGGGAAATAAAAGCAAGAACTTGCACCACGTAATCCCCCGAGATACTATTGCCATTGAAGCGCACATTAGTTACCATTTTGGGATGGATTCGCTTCTTAAACTCGTTGTTTAGGTTCTTCACCATCACCATAAAACGGCTCATTTTAAGTCCTCCGGCTGTAGATCCTGCACATCCACAGATCGCCATCATTATCATCCCTAAACAGAAGAAAAGAGGGTGCCACTCATTCATATCTGCCGTGACATATCCGGTACTACTAATTAGGGAGATGACTTGGAAAGCAGCGTGGCGGAAAGTACTTTCGGCCGTGTCGAATAGGTTTTGGTACGACAGCCAAGCCGTAGAAAGTACGATGCAAATCCCCACGAAAATAGTAAACCAACGAAACTCTTCATCGCGGAAAAGTTTACCGGGTTTTTTCCCGAAAAAGGTAAAGTAGAGCAGGGTAACATTAAGACTCCCAATGAACATGAATAGGGTAATGAGGTATTCTATATAGGGAGAATTGAACTCTAAAATACCATTATCTCGAGTAGAATATCCTCCAGTAGAGACGCAAGTAAGGGCGTGGCAAATAGACTCAAAAAAATTCATCTTACCACACATTAGGAGGATGGAAAGTAGAGCCGTTAGCCCCAAATAGACAATAGAAAGTCTTCTCGCAACTTCCGTGATACGAGGCATGAAACGATCGTGTTTGATACCTGTAGTTTCCGCATTATAGAGTAACCCACCTCCAGAGCCTAGTGTAGGCATAAGAGCCAAAGTAAAGACGACAATACCAATACCACCCTGCCACTGCATAAGGCTACGCCAGAGCAGAATTCCGTGGGGAAGCTGATGTACTGAGGTAAAGATAGTAGCTCCGGTAGTGGTAAAGCCGGATACCGTCTCAAAGAAAGCGTCAATAACGGTCGGAGTATAACTCCCAAATACAAAAGGGAGCATACCTATCAAAGAGAGTATTAGCCAAGTTGTTGTAACGGAGAGCATCCCCTCTCGGATGCCTGTACGCCGATTTTTTTTTGAGTATTTCCCGTAGAAGAAAAGAAACGATCCTACAAGTGCCATGATGCCAATTGTATAGAGAAAGGGGAGTGCATCTCCCCCCCGTGTATACAATGCAACAAGAAAACAGATCGATAGAAAGAGGGTCTCAAAAAGGCACATACTGCCAACAACCGAGGCAATAAATGGATAATTAATCCCCGATGACTTAGATCTTTGAGCGTGAAGAACCGAGAACATATGTGCTTGTAGTTTACTCTTCGAATAGAGCTTTTACCTTATCAATAGCAAGCTCGTAACAGAATACGACTACCAAATCGTAGGGTTCTATAATAGTATTACCATCAATCATATGAGGTACACCATTACGCACCATCCCTCCAAGGGTGATCCCCTTGGGGAGTGCCAAGTCTTTTACGGGCCTCCCTGTAATGGGAGAGCCTCGGCGTGCTACAATCTCAGCAACGTCGGCATTGGCTATCGTCAGACACTTTACGGTGCTTGTATCCTGCCCCAAGAGAGAGCGGTATATGTAGCCGGCAGCTATCAGTTTTTTGTTGATGATAGTGCCTATATCAAGCCGTTCTGCTAGAGGAATGTAGTCTATATTTTCTTCCTTGGCAATGGTTTTGAATACCTCATAGCGTTTGGCTGCTAGGCAGGCTAGTACGTTTGTTTCGGAGTTCTCCGTTAGAGCCATAAATACCTGAGCGTTTCGTATCCCCACCTCCTCAAGTAAGGCAGGATCTCTACCATCCCCATGATAAAGGGTAACGTTAGAGGGGAGTTTGTCTCGAATTTCCTCTATACGGCGTTTTTCTTTCTCGAATAGAATAAACTCAATACTCCTACTCGCTTTGGCAATGGTACGCATGGCGATGCTACTAGCTCCCATCACGACCACGCGCTTTACTTCTACTTTCTTCTTCCCAGCTAGCTGCCTTACTTCGTCTATATCGCTACCTATGGCTGTAAAAAAGACAATATCTCCATGCTCTATAGAGGTTTGTCCCGAGGGGATAATGGTCTCAGTCCCACGTTTAATGGCCACCACATGGAATTTTTTCCGCTCTACGTGGGGGAGTTCGATCAGCTTCTTTCCTACGAGTTCAGAGCCATTGCGCACCTTTACTCCTAGGAGTACAATATTGCCATTAAAGAGCTCTATGTATTGTCTCGCCCAAGGGTTTTGGAAGGTTATATTGATCTCCTCGGCTGCAAGTTCTTCCGGATAAATAAGACTGGTAACGCCAAGTCCCTCAAAGAAACGTGTGTATTCGGGGGCTAAATATCGGTGGTTGCTTACACGAGCAATCGTCTCCGGAGCACCAATAGAAGCTGCCAAAGTACATGCCAAGATATTGGTAGGCTCGTCTGGCATTACGCTAATGAAAAGATCAGCGTGCTGTACATTGCAATCGCGTAGATCATGCGCGTCCGTAGGATCACCCACGACGGCAAGAAGCTCTGCAGAATTCGATAGTCCACTCAAACGCTTAGGATCGGGATCCATCAGCGTAATATCTTGTTGCTCCTCTGCCGATAATTTATTGGCAAGGTGTGTGCCAACTTCTCCGGCTCCGGCGATTACAATTTTCATCGAAGTTGTTCTTTAAGCGAGAGAATAGTCTGTGCAATACTCTGAGCATCTATACCAGAGAACGAATACTGCTCTCTAGGAGTTCCGTGAGGGATGAATTGGTCGGGTATTCCCAAGCGTTTAACACGCCCTTGGTAGCCCATCTCGGCGAGGGTTTCGAGGACTGAAGATCCGAGACCTCCGTGTACAGCGCCATCTTCTACCGTTATTACGGCTTGATAATGGGTTGCAACATATTCGAGAAGGGTCGTGTCCAATGGTTTAAGAAATACCATATCATAATGAGCCGGTATAGCCTCTCCTTTCTCTTTGAGTAGCTCTATGGCCTTGCTTACTTCTGTGGCAATGGCACCTATAGACAGGATGGCAATCTTTTCTCCCTCTTGAAGCAACTCGCCTTTGCCAATGGGTAATATTTCCATGTTATTACGCCACTCCGGACACGAACCTTTGCCCCTTGGGTAACGTATGGCGAAGGGACCCTCCTGCCCCTTATAGGCAGTGTACATCAAGTTGCGCAGCATGTGCTCATTACGAGGGGCAGCTATCGTAAGATTGGGGATGCAACTGAGATAGGAAAGGTCAAAAGCCCCCTGATGGGTGGCTCCATCCTCTCCAACAAGTCCGGCTCTATCGAGACAGAGTACTACGTGGTAGCGAGGGAGGCATACATCGTGGATCAATTGGTCATAAGCTCGCTGGGCAAATGAAGAGTATATGTTGCAGAAGGGGATCATTCCCTCTCGTGCAAGCCCTGCGGAAAACGTTACAGCATGCGACTCTGCAATACCTACATCGTAGCTTCTCTCGGGGTGAGCTTTCATCATGTAGGTCATAGAACAGCCTGTAGGCATAGCCGGGGTGATACCCGCGATACGTTCGTCTTGATCGGCAAGTTCAACTAGCGTTTGTCCAAAAACGTCTTGAAACTTAGGTGCCTCTCCAGCCTTCTTCTTATCGAGTCGCTCTGCTGTAAGAATATCAAAATGCCCAGGGGCGTGCCAAATAGTTGGGTGCTTCTCTGCAGCAGGATATCCCTTTCCCTTTATCGTGCGAATATGGAGAATCTTAGGCCCTTTTAAGTCCTTTATTTTACGCAACACCTCTACCAATCGGAGGATATCATTCCCATCTATCGGACCAAAGTAGCGAATACTCAAGCCATCGAAGAAGGAGGATTGATTGTTGGAAAAGAGACTTTTGATGCTGTTATTCAAGCGTAAAATATTACGCTTGTTGCCATCATTGATGAGCTTTATGTGCTTCAAGCCTCGATAGACATCGTATCGAACCGTGTTATAAGCATGGCTCGTATTAAGATCTACTAGGTAGTGATTGAGTCCTCCTACGTTAGCATCAATAGACATATTGTTGTCGTTGAGGATAACTAGGAGGTTGTTGGGGAAAGAAGAAGCGTTGTTCAGCCCCTCAAATGCCAAGCCCCCTGTCATGGATCCATCCCCAATAACAGCAATTACATTGCGCTTTTCTTTATAGAGTTCCGCCGCAACAGACATCCCAAGAGCCGCTGATATAGAGTTGGAAGCATGCCCTGCGGGGAATGTATCGTACTCACTTTCGTCGGGGAAAGGGAAGCCCGCTATGCCTCCCCATTGGCGCAAGGTCTCAAACTGGTCGCGTCGCCCCGTGAGAATTTTGTGCGCATAGGCTTGATGCCCTACGTCCCATACAATACGATCGTAAGGGGTGCGGAATACATAATGCAGAGCTACCGATAGCTCCACGGCTCCCAAGCTAGACCCCAAGTGCCCCGGGTGCTGCGAAAGGACATCAAGGAGGAAACTTCTAAGTTCTCTACAAAGTTCCGAAAGCCTATCCGGAGAAAGGGATCGAAGGTCTTTAGGGGAGTCTATTCCATTAAGTAATGGATAGGGAGTAGCCATGTTAATGCTCTTTTGAAGTAAAGAAATGCGTTAGTTGCTCTTGAGAAAGGGTTTCTTGGCTTCCTTCTGCCATATCCTTTAGGGTAAACATTCCCTGCTTTAGCTCTTCGCTACCGGCTAATATGACATAGGGAATGGCAAGACTATCGGCATAACTCATTTGCTTTTTGAGCTTGGCAGCATCGGGATAAATCTCCACGGAGATACCATCAGCTCGGAGCTCTTGCACGATAGGAAGCATCTGCTGCACCTCTTCCTTACCAAAGTTAATAATGAGCACTTGGGTAGAGGTATTCGTAGTCGTAGGGAATGCGTCTAGCTGCAGGAGGACGTCGTATATACGATCGGCACCAAAAGAGATACCTACCCCAGACATCCCATCAAGTCCAAAAATACTTGTGAGATTATCGTATCTCCCTCCTCCTGTAATGCTTCCAATGGCTACATCTTTGGCTTTTACCTCTAGAATGGCTCCCGTATAGTATCCTAATCCACGAGCCAAGGAGGGATCAAAAAGGATTTCCGTTGTAAGGTGCTGGAAGGCTAATCCCTCGAATATAAAGCTCAATTCTTCTACACCCTTACAGCCAATTTCGGAGGAAGCGAGTAGGGTAGCCAAGGCTTCTAGTCGCTCCCTGTTTTCTCCCTCAAGGTGGAGGAAGGGTTGGAGGCGTTGGATTGTATCGTCGGAGAATCCTTTGGCACGAAGCTCTTCCATTACCCCGTCAAGCCCGATTTTATCGCACTTATCCATAGCAATGGTAAGCTCTGTGAGCTGATCGGGAACGCCTACAACCTCTGCAATCCCTGCGAGGATCTTGCGGTTATTGAGATGCAAACGTGTCGCTATCCCTAGTCGTGAGAATACTTCGTTGATAATCAGGATCAATTCTATTTCGCACAAGAGAGAGTCTGTCCCTACCACGTCGGCATCGCATTGATAAAACTCCCTATAACGCCCCTTTTGAGGTCTGTCTGCTCTCCATACAGGCTGTATTTGAAAGCGTTTAAAAGGGAATGTTATCTCATTTCTATGCTGTACGACAAAGCGAGCAAAGGGCACTGTAAGATCATATCGAAGGCCTTTTTCGCTTAACTTATTAGCAATGTGAGGAAGGTTCTTTTCATCGAAATCCTGCTGAGTTACATCGCTCAAGAAGTCTCCGGAATTGAGTACTTTGAAGAGCAAACGATCCCCCTCTTCTCCATACTTCCCCATCAAGGTCGAAAGTAATTCGAGAGCAGGAGTCTCTATTTGTTTGTATCCATACAAGCGATACACGTCGCTGATGGTATTGAATATATAGTTGCGACGCTGCATCTCAAGAGAGCTAAAGTCGCGAGTCCCTTTTGGTATAGATGGTTTATTCATTTTAGTCTATGCTTAAAGTAGGCAATACGTTGATATATTGTAAGTGTAACAGCATATTCATTGCGTTCGTCTTCGGGATATCGGGTGCAGTAGGAGGGAGTCCACTCCGTAAGATCGAACTCCGGGAAATAGGTATCTGCCTCTGGGAATCCCTTTTCTACACGAGAAAAATAAATCTTATCTGCTAGGGGAAGGGCTGCAGCATATAGTTGCGCTCCTCCTATAATAAAGACCTCTTCTTCCCCGGCTACAGCCTCCAAAGCCGCTTGTAGAGTAGAGTAGCACTCAACCCCATCGGGCGGAACTAATGTAGAGGAGACAACGATATTACGTCTATTGGGTAGTGCCCCATTGGGGAGGGAATGGAAGGTGTTTTTTCCCATAATGATGGCATGCCCCGTTGTTGTTTCCTTGAATCGCTTAAGATCTCCGGGTAGATGCCACAAGAGATCGTTGTCCTTTCCAATGGCATTGTTGGCAGCCACGGCTACTATTATAGATAAAGTCATAAGAGCTTATACAGCGATGGGAGCTGCTATATGGGGGTGAGGGGTATAATCCAATAGTTTGAAGTCTTCGAATTTAAAGTCTTCTAGATTGCGCACTTCCGGGTTCAGCTGCATTGTTGGCAGAGTACGAGGAGAACGCGTTAGCTGTAGGGCCGTCTGTTCCATATGGTTGCAATACAGATGAGCGTCCCCAAGAGTGTGTACAAAAGTTCCCGGCTTAAGCCCTGTTACTTGGGCTACCATCATAAGGAGTAACGCATAAGAAGCAATATTGAAAGGAACGCCAAGGAATACATCCCCAGAGCGTTGATACAGCTGCAGACTCAGGCGACCATTGGCTACATAGAACTGCATTAGACAGTGACAAGGGGGTAGTGCCATCTGATCGATCTGAGCTACATTCCAAGCACTGACCATCAACCTTCTACTATCGGGAGAAGTACGAATATCTTCTACTACTCGAGCTATTTGGTCATAGACCTCCCCTTGATTGTAACTAGGCCAAGAGCGCCATTGCACTCCGTAGATGGGGCCTAGATTTCCCTCGGGATCCGCCCATTCGTCCCAGATAGAAACACCATGCTCTTGTAAGTAGGCAACGTTGGAATCTCCTCGCAGGAACCAAAGAAGCTCATATATAATGCTCTTGAGATGAAGCTTTTTTGTTGTAAGCAATGGGAATCCGTCTTCCAAATCGAACCGCATCTGGTGCCCAAAAATACTTTTGGTACCTGTGCCTGTACGATCGGAGCGCAAAGTCCCCTCATCCATAATCTTTTGGAGTAATTCTAGATACTGTCTCATAGTCAAACCAACAGCTAATAGGGCAAAGATACAAAAACCAGAACTATTACCGAGGAGCTTTCTTGTACAAGAAGATGGCGATTATAGCATAGATGGCATTGGGCATTTGGGCTGCTACAATAGGGGATAGGGCACCCGAAGCCGAGAAGCTGGAGGCTAGGGTAAGAAAAAGTATGTAGGTAAAGCTAAGAGCAATACCAATAGCGAGAGAAAGCCCCGTTCCTCCTTTGCGCTTTCGGGAGGAGAGCGAAACACCTATTATGGTGAGGATGAATGCAGCAGGAATAGCTGCATAACGTTTTTGCAACTCCACCTCTAGCAGATCCACATTCGTTGCCCCTCGAGATTTTAGTTCCCCGATGTATTGGTGGAGTACGGGGGTGGTGTAGGTCTCGGCATCCACGGCGGAGATAAGGAAGTCTTGGGGCTTTAGGTTAATCGTGGTATCAAGCTGAGTCCCACGTTCCAAAGTGTCCCTTTTTGCTCCATATCGGGTAATACTATAATCGTATAATCGCCAAGTATTAAGAGTGTCGTACTCTGCCGTTTGGGCGGTAAGTCTGCTCTTTATAGTATTGTGTTCAAACTTATCCAACATGAAGTTGTAGCCCGTTTTATTATCCGCACTATAGGAGTGGATGTAAGCGAATAGGCTGGGAGAGACCTGTATCTGCACGCTCTCCGCATAGGTTTGACGCTTATCCCTAAAGTATTTATTCTGAAAATCGTTGCGAACACGGCTCCCGGGAGGGATGACAAAACTGCTTAATAAGAACGTAAGGAGAGCAATAATTGCCGCTGAAAAGAGGTAAGGACGCAACAGCCTTTTGAAGCTCACTCCACTAGCCAATATGGCAATAATCTCGGTCTTCTCTGCCAGTTTAGAGGTAAAGAAAATAACCGACAAGAAAACAAAGAGAGGGCTAAACATATTTGCGTAGTAGGGTACGAAATTGAGGTAGTAATGGAAGACAATTTCGTACAGAGAGCACTCCGGATTGAGAAATTTGGAGATACGCTCATTGATGTCAAAGACTATGGCTACGGATAATATCAGCAAGATAGACGAGAAATAAGTCCCTAGGAAAAGCCGAATGATGTAACGATCTAATCGGAGAAACATCGGCTTAGAAGGGTTTAGTATTCCATGTCTTATATACCTCTTGACACTATCTATACGCATACCACTTGCAAATGTAAGAAACTCCCACTACACGATCTAATAGACGCTGTAGTGGGAGCTCTTAATCAATGTGTGTTGTCTCGCAAGGATTCGAACCTTGACAAACAGAACCAAAACCTGTTGTGCTACCATTACACCACGAGACAAAACCGTGAGCAACTCTTATCGAATTGCGAGCGCAAAGGTAGTAACTAATTCTCGATTGTGCAAGTACCTATAGGAGAAAAATCACAGATTAGTGATTATATGGAGCCTTTGATGATGAGTTGATCCATCGTCCGCTTGGGTACGTGATGCACTTTATCCTCTGTGCGATAGTAGCGAATATCCCCATCGGGAGTAGGGAGATCCTCTATAACAACCTCCTCAATAGGCTTGCCTAATGCTACTACAGTAATAGGAGTGTAACGATCTGTATCCAAGGACAATAGATCTGACATTTTTGCACTATCAAATGCCGCTAAAATACATCCTCCGTAGCCGGAAGAGCGTGCCATTAGCGTAAGAGCCTCCAGCTGAATACCTTCGTCAAAACGAGAAGAAGTTGAAATGGTACGATCTAATACCTGGATAACAAAAGCAACCGGACGTTCTTTTGGAGAGGGGCCTTGCCAATCCGGCAGGTATGCAGCCCAGTGGAGTAATGCAAAAACGGCATCTACTTGAGCTTTATCCGTTACAATCCTATACTTCAGAGGCTGGGCATTTTTTGCAGAAGCAGTGTAGCGTAGAGCCTCTATCCAAGATCTAATTTCTTCTTCTGAGAGCTGCACGGAAGAATCAAAGCGTCGGTAGCTTCGATTGCTCTCAAGTAATTCGAGCAGTTGCTTTTTCTCCATCATAATAGTTCTGTTTCTATTCTTTATATACTTACTATATAAGTTGTTAGGTTGCGGAGTATAGTTGAATTCTTAGTGGGCATTTCACCGTTTTGTAAAGTCTTAATCCACACCTCTTTAATGCAGGGTAGATTAAGTAAAGAAGCAAAGCCTTGTGGAGTAGCAAAGTTTTGCCCTTGAGCACAAGCAATCCATCAACCTTTATTATTTCAGCTGCAAACCGAACATAACATGTGTTATAGACAAATTGGGGACCATTATACCTGCAGAGCCCCGATAAGCTCTGATATGCTGGTCATCTGGTGACGCTCCATATAGGATTCTATCCCATCTGCAATCTTTTGTGTCACAGAGGGATCTACAAAATTGTAACACCCAACTTGGATTGCAGAAGCACCGGCAAGAAGGAATTCAATCGCATCCGAAGTAGAGGCAATTCCCCCCATACCTATGATGGGGATATGTACCTTCTTAGCCACCTGCCATACCATGCGTAGAGCTATTGGCTTAACGCAGGGACCCGATAGCCCCCCCGTTATTGTTGATAAAATAGGACGTCGTTTCTCTGCATCTATGGCCATCCCAAGTATTGTATTTATAAGGGAGATACTATCTGCTCCTGCATCCTCTACAGCCCCTGCAATCTCCGTAATATCAGTCACATTGGGAGATAGTTTTACCATTAGGTGTTTGGGGTAAACTGCCCGTACTGCACTTACAACCTCATAAGCACCTTTGGCTGTCACACCAAAAGCCATCCCGCCCTCTTTTACATTGGGACAGGAGATATTAAGCTCTATGGCCGGTATGTGATCCAAGGTGGCTATAAGGGCAGAAGTATTAACGTAGTCCTCTATATTAGAGCCACTTACATTCACCAATACTTGAGTGTCGTAATCCTTTATTTGAGGATAAATATGCTCTACAAAATAGTGCGCTCCCTTGTTTTGTAACCCTACAGCATTGAGCATCCCCGAAGGTGTCTCTGCCATCCTTGGATAGGGATTCCCCTCTCGAGGCGACCAAGTGGTACCTTTTACAACAATGCCTCCGAGTCTGTTTAGCTCCAAAAAATCACAATATTCCGTACCATAACCAAACGTTCCGGAGGCGGTCATTACAGGGTTTCTCAATACTAACCCCTTCCCAAGATCCGTAGTTGTATCTATTGTATTGCTCATGACCATAGTAATTCTTCCGTTCTAAAAACAGGACCCTCTGTACAAGTACATTTATGCCCTTCGGTTGTATTTTCCACACAGCAAAGGCAAGCACCGATCCCACAAGCCATTTTATTTTCGAGGGAAACTTCGCAAGGAATGGAATGCTGCTTTGCCCATCGAGCTACGCTTTTCATCATAGGGAGAGGACCACAAGTATATACGCTACTATATATAGGTGTAGCACATATACTGTGATCGGTTACTCGTCCTTTTTCTCCGAAAGAGGCATCTTCTGTAGTGCAATAGAGATTCCCTATATTTTTGAATTCGTCTTGCAGTACAAGAAGAGACTTCGTACGAGCTCCTAGCAAAAACGTAGGTTTGATACCCTCTTGCTGCAATTTTTTCCCGAGCATGAGTAGAGGGGCAATTCCTACTCCTCCTCCTATTAATAAAGGAGTCTCCCCAGAGAAATCACGGGAATAGGAGAATCCATGTCCCAGAGGAGCAATCAGATCGATAGTAGCTCCTGGAGCAAGGGTGCACCAATAGGACGACGCCAAACCCACTTTTTGTACAAGCAGCACGAGGCAATGTGTTTCGCTATCATAGTCACATATAGATATAGGACGTCGCAAAAATGCACCGCTTTCCTTGGCAAGCAATTGTGCAAATTGCCCCGGCATCATCTCTCCTTGATAGGTCTTTGGGAGCTGTAATTCTAGCTTATAGTAACTCTCATTGAGTGCACTATTGGATAGAATTATACTTTGTAAAATCTCTTTCTTCATTCACTGAGGTGTCATTCGTTTCTCTCAGCAAAGATACAGCCTACAAGTCAAATGAACCATTATTTGAGCACAAAGGTCTCAAAGCTTCCATCCGAATAAAAAACGCGAATTTCGGTAATGCTCCTTTTTTCTGCGGAACTTTGCTGCAGAAGGGTCTCGGAGACGACCTTACTGATCAATTCCTCCGATATTTCTCTAGATGGAGCTACTTTTTCTGCACTTTTTTCCCAGTCTTTTTGATTTGTATTTTGCTGAAATACAGAAGTATCAACACCTTCTCCAAAGCTGTTTTCGAGGAATAAACCCTCTCTATTTTGCGATATTTCTATTCGCTCCTCCCCCTGCCCGAGAATAATCCACGTAGGATTCCATTCCGGGAAGCCATTAGCGATTTTTAAGAGAGTGGACAAAGAGGGTTTGTTTCTATTCTCTAATGTTTGGGAAAATGTAGCAGGTGGGATTCCTGCTTGTTCTGCAAAAGTTTTTGCTGTCATGCCCAAAGACTCCATCATGTAGCGAAGCCTCTGAGTAATTTGGTCTATAATGGCAGGGATATTGTCCATAATTTCTAGTAATTCTGCGTTCTCATTCCCACGATGCAAATATACAAATGATTTTCCATTTCGTGGTTATGACTTTTATTTCCACGGAGGTGTTGCTTTTCTCATCTGCATTTGCAATTCTCATTCTATGAGTGTCCATATGTAGATTACACCCTATATTATTTCTCAATAAAAGCACTATTCTACTATTTATCAGTAGCATAAGATGATTTTATGCACTCTTATAGGCAGGATGGATAGAAACTGAGTGTATAAGCCTCAAAAGTCGACTATCAATTTTCATTGTACATTATTATTACTCTTATTTTCAGGGATTTAATTTCCATTTTCTGGCTTTTATATTATAGAAAACAAGGAGACTTCTCAATTGAAAGTTCGATGAGTTTTAGGAATAAATGAAGTCTTTCAACTATGACAATGAAGTGTTTTTGATGGAGATCATTATGGACTTACAGAATGCATTTTTCTATACGCAAATGAAAATACTCTAACTTTCTTCGTTTGAGAAACTGAAATGAAGAATACAAAATGAGTGATCGAATTTCCTCTCTTCCCTTTTGAAGGGTGAAAAAAGTGCCTGATTTTACTTTTTCGATATTTCTATCCTAATGAGTGGCGACACTAGAATATTGAAAAACTGAAGGGTCATATTATGTTCGGTTCAAAAGCTGCAAATCAAGGCTCTATACGAAAAAGATTTTTCTCCCAATCGGCTCCGCCCCCTCCCCCTCTCCATTGCCATGAAAAAGTGTATCATGGCACACATCTTGTATTTTAATCATAGGTAGAAAGTTTAATATTTAAGATCCCAGTAAAAGGACTGGCAAAACAATTATGGGAATAAAACCTGGACCGAAACGAATCGCAAAAAGTACTGGCAAACCTGATAGAAGGCAACGAGACAATAAAGAAACTCCTGGTAATACCTCCTCTCTCAAACCGCACAACCATAAAAAAGGTGATTAAGCGCGTTCTATGAGGAAATTACAACGCCCACTGAATATTGATTTCAGTGGGCGTTTTACTATGTTATTGCTGTATATTCGATGAAGAAATTTAGCCCTTTGAGGCTTTCACTCTTTTTCCGGACACTACCGAGGATTTTCTCTCAACCAACTCCCAGCCCTACCAACTCTCAATTGCCATGAAAAATTAAAAGCGGAAGATTTGAGTAGATGCTAGCCTAGAAAAGAAAATTATTCTGGGTAGGAACAAATCCCCTCCTGCCCTACTTCTTGTAGAAAATAGGGTTAAAAGGGAGACAAAACCACCGAAGAAATACTGTACAAATAGGCCTAAAAAAGGACCTCTTGACAGTATATCAGAGGTACTTTTACTTCAAAGAGGGAAAAAGTATCCCTTCTTCTATTTTGTGTTTGGGAGGTCTACGAGTGCGAGAAATTCATCTTCGGATAAAAGAGGAATACCCAGAGAGAGGGCTTTCTCTCGTTTGCTGGGGCCCATATCTTCTCCGGCTAAGATAAAAGATGTTTTCTGGGAAATAGAGGAGACTTTCTTCCCTCCTAACTGCTCTATAATCTGCGTATACTCGTCCCGAGTATGCTGACTAAAGGTTCCGCTTATCACAATAGATTTTCCCTCTAGAGGGCGCGAAATCGCCTCAGAATTGCCTTCCTCCACAGGGTTAGATAGGGTCACTCCAAACTCTTTGAGGGCTGCAACAATCTTCTGATTGCGCTCATCGGCAAAGAAAGAAACAATACTCTCAGCAATGCGTTCACCAATACCATCAATAGTTTGTAGCTCCTCTTGAGAGGCTTCCATTAGGGTTTCAATCGAATTGAAGGTGCGAGTTAGGATTTTTGCCACGTTTTCTCCCACATAGCGAATACCCAATCCAAACAAGATTGCGGGAAACGGACGCGACTTGGATTGCTCTATACTTCCCAGGAGATTCCCCGTAGCGCATTCTTTAAACCCATCAAGAGAGAGAATATCATCGGCTGTAAGGCGATACAAATCGCAGATGGATTTGACAAAACCGCAGCTGTAAAGGGCATCTATCGTCTCGGGACCGATGGTAATATCGGCAGCCTTTCGTTGCGTATAATGCTCTATGGAGCCCTTTATTTGCATAGGGCACCCTAGTTTATTCGGACAGAAATATCCGACTTCACCTTCAGCCTTTATAAGGGTTGTACCACAGTCCGGACAAGTCGAAGGGAAGACGATTGGCAGGGCATCAGACTGCCGAAGAGATTTGTCAACTCCTGCTATTTTAGGGATGATTTCACCCCCTTTTTCCACATATACATAGTCCTTTTGGTGCAAATCCAATGAGAGGATAAAGTCAGCATTATGCAGAGTGGCTCGGCGTACTACCGTGCCCGATATCAGTATGGGAGCAAGGTTTGCAACGGGGGTAATAATCCCCGTTCTTCCCACTTGATAGGAGACATCAATCAACTGAGTAGAGGCCCGCTCCGGTTGGTATTTATAGGCGATAGCCCAACGTGGACCTTTGGCCGTAAAACCGATTGTTTGCTGTAATGCAAGGGAATCCACTTTGAGGACAATTCCATCGGTGGCGAAAGGAAGGGATCGACGTGCTGTATCCCAATGGTCAATAAAAGCGTATATATCCTCTAGCGTAGAGCACTGAGCACTGTAGTCCGAGACTTTTATTCCCCAAGACTTTGCCAAACGAAGACGTTCTGCATGACTATCTATATCTAGCCCATCCACCAATAAATAATAGAAAAAAGCATCGAGTCTGCGCTCTGATACTACGCTGGTATCTAACTGTTTCAAGGTGCCTGAAGCGGCATTTCTCGGGTTGGCAAACGGATCCTTTCCCTCTGCCAATCGTTGGCTATTTATCCGCTCAAATTCGTTGTATGGGAGTAAAATCTCCCCTCTCACTTCTACTCTGGGGGGGATATTCTCCCCTAATAGCCGAAGGGGGATTGAGCGAATCGTGCGAATATTGTTTGTAACATCGTCACCCTCAATGCCGTCACCTCTAGTAATTGCTTGGCTAAGCTCCCCATTGAGATAGACGACAGCGATGGAAAGACCATCGAACTTGAGTTCGCAATCCAAGGTCAAAGAACCATTCCCCGAGTGCAAACGATGCCAAAACTCCCGTACCTCGTCATAATTGTAGGTATTAGATAACGAAAGCATGGGGACGGAATGCTGCACCGACACAAAACTGGAGCTCCGATCACTTCCTACTCGTTGGGTGGGAGAGGTAGGGGTAATAAGTTCGGGATGTTGTGCTTCCAGATCAATCAATTGTTGCATCAGACGATCGAATTCTACGTCAGAAATCAGAGGCGTAGAAAGCACATAATAGCGATAATTATGCTGTTCGATTTCGCTCCTTAGCTGCTCTATTCTCTCTTCTACTCTGGGCATAATTGATAGATAATTAGATCTTGATAGGCTCCATGTTGCCACTGCCATTGAGGTAAACGAGCTACCCTTTTATAGTGGCTTTGGTCAAAAAACATCATGGCTTTAGCATTGTCTCCCACTACTTCTGCGTACAATTGATGCAAGCGTAATAGGTCAAAAGAATAATGCTCTATGCACGACAACATCCGTCTTCCGTACCCTTGGTGTTGCCACGAAGGTAGTACGACGAGTCCCACGGCAACGCGTCTATGGAAGTGGTCGTAGTTGTAAAGCTCTACGTATCCTATGGGGGTGGGAGTTTCCTCTCCTGGGAACTTTACTTCTGCAATGAGCATGAGGGAGCCGTTTTCTAGGAGATGCGAATTGCCAACCTGAGCAAACTGCTGCGCCTGGTACCTTGCCAAAGGCTCGTATAGCGTGTTACTTTCGGCTAGCAATGGATCATTTTCCCAAGAGTGAAGCAACTGGGCATCCTCCGGCTCTACAAGGCGTAGAGCAAGTTCTTCGTCCCTCAAACAGTCTAATCTCATTGGCTTGCCTACTTAATGGATTCTACTCTCCTTTTGTCTGTTTTATCGGAAAGATTGTGTAAAATCACTCCTATCTCGTAAGGCTCTTGCAAGGGTAACTTCATCCGTATATTCAAGTTCATCCCCCATAGCAATTCCTCTTGAGAGCAAACTCACATGCACCCCTAGAGGGGCTAAACGTTTGTATATATAGAAGTTAGTAGTCTCCCCTTCCATGGTGGGGCTGATGGCTAAGATAACCTCTTTTATTTGCTCTCTAGGAACGCGCTCTACAAGAGACTCTATCTCTAAGTCTTGAGGGGCAATACCGTCGATGGGAGATATAACCCCTCCTAATACATGGTACAAGCCTTTGTACTGTGCAGTGCGTTCAATAGCCATAACATCGCGGATATTCTCCACTACACAGATGGTTTGCGTATCGCGAGAGGGGTCAGAACAGATAGGACAGCATGGGCTATCGCTTATGTTATGACACCTTTCGCAATAGATGATGTTCTCCCTCAATTCTATTATAGAAGAGCCTAATAAATTGGCAAAGCTCTCCGGTCGGCGCAAAATGTAAAGAGCCAACCGAAGAGCTGTTTTCCGCCCGACACCGGGCAATAATGATAGTTGGTCTACGGCTTTTTCGAGCCACTTAGACGGATATTTCGAAGTCATTTAATCGTCGAAAACATCTAAGTCGTTACCCTCTTTGTCGTAAAACTTATAGTCTAAGAATGCAATACTTTGGTCTTCTACCAACTTAAGTCCACGGGAATACTTCTTACGCCATCGAGAAAACTCAGATGGCGAGAAAATCTCATGTCTCTGTAGGTAAGCAGCAACATAGGGGTTTACATGCAAATTGCATTGTCTTACATTATGATTCTCTATGAGATCGGCCACCTTTTTTTCTATCTGCTCAACAAGGAGTATTGAGGCTTGCATTTTGCCCGTACCCATACAAGTAGGGCACGTTTCTTCGGTATGCTCGGTAGTTGCTTCGCGCACTCTTTGGCGCGTTATCTGCATGACACAGAACTTGCTAAGCGGGAGAATATTGTGTTTAGCTCGGTCTGTTTTCATAAGAGCCCTCATGTGATCGTATAACTGCTTACAATGCTGAGGGTCGTTCATATCGATAAAGTCTACAACAATGATTCCGCCCATGTCTCGCAATCGAAGTTGGCGTGCAAGTTCTTCTGCGGCAGAGAGATTCACATCCAGAGCTGTATCCTCTTGCGCATTCGACTTACGCGAGCGGTTTCCACTATTTACATCAACCACGTGCATTGCCTCCGTCTTTTCGATAATGAGGTATGCCCCACCCTTATAGGTAACGGTGCGCCCAAAGAGTGATTTTACTTGTCTGGTTACGTCGTAGTGATCAAAGATTGGCTTGCTATTGTCGTAGTACGATACTATGTCTGTGCTATCGGGAGCTATGGTTGAAATATAGTCCTTAATAGCCCCATACATATCCTTGTCGTTTATAGCAATCTCTGTGTAGGTAGCGGCACTAAAGGTATCCCTTAATAGACTTAGTGCCCTATTGGGTTCGGCACAAATGAGCGTAGGAGCTTTTGCTCGAGGGAGCTTCTTAACGCTATCGTTCCATCGATTGACCAAACGATTGAGCTCCGCATGTAGCTCTAGAGCCTTTTTTCCTATCGCCGAGGTCCGTATCACTACTGTAAATCCCTCCGGCTTAATACTCTGTATCAGGCTTTTAAGCCGCTTACCCTCTTCCTTTGAGGAGATTTTTTTCGATACAGAAACCTTGTTGCCAAAGGGGAATAACACCATGCTGCGCCCTGCAAGAGATAGCGTAGTGGATAGGCGAGCTCCTTTGGTCGAGATAGGCTCTTTTGTTACTTGTACCAATAGGGTTTGACCGGCAGATAAGACATTCTCTATCTTACCCTCGCGAGGAAGGGCAACACCCGGTGCTACCTTGGTAAGAGGGGGGAGATTACGGCCTTGAGCTATCATCTTTAGGTAATTTTCGGTAGCTCCAAACTCCATCCCCAAATCATAATAATGTAAGAAAGCATCCTGCCCAGACCCTATATCCACAAAAGCTGCATTCAGCCCAGGCATAATCTTCCGTACCTTCCCGAGGTAAATATCCCCCACGGCGCAAGAAGAGTTGCTCTTTTCTCGCTGAAATTCCACGAGTTTACGATCCTCAAGAAGAGCCATAGCCACTTCTTTGGGCCGTACATCAATGATTAATTGACTATCCACGTGTTTACTTTGTTTACTTGTGATATAATCTTTGGTAGTCTGCTACCAATCCTGGAGAGGGAGAAGGGATTTTATCTGCTTTGGGGCAATATCCCATCTTTTTCTCCTTAGGAAACAAAAACTCGGGCTCTCGTACTGTCTCCCCCATTATAACCACGCAAGAGGGATACTACCCACATTTAGGAGTTCCCTCTTACGAAGAGCCTGCAAAGGTTTCAGCACAAGCCCGAACCCTAAAACAGCCCAAAGGCTGTAGGGTTACTTCTTCTTATGACGATTCTTCTTCAAACGTTTTTTACGCTTGTGTGTTGCCATCTTGTGTCTTTTTCTCTTCTTACCACTTGGCATATTGTCTCCAAATTAAAGGGTGAAACTTACTTTGTTTATTGTTTTTGGTAGCTATCAACACTATGTTAATAGAGCCACTTTTGATTTATTTCTTGATCTCTGTCCCCCCTAGCATCTCAGAGAAAACTTTAGAAGGCTTGAAGCTGGGAACATTGTGCTTCGGGATAATAATGGCCTCCTTCTTTGAGATGTTGCGAGCTATCTTCTGAGCTCTCTCTCTAATAACAAAACTCCCAAACCCTCTGAGATAGATATTGTTGCCCTGAGCCATCTCATCCTTGACAACATCCATAAAAGTCTCTACGGTACGCAATACTTCGTCACGATCTAATCCTGTTCTCTTAGCTATCTGAGCCACAAGGTCTGCCTTTGTCATTACTATCTTAATTTATAATTATCTGATACTCTATACAGTTTCGGTGTACAAAGGTAGCAATTAATTCGCTTTGAAATACAGGCTTGTAGTATTTTCCTCTCACGGAGAAACGAAGCACAACTAAGAAACGGAGAAAATGCTGCTGCCCTAGACTTAAAAAAGTATAGGCCTAGAGCAATATTTTTCTTGGCTGGAAACAGAAAATTTCTCAGGTAGAAACCGAGCGTATTCTTAGGCTAAATATTCTTTGATACTACCCTAGTTTTCTGATGGCTTTGCCTTAGTCCTAATGCTCCGGCTGGGGGTAAAGAATCTCTTCTAGAATAATTAGATCTATCGGGTTAGGCTCCAGAAGATGCCTCTTACTGCCCCCCTTCTCTAAAGCTCTAGAATCTTTTTCGCCAACTATTCGTGCTAATCACTTATAAATTGGTAACTTTGGGGCGAAAACGAAATCTGCTCGCCATTTAACCTTTGCTCAGAGGCTAAATGGGTGCGGTTGGAGTTTGTTATTTAGGCAACAGATAACATATAATATAATGACAGGAACCATGAAGAAGGCTATTACACTAGCCGAGCTCACCGCCAAGTTTCACGACGGTATGTCTGTGATGATGGGCGGATTCTTGGGGAATGGAACCCCGGAACGAATTGTAGACGCCCTCGTAGAGAGTGGCGTTAAGGATCTCACACTCATTACCAACGACACCTCCTATCCCGAAATGGGTTGCGGTCGTCTCATTGCCAATCATCAGGTGAAGAAGCTCATTGTATCACATATTGGTACAAATCCTCTAACAGGAGAGCAACTTAATGATGGCTCACTAGAAATTGAGTTTAGCCCTCAAGGCACTCTAGCTGAACGCATCCGCTGCGGAGGCTCTGGGCTTGGTGGTGCACTCACTTCTACAGGTTTGGGCACTGTTATTGCCGAAGGTAAAGAGTTGGTAAAGGTTGATGGAAAAGAGTATCTACTTGAGAAGCCCATCCGTGCTGAGTTTGCTTTTCTCAAAGGCTCTATTGGCGATGAAAAGGGTAACCTCGTGTATAAAGGGACTTCGCAAAACTTCCAACCTCTCATGGCAATGGCTGCAGATACCGTTGTAGTAGAGATTGAAGAGTTGGTGCCGGTAGGAGCTATAGAGCCCCATGCTGTGCATACCCCCAGTATCTTTGTAGATCATATCGTAGTAGATAAATAACCCATTATTAATAGGAGTGTAAACTATACTAATACAATAAGTTTATGAGTAATCCAAAATCTATGATTCGTCTGCGTATGTCTCAAGCAGATGCACACTATGGTGGCAATCTTGTAGATGGCGCACGTATGCTGCAGCTCTTTGGTGATGTGGCAACAGAGCTTCTCATTATCCAAGATGGTGACGAAGGTCTCTTTTGTGCCTATGACAACGTGGAGTTTCTAAACCCCGTATATGCAGGAGACTACATCGAAGCTGTAGGGGAAATAACCCATGTGGGTAATTCTTCTCGTAAGATGACGTTTGAGGCCCGCAAGGTAATTAAGCCTCGTCCTGACATTAGCGACTCTGCAGCCGACGTATTGGCAGAACCCATTGTAGTATGTCGTGCTACAGGTACATGCGTGGTACCCGTTAAATGCCAACGTAACAAATAAGGTATAGTTCGGTATGGAAAAACTCATTATTACAGCTGCCATTTGTGGAGCAGAGGTAACCAAGGAACAAAATCCCGCGGTACCCTATACTGTAGAAGAGATTGTACGTGAGGCCAAAAGCGCCTACGATGCCGGTGCTGCCGTTGTACATATCCACGTACGCGAAGATGATGGAACGCCTACTCAGAGCCGTGATCGCTTCAAAGTATGTATGGATGCTGTGCGCGAGGCTTGTCCTGATGTTATTCTTATTCCCTCTACCGGAGGGGCTGTAGGGATGACTGCAGAGGAGCGTTTGCAACCCACAGAACTATTCCCCGAAATGGCAACGTTGGATTGTGGTACATGTAACTTTGGAGACGAGGTCTTCGAAAACACCATGCCCATGATGCGCGCCTTTGGGAAGAGAATGCTCGAAAACAATATCAAACCCGAATACGAATGCTTTGAAATGGGGCACTTGGATACCATCTTACGCATGGCTGCCAAGGGCGAAGTTCCTGGAGATCCTATGCAATTCAACTTCGTATTGGGCGTTCCGGGCTGTACTCCTGCAACGGTAGAAAATCTTGTGTGGCTGGTTAATCGCATCCCCGCAGGTTCTACTTGGACTGCCACAGGTATTGGCCGTAGTGCCTTTACATTGGCCGCTCCCACCATCGTAATGGGGGGAAATGTTCGTGTTGGTTTTGAAGACAATCTGAATATTTCTCGCAGAGTGCTTGCTCGCTCTAATGGAGAGTTGGTAGAAAAAGTGGTACGTATATCTCGTGAATTAGGTCGTGAGATCGCCTCACCTGCAGAAGCTCGTGCCATCCTCTCTCTTCGTCCTCTCAAGTAATTATTCATCATTAAAACGATTAATTCAATATAATTCGCTCTATGCAAAAAAAAGGCAACAAATACGGTACGCACCGCGTACTCGATCCTCAAGGCGTACTTCCACAGCCTGCCAACAAGATTGACAACAACATGGATGAGATCTACGACAACGAGATTCTCATTGATGTACAAACCTTGAATATTGACTCTGCTAGCTTTACACAGATCCACGAGCAAGCCGGCGGCGATAAGGCAAAAATCGCAGAAATCATGCTCGGCATCGTAGAAAAGCAAGGTAAACACCGCAACCCTGTAACAGGTTCTGGTGGTATGCTCCTCGGGACTGTTGAGAAGATTGGTGATGCTCTCAAAGGCAAAATCGATCTCAAAGAAGGAGATAAGATTGCTACTCTTGTTTCCCTTTCTCTTACTCCTCTTCGCATTGATAAGATCAAGGAAATTCGCCCTGATGTAGACCAAGTGGACATTGATGGTAAGGCTATTCTTTTCGAAAGCGGTATCTATGCTAAGATCCCTACAGACCTTCCCGAAAAGCTAGCTCTCTCTGCTCTCGACGTGGCTGGTGCTCCTGCTCAAACAGCTAAACTTGTAAAGCCCGGCGATACAGTATTGATCATTGGTGCCGGTGGTAAGAGCGGTATGCTCTGCTGCTACGAAGCCATGAAGCGTGCCGGTGTTACAGGTAAGGTAATCGGTCTCTGCCACTCTCAAAAGAGCGCAGATCGTCTCAAAGCTCTCGGCTTCTGCCACACTGTATTTACAGCAGATGCTACTCAACCCGTACCTGTAATGGAAAAAATCTCTGAGCTAACAGGTGGCCAAATGTGCGATGTTACCATCAATAATGTAAACATCCCCGATACAGAGATGACAAGTATCCTCTGCACCAAAAACGATGGTGTAGTATACTTCTTCTCTATGGCAACCAGCTTTACCAAGGCTGCTCTTGGTGCAGAAGGTGTTGGTAGCGACGTTACGATGATTGTAGGTAATGGCTATACAAAGGGTCATGCCGAAATCACGCTACAAGAACTCAGAGAAAACGAAGCTCTCCGTAAGATCTTTACCGATCTATACGCATAATTTGACCTAGAGAGATAGATGTAGGGCATCTCCTAGAGAGGGGAGGTTCTACATCTATTTCCAAAGCAATCACGCTCTTTTTTGGGGTGGGTTCTCCCCCTCATTTGCTCATCTGTTTACCTCCGCTGCCCGGCTCACAATTAAGGTACTGAGGTCGACTCCGAGAGTTACTCCCTACTAGGGAGGGTTCGTGTTTGTTTCTTTCCTCCTTTAAGGCAACCTCAGATATTATCTCAAGAATATCTCCGAAATGAACGAAAGTAGAAGAAAATACTATTTCCCTGACGTAACCGATGAACAGTGGAATGACTGGCATTGGCAGGTGAAGAATCGGATTGAGACACTCGATGATCTCAAAAAGTATGTTACTCTCACCCCTGAAGAAGAGGAGGGAGTACGGGAGTCTCTCAAGAGCCTCCGTATGGCTATCACACCCTATTACCTTAGCTTAATAGATCCCAACGACCCTAACGACCCCGTACGTAAGCAGTCTGTACCTACGGCCAACGAGCTAATCATTAGCGAAGAAGACCAGCTTGACCCTCTAAGTGAGGATGAAGACTCTCCTACTCCGGGGCTTACACACCGCTATCCCGATCGTGTACTGTTCTTAATTACAGACATGTGCTCAATGTACTGTCGCCATTGTACACGTCGTCGGTTTGCGGGACAAAAAGATGCGGCATCACCTCGTGAGCGAATTGATAAGGCTATAGAATATATCGAACGTACCCCCGAAGTACGAGACGTGCTACTATCGGGAGGAGATGCCTTGATGGTTAGCGACTCTATGATTGAGTATATCTTGCAGCGTTTGCGTGCCATCGATCATGTGGAAATTATCCGCTTTGGCTCTCGTACTCCCGTAGTTTTGCCACAGCGTATCACTCCTGAGCTAGTGGAAATCCTCAAGAAGTATCATCCCATTTGGCTCAACACACATTTCAATCACCCCAATGAAATTACGGCAGAGTCGAAGGCTGCTTGCGAACGACTAGCCAATGCCGGAGTACCCCTTGGTAACCAAACGGTATTGCTCCGAGGGATTAACGACTGCACCTACGTAATGAAGAAGTTGGTACATGAATTGGTAAAGATTCGTGTACGCCCCTACTACATCTATGTATGTGACTTGTCTCGTGGTATTGGTCACTTCCGTACTCCCGTATCTAAGGGTATTGAGATCATAGAAAACCTTCGTGGGCACACCTCCGGATACGCTGTTCCTACTTTCGTGGTAGACGCTCCCGGTGGTGGAGGGAAGATCCCCGTTATGCCCAATTATATCGTATCTCAGGCTCCCAATCGGGTTGTTCTTCGCAATTACGAAGGGGTACTTACCACCTATACAGAGCCTGCTCATTACGAAGAAGAATGCCATTGTCCCGAGTGCGAAAAGCAACGCAAGGATGGTGTGGCAGCTCTGCTTGCCGGGCAACAGCTTGCCATCGAGCCTAGTAAATTGGCTCGTAAAGAACGCAACCGCAAGCGTCAAGAAGGTAAATAATCACGTTTCTCTCTCCATCAATGCCCTTTATATCAGGCCTTACTCAGCTGCGTAGTCTTTCCATCGTAGGAATGGCAAAAAACACAGGAAAGACGGAATGTCTTAACTATGTTTTGCGTCGTTTGTGGGAAGAGTATCCCCAAGTAAGTTTAGCATTGACCTCTATTGGTATTGATGGGGAGCGTCGGGATCAAGTAACTCAAACCGATAAACCCGAGATTTGTCTACACCCCGGCACTCTCTTTGTTACGGCCGAAAAGTTCTATCGTAATAAGTTGGTAGCAGCAGAGGTTGTAGGGATAGATGAGCAATATACCACCTCTCTTGGTCGAGCCATCTATGCAAAGTCTAAGGGAACGGGCAAAGTATTGATTGCAGGACCAGCCTCAACAGGAGGTTTGAAACACATCATAAGGAAGATGCGAGATAGGGACATTGATCTAACCATTATCGATGGAGCCCTCTCTCGTATCAGCCTAGCCGCTCCATCTGTGTCAGAAGGAATGATTCTAGCAACAGGAGCAGCTTATAGTGTACAACCGGAAGAGTTAATCCGCAAAACACACCATCTCTATCGGCTTATACAACTGCCGGAGTTTCCGTCAAGAGCTATTGCAGAGAGCCTTGCAGATGCAGAGAGAGGGATGTTTGTGATTGATGCAGAAGGGAATGTTTTTGAGACGGGATTTATTTCTGCCCTGTCGGATCGAATCTGGCAGGATGTGGAATGGCTGCAACGGGGGAATACCCTTTTCGTTGCAGGCGTAGTCTCAGACCTTCTCTTGGAGAAACTCAGAATGATAGATAGCCATCGAATGCTCGTAGTACGAGACTTTACTCGTCTGTTCGCTTCGCCTCTTGCCATAGATAAGTATCTCTCTTCGGGAAAGGAATTGCGGGTGCTCTATGGCACTAAGCTCATGGCTGTTACCTTTAATCCCTTAGCTCCCTCCGGTTATCGTCTTGATTCTGAAAAAATGTGCACACGCTTGCAAGAGTCGTTAGGTGTACCTGTATATGATGTATGTCGGTTATGAAAGTATTGCGGAATAGTATAGAGTCTATTGCGGGTCTTCGCTTTGTCGTGAACTCGCTTGAGCTAGCTTCCTCCCCCGGTAGGCAGGCTCTTCTAGAGACTTCTTGGACTTCGAGTAAAGAGAATATACTGCAACGCCTCGAAAAAGTAACGCGCTTCTATAAGTATTTAGAGGACGAACAGTGTAACAAGGGGTTGCAAGAGTTACACCTTTTACTACAAGATGTTCGCAATATAGCCGGCTCTATTGCATTGCTAAAAGAGCGTCATAGCAGTTGTAGCGATGTAGATTTCTATGAGCTTAAGTGCCTTGCACTGGTCGCAGCCAAAGTGAGTCGCTTAGCAGAGATGCATTCTCTTCAATTGGAAGATATGCCCTCGTTAGAAGCTCCTCTCTCTATCCTCGATATCGATGGAGAGCGTCTTCCCTCTTTCTTCGTTTCTGATGGGTATAGTGCCTCTTTAGCACAACTACGAAAGGAAATAGAGAGAGCTAAAACGGACGAAGAGCGAGACCGGCTGGCTATGGCCGCAGCACAGGAAGAGGATCGGGTGCGTCGCCGCCTGACGAAAGAACTAGCCCCCTTTGCCGATGACTTTAGTCGCGTACTTGGAGCTCTGGCAATGGACGATCTTTTGCTGGCCAAGGCTCGCTGGGCTTATGAGCATCACTACTGCTGCCCTACCCCTTTATCGGCAGATTCAGAGACCGATTTTTATGATCTAATTCACCCGGAAGTCGCTGAAAAACTGACTGAACGTGGGGAGCACTTCCAGCCCGTATCCATTCGCTTTGGCGCGCATCCGACCCTTATAACAGGAGCCAACATGGCAGGAAAGAGTGTATTGCTTTCTGCTATTACATTGGCACAAGCTCTCATGCAATACGGCTTTTATGTACCGGCAAGGGAAGCTAAGATTGCTGTTGTAGATGACATCATCAGTTCTATAGGAGACGGCCAAAACTTTAACGAAGGACTCTCCTCTTTTGGTGCCGAAGTATTGCGTCTCAACAACATTGTACAAGCTATTAAGGCTGGCAGTATCCTCTTGGTTCCGATAGATGAACCTGCCCGCACTACGAATCCGGACGAAGGTTGTGCCCTCGTGGACGCCCTCGTGAGGCTATTTGCAAAGTACAATGTACGCTCCGTTATCACCACACACTATAGCGGTATATCAGCACCTTGTTGCAGATATAGAGTGCGTGGATTTATAGAAGAGAGGTTGCAACTCCCTCTCGAAGTAAATAAGCTAAACAAATACATTGATTACTCCCTAATCAAAGACTCCTCAGATACAGCCCCACACGAGGCTGTACGTATTGCTGAGATTTTGGGTATTGATAAAGAGTTGCTCCAGTACTGTAAAGAAAAATTGAACTTATAGAGAATGAATAAGAGTAAAGTAGGGATAGACTTCTCTAAAGTAGAACGCGCCCGTCATACAGCTCGCGAGATTGCCAATGAGGTACAAGAGTTTGTAGATAGGTATACTACGGTGGCAGTAGAACGTACGCTCTGCCGCTTTATCGGCGTCGACGATGTTGATGCCAATGGAGTTCCCCTCCCAAATGTTGTTGTAAACCATCTTCACGAGAATAAACTTCTATCGGATGGGGCTCTGTTTTATATAGCCAATGCCATGGCAGCAACGGGGAAAAATCCTCAACAAGTGGCAGAAGGTGTAGCAGAGGGAACTATAGATCTAAAACGCTATCCATCGCTTGATAAAGAAGGGGTAGCCAATACCTTAGAACCCTATATCCTAGGAGGGATAAAGAAAATAGCCGCTAAGCGAGCTCGCCGTGAAGGGTATCTTCGTACCATAGGTGAGGGACCTCAGCCTTACTTATACGTGATCGTAGCTACAGGCAACATCTACGAAGACGTAGTACAGGCTCAGGCTGCTGCTCGCCAGGGTGCCGATATTATTGCGGTTATCCGCACCACGGGACAAAGTTTGCTCGACTATGTACCCTATGGAGCGACCACAGAAGGTTTTGGAGGTACGTTTGCTACTCAAGAAAACTTCCGCATCATGCGCAAGGCTTTGGATGAAGTGGGAGAAGAAGTTGGACGTTATATCCGCCTCTGTAACTACTGCTCCGGGCTTTGTATGCCCGAAATCGCCATCATGGGAGCATTCGAAGGCCTTGACGTTATGCTCAACGATGCTCTCTATGGTATCCTATTCCGAGACATCAACATGCAACGTACTCTTGTGGATCAGTACATGAGTCGCGTTATCAATGGCTTTGCCGGAGTTATCATCAACACCGGAGAAGACAATTACCTCACTACGGCGGATGCCGTGGAAGAAGCCCATACCGTACTTGCCTCCGACCTAATCAATGAGCAATTTGCTCTAAAAGCAGGTCTACCAGAGGAACAAATGGGGCTTGGGCATGCCTTTGAGATGGATCCTATGCTAGAGAATGGCTTCCTCTACGAGCTTGCTCAAGCTCAGATGACAAGGGAGATATTCCCCAAGGCTCCGCTCAAATATATGCCTCCTACAAAGTTTATGACAGGGAATATATTCCGTGGCCACATACAAGACGCTCTCTTCAATATGATTGGGATTTGGACACATCAAGGTCTTCAACTCCTTGGGATGCCTACAGAGGCTATCCATACCCCATTCATGAGCGACCGCTACCTCTCTATCGAAAACGCCCGTTATATTTTCAACAACATGCGTTCGATTGGCGATGATGTAGAATTTAAGGAAGGGGGAATCATGCAAACCCGCGCACGTTTGGTCCTAGACAAAACAATTAACCTCCTAGACGAAATCAATCAACAGGGTATCTTTACCGCCCTTTCTAAGGGTACATTCGCTGATGTAAAGCGTCCTATTGATGGAGGAAAAGGGTTGGATGGTGTTGCTCCTAAGGGAGATCATTACTACAATCCAACGATTGAACTGATGAAAAACTTTAGAATAGAGGGTAAGCTATGAGTGGTGGATTATATTCGATGGAGGAAAAGGACTTTGACCGCACGCTAGACTTAGCGAAGGTAAAGCCCTATGGAGATACAATGAACGATGGTAAGATACAGTTGAGTTTTACTCTTCCTGTACCCATCGGAGCAGAAGCAGAAGAGGCGGCAAAGCTACTACTCAAAGAAATGGGTTTGCAAAACCCCATGGTAGTTTTCTCTAAGGAACTTACCAATGGATTTACCTTCTTCAACTGCTATGGCAACTGTAGTCACACGGTAGACTACTCCAATATTTATGTTCCTAAAGTAGAAACTACCACTTGGGATATGGGCGAGACGGATGATTTTATCCGTACGAATATAGGTCGTCCTATCCGCATTATAGGAGCGAGTACAGGTACCGATGCTCACACTGTGGGGATTGATGCCATTATGAACATGAAGGGATTTGCCGGCCATTATGGCCTCGAGCGATACGACATGATCGAGGCTCTCAATCTCGGAAGCCAGGTGCCCAACGAAGAGTTTATCAGCAAGGCTCTTGATTACAAAGCCGATGCTCTACTCGTATCACAAACCGTAACACAAAAAGATGTACATATCAAAAACCTTACAGAACTCGTAGAACTTCTCGAAGCAGAAGGTCTGAGAGATAAGGTTATATTGGCTTGTGGCGGTCCACGTATTACGCATGAGCTTGCCAAAGAACTCGGGTATGATGCAGGTTTTGGTGCTAATACTTTTGCCGACGATGTGGCATCCTATATAGCACAGGAGCTCCACCGCCGTATGGAAGAAGGGTTAGTGGAAAAGTAAATCTCAACAAGACAAAAAGAAGAATCAATTAAAAGCATATAGCCATGGACAAGAATGAAATAAGAGAGACTATTGCACGACGTGTAGCTCTCGAACTGAAAGATGGAGATGTGGTTAACCTCGGTATAGGTCTGCCAACAATGGTTCCCAATTACCTTAAAGCCGATGTTGAGGTAATGCTCCAGAGTGAAAATGGGATGATCGGCATGGGACCTGCTCCCAAAGAGGGAGAAGAGTCTGCAGAGTGGACCAACGCCGGAGGCGGTTTTATTACACCGGTGCCGGGGGCCGCTACATTCGATAGTGCAACTTCGTTTGGAATTATCCGTGGTGGGCATGTGGATGTAAGTATTTTGGGAGCTCTCGAGGTGGATGAAAACGGAGACCTCGCAAACTGGATTATTCCTGGCAAAAAAGCACCGGGTATGGGGGGAGCAATGGACCTCCTCGTAGGTACTCGTAAAGTAATTCTTGCCATGGAGCATACCGCCAAAGGGGCCCCAAAGATTCTCAAAAAATGCCGTCTCCCTCTTACGGCACAGGGACAAGTAGATTTGATTATCACAGAAATGTGTGTGATTGAGGTACGCAAAGGTGAGGGATTGGTAGTAACGGAGCTTAATGAGCACTTTACTCGTGAGGAAGTTATTGCAGCTACAGAAGCTTCTATTATCTTTGCGGAAGATTTGCGCCCAATGCGCCAATGAGAAGAGAGACTATTATTAAGAATCAAATAAATCACTATGGATTTTTCACAAACTCCACAAGAGCAACTGTTCTTGCAGATGATCACTGCTTTTGCAGAGAAGGAAGTAAAACCCTTAGCTGCAGAGATTGATGAACAAGAACGCTTCCCCATCGAAACGGTTAAGAAGATGGCGAAGTTGGGTATTATGGGGATCCCCATTCCTACTCAATATGGCGGTGCCGGTGCAACCAATCAAATGTACTCTATGGCTGTAGAGGAACTAAGCCGCGTATGTGCTACCACAGGGGTAGTCGTATCGGCTCACACTTCTTTGTGTTGTGCTCCTATCCTTGAGCATGGTACTGAGGAGCAAAAAATGAAGTATCTACCCAAGCTTGCCTCTGGTGAGTGGATTGGTGCGTTTGGTCTCACAGAGCCCAATGCCGGAACAGATGCCTCTGCTCAACAAACCTTTGCCGTAGATAATGGAGATCACTGGGTACTCAATGGTACTAAGATCTTTATTACCAATGCTGAGTACGCACACGTGTACATCATCTTTGCAATGACCGATAAGAGCCAAGGTAATCATGGTATTTCTGCATTTATTGTAGAAAAGGATATGCCCGGCTTTAGCATTGGTAAGAAAGAGCTTAAGCTCGGTATCCGTGGATCTGCTACGTGTGAGCTTATTATGGAGAACTGCATTGTTCCCAAAGAAAACCTCCTCGGCAAAATCGGCGGTGGCTTCAAGATTGCCATGAAGACTCTCGATGGTGGTCGTGTTGGTATCGCATCTCAAGCTGTAGGGATTGCCCGCGGTGCTATGGACGAAACTGTTAAGTACACGAAGGAGCGTAAGCAGTTTGGTCGCAGCATTGCCAAATTCCAAAACACACAATTCCAGCTTGCAGATCTACAAACTCGCATCGAATGTGCTCAGCTTCTCATCCGTCGTGCCTCTTGGCTCAAGGATGCCCAACTCCCCTACTCTGTAGCTGCAGCCGAAGCAAAGCTCTTCTGTGCAGAGACAGCAATGGAGGTAACAACCAAGGCTGTACAGTTCCATGGCGGTTATGGCTATACTCGCGAATATCCTGTTGAACGTATGATGCGCGATGCCAAGATTACAGAGATTTACGAAGGAACCAGCGAAGTTCAACGCATGGTTATTTCTGCAAACCTATTAAAATAAGAAGGAGGACTATAGATGTTGAAAATAGTTGTTTGTATCAAACAAGTTCCCGATACAACTGAGATTAAGCTCGATCCCGTAAAAGGAACGCTCATCCGTGATGGGGTACCTAGCATTATGAACCCCGATGATAAGGGTGCGCTAGAGCAAGCCCTTCTCTTCAAAGACAAGTTTGGTGCTGAGGTAACCTGTATTACCATGGGACCTCCTCAAGCAAAGGAAATCATCCGCGAAGCTTTCGCTATGGGTGTAGACAAGGGATACCTTGTAACAGACCGTCGTTTTGGTGGTGCTGATACCCTCGCAACAAGCTACACCCTCTCTCAAGCTCTTCGTACTCTTGAGTATGATATTATCTTGGCTGGTCGTCAGGCTATCGACGGGGATACGGCACAAGTTGGTCCTCAGATCGCTGAGCAACTCGACCTCCCACAGGTTACTTATGTTGAGAATGTTGAGTTCGATGGTAAGGATCTATTGACCGTTCGTCGCAATGTAGAAGAAGGTCACGAAGTACTCGAAGTAAAGCTTCCTTGTATGCTTACTTTCCTTGCTTCTGCCTACGAACCTCGCTACATGAACGTACGTGGTATCATGGAAGCCTTCGACAAAGAAATTGTTGAATTGAATGCAGATAGCTTCCCTGTAGATCCCGAACGTTTAGGTCTTAAGGGATCTCCTACGAGCGTTAAGAAGTCATTTACCAAGGGAGCTAAGGCTATGGGGACTCTCCACGATGAGATCACTCCGGAAGAGGCTGCCGATATTATTATCGAAAAACTCAAAGAGAAATTCATTATCTAATGCATACTATGGACAAGGAACAATATAAAGGAATTCAAGTCTTTGCGGAGCAACGTGAAGGTGTAGTTCAGAACGTTGCATTCGAGCTAATCGGTAAGGCACGTGAATTGGCAGACTCTATTGGAGAAAAGGTTACAGCTGTTCTTCTCGGACAGAATGTAGCAAACCTCAGCCAAGAGCTCATTGCTGCCGGTGCAGACCGTGTACTCCTTGTTGAGCACGACCTCCTCAAAGACTATGTGACAGAGCAATACGCACAAGCTATTACTCACATTCTCAATACATACAAACCTGAGATATTCCTCTTAGGAGCTACAACTATAGGTCGTGACCTTGGTCCCCGCCTCTCTGCACGTATGCACACCGGTCTTACAGCAGACTGTACCTCCCTTGAGATCAATGAAGATCGCAATCTTCTCATGACTCGTCCCGCCTTTGGTGGTAACCTCATGGCTACGATTATCTGTAAAGAACATCGTCCTCAGATGTCTACAGTACGTCCCGGCGTGATGCGTAGAAAGGAAAGCGACCTCTCTCGTAAGGGCGAAGTAGAAAAGGTTGTAGTACCTTTTGACGAATCGAAGTGCCGCGTTCGCTTGGTACGTAAGGAGCGTGAAGAAAAGAACCTCATTGATATTACAGAAGCACACGTTCTCGTATCAGGAGGTCGTGGTGTTGGTACCAATGATGGTTTCGAAAAGCTCACCGCTCTTGCAGCAACCCTCGGAGCAGAAGTTTCTTCTTCTCGTGCAATGGTTGACGCAGGCATTATGTCACACGATCGTCAGGTAGGTCAGACGGGTAAGACTGTTCGTCCTAATCTCTATCTCGCATTGGGTATTTCCGGAGCTATTCAGCACCTTGCAGGTATGGAAGAGTCTGAATACATTATCGCCATCAATAAGGATAAGTTTGCTCCTATCTTCCAAGTTGCAGACCTTGGTCTCGTAGGCGATCTCCACAAGATTGTACCCATTCTGAACGAAAAGCTGAAAGTAGAACTTGCTAAGTCGGGTCGCTAACCCCTCTTAAAAAGATTTGCTATGAGTACTTCGTACACTACAATTCGTCTCGATTGTAAAGGTGCTATAGCAACGCTTACAATCGACCGACCAGAAAGCCTCAATGCGCTCTCTCGTAAAGTATTGGAGGAGCTAGAACAGGCTTTGCACGAAGTCGCTAGTAATACGGAAATCCGCGTCCTTCTCCTCACCGGAGAGGGGCGCGCTTTTGTTGCCGGAGCCGACATTGCCGAGATGCGTTCGCTATCTCCTTCCGAAGCTAAAGACTTTGGAGCGTTGGGTAGTCGAGTATTTCGCACGATCGAATTAATGCCTATGCCGGTTATTGCAGCCGTCAACGGATTTTGTTTGGGAGGTGGGTGTGAAATGGCTCTTAGTGCAGATATCCGTATTGCTTCGTCTAAGGCAAAGTTTGGACAGCCTGAGGTTGGCTTGGGTATTACGCCCGGCTTTAGTGGCACTCAGCGATTGCCTCGTACAATTGGTGTAGGGAAAGCAAAAGAATTGATCTATACGGGTCGTGTTATCAGAGCAGACGAAGCTCTTGCCATAGGCTTGGTCAACCAGGTTGTGGAGCCAGAGGAGCTTATAAATACGGCTCTTGAGCTCGCCCAAGAGATTGCATCCCAATCGCCCAATGCGGTGCGCCTATCCAAAGAGGCTATCAATAGAGGCTTACAAAGCGACATTGACACAGGCATTGCAGCAGAGAATACGCTCTTTGGTCTTGCCTTTGCACATCCCAATCAACAAGAGGGGATGTCCGCATTCTTGGAGAAGCGTAAACCTCAATTCTAAATCAAAAGGATGAACATTCTCCCCTCCTGGGAGGTTGTATTCAAAATTAATACTACAGATAAGATGAAAATAGCAGTTATCGGTAACGGTACCATGGGTGCAGGCATTGTACAATGCGCAGCTCAGCACAATATGGATATCGTAATGAAAGGACGCAGCAAGGAGTCTCTTGATAAGGCAATGCTCAAGCTAAAAAAGAACTTTGCACGTCTCGTAGAAAAGGGTAAGATTACAGAAGAACAATCTGCTCAGTACTATGCCCATATTAAGGCTACACAAGACTTTGCAGATATAGCCGACGCCGATCTCGTTATCGAAGCTCTCTCCGAGGATATGGAGGTAAAAAAGGCAACGCTTCGCAATCTTGATGGTATCATCAAACCAGAAGCTATCTTTGCTACCAACACGTCTTCTCTGAGTATTACAGAACTAGCCTCGGTAACGAATCGTCCTGCAAAGGTGATTGGTATGCACTTCTTCAATCCTGTACCTCAGATGAAGTTGGTAGAAGTGATCAGCGGACAATGTACATGTCCCGAGGTGCTCGCTGTGGTTCTTGACCTTTGCACACAACTCGAAAAGACCGCAGTGCGTGTGAGCGAAGCTCCCGGGTTCGTTGTAAATAGGATTCTTATCCCCATGATTAACGAAGCTATCGGTGAACTTGCTGATGACGTAGCTACTGCAGAAGAGATTGATGCCGCTATGAAACTTGGTGCCAATCACCCCATGGGTCCTCTCGAATTGGGAGACTTTATCGGGCTTGATGTTTGCCTTGCCATTATGGAAGTGCTTCATAATGAGTATGGCGACGATAAGTATCGCCCCCATCCTCTCTTGCGCAAGAAGGTACGCGCCGGTCAGCTCGGACGTAAAACGGGATATGGCATCTACGATTATTCTAAATAAGATCGCCACCGTTTAAGATCGTTCTAAGCTAAACAATATAGTAGGGTTGAATGCACCATGGGGTGTATTCAACCCTATTCTTTTTCTATTCATTTGCCTTTGAGAGGTACTTCGAGGCTCCCTTTTGGAGAAGACGTCAGAGGATGTCAGCACTCTTCCTTCTCTTTACCTAGAAATACTAGTATCCATAAAGATTCCATTTCTGCCAAAAATCTTTTCCCTCTTGCCTGAAAACGAACCCGATTTCACCCAAAAGGAGGGGACACTTTCAGCTAAAAAGAGCCCCAATTCTACCTGAGAAAGATTTCTATTTTAGCTAAATACTAGAAGAGTACTACTCTAACCTTTTCTCTGTACATGAAATAAAACCTTTAATCGCACATATTCCCTTTTCCTTATTACAGGAGAAAGAGATACAAGACCTAGTCTATTTTGTATCTTTGTAATAACTATTCAGAAGACCATTTGAGTAGGAAATAATTGACTCCTCTCCCAATAGTCCCCTCTATGATTTTGCCCCCTCCTGCACAAGCTATTTCCCCTCATCCCGGTATTTCTCCGGCAAAAGAAGTCCTCATCTTTATCTTGAGCCTCCTTTTGGGGTTTGGGCTGTTTGGTGCTATTTACACCCTGCTTTCTCCCCTATTATCTCACTCGATATTTGGTATTGCCATTACGCAAAATATCGTTGTTTTTTGGGGGGCAGCATCGCTCTATGCCTATTTTGTATTCCGCAAAAAGGCTCCCAAAGCATTGGGGATAACAGCTCCACAACCTATTATACAAGGCAAAAGCAGATGGTACGAAGGAGGATTTATATTGGGAATAACACTCCTTGTTTGGGGAATATCAGCGCTGTTGCAATATGCCGCGGGAGAAGCTATCGAAGCACTACCCAAAGAGGTAGGGGCATGGATAACCCAATACGAAGAAAAAAGTAGATCCATGCTAGAGATGCTGCAGGGTGATGGCTCTGTAGAAAGTCGCTTGAAACAGATCCTTATCATCGGTATGCTAACGGGCGTTTGCGAAGAGATTTTGCTGAGAGGGGCTTTACAACCTCTGCTTATTCGCCTAACTCATAGCCCCATTGTCGGCATCCTCTTGACAGCTATCATCTTTAGCTTATTACATCAGTCAGTCCTTAATTTTCTTCCCATTATGGTACTAGCCCTTTGGTTGGGATGTCTTCGTTACTATTCCGGCTCCATTGTTTGGGGGGTACTTATCCATATACTCAACAATAGCTTGGCTCTCTTTTAATCGCTTATCATGATGCAATCTCAAGAAGACTCTTTTCTTTCTCTCCTTGCCTCTCGCTGTATCAATCAATATGGGGCTGAGCTTCATCAATGTTGTTTTGTCTTTCCTTCGCAACGTGCCGATACATTCTTCCGCTATGAGTTAAGCAAACGCCTGACCCAGCCCTCCTTTTCTCCACAGATTATTACAGTAGAGAGCCTTACTGAGAAACTATCCGGACTCAAATCAGCACAACGTACCCAACAAGTTTGCCTTCTCTATCGCGAGATTGTAACCCTAAGAGAAGAACTCGGATTTCCCCTTGATGAGAAAAGCAACCCTCATCTCCCCTTTGATCATGCTGAGAAGCTTTTGTCGGACTTCAACGATATAGACAACTACCTCGTAGAGCCAGAGGAGATTTTCCACAACTTAAAGGCTCTAGATGATCTTACCTCCCTCGATTATATAAGCCCGGAGCAAAAAGAAGCAATCGAAATCTTTTTTGGGTACCTAAGCAAAGTTAATAGCGATAAGAAAGAACGCCTTGAGGAGCTATTCTCGGCAATGACCACCGAGATGCAACTTCTCTATCATCGTTTTCGTGCCACCCTTGAGAGTTTAGGATTAGGGTATAGTGGGATGCTTGCCCGCCGTGCTGCAGAACTAAGCGAAGAGACTTTTGACAGGAATCTACAAAAGCTTCTCTCCCCATCTGTTAGGCATATTATTGTTGCAGGATTGTATCACCTATCAACAGCCGAACGCGAGATACTAAAACGCCTGAAACGCACCAATAACCACTACACCACCTCATTTTATTGGGAGGAGGTGAAGCTTGCGAATCATACCACCCCCTCCGACTGGAGCTTTCTGATCGGAAAAACGATGCAAGAGAGTAAGCAAGAACTAGGAGGCGAGTGGCTAAGTACCCAAGAGAAAGGGGTGCCCAAGATAGATATTGTACAGATCCCTTCGGATATAGGGCGGAGTAAGTTAGTGCCTACTCTACTCCAAGAACTCATAGACGATGCTCCACGTGCTGTAGAAGATTTGCAATGTGCCATTGTACTCCCCGAGGTTAATACGCTACTTCCATTGCTTGATGCTCTACAAGGGATTTCCCATCCCATCAACATAACCATGGGGTATCCCCTCCATCTCTCCTCGGTGGCGGTATGGCTCCATAGATATATCGAGCTGCAGCAGTTTACCCGATGGAGTGAAAAAGGGGAACTTCTTCCACTTGACGCTCTTGAGCATCTCATCAAGCATCCGCTAAGCAACCTTTTGGTAAGTAGTGAGGAACTATCTCCGCTCAATGAGGCTCTTCGATATAACTATTACTATATCAGCTATCAGAAGATATGCACTCTTTACCCTCAAGGCCTTCCCGAGCCACTTCGCCTTCTGATTGAACCCATATCGGAGAAGTCAGCCCTAATCCAAAGGCTTATAGCTCTACTCGACCGGCTTGCCTCCCTGCTGCACCAAGAAGATAATGATACTGAAGAGGGGGACTCAAAGGGAGGCTCCGAGCACGTTCACTACATCCGAGTGCTTGAGATAGAGTTTATCAAAAAACTAAGAGACCTTGTTATACAAGTGGGTAACCTGCTCCCTTTGATGGGAGATACCGCAGAACGCACCATTCTATACCGTCTTCTCTTTAAGTTGGTAGAAGAGGAGACCCTCCCTTTCGAGGGAGAACCGTTGGAGGGGTTGCAGATTATGGGATTCTTAGAGAGCCGGCTCATTAACTTCGACTATCTCATTATCCCCGAGAGCAACGAGGGGTCACTTCCTCATAAACGCCCTATCAACAGAGGATATATCCCGTACAACGTGCGCTTGGGATACGATATGCCTACCTATCGCTCCGATGATTATACGGAGGCTTATTACTTCTATCGACTTGTAAGCCGTGCCCGTAGGGTTTTCTTTGTTGTAGATAGTAGAAGTGAAAAAGAGCCCTCTCGTTTCTTGGCACAGCTACGCTACCTCTTCCATCTCACACCCCAAGAGCATACCGTAAAGGTATCTATGCTGGCGACTCAAACGCCCAAGATTGTCATCCCTAAGGATGAAGCGGCAATGGCAGTTCTTAGGGAATACACTACGAGCAATACGGACGACGTAAAGAAAGCTCTCTCGGCTAGTAGTCTCTCCACTTATGCCCTATGTCCTCTGCAATTTTACTACAAATACATACGACAGATTCCTGAGATAGAAGAACGCACAGATCTACTCTCCCCGGGGGACTTTGGTACTGTTATACACGATGTAATGCAGCACCTGTATGAGCCCTATGAGGGTAAGTTGCTTTCTTCTCAAGACTATGAGTGGTTGATCGATCCGCATACCTCTCTGCCGAGAATCAGTACAATAGTAAACTCCTACTATGCCCAAAATGTACTGCATCAAAATAGTACTCCCAAAGGAATTGAGGGGATGCACCAAATGTACATTAGGATGATAATGGAGGAGATTTACGCTGTCTTGAAGTTTGATGCGCAGTACATCCGAAAGGGGCATCAACTCGCCTATGTGGCCTCCGAGCAGCGAATTGATATGATAGAGCCTCTCCCAGAACTGGGGATTGATGTACGCTTCAAGGGCTTCATAGATAGGTTAGATGAGGTAGATGGTCTCTTGCGCATTGTGGACTATAAAACAGGATCGGACTCCCAAACTTTTAAGGATTGGAATCAACTCTACTTCGCCCAAGAGAAACCTCAGCACCGCAAAGCGATTGCCCAAATCTTTCTTTATTCGGAGGCCGTTCTCCGCTTGGTGGAAAACGGAAGGGCTCGGCAAGAGGGGCTAAATTGGCTACAACCTAGGCACAATCGGGTGCAACCCTCTCTGTACCAACTAAAGGGGATATGTAGCAATAAGGAGAGTTACAACCCCCTGATAAGGTTCAATCAAACAGAGATAGTGGACTATGCAACCTCGGAGATACGTGATTCTTATTGCCACGAGCTGCACGAAGTTCTTCTCCGTCTCTTCTCTCCGGATGTACCCTTTGCTCAAACAGAAGATGAAGAGGCCTGCCGTTATTGCGCTTTTAAGGCTATTTGTGCCCGCTAATGTATCTCTAATAGCTCATAAAGTGCTTACTTTGCATAGCCGATAAGCGTATCGGACCTATTATTTTGAGATAGAAAAGACAATACATATATATGGCAACAAAACAAAATCTTTTTGCAGACTTCTCTCCTACCTCGGCAGAAGAGTGGAAAGCAAAAATTACTGCTGACCTCAAAGGTGCCCCCTACGATAAAAAACTCGTATGGCGCACCAAGGAAGGCTTTGACGTACAACCGTTTTACCGCCGTGAGGACCTCAATGGATTGCTCACCCCAATGGTTGCTCCCGGCGAGTACCCCTATGTGCGTTCTACCAGACTTAACAACGAATGGTACACACGGCAAGAGATTCAGGCCTCTTCGCCAGAAGAAGCAAATCGTATAGCTCTTGATTTGCTCTTCAAAGGCGTAGATGCACCCTCATTTACCCTTGCCACCTCATGGATTACCCAAGAGGGGCTCTCTGCACTCCTAAAAGATATAGAACCAACAGCTATCGAATTAAACCTTAGCTGCTGCGTATCTCAAGCCGCTCGCTTGGCTCGTGAGCTTACTCTATACTTCCAAGGTAGAGGGATCGATCCAGCCCAAGTCATTGGCTCCATTAACTACAATCCATTCAAGAGAGAGCTTGTACGTGGAAAGCGCAATCCCGATTGGCGCGCCGAGGCTCGATACGTTGTTGAAGCAGCTCAAGCTCTCAAAGGGATGCAAGTGCTACAAGTAGATGCCTATATGCTCGCTAATGCAGGGGCATACATAACTCAAGAACTTGGCTATGCCCTAGCCTGGGGAGCAGAGATGCTTTCTGCTCAAATAGAGGATGGCTATACTGTAGAGGAGGCAACAAAACGTATTAAGTTCAATTTTGGCATCAGTTCTAATTACTTCATGGAGATTGCCAAATTCCGAGCAGCACGTTGGCTTTGGGCGGAGATTGTAACAGCTCATGGCGAAGAGTATCGCGAGGTGGCAAAAATCAATCAACATGCCATTACTTCGCAATGGAACATGACTCTCTACGATAGCTACGTGAACCTACTTCGTACACAAACAGAGGCCATGTCAGCAGCCCTTGGCGGTGTAGACTCCATCACGGTACTTCCCTTTGATACTCCTTATGGCTCGAGTGACGACTTCTCCATGCGCATCGCTCGCAATCAGCAACTTCTACTCAAAGAAGAAAGTCACTTCGACAAGGTTATAGACCCCTCTGCCGGCTCTTATTATATCGAAACTCTAACCTCAAACATTGCCCATAAAGCATGGGAGTTGTTCCTCTCTATTGAGCAGGAGGGCGGTTTTGCTGGAGCTGTGCGAGAAGGCAAGGTACAAGAGAAGATCAATGCAACCAATCGCACTCGACACGAAGCGGTGGCACAACGCAAAGAGTCTCTACTCGGTACTAACGAATTCCCCAACTTTGGAGAGACAGTACACGACAAGCTCCCTCAGACAAAGGCGCATCACCACTCTTGTGGTGTAGACCACTCTAAGGAAGAGGATGTACTCGCCTTGGACTTCAGCCGTGGAGCTTCGGACTTTGAGGCTTTACGCCTCAGTACAGAGCAGGCCACTAAGCAACCCGTGGTTTTCATGCTTACGATTGGCAATCTTGCCATGCGCCTTGCTCGTGCCCAATTTGCAGGTAACTTCTTCGCTTGTGCCGGATATAAATTGATTGATAACCTAGGGTTCGACTCTATCCAAGAGGGGGTAGACGAAGCATTTAGCAAGGGAGCTGATATCATAGTACTCTGCTCTAGCGACGATGAGTATGCCACCTATGCTCCGGAAGCCTATCAAGCTATCGGGGGAAAATGCCCCATGGTAGTGGCAGGGAATCCGGCTTGTCGCCCCGAGCTGGAGGCTCTGGGAATTGAGCATTACATCCATGTGAAGAGCGACGTTTTGGCTACGCTCGCCAGTTTCAATCAGCATTTTGGCATCTAAATCCGTAGAGTAATTATTATGTACACAAGACCCAATTACGCAGCTATCGACATAGATAAGCAGGGCTTTACTACGACCCCTACGGTACAAAGTATGCCCTCTATAGAAGACGAGGCTTGGCTCACTCCTGAGCAAATCCACGTTAAGAAAGTATATACCCACGAGGATATAAAAGACCTAGAGCACCTCGATTTTGTATCGGGTATTCCTCCCTATTTGAGAGGTCCTTACAGTGCTATGTATCCTCTCCGCGCCTGGACGATCCGACAATACGCCGGATTCTCTACGGCAGAAGAGTCCAATGCTTTCTACCGACGCAACCTTGCTTCGGGGCAAAAAGGGCTCTCCGTTGCCTTTGACCTTCCGACGCACCGTGGATACGATGCAGACCACCCCCGAGTAGTGGGAGACGTTGGTAAGGCGGGTGTTTCTATCTGCTCCCTAGAGGATATGAAGATCCTTTTCGATGGGATCCCTTTATCTAAAATGTCCGTTTCGATGACGATGAACGGAGCTGTTCTTCCCATCCTTGCCTTCTACATCAATGCCGGTCTAGAGCAAGGGGCTAAGTTGGAAGAGATGGCAGGTACCATCCAAAATGACATCCTCAAGGAGTTCATGGTGCGTAACACATACATCTATCCTCCCGAGTTCTCAATGCATATCATTGCGGATATATTTGAGTACACTTCGCAAAAGATGCCCAAGTTCAACTCTATATCCATCTCAGGCTATCATATGCAAGAGGCTGGGGCTACGGCAGATATCGAAATGGCTTACACCCTTTGTGATGGGATCGAGTACCTCCGTGCCGGGATTAACGCAGGGATAGAAGTAGATAAGTTTGCTCCTCGTCTCTCTTTCTTCTGGGCTATCGGAGTAAATCACTTTATGGAGATTGCCAAGATGCGTGCCGCACGTATGCTTTGGGCAAAGATTGTCAAAGGTTTTGGGGCTACCAATCCCAAGAGTTTGGCTCTTCGTACACATAGTCAGACGTCGGGATGGTCGCTTACAGAGCAAGACCCCTTCAACAATGTAGGACGCACTTGTATCGAAGCCATGGCAGCTGCTCTCGGGCATACTCAGTCTCTGCATACGAATGCGTTGGACGAAGCTATTGCCCTCCCTACGGACTTTTCGGCTCGTATTGCTCGTAATACTCAAATCTACATTCAGCAAGAAACCATGATCTGCAAGGAGATAGATCCTTGGGGCGGTTCCTACTATGTAGAGATGCTTACCCACCAGCTTGCAGAGCGTGCTTGGCAACATATCCAGGAGGTAGAGGCTATGGGAGGGATGGCCAAAGCCATCGAAACAGGGCTTCCCAAGATGCGTATTGAGGAGGCTGCTGCTCGCACCCAAGCTCGCATTGACTCTCATCGCCAGATTATTGTGGGTGTAAATAAGTATCGATTGGAGAAAGAAGCTCCTATCGATATCCTTGAGATTGATAATACAGCCGTGCGAGAGCAACAGATTGCTCGCCTTAAGGATTTGCGTAGCCACCGCGACGAAAAAGCCGTACAAGAGGCTCTTGCTGCTATTACTCAAGCTGTCAAAACAAAAGAAGGCAACCTACTAGAACTTGCCGTAAAGGCAGCATCTTTACACGCTTCTTTGGGAGAAATCTCAGATGCATGTGAGGCAGTAGTAGGTCGCTATAAAGCTGTAGTTAGAACGATTTCCGGAGTGTATTCAAAAGAAACTGGTGAAGATAAAGACTTCGCCTATGCTACTAAGTTAGCAAAAGAATTTGCCCAACGTAATGGGAGACAACCACGCATTATGATTGCAAAAATGGGGCAAGATGGTCACGATCGTGGAGCCAAAGTGGTAGCAACGGGATATGCCGATGTTGGGTTCGACGTAGATATGGGACCTCTTTTCCAGACCCCGGAAGAATCGGCTCGTCAGGCTGTAGAGAATGACGTAAACATACTTGGGGTTAGCTCTCTTGCTGCCGGGCATAAAACTCTTATCCCTCAGGTTATCGCAGAACTAGAACGCCTTGGGCGCCCCGATATTATCGTAACGGCCGGAGGTGTTATCCCCGCTCAAGACTACGATTTCCTCTATCAAGCGGGAGTTGCTGCGATATTCGGGCCGGGTACTCCCGTTGCCTATTCTGCAGCAAAATGCCTCGAGTTACTCCTCGAAGAGGGGGATAACAAGTAGACTCTAGCCCTTCTTTCCCTTTAGGTATCAATCGGAAGTCTCTTTTCGGTTGATACCTTTTTTGTCAATACTGCTCCAAGAGACGAAAGCGAGCCCCATACATTTATCCTTATCACTTGCGACAAGGTACTCGGATATTGGGTAGGTCTTAGTACTTTTGTAGCCAAAGCAGAACTATATGATACGCATCGACATTATAACGGTACTCCCGGAGATGATAGAGCCTCTCATAGGGTATTCTATACTAGGCAGAGCGCAGCGAGAGGGCTTTGCCAAGATTGTTTTGCACAATCTTCGGGACTACTCTACTGACAAATGGCACCGAGTAGATGACTATCCTTTTGGAGGAGAGGCTGGAATGGTGATGAAAATAGAACCCGTTGTCAATGCCATAGAGAGCCTACAAAAAGAGCGTACCTACGATGAAGTTATCTATACATCGCCCGATGGGGAACGCTTCAGTCAAGGTATGGCAAACGATCTAAGCCTTAGAGAAAACCTCCTTATTTTATGTGGGCACTACAAGGGTATCGACCATCGCATACGTGAGCATTTCATCACCCGAGAGATATCTGTTGGGGACTATGTACTCACGGGAGGCGAACTCCCTGCTGCTCTTATGACCGATGCTATCGTGCGTCTTTTACCGGGCGTATTGGGGGATGCAGAGAGTGCTCTGAGTGATACATTTCAAGATGATCTACTAGCCCCCCCCATATACACACGCCCTGCCGAATTTAGAGGTTGGCGCGTACCCGATATTCTACTAAGTGGGCACGAAGCCAAAATCAATGCCTGGCGAGAGAGCCAAGCGCTAGAGCGCACAAAAAGGCTTCGCCTCGACCTCCTCGAGAAGTACAATAAAAAACCATAGCACTACGATAATTATGTCACAGCTAACCGAACAAATCGTGGCTCGTTACCTCCTTGAGGTCGAAGCCGTAAAGTTACGTCCTAATGAGCCTTTTACTTGGGCGTCAGGCTGGAAGAGCCCTATCTACTGCGATAATCGTCGCACCCTATCTTACCCTTCTGCACGCGATTATATCAAGATGTCCATGGCTAAGGCTATTGCCGATCGCTATCCTCAAACGGAAGTAATAGCCGGAGTAGCTACAGGAGCTATCTCTTGGGGAGCTCTAGTGGCAGATGCTTTACACCTTCCTTTTGTATATGTACGCTCTCAAGCTAAAGACCACGGAATGCAAAATTTGATTGAGGGTTATCTCCCCGAGCAGAGCAAAGTGCTTGTGGTAGAAGACCTTATTTCTACCGGAGGAAGTAGCCTCAAAGCGGTAGAGGCTCTGCGTGTGGCAGGGGCTGATGTATTGGCTCTCTATGCCGTGTATACACATGGCTTTGCCGTGGCCGAAGAGCTGTTTGCCAAAGCAAAAGTGCCCATGCATACACTGAGCAACTATGGTGCTGTACTCACCGAAGCTGAGCAGATTGGGTATATCACACCCGATCTCAAACCTCTACTCGATGAGTGGCGCAAAGATCCTGCGCATTGGCGTCAATAGTTTTTTGGAGGAATAATAATTCGTTTTATGTCCGACTTCAAAAGTAAGAAGGTTGGCATTGATGCCCCTTGTGAGGCTGTCTTTGCCAAACTTTCTAATCTAGAAAATCTTCGTTCGCTTGCTCCGCTTGCAGAAAGCAAGGGGATTGAAATAAAGAATATCACCTCCGATAGTTGTTCGCTCTGTGTGCCCAAAGTTGGGGATATTGCCCTATCTGTAGAGAAGCGTGTACTCCATTCGCTCATTCGTCTCGTAGGGCAGACAGTCCTTACCTCCTCTCTTAGTATTGAGATACAGCTCTCTTCGGAAGAGGTGTCTAGCACAGGGTTGGTCCTTTTGTTGGATGCCGATATCCCTTTCTTTGCTCGCATGATGGTAGAAAAACCTCTCAAGGACGGGTTAGACAAAGTGGCAGAAATGCTCACTAAGGTGCAGTACACTTAGTAGTCAATACTCTAGATCATGGTGCATCCCAAGTCTCTTTACCTGTGGATTACCCTTCTACTCCTGCCTTCGTGTGGTGTAGATGTGCGTTCCACTGTGCCCGATGCACCGGTGTACTACGAGATAGACTTTGCCTCGTCGGAGGCAATTCCTTTGCGACAACCATCCGGTTACCTTCGTATCGAAGAGCGCACCATAGAGAATAGTGCCATAGGTTTTGGGGGACTGCTCGTTGTCCATAGTATGCTTGAGAATGGAGTTTACTATGCCTACGACCTTGCATGTCCGCACGAGGTAAGTGCAGATGTACGTCTTTTTGTGAATGATCAATTGGAAGCCGAGTGCCCCCAATGCCACAGTACCTATAGTATACTCTACGGGGGAGGTGGGCCTACAGGGGGACCAACAAAAGCTCCTCTTAGAAATTATGCCACTCAGCGTACCTCACGTGGTCTCCTTGTTTACAATCGCTATTAGTCCTCTGTTTACATGATCCGTCTGTACCGAGTCCATCTTCCATTTCATCGGATAAGGCTATTATTTGCCCTTATCTTCTTGAGTATTTTCACGAGCAAAGCTCTCTTGGCTCAGTCTGATTATGCAATTGGTACAGCAAAAGATTTTGGCGATATAGAGCTTATCAACCGAGGAGAAACCCTCCGAGGATTTCGTCTGCATCCCTACACGGGAGCTCCCTATCAGAGCAATATCGATACCATGGCTCTTGATTACTATAGACGAAAGATGGTAGAGGGGAAAGGACTTGCCATGGGATACACCGGCAATCTAATTAGCCCTCGCCACTTCAAAACATTCTTTGATAGACAACCCGACTATGCCGCTTTTAGCTTTGGATCGGCTTATCAAGGAATCCTTTACCACCCCGACAACCTACTCTTCTACAATACCAAGTCGCCCTATACCAACATGCTCTATCAGCGCAATGGTACCGCAGAGCAGAGAGAGGAAGAGCTTGATATGACCATGGCGGTGAACCTTGGGAAGGCGTTCAATTTTGGAGGAGACTTCAACTATTCTTATTCCAGGGGTCAATACATTGCCAACCACTCTAGTGGGGTGAGTTATCGGCTTTTTGCCAGTATCCTACTCCCTAGATATGAATTATTTACCTCGGCTGGTAATAATTATATCAAGCAAAACGAAAACGGAGGCTTGGCAAAAGATGGCTATATAGACTCCCCACAAGAGTACGGATCCGGGCGTACAAATATTAGCTCTATTGAGATGCCTGTTAAGTACTCTTCGGGCGTTGGCAATGCCATGTGGGTGGGACATATCATGTTGGCTCACCGCTATAACTTAGGCTCTCTTCGGGACTTCCGTAGGGGCAGCACCCTCCCTAATGGCACAATTACGGAGCGAGATACAGCTCTTTTTGTTCCTGTTGGTAGCATCGGGCATCGCTTTTCGTACGACCGTGGGGTACGTCTTTTTATCGCACAGAGAGCCAGTTCGCTACCCTCTGTTTATGGGCAAACATATAATCATCTGTGGCGGAAACCCGGAGCAACTCAAGATACCCTCTCTTTTCATCCGCTGGACTCCACTCGCATGGTTCAGTTTGCCAATACTTTTTCTTTATCCCTTCGCGAAGGATTTCGCCCCTGGGTAAAGATGGGGCTTACAGGCTATGCTCGACTCGAAAACCGTGCGTTTTATGTACAAGACTCAATTCCTGGGAAACAAGAAACCAAAGAGTTTGCCACCTATATAGGAGGACGAGTTGAGCGGCACAATGGTACCGGATTGAACTTTGACGCAGGAGGGGAAATTGCCGTCCTGGGTGCGGATATTGGCTCTATGCGCTTCTCCGGTAATGTATCATCCCAATTTTCGCTTTGGGGAGTACCAATTGGTATTGAGGCTGATGCCCGCTTTCATTTCCTCCGAGTACCCCACCTATGGCGTCATCACCATGGATCCTATGTGTGGTGGGATAATGAATTTGGTTTTACAAAACAACTCGTAGTGGGCGGGAAGCTCTCCGCACCTCAGTGGGGTACCGAGTTATCACTGCACTCGGCTACACTTGCCAATACGATCTATTTTGATACAACACGCCGCGCCCAGCAATATGCCCCTCCCATCGAAATACTCGAGGGGAGACTAAAGCATCAGTATCATTGGGGTATTTTGGGGTGGCAAGCTGAGGTCGCCTATCAGCTGTCGAGCAACCAAGAAGTAATGCCTTTGCCTACCCTTGCGGCCTATGGGTCGCTTTATCTAGACTTCTATACGGCACGCGTTATGCGCACACAGTTGGGGATTGATTGCCACTATCACACTCAGTACTACGCCCCTTACTACGAACCTGCGGTGCAGCAATTTATCAATCAGCAAGAAGTAAAGATTGGGAACTTCCCTTTGCTTAATCTCTTTGCCAACTTCAAACTAAGAAGGGTGCGCTTTTTTGTGATGCTCTACAATGCCGGAGAGATGCTGATTCAACCCTCTAAACGCTGGTCTTTGGCTCACTATCCCGTCAATTCAATGACTCTCCGCTTGGGTATCAATTTCGATTTCAACAACTAACGGAGCCTGCCATCTCGCAAGAATGCCCTATCTTTGTTGCAAAGAAAAAAGGAACAAATAAGAATCTCCTACCAATAGATGTACCGACTCGTAAGCCATCTTGATAAGCTGCTTGCTCTGCACGATTGTGTAATCATACCTTCGCTAGGGGCTATTATCAAAGAGTATGTACCAGCTCACTACAGTGATGCAGAGTACATGGTATATCCTATGGAAGAGTGTTTCCATTTCAATGGGGAGCTTCGCGAGCGTGACGGACTTCTTGATGATTTGTATGCGAAGAGCTACCACGTAAGTATGCGCCGAGCACGCAATTTGGTAGATACTGACGTGGAAGAACTTCGTCGCGATATGATTCGTCTTGGGGGGATCTCGATAGGTCATGTAGGGCGTCTTATGATTGGGGCGGATGGGAAAATGGATTTCCAACCCGAGCATAATCGTCTCCCTCTTGGGTATGGCGAAGCTTATGGGCTTAGCACCTATACCCTACCTCGTTTAAGTGAAAAGACCCTTACTTCCCTCGCGATAGAGGAGGCAAAGCCCCCTGTAGAGGAGTTGGATGCCACCACAGAAAAAGCAGATCCCTTGCAACAAAAGTCGGATGCTAAGTACCTACACTTTCGTGTTTCGCGCCGCGTTGTGGGTTGGGCTGCCGCCGCTGCTGTGCTCCTTGTCTGCCTACTCCCGGTAACCACCCACCCCGTACAAGAATACTTTAGTGCGAGCTTTGTTCCCACAGAGACGCAACAAACATCCATTTTGCCGGGAGAAAAAACTTTGCAACAGGGTAAAAATTCTACAGAAACTACCTGCAAAGAAGAAAATTCTCAGGCAGAATCCGAAGAATTATCACCCAGTTCTCTAGGGGATTATTACGTGATAATTGGCTCTTTTCGGACAGAAGCCAAGGTAAATGAATACCTAGAGGCTCATAGAGATAGTGCCTTTGCGGCCTCCATGGGAGCCGTAAAAAAAGGAAAGAATCGCCTGATCTACGCCAAACGCTTCGCTTCAAGCGACGAGGCAGAGAGCTATCTCGCCACCCTTCGCAAGTCCGGAACGGAATACTCCGAGGCTTGGTTGCTCCACTATTGTGAGTAATCTCTACTCTCCTACTTATCTCCTCCAGAGGCGTGGTGCCCCAAAATATCGTTGATGAAGTAAAAGCCTTGGCAAAAAGCCTTGGCTTTGTTGCTTTAGGGATTGCAAGGGCTCACCCCATTCCTCAAGAGGTACGCGATAGCTATATATCCAGCCTGCAAGAGCAGGGCGTTGGGGATATGGGATACCTAGAGCGCAACCTAGAAGTACGATTCGACCCGGACAAACTTGTATCGGGAGCCCGCAGCATCGTTGTAGGAGCCTTTAACTACTTCCCAGAAAAAACACAACGCACCGATGCTCCCCAAATTGCCTACTATGCCTATGGAAAAGACTACCATCGTGTAGTAAAAGACAAGCTATTTACTCTACTCAAGTACTTACAAGAGCGAATCGAAACTCCCTTTTCTTCGCGTGTTTTTGTGGACTCGGCTCCTCTGATGGAACGCTATTGGGCGGTACAATCCGGGGTAGGAAAGGTGGGGCGTAATGGACTTCTCATAGTCCCTCATTTCGGTTCGTTTTGCTTTTTGGGAGAGATTGTAACCACTCTAGAACTGCCGGCAGACATTCCCAACGAAGGCTCTCCCTGTGGTCGCTGTATGCGCTGTGTAGAGCATTGCCCTGCCCAAGCAATTAGCAAAGATGGTCGCTTCTCTCCAACTCGTTGCCTTAGCTATCAAACCATTGAATACCACGGGAGCCTCGAACCCAAAGTAATAGCGCAACTCGGAGAGCGTATATATGGCTGCGATGCCTGCCAATTGGTATGCCCTCACAATCGCTTTGCTTATCCACATCAAGAGGGACTATTGAAACCCGTTCCCGACCTTCTGGAGATGACAAGTGAGGACTGGAAAAATCTGGATAACGAGACGTTTGAACAACTTTTTGAACACTCTGCCGTCCAACGTGTCGGGTTTGATGGTCTCCGTCGCAATATCAATTCGTTACTCCCCTCTGAACCTACTCAAAGTGAAAAGTGAGTAGAATCATGCGGGGGGTAGCGCTTCTCAATGCCTGAGTAAATCGAAAGCGAGCATCATCTGCTATATCGGGTCGCTCGTGCTGTATCACGTCTCCTAAGCCATAGGATAGAGACAACTCAGGGCAAAGTTTGAAGAAGGGAAGGTAGATATCACAGCCCACCCCCACCTTAAGACCATATTCTACAGGCTTGAAATGAACGGCATCCCCTCGCTTCTGCCCGATTTGCAATGCGGCATAACCTCCGGCGAGCATATAGGGACGAATATTGTTCATCCGCTGAGAAGAGTACTTAAGCAATAGAGGGAACTCTATCAGATTGGAGCGAGAGGAGAGTCGTTCGATCTGTTTTTCTCCATCGGAAAAAGAGATGGCTCTCTCGGATAAATGCAGTGTAGGCACAAAGCGAAGCTCCCAGTTTAGTTTGATCGTATAGTCGGCAATCAGTCCCACAGAAAAGCCCGGGGTATAGTCCATAACCTCTCCGTACAGAGAGGTGCTCGGTGCTCCACTTGTTGAAGATGAGGTTGCACCCGAATTGATTATTGCGAGATCCTGCGTGTGCATTCCCACATGAAACCCAAGATGAAATACACGATAATCCGCATAAGGGCGGCGCTGAACTACTTGCTTTTGCCCCCATGCAACCGCTACACTCCCTCCTAAAAACAGAAAGGTTAGCAGGAACCATCTCCATAGAGAAGAGGTGTATTGTGCGACTAACTTATGTACTACCACGCTGAGATAACGCGTTAGCTTGGCTTTTTATTGTACTTTTGCCCGTTAGATATACTGCAATGAATTAGTAGACAAAATAGTATGATAGAAGTAATCAATTTCTCCGATCGCCCGTCGTTGATGAGTGACTATATGGCTGAGCTCCGAGATGTTAATGTACAAAAAGACTCCATGCGTTTTCGCCGCAACATAGAGCGCATAGGAGAGCTCCTTGCCTACGAAGTGAGCCAGCATCTCAACTATGCAAAAGAGGAAGTACAGACACCGCTTGCCATAGCACACAATTATCGTCTGCAAGATCCTGTGGTTATCGGTACTATCTTACGAGCCGGACTACCTTTCCATGCCGGCTTCTTGAATTACTTCGACCATGCAGAAAATGCCTTTGTATCTGCCTATCGTAAATACAAAGACAAACTCAAATTCGACATCTTTGTAGAGTACATCGCTTGCCCCGATCTGACGGACAAGGTACTCATTCTCACAGACCCCATGCTTGCTACCGGGGGGAGTATGGAACTTGCCTATCGTGCGTTGCTTTCTCATGGCAAGCCCCGACAAGTACACTTTGTATCCGTAATAGCTAGCCAGCAAGCCGTAGATTATCTAAGAAACGCCATAGATCCGGATACTGATGCAACTATTTGGGTAGCATCTATAGACCCCGAGCTTAACGATCACTCCTACATTGTACCGGGCTTGGGAGACGCCGGAGACCTTGCTTACGGAGAAAAACTCTAATCATTTTTCTCTTTGGCATCTACGCCCTCCCCTATCCAACTTGAGCTACTTGCCCCTGCGGGGGATGTAGAATGCGGTTTGGCAGCTCTCTCCTCGGGGGCAGATGCCATATACGTGGGTGCTCCCAAATTTGGCGCACGAGTAGCAGCCAACGTTTCTTTATCAGACATACAACACCTTGTTTCCATAGCACATCGCTATGGAGCAAAGGTTTATGTCGCTTTCAATACCATTCTATACGACAATGAACTCTCGGAGGCTGAGGCACTCATTCGTCGCCTCTACCTCATAGGCGTTGACGCTCTTATTGTCCAAGACATGGGGCTTTTGACCCTTGATTTACCACCTATTGCCCTACATGCCAGTACACAATGCCATAATGACTCGGTAGCACAACTACAACGCTTAGCAGCCTTGGGTTTTGAGCAGGCTGTACTCGCTCGTGAGTTGACTATTGAGGAGACAGCCGTGCTGCATCAAGCAGTACCCGATCTTCGCCTAGAGACCTTTGTCCATGGTGCTCTCTGTGTCAGTTATAGTGGGCATTGCTATCTCTCCCAGGCATTTTCCGGCAGGAGTGCCAATCGAGGAGCCTGTGCTCAGTATTGCCGATTACCCTACACATTAGAGGATGCTATGGGGCGTAAGATTGTACAGGGGAGTCACCTTCTATCCCTCAAAGACCTTAATAGATCATCTATTCTCTCCCAACTTGTAGAGGCAGGAGCCGTTAGTTTTAAGATTGAGGGACGGCTCAAAAATGCCTCTTATGTACGCAATGTTACAGCATATTACCACCAACTTTTAGAAGACATTGTTGCGGCCCAACCTAAGCGATATTCAAGGTCTTCGCTAGGACGTATTTCCCTCTCTTTTACTCCCGATCCTTTCAAAAGTTTTTCGAGAGGAGCCACTACCTACCAACTAAGAAAAGGGGATTTTAATGAGGTATTAATACGCCCGGAAAGCCCCAAAAGTGAGGGCGAATTTGTAGGGATTGTCTCCAAAATGGAAGCGAATAGCCTATGGCTCGATCGCAGTTGTGACCTTGCTAATGGGGATGGACTTGCCTTCTATACACCTATAGGGACGATGGAAGGGACGCGCATTAACCATCTGCAAGAAAAGGGGAAAATAGTTGTGGATAATCCAGGGAATATTAAGACGGGAACAAAGATCTACCGCAATTATTCTACTCAATTTGAGCGCGTAATCAATCGCCCCGATAGCTCAGAACGGCTATTGCCCGTGAAGCTCAAGTTTGGAGTTCTTCCCTGGGGATTTATGCTTGACTTGGAAATTGATAGCCCTCAATCTAAGGTAACAACGCACGTTACACTACCCCACAAGATGGAAAAGGCTACACAAAACAACGGAGAGATTCGTCTGCGAGATGCTCTTGCCAAATTAGGTGGAACCGGCTTTTTCCTAACTACGATTGAAGTCGATACAAAGGGATTTTTTGTACCCTTATCCGTTGCAAGTTCGCTAAAGAGATTGGGTGTAGAGGCTCTTGATAGAGCCCTTAGGTTGCATCATTTAGCTCATCCTATTTACCGACCTTCTTACGCAAGTATTCCACAAGCTACAGGCTCTGATGGTACAATTACTTTCGATTATAATGTTGCCAATTGCGCTGCAAAAAAAGCCTACCAGAGTTGGGGAGCTCGTCAGATTGCCCCTGCGTATGAAGTCTCTCCCACAAAAGATGCTCCCCTTATGACCTGCCGGCATTGCATTCGCCGACATTTGGGTTATTGTACACGCAGCAAGCGAAAGATGCCTTATAAGGAGCCACTCTACCTTGTACACGGCAAAGAGCGTATCCGTCTCGCATTCGATTGCAAAGAGTGTAGTATGAAACTTTACTCTGCCCAATAGGCTGGACGTTTGTGTATTGAGATTGCCTAAAATGTATTACCTTTACAGCCAGTCTGCAACCGCTGAGCACAGCAAAGTCTAGTCGAAGCGGGTGTAGTACCCTAAGTTTAACTCGTTAATTGATAAAACGAAATGTATCTAGACTCAGCAAAGAAGAAAGAAATCTTCGAAAAACATGGTCAATCTGCTACTGACACGGGTAGCGTAGAGAGCCAAGTTGCTCTTTTCACTTACCGCATTGCCCACCTTACAGAGCACCTCAAAAGCAATCGCAAAGACTTTGCAACGGCTCGCGCTCTTAAGATGCTCGTTGGTAAGCGTCGTCGCTTGCTCGACTATGTAGCAAAGAAAGATATCGAACGCTATCGTAAACTCATTGCAGAATTGGGTATCCGTCGTTAATAGAGATTCCATTCTGCTCCTCTCGAGGAGGTGCTCTTAGGGTCTTTCCTAGGGTCTCTTCTATAAGAGTGAATCATTGCCTCTCTCTTCTTCGTCTTCGCCTTGTGCGTAGCATGGAAGGGAGAGGTTATTTGTATTAGATCATTGATATTTTCTGGCAGTAATCCCCGAACTCATACATTATACATATATTTGTGACGGGGAATGAAAGTGTATCCGACCAATAACCCTAAAGTTGCTCCGGGTATACTTGTATTTCTCTTAGGAGGCATTGGCTCCCTAAGGATTAGAGAGAAAGACTAACGACAAGTAGGAAAACAAACGACAAACTAACGAAAATGAAAGATTTTTTGAAGATGTTCTTAGCCTCGATACTTGGCTTTATCGTGGCATCGGTGATACTCACCTGTATTACAGCTTTCTGCATGATGGGTTTCATTGCCGTTGTGGCAAATCAATCTCATAAGAGTGTAAGTATCCCAAAAGAATCTCTCTTGGTAGTAGATCTATCTTCAATCAAAGAGATTGAAACGGACTCTCCTTTCGATAATTTCTTAGGCTCAAAACGAGAAAAGAGTCTTACACTTACCGAAGCTATCCGCAGCATCCGATATGCGGCAGAAAACCCACGCATTGAGGGGATTTACCTTACAAGTGCCATGCCCGAGGCCGGTTTGGCTTCTATTGACGAGCTACGTCGTGCCCTCAAGGACTTCAAGAAGTCCGGTAAGTTTGTTATTTCCTATGCGGACCAATACAGCCAAAAGGGATACTACCTAGCCTCAGTTGCCGATGAGATTTATCTTAATCCCCAGGGGGCTGTGGAGCTTGATGGTATGTATGTATCTAATGTGTTTTACAAGAATGCATTAGAGAAGTTTGGTGTAACTATGCAGGTATTCAAAGTGGGTACTTACAAGGGGGCCGTAGAGCCTTTCCTTCTCGACAAACTAAGCGAACCTAACCGAGCTCAGATCACCTCATTTACCTCCGAACTTTGGAGCAGTATGCTACAAGGCATCTCTCAGGAGAGAAATATTGCCCTTGACTCACTCTCTAGACTTGTAGATCGTGCTCCCATGTTCCTATCACAGCAGGAGCTTGTAGCCTCAAAACTAGTTGACAAACTCTGCTACGAGCGCGAGGTCATCAAGATGTTTGAGGATGAGTATGGAATAAAAGAAGATCACTTTGTAACCCTCAATCGAGTATATAACAGTGAGCGTCGCTACGACAATTCCGGAGATGGCACAGTACAGGTACTATTTGCCGAAGGGGAGATTACTTCAGGGGTTGAGTTTGGTACCATTACCGAGGCTCTTGTAGGTCGCCTACTAAAAGCGGCAGATGACGATGATATTGATGCCGTAGTTCTCCGCGTAAACTCCCCAGGGGGTAGCAGCTATGTCTCTGACCAAATTTGGGACGCAGTGCGCTATACCAAGAGCAAGAAGCCTATTGTCGTTTCTATGGGAGACTACGCAGCATCCGGTGGTTACTACATCTCTTGTGCCTCCAACTACATCTTTGCCGAACCTACAACCATAACAGGTTCTATCGGGATCTTTGGATTATTCCCCAACTTTGCAGGGACTGCCCAAAAGTTCTCCGTTACCGAAGATGGTGTAAAAACAGCAAAATATGCCGATTTTGGCAATGTATTTCGTCCCATGACAGACGAAGAGCGAGCTTTGATGCAAGCTTACATTGAGCGAGGCTACGATACGTTCCTCTCTCGTGTTGCAGAGGGACGCAAGTTAGAAAAGTCTCAAGTTGACCTTGTTGCACAAGGACGCGTATGGACTGGAAAGCAGGCATTGGCCCGCCACCTCGTAGACGAACTCGGAGGGCTGGATGAAGCCATCGCCAAGGCAGCTGAACTTGCAAACATAAATACGCCCTCGGTGTGGTACGAGTCAAGTCGTCAGGACAAGTTCTCAAACTTAGTGGATCGTTACCTGTTTGAAGGCTCCGATAAATTAGTGCGCAATATACTTACCGAAGAGGAAATCGAGGCTCTCAAGAAAGCTCGAATCATGCGCAGTAGTACCGGTGTACAAGCTCGTTTGCTGTACGACATTCAGTTTTAATAAAGCAGATTAATCGCACAAAAGAGGAGTAAGAGACCTCTAAGAAGCATACAACAGTCTAGTGTTGGTCTCTTCTCCTCTCGCCTTTGAGGTGGAGCGAAACGTATAAAATGAAACCCGTTGGCACATCCCCTTGGCTCGCCCCGGCTGCTGCACTCTATGGTGCAGGAGTGAGGCTACGCAACTGGCTCTACGACCGTAATATACTTTCCGGTAAGAGCTTCCCTATCCCTATTATCTGTGTAGGGAATTTGGCTGTTGGGGGAACGGGCAAAACTCCTCTAGTGGAGTACCTAATAGAAACACTCCAAAGTGAGTACCGAATTGCCGTTGTAAGCCGAGGATACAAACGTGCCACCAAAGGCTTAGTACACGCAACACCACAGTCTACTGCACGAGAGATTGGCGATGAGCCAAGGCAAATACTCCGCAAATACCCTCATATTACGATGGTTGTGGAGGGGAATAGGAATCGAGCCATAGAGTATATTCTTACCCTCTCGGAAGAGGAACGCCCACAAGTTATCCTTCTAGATGACGGGTTCCAACACAGAGCGACAAAAGCTTCTCTAAGTCTATTACTCACAGATTGTCAGCATCCATTTATGAGTGATAGGCTACTACCGGCAGGGAGACTTCGCGAACCTGTAAAAGGGAGACTTCGTGCGGATGCCGTAGTGATAACGCGATGCCCTAAGGATATGTCTCCCATGGATCAGCGCATTATGGAGCGGAACCTATCACTTTACTCTAATCAGACAGTCTATTTTTCGACGATTCAATATGGTCAGTTGTCTCCTCTATTCCCAGAAGAGGCAATACCCCAACTGATCCAAGATCCACATACAGCACGTGTTATCGCCATTGCAGGTATTGGGCAACCTGAGCTTTTCTTTAGAGAATTGTCCCGTAGATTCTCTCGAGTAGAGACTCATACCTATGCAGATCACCATGTATTTTCTTCCCGAGAGATTGCACAAATGGAAACATGGCTGCGCTCTTCTTGCAATTTCATCATTATGACAGAAAAGGATGCCATGCGCTTAGAGGGAGGAGATTACAAGCTCTCCCCTCTTCTCCGGCAACGGATTTACTATCTTCCCATCCAAACTCTATTTTTGGGACGTAGTGCAGAGCGACTGCAAGAACTACTGCACACCACGCTACGAAAGTACTATCCCAGATAAATCACTTCCAATACTTACTACATCTTACGTATATGCCAACTCCTATTGCAGAATTGGGCGAGTTTGCCCTGATCGATAGACTAACCCTTCAACACCAGACAACCCAATCTTCTACCCTCAAAGGAGTAGGCGATGATGCTGCTGTACTCTGTGCCCCTGAGGGACAAGTGCAAGTAGTAACAACGGATTTACTTTTGGAAGGAGTGCATTTCGACCTAACCTACGTACCCCTCAAGCACCTAGGGTATAAAGCCGTTATGGTCAATCTTTCTGACGTGTTTGCAATGAATGCCAAGCCCGCTCAGATAACCGTCTCCATTGGTATATCCTCCAAATTTTCTGTTGAGCAGATAGACGAACTCTACGAAGGTATCTATCTTGCCGCCTCGCGTTTTGGCGTGGATGTAGTGGGTGGTGACACAAGTGCCTCTCTTAATGGACTTGTTATCAGTATCACGGCTCTCGGCTATGCTCGCCCAGAGGAGGTTGTGTATCGTAGTGGTGCTAAGCCCACAGACCTCATTTGTGTATCGGGGAACTTGGGTGCTGCCTATATGGGATTGATGCTCCTAGAGCGTGAAAAACGTGTGTTTGAAACGGATCCAACGCCCTACTTCACTCCCGATTTCGATGGTAGAGAGTACCTAATCGAACGCCAATTGAAGCCCGAAGCACGGGGGGATGTTATCTCTACTCTACTTTCCCACGGCATACAACCCACGGCCATGTTGGATATCTCGGACGGGCTCTCTAGCGAACTTCTTCACCTCGCTCAGGCTAGTCATGTGGGAATCAGACTCTACGAAGAGCGAATCCCCATAGATCACGAAACGTTTGCTGCGGCAGAAGATCTGCACCTCTCCCCGATTGCCGTTGCTCTCAATGGAGGTGAAGATTATGAACTCCTATTCACCGTTCCCCTATCCTATGCCGATCAGATCCGAACAATCCCTGGAGTACATATCATCGGACATACAACAGAAGCTGACGAAGGATGCCATCTCATTACCGGAGACGGATCGCTCTCGCCCCTAGAAGCTCAGGGATGGAACGCCCAACAAAAACTCCAAGAAAACTCTCAAAAATAACTCCTCACACCAACAATGATCAAAACAAAAAGGCTGGGAAAATTCACCGCTTCCTTCCGAACGATTGGAGAATATACCCTATTGATGCGACAGGTGTTTAGTCGCCCTGCTCGCTGGAGCATGTTTTTCAAGCAACTGGTACGAGAGATTGCAAAGATTGGACTAGACTCCATTCTCATTGTGATGATCATCTCTTTCTTTATTGGTACGGTTATTACCATACAGCTTGCCATCAACATTAGCTCCCCTATGATCCCTCGCTTTACGATTGGCTACTCTACAAGAGAGATCGTATTGCTAGAGTTTTCGTCCTCCATTATGTGTCTAATCCTGGCGGGAAAGATCGGTTCGAGTATAGCATCCGAACTCGGAACCATGAGGGTCACAGAGCAAATTGATGCTCTAGAGGTAATGGGCATTAACTCGGCTAATTTCCTGATTCTCCCCAAGATTATAGGGCTTCTACTCTTTATCCCCGTACTCTCTATTATCAGTATGGCCACGGCTATTGGGGGTGGATTCTTAGCAACCTGGCTAACCCCCTCACTCACGGCAGAAGACTTTGAGTACGGTATGCAACTCTACTTCAATCCCTACAACGTACTCTACTCTGTCATCAAGAGTCTTGTATATGCCTTCATTATCACCTCCGGCTCTAGTTACTTCGGCTACAATGTAAAGGGGGGTGCCTTAGGGGTAGGGGTAGCGAGTACCAATGCTGTGGTAACAAGCAGCGTACTCATCCTCTTAGCCGATGTGTTACTCACTAATCTCTTGCTCATCTAACGGACTATGATAGAAGTAAAGAATCTTGTCAAAGAGTTTGAGGATAAGCAAGTCCTCAAGGGTATCTCTACTGTCTTTAAGAGTGCCACCACCAACCTTATCATCGGGAAAAGTGGAGCAGGTAAGACTGTATTGCTGAAGTCTCTCATCGGACTAGTTACCCCCACTAGTGGAGAAATTCTTTTTGATGGGGAGGGCATTCTTCAGTTCGATAAGGAGAAGAGAAAGCAACTCTACCGCAAGATGGGGGTGATGTTTCAAGGGTCGGCACTATTCGATAGCATGACTGTGTTGGAGAACGTACAGTTCCCCTTAGATATGTTCCTCCGAAAGCCTCTCAAAACTCGCCGATCCATTGCCCAAGAATACCTCAAGAAAGTGGGGTTAGCGGATGCTGCTGCCAAATATCCCTCTGAGATAAGCGGTGGTATGATGAAGCGTGCTGCCATTGCTCGTGCCTTGGTAACAAGACCCAAATACCTCTTTTGTGATGAACCCAACTCGGGGCTAGACCCTAAGACCGGTGGGCAAATAGACCAACTCATCCATGACCTGACCAAAGAGTTCGAGGTAACGACTATCATCAATACGCACGACATGAACTCGGTACACAACATCGGTGAGAATATCATATTCCTCTACCGTGGAGAGAAAAACTGGGAGGGCTCTGCCAGCGATATCGAGAAGACGGGGACACCCGAACTAAAGCGGTTTATCTTGTAATGTCTCTTCCCTTCAGAGATAAGGGCACACAGAAAGGATACTCTCGGAGATTAATTTAAGACCAAACCGAGAGAGACAGACAAGAAAAGGGTCGACACTTACAGCAAAAGTGTCGGCCCTTTCTCGCAAAGAGACAGCTCCCTCTACAGACACTACCGATAATTGACTTACCACAAAAAGCTTTTGAGAGATTACCTCAGCTCTTAACAAGCTATTTTCTTCCGCACAAAAATTTATTTTCCTCCGCACAAAAATTATTTTTCTTCCGCACAGAAATTATTTTCCTTCCGCACGAAAATTTATTCCCTTCCGAACGAAACGAAATATCCTCATATAATCATAGGGATTGGTTCTTGCCAATTATTAGATTACTAATTGAGAGTATAAAAAAAAGGTTGGCCTCAGGGAAAGAGAAGCCAACCTTTTTAGTATGAATCCAAGTCTCTATTTATCTATTCGGGCAGGTCACTGCCATCGAAAGCAAAGGGCAAGAGTCCTCTATTATCGTGGAGAACAAGGGCTTGTTCCTTGCCCACCATAATCACCTTAAAAGGCTTCTGGTACCTGCCACTTGTCTCCATAAGCACCTGCCGACACGCTCCACAGGGAGTTATGCTCTCCACCCGATCTTCCTCACTAAAGGCGACCAACAATAGGATCTCCACAGCCTCATTGGGATACTGCGCTCCGGCTGCGAAAAGAGCCGTACGCTCAGCACACAAGCCCGAGGGATAGGCGGCATTTTCTTGATTGCTCCCCACGACGACTACGCCACTGGAGAGCAGAAGAGCAGCCCCTACGCGAAAGCGACTATAGGGAGCATAGGCATTACGAGCAGCCTCTACGGCAGCCTCCTCCAAGCGAAGGAGTGTGGCATCGAAGTCTTTCCGTTGGATTCGTTCGTAAGGGATGGATAGCGTGTGCATCGTTATAGAGAATCAGAATTTATAACCAAAGGTAATTGTTGCACGAATGTTGCTGTTCGATAGCTTTATTGCATTGGGGGTAGCGAAGACATCTTTCTTCAGAGGGGCTCCACTACGATCTGCCAACGCGGGGAATGCGTAAACGTAACTATTATTCTGTGCTCGTACTAGAGAAGCATCTATATAGAAGGCCTTAGAGAAGCGATACCCAAACCCTCCACCAAAGATCCATTGGGTCTTTTGAATGGTGTAATGAGGAAGCGTACCTGCTACAAGCATCGGAGTTTGGCTACTGCCCTCAAAGGATGTAAGCCCATTCCCAGGCTTCATGGGAGTTGTAGAATAAGCCCCTCCCAAGCGAAGGCTCAGTGAAGGCAATATCCGCAATTCGCCCCCTACACGCACAGTATGTTGCCACCCGTAGTGGGATTCAATGGCCCTATTATCCGAACCAGCCGAGACAGAGCCCGGGAACTTAAGACGCATCATACTGTAGGGCATCAAATCATAATCCACACTGATGAGTGCTCTATTACCAAAGGTATAGGCAAGCCCCACTACAAATCTACTGGGAGTAGTAACAAAATAGCTATTGCTTCCCTTAGGAGTTTTTCCCTTGAAGTTGTACACCTTCTTTATGGTTTTTCCATCATCAGTTAGTGACGTGTAGCGAGTTCTTGCCGTAGCATAGTAGCGATCTACCAAAGAAAGCCAAGTGGGAGAATGGAAGGCAAGACCAATCCGTAATCCATCAGTAGGGCGCAATATCGCACCAATACTGAGTCCAAAACCGCTCCCTGTGGTAGCTAATTCGTTGTAAAGCTGAAGATAGTCATCGTACGAAAAGTCTTCGCCATAGGTCGAAGCGAGTTGCCTCTCTACGGAAGTATACTTGAGTGATGCACCTAGATAGTAACGATCTCCCCAGTTGTAGCCAAGGTTGAAGTCGTAGGCATTCACAGCACCCCTCTCCTGCATCCGTAAGGTAGCTCGCTTGGGGCCAAAGGGAACCTTAGAACCCGAACCATCGGGGTAATAGAAGTTGGTAGTATAAGGGCCCGCTCCTCCAGCACCCGGATTGATGAAACCGGCCTCATAACCAAGGATCGTCATCCACGAAGCATTAGCATCGTAGAGTCCACCTTTTTGAGGGTCGTAGAAACTATCGTAGCGGAGGTCATCGGGGGTTATCATTGCAGTATAGTCTGCAATAGAAAAGGGAATTCCCTTGACTCCATTATAGTTGAGAAGAGTGCCCTTAGGATTCGTTTCTGCCTCGAAATCTCGATCATAACTAACTACCCTATTGCGGCTAATGCCAAACGAAAAGCCATTGCCCGTAGTGGGATTGTAGTAAGAAGAAATAAAGCCTATCTGGGGAATTTTTACGTTACTGAGACTCTGTTTTGATTCTTGATTGTACCAAGATGCCGTTGTAGAACGGTTCGAAAACCCGAAAGACATCGCCATTTCCGATCGGTGAAAGACGGCTCCACCTGCTGGGTTTTGGGATATAGAGGAGAGATCTCCCCCTAAGGCAGCAAACGCTCCCCCCATAGCTTGAAAACGAGCCGACCCGTCTATTTCAGTTCTACTTAGAGAAAAAGCATCCGTCTCACTCTGTGCATGAACCGAGCCCACCCCCACAAGAGAGCAAGCCACGATCCCCAAATACATTTTCAAAAGTCCATTCATGATCTATAATAATTGCATTGGTGTTTATCTATTTCTGCGGATATATCCTCCCAATTCTTAGCGACGTCCTCGAGAAGTTGTTGATGAAGAACCTCCTCCATCATAGCTACCGCGCGAAGAGCTGCTCCCACTACTCTGTGAAGAAGAGCCTGAGTCAAACGAACGACGTTGCTGTATGGTTTGCTGTGAAGAAGAGGTACTGCGTCTTGGCTCCGAAGGTGTATCGTAAGTGCCTCTACGCTGAGGTTGGTAAGACTCATATTGGCTTCTCTGCGAACGAGAGGGCACTTCTCTTTGCTCTATACGTTGCTGTGAGCGATCTATCCGTTGCTGTGTTGTTCCTTCGTACGAACCACGACGCGCAGGACGTTCGGTGACACTTTCGTTACGACGGCGTGTCCCACTATCAGAAGATACGCGAGAGTTATTACCGCGAGAGTCTTCTCCGTAGGAACCACGAGCGTTGCCCGAGCGAGAGGGACGATACTCTCTAGGATTATAGGCAGTATTATCCGTTACACGATTGGCGTTTTCTGTCCAATAATTTCCTCGTGTTTCGTTTACCGCTTCTAAGCGACGAGCCTCACGATCAGAGAGCTGCTGATTTACAGAAGAAGCTGTAGTCACTGAGCCTCCGTTATTGCGAGAGCTATTACCTGCAGCCCCGTAATATTCGTTATTGCGACGACCATTGGGAGTTCGATTTACAGAGTGGTAATAGGAGCCAACATAGGGGTCATAGCCATAACTACCATAATATCCGCTATAATAACCATCTATAAATCCCTGGTGATAGCCATTGTGCCAAGCATAGTAGGGGTTGCTATAGTAGTCCCAAGCTGAGCCCCAACCCCAGCCCCAAGAGCTGTATCCCCACCAACCATACCTGCGGTAGCGAGGGTAAGAAGGCCCATACCATACATAATACCAGTAAGGATCGCCATACCAAGGCGAGTACCAAGAATAATACCCTGGGTAATACCCTGAATAGTAACCGGGATAGCCCCCATAGTAATTGGAGCCACAACCATAGCCACAATTACCACAACTGACTCCAAAGTAGATGTTCACATCTCCACCTCCGTAGTAGGAGCATTGATCACAGTTGTAGCCACAACCGTAGTAATCTTCGTCCGTGTATATGACAATACTATTCCCTCTTTGTACAACAATGGTAGAGGGGTCATGGAAGCGTGCAATACGATCGGTATAACGGCCTCGAGAGGAGCGTGGGCGAGTTTTGTAGTCACTCCCTCTTTCTCTAGAGGCATATTGCTTTGAGGTATTGTTCCCCCTCCTTACAGAACGCCTAGAGAGAGAGTCATTTGCATTCCCCCTCCGGTTGTAAGCGTCAATATCTCGGTCGGAAGGATCATCGTAATAGTCCTCTTCGTCATATTCATCCTCGTAATTGTCGCATGCATAGCGAGAGTTTTCTCTATTGTTGGCACGAGCCCACTCTTCTTCACGTTGTCTACGCTCTCTCGCAAGTCTCTCACGTTCTGCCTTTTCACGAGCTGAGATCGCCTTACGCTGCTCCTGCACCTGCTTCTGATTGTTGTAGATATCATCAAAATCCCAATCATTCTGAGCAGATGCCGAGGTTATTCCCAAAACTGCTATCCCCATGAGGATTAGCCATCTGTTTCGTTTCATAGTCCTTATAATTAAAGTGTTGATGTTATTCTTTTTACTCAAAATAGAAGCCCTCCCGCACGGAGAACCGGAGATATTCATTCTACCTCTCTATACTCTTTAGTATTAGACAGCTTCGTAGCACCAATGTTTAAATATGCCAGACCACTATCCGCAGGTAAAGATACACAAATCCCGCAACTAGAAGACACAATGCGCCCAAAGAAGAAAAAAAGACAGGCTGATAATGAATTTCATATTGGCTAGAAATAGAAACTTTTCTGGGCAGAACTCTCCCCTCTTACTGGCTGAAAAACATTTTACTACACGCCTAAATCCGAAAAAATTCTACCCAGTCTCTTTTTCTGTTTTCACAGCCTATTCCATGTTTACACTAGTCAGCCTGCCATCTGCTGCAAAATGATTACTTTTGCAGGCAGCACTCTTGTTTTTTGCCTCTCTCTAGAGCGAGAAAAAACAGAGGAGCGGAAGATTTTTATAGACGATAAATACACTCATAAAATAGAATAGGATAAATGGCTCAAGAAGATCTTTTCAAGAAAATAGTATCCCACTGCAAAGAATATGGATTTGTATTCCCCTCTTCTGAGATTTACGATGGGTTGGGAGCAGTGTATGACTATGGGCAATATGGTGTTGAGCTGAAGAATAACATAAAAGCCTTTTGGTGGAAGAGTATGACCCTATTGCATGAAAATGTAGTGGGGATAGACTCGGCCATATTTATGCACCCCAAGATTTGGCAAGCCTCGGGGCATGTGGATGCTTTTAACGACCCCCTTATCGACAATAAGGACTCGAAAAAACGCTATCGTGCCGATATCTTGATCGAGGATTATCTCGCCAAACTTGACGAAAAAATAGACAAGGAAGTTGCAAAAGCTGCAAAGCGTTTTGGAGAATCTTTTGATGCTGCACTCTATCGCGAAACCAATCCCAGAGTACAGGGCTATCTAGCCGAGAAAAACGAAACACTAGAGCGATTCTCCAAAGCACTCAACGACAACGATCTTGAGGCAATCCGCGCCATCATCATAGACAAAAAGATTGTTTGCCCCATTAGTGGCACCTGTAATTGGACAGAAGTACGTCAATTCAATTTGATGTTTGCCACAGAAATGGGCTCTACGGCAGATGGTGCCTCAAAAATCTATCTGCGGCCGGAGACCGCTCAAGGGATCTTTGTTAACTACCTCAATGTGCAGAAAACAGGGCGTATGAAGCTCCCCTTTGGGATTGCCCAAATAGGGAAAGCCTTCCGCAATGAGATTGTGGCCCGTCAGTTTATCTTCCGTATGCGTGAGTTTGAGCAGATGGAAATGCAGTTCTTTGTAGCTCCCGGTGAAGAGATGAAGTGGTTTGAGTACTGGAAAAAGACACGTATGGCATTCCACAAATCACTCGGACTGGGCGACAACAAATATCGATATCACGACCACGAGAAGCTAGCGCACTACGCCAATGCAGCTACAGATATTGAGTACGAAATGCCCTTCGGATTCAAAGAAGTAGAGGGGATTCATAGTCGTACCAACTACGATTTGAGCCGTCACGAGGAGTTCAGCGGAAAGAAACTCCGCTACTTCGATCCTCAAACAGGAGAGAGTTATATACCCTACGTAGTGGAAACCTCTATCGGGGTAGACCGCCTATTCCTCAGCTTGATGTGTGGTGCTTACTGCGAAGAGCCTACAGAAAATGGCGAGATGCGCACCGTACTACGCCTCCCCGCTGCCTTGGCGCCTATCAAACTCGCTGTACTCCCTCTCGTACGCAAAGATGGTTTGGACGAAAAGGCACGCGAAGTAGTGCGTGAGCTTCGCTTCGACTTTACTTGTCAATACGACGAAAAAGACTCCATTGGGAAGCGTTATCGTCGTCAAGATGCCATAGGTACCCCCTATTGTATCACTATTGACAATCAAACAATGGAGGACAATACTGTTACCATCCGAGAACGCGACACGATGGAGCAGCACAGAGTTGCTATAACAGATCTCCGCAAAGAAATCGCCCAAAAGGTGGATATGGGGACTTTACTACGGAAAATAGCTTGTGACAGCCATGAATAAGAGAATATTTCCAATCTTGATAGTTGTTGCCACTTTGATGGCAGCACTGCTACCTGCATGCCAGAGCTCAGTAGACTCCTCTGAGGAGTGGCGTCGCCGTAACGAAAAGGCCTTTGCAGACTATGAGAGCAAAAGTGAGTATAAAAAGGTTACGACAGATGGCTCTCTTCCCTACGTCTTTATGAAGACCAAGACCAAAGGCACCGGTACAGAGCATCCTATATCCACCTCACGTGTGATTATCCACTATGCCATGTACCCCCTTGTTTCTACATCGTCTACAGGCACAGCGCCCTTGGATGGTAACTTTGATCAAGAACAGGGGTTACGCCTTTCACTCAATAGAGGAGAGAAACAGAGGGCGATTGCAGGTATGCAAATTGCACTCCAAAATATGGTAGTAGGAGATCATACCGAGGTGATTATCCCTTGGTATCTAGCCTATGGTGCTAAAACTACTAAAACACAGAACATTAACATTCCAGGTTACTCAGCTTTGAGGTACGAGATTCGTCTTGATAGCATCGTACCTGAATCTGCTGAATAACTCTCCCAAGAGGTAGTCTATATTATTTGCAATCCAACTAGATATTAATGGTATCCAGACCCCATATTCTTATATCTAACGACGATGGTATTCACGCCCCCGGCATAGCAGCCCTAAGCACTATGCTTCGCACAATTGGGGATGTTACCGTTGTTGCCCCAGAGGGAGCGAGATCGGGAGCTTCGTCTCAAATCACCTCCTCCCTGCCCTTGAAACTGACCAAGATGGAAGAGGAAGAGGGCTACCGAGTCTATCGCTGTACCGGCACTCCTGCCGACTGTGTAAAGCTAGCTCTTAACGTACTATTCTCAAAAGAATGCCGTCCCGATCTTGTTGTGACCGGGATTAACCATGGGCGTAATGATGGTATCTGTGTTGTTTATTCGGGTACCGTTGGGGCAGCTCTAGAGGGCTGTATTGCGGGTATTCCCTCCCTAGCAGTATCAGTCAATGACCATGGAGATGATGCGGAAATGCGCTATGCCGTAGCCTACACGAACACACTAGTCCGTTGGATGCTCTCAAACAAAATACCAACACATACGATGCTCAGCCTCAATCTCCCTAGTACTACACCCTTGGGATTCAAGGTGGCTCCACAGGCAGTAGGGCGCTTTAGAGACGAATTCTTAGAGAGCACAAATGGATCCGGGGGACGAGTATACTGGATGGTAGGAAGCCAAGTAAAAACAGAGGATGAACCCAATACGGACTGGGATCTCTTGGAGGAAGGGTATGCAACCCTCACGCCTATCCGTATTGACATGACCGATAGGAATTTCTTGCCTCAGCTCCATGAGGCATTTCGCGATGGTCTCCCCGAATAAAATCACGTCCCCACGATGCGATATTTCTTGATAGCAGGAGAGGCTTCGGGAGACCTTCATGGTGCTCACCTCATCAGAGCCATAAAAGCCGAAGACCCTTCGGCTACATTCGCATTTATGGGCGGAGATCAGATGGCCTACGAAGCGGGGAGGCGACCTATTGTCCATTACAGCAAGGTTGCCTTTATGGGGTTTATCTCAGTTTTGAGACACCTCCCCGAGATTCGCTCCACAGCTCATCTTGTGCAGCAAGAGATCAAGGATTTCGATCCACATGTTGTAATACCCATTGACTACTCCGGGTTCAACTTTCGTTACATTCTCCCTTTTGTGGACAAGGCATTGCCCCGCACTTCCGTCTTTTACTACATCCCTCCCAAAGTGTGGGCTTGGAAGAAAAGGCGTACAAAGAAGCTCCGTACCCTTTGTACACAAGTGCTGAGCATCCTCCCCTTTGAGGAGGAATTTTTGATTCGCCACAACGTCAATGCCTACTATGTAGGTAATCCGTGTGTAGACGCAGTGGGAAAGTATTGGGATACATGGGGCGACCCACAAGCAAAAGTATCCCTACTCGATAAAACACCTCAACTCACAATAGAGCATCCGATTGTAGCAATACTCGCAGGGAGCAGACGTGCAGAGATAAAACACAATCTACCCCTTATGCTCTCCACCCTACGGACTTATTACCCAGAGTATCAATGCGTCGTAGCAGGAGCCCTAGGCATTGAGGCAGAGTTTTATACCCCACTCATCCAAGGACATAAGGCAGAAGTCCTTTTTGGACAGACCTACAGCATCTTGGCAGCAGCAGATTTTGCCCTTGTAACATCGGGCACCGCTACCCTAGAGACGGCACTCATCGGGACTCCTCAGATAGTCTGTTACCGAAGCATCGGATCTCCTCTTGTCAATTGGGCTTTTTCGCGCTTGCCTATCTCCTACTTCTCTCTAGTAAATCTCATATTAGATACCCCTCTACTAGAAGAGCTACTTGCAGCCAAAGCAACTCCTGAGCATCTCCATAGTGCTATTGAGCGACTTCTGTCTTCGACACAACAGATCTCTGAGGGCTATGCACGCCTTCGTTCCCAGCTCGGACGTGTGCCGGCTGCTCGCACTGCTGCCCAAGTTATCACTCGCTCTATCATTCATTAGTAACAAAGACATCACGCTATCTTTCGATGAAGAATATCCGCAATTTTTGCATTATCGCCCATATCGACCACGGTAAAAGTACCTTGGCAGATCGTCTTCTTGAGTACACAAAGACAGTCTCCGGCAAGGATCTCCAAGCTCAAGTACTCGACAATATGGACTTGGAGCGCGAGAGGGGTATCACCATTAAGAGCCATGCCATACAGATGGAGTACGAAGAGGGAGGAGAAAAATACATCCTCAATCTGATAGATACTCCGGGACACGTGGACTTTAGCTACGAAGTCTCAAGATCTATTGCCGCCTGCGAGGGTGCTCTCTTGGTGGTGGATGCAACTCAGGGGATTCAGGCTCAAACCATCTCCAATCTATACATGGCGATAGAGAACGATCTGACCATTATCCCCATAATCAATAAGTGCGACCTAGCGAGTGCCACTCCCGAGGAAGTAGAGGATCAGATTGTAGATTTGCTAGGAGAATCTGCCGAAAACATCATACGAGCAAGCGGCAAGACCGGCATGGGAGTTGAGGCTATTCTTCATGCCATTGTAGAGCAAGTCCCCCCTCCAAAGGGAGATCCGGAAGCCCCCCTTCAGTGCCTTGTTTTCGACTCTGTTTTCAATCCATTCCGAGGAATTATCGCGTACTACAAGGTGGTCAATGGCTCTATCAAGACAGGAGATAAAGTGAAATTTATCGCCACAGGTATGGAGTATGAGGCCGACGAAGTAGGCGTACTCAAATTGGAGATGGCTCCTCGCAAAGAGGTAAAAACAGGCGATGTTGGCTACATTATATCAGGGATAAAAACAAGTAAAGAGGTACGAGTGGGCGATACCATCACCCATATAGCGCGCCCGGCTCTGGAGGCGATTGAGGGTTTTGAAGAGGTGAAACCGATGGTATTTGCAGGGGTATATCCTATCGAAACAGAGGATTTTGAAAATCTTCGTACCTCTCTTGAGAAATTGCAACTCAATGACGCCTCCCTTACATTTACCCCTGAGAGCTCGGTAGCATTAGGTTTTGGATTTCGGTGCGGCTTCCTAGGTCTGCTCCATATGGAGATTGTACAGGATAGGCTTGACCGAGAGTTCGGCATGAACGTAATAACCACAGTCCCCAACGTTTCTTACCAAGTGTACGACAAGAAGGGGGCAATGAGCGAAGTGCATAACCCTTCCGGCCTGCCAGATCCCACCCTAATTGATCATATCGACGAGCCCTATATCCGCGCTACCATCATCACTCAAGCTGCCTATATTGGCCCCATCATATCCCTCTGTATGGATAAGCGAGGCATTCTCATCAAGCAGGAGTTTATATCGGGAAATCGCGTAGAAGTACTCTTTGATATGCCCCTAGGAGAGATCGTTATCGACTTCTACGACAAACTAAAAAGTATCTCTAGAGGATATGCCTCTTTTGACTATCACATCAGCGACTTCCGCCCATCTAAACTTGTCAAGTTGGATATATTACTAAACGGAGAACCCGTTGATGCCCTCTCTACCCTAACCCACATAGACAACAGTGTATCCTTCGGGCGGAGGATGTGCGAAAAGCTCAAAGAGCTTATCCCTCGTCAGCAATTCGATATTGCCATACAAGCAGCTATTGGAGCAAAGATCATTGCACGAGAAACGATCAAAGCCGTACGTAAGGACGTAACCGCCAAGTGTTATGGGGGGGATATCTCGCGTAAGAGAAAACTTCTAGAAAAGCAAAAAGAGGGAAAGAAACGAATGAAACAGATTGGTACGGTAGAGGTGCCTCAGAAAGCATTCCTTGCTGTACTCAAACTCGATTAGGCCTATAGAAACATAAGGTCGGAGGATCAGATATGGCAAAAAACGACACAAAGGGAAAAAAGAGTAAGGCTTCTTCGAGCCAAAGTGCAGTAACAGCACTAGATGGGCATATACCCCCTCAAGCGGTAGAGCTGGAGCGTGCTGTGCTGGGAGCAATACTACTTCAACCCGGAGTTATGGGCGATGTAGCAACGATTCTTAAGCCGGAGAGCTTTTATGTAAGAGCACACGAAACTATTTTCAGGGTGATTTGGGAGCTCGAAGCGAATCAGAAGCCTATTGACATGCTCACCGTCACAGAGGAGCTTCGTCGTACAGATCAGCTCGAAGAGGTAGGTGGAGCTGCCTACATTGCCAACCTTACAACTAGTGTGGGAGCTACTGCCAACGTGCTCTATCACGCCCATATCGTTGCCGGCAAAGCCACGAGCCGCAATTTGATTTCCTTTGCCTCCGAAGTTCTCACCAAGGCGTACGAAGATTCTATTGAGTCTGAAGTACAGATGCAAGAGGCCGAAGCGGCTCTTTTTGAACTCTCAAAACAGAATATCCAGCAAGACATTCGCCGAGCCGACTCGCTTCTAGAAGAAACCATATCGGAGATACAAGAGGCTAGAAATATAGGAGATGGTATTAGTGGTATATCCTCCGGCTTCCCTGCGATAGATAAGATGACCGCAGGGTGGCAAAAGTCTGATCTCATTATCATTGCAGCGCGTCCTGCCATGGGTAAGACAGCTTTTGTCTTGTCAATGGCCAAGAATATGGCTATCGACCTAGGTATACCGGTAGCTATATTCAACCTCGAAATGAGTGCGAAACAACTTATAAAGCGTCTCATCAGCAACGTATGTGAGATACCGGGAGAGAAGTTAAAGAATGGTCAGATGGAAGCCTATGAATGGACGCAACTTAGTACTAAGCTGCGAGATATTCAAGACAAACCTCTCTATATAGATGACACTCCGAGCCTCTCTGTTTTCGAGTTTCGTACCAAAGCTCGCAGGTTAGTACGGGAGCAACATGTAGAGCTTATTATCATAGACTACTTACAGCTGATGAATGCCCAAGGTATGAGCTTTGGTAACCGAGAGCAAGAAGTAAGTACGATATCCCGCTCTCTCAAGATCCTAGCCAAGGAGCTAAACATTCCCATTATAGCCCTTTCTCAGCTCAACCGCACCCTAGAAACACGACAAGGGGACTCTAATAGTAAGAGACCTCAGCTCTCAGACCTTCGTGAGTCCGGAGCCATTGAGCAAGATGCCGATATGGTATGTTTTATCCATCGTCCCGAGGTATACAATATCAAGGTTAACCCCGAAGACAATACATCTACCCAAGGGATGGGCTTCTTCATTATCTCAAAACATCGTAATGGACCTATCGGAGACGTAAAACTCATATTCCGCGGTGAATACACAAAGTTTGCCCCCTACGATAGCGTTAACTTCGTTACCATCGATAGCGGTATCGGAGGAAACTTTTCGCCTATTGCCCTTGATGGGAATTCCGTTCCATTCTAATACTTATCCATGCTTCCAGACACAACGGTATTACAGGGTAAGACAGCTTTGTTTTTCACCTTAGGGTGTAAACTAAACTTTGCAGAGACCTCTACCATAGGTAGGCAATTGCGAGAGTTAGGGGTAGTATTGGGCACGGAGGGCACCTCTGCCGATATATGTATCATCAATACCTGTAGCGTAACGAGTGCGGCCGATCGCAAAGATCGCACCCTCATCCACCGAGTAGTTCGGGAGAATCCACATGCAGCCGTGGTAGTCATGGGGTGCTATGCCCAACTGAAGGGGGAAGAAATTCTCAACATCCCAGGCGTGAATATAGTAGTGGGGGCCGGTAGAAAAAGCGAAGTCGTAGAGCATCTTATTACCTTCTTCTCCGGAGAAGGGGTGACACCTACCAATAAGCACCACTACGCAGGTGAGCGGATTCATCTACACCGCTTCGAAGAAGGCTGTAGCAGCGACGACAGAACGCGACACTTCCTAAAGGTACAAGATGGCTGTAACTACGGCTGTACCTATTGTACCATCCCCAAGGCTAGAGGGGTAAGTCGCAATGGAAGCATTGCCTCTTTGGTTGCTCAAGCAGAAAGAGTTGCCCAAGGGGGAGGAAAAGAGATTGTACTTACAGGAGTTAATATTGGGGATTTCGGCCGCTCCACAGGCGAACGATTTGTAGACCTAGTGCGGGCTTTGGATCAGGTCAATGGCATAGAACGTTACCGTATTAGCTCTCTAGAGCCCGATCTGCTCTCCGATGAATTGCTCGAAGTTGTTGCTCAATCAAGAAGCTTCATGCCCCACTGGCACCTACCGCTACAGAGTGGTAGCGATGCCGTACTAGCTCTGATGAAAAGAAGGTACCGCACCCGGCTTTTCTCCGATCGTCTGGCTCGTATCAAAGAAATGATGCCGGCAGCCTTTATTGGTGTGGATGTAATTGTAGGGATGAGGGGCGAAACCCCTGAGTTTTTCGAAGAGAGTCTTGCATACCTTGAGGGGCAACCTGTAACACAACTCCATGTATTTAGCTATAGTGAACGCAGTGGTACACCTGCTCTATCCATACCTCTCGTAGTATCTCCCGAAGAGAAAAAAGAACGTAGTAAAGCCCTTATCGATCTATCGAATCGTAAGCTAAGCAGTTTTTACAAAGAGCACGAAGGGGAAAATTGTCCCGTACTTTGGGAGCACTCTTGTGTAGATGGTAAGATGTATGGTTTTACAGACAATTATATCCGACTAGAGCACGAATTTTGCCCCGATATTGCTCTATCAGGAGCTATCACACAAGCCACAATTGGGACGGAAAAAGAGCCGGGTATAGCCTTTTGCTCCCTAGAATGAAAAGATTATGAGCATGGCACCTCTTATCACCATAGGGATCCTCAACTGGAATGGGAGCCATCTGCTCCGTAAGTTCCTCCCCGATGTTGTACGCTGTACGCCTAGTGATAAGGCTTGCATTGTGGTAATTGACAATGGCTCTACAGACGACTCTATTGAGGTCGTGGAGAGGGGATTCCCATCCGTAAAGCTCCTTAAATTCTCAGAGAATTACGGATTTGCAAAGGGCTACAATCAGGCTTTGGCACAATGCGAGACTCCCTATTATTGTTTGCTTAATAGTGATGTAGCCGTGACAGAAGGATGGCTAGATGCTCCTCTTGCGATGCTTGAAGCAAATGCTCATCTCGCAGCAGTACAACCGAAAATACGAAGCTTTCACCATCCCTGTCAGTTTGAATATGCAGGGGCAGCAGGAGGCTTCATAGATCATCTAGGGTATCCGTTTTGTCGAGGTCGGGTATTCGACACCATAGAGGAGGACAAAGGGCAGTACGATACAGAGGCTTCTATTTTTTGGGCTTCGGGAGCCTGTCTATTTGTTCGCCGTGATGCTTACCTCCAAGTAGGCGGATTAGATGAGCGATTCTTTGCTCATATGGAAGAAATTGACCTCTGCTGGCGATGGCTACGGAGTGGCTACGAAGTGAGATATACCCCCAATAGCACAATATATCATTTGGGTGGTGCCACTCTTAGCACTAGTAATGCTCGCAAGGTGTATCTCAACTTTCGCAACAACCTTCTGATGCTCTATAAAAACCTTCCTAGGAAGCAAGCAAAAAGACTTCTCCCCAAACGTATGCTACTGGATGGGCTATCGGCAGGCATGTATCTAGTCAAAGGAAAATCTCGTTTCGCTTGGGCTATCTACAAAGCTCATAGAGACTTCAGAAAAATGAAACAGCACTACACTCCCCCACTTGCTCCACCTGTGCAGCTAAGCAGTGTATATCCACACTCTATTGTCTGGCAATACTTCTTCTTGGGCAAGCGACATTTCTCCGACTTAAAGCCCTAAAACGGGAAATTCAACACTACATCAGAAAGCTATCTCACTACTTTTGGGGATAGCTTTTACTTGTATAGTATGCTGGGCTAGCCTATCTTTGCATTGTATTACTAATTGATTGATAGAAGTATGTCACTACGCATAACGCAATTCTACTCGGCAGATACGCTCATGAGCGATCTTATTTGTGAACGATACGACCTCCTACTCGTTATTACTCGCTTTGGTATCCCCCTTGGGTTTGGAGACCAGACTATACGCGAGGTTTGTGAGGAAAATAATGTACATGTAGAGACACTTATTGCTGTAGTCAATACTATTGTATCTCATAATACCAAGCCTAGCCAAGAACTACTTGCATCGCTTTCTCCCATGGCTTTGGTAGACTTCTTGAAGCGTTCACACCATTATTTCTTAGACTATCGCCTACCCAAACTTTTGGTGCACCTCCGTCGTGCCATAGAGGGCGGACCCGAAGAGATCGTATTTCTCATCAATAAATTCTTTGATCAATATGTAGCTGAGGTGCACAAACATATGGGATATGAGGATAAAAACGTGTTCCCTTATGTACGTGCTCTAGTAGATGGTACTCAAAAACGGGGTGCCGGGGCATACAATATAGACATATTCTCTCGCCGGCACGATAAGGTGGAGGCTCGTATTGGAGAGCTTAAGAATATCTTGATCAAGTATTTCCCCGATGGTAGCGGCTACGAGCTAACCAGTGTACTGCACGAGCTATTCTCTGCCGAAGATGACCTCGCTACACACAACTTTGTCGAAGATTTCCTTTTTGTTCCTCTCATCCGTTCGATGGAACAGAAGCAAAATTCATAATCCCTCATACCCTTGGGGCTAAAGTCTTACTCTTAGAGGAAATAAATTTTGAGATGATACAAAGTGTACATAAACTACTCATCGTAGAGCCTAATCCCGTAATTGCCTTGGGGATAGAAGCGGTGATCAAGCGGTCGAATAAGTTCAGAACGCAGATTGCATTTGAGCTTGATATAGAAAGCATTATTTCTACCATTCGTTTCTTTACTCCCGATATTATCTTGATGAATCCCATCGTAATGGGCGTACACCTAGATGAGAGATTCTTGACTGTAGCACGTGCCAAAATCTTGGCGCTTACCACAGGTTCTGTTGATCCGTCTGTGCTTTATAGCTACGACGCGACTATCAACATTGGAGACTCTACGGAAACCATTCTACAAAACCTTCTCTCCGTTGTTAGCCAAGCCGAGAACGAAGAGATGGATCTAGACAACGAACGCCTACTCTCACCGAGAGAAAAAGACGTGGTGGCTTACGTGGCAAAAGGGCTTACGAATAAAGAAATATCCGCTAAGCTCTCTATCTCTATTCACACCGTAATTACCCACAGGCGTAATATTGCCAAGAAACTCAAGATTCATAGCCCTAGCGGACTCACAATCTATGCTATTGTCAATAAGCTTGTAAATATCGACGAAATTCATACCTAGTAATAGGGGCAATTCTTTTCACAAAAACCACCCCGGGAAGTATTCTCACACTCCGAATACTCTCTGGGGTTTCTTTTTTCTAACAATACTATACCCCCTCTTTGCAAACTCAATTCTCCAGCTGTATATTCAGCGAGAAAAAGTGACGTCATACTTTCCTCTCCACACAAAGCCTCTTCCTATCTACTTCTTTTGCATTTTAGTATTAAAGTACAAAGACTCTAAATATGGGGAGAACTTGCTAAAACACCAGCCTAAAGCTTACTTCCTTATTGGGCAAGAATTATTTCTGTCTAGGGTGAAAATCCTGCACAAGTTACCCAAAATCTTTTCTGATTTTACCCAGAGTAAACCGATGTAACTCACTCCCAATCTTCAGGAGAATTTTCATTGAGGACCGGGAGAAAGGGACGATTTTATTGAGAGGAAATAGCACTTCTCTGCTCCCAATTAACCTGAAAGCTAATTAGCAACCTAACAATTACTAATGACCCATCTTATAAAAGCTCATTGACTTTCTCTCAAAAGCTCATTAGTAATCCGACAAAAGCTCATTAGCTTTCCATTAAAAGCTCATTAGGAATTTGACGAAAGCTAATTAGCTTTTGACTGAAAGGTAATGTTGATACAACACCACCGATAAGCCCCCAAGACAAAAGGGGAAAAAAAACTCCTGCTCTACCAGAGTGAGAGCAGGAGCTATAGAAGTGATTTATCTCCCTAAAGAAAGGGAAATAAGATTATTCTCTAGATACTCTTAAGCTGCAATTGCTGCTGCAAGTTCGGGAGCAGCACCGAAGATCAAGATAGCAACGAGAAGGGCAAGAATAGCGTAGAGCTCGGGGAATACGGCCATCACCATAGTTGCACCGAATACGTTGTCACCACCACCAATCGTCTTGATACCATTAGCACAAACTTGAGCCTGACGAATAGCAGAGAGAAGACCTACAACACCAAGGGTAAGACCTGCACCAAAGATAGCCCAAGCAGCGATAATGTTGAGGCCGGCACCGAGTTGTTGTACAAGGCCAAGAGCCATAAAGAAACCAACGAAGCCGTAAAGACCCTGAGAACTAGGAAGAGCCGAAAGAGCAATGTACGAACCCATTGCATCGGGATTCTTCTTCATAGCACCAACGGTAGCGTTACCGCAAATAGTTACACCAATTGCCGAGCCAATACCAGTGAGGGCCACCATGAGGGCAATTCCTAAGTAGGTTAGAACGTTAATCATACTTTGAACTGTAATTAATTGATTGAGTTATTTGATTTTTCTATTATTGATTACTTGAAAGGAGTGTATTGACGCCCCCCACCTTCAAACTCTGCATTCTTGTAGAATTCAACAAATGTAAGACGTAGAGGGTGCACCAAAGAGCTAATCATACACAGCCCAAAATTGAGACCATGACCAAATAGCAAAATGATTGCCATTACCACAAAATTGAGACCTACAGGGAGCCCTCCGCCCACTTGTACGGCAAGGTTATTAAACACCCCACCCAAGATACCACCAGTCAAACCGATAGCAAACAGACGAATGTACGAGAGCGTGTCTCCCAAAAGCCCGGAAGCATTGTTGTACGTTGCCCACAAACCGGAACCAAAATTGAGGAAGATATTCTTGCCCGGCGTATTGTAGAACAAAGCAATAACAAAGGCGAGAGCAGCAATCCCCAAGAGGACTTTTGATGCCATAGCAAGCATAGGATTACCTTCACCTAGCATCATTGCTACGAGCCCAAGGCCTCCGAAGAGGATCAAGATAGCCCAGCAATAGGTAGCCAAACCATATTTGAATCCCTTCTGTACTTGCGTCTTATAGCCGGCAATAAACTTACCGAATACAATCTGAATAAGCCCCAGCACAACGGACAAATACATCATTGTGTTCTGGTTGAGGATATAGGTATCGGGCACAGAGCCGAGTATCGTACCTCCGGTCCAAGGCATTACCATACCAAAGACAGTCCCCATGAGAGAACCTACGATGGCGGTAGTTCCTCCTAGCCACATAAGCATACTACACACCGACTTAACGCCATCCTCTTTAGCTTTCGTCTTAGCAACGGTGGCTCCTATCAAAAGCAATAGTCCATATCCACCATCTCCAAAACAAAGAGCAAAGAAGAGCATAAAGAAGGGAGCAAATAGTGCCGTAATATCCAATTCCCCGTAATTAGGAAGCGAATACATCTTCGTTATCATCTCGAAGAGACGAGCATAACGATTGTTTTTAAGCTTCACAGGGACATTGTCATTCTCTTGGATCTCTACCTGCTCGTAGTAGCAAGGTACTCCATCTAGAGCGGGAGCAATTTTGTCTGCCACTCTCTCGGGCACCCAGCCCTCCAATACCATAAGGGTATCGTTAGCCTCGGGTTCCGCCTGCAAGAGAGCATTGGCGAAATCAAAATCGCGCTCGATGAATCGATCATATCCATCTAGTTCGCCCAAGCGAGTATCAGCAAATTCAACAATCCTATTATGGGTCTCTTCTGCCTCCTGCTGTAGGGTTTCCAACTTCCTTTGCATCTCATCCATAGAAGCCGTTGGAGCCTTTACCTCATCGGCTTCGGGACGAGCGTCGCCACTTTGTCCAATCGTAACAAAGTAGGCTTGAGCGCGAAAATCATTAACCTTTACGGCGCGATACTCCTCAATCCACTCCTCCTTGAACTGCTGCGAAGCCACTACATAGAAGTGCAGCTTATAACCAGCATTCTCAAGTTTCTTCATCAGATCGAGGTCATACTCACCCCAAATACTCCAATAGTCAATCTCACGTCGTTGGGCAGCAATCTGGTTGGCCAAATTCCTTTCCTTTTCCATGAGCTCTTCTATCTCAGACCGCACAGCCACTCCTTGCTCCTCAGATTGAGGGAGGATCATAGAAACCTCCGGAGCATCTTTGGATCGCAATGATTTTACACGACGACGCAGGTCTGCCAAGTCTTTACGCTTAGCGAGGAGGGCTTGTAGGTTATCGAACTGCTTAGGGCTCTTAGTTTCCTTGATATGCACCACGCCAAGCTCACGAAGACTCTGCAAAAAGCCCTCATACTCTCTGTGGTATATCAAGAAAAGATACTTCTGCATTTTTTCAATCATAGCAGTGCCTCCTTTTCTTTGCGTTCGCGTTCTTCAATATTGGCTCGCATGATCTTCTGAGACGATTTAGAGAGACTCTCTTCATCTTCAAGGTATCGCTTAATCTTACGAATAGCATCCTTATACCCAGGGATCTGTACCTTCTCAAAAAGATTTACCTTCTGAGTGGTCTTCTTACGAGCATACTCCAAGAATTCTAGTTTGAGGCCAAGGAACTCAGCTTCTATACCAGTAGTAGCAAGCACCTTAAGCAACTCTAATCCCTCAGAGAACCACGAAGGAGAATTGAACAAACTAAATGGCTTCACCTCGAAGTCTATCTTATCCAAGACCGGCACTATAACACCGGCAATCTTCTTGGTAGACAACTTCACATCCTTCACAGAGATAAGCTCCGGATTAAACTCATTCCAAAGCCCAACCATGTGCTGATAACTAGAGATGCCATCTTCTAGCTTTTGTTCCAATTTCACCACTTCGTCTTTCGTCTTCTTCACCTCAAGACGGAGAGCACTCTCCTTACTTTTGATCGTAGGGAGCGTACGCACTCGCATCTTCAGCTGCTTCTCTTGCTGATGGAGCGAAGTTTTGTTGTATTGAAACTTAATAGCCATGACTCTTATCTATCAGGCTTTTTTCTCACCAACCCAATACTTCTCTACAAGAGACTGCTTGATGTTTACTTCTGCAGGAGTAAAGTGCTCTCCAAAAAGTTTCCAAGCAATATCAAGCATTTCTGTCGTATCCACGTTTACGTCAATAGCGAGCAATTGACGAGAGTAATCGTCTGCAAAAGCAAGAGAACGATTATCGTAGTCGGTAAGGTCGAAACCGTTCTCCATCTTCGTTTGTGCATTGGCAGCATCGGAGAATAGACGTACAGCGGCATTCATCACCTGAGGATGGTCGTCACGAGTCTTCTTACCGATTACAAGCTGCTTCAAGCGAGAGAGAGAGCGGAATGGGTCAATAATAACTTTACCCACATTGCTATCCTTACGGAGATAGAGCTGCCCCTCGGTGATATACCCCGTATTATCGGGCACAGCGTGGGTAATATCGCCACCACTCAACGTAGTAACGGCAATGATGGTGATAGACCCTCCATCGGGGAATTGTACCGCCTTTTCGTAGATCTTAGCAAGGTCTGAATAAATCGAACCTGGCATAGAATCCTTCGAAGGAATCTGGTCCATACGATTTGATACGATAGCCAAAGCATCCGCATAGTTGGTCATGTCCGTAAGGAGCACGAGCACCTTTTCGTTCTTTTCTACCGCAAAATATTCAGCCGCTGTAAGAGCCATGTCTGGGATAAGCAGACGCTCTACAGAGGGGTCTTCTGTTGTATTGATGAAGCTAACAATACGATCTAGAGCACCGGCATTGCTAAAAGTGTTCTTGAAGAAGAGGTAGTCGTCATTGGTCATCCCCATCCCCCCAAGGATAATCTTATCACTCTTGGCACGCATGGCCACCATAGCCATTACTTCATTAAAGGGTTGGTCCGGATCCGCAAAGAACGGAATCTTTTGCCCGGTTACGAGAGTATTATTGAGGTCGATACCTGCAATACCCGTTGCAATCAACTCAGAAGGCTGTTTACGACGCACAGGGTTTACAGAAGGACCACCAATTTCTACTTCACGTCCTTCGGGCTGCGCTCCACCATCAATAGGAAGACCATAAGCATTGAAGAAGCGTCCTGCAAGCTGATCGCTCACCTTGAGCGTAGGAGCCTTGCCGAGGAATACAACCTCCGCATTGGTAGGAATACCTTCAGTACCCTCGAATACCTGGAGGGTTACTTCGTCGCCAATGATTTTTACGACCTGAGCCATTCGTCCATGGATCAAAGCCAACTCGTCATTACCAACTCCTGTAGCACTCAGCATACAAGTTGCCTTGGTAACATTCGAGATCTTGGTATATATCTTTTTAAAAGCTTGTGTTGCCATATTAATTTTCTCTATACGAGGTCTCTCTTTCCCTGGAGATTACTTGCCACCCTTGGCAATCATCTCTTCGCATTGTGCCAAGTACTTCTTAAAGTCATCGCTCTCAAACTCTGAGTAGTTCATCTGCTTGAGGACGTTGATAAGGCCCTTAAAGAACGCCGTTACCTGATTGAAATCTTCAAACTCAAACTCGGTATGGCAGATCTTTGCTACAAGATCCAACATATACTTTTGGCGAGCAAGAGGAGAGTTACAATCGATATCGTCGAAAGCATCTTGCTGAAGGATCACGAAGTCGATAAGCTCAGCCTTCCAGAATGTAACGTGATACTCTACAGGTACCCCGTCGTCCCCTAAGATGTTGATCTGCTCCGAAATTTCCTTACCACGCTGCAAACGCATTTTTAGCTCATTGACTTTTTCGAGCCAATCGGGTGCAATGTGTTGCGAAATGTACTCTTGGAACTCAGGATATTCGAGATATTTAGAATAACTATCAATAGGGTTAACAGCCGGATAACGCTTACGGTCGGCACGCTCTTGCTCTAGTGCGTAGAAGCATCGAGCTACCTTCTTAGTGTTTTCTGTCACAGGCTCCTTGAGGTTACCCCCTGCAGGAGATACCGTACCAATAAAGGTTACAGAACCGGTCTTGCCATTTTTGAGATAAACGAATCCAGAGCGAGCGTAGAAGTTGGCCACGATAGCCGAAAGCTCCATAGGGAAAGCATCAGGTCCAGGAAGCTCTTCTAGACGGTTTGACATCTCACGAAGAGCTTGTGCCCAACGAGAAGTAGAGTCCGCCATGAGGAGAACACGCAGCCCCATTGTACGATAGTACTCAGCAATAGTCATGGCCGTGTACACAGATGCTTCACGAGCTGCAACAGGCATGTTTGAGGTATTAGCGATAATGATCGTACGCTCCATGAGCTTACGTCCGGTGTGAGCATCTACAAGTTCTGGGAACTCAGCAAAGATTTCCACAACCTCATTTGCACGCTCTCCACAAGCCGCCATAATCACGATGTCTGCCTCAGCTTGCTTAGAAATAGCATGCTGCAACACCGTCTTACCCGTACCAAAAGGCCCTGGGATAAAGCCCGTACCACCCTCTACGATAGGATTGAGTGTATCAAGCGTACGCACCCCAGTTTCGAGCAACTTAAATGGACGGGGCTTCTCTGCATAGCAAGGAATGGCTTTCTTTACAGGCCATTTCTGAATCATTGTAACAGAGTGCTTCTCGCCATTCTTATCCTCAAGTACTGCGATTTCTTCATCAGCACGATACTTGCCGGCAGGCTTAAGGCTTACAACTTTGTACTGCCCCTCGAAAACAAAGGGAACCATTATCTTGTGGGGTTGGTAGTTTTCATCAACCTCACCAAGCCAGTCTCCAGCCTCTACAAGATCACCTACCTGAGCAAGAGGTTTGTACTCCCACAATTTATCTTCCTCTAGAGGATAGGTATACGTACCACGTTGTAGGAAAACCCCATCCATCTTATCGAGGTCGTTTTGCAGACCATCGAAGTTCTTGGAAAGGAGGCCGGGACCGAGTGTTACCTCCAACATGTGACCTGCAAACTCAGCCACATCCCCTACCTTCATACCACGAGTACTCTCAAACACCTGCACAAACACCTTGGCACCGATGATCTTGATCACCTCACTCATCAGGCGAGTTCCACCCACCGTGATAAAGCAAATTTCGTTTTGAGAGACTGGTCCATCTACCTCAACGGTCACAAGGTTGGACACAATCCCCTTAACAACTCCTTTTGTCATGGATATATTATTTCTTTTGATTTCTCTTGAACTCGTTGAGAGAGTCGTTGCTCTCCTTTTTGAGTGTTGCTACAATGGAACGGAATGTTTCTTCTCCCGTTTTCTCATTGAGCTCCGTCCAGCGCTCTATGATACGTAGCTGTAGATAGTATGCCAAGATGGTCTCAACATTGAATGTGCGATCGAAGACACGCTCCTCTAACCAATTCCATTTGAGGACATCTAACATGCGCTCCCGACGAGTAATATCAGTCTCATTTTGCACCGAAGAAAGAGCAGCAATGTACTCCATTTCCTCTTCGGAGAGACCAAAGTTTGTGGCTGTCGACGTCTTTAGTTTACGCTCTACTTCGGAGTCTCCCACGATATAATCTTTGGGATCCCAACCTAGATTGCGACTTGTAAAGGCTGCAAAAACATTCCTTATATCAAGATTAAGACGCGACCACTCTGCTACAAAATGATTTCTAGCAGGGAGAGCAAACTTGGTATAATAGTAATCGGCAAGTTTATCCTCAAGGCGAAGGGGCCACATACGTACCTCTTCCTCATCGTCTTGTACGTCATCTTCCTCGTCCTTCTCTACCACAAAATCCTTGAGAAAATCTATGATATAAGCAGGTAAGTGATGCTTAGGAAGCTTTGTACCTTTCTTGAGAGCATCCATCACCGTAGCGACCTCTTCGTAAGAAAGTAGCTGAGGTTGCTCGGTTGCCTCCAATGCTTTCTCCGGAGATTCGAGATAATCGATAAGAAATCTATTCTCGCGCTCCCAGCGAAGCACCTCCAAAAGCTTAAAATCGCCCGAGGTAAGCACTTCTCTAAGCTCCTCTACGAAGAGCTCCGAAGAAAAGGGGAGTTTTCTATCGTCTACACCAATATTCGGTAAACCCGATATTGTGGCATAATACTTTGCCATGGTGCACTTAGAATAACATTTCCACAAGACGAGGACGCAAGAAGCTCTGGAAGAAAGACTTTAGTTCTTCTTCTCCAAACTGAATCTTGTACGATCCATCTGCGGGTTTTAGAACGAAATTGGTTGCCGTACCAGCTACTTCGTTAATGGTAACACCCTTATTGAGGAGGTCCTTAGCATTTGAGGCGAAATACTCTTCCAACCCCTTGGCATCGGCTGTTTCAATTACAACATCGTTTCCAGGAGTCCAGTTTTCAACAATCTTGCGAATGACTTCGCGCATAAAGTTGGGATCTTCAGCAGCTGCTTTTACGTTGCCTTGGGCAATCTTGTCGGTAATAGAATTTGCCACAGAAGCCTTCAAGGCATCTAGAGTTTGAGCAGCATAGAGTTTGAGTTCTGCCTCAACATTCTTTTTGAGTTCATCAGATCTCTTTTCAGCGTCACGGATGATTCTCTCAGCTTCCGCCTTAGCTTGGTTGAGCATTTCGTCGCTTTTGCTTTGGGCATCAGCCACGAGTCTATCTGCTTCTAGCTTCCCTTTTTCAACCCCTTCGTTGAAAATTTTGTCAGTTAGTTCCCGGATCTTAGCATCCATATCTTATCTATGTTATAATTTGTATTCGCTATTTCCATAGAAAACTACAACTCCTCTTGCCTTTCGAAAGTGACAACAGGAGCCATACCCTCTATGCTCCGAGCAAAGGTACAACAAAAGCTTGATTTATAGGCCTCTTTGGGTAGTATCCCAACAAAGGCCCACAGATCAAGCTTGACAAATAGAAATAGATATCTTCTATTTTACATACTTAATGTAATCTTCATACCCCTGTTCTTTCATTTCCTCCAACGGAATAAAGCGCAAAGATGCACTATTGATACAATAACGTTCCCCTCCCAATTCTTTCGGTCCATCTTCAAAGACATGACCAAGATGGCTCCCCGAAGATTTACTCCGAACCTCTACACGCACCATTCCATGCGATGTATCCGTACGTTCTAGCAGAAGTTTATCATCTATAGGACGTGAAAAAGCCGGCCATCCACAGCCACTTTCGAACTTATCTGTAGAGACGAATAGGGGCGTACCATCCACCACGTCTACATAAATACCCTTAGCATAATGATCATAATACTCATTTTTGAAAGGAGGCTCTGTCCCCTGCTCTTGAGTCACATGGTACTGCATAGGAGTAAGCTTACGGCGTAACTGCTCCTTATCCACGTAGCGTTGTGCATGCGCTCTTGCTATTTTATCTTTTCCTATGTGGCAATACCCCGAAGGATGTTTCTTTAGATAATCTTGATGATAAGCCTCGGCAGGATAAAAATTCTTCAAAGGGATACACTCCACAACAATAGGCTTAGGATACTTTTTCGCCAGAGTTTGAAGCATCTCCTTCGCCACCACTTCATCTTGAGCATTAGTATAATAGATACCCGTGCGGTACTGACGTCCCACGTCATTGCCCTGCCGATTGAGAATAGTAGGGTCAATTACATCAAAATACAACCCTAGGATAAACTTTAGAGGGACCACCGAGGCATCGTACTCGACACGAATTGTCTCGGCATAATCGGTATCCACATCTTCATATTTGGGGTTGGGACGTGTGCTATTGGCATAGCCAACAGTGGTCTCCACCACGCCTTGCACACCATCAAAATAGCTCTGCATTCCCCAAAAGCATCCGCCTGCTAAATAGATTGTCTTTAGATTCTCCTTACTAGGACGAGGTGCTTGGGCTTCTATTACGGGTTGGTTTACTGCGATCATTTTGTCTGTTGTTTAGTTACTACTTTTTCTACTCTCAAAACGGATAATAACTTGTGATGGTTCACCATTAAACCCGAAGAGATGAATAGAATTATGAGCAAAAGAGAATAGCATGCAGCAAATAGAGAAAATAAAAGGAGGACTTGATCGCCTCAAATCCTCCCTTTCTCTTTTTGTTAGTAGACCTTATTGTCCGTGTTTATAACACGAAACTCATTTAGTCGAGCTTGTGAACAACAATACCGGAACGGAGCTTAGGCTCAAACCAAGTTGTCTTAGGAGGCATAATGTTCCCCGTATCAGCAATATCCATAATTTGCTTCATAGTAACAGGATAAAGAGCCAAAGCGACCTTCATCTCACCGCTATCAACACGCTTCTTTAGCTCGCCGAGACCACGGATACCTCCAACAAAGTCAATTCGCTTATCTGAACGCAAATCCTTGATACCCAAGATCTCATCTAAGATTAGATTAGAAGAGATGGTAACATCCAACACCCCGATGGGGTCGTTATCGTTATAAGTACCGGGCTTTGCTGTGAGCGAGTACCATGCACCACCAAGGTAAAGAGCAAAATTGTGCAACTTGGCAGGTTTGTAAATATCGGCACCCTTCTTTTCTACGATGAAGTTCTTTTCTAGAGCTTTTAGGAAGTCAGCTTCGCTCAAACCATTGAGATCTTTTACAACTCGGTTGTAATCAATAACCGTCAATTGGTTGGCAGGGAAACAAACTGCCATGAAGTAGTTATACTCTTCATCTCCCTTGTGATTAGGGTTATTCTTTGCTTTCTCAGCTCCCACGAGGGCAGCTGCAGCCGAACGGTGGTGCCCATCGGCAATATAGAGAGCTTCGAATCCTGCAAAAATCTCTGTGATACGCTTGATATCGGTTTCTTGATCAATGATCCAGAACTTATGACCAAAACCATCAATATCAGCTACAAAATCGTAGATGGGAGCAGCATTGGTGTAACGAGCCACGATGGCGTCAAGTTCTGCATTGTCAGGATAAGCGAAGAAAACGGGTTCGAGGTTAGCATTATTTACACGAACGTGCTTCATACGATCCTCTTCTTTGTCTCTACGGGTAAGCTCATGCTTCTTGATTACACCATTCATATAATCTTCTACCCATGCACCTACTACCAAACCATATTGGGTCTTACCATTCATGGTTTGGGCGTATACATAGTAGTTTTCTTTGGCGTCTTGAACAAGCCATCCCTTCTCTTGGAAGAGATCGAAGTTCTCACGAGCCTTGATATAAACACGTTCATCGTGCTCATCCGTACCTTCGGGGAAGTCGATTTCGGGCTTGATAATATGATAAAGAGACATCTCATTTCCTTTTGCTTCAGCACGAGCTTCTTCGCTGCTGAGGACGTCATAAGGACGAGAAGATACCTTCTCTACGAGGTTAACGGGAGGACGAAGTCCCTTGAAAGGTTTAATTCTAGCCATACTATATATTCAAAGAAAAAATCGAAATAAGGGGAGACATGGTATCTCTACGATAAAAACCCATGTGCTCCCCCACCCTGTCGATCTTTTTGTGTTCTAATACTACAAAAAAGAAATTACTTATTTACACGGAACTTTTCCACCCCATTGGCTATAAAGTCAACGATTTGGTTAGCAGCTGCAATACCTGCATTGTTGTTGGCTTCGCCGGTCTGTGCACCCATCTTTTTGGGCGTAGAGAAGTAACGATCGCCGAGGGCAGCTACCATAGCTTCGTGGTTAGCGGGCATAATGTCCGTGAGATAACGAAGGTCTGTACGCTCTGTGAGAGCCTTTAGTACGCCCTCTTCGTCAATAATCTCCTTACGAGCAGAATTGATGAGAACGGCATCCTTTGGCATCTTCATGAGAAGATTGTAGTTGATAGACTTAATCGTCTCGGGAGTGGCAGGAGCATGGAGCGAAATTACATCGCAAGTAGCGAACAATTCGGGCACGGTAGCAATAGGAGTTGCGCCCGATTCTTTGATAGCTTCTGCAGGTACAAAAGCATCATAAGCGAAGATTTCCATACCAAAGCCTTTGGCGATACGGGCCACATTGCGACCCACATTACCATAAGCCAAGATACCCATCTTCTTATCTTTTAGCTCGCTACCCGACTTGCCATTGAACTGGTTACGAGCGTTGAATACGAGAAGACCCATCACAAGCTCAGCCACAGCATTTGAGTTCTGACCGGGAGTATTCATTACACACACGTTGTGTGCGGTTGCCTCTGCAAGGTCTACATTGTCATAACCGGCACCTGCACGCACTACAATCTTGAGATTCTTTGCGGCATCAAATACTTCCTTATCAATTTTATCACTACGGATAATGATAGCATCTACATCGGCAACAGCTGCGAGGAGCTGGCTCTTTTCGGTATACTTTTCTAGCAATACAGTTTCATAACCTGCCTTGCTTACAATATCCTTAATCGCTGCAACAGCAGGAGCAGCAAAAGGCTTTTCTGTGGCAATAAGAACCTTTGTCATAACAATATATTAGGATTAAAAAGAAGTGCTCTGCTCACTAGATGAGACCTCTAAAAGAAATAGAAGTATCTAGATGAGCGAGAGCACTAAGATGTGATTAATTAGTGTTTGCTTTCAAACTCCTTCATAGCGTCTACGAGAGCCTTTACGCTATCCATTTCGAGAGCGTTGTAGAGGCTTGCACGGAAACCACCTACCGAGCGGTGACCCTTGATACCGATCATGCCACGCTCTGCAGCGAAAGTGGCGAACTCAGCTTCGAGTTCTTTGTATTCGTCGTTCATCACGAAGCAAACGTTCATGATAGAGCGATCTTCGGTAGCTACGGTACCACGGAATAGTTTGTTGCGGTCGATTTCGTTGTAGAGGAGCTCAGCCTTGTCGAGATTGCGCTTTTCGAGTACCTTGAGACCACCCAACTCTTTGTACCACTTGAGGGTTTGGAGAGCTACATAGATGGGGAATACAGGAGGAGTATTGAACATAGACTCCTTCTTGATGTGAGTGTTGTAGTCGAGCATTGTGGGGATAGGACGCTCGAAACGACCAAGTGCATCCTTCTTTACAATCACGAAAGTAACACCGGCAGGAGCCAAATTCTTTTGTGCACCACCATAGATAAGATCGTACTTGCTGATATCTACAGGACGGCTGAAAATATCGCTAGACATATCGCACACCAAGCGAGCCTTGCAGTCGAAGTCCTTGCGAATTTCACTACCATAGATGGTATTGTTGGAGGTGTAGTGGAAGTAGTCTACATCTTCGGGGATAACGAAGTTCTTGGGGATGTAGGTAAAGTTCTTATCTTCGCTAGAAGCCAAAACTTCTACTTCTCCACCAAATACCTTAGATACATATCCGGCTTGCTTGATAGCATTTGTAGCCCACGTACCTGTGTTGATATAGGCAGCCTTCTTGTGCATAAGGTTAAGAGGTACCATGTAGAATTGGAGGCTTGCACCACCACCGAGGAAGATAACTTCGTATCCTTCGGGGATATCGAGAAGTTCCTTGAAGAGCTGAGCAGCTTCTTCGATCACAGCGGTAAACTCTTTACCACGATGCGATACTTCAAGTACAGAAAGACCTGTACCTGCAAAATTCATTACTGCATCAGCAGCATTCTTGATAACCCCTTGATTTAGAATTGAGGGTCCGGCATAAAAATTGTGCTTTTTCATCACCGCAACTGTTTTTATTGATTACTTATATTAGTCTATTCCTATTATCACACGGAACCGAGGCTTGGAATGTCGCACATCCCCCAACCCCTAAGCACCTACAAAGGTAAACTAAACATTTGAATAAAGCCAAATACACCCTAATACATCCCTCTTTCTTCACAAAGAGGGCTCCAAAAGAAGTATTCGGAATGCTGCCTGAAAAGAAAAACTTTCTTGCCCTACAACAAAAAAATTCTTGGGCAAAAGAAAAAACTTTTCCAGGTAGTTTCAGGGTACAAAACTAGCTGATTCCCTCCTACCCTTCTGCCCAAAAATATTTATCTCCATGGAGTAGCCTCTGAGAACTGCGCAATAGAAGTGAAATAAAAATTAGTACAGAAAGCCCCCTCCTCCCACTGTTCACAAAAAAAGAGTCGACCCTTTTGCTAGAAAGGTCGACTCCTTTTCGAGGGAATCAATGAAGAGGTACTATCCCCTAATTAGCGGAGAGATAAAATCTTCTAAAGCGAAAGTTTAGAATTCATTCGGACTAAATGCGAGACACAATCCACCAAAATTACCCGATTGATCCACCTGTACCATCACATTGTTTTTACGATCGATGTAGGTAGGTATGGCCGATTTCGAATACTTCTCCCATCCTTTACCGGTAAAAAACTTCTCGATATAGGTTGAGTTGATCACTCTCACATCGTCAGTAAACACAATCGCCATGGCATACTTACCGGCATATTCTCCTTCACCTTCCCATATAAGCATCATAGGGAAATCTTTTGAGGTTGTATTAACAACGTCACCGAGCTCATTCTTATCAAGAGACTTAAAGTAAGGTTGCTTCTTGTACAACTCAAGAGCTTCTGCCAAGGTGTATTTGCCAAATTCAAGAATAGGCATAGGGATATCCAACTCCTCTTTCATAAAAGAGTCTGCCATCTGAGGATTGCCTTTGAAGAACTGCACTTTGGGCACGAATGCACTTCCATCCGTAGGTTTATTTAGCTCAGCCACGGCAGCCATATTGGTGTCTTTGTTATAGTACACGGGATTACCATGATCAGAAAGTGTGGTGATCAAAAATCCCATAGAGCGCATATACTCTGTAATATCATCAGGTTTAGGACGCTTATCGGGAGCTACAAAGATAGCGCACTCCTCTACGAAAGATTTGGTTTTCACATCAAACCAATAACGCGTACTAGGGAAGTCAGGGTTGCCGGTCTTAAAGGAAAAGACCCCCTTGTCCGCCATCGTTGCTTCAGGATCAAGAGTGTGTCCCATACGAGCCTCAAAGCGAGTTACCATATCAAGGGTATTATCAAGCCCCATAAGAGGAGCCCAAAGCCCAGTTGCATGTTCCTTCTTATCAATACGAGACCATGAGGTAATAGCCTCATCAAAAGGAGCGAAAACATAAGAAATGTCGCTATCACTACGATGCGAAATGAAGACTACCCATCCACGTTGTTTGTGAACAAACACCCCCTCAGTTGCCAACTTAGTCGCAGTCTTTTCTTGTACAAATCCTTGACTTAGGAGGCTTGCTACAAAAGCTCCTTCGGACTCTGTATTTGCAATCTTTTCCATGGCATAGCGATACTTCCCTTCAGCATCAAACTGGAGATAAATGGTACGAGCTAGCCCTTGGTCTCCATTTATCTTGACTGTGAGAGTACGTGCCTCGGCATCTTTTGTCACAATCTGACCTAGCTGTTTGGCCTCAGCTTCGAGAGCATCATAGCTTTTACCGAAAAGAGAGCTAGGGAGCGTTACCAAAATAGGAGCGGGCTTCGGACTTGGAATTTTACCACAAGCAGCCATCAAAAACGCTAATACCACAAGAAGTGTGGCAGGGAATAACTTTCTTGTCATTGTTCTGATTTTGATTTATTTATGTACTTATACATTCAACTTGCAACAAACCATGCTTAGCATGAATTCTTTCAGAGATGGTAAAACTTCCAACTTCTTGACCAGATTGGGAAAGAGCTACCAATCTACAACTGATAACCATCCTAGGACAAATGTAATCCCATTTCATATACTTACACCAAATTGGGAACAAAATCCGCATCACTCCAATAATACATGGGCCTTTCGTACCCCCTTTTGTCTTGAGATATAGATTTTGATTCATTCTCATCCAGACTCGTAACGTCTCCTGAGTCAAATCGAAAGTAAAGAGAGTAACACTTCGTTCTCCCCCGAAGAGCCTCCTTGTATTTAGGAGAGGGCTGAAGAGTTTTTCTCAAGAGTGGAATAACGAGTCTGGGACAGGCACCACAAAGGGTTTTAGTTGCACGATACGGATAAAACGTGCAACTTTCCCGAAGACGGCATTCATACAGTGATATATTACTACTTTTGCGAAGAACAACACCACACAACATAGATAAAGAAAGGAAAGTTGTATCCACATCCTTTACGAGGCTGGGTATGACATCACTTATAAAAAGAACGTATGGAAGGGAGTATCACTCCACAACAAATAGATATCGGTGCCATCATATCGGCAAAGTGGGGGCGAAGCGTTCCGCGCTTTGTTGTGCATTTGGTAGAGAGACTTATCCATCAACGAGAAATCAATGAGATACTGCGAGACCACGGGCACCTACAAGGCGTTGCCTTTATGGATAAGCTAGTGGAGATTTTTCGGCTTTCTCTGGGTTTTGTTCATGAGGAGCGTTTGCCACAAGACAAACGTGCTCTTTTCGTCTCCAATCACCCTCTAGGAGGGCTAGATGGCATCTGTCTTACTCACATGCTCGCAAGACACTATCAATCAGACATTCGCTACATTGTCAACGACCTCCTAGGAAATCTCAAACCTCTAGAGTCTATTTTTCTCCCCGTCAATAAGTATGGCTCCCAGAGCCGTAGCTCTATTGAAAGAATGAATGCCGCTCTAGCGGGTGACCTACCGGTGATCACCTTCCCTGCAGGCCTTTGCTCCCGCCACTTTGACGGCCGCATCCAAGATCTCACATGGCAAAAGAGCTTTGTACGTCATGCTGAGGAGTTCCATCGTCCCATTGTACCCCTCTTTTTCGAAGGTTATAATAGTAAACGCTTCTATAGGATAGAGCGAGTGCGCAGAAACCTCGGACTCAAATTCAACATCGGTACTGCATTGCTCCCCGATGAGATGTTTCGTGCCCAAGGCTCGTCATTCCGGGTTTGGGTAGGAGAACCTATCCCCTATCAAGAGCTTCCCTCTATGGGGAAACGCCCGGCAGATATTGCTCTTGCCATTCGTGAACGTGTATATCGTCTTCCGCAAGAGAGTGCGCCATCGTCCCTCTAGTATTCACCTCAATCATTTTATTGCAATAATCTATGCAACCCATTATAGCCCCTATTGCTCCGGAACTTATTATGGGGGAACTTACCCCCGACAAGTTGCTTCGCCCCACAAATAAAGGACGCAATAACATTTATATCTTCTCAGCACACGAGGCTCCACACACCATGAGAGAGGTAGGACGACTGAGGGAAGAGGCTTTCCGTGCCGGCGGTGGAGGCAGTGGTCTTGCGTGTGATATCGATGAGTATGACCTTGATCCATTGGGCTATAAACAACTCGTAGTTTGGAACCCCGAGGCTCAAGTGATTGTAGGGGGCTATCGCTATATTTTAGGTTCCGACGTGGTAAAACATCCGAAAGGTACCGATATACTTGCCACTTCTCATATGTTTGACTACAGCGATGAGTTCGTACGAGATATTCTTCCCTATACAATAGAATTGGGACGCTCGTTTGTTTCTCCCGACTTCCAGTCTACCCGCTTTCACCACCTCTCCATCTTTGCATTAGACAACCTATGGGATGGCTTGGGAGCACTCACGGTACTCAATCCTGAGATTCAGTACTTCTTTGGAAAGGTAACCATGTATGCCAACTACAATCGTCGTTGTCGCAACCTCATTTTGCACTTTATGCAGCGCCATTTCCACGACGATCGGCACCTCGTTACTCCCAAGCAACCTCTAACCATTGATGTTGATCCGGAGGAGATGAATCGGCTATTTTCAGCAGGGACTCTCAGTGCCGATTATCTAGCACTCAAGCGCGAGGTTCGCAAAACAGGCATCAGCATTCCACCTCTCTTCAGCGCCTATATATCCCTTTCACCCCAACTCCTGTTCCTCGGCACAGCGATTAATTACGAGTTTAGTGAGGTGGAAGAGACAGGGATTCTGATCCGTATAGATCAAATTTTAGAAGAGAAAAAAGAGCGACACATCAATACGTTTCAGAAGACGTCTCACCCCGCGAGCTAGAGCAATAGAGATGGCACAACACAACGACCTTGGCGTATTGGGCGAACGAGCAGCCTACCGCTATCTAGAACAATTGAAGTACAAAATACTTGATACGAATTGGTCTATTGATGGCAAGAAGGAGGTGGATATTTTTGCCACAGACGAGAGAGAACTCATTGTTATTGAGGTCAAAACGCGAAACGAGGATTATTCTGTTTCTCCATTGTCGGCAGTTACTAGGCGCAAGCAAGCCAATATAATATCCCTTACAAACGCCTACATCCGTCTAAAGGGCATTACCCTACCCATACGGTTTGATGTGCTCACAGCCGTTTTCCATCCCTTTGATCAATCCTTTGATATAGAGTATTATAAAGATGCCTTTAGGGCAACAGTACGAAAGAAATACTAGCCAAGAAAAACAAAACAGCACTAGAAAGCACAAGTTTGCACACTTGAAGTTGCCAATTTGCTCTCTTATATTGCAACTAACATACACCTACCATAATATTTTTAATACCTTTGCATATAAAGAGTAAAGGTTATTATATGGAAACAACATATACTATAGGCATAGATATTGGAGGAACCAATACTGTGGTGGGTGTAGTAGCGACGAATGGTACTATTCTTGCTCGAGAAAAATTCCCGACACGTTCTTGTGGTGCCAATTTCACTTGTTTTACAGATAAAATAGAGAGGTATATTCACGCGCTTACCCAGCAGTATAATCTTGCCGGCAAGATTGATGGAATTGGGATTGGAGCTCCCAATGGTAATCATGGGAACGGTACTATAGCCTTTGCCTCTAACCTTCCATGGAAAGAGCCTTTTCCCATCGTCCGGCTGCTCCAAGAGCGGACACATCTACCCGTCGCCCTTATAAACGATGCCAAAGCTGCCGCCATTGGAGAACGCACCTACGGAGCGGCACGCGGCATGCGCGACTTCATTATCATTACCTTGGGTACTGGTGTTGGGAGTGGTATTGTAGCCAATGGAGAGCTTATATTTGGTCATGATGGACTAGCCGGAGAACTGGGACATTTTATAATTCGCCGTGGGGGTCGCCCCTGTGGTTGCGGACGTTGTGGATGTTTAGAGACCTACTGTTCGGCACGCGGTATGGCACGCACTGCGATAGAATTACTCCAAGAAAGCACAGAAGACAGCCCTTTGCGCCACATCAAAGAGGAAGAAATCACGAGTAAGACTGTCTATGATGCAGCCGAAGCCGGGGATCCGATTGCTCAAAAAGTATTTGAGATGACAGGGGAGATATTGGGCGAAAGTTTGGCAGATTTCATGACCTTTTCGAGTCCGGAAGCGATTATTCTCTTCGGAGGAGTTACGGCAGCCGGGGAGCGATTGCTGCAGCCCATCCGGAAAGCTCTTAACAAAAATCTTCTCTGCGTTTACCAAACACCCAAATTACTTCTCTCTCAACTTCCTACCGATGATGCCGCCATATTAGGCGCTGCAGCTGTAGGAGTAGAGGCAGCCCTCCGCGCTAGTGGACAAAGTAAAGGCGCAATGGCTTCGTAGTAATACTGCATCCTTTTCAAATTAGATATCAAACTACTATGGCAGAAAAATCACATCCTATTGCTCTCGTAACAGGGGCTACATCAGGTATCGGTCGTGCTACAGCATTGAGGCTGGCACACATGGGATACAATGTTATCATTACGGGGCGTCGTAGCGAACGTCTTGTTGCCTTGAGTCAGAAGATAGAAAAAGAAACAAAAAGCCACACATTGCCTTTAGTTTTTGATGTACGCTCCTTTGAGGAGGTTCAGAAGCATTTAGGCACTCTCCCCTCGGAGTGGACTGATATTGAAGTGCTTGTAAATAATGCCGGATTAGCCGCTGGGATGGAGCCTCTGCAAAACGGCTTGGTAGATGATTGGGAGCGAATGATTGATACCAACATCAAGGGGCTACTCTATGTAACTAAAGTAGTTTCTCCCAGGATGATCGCTCGGGGACGTGGGCATATCTTTAATATTGGTTCTATCGCAGGGCGTGAAGTTTACCCCTCCGGCAACGTATACTGCGCTACCAAATATGCTGTGGATGCACTCTCCAAGGGGATGAGAATCGACATGCACAAGTATGGTATAAAGGTAACCCAGATAGCTCCAGGGGCTGTAGAAACGGAGTTTTCACTCGTTCGCTTCCATGATGATGCAGCTCGTGCTGAGAAAGTTTACGAGGGATATACGCCCCTCACTGGCGAAGACATCGCTTCTTGTATAGAAGCCGCTCTCCGCTTACCCGACAACGTTTGCTTGGCAGACATGCTTGTTCTCCCTAAGGCTCAGGGCTCTAGTCGAGACTTCTACCGCAAATAACACCCTGCGAACATTTTCTTTTTATTCCTCTGTACTACACATCACGGAAGATTTAATCCTATATTGAAGGGCAGTTTGGGAATTGAGAGTTACGAGCTCTCTCTTCCCAAGCTGCTCTTCTTTGTTATAAACAAAGCGCTAGCACAAAACATCCACCCTCAAACATTTCGATCACGAATTGGGTAAAATCATCGTAATGTCACAGCCTAGATTTTTCTGAATTCTGTCCTGTAAATATTTTTGTCTTTCCCAAGATTGCAAAAAGTTTCACTCAGTTGCCGGCAGAAAATTAGGCAAGATTTTTTCGGGACATCCCCACGCCTCCAAAAGGGGGTAGCTGGATTCGAGAGGGCTTCTCCTCCTTCGCCATGAGGGGAAATAAATAGCCATTCAATCCCTCAACAGGCAGTTCCTTTCAACCTATGTTATACATCATCTTCACAACCCCTATATCCGTTCCAATTAATTCGGTAGCATATAGGGGTATAAGTCATCTATTATAGTTACTTTTGTAGGGAATAATTCCGTTGTAATACTTTAGGAAAGGAGTTTGTAATAATATCAGTCGTTGGAATATGGACACAAACAAGTTAGTGTATGTTGCCCTTGAGCTAGGTAGCTCTCATCTCAGCGGGCTACTTGCCTACAAAGATGCTCTAGGGCGCGTTGTGCCTATGGCTTCGCGTCGGGTGGAGAGTAAAGGAAGTATCGTACATGGGACGATCTACAACATAGATGCAGCAAGCGCGATAGCCAAAGAGATCATCAAAGACTTCGACCGAGAGCTAGAAGGAAGTGGCTATAGCATATCACAAGTGTACATTTCGATAGATTGTCGTTCTCTTCATTCTCTACGACATATCGTCTCTCACAGCTATGATGGTGATGGAATACTCGCCACAGAAGAGCATGTAAAAGAGCTGGAAGAGGAGGTGCTAAAAGAGCAATTTGATGGATACGAAATACTCTCTGTACTCCCGCCCTACTACTATGTGAATGGGCGAAGAGAAAACTCCATTGTGGGAATGTTGTGCCGAGAAGTACGTGCCTATTACACATTGCTGCTCGTACGCAAGACCTATGTTCGCCTCATCACCGACTTGGTAGAAAAGAGATTACGTCTAAAACTCGCCGGTATCTTGGCAGCTCCCATCTGCGAAGCCCAGGTAATTTTGAGCCCTGGAATTCGGCAAATGGGATGTGCTCTTGTAAACATCGGGGCAGATTGTACCACAGTATCTGTCTACAAAGAAGATGCTCTAGAGTTGCTGCGCGTTTACCCCGTAGGAGGGAATGCCGTAACCAGCGACCTCTCTACGTTGCATATCCTACGAGAGGATGCTGAGGAGATCAAGTGCAGCCAACTTAGCACAGTAAGCGAAATGAAAGACGGAGATTATTTTGTGGAAATCCCCTCTTTTATCGGCAAAGAGCCTCAACAAATTAGACTCTTAGACCTCAATCGCTGTGTACAAGCCCGTATGAAAGAGATTATCGCCAATGTACAAGCCTTGGTAGAGAGCTCCGGAGTGGCTAATCGCATCGATGGAGGATATATTTTCACAGGGGGTGGTTGCCTTATTGGCCGCTTCAATCGTCTACTAAAAGACATGGGGATTAATGACTCCATACAGATCACCTCTGTTAACGACAAACTCTTCTTTGCAGAGCCTAATACGGATGAGTTTTTTGCAACCCCCTCTCAATATGCAAGTATTGTAGGTGCCATTTATTGCGCCACAAAGGGGTGTCTAGAAGTTGCCAACACGGTATTCTCGCCACTTACAGAGCAAGAGGATCTCGAAAAAGATACCTCTAAGACTGTGCAACAAGACGAATCTTTCGACAACTCCTCTGTAGAAAGGTCAATAGAGAAAGAAGAAAACAAGAGCGAGACAGACGATAGGAATAGAAAAGCCGATCCTTCACCTAAGAAAGAAGAGAAGAAAAATAAATTTTCTTTTGGGAAGGTCTTCATAGATATCCTCGATGCGGCTTCCAATGCACGGCCCGAAGACGACAAAGAATAAAGAGCAAGCACTAGAATCGAAAACGACATGTTTCCAGAAGATAATAAGGATATAAATGATACTCCTCTCAAGAGAAGCGAAGAGGGTTTTTCGATTGAGTTTGATGTAAACTCGGATAATGCTTCAGAGACACCAACTCCCGCGCCCGCCCAAGCAAACGCCTCTCGCGACTTGATGGAAGAGCACGAAGAGGTGCTAAAGGGGGGACTTCCGTTCGACCTTCTTACCACTTCGATGGCAGAGCGCAAGCCTATAAAGATCGTAGGTATCGGCGGTGGTGGTGGTAATGCAGCCGAGCACATGTATCTAGAAGGAGTAGAAGGCGTAAGCTATCTAATCCTAAACACCGATGTACAGCAACTCAACGACAATAAGATCCCTCACAAAATCGTACTCGGAGAGAATGTAACAAGGGGGCTTGGTGCCGGTGATACGCCCGAGATTGCTCGCCAAGCAGCTCAAGAGAGTGCAAACAAGATTAGAGAAGCCCTCCGCGATGGCAATACCGAGATGGTATTCATCACAGCAGGCATGGGAGGTGGTACCGGTACCGGTGCTGCCCATGTAGTGGCCAATATTGCCAAGAAGGAACTGGGACTTCTCACAGTAGCCATCGTTACTATCCCGTTCGCTTTTGAGGGTTCACACAAGATTATAAAAGCCCTAGAGGCGGTAGAAAAACTTAAAGAGGAAGTAGACTCCATCTTAATTGTCAATAACGAACGCCTCCGCCAATACAACGCGGCTCAAAAGAACTCCTTTACCAAATCTCTCTACATAGGAGACACCGCTGTATCTAAGGCAGCCAGTAGTATTTCCGATCTCATTATCAATCCGGGGTATATAAACCTCGACTTTAATGATGTAAAGAAGACGCTGAATAATGGAGGGGTAGCTATCATTAGTACCGGTATTGCAAGCGGAGAAGATCGTCTCAAGAAAGCCATTGACGATGCTCTCTCCTCTCCCGTTCTCAATAACAATGACATTACCCAAGCCAAGCGTGTGCTGATAGCCATTGCCCATGCCCCCGACAACGACGAAGATCCAACCTACAACTTCCAGACAGAAGAGTTGGATGCACTTAACGACTTTACCTCGGGAATGCAAGACTATAAGCTCATACCCGGGTTCTACGAAGACAAGTCTCTCAAAGAAAATCTACGAGTAACTATTTTGGCTTCGGGATTCGATCTCTCCGCCACTATCGAAAGTGCCAATCTGGGAGATCCTATCGCCAAAAGCGAGCTACTGCAACGGCATAAAAATCAACAGCAACTCATCAATAAATACTACGAGGGTACTCAGTCGGTTGATAACTTCAATCGTAAACTTCGTGGGCACCTCAATCTTCCCTTTATCCTCAAAGAAGAAGAACTTGATGACGATGAGTTTATAAATGCCCTACTCAAGACTCCTGCCTACAACCGTAATCATGAGGAGCTTGAGAGCCTGCGCAAACTGAGGAATCCCGACATGACAGGAGGAGAAAACAAAGCGAGTGGCTTCAGTGGTACCAATACCATCGACGATAAACCCCTCGTAAGCAATGTTATCGACTTCGACTAAGGAAAAGGGGTCCCTCTATTTATACTAACTCTATTTATCCGTAATATTCTATGAATCTATTTGATCAAATAAGTGAAGACATAAAGAGCGCAATGCTCGCTCGCGACAAAGTAACCCTAGAGGCTCTACGCGGGATCAAAAAAGAATTCCTCGAAGCAAAGACAGCCAAGGGGAGCAATGGGGAGCTGCCGGATGACAAGGCTCTTGCCATTATCCGAAAACTACTAAAGCAAAGACGCGACAGCGCCGAAATTTACACACAAAATGGTCGTCCCGAGCTTGCAGAAGCCGAACTTGCGGAAAGCCATGTACTCGAGCGCTATCTTCCCAAACAACTAAGCGAGGAAGAACTCATGCCCATAGTGCGAGCTACTGCCCAAGAAAACGGCATTACCGACCCCAAGCAAGGCGGTCGCTTAGTAGGTATACTCTGCAAGCAACTAGCAGGGAAAGCGGATGGCAAACTCATTGGAGAGGTTGTAAAAAAGGTACTAGCTTCTGAATAAATCCTATACAAAGTCAATCTCTGTATGGGGTACACAGTGTAAGTATTATATGTCGTATTTATTGATATTAGGAGGAGGAGAAAGCGGTGTAGGTGCCGCTATTCTCGCACAAAAGGTAGGGCTTCCTTGCCGAGTTAGTGATAAAGGGAAATTGAACCCTCAGTACCGAGAAGAATTAGAAAAACGAGGGATTCCCTACGAAGAGGGTAAGCACTCTCCCGATTGGATTCTCGGTGCCAACGAAGTAATTAAAAGCCCCGGGATACCGGATTCTCTCCCCCTAATTCAAGACTTTATAAAGCGTGGGATCTCTGTTATTAGCGAAATAGAGTTTGCCTCTCGATACCTACCAGAGGATACAAAGGTCGCTGCTATTACGGGTTCGAATGGTAAGACTACCACCGTCAATTGGGTTACTCATATCCTAAAAACGGCCGGATACGATGCTGCCATGTGCGGCAATGTTGGCTTTTCTATGGCACGACTTGTTGCGGAAGATCCTCACAAATACTACGTAGTAGAGATGAGTAGTTTCCAACTCGATGGCACCTACAAATTTCATCCCAACGTATCTGTACTGCTCAATATTACCCCCGACCACTTAGATCGTTACAAGCATAAATTTGAGTTATATGCCCTATCGAAGATGCGTATTACTCAGCAACTTAGCAAAGGAGATAGCTTTGTTTATTGGGAAGAAGACGCCTTTATAAAGAAGTATCTAGAGCAACACTCAATGGAGTGCACCCTACTTCCCTTTTCTCTACAAACTAGTGGAGCAAAAGCCCTATATGAGAGCGATAAAGAAACGCTCCACATAGAAGCCCAACACAACCTCTCGGCCTTCTCCATCCCCAAGCGTGATTTAGCCCTTGTGGGTAAGCATAATCTACTCAATGCAATGGCTTCCGCTCTCGTAGCTCGTGAGTTTGGGGTGAGCAACGAATGCCTCGGTAAAGCACTAAGAGACTTTAAGAATGTTCCTCACCGTATTGAGTACGTAGCAGAGATTGATGGCGTACGCTATATCAATGATAGCAAGGCAACAAACATCCAAAGCACCTTTTATGCCTTAGAGGCGCAAACTACCCCTGTGGTACTAATCCTAGGAGGGACGGATAAGGGGAATGATTATTCAGAGATTGAGGATGTAGTACTCAGTAAATGTCGTGCCCTCATTTTTATGGGGATAGACAACGATAAGTTACACCGAGCCTTCGATGGTAAAATTGCTCAAATACGCGATGCTCGCTCCATGGATGAGTGCTTAGCCCATGCCCAAGAGCTCGCCCAGTCCGGAGATGTAGTCCTACTCTCCCCTGCGTGTGCCAGCTTCGATCTTTTCAAAAACTACGAAGATCGAGGAGAGCAATTTAAGAACAAAGTACTAGCAATTAAGGATAGATAGCCTCCCCCAAACAGAGCGGTATATGCCAATAGATGTTGTATCGAAAGCAGATGGATTGCGTAAGAGTTTCTTTCGCTCCAATCGTGTAATTGTCAGTCTTTTCCTTGTACTTTGGGCTATTGCCGTACTGGTACAATTCAGTGCTATCAGCTTCTTGGCCGGAGAAGAAGGACGTACTTTTTTGGGTGTATTAGTCAAATCTTTGGGGATTATGTTCAGCACTCTTGTGCTATTCTTTTCGTTCTCCAGCATCCAACGGCGTAATAGATTGATAAATACAGGCTGGATAATCTATCTTCTCTCTGTGCTTGGGATAGTACTTGTCCCTTTCATAGGACTAGAGATTAATGGAGCACGACGCTCCCTACCCATGCCAATAATAGGTTCTATTCAACCCACAGAGTTTTTCAAAATTGGGATTGTCTTTGTGGCTGCCATGGTATTCGGGGATTTCAATCACCCCATCAGCCGATTGGCCGACAACCTAATGAACCTCCTAAGAAGGATCTTCAGAGGGATTCCACAATTCGAGTGTAGCCCCACGGCTTCTTTCTTTATTTTGGTATTTACCCCCCTATTCTTTGTATTCTCTCATGCTCTATCTATGACTATCTTTTTAGTCTTACTCTCCCTAATACTCGTACTATATGGGGGTAAGATCGATCGCTTTTTTATCAAGGTAGTACTAGGTATGGCGATCATTGCAGGAGTAGGATTTTTAGCTATAAAATATACTCCTGATAGTGCGGTGCGTGGCACCAAACTCGAGCGCATGATCACCTGGAAAAACAGATTGGAACCAGACCATGCAGGCTTGACAAAGGAGGAATATAATGCCTTATCGAAGACTCAACAAGACTCTCTAAACTATGTAATAACAGATGCCACTATGCAAGAGAAGTATGCAAAGATGGCAGTAGCAAGGGGGTTGCACAATGGGATACAAGGAGCGGGGAATAGCAAGATGCGTCACTTCATGCCCGAGATATACAACGACTTTATTTACTCTCTTATCATTGAGGAGTATGGTTATTTGGGGCTCATCGGGGTACCCATCATATATCTATTATTGCTGCTCTATATTCGACAAATAGCCCAAGACTCAAAATATCGCTTCTACGAAATTGTCCTCTATGGTCTCACTACGAGTATCGTGCTCCAGGCTCTCGTCAATATGTTTGTAGCCACTGGCATGATCCCCGTTACAGGGCAGACGCTCCCCCTTATAAGCTATGGAGGATCCTCGCAGTGGGCAGTATCCATACAGTTTGGGCTTATTGCAGCCGTTGTCTCCATCATATACAAGGAAAAAATGGCAGACAAAAGAGAACAAGAGGAACGCGAAAAGTCAGAGACAGGCGCTATCATCGAAACCTCCCAAGCCCCCATTACAGAAGAGCTAGAAGGCCTCGATGAAGAAACAATCAACAAACATGAATAAGTCAATAGACCGAGTTATCATATCAGGAGGAGGCACTGGGGGGCATATATTCCCGGCCATCGCTATTGCCGATGCGGTACGAGCCCAATATCCCAACGCCGAGATCCTTTTTGTAGGAGCTGAGGGACGTATGGAAATGGAGCGAGTGCCCAAAGCCGGCTACAAGATAGAAGGGCTCTCTGTTAGAGGTCTTGATCGTAAACGTCCGTGGCGCAACTTCAAAGTATTGCTTGACTTCCTCCGATCGGAACAAAAGGCCAAGAAGCTGGTAAGGGAGTTTCATCCCCAAGTGGTAGTAGGTGTGGGAGGATATGCCTCTGCCCCTACCCTTAGAGCGGCTCAACGCTTAGGGGTACCCACGCTCATCCAAGAGCAAAATAGTTTTGCAGGCAAAGCCAATAAGCTGTTGGCTACTCGAGCAAAGTATATATGCGTTGCCTATCCCAATATGGATCGCTTTTTCCCAAAAGAGTCTATCATCTTAACAGGGAATCCGGTTCGCCCTATCCTCGAAGACTCTCCCCTACCCGATAGGAGTGAAGCCCTCGCTCGTTTTGGGTTTACCAAGGAAGAATATCCTCTATTGATGGTCGTAGGAGGTAGCCTCGGAGCTAGAACCATCAACGAAAGTATAGAAGCAGGGCTTGCACTTCTCAAGGAGAATAAGATACGTTTGATCTGGCAAACAGGAAAAGCCTTTGCCCCTAGAGCCCAAGAGGCGATAAAGGAGCTTGGGCCCGATGCAGCCCAGTGGATCGTATCAATGCCCTTTATTGATCACATGGAGGATGCTTTCTCTTGTGCCGATGTAGTGGTATCTCGCGCAGGGGCCACCACCATTAGTGAGCTATGTTTGCTAGGGAAGCCCTCTATTCTAGTGCCCTCTCCCAATGTTGCAGAAGACCACCAGACCTGCAACGCAAAGGCTCTATCCACTCGCAATGCAGCCGTATTAGTAACAGATATTGATGCCCGCAATCAGCTTGTGGATGAGGCTCTCGCTTTAATAAAAGACAAGCAGAGGCAAAATGACATGTCAGCGAATGTCAAGCAATTGGCTGCACCTCATTCAGCTCGTCGTATCGTAGAGCTTTTGGAAAGTATCATCTCCCAATAGCAACAAGCAAAGCACCTATCCTATGAACAAAGACAAGCTATATAGCCACGTATATTTTATTGGTATTGGTGGAATTGGTATGAGTGCCTTGGCTCGTTATTTTCAGGCTAAAGGCTCCTTGGTAGAAGGGTATGATCTGACTCCGAGTCCACTCACAGAGGCTTTACAAAGCGAAGGAATCTCCGTACACTACACCGATGATCCGGAGTATCTTGCTCGTTGTGCTTTCCCTCTAGCAACCACACTCGTTGTGTACACACCAGCTGTCCCCGACCATTTGGGAGAACTGCAATACTTTAGACATGAGGGTTACCGAGTAGTAAAACGGAGCGAAGCCTTGGGAGCCGCAGTGCAAGATGATCTCCTACTCGCCGTGGCCGGAACGCACGGGAAAACCACCACTTCTTCGCTTCTTGCCCATCTTTTGCACCATAGTAAAGTAAAAACAAATGCTTTTTTAGGTGGAATTAGTGCCAATTATCAGTCTAATCTACTGCTAGATTCAGCGAGTCCCTATGTAGTAGTAGAGGCTGACGAGTACGACAGATCTTTCCTGCACCTATACCCTCACATTGCGATAGTCACCTCCATGGACCCCGACCATTTGGATATTTATGGGACACCCGAAGGTTATCGTGAGGGCTTTGCTCAATTCATCCGACAAGTAAAACCTGGAGGAACCCTAATCTATAAAAAGGGGATTACCTCCACTCCCGAAACACAAGAAGAGGTCAAATGCTATACCTATGCTATGGGCGAGACAGCCGATAGTTACTCCGACAACATCCACTTCGACGAGGGGCGTCTTTTTTTCGATTGGCACTTCCCAGAACGAGGCATAGAGTTCAAGAATCTAGAGTTGGGAGTACCTATTACCATCAATGTGGAGAATGCTACAGCAGCTCTCACCGCAGCCTGCTTATTAGGAGTAAGCGAAACAGAACTCCGTTCTGCACTAGCCTCTTTCCGTGGTATTCACCGCAGATTTGAGCGTTTGCTAGATACACCCAACAGAGTGCTCATAGACGATTACGCCCATCACCCGGAAGAGCTGAGAGCCTCCATAGCCTCTGTACGAGCACTCTACCCCCACGACAAGATAACGGGAATCTTCCAACCTCACCTATACTCACGTACACAAGATTTTTATCCTGAGTTTGCCGAGGTTCTTTCTGAGCTAGACGAAGTTATCTTGCTGCCCATCTACCCTGCGCGAGAAGAGCCTATACCGGGGGTTTCTTCCTCTCTTATTTTAGATAAAGTCTCCACTGCAGAGAAATCCTTAATCCCTAGAGAAGAATTGATAGAAAGACTACGAGAGAGAGAGAATCTTAATCGAGTAATTCTAACACTAGGCGCTGGGAATATCGATCGTATTGTAGCTCCGCTGCGAGATATGCTCCTGGAGCGAAATTAAACGTCCTTGAGAATGAATCGTAAATTATTTTTCTTCATCGTAGGACTGCTCCTAATTGCTACTCTCATCACCCTGGCAATCACTACGCATCGCGATCGCAGTCACATCCATATTGTCAAGTATGTTGCCAACATACAAAGAGTAGAAGGTGCTGCCAATATAGACGAAGAGGATGTAATACACGAGCTGCAACAGATGTTCCCAAGCGGAAAAACTAAAAGTATAGACTCGATTGATGTACATAAGATTGAGGCAAAACTAAAACAAAACGGACTCTTTGAAAAAGTAAATGTCTACTATACCCTAGAGGGTGAATTGCACGTGGATATTACCCCCGCAGAGCCTGTATTCTTAGTAGTTAGCGACAACAAAAGCTATTATGTATCGAAAGCTCGTAAATGTATCCCGGCCGAACAACTAGGGAAATACTCACAACCCTTGCTTGTAGTGTATGGAGACGTGGAAGAGCAGGAGGCTATAGGAGAGATCTATGATCTCTGTAATCTCATTTCGTCAGATGCCTACTGGAGTAGCTTTTTCACGGGCATACGAGTACAACCCGGGAGCAAAAATGTAGTAGCCGACACGCAATACGATCATCTTTCCATCAACTTTGGTTCGATGGGGGACTGGAAATGCAAATTGTGGCAACTCCGCACCTTCATAGACCAAGCCATCCCCAAAGTCGGTTGGCAGGCCTATAGTCAGATCTCTCTTGAGTACCCCAACCGCATTACGGCTACTGAGCGCATTTCTCTCTAGAGAGGTGGACAGAGGAAACAAGATGGAGTAAGCCTCTGAAAGATTGGAGTGCTCTCCTTTTACAAGACATTCCCCTATCGAAAAAAAGACATACATCAAAACATCTAGATAAACAAACGATAAGTTATGAACAAGATTATCAAAAGCATTCTAAGTATTCCCTTTGCTCTGGTAGTACTTCTTACTAGCTCTTGCCTCAAACCAGAGCCATGCAATAGCAAGTTTCAATTCGAGCAAGAGAGTATCACGCTCAAAATAGGTGAACAAGTTACACTAAAATTCAGTGGATATATTTCCAAGAAAACCCAGATTTCATGGAGTGTAGAAAAACCCAATGTTGCCTCTGTGGATAATGGGCTCGTACGTGCCTTGAATGCCGGTACTACTAATGTGTATGCAGAAGCAACCATCAATGGAATAAAGAAAACTGCCCGATGTACCATAACTGTAAACCCAGAAGGTCTTAGGTTTACAGACCCTAACCTCCCAAAGAGGATCCTACAACTCCATCCCGAAATTGATACCAATAAAGATGGAGCTATCACTCCGGAGGAGGCTCTTCTGCTCACAGAATTAGATCTTGAGATCAAGGACAAGGCCAAAGCGACAGCGGAGGAAAAAATCACAAGTGTTGAGGGAATCGAATTATTTACCAACCTTACCTACCTCAATCTCAAAAACCAATTTATCAAAGATGCTACTCCTGTAGAAGCTCTCAAAAAGCTCGAAAAGCTCTACATCACTTACACAGAGATTCCCTCTGTACAAGTAAAAGAGATGCCGGAATTACGCGACCTCCGTCTCTTTGGTAATAAGAATATAAAGGAGATTGACGTTAGAAGCAACACTAAGCTTGATACTCTCTATATCCAAGACACTCAAATCTCAGAGATTGATGTAACCAACAACAAAGAGCTTATAGACCTCAATGTAAACCGAACAAACCTCACTCGCTTAATCCTTGCAGACCTTCCCAAACTTAATCAAGTCCTTGCCGTTAAATGTCAGATTTCTAGCGTTTCATTTAAGGGGTTACCTGCCATAAAGAAGATCTACATTGATAATAACCAACTAACGAGAGTTAACTTGAAGGACCTGCCCGCTCTCATGCACCTAAGTGTTTACAATAATAAGTTGCAGACTCTAGAGCTAGACTTACCTAAGCTCATGTTCCTACACACCCACGAAAATGAGCTAAAATCAATCAATCTTAGCAAGCTCCCGATGCTCTTCCATCTGGATATTGATAAGAATCCTCTAGTCAAGATTGATTTATCGTCCAACAAAATTATACGTGACCTAAGATCGGAATACATCCCCACACTTGAGGAGATAAACCTAAGAAACGGCGAGTATAACGAAGATGCCCAGTACGAAATTAAAGAAGGCAATACGGGCCTTAAGAGAGTATTGGTGGATAGCGGAGATGAAGAAACACACCTACGTAACCTGTTCCCTGCCGGTTCTGGTGTAGCCATCCTAGCCGAATAAGCAATACTTTTCCACGTTGAGAAGAGTATAATTAAAAGCCTCTCACTCCATCTTTTGGGGTGGGAGGGTTTCTATTTATGGGCTTCCTTATGGAAAAAGCTCTCCAGTTGTCAAGCTTTTCTGCACTTCTTTTGATGGCTACAAGATGGCTAAGTCTAATATTCTTATTACCTTTGCGGTCGGAAAAGTCCATCGGGATGTAGCACAGTTGGTAGCGCGCCACGTTCGGGACGTGGAGGTCGGAAGTTCGAGTCTTCTCATCCCGACCAACAAACAAGAAGACGTGTTGAGTAAAGATTTATTCAGCACGTCTTTTTTATATCTCCTCAGAAGAGGGGGGCTCAACGACCTTGGTAATCATTGTCCGAAAAAACGAACAAAACGACATAGATTGGACATTTTGTCTAGCAATTTTGGGCAAGGCATATTCTTTGCATCCATGGAGAGCAAATAATAAAGCATTGACCTATGGAAAATCAAAACAGACAATCAACAACCCAGCAACAGAGTGCTCTCAGCCTTTACGCTCGCGACCTTTGTCAAGCTGCCAGTGCGGGAAAATTAGATCCCGTGATCGGGCGCGATGAGGAGATTCGCCGTGTGTTGCAAATATTATCCCGAAGAACAAAAAACAATCCCATCTTGATAGGAGAGCCGGGGGTAGGCAAAACAGCCATTGTAGAGGGGCTTGCACAACGTATTATTCGTGGTGACGTACCAGAGAATCTTCACGACAAAAAGATATTCTCTCTCGATATGGGAGCTCTCATCGCTGGGGCTAAATATCAGGGAGAATTCGAAGAACGACTCAAGGGAGTAGTACGCGAAGTAGTAGAAAGTCAGGGACAAATCCTCTTGTTCATTGATGAGATTCACACCTTGGTGGGAGCCGGAAAGAGCTCCGGAGCCATGGATGCCGCCAATATTCTAAAGCCAGCGTTGGCGCGAGGTGAACTTCGTGCCATCGGAGCAACCACTCTCGACGAATACCGAAAGTATTTTGAAGTAGATAAGGCCTTGGAGCGTCGATTCCAAATGGTAATGGTCTCAGAACCCGATGAACTTGCCTCTATCTCCATCCTACGAGGTCTCAAAGAGCGTTACGAAAATCACCACAAAGTCCGTATCCTTGATGAGGCCATTCTATCCGCAGTGCATCTATCACACCGCTACATCACAGATCGATTTTTGCCCGACAAAGCCATCGACTTGATAGACGAAGCGGCTGCACGGCTCCGTATTCAAATCGATTCTCAACCCGAGGAATTAGACGAAATAAGCCGACGCATCAAGCAACTAGAGATCGAACGCGAAGCAATCAAGAGGGAGCACGACAAGGAAAAGGTGTCTCAACTCTCCCAGGAGATTGAAGAGCTCCGTAAGCAAGAAAGCGAACTATCATCTCGCTGGAATAAGGAGAAGACGATCATCAACACCATCCAGCAATTGAAGTCCGACAAGGAGCAACTATCCATTCAGTCCGATAAGGCCGAACGAGAAGGAGATTATGGCAAGGTAGCAGAGATCCGCTATGGTAAGATACGAGATATTGATGCCCGAGTAGAAGAAGAGCGAAAGAAGTTAGATGAAATCCGCTCAGGAGAACCTCTTATCAAGGAGGAAGTCGGTAGCGACGATATTGCCGAAATTGTAGCCAAATGGACCGGTATCCCAGTGAATCGTATGCTTACGAGTGAACGAGAAAAGCTACTCCACCTAGAGGAAGAATTACACAAGAGAGTAGTTGGGCAAGACGAAGCTATACGCGTAGTTTCTGATGCAGTACGCCGCTCCCGTGCCGGTCTACAAGACCCTCGCCGCCCTATCGGTAGCTTCATCTTCTTGGGTACCACCGGGGTAGGGAAAACAGAACTTGCCAAGGCTATGGCAGAGGTGCTTTTCGATGACGAAAGCATGATGACTCGTATTGATATGAGCGAATATCAAGAGAAGTTTAGTGCAACCCGATTGATTGGTGCACCTCCAGGGTATGTTGGATACGAAGAGGGGGGGCAGCTTACCGAAGCCATACGACGCAAACCTTACTCTGTGGTTCTATTCGATGAAATAGAAAAAGCGCATCCCGATGTATTCAATCTTCTGTTGCAGGTTTTGGACGATGGACGTCTAACAGACAATAAGGGGCATGTGGTCAATTTCAAGAATACGATCATCATAATGACAAGCAACTTAGGGAGCTACGAGATTAACCAAAAGTTTGCCCACATTACCCCGGAGAATAGGGAAAGAGTGGAAGAAGAGGCTCGAGAAGAGGTGTGGGCTATACTCAAAAAAAGTATCCGACCCGAGTTCCTCAATCGTATCGACGAAGTTGTAATGTTTAAGCCTCTCACTGCACAAGAGATTGCAAGTATTGTGCGCCTGCAGTTGCAGTCCATTGGCACCCTTCTAAAGAATAGCGATATAGAGCTGACTTACTCAGACGCTGCCGTTACTCGACTCACGGAGTTGGGTTATAGCCCTGAGTTTGGGGCACGGGCCCTCAAGCGTGTTTTGCAAAGAGAAATCCTCAACGAACTCTCAAAAGCTTTGCTGGGGAATAGTGTTGACAAGGATCGCCCCATCCATATTGATGTGGATGCAGAGACGAAAAAGTTCACATTTACCAATATCTAAATTTTACAGCCCGTGGAGAAGAATTCCATGGGCTGTAATTCTTTCTTTTACCTTCAATAGATTCTCTACCAGAGGGGAAGTAAGAAGTCTGTCTTCTAAGAAGAGATTCTGAAACACCCCTCTAGCACACCATTGCTCCCCCTCCTCTTGCTTGAGAGATGGATGAAAGGGGGAGATTATTGTTATTGTTTTTATTACCTTTGTTTTGGTAGATAGGGAATCTCTCTTGAGGGCTTACCTACCCTAAAGGCATCTTATAAGCATAGAGATAGCAACAGATACAAGATGACAGTACAAGACGAATTTAAGCACTTTGCAACCCGTAAGCTAGGGCTCAACAGCAATACCCTACACCATTACATATCCGCAAACGGAGGTTATGTATCCCCTACTATCATAGAAGAACGCCAGCTCAATGTGGCCCAAATGGACGTATTCTCTCGTCTTATGATGGATAGGATCATTTTCCTTGGTGCGGGCGTAGACGATTATACCGCCAACGTAATCCAGGCTCAACTACTATTCTTAGATAGCTCCGATCCCGGAAAAGACATTTCTATTTATATCAACTCCCCAGGCGGATCTGTATATGCCGGTTATGGGATCTACGACACAATGCAGTATATCAGTTGCGACGTATCTACGATCTGTACGGGTATAGCAGCCTCTATGGCGGCAGTACTACTAGTAGCAGGCACTCACGGAAAAAGGTTTGCACTACCGCACTCTCGTGTTATGATTCATCAGCCTCTGGGGGGAATGCAAGGGCAAGCCAGTGATATCGAAATCGCAGCAAAAGAGATCTTGCGTGTAAAGGGAGAACTTTACAAAATCATCTCTGAGCACTCTGGGCAACCGCTAGAGGTTATTGAACGCGATAGCGATCGAGACAAATGGATGACTGCCGAAGAGGCTCAGGCTTATGGTATGATCGATAAGGTACTCAGCCCCAAGCCAAAGAAAGAAGACTGATTGACCTCTATACACACAAAGAGATAATACTCCTCCAGTAGAAAGAGAGATGGCTCCTAAAAAGAAAGACGGCAATCATAAGCATTGCAGCTATTGTGGACGTGGAGAGGAAGAAGTAAACTTCTTAATACAGGGCGAAGAAGGTGTAGCCATATGCGACCTTTGTATCAACGAAATGAACAAGATGATCCGCCAAGCGATGGGTCCCGCTCCTGTAGACAGCACGGTAGAGAACCCTCCCAAAGCAGACCTTTGTTTTGAGAAATTGCCCCGCCCCAAAGACATAAAAGCCTTCTTAGACCAATATGTAGTTGGGCAAGATGCTGCAAAAAAATACCTCTCGGTTGCTGTATACAATCACTATAAACGGGTGCTCCAAGTGCCCAATGACGAAGATATTGAGGTAGAAAAAAGCAATATCATCATGGTAGGGCCTACGGGTACAGGTAAGACACTCCTTGCCCAGACTATAGCCCGTATGCTAGACGTACCCTTTGCCATTGCAGATGCTACCGTACTTACCGAAGCCGGTTATGTAGGGGAAGATATTGAAAGTATCCTCACTCGTCTTTTGCAATCGTGCAACTACGACGAAAAAGCAGCAGAGCGCGGAATTGTATTCATTGATGAGATAGACAAAATTGCGCGCAAAAGTGATAATCCCTCCATTACTCGCGACGTGAGTGGAGAGGGTGTGCAGCAAGGGTTACTCAAGTTGCTCGAGGGCTCCATTATCAATGTACCTCCGGCAGGCGGTCGCAAGCACCCCGATCAAAAGTTCATCCGCGTAAATACTCGGCATATTTTATTTATCTGTGCCGGAGCATTCGATGGTATCGAACGAAAAATTGCCAACAGATTAAATACTCGCTACATTGGTTACCAAGAAGAAGGTGAGCGTTCTCATATTGATCCTCAGCATCTCCTTAAACATATCTCCCACCAAGATCTTAGAGCCTATGGGCTTATACCAGAGATCCTCGGGCGTCTTCCCATCCTCACTTATCTCGATCCTCTAGAAAGAAGTACCCTCAAGAGCATTCTTACTGAACCTAAAAACGCCATTATCGGGCAGTACGTAAAACTCTTTGCAATGGATGGAATCAAACTTCATTTTACCGATGAGGCTCTCGACTATATCGTGGACAAAACGATCAAAGAGGAACTGGGAGCTAGAGGACTTCGATCCGTAGTGGAAACAATCATGATGGAAGCGATGTACACCCTCCCGGGTAATACCGACGTTTCCGAACTTCTCGTAACACGAGAATACGCACAAGAGCATAGCAAGGAACTACATATTCGCAATTAGAAGAGAGATTGCATTCTATCCCCCACTCCTCTAACATGGATCTAACCCTACTGGCTCATCTCAAAGAGCATTTTGGCTTCGAGACATTCAAAAATCACCAAGAAGAGATTATCTGCGCCCTATTGGAGGGCAAAGATTGTTTTGTGTTGATGCCTACCGGAGGGGGGAAAAGTATGTGTTACCAGTTGCCCGCCCTTATCTCTGAGGGGACGGCAATTATCATCTCTCCTCTCATTGCTCTTATGAAGAACCAAGTAGATGCTTTACGTAGCTACTGTAATGACGACTGTGTAGTGCACTTCTTTAATTCGTCTCTACGCAAGAGTCAAATGGATCTTGTGCGACAGGACACCCTAGCGGGACGAACCAAACTTCTCTATGTTACCCCCGAGTGTCTTACTAAGGAGGAGAACCAAGCTTTCTTACAATCTATTTCTATTTCCTTCTTTGCCATAGACGAAGCTCATTGCATCTCTGAGTGGGGTCATGACTTCCGTCCGGAGTATCGTAAAATACGCCCTATGATCGATGTTATAGGACGCCGTCCCATCATTGCTCTCACGGCAACAGCCACCCCCAAGGTGGAGCACGATATCCTGCGAACCCTACAAATTCCTCAAGCTCATATCTTCCGATCTTCATTTAATCGACCCAATCTTTTCTACAGCATACTCCCTAAAAATGAGGATGTTGATCGAAATATTGTTCGATTTGTTCTCTCAAATCCTCAAAAAAGTGGCATAGTCTATTGCATGAGTCGGAGCAAAGTCACTACTTTTGCCGAGATTCTTCGGATCAATGGTATCCGTGCCCTTCCTTATCATGCCGGTTTAGATGCTCAAGAGCGAGCCGCTAATCAAGATGCATTCCTTAGCGAAGAGTGCCAGGTAATTGTAGCAACCATCGCCTTTGGCATGGGGATAGACAAGCCCGATGTACGCTTTGTCATTCACTATGATATGCCTAAAAGTCTTGAGGGATATTATCAAGAGACCGGTAGAGCGGGACGAGACGGAGGAGAGGGAGTATGCATTGCTTACTACAGCCAGAGCGACATGCAACGGTTGGAAAAGTTCATGCAAGACAAGAGCAATAGTGAGCGAGAGATAGGCAAACAACTGCTTGCAGAAACAAGTAACTATGCCGAGTCCGCCCTATGTAGGCGCAAGCTCCTACTTCATTATTTTGGAGAAGAATACAGAGAGGAGAATTGTGGAAATTGTGACAATTGTACGATGTCAAAAAAGAAATTAAACGCAAGTGAGTGGTTACAATCTCTCATAGAGACGGTACTCGCACTCAAAGAAAAATTCAAAGCAGAATACGTAGTAGACGTGCTAAGAGGCGTGGATACTGCGGATACAGAAGCCTATGGCCATACCGAGCTAGAGTGCTTTGGGCAAGGAAATGATGTAGATGCCGATCTATGGCAATGCGTCATTAGCCAAGCCGTGATAGGAGGGTTTATAGACAAGGATGTAGAGAACTATGGTATCCTGAAGGTAACAGCAAAGGGGAAAAAGTTCCTAAAGAAGCCCACCAAATTCGAGGTCGTAATTGATGATCAAGACGATGAAGAGGATGCCATGGTAGGTAAAGAGGATGCTTCCGGAGAGGCAGGAGACCCCGAGCTTTTCTCTATCATGAAAGAATTTCGTAAGACGATGGCTCTACAACTAAAGGTGCCGGCTTACGTGATCTTCCAAGATGCCTCTCTCAAGGCTATGGCTACACTCTACCCCACCACCGAGGAGGAATTACAGAACATTCCCGGAGTAAGTTCGAGTAAGGTAAAGCGCTACGGAGCCGAATTCCTCAAGCTCATTCGCAAACATGTGGAGGAGAATGAAATAGAACGCCCCATAGACTTCCATGTACGTACTATCCCCAACAAGTCTAAGATCAAGCTCACCATTATCGAACAGATCGACCGCAAGGTATCGCTCGAAGATATCGCGTTCTTCAACAATTTAGAGATTGATGAGCTCCTCACCGAATTGGAAGAAATCGTATACTCTGGCACGGGCATCAATATCGACTATGCCATCAAAGAGATAATGGATGATAGTGATGTTTTGGAGGTATATACCTACCTCAAGCAATCAGAGACGGACTCCATAGATGCTGTTCTCGAAGAGTTTGGGGATGTCTATTCCCTAGAGGAGCTACGTCTTATTCGCATCAAATTCATATCCGAGCAAGCCAATTAACCTAGCCCAACCCCCATTTCTCTAAGCAACAAAGAAAATGAAAAGACTCAACTCCCTACGCCCTTGGATTCTAGCCATCGGGCTATCATGTGTCTCCATGTGTACCCTATTGGCTCAGCAAGTCATAGACGAAGTAGTTTGGATGGTGGGGGATGAAGCGATCCTTCGCTCCGATGTAGAATATCAAAAGCTACGCCTTCTCTCTCAAGGTGTACGCCTAGATGCCAACTCAGAGTGCGCCCTACCGGAGCAACTTGCCGTGCAAATGCTCTTCCTTAACCAGGCAAAAATTGATAGCATCACGGTAGATGATGCGATGATCAATCGCTATGTAGAAGCCAATATCCAAGGGATGATAGCGGAAGTGGGTTCTAAAGAAAAACTCGAAGAGTACTTCAATAAAAGTCTAACTCAGATTAGAGAAGACCAGAGACGGCAGGCCAAAAGCGGAGAGATCGTGCGTGCCATGCAGCAAAAGCTGGTGTCGAACATCTCGGTAAGCCCGTCGGAGATACGTGCTTACTTCGCCTCTATCCCCACAGACTCTCTACCCTATATTCCTACCCGACTAGAAGTACAAAAAATTGTGCGCAAGCCCATTGTAAAGCTATCGGAGATCGATCGTATTAAACAAAAACTTCGCGAATACTCTGAAGAGGTCAACTCCGAAAAAACTTCTTTCTCCACCCTTGCTCGCCTCTACAGCGAAGACACTCGTACAGCCCTCAATGGTGGAGAATATGGATTTGTGGCTAAAACGAGTTTGGAAAGTGAGTTCGCTCGCATTCTCTTCGATATGCCCAACAACAAACGAGTTTCTCCCATTATCCAAAGTGAAGAAGGCTACCACATTGTACAAATCATAGAAAAACGTGGAGATCTTATCAACTTCCGCCACATTCTCTTGCGCCCCAAAGTTGCCGACGAAGCCCTTGAGACGGAGGTTACCAAACTCGATAGTATCGCTGGTCAAATAACGAGTGGAGCCCTCTCCTTTGAGGTCGCTGTAGCTCAATATTCGCAAGACGAAGAAACAAGCAATAGCGAGGGATTACTCGTAAATACCAATTACCAAAGCACCTATGCCGGCAGTTCGTTCTTCCCTCTTGAGGAGCTTCCCCAAGATATTAGCCGAGAAGTGGCTAATCTAAAGGTAGGAGAGCTGTCACGAGCTTTCGTAATGATCAATGAGAAAGGCAATAGAGAGGTCTTGATAGTAAAACTTCGCAATAAACACGATGCTCACCGCGCTACGCTTACAGAAGACTATCAAACAATCAAAGAAATGGCTCTCCAGCAAAAGCGAAACCAAGAGCTCGATGATTGGGTACGCACACAACAACTCAAAACATTTATCGAAGTTGCCGAGGGTTATCGCAATTGTGACTTCAAGTACCCAGGTTGGATTCACGATAATAAATAACCGAACAAAGGTCGCATAAAAGCCATTCTCCCTCCCTAAGAGCATGGATTGATCCTTATCTCGATAGAGAATGTCGAAGAAAGACTCTCACCCTCACACTAAAGAGCACGCACGGTGGCAGATTTCCACTGTGGTGCTCATTGGTTTATTTATTCTCTTCTCTTCGTTCGCCCTAATGCCACCACCTCCTACCTTAGGGGGTAACACGCAAGCAAAAGGGACGCGACGCATTATCCTTGATCATGCAGATCGCCTAGAGTATAATGCCGAACTTACTCCCGGAGTACAGCGTCTTGTTGGAAATGTCCAGCTGCGCCATCTCAATTGGGTAATGACCTGTGATAGCGCCTTCCTTGACCAAGAGACGGATCAATTTGAAGCTTTCGGAAATGTGGAAATACACGAAGGGGACTCTATAACCATCCTATCGAAATACCTGAATTACGATGGAATGGCTCGGTTTGCAAGACTCAGAAATACCGTGGAGCTTCGTAACTCCACAGCCACCCTCTACACCGATAGTTTGGATTATGACAGGGTTGCAGGTAAAGGGTATTACTTCGATACAGGGACCATTGTAGACTCTCTCAATACCTTAACCTCCATCTATGGGGAATATACCCCCAGTACAGACCAAGCTATCTTTCGGGATGCGGTAGAACTTGTCAATCCCGATTTTACTCTGAATACAGACTATCTCGTCTACAATACGCGAACAAAAATTGCAGTATATGATGGGCCTACATATATTGTTTCGGACTCCGGTCATATAGAAAGCACACGGGGAGTGTACGACACAGAACAAGACCTAGGTATCCTACTCGATCGCTCTATAGTGTACAACACACACGGTACCGTAGAGGGAGATTCTCTACTCTACGACAATCGGTTGAAGTTTGCAGAGGCCTTTGGTAATATGGTGCTGATTGATACCGTAAACCAAGCAATACTTAGAGGGGAATATGGTTATTATGACGAGAATAAAGAGTATGCCTTTTCTACCCAACACGCTTGGCTTACGGATTACTCAAAGCCCGATACTCTCTATCTCGGAGCCGATACTCTTGAGTTAATCACCCGAAAGCAGGAACCCAAAGACATTCGCATAACGCGAGCCTACCACAATACAAGGGTGTATAAGAATGACGCCCAAGCGGTAGCAGACTCCCTCCATTACTTCTCTATGGACTCTACAATGGCTCTCTATGGAGCCCCTATTCTATGGAGGGATAGCATGCAGCTAGAGGGTGACACAATACGCCTGCACTTTGCCGATGACACGCTACATCATGCAACGGCTTGGCTCAATGCAAAGGCCATGCGCCTGTTGGAAGACGATAAGTTCGAACAAATCAAGGGAGATTCTCTCATTGCTTTCTTTGCGGATAGTAGCATACGAGAGATGCAAGCCCACGGAGAGGTAGAGATGGTGTACTATGCCTTGCAAGAATCCATCAAGCACTACTATGCGGTGGGTCGCATAAAGTCGCCGCATGTATATACCTATCTCGCTGCGGATACTTTGCAAAAAACGATCTGGCAAGGGCCCGCCTCGGGAGGGATTCACCCCATAGAGAGCGTAAGCCCCGACATATCTAGGATTAGCGGATTGGTTTGGCAGCCGGAGAAACGTCCCCAATCTCCCGACGATCTATTTACCCAAGAACTAGATTCTCTAGGGGCTCCCATCCCTTACACACACCCTCATGCCTACACCCTCCGAGGCTTTAGTGGAGCACAAGCCGCGTTAGCAGCTTATCAACTCCTAGACAAAGAGGTAGAGAAGCTAGAGACTCAGCAAACCTCTCTAGAGCAAAAGGGGTCTCAAGGCGGTGGCAACGATAAGGACAAAGCGGAGCAAAAAGAGAAACTAAGTCTCTACATTCGGCGCTCCGATGACAGTATCCCCTCTTGGCTGGCTCCCCAGCCTCTTGATATTTTCAATAATGCAATGAAACAACTATGGGACTCTTTTTCTTCTTCAACAATCAACGAACAAGACGCTTCGAACACAAGCCAATCTATTGGAATCAAGAGCGAGAAGCCCTAGAGGAGCGAGTTGCGCGCATCCGAAAAGAACTCGAAGAAAAAGGAGAGATCTCTCCCGACAAAAAAGTAGAACTCTACAATACAGAGACTCTTTTAGGGAAACAAATTGCCGAGCACGAGGCTAAGAAGGGAGCGCAAACAGAGGAGCATCGCACTCAGTTTGCTGACGAACTCCATTCCTCTATGTTGCAAAATATGCGCCATCTTAGTCAGCAAGAAGAGAAAGGGATATCGGGTAGAGGTAGAATAAATGAAATACTAAAGATCCTGCTCGTACTTCTCGTATTGGGAGTATTGGTATGGTTCCTCTATTATAAACAATGAGCGATATAATACATGTACTCCCCGATAGTATTGCCAACCAAATAGCGGCAGGGGAGGTTATCCAGCGTCCTGCATCCATCCTGAAAGAATTGGTCGAGAACTCTCTTGATGCCGGTGCAAAGCGTATTATTGTGGAAGTAGAAGAGGCCGGGAAGGCGAGTCTCAAGGTTACGGACGATGGCTGCGGAATGTCTCAAATGGATGCTCGCATGGCTTTTGAGCGTCATGCCACCAGCAAAATCTCTGACGTCCAAGATCTCTTTTCTCTACGCTCAATGGGATTTCGGGGGGAGGCTCTAGCCTCTATTGCCTCCGTTGCGCAAGTTGAGCTGACTACGAGACGCGCTGAAGACGAAATGGCTACCCAACTTACCCTTAATGGCTCCGACGTTGTGAATGTACGCAACGTTGCTGCCCCCGTAGGGAGTAGTTTTATGGTGCGAAATGTCTTCTTCAATGTACCGGCACGTAGGCGCTTCCTCAAATCCAATCAGACCGAGCTAAAACACCTTATAGAACAATTCGAGCGCATCGTATTGGTCTATCCCGGGGTTTCTTTCTCCTTTTATAGTGATGGAAACCTGACGCTCAATCTACCGGCCACTACACAGCGGCGCCGTATCACAGACACGCTGGGACAATCTGTGGATAAGGGGTTAATTCCCATCCATTTCGAAAACGAAATCTCCAATATCAACGGATTTGTTTCCTTACCGGACTACGCAAAGAAACGAGGTGCAGAGCAATATCTGTTTGTCAATGGGCGATATATGCGCCATCCCTACTTCCATCGTGCCATCCTCTCTGTGTACGAGAAGCTACTCTCCCCCGGCTATGCCCCCAATTATTTTCTGTTCTTTTCCATCGATCCCTCTCGTATTGATGTAAACATACACCCCACAAAAACGGAAATAAAATTCCTCGACGAACAAGCCATCTTCAAGCTCCTAGCTATCGCCATTCGGCAGTCGCTGAGCACAACAATGGCTGTACCCACCATAGACTTCGAGCATAAAAACGTTGTAGATATCCCCATTTACTCAGGGAAACAAAAAGAGGTACTCCCCTCTCCCGACCAGCCTTTAGACCCGGACTACAATCCGTTTAGTTCGACAGACCTACCCATTACCCAGTCAAGTGCTAAGGGGTATTCAGCCCCCTCTCGGCGACCGAAGGTGGATTGGAAGTCCATGTTCGAGAGCTTCGAGCAACACAAAGAAAACAGAGCTACAACCTTCTCTCAAAAAGAAGCGGCCCCAATCTCTCCGGAAAGCTGCCTAGTTTCGGAAAAAAATCCACCCCAAAATCAACTTTTTTCTACCCAAGAAAATTTTTCTTCTCAGGCAGTATCTCTAGAGAAAACACCCTGCTTTCTCCACGACAATAAATACATCGTTAGTTCTGTTAGTAGAGGCGTTGTTCTCATCGACTACAAGAGAGCCCAACAACGGATTATCTACGAAGAAGTAAAGAAGGAGTTTGCCAAAGAGGGGAAAGAACACGCAACTCGTAAGCTACTTTTTCCCGAGTTATGCGCATTCCCTACAAAGGATGTTGCTTTGGTGGACAGCCTTCTTCCCGAACTCGAATCCATCGGATTCGAAATTTCTTCGCTCGGGGGAGGGAGCTACTCTATCTTGGCAGTTCCGGAAATGGTGGAGACTGATGCAAAAGAACTAGTCGAACAAATTATATCCGATGCCCTAGAGCAATCCATCTCTACTAAGGAGGCTCTTGTAGAAATCCTCGCCCTCAAATTATCGAATTATAGGGGGGCAACTAGCACCCTCCCAGTCTCTCCAGAGGGGATTGAAGCTCTTATTGCAAAACTATTCTCTTGCCAAGAGAGTACCTACACTCCGCAAGGGAAACTAATCATGCGCGTATTGTCTAACAACGAAATACAGCAAAGCTTCGATTAAAGGCCCTGTCTCTTCACGCCCTTCTTTCTCCCTCAAGCTCTAGGTCTTAACCTCATGTGCTACAATAAGATTACTCTAGAGCTGATGGGATTGTATTTCTAAAAGGGGATAGGGAGGATAGGCCTACATTAAAAAGAAATAGCTACTTTTGCACTCGTATTGCGATAAAGGCCTATTACGGTGTCGCAGCACATAATGGGTCAAGCACTCTATGAAACAGAAACTTTTTTCTGACTTCTAGAACAGGGAAACCAAGAAGGACGCATAGAGAACCTGCCCATTGTTTTTTTGACATTAAGGTGAAAACAATAGCCATTCCTCCTCCCAATGAGTAAATGAAAGAGCAAGAGAAATGGTTCTAACCCAAGAGAAATGGAATATCACTACATGACTCAAGACGGATTCGACCGTCTAATGGATGAAATTAGTCGTCTGGAAAGGGAGGAGCGTCCTGCCATAGCCCAAGCAATTGCTGAGGCTCGGGACAAAGGAGACCTCTCAGAAAATGCGGAGTATGACGCTGCTCGCGAAGCTCAAGGGCTGCTCGAAGCAAAGATTTCGCAACTTAAAACGCAAGCTGCCAACACACGTATCATAGACGAAAGTACGATTGATACTAGCAAGGTGCAACTACTAACCAAAGTAAAAGTGAAGCGCCTTGATGACAATTCTATTATAGAATACACGATTGTACCCGAGATAGATGCCAACTTCAAAGAGCGTAAACTCTCCGTTACTGCCCCTATCGCCCGAGGACTTATCGGAAAAAAGGTAGGAGAGATAGCCGAAGTACAAGTACCTATAGGGCTTCTTCGTTTCGAAATTTTGGAGATCTCTATCTAAGGGTTTCACTCCGTAGGGTTACAAATTGGTAATAAGCTATGAGTTCGATTTTTTCTCGGATTATTGCAGGAGAGATACCTTGTTATAAGGTGGCAGAAGACGAGCACCATTTTGCATTCCTAGACATCAATCCTAAGGCCATAGGGCACACTCTTGTAGTTCCTAAGCAAGAAGTCGATTACATATTCGACCTCGATGATGAGAGTACAGCTGCCCTTCACCTATTTGCCAAAAAGGTAGCAAAAGCCATTGGCGAGGCTATTCCATGTCGCAAGGTAGGTTCTTTTGTATTGGGATTAGATGTTCCCCATGCACATATCCACCTCATACCCCTACAAGACGAATCGAGCGTAAATTTTGCCTCGGGGCAACACCTCTCGCTAAGTAGCGAAGAGATGCAACGTATTGCAGACAGTATAGCACAAAGGATCAAATAAAGAAGAAACGAACCAAGCAGGAGTCCCTCCTCCAAAGGCAAATCTGCCCTATCCTATCACTCCCATACAAGTTTTATTATTTGTATGGGAGTTCTTTTTTTTAGTCAAAGAGATTTTCGAAGAATAGTTTAGATATAAAACACTTTAGAAAGCAAGAGATAAGCAAGCAAAGGGAGCTATTATAGAGTTTCAAAAACATTTCTTCCACAAAAAGGCCATTATAAAGAAAAAACTCCTATCTTTGCTAGGGAAAGATTGTATGTAATGAATTTTTTCGATTTTGACTTTGCGGACGAAGTCCTGGACGGACTGGATGCCATGAATTTTTCAGAGCCAACCCCCATACAAGAGGCGACTATTCCACCTCTTTTGGAGGGGCGAGATCTTCTTGGATGTGCCCAAACGGGTACTGGCAAAACGGCAGCTTATCTTCTTCCCATCATTAATCGAATCTATTTAGGCGAGTTCGAAGAGGGGTATATCAAGGCTATCGTAATGGCTCCTACACGAGAATTAGCGCAACAAATAGATCAGCAAATTACGGGATTTGGATACTTTGTTTCTATCTCCTCTCTCGCCATATATGGGGGGACTGATGGGTCAGCTTGGGCACAAGCTCAGCGAGGAGCCGAGCGCGGAACCGATATTGTCGTAGCCACCCCGGGTAGACTAATCTCCATGCTAAATCTACAAGCTGCGGACATATCTCACACCTCTTATTTTGTTATTGATGAGGCAGATAGAATGCTCGATATGGGTTTCTATGATGATATAATGAGCATCTGCAGACGTCTACCCAAGACCTGTCAAATTGCACTCTTCTCGGCCACAATGCCTCCCAAGATAGAGGAACTCGCTCGTAGCATTCTTAAAGATCCGGTACACGTTGCCATCGCAATATCCAAACCTCCCGAAACCATTCTACAGAGTGCCTATATCTGCTACGAAGCACAAAAATTACCCATTGTTACAGATCTCTTGTCCCCAATGTCTGAAGAGAAACCAACCAAAACGGTGGTATTCTCCTCTTCAAAGCTCAAGGTACATCAGCTTGCTACTGCTCTAAAAAGCAGAGGGGTAAATGTTGCAGAAATGCACTCGGACCTCGACCAAACAACGAGAGAACAGGTGATGCGCGACTTCAAAACGGGTTATATAGAGGTACTTGTAGCTACAGATATTGTAGCCAGGGGTATTGACATTGATGACATCAAGGTGGTAATCAATTACGATATGCCTCATGATCCCGAAGACTATGTACACCGTATCGGACGTACGGCAAGAGGGACTGACGGAAGAGGCGTTGCTATCACCCTTGTCAACGAAGAAGAACAACGTAGCTTTGCTGCTTTAGAACACTTCCTAGGATACTCGATATACAAAGTTCCCATAGGGTCGGAGTATGGAGAAGCTCCTAAGTACTCTCCAAAAACATCTCAAAGGCGTTACAATAACGGAGGGAATAGACGTCGTTCGAAGGGAGAAAAGCAAGCCAAAAGGTCTTCTAACGAAAAACAAAAACAGATGCAGTCTGAAAACGGGACAACCCCCAAAGGACGGGTTTCGCACCACTCCAGAAAACCCTTTTTCAGAAAAAAGCAATCTAAGGGGGAACAATAAACACTATTATCTCTATTGCCAATAATGAAGAAATCAATGAAAGAACCCATATTACTCAGTGAAGTCTCATCGGGGACAAAAGTTGGACAAACAAAAAGCCAGATCATTGCATATTGTATCGAACATGGTCCTTCTACCATTACCGACCTCGCACATCATTTGATGCTCAGCACGCCTACCGTTACTAAGTTCATCACAGAGCTAGAGAACAAAAAGTGCATTGCCAACTATGGCAAGCTAGAGACTAATGGAGGGCGTTATCCTTACATCTATGGGTTACACCCCGAAGCAGGGATATTCATCGGAGTAGATGTACAGCACGATCGTATCCATATTGGGCTTATGAATCTAGTGGGAGACATCCTTCTACAAGACTACGACATCCCTTACACGCTAAGTGATACCCCGGAAGCTCTCAGCGAGCTTTGCAACCTGATTCGCTCCTTTATCTCGGAACATAAGATTGACACGAGCAACCTACTCAATATCAATGTCAATATGCCGGGGCGTATCAACTCTCTAACAGGGCATAGCTACACCTTCTTCCAACAGCTACAAAAAGAAACATCGCTCGCAGAGATTCTCAATAAAGAACTAGGCTTTAATGTTTCGTTGGACAACGATACACGAGGCATGGCTTACGGAGAATACACGCAAGGGGTAACAGCAGGCTCTGATGCTAAGAACGTTCTCTACCTCAATCTAAGCTGGGGACTTGGGCTTGGTATTATCCTCGATGGTAAAATCTATACGGGTAAGTCCGGTTTCAGTGGTGAGTTTGGACATATGAGCATCTTCGACAATGAGATACTTTGCCCTTGTGGAAAGAAAGGCTGTATGCAAACCGAGATTGGCGGACTCGCCCTCCATCGCGTCCTCACACAACGTATTGCTGCAGGAGAGGTATCTGTGCTTTCTGACCTCTACAACAAAGGGCAGAATATCACACTGTCCGACATCATCGATGCTATCAATCATGAGGATGTACTCTGCCTCGAAGTTCTTGATTCAATTGGACGCAAACTAGGTAGACAACTTGCAGGACTCATCAATATCTTCAACCCCGAAGTAGTGATTTTGGGAGGAGCTTTGGCAGCAACAGGCGAGTTCTTACGCCTCCCCGTTGAGACTATTGTACGTACCTATACACTCAATGTTGTAAGTAACGACACATCTATCAAGATTGCCACTCTCGGAAAAGAAGCCGGGCTTATTGGCTCTTGCATGATGGCTCGCTCTCGCCGCTTTGGCAAAACAAACTAATCTAAAAACAGAGGGGAGGATAAAAATTTCTTCCCCTCCAATTTCCCCTGTATTTTCCAATTGTAAGTGCAACGCTTAGATAAACAAAAACCTCTAGCTTGGATCTGTCAGGGACAGTCGTTAGTATAGATGCTATGGGGACTCAAACTAACATTGCAGAGCAGATTATCCAATCAGAAGCCGACTTATCCTAAACCTTAAGGGGAATCAAAAATACTTGTATGAGGACGTACAAGGTTGTTTCACAGGAAAATACAAGACTCATAGCCATGAGACCTTGGGAGAAATCATGATCGTATTGAGAAGCGAACCTATACCACATTACTAGCTTCAGAAGTCTTTGAGGAGGGGGAATATAGTCAATGGCAAAGCTTAAGAAATTTAGTCCAAGTAAAGCGTGAGATTAGTAGTTTAGACGGAGAAATATGCATCGATAAACAATATTATAGCAGTTTACAGCCTGAAGATTGCACGTTGATAGGGAAATATGTTCGAGGGCATTGGGCAATTGGAAATCGACTCCATTGGCACTTGGATGTAACCTTTAGAGAAGATTTTCCGAGCGCGCAAGGATTATTCAGCCACCAACCTAAACACACCAAGAAAGTTCGCCTTAGCTATTGTCTCACAATACAAAGACAAACTATCCTTACGGAAGAGGTTATTCAAGGCCGCTCTGAATGTAGACTTCCTCAAAAACCTGCTAAAGATTTGATGCGGTACCCTGCGATTGGTCGGGAATAAAGCTGTACATCCTAGACAGATTGCAATAGATGTGGACGATGCAAATACTGCAAAGATGCTAATATATGATTGTGGAGAAGATGATAACAGAGCCAAAAAAAATTGGATGAAGTCTATGGCTTACTGCCGAACCTACACGAGAAGCAATTGAAAGAAGAGATAAATAGAAATTAATTTATATCATTTAAATACCATGCTAAAGGTGGAAAAGAAATTATTGTCATTGGTCTATAAGGATACACTGCAACCAAGCGTACAAGTCATTGGAAAGTCTCTTAAAGCAGTAGTTGAGTTTGTGAGTATTCCATTAATGGCTCTTCAATTACAAAATGACAAAGCAAGGTTAAACTTTGAAAAACGACTTAATGACTATGGAGCAAAGCTAAATGCTATCCCTGAAGAAAAAAGAATCGAAGTTCACCCTCAAATAGGAGTGCCTATAGTTGAAAAGCTCCTGTATACTACAAGTGATCAAATTGCAGAGCTTTTTAGTAATCTACTTGCTAGTGCTTCAAATATTGATACTGTAAATTCTGTACATCCAGCATTTATTTCAATGATTGAAAGGATGTCCCCAGATGAAGCAAGAATCTTGGAATACCTCAAAGACAAAGAAGATATTCAGTATTGTGACATTAACGCATATTCCAATCAAAACCCTGGCTATAATACACTCTACGAACATGTTACTATGGTTGAAGATGATGTGGCTTTGACTTATCCACAGAATACCAATGCGTACTTGGCGAACTTTGTAAGCCTTGGAATCCTTCTTGATAAGAAAGGTGTATTTAGAATGGATAAAACTCAATATAATAGAATTAGGAAGAGATATCAGGTTGAAGCATTGACTGAGAAGCTTGTTCCTACGATTTATAAGTCTATCGAAGTTGATGAATCGTACTATCAAGTTACACCTTTTGGGAAACTATTTATTCAAGCTTGTATCAAATAATTAGTGCGAGTACTGAAGAATTATGCGACATTTCAATGAACATGCTTTAGAGCAGGGTATTATAGAGCTCTTTGAGGGTGAAGGGTATATCTATAGCCGTGGTGTACCCTTCGGATGTACTGATTAGGGACGACCTAAGGAGCTATCTTAAGAGCCAGTACTCTGACCTTTCTGAGTTGATCCATTGAGAGATCGCTCCATGTTCCCGTTTTTTGCCAAATCCTATTGTTCCACAGACAAGTCCCATGTTGAATTGCTCAATAAACTCATTCGACAATACATACCCAAAGGGACTTCGTTCAAAGACATCAATGACAAACAAATACGAAATATCAAGAGGGTGCCAAACAATAGAATAGACCTAGGAAAAGTTTGGACTTTAAATCCCCAAATGAAGTCTTAGCACTACTTTTGTCATACCGTTGCACTTGATACTGGAATCTGCGACCTGAATTCTCCCTCCCTCTTGTTGCATATTTCGCAAGAATAGTGTTACTTTGCACTAGAGAGGGAGGAATAGTCTACCAAGACTGCTCTCTCTCTTAGGAATATAAAACTAGATCACGATTGCCTATCGAAACATTGCTACTCTTTAATTATTAGAAGATCATAGCAATATGAAAGATATAAAGCTGAGATCAGACGATGAGTTGATCTCACTCTATGTTGAAGGTTGCAACGAAGCCTTCGATGCACTTATCGACAGATATGACGGTGAGTTGCTTTCTTATATACGTCTACAAGTAGGCGATAGCGATGTGGCAGATGACCTATTCCAAGATACTTTTATCAAGGTTATTCATGTGCTCCGTGCGGGTACCTATCAGATGCAAGGCAAGTTCCGCCAGTGGCTGTTTAGGGTCGCTCGTAACATGGTGATAGACTATTTTAGACGCACCAAGGCACAGCATGTTGTCTCGATCCATGACGAAAATTTTCGCGAAGAGTATCTTGATAGACTTCCCTACCCTAGCCCTAATATAGAGGAGCTGTTGGTAGAGCGAAATCGCAGAGATCTATTACACTCTTGTGTGGCACGTCTCCCCAAAGAACAGCGAGACGTACTCATCTTGCGCTACCATAAAGATATGAGTTTCAAGGAGATTGCCGATTATACTGGAGTCAGTATCAATACGGCATTGGGGCGAATGCGTTATGCTCTTATGAACTTGCGCAAGATGGCACCTCGTCAAGCCTTTGACTAAAACAGCCAGACTCCTTACAAAAGCCTCAAGCACTCTCCCTCCAGTCGGGAGGAAACAAAAAAGTTTTCATAAGGAGTTTTATGTTTTTTAAGTGCCGCTATTTAGATTTTGTATTGTACATTTGCAGGGAAATAGTATCGATGGATCTACATTAGGAGATATAAAGTCTTCCTTGTCCTTGTAGAAAGAATCGTCCCTTTTTCTGAACTAATCGCTAAGTAAAACTTTCTCCTCTGGGAAAGTGATTTATTTTCGAGTTTCGTAAGTTTTTGGAATTGATTGATTCTCCATCGTAGCCAATCATATATTTATCATCTCCATAGTCTGCATAATCTTTTGAGATAAGGAGAAAAGACTAAAGGAGCATAAAAGCAAAATAGCAGAAGGTAATACACACGATGCAAACAAAGTACACTATTGTATCTCTTGATGGCAAAACAGACGAAGAGCTGCGCGCTATCGCCCAAGAATTAGGGATGAAAGACATCCCCTCGGGCAGAGATAAACTCATTTATGCCATTCTAGACTTCCAGGCTGAACTCCAGGCAGAAGTTGGAAAAGAACAAGGAAAATCTAAAGCAGACCGGGGGAACTCTAAGCGTCCCGATACAGGCAATACAAATACAACAGAGGGGAAGTCCTCTCCTCAATCTAAGGAGAAAGATCGCTCCAATACCCCCAAGGGGGCAGAAAGGGCCTCTACAAATAGCTCCTCTTCTCCCAAGCAGAAGAGTCTCTTCTCTCCGGACATGGACGACGAAGCGCGGAAAAAAGCCATCGAAGCTGCCTCAGCCGAGAGCGCAAGTCATCTAGCAGGAAATATTAAGAAGGAAAGCTCCTCAATCCATCCGGCCTTACTCTCTTCTAGCTCCATCCCGGAAGAAATAGCTTCAACCATCAAAAACGAAGATACATACCCCAAGGGGTCGGCAGCCATCCTCCCCGACACTCCAGCAACCAAAGAGTCTCAAGAGTCGAATTCTCCGAATAAACCCACTCAAATGGTATTCACCAATGCCAATGCCAAAGACTCCCTCCTCGACTCTATTATGCCGCTAATTACCCCTACAAAGGGTACAAATGGAGAGAGGCCTGCAGCACCCCAGGAGCGTAAGGGACAGAAAAATGCAGAAAAGAGCAACCGTAATCAGCAAAATCGCCAAGATAAAGCGGGAAAAACAGAGAGCCACGGCGAAGAAGAAACCCCTCTATACAATTTCGAAGGTATGCTTCCTTGCATTGGAGTGCTGGAGGTTATGCCTGATGGATACGGCTTCTTGCGTAGTGCCGATTACAACTACCTCTCCTCGCCGGATGACATATACCTCTCACAACAGCAGATCAAGACCTATGGGTTAAAGTCGGGAGATGTGGTAGAGGGAACCATCTATCCCCCTCAAGATGGAGAGAAATATTTCCCCTTTGCTTCTCTTGAGAAGGTGAATGGGAAGCTCCCGTCGGAGATTTTAGACAGAGTGCCGTTTGACCACCTAACTCCGCTTTTCCCCGAAGAAAAATTCAAGCTCGAAAGTCTTGATGTGGCAGGCGTATTCGATAAAACAGCCATGCGCATTGTAGATCTATTCTGCCCCATAGGTAAGGGACAACGTGGGCTTATCGTATCCCAGCCTAAGACGGGTAAGACAATGCTTCTAAAGGACATTGCCAATGCCATTGCAGCCAATCATCCCGAAGTCTATGAGATCATATTGCTCATTGATGAGCGCCCTGAAGAGGTTACAGATATGGCTCGCAATGTTAATGCTGAGGTTATCGCCTCCACCTTTGATGAGCCGGCCGAGCGTCATGTAAAGATTGCAGAAATCGTGCTAAGCAAGGCAAAACGCATGGTGGAGTGTGGGCATGATGTTGTAATCTTACTAGACTCAATCACACGCCTTGCTCGAGCATACAACACTGTGCAACCGGCCTCCGGAAAAGTCCTCTCAGGGGGTGTTGATGCGAATGCTCTACAAAAGCCTAAACGATTCTTTGGTGCGGCTCGTAATATCGAACACGGAGGGAGCCTCACGATCCTCGCAACAGCCCTCACCGATACGGGCTCCAAGATGGACGAAGTGATCTTCGAAGAGTTTAAGGGAACAGGGAATATGGAGTTGCAACTCGACAGAAGAATCGCCAATAAACGCCTCTTCCCAGCTATGGATATCATGTCAAGTAGCACCCGCCGAGATGATCTTCTTCTCGATCCTGTAACCCTCAATCGCATGTGGATCTTGCGGAAGTATCTATCGGATATGAATCCCATCGAAGCTATGGAATTCGTTAAACAACGTATCGAATCTACGGATTCGAATCTTGAGTTCTTAGCATCGATGAATAGCTAAAAAGTCCATAGTTCAATGGTTTATAAGTACCTTCTCTCCCGATAGGAGTGGAGGTACTTTTTGTTATGGAGAATTCTTTTTAAGGAGGCAACCTCCCCGCTCAACAAGATACAGTGACACTTAATTGTTCGATTGAGGGAGCAATTATTTGGGAGTACCCTACTTTATTCACAAAAGACAGGCCTTAGTCTCATTTTTATTTGCTTAATTTGTAAGCGAATTGAGAGAGGATCCCTATACGTTGTAGGGTTGCCTCATCAAAGGAATGCGTATGGAAGATACTAACTTGATGCCCCAAGAGAAAAACCTCAACACTACAGCACCCGATGCTGCTGAGGCTACTACTCCCGAAGCTCCCGAAAAGAGAGCTGACCACTCCACTGAGAGTCCTGCTTACAAAACTTTCTCTTACGAGGAAATCGAAGCGATGACTTGTCCTCAGATTGTAGATGCAATTGCACTGATGTCTCAATCTGAAGTCTTACCCTCTCGCCGTGATGTCGACGCCCTAAAAAAGGGATTTGACAGAAAAAAAAGTGCATACGAACGCGCAGAGACAGACGAAGCTAAAGCCCAACTCGAAGAGGCAAAATTACACGAGAGTCGCTTACACGATATCCTGGAGACCTACCGACTTCGCTACCAACAAAACCTAGAGGAAGAGCGAAAGAAGCAGGAAGAGAACTACGAACTCAAGCGTCAACTCATCGAGACTTTGCGCTCCATCGTTTCAAGTCAAGACGACTTTTCGACCATCCGTACACAATACTACGAACTAGAGGAGAAGTGGAAAAGCATTGGCCAAGTGCCCGAGGCAAAGTACAACGATCTCCAAGCCGAGTATAGTAGATTGCGCGAAGAGTACTACGACCTTCGTCAGATGAACGAAGAGAGCCGCGCCTACGACTTCCGCAAAAATCTCGAAGCAAAACAAGACCTCATAGCTCAAGCTGAGGAGCTCAGCACTCGTGAGGACATCATAGAGGCGTGCAAGGAGCTACAGCAACTACACCGCGAGTGGAAAGAAATTGGTCCTGTAGAAAAGTCTATGCGCGAGGAGATTTGGGCTAGATTCAACGAGCTATCTCACGATCTAAATAGGCGTCGTCAAGAGTTTTTCGACAACCGAAATGCCCAAGAAGAGGCCAATCTCTCCGCAAAACAGGAGATCTGCTTGGCAATAGAGTCGCTACCCATCGATTCGTTCAATAACGCTTCAAAATGGAAGAGTGCCACCGAACAAGTGCTCAAGCTACAGGAGCAATGGAAAGAAACCGGGCACGCTCCACGCAGTGAAAGCAATGAGATCTATAAGCGTTTTAGATCGGCTTGCAATTTCTTCTTTGATACAAAGGCTCAATTCTTCCAGACCCTACGTGAACAATACGATCAGGCTGATGCCACCAAGCGCAAGATCATAGAGGAGGCAGAGTCTCTTGCCACCAGTACGGATTGGAACAAGACGGCTAAAAGACTCAAAGAGCTACAAGAGGAATGGAGAAAGGCAGGACGTTCGTCCAAGCGCGTAGGCGATGAACTTTGGGCTCGCTTCCGCACAGCATGTGATACCTTCTTCGAAGCTCGTAAGAAACAAGGCAATGCACGCAATACAGAGCAGGTAGCTTGCCTAAAAGAGAAGCGTGAAATCATTAGTGAAATTGAAGCACTAACAGAAGAGGAAGGCACTCCGCAAGAAGAAATGCGTAGCAAACTCAACGCCCTCATGGAGCGTTTCAATGCTGTGGGGCATGTGCCTTATCGCGATAAAGAAAAGGTGTACAACGCCTACTATCGTGCCGTAGACAAAGTGTACGAAAAGTTCCAAATGGAGCGCAATCAGCGCCGTCTCGAAGCCTTTGCCTCGGATATAGACAGCATGGGTGGAGACCTTAAAAAGCTAGAGGATGAGCTAGAAAGACTCTACCGCACTCGCGAACGCATGTCCAAGGAGCTGCAAACCTCTACCGGCAATCTAGATCTCTTCTCGGTATCGTCTAAATGGGGCGACTCCGTGATGCGAGATATAGAGCAAAAGCAACAACGCTTGAAACGAGATCTAGCCTCTGTGGGCGAAAAGATCCGTCTACTCCAAGAAGCGGTGAAGGAAGCACGTGCAGAGAACAAATAAGATCCTCTTGTTACTACTCCGATCAATTCACGAATAACGATTAATTATGTCACTCAAAGGAGGTCTATTCGGCCTCGTTTGAGTGGCTTTTTTATTCTAAAAAGGAAATGAACTTGCAAGAAGAGGGGCAACACAAAGAGCGGCTTCTAATTACAGGAGCAACAGGTTTTATCGGCAAATACATCCTAGAAAAAGCTATAGAACTGGGGTTTGACGTATGGGTGGCAGTACGCAAAGAGAGTGCAAGAGAGCGCTTCGAGGGGCTACCTATCCATCTCTTGGAAGTTGATTTCTACTCTGTGGATCAGATGGCGCAGCAGTTTGCGAAGATTCCTCTCTCGCTATCTACAGAAGCTCCTTTTCGCTACGTTATCCATAACGCAGGTCTTACCAAGACGCCCCATAAGAAAGAATTTCAGGAGGTCAATGCCGAGCATACACGCCGTCTACTAGAGGCTCTTGAGCGCATGCCTGCCCTACCCGAGAGATTCATATTGATGAGCAGTATGGGCAGCTATGGAAAGAATCGTAGCCATCACCCCTTGGATGCCTCCATGCCACACGAGCCAAATACGCTCTACGGGAAGAGCAAACTCCTAGCCGAGCACTATGTGCGTCAATCGGACTTTCGCTACAGCATCCTTAATCCTACCGGGGTATATGGTTTTGGCGACCAAGACTATTGGCTCTCCATCGATACCATGAAAAAGGGTTGGAGTTTTCTATCAGGACGCAAGCATCAACAGCTCTCATTTGTGTACGTGCGAGACTTAGTGCAAGCTCTATTCCTCGTAATGACCCATCCCGAAGCTGAAGGAAGAAATTATCTCGTTTCGGATGGTCAAACGTACGACGACCACGACTTCACCCTTTTCGCATCAAAGCATATCCATCGCAAAGTGCGCGAAGTTCGAGTTCCCCTCAGCATCATATATATAGCATGTATTTTGGGAGAACTCTATGGAAAACTCACGGGGCATCCCATTGCACTAAACCTAGATAAATATCCTATTCTCAAGCAACGCAATTGGCAGTGCAATATTGCTCCCCTTCTAGCCTTAGGGTATCGCCCCCAATACGATCTAGCCAAGGGGCTTGCTGAAGCATTCTCTCTTGCCAAAGAGAAGAAGGGACGCTAAAACTTAGCCGTCGGAGGGCACTTTCCACCCAATCCACCAACAGACAACTCTACCTAGGGTAAAAAAGGAAAAACTCCTGCCCTAAAAATAAAAATTTATAGGCTGATAATTCACCGATTATCAGCCTATTTTTGTATCCATTTCTGCCTAGAATCCCTCCAAAAACCACCCTAGACAAAAACAGAGTCCACCAGATAAAAGAAATTGGTCTGCATCTTAAGTCATAGCACCCCACAAAGAACCACACTCCAAGCCAAAGAATTCGAATACTTTATTAACCTTATCAAGGCGAAGTGTGGTCTTTCCCTACTCCAATTCACGAACGATTCGTAGACCCTCTCCAGCTTTCTATGATAGATCTATTTGTATCAGTTTATATTCTTTGCACATCTCTTTCACGTACTGCGCTATAATCGTCCTCACTTGCATCTTATATCAATTGATTGAAGCATCCTCATTCTGAATATAGACCCATTTTTCCGTTTTTGGGAATAGAAGTTCCATGGAAAACAATTAGAGTTTTTCCCCCATATCCTCTAGTATTCTGAAGCCAATTCTAAGCTCATCTTCAATTTTCAGCAGAAGTAGGATCAGTAGCATAAGAAGGATGAAATAGTTCTTGGCATGGACTTGCACATCGTCACCTACAGGTATTACTCCATGTGCATATTGATTCCGGATAGCAGGGCCATTAGTATATTTGCTATTATTGAGATAATAAGAGAAGAGATTACGCTCAGATTCGCAAAGCAGGTAGTCGTCAATTTCTAACAAATCATCTTCTTTCCATTTGTCTAGCAATTCACGAACAGGCTTGCTGTGATGCCAATACGATACTACACGATTGCGCCAAAGGCAACCCAGTATTTCAATTGCAGATTGGTTGTTAGGTTTTAGTACCCCTTGTTCATCAATCCTAACATACCCTTTGGCAATTAATTTATTTATCTTATTCTTATGGTAATCTTTCTTATAAACTGAATAAGGGACTTCACAACTTGTGATAAAATCATAGAAGTTATGAATCCTTATGGTATCAAATCCATCAACAACATGAAGGACTTCTGCTGTTTGGAACAAAAGCATCATCGGTTCTAAAATCTCCAAGGAATTCCTCTTGATCACGTAATACTTATTTTCAAAAAGACTTTTAGCATCTGTGGGTAGCAATGGTTTTCCCAAAGAGAATAGTCTAGGATCTATATCTCCCTCTTCTACAAACAAATTGTATTGTTTTGAAACCGAGTCCAATTCAGGTATGATAGTTCGACATTTGACCACCCAATCTGCATCTTCTGCTGGCAATGCTAATTGCAAAGCTGGATAACCATAGTCTTCCTTAAAATGATTCTCGTAGAAGTTTTTCACTAAGGATTCCAGCCTACACTCCATTGCAGGAAGCACTCGCGAATATAGGTTTGTATTAGCTAATGCAAAGAAGTTCTTGAGCCGACAACTTTGATTCATAAAATAGGCATCTTTGCCACAATCCATAAGAACCGATTCCAAACCACCAGTTTCAGAATCTTTATTGACAAGGTTTATCAGACAATCCTCACCCAGTAGACCGAAAAGATTTCCAAAAACGAGAATCTTCTCCGTTTCGTTCAAGCCCTCAATATATTTCCAGCTATGAACTTGTATAAACCCATTTTCTCGTTTACCTATTCTAGTTGGTGGAATATTATCACTTCTATCATACTCTACACCACAAGCAAAATGAGTCACATTTGCCTTGCCAAAGAACTTCTCATTCAATTGCCTTTCCACATCTTGTGCAAGGAGTCTTGTCTTTGGAGTAAGGATAATCTCATTAGCATTGTCCTTTACTTGCATCACCAGCCTCACGTAGTTGAGGTTTGGCTCGCCCTGGTTCAAGAAGTCTACAATAATCTGCTCCTTGTCGGCAGATGTCAATGATGACGGGAAGAAGTACGTCCCACCATTATCATTTAAGTTGCTGCGTGCATATTGATCCAAGAGGATATGAGCAGATAGACTATTACTCATCATCTTGCTCTTGAGATATTTCGCGAACTTATTTACGATCCGTTCCTGTTGCAGAATCAGACGCAAATTTCCATCTTCAGTAAGCACCTTGTCCAAAAAAGACTCATCAAGCAAATCTAAAAGATCATAATTAGCGACTACCTCCCAGAATGATTCTGTATAACTCCAGTCTATCAACTTGTAATAATCATATAGTTCTTCTTTGGGGATAGTTCGTAGATATCTTACAATAATTCCTGGAAAACTCCTAACCATTGATTTCAGACTATCAATGTAACCTTTCTCCCATTTTAATAGGCAGTTGTCATGATCTATATGTTTTTTGATGTGATAGAGTTCCAGAGCATCATTGATATCCTTGACGAATTTTGAGGCATCAAAATTCATCAATAGGTCCTCTATTTGCTGTAAACTCCAACCTATGCTCAAATCATATTGAGAATAGTAGCATACTCTATGTCTATCCATATTTATGTCTTTGAATTTATAATAGGTGCTATCTCCCTCACATACTGCGCTATGCTTGTTCTCCATCATATAGAGATAGACCTATACCTTATTAGGAGAAAATATAAGGAACATAAATCTATTATCCTCCTTTTCGAGGATATTTTTAGCTCTAAAAGTCTAACACAACTTTTCAACGATAAAGAGAAGTTCTAATGAGAGGAGATTGAAGATAGAAGACTATATTCGTACACATATTTATCTCTTCTGATAAAGCCTTTTGATAAAGAGGATGGCAAATGAGAAAGATCCATATCCTCTGCTAATTTAATCAATCCTGACAAAACAAGAGAAATAATGGAAGAAAGAAAGCAAAAAGAAACATACAAGAGAAAAGAAAACGAGACATGCAAGACGCAAACACTTTTACCGCCAAAGCCAAAACAACCTTGAAATAAAAAAAACACTCAACTATTGTCGTAAGTAAAAACAAAAACTATCTTTGCGTGTGATTAAAACTAAATATTACAGTAGTATGAATCAAGAAAAGTTTTTATCTATCCTCGGTTGGATAGCCACGGCAACAGCCATGGCGATGTACATTTCTTATATCCCACAGATTGGATCCAACCTCGCTGGACATAAAGGCGATTGGCTGCAGCCAATGGTAGCAGGTATCAACTGCACTCTATGGGTAGGCTATGGATTCATTCGCAAGAAGAAGGATTGGCCCATTGTTATAGCCAACCTCCCAGGTATTATCTGCGGCTTCCTTGCCTCTTTTACAGCCATGTAAAAGAAATAATACCCTAGCGGAGAGACAAACGAATAACAGAACAATAGAGAAATTTCGGCAGTAGCCAATTATTCAGAGAGTAAGACCTCAGAAGTGCAACAAGGCATATCCTGAGGTCTTTTTATTTAAGCGCAAATAAATTATATCTGTTGCTACTCTCAATAGAAAAGAGCCCGCAGGGAAGTCTCCCCACGAGCTCTCTCAAAAGTATATATCAGACTGTATGTCTAGATTTTATTACTCTACAATGGTAACCCATCCATAAGGATCTTCTATATCACCATACTGAATAGCACGGAGGCGATTATAGAGTTCTTCGCAACGCTTACCCGGCTTACCATCCTTAGAGATCTGGTAAGTCTTATTTTCATCAAGGTCGTCAATGCGAAGAATAGGGCTGATCACAGCAGCAGTACCGCAAGCTCCGGCTTCTTCGAATTCTGCAAGTTCGCTTTCGGGTACATGACGACGCTCTACATTCATACCCATATCCTTAGCGAGTTGCATCAAACTCTTATTGGTGATAGAGGGGAGGATAGAGGTAGACTCGGGCGTAATGTATGTATTGTTCTTGATACCAAAGAAGTTGGCAGGGCCGCATTCGTCGATATACTTCTTTTCCTTTGCATCAAGGAAGAGACATGCAGAGTAGCCCTTATCGTGAGCAAGTACCGTAGGAATCATACCAGCGGCATAGTTACCCCCAACCTTGATCGTACCGGTACCCAATGGAGCTGCACGGTCATAGCCACGCATAATAGCCATAGGAGTAGGCTTGAATCCTTCTTTGAAGTAAGGACCAACAGGAGTTACAAATACGATAAAGAGATATTCGGGAGCCGGCTTAACACCAACTTGAGCACCAAGCCCTAGAAGAAGAGGACGGATGTAAAGAGATGCACCACTCTCGTAGGGAGGGATGAAACGTTCGTTGAGTTTAACAGCCTTGATGCAAGCCTCTTCGAAAAGTTTCTGAGGTACGGGTTGCATCACAACGCCCTCTGCTGAGCGGATCATACGCTTAGCATTCTCGTCTATACGGAAGATACGCACCTTTCCATCTTTGCCCTTGAAAGCCTTTAGCCCCTCGAAGGCTTCTTGTCCATAATGAAGGCAAGTTGCCCCCATGTGCATGGTAATCGTTTCTTCGGAAGATACTTCTAGTTCTCCCCATTTGCCGTCGCGGTAGTAGCAACGTACGTTGTAGTCGGTCTTGTGATAACCAAAACCTAAAGATGACCAATCAAGTTGTTCCATAATACAGTACGTATTTGAGATTTGTATAACTCCTACAAAAGTAGCCATTATCGGTTAAATGACAAAGATTTTACCGAAGGTCTTGCCTCAAATATACCTTTGTGATAAGCTCGTTGCCCATTGACATAGGTACTTTCGACGCTATGATGGAAGCTATAACCTTCGAAAGGCGACCATCCACAACGGCTCACAATACCCTCTTTGTTTACCTCTGTATTCTCCCGAGGATTGATAAGGACGAGATCGGCATAGTACCCGGGGCGAATATATCCTCGCTCTTGTAGCGAAAATAAGTCACTAGGGCGGTGACACATCTTATCCACCACCAACTCTCTAGACCACAAGCCCTGCTCAGCAAGTTGCAGCATTACGAGTAGAGAGTATTGAACGAGGGGTCCACCCGAAGCTGCCTTGAGAGCTCCTCCTTCTTTCTCCTGCCAAAGATGAGGGGCATGGTCCGTGGCTACTATATCCAACGCTCCGTCTATCAAACCTTGGCGCAACGCCTGGCGGTCTGCTTCCGTCTTTATGGCAGGATTCCACTTAATACGTGTGCCAAGACGAGCATAATCCTGATCCGTAAACCAGAGATGATGCACACAGACCTCACTTGTGATATGCTTTTCTTTTAAGGGGAGGTCATGGCGGAATAGAGCTACCTCTCTAGCTGTACTCAGATGCAACACATGGAGGCGAGTGCCATACTTTGTAGCTCTATCGAGCGCCTCCGAAGTACAACGGTAGCAGGCCTCGTCACTACGAATAAGGGGGTGGCAAGTGATAGGAGGATCCTCTCCATAACGCTCAATGTACAGGGCTCTATTACGGCGAATTATCTCTTCGGACTCAGAGTGAATGGCTATGAGATGAGGGCTATCTGCAAAAAAAGTCTCTACTGCCTCTCTACGATCCACCAACATATTGCCTGTGGAGGCTCCCAAAAAGAGTTTAATCCCGGGGATTATCTTTGGATCTAGAGAAAAAAGGCTATCTGCATTGCTATTTGTTCCTCCCACAAAGAAGGCATAATTTGCCCAAGAGACCTCGTGCGCATGGTCGCGCTTCCACATAAGAGCATCGTACGACGTGGTGGCGGGGTTCGTGTTGGGCATATCCATAAAGGAGGTTACCCCTCCGGCTATGGCTGCTCTACTCTCGCTCTCTATATCTCCCTTGTGGGTAAGCCCCGGGTCTCTAAAGTGTACTTGGTCGTCAATTACGCCGGGAAACAACCACAACCCCTCACAATTTTCTATCCGGGCATTACGCGCCTCTTCGGGGATTTGTGTTAGGGGCATTATCCCTTGATAAATTGCCGCAATGCGCTCCCCATCAATTAGTACAGAGCCGAAGAAAGTTTTTCCTTCGTTTGTTATCTGAGCATTAAGTAGTAGTTGTTTCATAGTAGTTCGTAGTGTTTGGACATTTCCCCCAGTCGTTCCTTAATTTGCTTTGCGGTGCGGATATCCTTTGAAAGTATGCCATAAACGCAACTTGAGTACCCCCGTGAACGCTTCGCCAAAGATGGAACTGCTCATCTTAGAGACCCCTAGTTTGCGATTGATAAAGATGATGGGCACTTCTGTTAGTTTGAAACCGAGACAAGCTGCTACGTATTTCATTTCGATTTGGAAAGCATAGCCTTTGAAATGGATAGCATCAAGATCAATTGCCTCTAGCACCTCCCGACGATAACATACAAAGCCGGCCGTAGTGTCGTGTACCTTCAACCAGGTAACGAAACGGACATAATAAGAAGCCCAGCGGCTCATCATGATACGATTACGAGGCCAATCCTTCACGCCTCCACCCTTTACATAGCGAGAGCCCACAGCCACATCATACCCTTGATCGTGACACGCAGCATAAAGACGAGGGAGGGCTTCTAGAGGATGACTAAAGTCGCAATCCATCTCGAAAATGTAGTTATACCCCTCAGAGAGACACCATTTGAAGCCCGCAATATAAGCCGTACCCAAACCGAGTTTTCCCTTTCGCTCCAACAGATGGAGACGCTCAGAGTATTTCGCCATCTCCTCTTTTACGATGGAAGCCGTACCATCAGGAGAGGAATCATCTACAATAAGTATCTCGAAATTACCCTCTAGAGCAAATACTTGGGTAATCATATTGGCGACATTTTCTCGCTCGTTGTAGGTGGGGATGATAATAATCTTATCCTTCATACTATAGCGCAACTCTCCTATAATTGCTATCCGTTTCTTTAGTTGCTACAAAGGTAACACAAAAGAAAAAGAGAACATATCACCTAGCTCCCACAGACCTCACCTATGCAAGGATTAATGTACCTTTGCCCTGAAAAAGAAGACAAGCCCCAGGGGAGTCATACGCACCCTCACCCCCAAAAGAACATCATGCATGATCTAGACAAACAGATAAACCAAAGGCTCGAAGATCTGGCAAAGAAGGAGAACCTCCGTCACCTCTCTCTCCCTTACTCCTCTCTAGGGAAATGGATTGTAGTCAATGAGGAGAAGCGTCTCAACCTATCCGGCAACGACTATCTCGGGCTTGCTGAGCGTGATGATCTCCGTGAGCAGTTCGCCGCCCTTCATCCCAACTATAGTAGTCCCTCAGGCAGCACTTCTTCTCGCCTCCTATTGGGGAATTATGAGGAGGCAGCTCTTTTCGAAGAAGAAATAGCAAAGGCTCTAGAGCACCCGGCTGCCCTACTTTTCAATAGTGGATACCATCTCAATACAGGCATTCTCCCTGCATTAGCCCATCTAGAGGGTGTAAAAGTATATGCAGATAGGATGGTACATGCAAGTATTATTGATGGGATACGCCTAAGCCGGCTCCCCTTCACACGTTTTAGACACAACGATCTTGAGCACCTTACGGAGCTATTAAAAGAGGATGAAGGGAAGTATCGTATTTCCATCGTTGCCGTAGAAAGTCTCTACAGCATGGATGGCGACGAAGCCGATCTCGAGGCGCTTGTTGCTCTAAAGAAGAAGTATCCCTCTCTTGTTATCTACTGCGACGAAGCACACGCCATAGGCACCCACGGAGCCAACGGATACGGATTGGCAGAAGAACAGGGAGTACTTGCCGATATTGACATACTAGTGGGCACTTTCGGAAAAGCCCTAAATAGTATGGGAGCCTATGCCGCAATTAGCACCTCTCTCAGGGAGTATCTCATCAATATGGCCCGCCCCCTTATTTTCTCTACAATGCTACCACCGTCCGTTATAGCTTGGAGCCGATACATATTCGCATTATTGCCCCAATTAGGAGAAGAGCGTGCTCAATTGAGGCAAGTAAGCCAATATCTCCGTTCGTCTCTCCAAGAAAAAGGATATTCTTGCCCCGGGGTGGCTCAGATCTTGCCCCTAATTATAGGGGAAAATGGGGCTTGCGGTCTTTTGGCAGAGAGGCTACAAAAGGGAGGATTTGAGGTAAAACCGATACGCTACCCCACCGTAGCACTCGGGACAGCGCGCCTACGCCTTTCTCTTACCGCAGCCATTACCCCTGCCGATCTCGCCCCAATGCTACAAATGCTAGAGTCTCTCCGATGAAACAGCTCCTATTCCAAACCTCCCCTACACCGGCCCCCTCCCTCCTCATCTTTTGTAACGGATGGGCTATGACTCGCGCCGCTATAGAACACCTTACACTCCCCCTCGGGTATGATCTCCTGCTCGTAGAAGACTATAGGAGTCAAGACTTCTCTTTCGACTTTTCTCCCTACTCTCATGTAGATCTTGTAGCCTGGTCCATGGGAGTATGGGCAGCTACTCTACTTCATCAGCACAACAAATTACCCCATCTCTCTAGAGCCATTGCCATTGCAGGTACCCCCTATCCAAGGCACAATGATTGGGGGATCCCTTGTGCCATCTTCGACGCAACAAGAGACAATCTCAACGAAGAGAATAGAGAGCGATTCAACCGACGAATGTGCGGAGGTAAACGGCTACGGCATCTATTCGAGTCCCTCAAAACACGCTCTACCGAAGAGTTAAAAACAGAATTGTCTTACGTGGGAGCGCAACCACCTTTCCCCATTGAGCAGGGGCAATCACCTTGGACTCACGCTATAATCCCCGTCAAAGATCGCATCATTCCCTCTTCCAATCAACTTGCGTGGTGGCATAATACGGGAGTAGAAGTCGCTACACTCCCCCAAGCCGATCACTACCCTTTTTGTGCATTCTCCCATTGGGAGGAACTCCTCTCACCCGATACACTCCCTCATGAATAAAGCCCAACAAGGTATCGCCCGCTCCTTTGCTCGTGCAGCCTCATCCTACGATCGGCATGCCCTTGTGCAAAATCAGATTGCTCAACACTTGGCAGCTTATCTACCCCAAGGTGCAGAGTACGACCATATTTTAGAGTTCGGTTGCGGTACAGGCCTACTAACCAAAGCCCTGGAGGGAAGAATTAAAGCCCAACATTGGTTGCTCAACGATCTTAATTCCACCATTACAGAAAAGGCAGAACAGTACCTAGGGCACCAAACTTACACAAAACTCATAGGAGATGTATCCGAAGTATTATCCCAAATTACTACTCCGCTAGACCTCATCGCTTCTGCATCTGCCTTGCAATGGATAGAGGATCCTTTTCTTCTACTTACTAAAGCAAAAAAACTCCTTACCCCCCAAGGGACTTTGCTCATCTCTACATTTGGGGAACGTAATCTACACGAGTTGCGCACCCTCACGGGGCGAGGGCTCCACTATTTTCCCTCGTCGGCGTATAGGGAGTTTTGCTCACGAAACTTCAAAGATGTGGAGGTGCAAGAAGAGGAGGTAGTACTTCGTTTTTCTTCGTTGTTCGATCTTCTGCATCATCTACGAGCCACCGGCGTAACCCATCTCCCCAATGACAATATTTCCTATCTTTGCGGTCGTACCCAGCTAGCCCAGCTAGAGAAGGAGTACACTACAAAGTATCCTCACGCTCAAGGAGGAGTCTCCTTGACCTATCACCCCATATATATAAGGTGCAGCGAAAAGCTCCTCTAAAGAAAACTCTCTAAGTAGACATAGAACTAAAGAAACAAATATGAAACGAACAAAAATCTTTACTGTCATTGCATTGGCAGCCCTTACATTCCTTGCCATTGGCTGTAAAAAGGAAAGCAAGATTACAGGTATAGTATCCCCCGATATGAAGGGCGAGATGCTACGGATTTATGACCTAGATCAAGAGGATAGCACTATCGCATTAGATAGCATCACCCTCGATGGTTCCAATTTTGAATACGTGTTCAAAGGCGAAATGGGCAAAGTCTATCGCCTCATTTCTACCAACGAAAGTATCAACGCCATGGTGGTAGCAGAAGCCGGGACTCTTACCCTAGATACCACTTGCAACGCTTTCCGTGGTACACCTATCAATGACGAAAATGCCGATATCTACAAAAAGATACAGGAAGGGATTGCCCAAGGAGGTGACAATTGGATCCAAGAAGTCTACACTCTTTCTGAACAATTCTACCTTAAGTATGCCGACGTAAAAGCAGGCTTTTTGGGGTACTACCTCTGCAAAATGACCTGTGAAGAAAGCAGCAAATTAAGCGATCTATTAGACAAAGCAGGGGAAGCCCTCAAGGCTATGCCTCTGATTAAGGCAGATATCGCACTCTTTGCCAACCTCAAAGAGACTATGCCCGGCAACCAATTTAGGGACTTCTCGGGCGAGGATATGGAAGGTAATAAAGTATCTCTCAGCGACTATGTAGGCAAGGGTCAGTATGTACTTGTAGATTTTTGGGCTTCTTGGTGTGGTCCCTGCCGTAAAGCTATCAAGAATGAACTCCTCGCCATCTACGAAAAGTACCGCAACAAAGGTCTTGGCATCATTGGCGTAGCAGTATGGGATGGCAAAGAAGATCATCTCAAAGCTGTAGAAGAATTGGGTATCGCTTGGCCTCAGATCTTCGATACTGAGGGGAATACAGCTACCGAACTCTACGGAATTACGGGTATCCCCCAGATTATGCTCATTGGTCCTGATGGTAAAATCGTTGCTCGCGATTTGCACGGGGACGCTATCGAAGAGATAATCGCTCCTCTTTACGAAACCACGAGCGACGCAAAATAATAGCCACTGCGCTCTCCTCCCCGCATAGGGAAGATTCGAATGAAAGGTGCTGCATAGGGATATCCTTTTCCCTATGCGGCATTTTTGTTATATCGCTGTCCGGTAAAAGAAACAATAAGGGGCTGGTTTCCATTTGAGGAAACCAGCCCCGGTTATTTTACCTTTGGCGTTAGCGTTAGAATGTACAATAGTAAGACATGAGAAAAGTCCAACTTTTACCGGACAACAATAATTTCGAACCTTTTTATGCACCGGGAAAAGGGGGGTATTGCCAAACCTGCTCAGATGCCCTTCTTGAGTGAGGCAACGTGGTTCCATGTGCCGCCATTGAGGACGTTGTCAAATCCATTGCGTTCGAGGATGACATGGGCTTGAGAGCTGCGGCCACCACTAAGACAGAAGACTATGATCGACTTCTTGCCCTTGAACTTGTCAAGCTTTGCTTCGATCTGATCTAGTGGGATATTAACTGCACCGGGGACACTGCCCGAAGCAAATTCGCCGGCAGAGCGGACATCGACCAAGAATGCACCGTCCTTGATGGCCTCGATGAGTGTCTGATCATCGGGACGAGAGAAAAGACTTTTGATAAGTTTGAACATGAAAAAGTTATGATGTTTTATAGGAGTGATAAATGACATTATTATTTGGACATCCTGCTCTGACAGACAAAGTCTGTCTTTGGGATGCTTGTCTGAGAGATGGCTTCGAAGCCTCCATCAACATTCGTGAAGTTGCGATACCCTCTTGCCTGAAGGATGCTTGCGGCTATCATGCTGCGGTAACCACTGGCGCAGTAGAGGTAGACATGTTGGTCACGAGGGAGATCTACTATCCAGTCGTTGATGTAGGCGAGGGGACGGCTGTAAGCCTCTTCGACGTGCTCTGCCGCGTATTCGCCCTCCTTGCGGATATCAACGATGATGCCCTCTTTGAGAGGGAAGTGTGCGGCAAGGGTTTCTGCAGAGATGCATTCGACATGATCGATCTCTTTGCCCGAAGCCTTCCAAGTCTCGAAACCTCCGTCAAGGTGGCCAAGGACATTGTCAAATCCCACACGGCTGAGCCTTGTGATGACCTCTTCTTCACGCCCCGGTTCGGTGATGAGGACGAGGGGTTGTTTGACATCCACGATCATGGCACCTACCAAAGGTGCGAAGTCTCCGTCAATACCGACGTTGATCGAACGAGGGATGAAACCTTGTGCAAAGGTCTGGGGAGATCGCGTATCGAGTACAAGGGCATCGGACGCTTCCACAAGCTGTTCAAGCTCTGTCGCCGATAGTGCAGATTGACCACGCTTCAGGATATGTTCGAGGCTGTCATAGCCTTGCTTGTTCATTGCCACATTGCCCCCGAAGTAAGCGGGAGGAGGGAGGAGTCCCTCGATCACAGAAGCGATGAAGGTTTCTTTGTCGGGTTGCTTGAGGGCATAGTTCACACGCTTCTGGTTGCCAAGGCTGTCCACGGTTTCCTGCATCATGTTTTTTCCACAGGCCGAACCCGCACCATGACCGGGATAGACCACGATGTCGTCCGAGAGTGGGAGAATCTTTTCGTAAAGACTGTCATAGAGCAGCCCCGCAAGTTCTTCCTGAGTGAGGTTGGCTGCCTTCTGTGCCAAGTCGGGACGACCCACATCTCCCAAAAAGAGGGTGTCGCCACTGAAGAGTGCTGTCTCATGACCTTCTTCATCGATGAGAAGGAAGCATGAACTCTCCATCGTGTGTCCCGGAGTGTGGATGACCTTGATCTTCGCCTTGCCGAGCTCAAAGGTCTGACCATCTACGGCCACGATAGCATCGAAGCCGGCCTTGGCCGTAGGACCGTAGATAATGGGGGCTCCCGTAGCATGGCTCAGGTCGAGATGACCGCTCACGAAGTCGGCATGGAAGTGTGTCTCAAGGATGTACTTGAGTCGGACACCATCACGCTTGAGGCGTTCGATATATGGAGTGATCTCACGAAGAGGGTCAATGATGGCGGCTTCGCCCATGGAGGTGATATAGTATGCACCCTGAGCGAGACAGCCTGTATAGATTTGTTCTACTTTCATAATATGTTCGGATTCTTTTGTTCTGTTATGATGCAAAGGTGAAGTGTTTTCCTTATCTGTACAGCTACTTTGGTCACATAAGAGAGTTTTTTCAGGAGAATATCGTCTCTTTTAGGATGATGTATATACCCATGACGAAGACGAACCACCCAAAGGCGGGCTTGAGTCTTGCTCCATCGATGCGGTGAGAGAGCTTCATGCCCAAGAAGATACCGAGGATCGCAAAGGCGGTGACAGAGAGGAGGAAGCCCCAGTCAAGATCCCTCAGTCCGCTCTCGCCCAAGAAGCCCAGCAGGGACTTCGCAGAGATGATGACGAGAGAGGCGCCGATGGCTTGTTTCATAGGCAGTCTCCCGAGGATGACAAGGGCAGGGATGATGAGGAAGCCACCACCTGCACCGACAAGACCTGTAAGCGAACCTACCACGAGACCTTCGATGAGAATCAAGGTATAGGGATACTTACGGTGAGTCAGAGCCGATTGTGGGGACTTGGGACTTTTTGTTGTCGGACGGATCATTCCGATGGAGGCTACGAGCATGAGGATGGCGAAGAGGAGCATGAGCATCATACCCCTGTCGATGATGAGATCCCCCAGCCTAAGTACCTCTTGCGGTATGGCAGGGACAAGGTAAGCCCTCGTCAGGAAGACGGCAACGATCGAAGGTAGACCGAATATGATGGCTGTGCGCACATCCACAAGCGAGTGACGGAAGTAGGAGATACTCCCAATGACGCTCGTGACACCTACGATGAAGAGCGAATAGGCTGTGCCCAAGATCGGGTCAATGCCAAAGAGATAGACCAATACGGGGACGGTGAGGATACTCCCTCCTCCTCCGATGAGTCCGAGTGAAAGACCGATTAAAATGGAAGCTAGATAACCTGCGATGTACATAATGGGATCGGTTTGATTGACGATGCAAAGATCGTCATAAGCCGAGCCCCGTACAGCTACTTTTGTCACATAAGGGTGATTTTGTTGCGCCCGAGTCGAACCGCTCCCGACTCTTCGATCTGTTTGAGCAGTCTCGAGACCACCGCTCGGGCCGTTCCGAGTTCCGTGGCCAACTGTTCGTGTGTGATCTGTATGGTATTGCTCCCGACGAGTCCGGCCTTCTTGTGGATGAGGTCCAGCAGGCGTTCGTCCATTTTCTTGAACGCTATAGCATTGATCGTCTCGAGGAGTTCTTCAAACCTCTTGTGGTACGTGCGGAAGATGTAGTTGAGCCACTCGGGATGCTCTTTCATAAAGAGAGAGACCTTGCTGATCGGCAAGAAGAGGATTTCTGCATCGTCTTCGATCTCTACCTTGACCTTGCTCGTCTCGTTGTGCAAGCCTCCGAGGAAAGACATGATACAGCTCTCTCCTGCTTTGATGTAATAGAGCAGGATCTCCCGCCCATCGTCCTCGGTGCGTATGACTTTCATAACCCCTTTGATAACGATAGGTATGGAGCGGATGGGCGAGTTCTCGTTGAGGATCACGCTACCCGCCTTGTAGGTCTTTAGGATACCATGGGTGTACAGCTTTTCGACGAGTTCGGGCGAACTGCGAAATTCGGTTATGTCTTCTAATTGCTTCATAAGGGCAAACGTAATAAAAAAGCATGACTTTGCCCCAGCTTCGGCTTTAATGAGGTTATCGACTAATAGCCTTTTACTTGTCGTATGTGTTGTGCTGGTGCCGATCCCCCTCCACCCGATCCGAGCGAGAAACCTTCCTCCTCTACTATCAACTTTTTCAGTACACCACGAGGTGCTGCATGGGGACAAAAGTCCTCTATGCGGCATTTTTTATTAGACAATTTTATTCGCAAAAATGATGTACCTTAGCGAAGAAACAAAAGAGGACAAGCATTATGAATACATTCTTTATCCTAGGTTTGATTGTGCTAATATTATCCCCCGTTATATACCGCTTCCCTATGCTACTTGCCGGCTATAATACCATGTCTAAGAAAGAGCGTGCAAAGATTGATGAGAAACGCCTCAAAACATATGCCGCAAGCGGGTTGGCAATATTGGGGCTCGTTACGATGCTCTTTGGCTTCCTACCGGAGGAAGCCATGTGGGTACACATCTCTTATGTGTGCTTTATTCTTGTATTCCTAGTTGTCTTTCTTGTAGCAACAAACAGCAATCGTATGCAGAAAAAATAGCCCTGTAAACCCAATCTTCATGCCTAATTTATTTTCCTTAATAGGGTAATTTCCCGAAAATTATAGGCCAGAATAATGAAAAGAATTAGCCTACTTCTGCTTAGCCTTCTACTCTTCTCTTTGAAACTTACTTTCGCACAAGAGAGAGCAATAGAGGGATTCGTTTATATCGATCAAAAAGAGCCTGCCGAGATGGCTCTTGTAGCACTTCACTCGGACTCTATCACCTCGCATCCAACACTTGTCACCTATACAGATAAGAGAGGATACTACCACATCAATCTAAATCCTCCCTTTGCAAAGCAATATCTCCTTGAGGTGCGATACGTTGGTTACAATGCAACGACCGCAGAGATTGAGGGAGAAAATATCCAGGGGACAGGGCGGTATGACTTCCATTTAGAGACAACTGCACCAGCGGCTCAATTACAGGAGATTGTCGTCACAGCCAAGCAAAAAATGGGCATCGACCGCAAAAGCTATCACTTCAGCCGAGAACAAATGAAGCAAGCTAAGAGCAGTCTTGACCTTGCCCTAACACTACCTCAAATCAAGGCAGAGGCACGCACAGGGCGAATCGCTTCTGCAACAGGAGAAGCCACTCCGCTCATCCTCGTCAATGGACATTACGCAACCAACGAAGAGTTACGCTCTATACCTCCCGGCAAGATTATTCGGATAGATTACTTTGATATAGCCCCCGAGCGGTACAACACCCGAGGGAGCGTACTCGATGTAATCACTAAACCTCTGGATAACGGACACCATACTGGCGTAGAAGCCTCAGTAGCACCCTTTGCCACCGACGCTGTTGCTCGTCTGTACTACAACTACAACTCAGGAGCACATCAATTCAAATTATTTACAAACAACTTCGTTCGTCATACGAACTTAGGGAAGCAGGAGGAGCAAACATCCGAGTACACGACTACCGAGAGGCATCTATACGAATCCGTTGGGACGACTCACACAAGGCTCAACTCCCATATGCTCAAAGCAAGCTATGCCTTTAGCCAACCGAATAAACGGCATTTGGAACTATCCTTTTCCTCTTCACTAGAAAAAAGTAGCAACCCACAATCCTACGATGTCCTCGTACAAATCGGCAACGAACAACAACGTCGCCTAGGTAACATAACAAACGGAGGACTAGTCTTCACTCCCGTAGTGGATATTTATTACGACCGCACGCTGAGCAGTGCAGGCAGTCGTCTCTTCTCCAACCTCGTCTATACACACAACCAAACGAGCACAGAATACAACCTAATAGAGAGCCTAGCCGTAACTCAAAAATCCTCTCTGGAGGAGCATCTAGAGGGCAAGACTTCTAAAAATTCACTCATAGCTCAAGTCGAATATGCCCATCCCCTAAAAGGAGGATGGCTCTATGTAGGAGCTCATTTCATGTATTCTCACGCCCTCTTTCATCTCAATGGGATCAGCACAGGACAAACGCAAGACCAACAAGATCAGTGGAGAGACCGCACGTATCTCTCGTGGGAGGGGAGATGGGGTAAATTCTTCTATCGAGTCTCTCCGGCCCTAAGCCTGCAGTATGTATCGGCACACAAGGGATTAAACAAAGCACAGATGCGTTGGAGCTTCAACCCACGTCTCTTAGTTGGCTACCAGCTACCCAAAAACCATCGCCTTAGATGGGAAGTAGAAACAGCCAACCAAATCCCCGAACTCGGAGAGACTACCGAAGCTATGCGTCAGGTCAGAGAGGGGCTCTTTGTGCGCAACAATCCAAAATTAGAGAACTGTTACGCAGGTACAACACGCCTCTATCACTCATGGAGTCACCCCTATATAGAACTATCCAACACCCTTGCATACAACTACACAGATAGGGATTGGGTACTTAGTTTTGAACGAACCGAAGTAAACGGAAAGACAGCAATCATACAGCAACGGAGCAATGCGCTCTATTCTCAATACGTCACCTTCAAAACAAACATTGGTATCAAGCCATTGGGTAGTGAGCTGTTGATCATCCGATTATACGCGCAACCTCGTTACCAACACTACCAACTGACCCAGACGCGAGAGGTCTCTCTATTTTCTATCCCCGCAGGGGTTAGCGTAACCTATCAGCACAACAACTGGGGAATACAAGGCGATCTAGATCTCCCCCACCGGCGACTGTATAGTTACTTCATCTCCTCTACGGGATGGAATTCTTCCTTGTCGGGCTTTTGGAGTAAGGGGCCTTGGAATCTCCGCCTCGCTGTTGAGAATCTATTCGTACCCGAATCTGATCAGACGTTTAACCATCCATTCCTAGACCTTCAGGAAAAAACCAAAGTTATGCTTCGAGACAATCGTTGGAAAGTAAGCCTGTCTCTCACCTACTATTTCTCCGTTGGAAAGAGCTTTAGGGGTGAACGCTTCCTAGAGAACGAAGACAGCGATCGTGGGGCAATTTAGAGCCAAATAACATCTTTTCTCAGAAGAAGTCTAGCTATAGAAGCCTCATCCTCGGGGGAATTCTTGGAGTATAATTCATCAAACGCCCCTATTGTGGAGGTAGTAAATCCACTGCTCTCATGTTATTTTTCCGTGATAATTGCTCGTTGGTAGGGTATTCAGACACCTTAACGGCACACATTAAAGTTTCATGTTTGTAGAGAAATTGCTACTTTTGCCCCAAAATAAAATGTCAGATAGGTATTTGAACTTATAACATGGAATCGAAAAAAGAAAAAGAGACGACTGCCGGAGAAGTTATCTCGCGTGGCGAACAGTTTGCAGAGCGTTACTCCAAGCCCATTATGTATGGCGTATTAGGAGTTATTGTTGTGGCTTTTGGTATATGGGCCTACATACAGTATGTAAGTAAGCCTCGTGCAGCTAAGGCTTCGGCTGAGTTGTTCCGCAGCGAGGAGCAATTTATTATGGGAGCAGATAGTGCCGTGCTCAAAGTAAGCGGCGTGAGTGAAGAAGGCGTCCTCCGGATTATCGATGAATACTCCGGTACTGCTGCTGCCAACCTTAGTCATCTCTATGCAGGCATTGCCTACTACGATCTTGGGAAATACCAAGAAGCTTTGGATGAACTCAAGAAATTCGATGCCAAAGACAAGATGGTAGCTCCTTCCGTTGTACGCCTCATGGGCGACTGCATGGTTGAGCTAGACAAATTGGATGAAGCCGTAACCTACTTCGAAAAAGCGGCATCTCTTGCCGATAATGACGTAGTATCTCCCGGCTGTCTACAAAAGGCCGCTCGTGTGTACGAAGTACAAAAGAAGTACGACAACGCTATTGCAGCCTACGAAAAAATTGTAGACAAGTACTACACAGCTTCTGAGGTAGATCAAGCAGAAGCAGATATTGTACGCGTTAAAGCTCTTGCCGGCAAGTAATAAAATAAAGGGCATACATCTAGATAGATTATGCCAAACTTAGATAAAAGAAGGGGAGGTACCCAGAGAGAGTCGTGAGAAAATATCACCCTCCAAAGGTACACTCCCCTCTCTATTTGTAAAACCATTACAATAGTAAAACCCATCAAGACCCTATGACAAGTCTCGAACAAAACCACGCGGAGACTCACTACCAATTGCGTAGTTGCTCCCCCAAAGAAGTGCATATTGCCGTAGCCGTAGCCGAGTGGAACAACGACATCACTTTTGCCCTACGTGACGGAGCCTTGGCAGCGTTAGAAGCCTCCGGGGTACCCACAGAAAACATCAAAGTGGCTCACGTACCAGGAGCCTTCGAGCTTACCTATGCAGCTGCCTCCTTCCTCCAAGCAGAGACACTATACGATGCTGTTATCATCTTAGGTTGCGTAATTAGAGGAGAAACTTCGCATTACGATTGTATTTGTGATGGCGTGAGCTATGGTATTACCTCCCTCAACAGAAATGCCTCAGCACCAGTCATTTTCGGCCTTGTAACTACCGAAAATAAGCAACAAGCTCTAGATCGTGCCGGTGGGAAATTAGGCAATAAGGGTACAGAAGCTGCACTGACGGCACTAAAAATGATTGATTTCTCTTGCGAGATTAATCAATAGTTTGTACCTTTGCACTCGGTTCAAGTTCGGAGAGCGATCTTGAGTGCGATTAGGGCAGTTACCAGAGTGGCCAAATGGGGCTGACTGTAACTCAGCTGGCTTACGCCTTCGGTGGTTCGAATCCATCACTGCCCACGCACAGAATATACTTCTCCCTAGCATTTGTTTAGGACTAGAAGGAAATGCGGAAGTAGCTCAGTCGATAGAGCATCAGCCTTCCAAGCTGAGGGTCGCGGGTTTGAGCCCCGTCTTCCGCTCTATCCTCCACAAGGATTATGATGGATCCATATGATTTATACAATCCTTTGGAGGATTTATTGTAAAAGAAAGTAGCTTATCCTACTCTCTTACTTGGGTGGCTCTGTGCGCCTATAAGGTCGCCCGGATGGTGGAATGGTAGACACGAGGGACTTAAAATCCCTTAGCTATTGCAGCTGTGCGGGTTCAAGTCCCGCTTCGGGCACCCTAACCCCACTAGCCAAATTTGGCAGGAAAGGGATCCGCTTTTCAGATCTAGAGCACATAAGGATACAAAAGGGTATCTTTTTTTTTATTTCCACATCTGTACTCGATCTCCCCTCCTACCCTTTCCATTGAGCCCCCCTCCTAAGAGAGAAAGAGAATCGCAATAGGAATAGACACCTCCCCCTCCCTTTCTATACCCTCTCCCCTCCCTTAGGCTTTATACTAGAGCCCATAAACCGAAAAACACGAGTGAGAAACTTGGTCATCTCAAAAAAAATGCTTTACTTTGCACCCGATTACGGCTCTGCATGGGCGCTTGATCGTATAGAGGTAATGATGCTAAACTTCGTACCGGACGGCAGTATGCACAGCAAGTAATTGACAATGAGTATTATAAGAAATAACGACTATACAAAGAGATGTCTAAGGCTTGTCAAATTACAGGTAAGCGTGCGATGGTAGGAAACAATGTATCGCACTCTAATCATAAGACGAAGCGTGTCTTCAATGTAAACCTATTCGAGAAGAAGTTTTATTGGCCGGAACAAGATTGCTGGATCCGCCTCAAGGTTTCAGCAGATGGTCTTCGTTTGATCAATAAAATCGGTCTTAACGAAGCTCTAAAGCGTGCCGCAGAAAAAGGATATATAGGCGCATAAATTCATAGGCAGCAATAGCAAAGAATCAATATGGCAACTAAAAAAGCAAAGGGGAATCGCATACAAGTAATCCTCGAATGCACAGAGCATAAAGAAAGTGGTATGCCGGGCACTTCTCGTTATATCACCACTAAGAATCGTAAAAATACAACCAACCGTTTGGAGCTAAAGAAGTATAACCCTATCCTTAAGCGTTATACTCTTCACCGCGAGATTAAGTAAATATAGGAGAGAAAAGAAATGGCAAAGAAATCCGTTGCAACTTTTAGAAGCGGTAGTAAAGATGGCCGCGCCTATTCTAAGGTAATCAAGATGGTAAAGTCTCCTAAGACGGGTGCATATTGCTTCCAGGAGGAGATGGTGCTTAACGAAGCTGTACAAGAATACTTTAAGTAAGAGTATCCGGTTCTTCCCCTCCCTATAAGTCTCTCCGAGAAAAGAAGAGATGGGCTTTCCCAAAAGGGAAGAGATGAAGAACTAGAAGTTACTTTTTCATCTATAGAGAGAGCTGTGTTGGGATTAAACCTGATACAGCTCTTTTCTTTTTAGATGCTACACCCTTGCAAAGAAAGGGTAAGAATAAAAACCGTACTCCCCTCCCCCTTTCTCATTCGTTGAAAGAAGAGATTATCTTTGCAGGGAGAAAAAAGACAAGAAAAAGATGGCACATGCAAAGGAGCGAATTATATTAGGAGTAGACCCAGGGACGCAACTCATGGGATATGGATTGATTCGCATTACTGCATCTCAACCGAAACTGCTAGCACTAGGTGTAATCGAACTTAGCAAATACGAAGATCATTACCTCCGCCTAAGCCATATCTTCAATCGAATTACCGGCCTGATCGAAGAGTTCTTACCCGATGAGATGGCCCTCGAGGCCCCATTTTACGGAAAGAACGTACAGAGTATGCTCAAACTTGGGAGGGCACAAGGCGCCGCCATGATAGCAGGGCTACAGCGCGGATTACCTATTACGGAATATGCTCCGCTACGCATAAAGCAATCTATCACGGGGAGCGGATCCGCATCCAAGGAGCAAGTAGCAGCGATGCTCCAGAGAATACTCGCCATTCCGGCAGCCGATATGCCCAAACATCTTGATGCCACAGACGGCCTTGCAGTAGCCCTCTGCCACTTCTATCAGACGAGCAACCCCCTCGCTTCGTCAGACAAAGTCATCCGAAACTGGTCCGATTTTGTCAAGTCCAACCCTAACAAAGTACATGGGCTCAAATAATTCAGAAAAACTTTTATGTTCTAATATTTTCATAATCGACTGAATATCAAACAAGAGAAACAGATAAAAGAAAAGAATCTAGAGCCTAGATCTCTCCTTACACTACCGAGGTATTGCAGGAATAAAAAAAAGCAGTACCTTTGCACTCGCGGGTGAGTCCTATACGGTCAGCTCCTTGTGATCCCCCCAGGGCTTGATCGCAGCAAGGGTAGCAGGTTGTAGCGACGCGATATAGGTTGCTCACCCCAACCCTATGAATGCCTCTTTAGCTCAGTTGGCCAGAGCACGTGATTTGTAATCTCGGGGTCGTTGGTTCGAATCCGACAAGAGGCTCAAAAGTGATAGTGGAAAATCCTCTCCCAGTGCTATGATGGCATTTTGGAGAGGATTCTTTCTTTATAGGACATCATTTCCAATCGTCTACAATTCTCCTGCCTTATGAACTTTGAACTAACGAGCCAATACAAGCCAACAGGTGATCAACCGGAAGCCATCAGCCAGCTTGTCGCAGGGCTCAAGCAAAACATACCGGCACAAACTCTCCTTGGGGTCACAGGCTCTGGGAAAACCTTCACCATCGCCAACGTAATAGCGCAAGCAAATCGTCCCACTCTTATTGTAAGCCACAACAAAACCTTGGCAGCACAATTATATAGCGAGTTCAAAGCCTTTTTCCCACACAATGCCGTAGAATACTTTGTCTCATACTACGACTACTACCAACCCGAAGCTTACCTAGCAACTACAGACACATACATAGAAAAGGACATGGCTATCAATGCCGAGATAGAAAAGATGCGCCTACGCACTACGGCGTCTCTACTATCCGGCCGAAGGGATGTGATTGTCGTTTCATCGGTATCGTGCTTGTATGGTATGGCCGATCCTGGTGTTTTCTCGGATTGTATCATCACATTAAAACGAGGGATGACATATCCGAGAAGTCGGCTCATGCGCGACTTGGCAGCAAGTTATTATATCAACAACAAGGTAGAGTTCACCTCTGGATGCTTCCGAGTGCATGGCGACACTATCGATATTTTTCCGGCAATAGAAGGGTATGACGGTGTAGCATACAGGGTAGAATATTGGGACGATGAGATTGACTCTCTCTCTGTTATTCACCCCGTCTCCGGCGCCGTACAGGGAGAACTAGACAACCTAAGCATTTACCCCGCCAACCTATTTGTCACCACCAAAGAGCAGACAAAGCAGGCCATCGAAGAGATTAAAAAGGATCTTGCTCTCCGTGTAGAAGAATTAGAAAGCATGGAGAAGCACTACGAAGCAACTCGCCTACAGGAGCGCGTCAAGTACGACGTAGAGATGATGAGCGAGATCGGCTATTGTACCGGGATAGAGAACTATTCTCGCTACTTCGATGGGCGAAGCGCAGGAGCTCGCCCCTTCTGTCTCCTTGATTATTTCCCTCAAGACTTCCTACTCGTAGTGGACGAAAGCCATGTAACCATTCCCCAAGTGCGAGCTATGTATGGCGGAGACAAGGCGAGAAAGACATCTCTTGTCGATTATGGATTTCGCCTCCCGGCTGCCCTAGACAATCGCCCTCTTACGTTCGACGAATTTAGAGAACTTACCCCCTCTACCATATATATAAGTGCAACGCCTGCTGAATACGAATTAGAAGAAAGTGAGGGGGTAATCGTAGAACAAATCATACGCCCTACGGGCTTGCCGGACCCCATCATAGAGGTCAGACCCACGGAACACCAAGTAGACGACCTGATGGAGGAAATACAGCAGAGACGAGAGCATCATCAAAGGGTATTGGTCACAACTCTTACCAAACGAATGGCAGAGGAGCTGAGCGAATACCTCCAGAGAGCCGGCATAGCTACAGCCTACATCCACAGCGATGTAGACACCCTGGAGCGAATACGCATCCTCGATGAGCTACGAAAAGGGGTATTTGATGTATTAGTAGGGGTCAATCTTCTCCGAGAAGGACTAGATCTTCCCGAAGTCTCCCTCGTTGCCATCCTCGATGCCGATAAGGAGGGATTCTTGCGTTCGCACCGCTCCCTCACTCAAACAGCAGGTCGCGCAGCTAGGCATGTAGAGGGGAAGGTACTTTTTTATGCCGATAAGATAACGGAGAGTATGCAGCAAACTATTGATGAGACAGCGGACCGAAGAGAGCGACAGCTTGCCTACAACAAAGCGCACAACATAACGCCTCGTCAAGTGGTCAAATCGGGGACAAGCCTAGTCTCTGGTAGCGACCTATCCTCTACCCTCCCCGACAAAGCCTACATTGAGTCTAGCATACCCACAAAAGATCCTATGGTAGAGTATCTTAGCGTATCCCAGCTCCGAAACCTACTCGATAGTACTCGCAAAAAAATGTACGAAGCAGCAAAGGCTCTCGACTTCTCAGAGGCAGCAAGACTAAGGGATGAAGCCAATAATCTAGAGGATAAGCTCCTAAAGTTAGAAAGAGCTTCCTAGGACTTTAGACGTAGAGAGTAGCCTAAGATTCAAATATTTGTAGTACCTTTGCACCCGAAATGTGAATGTAAATCATTAATAGAAACGTCAGTATGAACAGTTACGAAACCGTTTTCATCCTTACTCCCGTTTTGTCTGATCAACAGATGAAGGAAACGGTACAGAAGTTCGTCGATCTTCTCAAAGAACAAGGTTCTGAGATCGTGAACGAAGAAAACTGGGGACTCAAGATGCTTGCGTACCCCATTGACAAGAAGACAACAGGCTTCTATCAATTTGTTGAGTTTAACGCAGAACCCTCTGTGATCAAGAAGCTCGAAGTAAACTTCCGCCGCGATGAACGCGTTTTGCGTTTCCTCACTATCCGTCAGGATAAGTTCGCTCGTGAGTATGCCGAGAAGCGCAGAAATCTCAAGTCTAACAAGTCAACAAATCAATAAGCCATGTATAGTAAAAATAAGGGCGATATCCGCTATCTAACCCCCATGTCGGTGGATTCTAACAAGAAGAAGTATTGCCGTTTTAAGAAAAGTGGCATCAAGTACATCGACTATAAAGACCCCGAATTCCTTAAGAAATTTCTCAACGAGCAGGGACGCATTTTGCCTCGTCGCATCACTGGGACTTCGCTCAAATTCCAGCGCCGTATAGCTCGTGCTGTAAAGCGTGCCCGTCATTTGGCTCTTTTGCCTTTTGTTACCGACTTGATGAAATAACAAAGAGAGGAGATAGAAACATATGCAAGTTATATTAAAGGAAGACGTCCTCAACCTTGGGTATAAGGACGATATTGTAACCGTTCGCGACGGATATGGTCGCAACTATATGATCCCTCGTGGCATGGCTGTTATAGCTAGCGAATCTGCGAAGAAGGTGCTTGCCGAAAGCCTCCGCCAACGTCAGCACAAGCTTGCAGCCATCAAGAAAGCTGCTGAAGATCTTGCTGCTAAACTAGAGGGTGTTACTCTCTCGCTCAAAGCCAAGACATCTAAGTTTGGTGTTATCTTTGGTAGCGTTACTAGCATCCAACTCGCAGAAGCTCTCCAAGAAAAGGGCTTTGAGATCGATCGTAAGAGCATCTATCTAAAGAACCCCGTGAAGGAGGTTGGGAACTACGAATGCCAACTCCGTCTCCACAAAGAAGTGCAAGTAAGCATTCCTTTTGAGGTTCTTTCTGAAAACTATCAGGAACTAGAAATCAAGAAGGAGGAGATCGTAGAAGAAGCTCCTGCTGTGGAAGCAGCTCCCGAAGTTACAGAAGCTCCAGAGGCTACTACAGAAGCATAAACTAGAATATAAGTATCGCTCTCGCTCCTCTAGGGAGGGGGTAGGCCTTACTCTCGGCACCCTATAGTATCGCACTATAGTAGAAAGTTGCACAGACAAAGGTTAGCAGTACCCTTAGCGATATGATATTTACACAACATTACCGACCTCTAAACCCTGCAAAATAAGGGTCTGGAGGTCGGTTCTTTTATTGGGATATAAGCGAAACGCCCTCTTCCCATATTAGGAGGTTGGGCAAAAGACATTCCTTTTTGGGCATGATTGATTGGATTAAAGAGGTTTTTTGGACGCCGTCCGACATACAAACCATTATTGCCATTTGCCTTGTTTGTGCCATAGGGCTGATGCTGGCAAAAATAAAAATGGGCAAGATATCCCTCGGGATTACCTTTGTATTCTTCGTGGGCATCCTAGCTGCACATTTTGGGTTGCGAGTAGATCCCACAATGCTCACCTTTGCACAAAACTTTGGATTGGTACTCTTTATCTATTCGCTGGGAGTACAAGTTGGTCCCTCCTTTTTCCCCTCGCTCAAAAAAGGAGGTATTACAGATAATCTACTCTCGGTACTGCTAATTGGTATCACTCTAGTGCTCTGTTGGGGCATTTATGCAGTGGTCGGCATTCCCATAACAGAAGTAATTGGTATCATGTCTGGAGCAGTAACCAACACTCCGGTATTGGCAGCAGCACAAAGCACACTTGCCGGCATTGACCCCGGCTCCACAGATGCTCAATCCAATATGGCTCTAGCATGTGCCGTAGCTTACCCCTTGGGGGTTGTAGGGATGATCCTCGGGATGGTGATTCTCGGAGCTCTTCGCAAAAAAGGGGAGGAGAAAGGCTCTTCTGCCATGCAGCACAATACTTTTATCAATGAGTTTATTGCCAATAACCCTGCCATCCTAGGACGCACCATTGCAGCTATTGCACACGATGTGGATGCCAAGTTCGTTATTTCCCGTATTTGGCACAACGGAGCTGTTGTTTTACCCACTTCCCAAACCATTATTACGGAAGGGGATCATCTACTTGTTGCTTCGCACAAAGAGGATGTTCGAACGATAGAAATGCTTTTTGGCACTAAGGCCTCAAAAGACTGGAACCGAGAAGACATTGATTGGAACGCTGTAGACAAACAACTCGTCTCCAAAAGACTCATCGTTACGCGCCCCGATCTTAATGGAGAAAAGCTAGGTTCTCTCAAGCTCCGTAATCTCTACGATATTAATATAACGCGCATCTATAGATCCGGTATTGAGCTATTTGCCTCGCCCTCTCTCCGCCTTCAGTTAGGAGACCGACTCATTGTGGTAGGAGAAGCCAACGCTATTGCCAATGCCAAAGAGAAGATTGGAGATGAAGTAGGCGTACTCGATGTCCCCAATCTGATTAGCCTATTTGTAGGATTGGTACTAGGGTGCGTCGTTGGATCAATTCCTATATTTATCCCAGGTATCTCCATGCCCATAAAACTAGGATTGGCCGGAGGCCCTATTGTCATAGGAATTCTAATGGGAGCATACGGGCCTCGCTTCCGACTCTCGACCTACATAACCAATAGTGCAAGTTTGCTACTGCGCCAACTTGGTATCGTGATGTATCTAGGTTGCCTAGGGCTGGCAAGTGGAGCGAATTTCTTCGATACCATTGTACATGGCAACGGCTGGCAGTGGGTGCTGATAGGGGCAGTTATCACCATTCTACCCATATTGATCGTCGGCTGGATTGCCATGAAGTTTTCCCGTCGCTCCTATGGAGCTACTTGCGGGATGCTGTGTGGGAGCATGGCCAACCCCATGGCTCTAGATTATCTTACAGATAAAGTACACGATGATAGCCACAATGTAAGCTATGCTACGGTCTACCCTCTCTCTATGTTTCTACGGATCATCACGGCACAAATTCTTTTACTACTCATTATATAAGCAATCAAGCTCTCACAATCTCTAGCGAGAAGATTGAATAACTATCTTGCACTTCTACTCATTGGCGACAATCCTCCTCGGAGAGAAGGCGCCAAGGGGATTTTTGGAGAACAAGCGTAGGCGTCTCTACTCTCGTGGAGACTTTTCTAGTTCGTATGAACCTATTACCTTTGTCGCAAAATACGGAAAAGCGATGCAAAAGACCCCTAACCTCGTGATTGTCGAATCACCTGCCAAAGCTAAGACGATAGAGAAATTTCTTGGGAAAGGCTTCCGAGTACTCTCAAGCTACGGACATATTCGCGACTTAAAAAAGAGTGGATTAGGTATAGATATTTCCCAACAATTCGCCCCCAACTACATTGTAAGTAAGGATAAACTTGCTGTAGTACGAGACCTAAAACACGCAGCCGACAATGCCGAGATGGTATGGTTAGCATCCGATGAAGACCGCGAGGGAGAGGCTATCGCTTGGCATCTGTATGAGGTGCTAGAACGTGCAGGGAAACCAACAAAAAGGATTGTTTTCCACGAAATAACACAGCAAGCAATAGACTATGCTATTGCCCATCCTCGGGATATTGACCTCAACCTTGTAGATGCCCAACAAGCCCGCCGCGTACTTGACCGCATCGTAGGATTTGAGCTTTCTCCCATCCTATGGAAGCGTATCAAACCGGCTCTCTCAGCAGGACGTGTACAGTCGGTAGCCGTACGTCTCATCGTGGATAGAGAGCGAGAGATTCAGCAATTCAGTCCTTCTTCTTCGTATAAAGTTATAGCGTCTCTTTGCAAACAAACGGAAGGGGAAACCCTGCAAGCCGTTGCAGAAAAAACATTTGATACCGCAGAAGAAGCCAAGAATTTCCTAAGCCGTAACAGCGCTCAAGAGATGGAGGTACTGAGTCTCATGAGCAAACCCGGGAAACGCTCTCCTGCAGCCCCCTTTACCACCTCTACCCTGCAACAAGAGGCTGCTCGAAAACTAGGGTACACCGTGGGGACAACCATGCGTATAGCCCAAAAACTCTATGAATCGGGGCACATTACCTATATGCGAACGGACTCCGTTAACCTCTCCACGTTGGCACTCAATAGTGCTGCCAAAGCCATAAAAGAGCGATGGGGCGAGAGCTACTACCAACTACGGAAGTACAAGACAAAGAGTAAGGGAGCACAAGAGGCACACGAAGCTATCCGCCCTACTGATCTGAGCAAAGAGAGTATCTCGGGTACTCCCCAAGAGCAAAAACTCTACGAAATGATCCATAAACGGACCCTAGCCTCCCAGATGGCAGATGTCGTTTTGGAGAAGACAACGGCAACCTTTAGGGGTCAGACCTCTAACGACGTTTTCGTAGCAGAGGGGGAGGTAATCCGCTTCGAGGGTTTTCTCAAAGCCTACGACTATACCTCTCATAGCGACGAAGAGGAGGAAAAGAATAATCCCCATCAACTCCCCACTCTTAGTAAGGGAGAAATGCTCAATACCCAAGAGCTCGTTGCTACAGAGCATATAACACGTGCTCCGGCTCGTTACTCAGAGGCCTCTCTCGTACGTCGACTAGAAGAGCTTGGCATCGGACGACCCTCTACTTATGCCCCCACAATACAAGTTATACAAGCTAGAGAGTACGTACAAAAAGGGATCAGTAGTGGGAGCGAACATAAGTACCACGACTATATCTGCAACACCCAGCATCCCACACCTACTCTCAAGATACGTACCGAGAAGGTAGGTGCCGATAAGGGCAAACTTCTCCCCACAGACATTGGGATTGTGGTGAATGATTTTCTTATAGAGAACTTCCCCAAGGTTATCGATTACAACTTTACGGCTCAAGTAGAAGGGCTCTTCGACCGAATAGCCGAAGGGAAAGAGATTTGGACCAATACCATGGAACATTTCTACACCCTCTTCCATCCCATGGTGGAGACGGCTCTAGAATCTTTTGACAATCACGCTAGAGGAGAAAGGCTTTTAGGCGTTGATCCCTCCACAAATAAGGCTGTAATGGTACGTATTGGCCGTTATGGTCCTTTGGTACAAATAGGCGAGAACACGCCTACCGAAAAAGCGAGCTTTGCATCACTCCGGGAGGGGCAGTCCATCCAAACCATTACGCTGGAGGAGGCTCTAGACCTCTTCAAACTACCTCGTACCGCAGGGCAATTTGAGGGGAGTGACGTAAAAGTGGCTTCGGGTCGCTTCGGTCCCTACATTCAACATGCAGGCAAGTTTACCTCTATCCCCAAGCAATACGATCCCCTTTCCATCACCCTAGAGGAGTGCATAAACCTCATACAAGCCAAACGCGAAGAGGAGATAAAAGCTGAGCTAAAGAGCTTCGCCGAAGATCCTGAACTCACCATACGTATGGGACGTTTTGGTCCTTTCCTCAAACATGGAAAGGAAAACTATAAACTAAGCAAAGAGCAAAAAGAGCGGGCAGCCGAACTTACTTACGAAGAGTGCCTCAATATTATGAAGGATGGTCATCCATCAGGTACTCGCAAAGGTTCGACCAGCAAACGAACGGCTACCAAGTCCAAAAAGTAGCTCTCTATGCCTCGCTATTTCTTAGACATAGCCTTCGATGGAAGTAGCTACTGTGGTTGGCAACGCCAACCCAATGGGCTTGCCGTGCAGCAAGTGATAGAGGAGGCTTTATCCCTTCTCTTCCGCACCCCTATTTCTATTGTAGGGGCAGGCCGTACCGATGCGGGAGTGAATGCCTACTCCTTGCCGGCTCATGTGGATATACCCGAGACGGCAAAAGGCTCTCCTTATCGCTGGCGCAAAAGTCTCAATGGCATCTTACCTCATAACATAAACATCCGGAGCATTAGACCGGTACAGCCTTCTGCCCACGCACGCTTCGATGCAATATCCCGCCGCTATCTCTACTTCATAGCAGAAGAACGCGATCCCTTCAACCGACAATGGGTGCTACCAGTGCGCCCTTTTCCTGACATTGAGAAAATGAACCAAGCTGCTCAATACCTCCTTGGGACGCACGACTTTACCAGCTTTAGTCGTCTGCATACCGATACGCATACTAATATATGTACGATACAGGAGGCTTTTTGGTCCCCCTCGCCCTACCCTTCTACTTGGCAATTTAGTATAACTGCCAATCGCTTTTTACGCAATATGGTACGTGCCATTGTGGGCACTCTCTTAGAGGTAGGGGCTTCAACCCTTGCTCCGGAAGATATTATAGAGATTATTCGTGCTCAAGATCGTAATAGAGCAGGAGCCTCCGTGCGTGGAGAAGCCCTTTTTCTGGCTCATGTGGAGTACCCAAAAGAGATTTACTTAGATAGTAATATACCCCAGACAGATAGCTCTTCTTCTCTCTAACAAGGGGGTAAAAGTGGCTCAAAACAAAAAACTCACTACCTTTGCGATACTGCGTAGAATCGATGGAGATTCCTTCGACTCTTTGGTTCAGTCTCAACCTATGGGGAAAATCGGGAGAGCGACTCCCGCACAAAGGACTCCCTAAGGTGGTGTACATAAGTATTAGAAACTCTAAATATTGATAGACAGATGAAGAAATCAATTATTGCACTTTCTGCACTAGCTCTCGTGGTTTCTCTCGGAGCCTGCAAGCCCAAACAAAGCACCTATCGCCAGGTATACGAGAAAGCAAAGCAACGTGAGATTGCTCAAAATCAATCTTCGAACCATGCTCCAGAGGCAGACGAAAACGACATCATCGTGTCGAAGCCTGCTCAGAGTTCTGTACAAATGCGTCGCGAGCGTCTCACTCCCTCCGAAGGAGAAGATGCTAATCGTCTCAATCGCTATAGCGTAGTTATCGGAAGCTTCCAAAACCGCACTAATGCTCTTTCTCTAAAGGAACGCATGGAAGAAGCAGGTTTTAAGCCCATTCTTGCAGAAAACGAACACGGAATGATCCGCGTAATTGTGGCAAGCTTTATGAGCCGCGAAGAAGCTGTTTCTAGTCGCGAACAAATCAAAGAACGTTTTGCTCCTCAGTTCCAAGACGCTTGGCTGCTTGAAAGAGAAGCTCGCTAATCAATGGAGATAAAAGAGAAATTCCCACTAGTCTCGCATAACACCTTCGGTATCGAAGCCACTGCAGACTGGTGGGTTTCGTATCATTCTCTCGACGATCTCGATCGTCTTGCCCGTGACGAATACTTTACAAGTCTTCCCTACCTAGCCATTGGTGAGGGGAGTAATTTGTTATTCCTCAACGACTATCAGGGGGCTATACTCTACTCCGAAATCAGAGATAAAGAGGTGCTTCCTAGCCCAAAAGGCGAAGATCAAGACACTGTTTTACTACGCATTGGATCGGGTATTATTTGGGATGAATTTGTAGCTTGGTCTCTAGAGCAAGGCTACTACGGAGCCGAAAACCTCTCTTGGATTCCGGGTTCTGTAGGCGCTGCTGCCGTGCAAAATATTGGTGCTTATGGCAGCGAAGTGGCCCAACTAATATACCAAGTAGAGACATTCGACCTCAAAACACGATCTAAACGAGTTTTCTCCCCCAAGGAGTGCCTCTACGACTACCGCTATAGTTACTTCAAAGAAAAAGAGGCCGAGCGTTACATCATTACGCATGTAGTCTTCGCTCTATCGCGTAAAGCGAATGTAAATCTCTCCTACAAGGCTTTACACGACTATCTCCCAAGTGGGAATATAACTCCCCGAGATGTGCGGAGAGCCGTTATCGAGATTCGCCAAGCAAAACTCCCAGATCCTAAAGTACTTCCCAACGCAGGAAGCTTTTTCATGAACCCTATTGTCTCCTCGGAGGTTTACCAAGAGTTACAGGAGAAGTATCCCGATATGCCACACTATCCGGCGTCTCAAGGCGTAAAACTATCGGCAGCTTGGCTATTAGACAATGCCGGACTCAAAGGGTATCGTGTAGGAAATGTTGGTACCTACGAGCGGCAACCACTTATATTGGTCAATCGGGGAGGAGCAAAGGGTACAGATGTTGCTCAATTTGCATCCCTATTGGTCGAAAAGGTAGAAGCAACCTTTGGTGTAACCCTTCACCCAGAAGTTCGTTATATCGGAGCTCCTACTCGTAGCTAACCCAAATAGCGCAGAAATGCAAAAAAAAGAGATTAGATCCGTACGGATTTTAGGATCCGGTACCAGTACCGGAGTACCCGAGGTAGGCTGCTATTGTAGTACCTGCCTGAGTACTGACCCTGCCGACAAGCGAACCCGTACCTCTGTCCTTTTAGAAACAAACGAAGGGAAAAAGATCCTCTTAGATTGTAGCCCCGACTTTAGGCAACAAGCTATCCTTGCAGAAATAGATGAGCTAGACGCTATTGTATTAAGCCACGAACACTACGACCACATTGCCGGACTCGATGACCTACGTACCATTGCGTGGGCACGAGATCTGCCTATCTACGCAGAAAATCGTGTCCTAGAAGCAATCCGATACCGGCTACATTACTATTTTGGGAAGACACCTTACCTTGGCACTCCAAGACTTAAACTTAGGGAGATCTCACTAGCTTCTTTTGAGGTAGAAGGGCTTACGTTCGAACCCATACGCGTGTTTCATGGGAGACTCCCCATCACAGGTTTTAGGGTTGGGGACTTTGCCTTCATTACCGATCTGAAGACAATTCCGGACGAAGAGGTAGAGAAACTCCATGGGATAGACACTCTTTTGGTCAATGGGTTACGCTTTACCAAGCCTCATCCAACCCATCAAACCATCGAAGAGGCAATAGCTCTTAGCAAAGAAGTCAAGGCTAGGAACACCTTCGTAATACACCTATCTCATCATGCGCCTCGCGCTGTAGACTTAGCCCAAATGCTCCCGGAGGGAGTGTTTGCTAGTTACGATGGTCTCAGACTTGAGCGCATAAATGGCCGTCTAGAGATCCACAACAAAACAAACTTTAGAGCCTCTCTTGCTCCCCATCTCCCCTACGAATTCAGAGACTGCCACAGTATCCCCTATGCAGAGGCTTATGCTCTACAAAAAGAATTATTCCAAAGAGCCATAGAGCAAAAGCATCGAGGAGAAGAGCCCAAAAACACGCTTCTTTTTTGTGAGCATGAACCGGTTTTTACGCTCGGGAAGCACGGCAAAGAAAGCAACCTCCTCCTTCCCGAAGAGGCTTTACATGCAAAGGGGATTTCCCTCCACCATATTGACCGAGGCGGAGACATTACCTATCATGGGCCGGGGCAGATAACAGGTTATCCCATCTTTGACCTAGAGCAGTTTGGGATGGGCATCAAACAATACATATATATCTTAGAGCAATGCATTATTGATGTACTAAGGGTTAATGGCATCCATGGGGAACGTTTAGAAGGAGCAACAGGGGTATGGATAGAACCCAATACCCCAAGAGCTCGCAAGGTCTGTGCTATTGGCGTACACTCTTCTCGCTACGTTACACTGCATGGGTTTGCCCTTAATGTGTTTACCGATCTATCCTATTTTTCGTGGATAAATCCTTGTGGTTTCACCAATAAGGGCGTAACATCCATGGCTCAAGAAATGGGCAAGCCCACCACTATGGAGCTCGTAAAGCAGCAGGTTGAGGAGGCTTTCCATCGTCACTTCTTCCAAGCCTATAAACAGAAACACGACAAAGCTAGTATAGAAATATAGGAGTATGAATCAGAAATATCGCGTAGCTGTTGTGGGCTATGGCAATATAGGACGTTATGCCCTTGATGCCATTAAGGCTTCTCCGGACTTCGAACTGGCTGGGGTTGTACGTCGTTCCTTGACAGAGAAGCAACCCTCTGCCCTCCAAGATATTCCCGTGGTAACATCCATTGATGCACTTGACAAGGTGGACGTGGCTCTACTATGTACCCCAACTCGTGCCGTAGAAGAGTATGCCCTAGATATCCTCTCTCGAGGGATTGCTACGGTGGATACATTTGACATTCACAGCGGTATCGTGCCCCTTCGCCGCTCTCTGCACGCGGCAGCGATAGCCCATAAGACAGTGGCAGTTCTATCAGCAGGATGGGACCCCGGGAGTGACTCCATGGTGCGTACCCTGATGGAAGCAATAGTACCCCGAGGCATTACGTATACCAATTTTGGCCCCGGGATGAGTATGGGACACACCGTAGCTGTAAAAGCTATTGAGGGGGTAGAGAGAGCTCTCTCCATTACAATCCCTATCGGCACAGAGCTTCATCGCCGTATGGTTTATATCGAATTAACCCCAGGGTACAACGAAAGCGAGGTAGCACAGCGCATCAAACAAGATGATTACTTTGCCCATGACGAAACACATGTAGTCGTGGTAGACGATGTGGATCAGCTCATTGATATGGGACATGGTGTATCTATGGAGCGCAAAGGCGTATCGGGAGCGACCCACAATCAACACCTCAACTTCGAGATGAGAATCAACAATCCGGCTCTCACGGCTCAGGTAATGGTTTGTGCTGCCCGAGCTACCCTCAGAATGCCTCCCGGTGCCTATACCATGCCGGAGATTGCTCCAATAGACCTTCTACCGGGGGATCGTGAAAAATGGATTACCAAACTCTGCTAAAAAATTATGTTTACCCTTAATGCTATAACGTGGGACGTTGACCCTACTCTATTCACCCTCTTTGGGAAAGAAGTGCGCTGGTATAGCCTACTTTTCAGCCTTGGACTCATCCTAATAGGGCCCTACATCGAGCGACTTATCTGGAAGCGGGAGCAACTCCCCGATAGTTGGTTCGAAAAACTTTGGTGGTACATTGTCATCAGCACTCTCGTAGGAGCCAGACTCGGGCACTGCCTATTCTACGACCCGGCTCATTACCTAGCCAACCCCATAGAGATATTCAAAGTTTGGGAAGGAGGACTTGCCAGCCACGGAGGAACCATCGGGATTATCATTGCCGTGTGGATCTTCTCGCGTAGGGTTACCCATAAGCCTATTACATGGACACTAGACAGACTTGCCGTACCCGTGGGGCTCGTTGCGGCCATGATCCGTATTGGCAACCTCATGAATAGTGAGATATTTGGCATAACCACAGACCTCCCCTGGGCATTCCGCTTTATACGCTCTCAGGAATATCTCGCCCTCAACACAGATATGGGATGCCACCCAACGGCCATCTACGAAGCCCTAGCCTACCTCATCGTATTTGGGGTGTGTTGCTGGCTTTATTGGGGTCGAGATGCTGCTCGCCGCCGCCCGGGATTGATTTTGGGATGGTTCCTTTTTGGCACATTTACCGCTCGAATCTTCATAGAGAAATTGAAGTTTGTACAAGAGGCTTGGGAGCTAAAATGGGTAGATACCATTGGGCTAAATCAAGGACAAATACTCAGCATCCCATTTATAATTGCAGGGCTTGCTCTTATCATCTACGCACTGCGTCGCCCGGCATTAGAGGTTACTCCTCTCCCCGAGAAAAAAGAAAACTAAATCCACTTTTAATACATATCCTATGATTCCGCAGATAAACATTACCCCATCCATTTACTACGTAGGAGTAAACGATCGCACCAAAGATCTCTTCGAAAGCATGTGGCCCCTCCCCCATGGGGTAAGCTACAACTCGTATCTTATTGTGGATGAAAAGATCACCCTCATAGATACGGTAGATATCTGTTACTCCGAGCAATTCTTCCGTCAGATAGAGCGAATCATTGGGGATCGTCCTATTGATTATCTCGTAATCAACCACATGGAGCCTGATCATAGCGGCTCTATCGGGATGCTACAACGCCACTACCCCAATATCCAACTAGTTGGCAACAAAAAGACCTTTAATATGCTTCAGGCCTATTATCCAGACTTGAAAGCAGACCTCATCACCGTAAATGACGGAGACACGTTGTCTACAGGTAAGCACAACCTCTCCTTCATTATGGCGCCTATGGTACACTGGCCCGAGGTAATGTTTACGTACGATGCTACCGAAGGAGTACTCTTCTCAGCAGATGCTTTTGGTACATTTGGCACCCTTGATTCGCACGTGCTCGACCACAAGCTCTCACTGGAGATGTACTACACAGAGATGTATCGCTACTATGCATGCATCGTAGGGAAATATGGTCCTTTCGTGCAAAAGGCTCTTACCAAAGTACTTGGGATGAACCTCACTCTCAATGCGATTTGCTCCACCCACGGGCCCGTATGGACCAATGAAGGCTTCCCACGCGCCCTTGCCATCTACGATCAATTGAGCAAATACGATACCACCAAAGGAGCCGTGGTACTCTACGGAAGTATGTATGGCAACACCACAGTAATGGCGGATACAATAGCTCGTGGTCTTGGAGAAGCCGGTATTAAAGAGGTAGTTTGCCACGACGTATCGCGCACGAACCCCTCCTACATTCTTCGCGACCTATTCCGCTATCGTGCCCTTGTGGTAGGCTGCCCCACCTATAGCAATGAGATCTACATGCCTATCCAGAATATGCTCAATATGATCCGACTTAGAGAAGTAAAGAATCACATTTGCGCTATATTCGGTTCTTGCTCATGGGCAGGACAAGCAGTGCGAAAGCTTACTCCCTTTGCCGAAGAAATGGGCTGGGAACTCATCGGTACTCCCCTAGAACAAATGGGAGCTCCCAACGAAGACGATCTAAACAAAGCCTTTGAGCTAGGTAAAGAAGTAGCTGCTCGCCTGCACGAACTATACCCAGAGGCTTAACCCTTTCTCCCCTCTAAAACCACCGAACGAGCTCTATCTCGATTCCCTAAGAGGAGCTCTTCGGTGGTGCTTTACAGATTATAGCCCTCTTGCTAGCTAACCTCGTATGAAAAAAATCCTCTTCTATTCCTTCTTCGCGCTCCTCCTCTGGGGGGCTGTTTCGGCCTGCTCTAATGGGAAGCAATCCAACCAAACAACAGAAGACTCTTTGCAGTACACCGGAGACGCTACTAAGCGGATCGAGGTAGAGTATGCAGAGGGATTTCGTCTACAATATATCCCCGGAGCAGTACTCGCCACCCTATCAGATCCCCAAAACCCCGAAGAGGCTACTCAATATCACTTTGCCTTTATTCAGGATGCTGCGCAGTGCGACAAAAGTGCCATTCCTAGCGAATACACACAGGTTGCGATACCGCTTAATCGGGTTGTTTGTATGACTACCCTACAGCTATCCAACTTCATCGCTCTCGATCAACTAGACAAAGTAGTGGGGATGAGTAGCACCCGACATCTATTTAATCAAGAGGTTAAGGGTCTGATAAAGAGTGGGAAGATCAAAAAAATAGGTATTGAGGGGAATTTCGATAGTGAAGTAGTAATGGCGATAGCCCCCGATATTATCTTGATTTCTCCCTTCAAACGAGGAGGATACGACGACCTCAAAGAGATAGATATTCCACTCATTCCCCATCTTGGATATAAGGAGAATAGCCCTCTTGGTCAAGCTGAATGGATTAAGTTCATCGGTCTACTTCTGGGGAAAGAGAGTGAGGCTAATAAGGTATTTGCCGAGCTAAGAGACGAATACAACAAGTGGAAAGAGATAGCCGAGAAGGCAACACCTCGCCCAACGGTCTTTAGTGGCGATCTTAAGAGTGGCACTTGGTACGCTGTGGGCGGTAAGAGCTTTCTTGCACAACTATTCCGAGATGCAGGGGCAGATTACTTCCTCAAAGATGACCCCAATACCGGAGGCGTTACTCTAGACTTCGAGACCATCTATAGCAAAGCTGCTGAAGTGGATTACTGGCGCATCCTAAGTAGTTTTGATGGGGAATTTACCTATGGAGCCCTACAAGCTCAAGACGAGCGGTACAAAGACTTTAAGGCATTTAAGGAAAAGGGAGTTATCCATTGCAACCTATCCACCACCCCCTATTACGAGTCTGCCATCATCCACCCCGACCTACTACTCAAGGACTTCATAAAGGTATTCCACCCCGAGTTACTCCCTGAGTACACACCTACCTACTACCACCGACTCGATCATTAAAAGCGAGGCTACTCGCCTACCCTTTTTATGAAACAACTCGCTCTATCCTCCAAAATCATCCTTCTCGTAGGGGGTATTGTGCTGCTGTTTCTGCTCAATCTAGCCCTAGGCTCGGTCTCCATTCCCCTAAAGTCTATTATAAAGATCTGCCTTGAGGGGGATATGTCCGAGCCAATCTGGTTCAACATAGTAACAAAGTCGCGCATCCCCCAATCCCTCACAGCAGCCATTGCCGGAGCCGGGCTCTCTGTGAGTGGGTTACTGATGCAAACGGTCTTTCGCAATCCCCTTGCAGGGCCGTCTGTATTGGGTATTAGCTCGGGGGCAAGCCTAGGGGTTGCCCTTATTGTCCTGCTATCGGGTAGTTTAGGTGGGGTAGCTCTTAGCTCTTTGGGTATCTTGGGCGAGGTCGCTGTTACCCTGGGTGCGATACTAGGGTCGTTTGCCATTATGATACTCATCGCCTACGTATCACAGAGAGTAAAGGGGAATGTAACGCTCCTTATCATTGGGGTAATGATAGGTTATGTGGTAAATGCCGTGATAGGGGTACTCAAATACTTTAGTGTAGAAGAGGATATTAAGGCTTATGTCTTTTGGGGATTGGGAAGCTTCTCTCGCATCTCCCCATCGCAAGTTCCCCTATTTGTCGTGCTGATTCTCGTACTCCTTCTACTTAGCTTTTTGCTCATCAAAACGCTCAACCTCATGCTCTTGGGCGAGAGTTATGCACGTAGTTTGGGATTGAATATCAAGAGAGCACGACTACTAGTCATCACCACTTCGGGGGCACTTGTTGCCTTGGTGACAGCCTTCTGTGGCCCTATCATCTTCCTCGGATTAGCTGTTCCGCATCTCTGTCGCAGCCTTTTCCAGACCTCAGACCACCGCATACTGGTACCAACCTCCATCCTATTGGGGAGTGCCATTGCTCTTCTATGCAATCTCATTGCACGACTTCCCGGTTTTGAGGGAGCCCTTCCCATCAATTCGGTAACAGCCCTCATTGGCGCTCCGGTAGTCATATCTGTACTTTTTAGCAAGCATCGCGGAGAAATACGAGAATGAACAAACAGCCAAGTATCACACTAGAGGGGCTTAGCACAGGCTACGAGGGGCGTTGGGGCGAACACATCGTCTCCTCGCAACTCTCGGCTTCGCTCTATCGTGGGGAGCTGACCTGCCTACTTGGCGCAAATGGTGCAGGGAAGTCGACTCTTCTCTATACTCTAGCAGGCTTCTTGCCGAGAAGATCGGGAGCGATTACCCTACTTGACAAAGATTTTTCTTCCTACAAACCCAAACAGCTTGCCCAGCTCATTGCCGTAGTACTCACTGAGAAGTGCAACCTCCGCAACATGACTGCCTTTGAGATGGTAGCTCTAGGGCGAAGCCCTCATACCGGATTTTGGGGCAAACTCATGCCTAGAGATAAAAAAATTGTGGAGGAATCCATCGAAGCCGTGGGTATAACCCATCTACGAGACCGCATGGTACAGACACTCAGTGATGGGGAAAGACAAAAAGTAATGATTGCGAAGGCTCTAGCCCAAGAGACCCCTATTATTTTCCTAGACGAGCCCACCGCTTTTCTCGACTTTCCTGCCAAAGTAGAGGTAATGTATCTTTTATTCCATCTTGCGCACAACCTCAAGAAAAGCATATTTTTGAGCACGCACGATCTCGAACTTGCCCTACGGATTGCAGATAAGATATGGACGCTTGACAAAAAAGAAGGCCTGAGAGTCGGCACTCCGGAGGATCTTGCCTTGGATGGAACGCTGAGTAACTTCTTGGCAGGGCGCGGTATCCGATTCGACCTCCAGACGGGATTATTTTCGATCGAAAGGGACACGAAATCTACTATTGCCCTAATCGGCGACGGCCAGCGAGCCTCGATGGTACAAAAAGCACTCTCTCGCTACAACATAGCCACTCGCCCCACCTCAGAAGAAGAGGTAAGCGGAGAATACATCAAAGTCTATTCTTCTAAATTTGCATATGGCTCTCCTGGGCAATCTGAGCGAGAGGCAAGCAATATAGAAGCCCTTCTAGAGATTATCCTAGAGAAATAGTAGAAGGATTACTCCGAGGGCAACTGTATGGGTAGGAAGTGCTCCATGCCACTACGCTGTGCCATACGATAGCCAAGCGCCATGATCTCTGCGGCACTACTCACCTCAAACATCCCAAATTTCATTACCTTAAAGGTTTCTAGGAGGAGGTCGCAAGCTTCCTTGTCAATGCGTGTATTCTGACGAAAAACCAACTGCCACGAACGCTCGGCCACCCCTCTAATGGTTTTCTTGTAGCGACGAAATGTTTCGGGGCCTAGGTTTACCCCGATTACCTTGTCGCACTCCTCTCGGATCACCGTCACGGGGAAGTTGCGGAATAACCCGCCATCGACATAGGAAACCCGATCAATCACGACAGGTTGAAACAGTACGGGGACACTACAAGAGGCCATGATGCGCTCAGCAAGAGCCCCCTCGGAGAAAACATGCTGACAACCATTATCCAAATCGGTAGCCACAATACGCAGCGGGATGGGTAGCTCCTCTATATTTTGGTGATGCAGATAAGTTTTGAGCCTCTCCATGAAGTTTTTCGTTGAGAACATCCCCCCACGCTTCGGTAATAGAGAGGTCATCCCTCGGAACCCGACAGAAGAAAAAATCTCAAATATCTCCTTGGGGCTGTATCCATCGGCATAAAAAGCCCCCATGATAGCTCCGGCACTTGTACCGGCTATTATATCGGGTTTAAGCCCAATCTCATCCATATATTGGAGCACCCCAAGGTGAGCAAACCCCTTGATACTACCCCCACTGAGAGCTAACCCTATCTTGTAGCGAATCATACTCTTCTTATTTACTTCCACAAAAGTACACAAGAAAATTGACCACTCCGACCTATTTTCCCCTTTATTACACGCTCTTCGCCATCCCTCAGCTTGGCGTGGGGAAATTATCCCCAGAGCCACTCCCTACCTACTCATACGACTAACCTCTCGGTCAAGAGCTCCTCGCCCACGATAATTACTCTTTGTGGTATTAAACCGATAGGAGACGGAAAAAGAGATCTCAGGGGAGTAAAAATTAGATATTAGAAGGCGAGAATACCGAGAAACCATGCGGTAATGTTCGTTTCTAATGGGATCCGAAAGGTATAAATTCGTCGAAAGTTTTCCTCCCAACCATTGCTTACCCAGCTCTAAAGAACTCCGGATCTGGGGTTTCTCGAAGGAAGCATTTTCTATATCTCCAAAGCCCATAAATTCGAAATTAGCCCCCAAAAGGATATCATAGGGTAGAGAAAAATTATTCTTGAGAGCAATATGAAGACATGGCTTGGAAAGAGCTACTCGCTCCTCGAAATCGTAGCGATAAAAACCAAATTGTTTGAGGACTCCAATGGTATAGAAGGGGCTCCAAAACCCAATCTTAGGGGAGAGGATAAGCATTGCCTGCATCCCATGAAAAGGCTGCTCATTGATAGTGGTGAGAAGCGTAGTAAAGGGGCGATACTTCCCCTCCTCCTGTATATCGGGCATACGAGTTGTAACCTGCTGAATGCTATACTTGAGATACTGATGGGATAGAAGGAATGTAATCCATTTACGATTGAGCGTAAACTCCGTAGCATAGGTGAGCCCAGGGCGAAGGTTGGGCTCTCCCGTTTGGTATTCAAAACGGCTGATATAGCTATAATCCGAACGTAACTGCCAATACTGGGGACGCTCAATGCGAGAGTTAAATGCAAGTTGTACATTCATTCCCCAAAGACGAGTTGCCAAAGAGAAATTAGGGAAGAGATTGAAATAGTGACGGCTAAGCTCCGGCACTCGCTTACCTTGAGAGGAATAATCACTCTCTACTTGCTCCAAGCGTAGCCCCAACGAGCACTGTACCTTATCGGCAATAAGCCTAGAGTGCCCTAAATAAAAGGCGAATTGCTGCTCTTTGATTTGGGTATTATTACTCGGGAGATTTAGCTCTGCGGCAGCTCGATAAGTATCCCCTCGCTTCGTCCTTGAGTACTCCATCCCCAAAGAACTTGTTCCTCCCCAAAGGGGGCCGCGCACTTCGGAGCGAATGCCCCAAGCCTGATTAGTAGCACCTTTCTTACTGATAAAAACACGGTCAATTTGATCAAAATCCTTACCCTCTACCACTGTCCCCTCTCCCTTATAAGAGGAGCTGTAAAAGTCTCCATCTGCTGATAGCTCCCAAGAGCCCAACTTACGAATATAGTAGGCATTAGCCCGATGTGATAGATGGGGAGAAGTCCGCTGATGATCCCGATTACAAAGTTTCTCTTCCGGCTCACTGTTACGTAACGAGTACAATTCGGTGGAAAGCACCTCTTGAGACAAAGGTTCCCACGTGCCTTTGTACTTTACCCCTGCACTATTGAGGGCATCCGTATAGCTAAGGCCAAGGGAAGACTGAATGCGATGACGATCTTCTTCATAAGTCAAAGTAGATCTATTATGCCACTCATTGCCATCCGCTCTCCCCCAAAAGTCAGCTTTCATATCCTTTACAAAGAAACTATTACGCTGACTCACAGAAGCAAGAATATCCCACTTCCCTACGCGATAGTTTAGGTCAGCAAGAAGGTAATCCCCCAAAGCTATTTTTTCCTGCTTGCGGAGATAGGTCTCAGCATCCCCTCGTACAATACCGCTAAGCCCACTCCCAGGTTCGCGACGCACCATTATGAGAATAACGGCTCGAGACGAAGCTGAGTATCGTGCATCGGGGGTAGTTACAACATCTATCTTCTCAATAAGATGTGGAGATAGACGCTGTAGCTCGGTGGCATCAGTCATCTTACGACCATTGATATAGATGAGGGGAGTACCTCTGCCCAGCACCGTTATACCTTCATTTTGCACTTCTACCATGGGCAGTTGGGCAAGCATACGATAGATATTGGGCAATTGGGCTAATGTTGTACCCTCAATGGTTGTACTAATCCCTCCATTAACAAGGGTATGTGAGGGACGATGAGCCGTTATGGTTACCTCTTCTAGTTGACTAGTAAGAGGGTACATACGTAGTTCTATCTCGCTCTCCTTAGCAATCGTATGGTAGACATCTTCCATGCCCATGTAACTCCCTTTTAGTAAGAGAGGTAGAGAAGCTCCCTTACGATCCACCTCAAAGGAGCCATTTGCATCGGAGACGCCGCCATTGATAACGGTAGAGTCTTGCGGCACAAGAAGGCGCATCGTAGCAAATGAGATAGGCACACCATTCTCGTCTAATACCCTCCCTCGTACGCTTTGTGCCGAAGCCAAAGAGACTCCTCCTAGCAGCAGGATAGTCACCCAATAAAATAAACGTCGTCTCACAATATATACCCTTTCTGTTTCTAATTTAGTAGGTACTTTTTCCGTCTTCTACGGCTCTACACCTTTCTCTACCGAAGTGGAGAATATTTCCTGCCTAGGAGAAGAAAATATTCTGCCCAATTATTCCGCGATTTTCACCCAATTTTCCCTACCAGTTTTGCCTGATTTCTTGATAAAAATCAGCGGGAATTCCCCTCCATTTTTACCTAGAAAGCGGAATAGCACAAAGATATATATTTCTTATAAAAGAGGTTTTACCCCCCCCATTTATGATACATTAACAAGAAAGAAAGGACAAATTATCCCGAACTAGGAGAGGGAAATCCTAGCTCTTATGGGGCAGCTTTCCCAAAGTTCCTAAAAAAGAAAGCGGTGCTGCTCCCCTCTAGATGGGGAACAACACCGCTCCATTCTCTTTCAAATCTAGTTGTTTACCGAATCTCCGGAATCGACCAGCAATTAAGCGATACCACTGAATCCCATAAATGCCATAGCCAAAATACTGGCACTAATCATGGCAATAGGGATATTCTTCATAGCCTTGGGGAGATTGGCTTTTGATACTTGGTCACGAATTCCTGCAAAGACTACCATTGCCAAGAAGAAGCCCAAACCTGTAGAGATAGCGTAAATCAAACTCTCTAGGAAGGTAAATTCTTTCTGAATTACAAGGATAGCCACCCCTAGTACACAGCAGTTAGTAGTGATAAGAGGGAGGAATACACCCAACGCTTGGTAAAGAGGAGGAGAAACCTTCTTAAGCACCATCTCCAACATCTGTACAAGCGAAGCGATTACCAAAATGAATGCAATCGTTTGTAAGAACTCAAGTTGATAGGGAACCAATACAAACTGATTGATGAGGAAAGTTACCATCGTACTAATAGCAAGCACGAACGTAACGGCAGCACCCATCCCGGCAGCTGTATCAATCTTCTTAGATACCCCAAAGAAGGGACAGATCCCTAAGAACTGCGACAATACAACGTTATTGACGAAAATTGCCGCGATTATAATCATTATATAGTGCATAACACAATCGTATTAAGGGTTCTACAAATCATCAAGACTTCTTCGTGATTACGTTGAAGAGAGCAATAAGACAGCCCAATACCATAAAGGCTCCCGGAGGAAGGATAAAGAGCAATGCTCCATACGAATCGGGGTAAATGAGCTGCTCAAATACCTTACCCGAACCGATGAACTCACGTACCGAACCAAGAATGGTTAGCGACATAGTAAAACCAAGACCAATGCTCACTCCGTCGAGGATAGAGAGCACGGGGTTTTGCTTAGAAGCTACCGACTCTGCACGACCCAATACGATACAGTTTACCACAATAAGAGGGATGAAGATACCCAAGCTATTGTTTAGATCGGGGAGGAAAGCCTGGATGAGAAGTTGCAACACCGTTACGAAACCAGCAATCACCACAATAAATGCAGGAATACGCACAGCATCCGGGATCAACTTCTTCAGAAGCGAGATAACCAAATTCGAGCAGATAAGCACGAAGGTTGTAGCAAGCCCCATCATAAGACCATTCTTGCCCGACGTGGTTGTTGCCAGCGTAGGACACATACCAAGGAGAAGTACAAAAGTAGGATTCTCCTTGATGAATCCATTAGTAAGCGTCTTTACGTATTGATTCATTTGTTATCTCCTTTCTCGGCAGGAGCCGCATTATCTTCAGTAGAGGGGGTTTCTGCTGCAGTAGAAGCCTCGTCTTGAGGTGCAGCTACGGAAGCATCCGTAGCTTCAGCACCGGCAGGAGCACTACCGGCAGCCTCTAAATAATATTTATAAGCACGATTGACAGCATCGAGGAAGGCACGACTTGTAATGGTAGAAGCTGTAATGGCATCCACCTTACCGCCATCTTTTGCAACCACGAGCGTACCATTCTCGGCAGCCATATCCACACCTTTCATGTTTTGGATATTACCACCTTTGGAGTCGGCATGGAACCACTCGTCCATCTTGGCACCAAGTCCCGGAGTTTCTCCATGCTTTAGCACTGAGAAGTCGCAGATAACACCCTTGGCATCAAAACCTACCATAAGGTCGATACGACCACCAAAACCATTTTTGGTAAAGGTTTCTACGGCATAACCAACAGCTTCGCCAGCCTTCTTTGCCACGTACACCTTCACAACGTCTTTCTCTCCCTCTTTGAACTCTTGTACCTCATCAAGGGGATTGTTGTCGAACTCGGGTACAACCTTTTCGATGGCAGCAATCTTGTTGCTAAGCTCTGTTTTGGCAATAGGCTCATCAGTAACCGACTTCATAACTCCTAGGATAGCCCCCACAAGCAAGCAAATGAGGGTAAGCGATAGGAGCATATTGGGGAATGTAGATGCAAGCTTTTTCATTTCGTAGCCTCCTTCTTTATCTTTTCTCCAAAGTGTTTAGGTTTCGCATAGAGGTTAATGATGGGCGTAAAGGCATTCATAATAAGAATGGCAAACGACATCCCCTCCGGATAGGCTCCCCATGTACGGATAATCACAGTTAGCAACCCAATACAGCAACCATAGATGAGTTGTCCACGATGCGTAATGGGAGAAGAAACATAGTCCGTAGCCATAAAGATGGCACCAAGCATAAGACCTCCGGTCGTTAGGTGCTGGATAGGATCGGGATAAACTTCGGGATTAATGAGCCAAAGAATACCTCCAAAAACAATCACCGAGAGGAAGATCGAAATAGGAGTATGCCAAGTAATAATCTTACGGCAAAGCATATACACAAGGCCTATAAGCAATGCTATGGCAGAAATCTCACCCATCGAACCAGGGTTTAACCCAAGGAAAAGATCGAGATGAGAGGGAAGTTGCTCAAGGGCACTCGTATCGCCGTGAATTGCCTGCTTCATAAGAGACAAAGGCGTAGCCATCGTCTCCCCATCCACCATTGCTGTGAGCTTGTTGGCAACAGGCCAAGTAGTCATCTGTGCAGGGAACGAAATAAGGAGGAATACACGACCTACCAAAGCAGGGTTGAAGACGTTATTCCCAAGCCCCCCGAATGCCATCTTGCCAATAGCAATGGCAACGAAAGCGCCAAATACTACAATCCACCAAGGGAGCTCCGCAGGAAGGTTAAACGCAAGGAGTACCGCCGTGAGGATAGCAGAGCCATCCAAAATATAATTCTCGCGGCGGAGCATAAAACGGGTAATAAACCACTCAGTTAGGCAGCACGTAACGACACATATAGCCGTTACCAAAAGAGCATGCCAACCAAATTGATACACCGAGAAGAGGAACGCCGGGATAAGTGCGATAAGCACCCCGTACATATTCTTGCTGATGCTATCCCCACTATGGATATGAGGGGAAGGCGTTATGATTAATTTATTTTCCATCACTCTTGAATCACTGTATGAGGTTCTTATTGTTTACGCGAACGCATGATGCCCATTACTGTCTGCTTACCGATACGGATGTGATCTAAGAGTGGACGATCTGCCGGACAGGTGAAGCTACACGAACCACATTCGATACAGTCCGCCACATTCATCTTCTCACAGCTATCCCAGTTCTTAGCCACGGTATCACGCATGATAAAGGCAGGGTTAAGCCCCATAGGACATACACTCACACACTTACCACAACGGATACAATCACGCATAGGACGGCGAGTAGACTCCTTACGATTGAGGAGGAGCAAACCACTAGAGCCCTTAGCTACGGGTACATCCGTATTAACGAGAGCACGTCCCATCATAGGACCACCCCCAATAACCTTACCGGTATCCTCTGGCATACCTCCGGCATGATTGATAAGGTCAATCATAGGAGTACCAATGCGTACAAGGAGGTTAGAGGGCTTCTGAAGCATCTTACCCGTAACTGTTACTACGCGCTCAAGAAGAGGTTTATTCTTCTGTACAGCCTCGTAAACAGCATATACTGTACCTACGTTTTGTACTACAGCACCCGTAGAGATAGGTAGAGCGCCACTTGCTACTTGGCGACGAATTACAGCATCGATAAGTTGCTTTTCACCACCTTGTGGATAACGCTTCTTGAGAGGAACGATCTCAATACCCGAAAAAGAGGCCGCCGCCTTCTCCATTATGCTGATAGCTTCGGGCTTATTAACTTCGATACCTATCTTAGTTTCGGTTACCCCAATCGCCTTCATAATGATGGAACATCCCACCATAATTTCTTCGGCGTGCTCACGCATCAAAGCGTCGTCGCTTGTAAGGTAAGGCTCGCACTCTACGGCATTGATGATAAGTACAGTTGCCTTTTGCCCCGGAGGAGGAGAGAGCTTCACATGGGTTGGGAAGGTAGCCCCCCCCATCCCTACAATGCCCATCTCGGCAATCTTATCTACAATTTCTTTAGCAGAAAGAGCACACTCACGCTTGAGATCAGGCGTGCGGTCTATAGACTCTTCCCACTCATCTTCTATTACATCTATAAAGATGGCCGGCTTCTTATACCCACTTGCATCATAGATAGCATCTATCTTTGCTACCTTACCCGATACAGAAGAATGGATATTAGCAGAAACAAAGCCTCCTGCTTTTGCTATAAGAGTACCCACCTTTACTAGGTCTCCCTTGGCAACTACTGCCTGTGCAGGAGCACCAATATGCTGCCCCAAAGGAATCACAGCCTGCTTAGGCAAGGGCAATACCTCTATAGGGCGCCCGGCCGACAACTTACTTTCGGGAGGATGAATACCTCCGATACGAAAAGTCCTCTGCATAGTATCTATAAATGATCGATGTATTTCCTTCTAATAAATTACGTATGTCACGCATTAGCTCGTGGAGCTTCACTCTGAGGGGCAGTAGGCTGAGCCACAACCTTAGGAGCCTCACTAGTGGGGGCTTCTGCGGCTTGCTCGGTTTTGGGAGCAGCAGGCTTAGCAGCAACTTCTTCCTTTGGAGCTTCAGGTTTGCGAGGAGGGAAATTCTCCTCATGAATGGCGTGAGTAGGACATACAGCCACACACTTACGGCACAAACGGCACTTAGTGTGGTCTATATATGCTAGGTTGTTTTCTACGGTAATAGCACCAAATGGACACTCCTTAGCACACTTACCACAGCCAATACAAGCGTTCTTACAAGCCTTCATGGCTACGCCACCCTTGTCTTTATTGACACAAGAGACAAAGACACGACGATTCTTAGGCCCCTTCTTGCGCAGCTCAATAATGGTCTTAGGGCACGCCTTCACACATGCTCCGCACGAAGTACACTTATCTTGATCCACAACGGGCAACCCTGTAGTGGCATCCATATGCAAGGCATCGAACCCACAAGAGTCTGCACAATCGCCTAGACCAAGGCAACCAAAAGAACACCCTGTTTCACCAGCATAGAGTACAGAAGCAATTTTACAGCTTCGGGCACCCTGATACTCATTTACTTTAGGGCGGGCTTCACAAGTACCATTACAACGAACTACAGCAACCAGGGGATCGGATGCTGCACTTGCCATACCCAAAATCTCAGCCACCTTGCTCATCACAGGGGCTCCTCCTACGGGACAAAAGAGACCATCGAGCGATTCTGCTCCTGCACATGCCGATGCGAAGCCGCCACACCCGGGATACCCGCAACCGCCGCAATTGGCTTGAGGTAGTACCTCTGCCACTGCACCAATACGAGGATCCTCTTGTACTTCGAACTTCTTCGACACAACATAGAGTAGCAATGCACTGATAATCGCAATTGCTCCCAGTACAATAACTGTAAGAGTTAGTATCATATCGTTTAGTTAGATTGGATTTTCTCTATATAGAAGACAAACTTTTTACTCAGCGACTTGCGGAAGAAAGAAAGGATAAGATAGTACACTCCCACTCCCCCCAAAGTGCAAAGAGCTGCATAAAGATCGCTGAGGTGCAAAACATGCACAGCAAGCAATGCAACAACGAGCAACAATACCAGAGGTACAACGAAGCTAATCACCACAGCCGTATTACCCATGGCATAACGACCTTTGAGTAATACTGGCTCCCCAATTTTATACTCTCCCATCGGGCGATATATCGTAATAGGGCGCTCTTTATGGTCTGCAGCAGTGCAAGCTTTGGCGGCATGGCACCCACTGCACGCACTCGATTGCGTGATAGTAACTACCACTCTATCAGCATATACAGCACTAACTACAGCCCTATGCTCCAATACACTACTCTCCATACTAAATGGTTTATCGCAGATCTACACTTGTCTTTTGCTCCACAAAAGTAGGTATAAAAATCTACTTTCACCACATTTTGGGTAAGAGGAATTGATAAGTTTGGAATACACACTTGGCAAACGCGCATTACAAAGTGTAGAAAAAGCATAGAAAGGGAGTGAGTAAAATAATACACAAGAAGAGAAAACAAGACAAAAAGAAAGGGAGAAAGGGTGTTATAAATAACACTGATACACAAGAGGATAGACTGTAGGATTCTCTCTAACAGAAAAGGAAAGAAGAGAATAGAATCTTAGAATATAGTTCATAAAATACAGAACAATTACCTCCTCTCTCCTAGGTAGCAACTAACAACTAGACACTTGTAGGTATCTTATAGCACTAGATATCGGTAATCCCCAAGAAAGGAGGAAGCTCTACTCCATTTGACCAATCTGTTGCATCACTTCGAATAGCCGAGTTCTACTACCTGCACCCCTTCTAGTGTCATAGACCTTGTAGTAAGCTACCTCAACTACAGGTGAGGGCAAGAGCTTTTTGGTACCTCGCTCTAAGAATAGCTTTCCTGCAGATTTTCCTATCGGATACATTGTACTTTTCGTTTTCTCTCCCATAAGTAGCCGCTGCAGTCAAGAGCATATAAAGCGAAAAAGGGACTTGGCCTTTGACCAAGTCCCTTTTTCATTCAATTCTCAAACAAAGAATATAAGAGGAGAGTACAACCTCTTCCCTACAAGCTATTGCTTGATAATTTGCTTTTTATCAGAGCCAACCTGGAGGATATAGCATCCAGGAGCGAGAGCAACTAGCTCTATAGAGGTAGCACCTACAGCGGAAGTAGTGCTTTGGTATAGGAGTTGACCATCGAGTGCATGTAGAGATACGGAAGCACCTGGAGCAGCTCCCGTTATGTAGAGCCAATCTGTAGCTGGATTCGGGTAGATAGCTAGGTTAGACTCTGCAACCTTGTCTACAGCGACGTCACTTCCCTCGAAGGGAGCTCCTTCTTCTCCGAACTTCCCACCACAAAAGTCCTTGACAAGCCAATGCTTGGCTATTGCCTTATCTACAGTACTCTTGTTTAGGACATTCTTGTCACTTGGGTTGCACTGGGTATCTACGGCCATAAAGACTCCTGCCTCTGCAGCACCAGGAATGGTGGGGAGCGCCTCAACGAATTGCAGGAAGGCCTCGTCTCCGATATTGTTGCGCATACAGTTTACATAGGTAATCTTGGGACAATTGCTGAGCCCTATACCTTGTAGCTTGTTACCCCAGAGGGATATAGTCTCAAGGTTATCACAGTTTGAGACGTTCACCTCGGTAAGGGCGTTTTCACTCAGTAGGAGTCGCTTGATATTCTTGTGATTAGAGATGGTAAAACTGGAGAGTTCATTCTTGTAAGCGTGCAGATCCTCTAGAACTGGGCATTGAGAAACGTCAATTTTTTGGATCTTCTGCCCACTGCATACTAGGACTTTGACGTCACCTTGTATCGTGAGCTTGGTATCGGTCAGCGTATACTCTTTGTAGTAAGCTTCAAAAGGTTCGGCAACACCTGTTATAGCTACATTATCTGATCCGCTGATCTCTAAAGCAATCTTGTTTCCTATGGCTAGTCCGGTCTCTAGAGTAATGAGAGCGTCAGAGATAACAATGTCAGTTATTTGAACGGCATTGCCAGCTGCCCAGTCATACACATCCCAGTTTTTGCCACGAGCAGAGGTAATAATCTCATTGGTGAGCTTATTGCGCTCGCGAATCTTATTATTCTTTGTGTCAATGACAACCAATATACCGTGGCTATCTTCTTCACAACTTCTCAGCCCATCAACGAAAGTATTTAATGCCTCCGTGGATAGGTTGTTGAGGTATACATCACATCTGCTGAGCTTGGGACTATTTTTGATGCTGAGTTGAGTCAGTTCGTTGTTAGAGCTATTGAATTCTGTCAACTCGGCATGGTTGTCTAGGCTTAGCTGAACGATCTTGTTGTTGAGACAGATGAGCTTCTCGAGTTTGGTATTATTGGAGAGGTCAAGCTCCGTGAGTGCATTAGAGCTGCAGTCTAGTCTGGCAAGAGAAGTAGCTTGAGAGACGTCAAGTTTTGTAAGCCCAAGTATGGAACAGGTAAGGTCAGTGACCTCGCCACGTATGGTTATCTCTTGTTGTTTAAAGGTGTAGCTATTTCGATTGGGGTCATAAGCCTCCTCTACACCATCGATAGTTATCTCACCAACCCCCTTGATGGTTATAAATTTAGATTGTCCTACGAAGTCACTTCCGATAGTCATAGAGACCTGCTGGGTGATTACCTGAGGGTCTTCTATGCCCTCATAATCCCCAATTTCGCCTTCCTCACTAATGCCATTGCAAAGGTAGCCTCGTTGCTCCTTGGCTTGGACTATGTCGGAATGCCATGCCCAATTCTTTTCGTCCTTGTTCCTCTGATTGACCAATAATATGCTCGCCCACTCCGAGGAAGCACTGAGGTCGGGTAGTGAGCGAAGAGTCGCTCTCATTGCCTCTCCATAAATTTGGTTGTTTTCGCACCTTATCTCCTTTAGACCGCTTGCTTCTGAGGGGAACAGTAACGAACCTAGACAGTTAGTCGAGACGGAGAGGAACGTGAGAGCATTACACCCCTCAATATTTATTGTCTCAAGAGAGTTCCTATCAGCGTAGATGAGCGAAAGCTTGGGACAGTTGGCTAGATTGACGTGCGAAAGGAGATTCTTCGTGACAACAAAGGTCTCTAGCTTGGGTGCCCCAGAGAGATCGATGGTGCCAACCATTTGATTGAAGTTGCCCCATACCGCTTTCAGGGTACTGTGCTGAGGAGAGAAGGAGGCAGCCGTGATGCCACAATTGGTAAAGCGTAATTCCTCTACATCACCCACGATAGAGAAGGTACTGGAACCGACAGTGTAGTTGCCACTGGCATCTTCCTCCAAACCCTCATAGGATAGAGAGGCACCCGGTACAGACTTGATCTGCAGTTTAATCTGCTCTCCAACGGTTTTCTTGGTAGTCAAAGTAATCTTGTTCTGACCATACAAAGTACATTCCACCCCAAAGAAAAGGAGGATAAAGGTCAGAAGTAAAGAAGTAGTTCTTTGCATCATAATTCTTAGTCTATTGAGTTTGTTAGTAAAGTAGTCTTAGGATATTTGGATCTTATAGGAGTAGCGACCTTTGGGTCCTTTGGTAGAGAGGATGTATAGACCTTTAGGGAGAGGAGCCGAAGTTAGTTGGTGCGATCCGTTACTCAGCACACCCCGGCCTTGTAGCTCTCCTGTAATGTGGTATAAATACCACTCAACATCGGAAGAGGTGTCTAGGTCTAGGTAGAGTATACCATTGATGATCGTGAGTTGACTCTGGTTAGAAGGTAGAGAGGAGGAGCTTTGATGGATCGTTGTCTCAACAGAGATATCATCAATCAGTAGTCCTGTGGCTCCATAGGTCTCGTGCGCTAGTATGAGCTGGATGTTTTGTCCTCGGAAAGGAGATAAGTCGCACTCAACCTTTTTCCAATTGTAAGATACAGGAGTTGTTTGTAGTTTAACCAACCCTTCTGTCCAAGAGTGCGGATTAACCGGTGCCGGCACGTAGTATATAGAGAGGGTGTCCTGTCGCTGGAATTGCTTGCTAAAGGAGCGAGCATACAGGGTGAGAAGCGTCTCCACCTCCTCGCTCTCTGGTACGCTTATAGGAGGAGGGAGGAGCCAGTTCTTACTTGGCACTCTATAGCCGACTAGATTTGTGTAGCTCTTAAACTCTGTCGGATAGAAAGACCAAGAAACCATACAATCTTCGCCAGAGTGTGCCATGGTCTTTGCAGAGAGTTGATCTTCAGGTACCTGGAGACGCGAGAGTTCCTGAGAGAGGAAAGTCCATCCGATACGGTCTCCGTCTACATCTGCACGGCTCCAATCTATCAAACCCTCTTTTTCAAAGGATTCGCTGATGGGTAAGGGGGTCTTCTCCTCGCCCAATCGCACCTTAATTTGCTTGGATAAAGGGGTGCTGGCTCCATGCTGATTGACAGCAGTCAGTGCAAGTTCTATCTCCCCTTCTGTTGGCCAAATCAAGATTAAGCGAGGCTCTGAAGTAGTCGCATAGTCCTGACCATTGACTTTCCAAATGTACTTAGTGATTGGAGTGACAGAGCCAACATAGGCTTGTATCTCACAGGGCGTTTTATTTGTCATGCCCCAGCTGGGAGCATAGAGATCCCGCACAACGGGAGCATCTTGTGCAGAAAGACACTCCTTGCTCTTGTTGTAAACACCCTCTTCACTAATTTGTAATATCTCTTGTACCTCAGTATAAGTACCATGAGCAGAGAGGAGCACGATGCAGGGAACGTAGGAAAGGGGAATTCCTAAGGCATCTGCCATATGGGCATCCGAAACAATCGGATAGGGGACGGTGCCGCCATTTGTCCAGTCTCCAAGAGTATCCCCTTCTTTTCCTTCAATGGTAGCTTTACTAGCCCCAGTAGCCTCAACCCAAATAAAGAAAACCTCATCACTCCCTGGAGGACCGTACTTTTTCCAAAGGCGTTCTGCAGTACCTCGTTGATGTATAGCCCAGCAAGGTCTACAAAATGTACCAGAAAAGTCTAAGACGACTTTCTTACCAGCCCTCATAAGAGAATCAATGTTAAGACGTTGCCCGTCAATAGTCTGAGCAGTGTAGTCAAAGCCCTTGAGAGGCTTCCACTCTGAGTCTGAATCTTGAGCCAGAGCTACTCCACAGACGGATAGTGAAAGGAGGAGAGAGTGTGCGAAGAGTTTCAACAGCGTTCTTGCTTTCATCTGATCAATAATTCTTTGGTGTTATTATGGAGTCTTATATCTTGCGGGAAGCTATCGCCAGTAGCAACAGAACCGAAAAGACAGGGTAAGGATGTTTATCTCTCCCCTCTTCTTATCATTCATCGGCTAAGATAGATATATATTTTGATTAAAGCATCAATTTGCAATGATTTAACCAAAATAAGCAACACAATATCTTACACCCTCCATTATCACCTCACCATTCTTCAGTAAATGAATATAAGAATTCTACTTATTGTCTTTCTTAATGAATAGGATTGGAAGCACAGCCGTGGAGAAAGAAGGCTCAGTGTGCTGACAGGGGAGTGCGACACCAGGGACTCCCGCATCAAATCTTTAGAAGCTTTTCCTGAAAGCTTATATTCAAATAGTCTCTTCCGTAAGGATAGTTTGTTTTTGTATTGAGAGATAATGGCTAGAGCGATTTCCTAGCGTATTTAGGTTGATGGCTGAATGATTCTTGCCATTGACTATATACCCTTCGTCGAAAACCTCCTAAACAAGCAATGTAGTACCAGGTTCGCTTCTCAATACGAGCATGATTTTTCTCCAAAGTCTCATAACGTGGGTACTGTATTGCCCTATGAATATTGTAGAATAAGGTTGCTGAGCAATTGTGTATCTTTGCTCTCGGCTCAATTACAATTGGAAAATACAAATCAGGAATAATAGCATGGAAAGTTGGGCAATCCAATTTTTCATTGTACCTTTGCACTAGGAACCGGTAGAATGAGGTAATGCTCCGTTTTACATCCGGTACGTAGGTGGAGGAAACCATGCGTAACAGCGGTTCCCTCCTTTTTGTCTTTAGACCCTTCGCTAGAAGAATGGACTAAAGACAGAGAGTTTATGCGGCATCAAGATAGGACGCAAGCGAAGAATAGGCTCAAAAGATGAAGAGTGTAACAGAAGAAATAGTACAGAAAAAGCTCAACGAGATGCTGGACCCAGCTGAAGAGTTTGTAGTATCTCTCAGCATAAGCCCGGCTAACGACATTGTGGTTGTGCTTGATAGCTTGTCAAGTATAACAATAGAACGCTGTAGTGCCATCAGCAAAGGAATAGAGGCAGCTCTTGACCGCGACAAGGAGGATTTTTCCATCGAAGTAGGCTCGGCAAGTCTTTCGGATCCATTCCGCAATGAGCACCAGTTTGCCAAACATCAAGGAGATCCTATTGTAGTACTATTCTCGGACGGCATGAAGCGAAATGGCATCCTCTTAAGCTCTGATCAAGAAGGTTTTGTACTACAATATGAGGAGATGATACCTTCTCCTGATGGCAGGCACAGCAAAAGGCGTTATGAAAAGCGAGAGTGCCGCATCCTCTACTCCGAGACCAAGAGTGTAAAATACAACTTCGACTAAGAAACGGCTTCCACGGAAGAGAAACGAAATAATACAACGGATACTAAACTATCACAGATATAGACCTATGGCTCAGAAACAAGCACATGCGAGCATGACCGAGACTCTGGCAGAGTTTAAGGAACTAAAAAACATCGACAAAGAAACCCTTATCAACGTGCTGAAAAGCGCGTTTATGAGCGTTTTATCTAAGATGTTTGGGACAGACGAAAACTTTACGATTATCGTAAGTCCTGAGATGGGGGATTTGGAAATCTGGCGTAATCGCATGGTCGTTGCCGATGGGAGCGTACAAAATCCCAATTTGGAGATTAGTCTGAGCGATGCTTTACCCTTGGACCCTGATGCCGAGATCGGCAGCGAGGTTACAGACTCCATCAATTTTGCTTCCTTTGGTCGTCGTGCCATCCTCAACCTCCGCCAAGCCCTACAAGGCAAGGTGCTAGAGCTACAAAAAGAGAACCTATACAAAAAGTTCCAAGAGCGAGTTGGCCAGATGGTCTCTGCTGAGGTCTATCAAGTATGGAAGCGCGAGGCTCTACTTGTAGACGACGAGGGCAATGAATTGCTCCTCCCCAAATCGGAGCAAATCCCTGGGGACTACTTCCGAAAAGGAGAGAGCGTACATGCTGTAATCGACCACGTAGATTATGAAAACAACAACATCAAAATCTATGTATCACGCACCAGCCAAGAGTTTCTAAAGCGTCTCTTCGAGCTCAATGTACCGGAGATTGGCGATGGGCTTATCACGATCAAGCGAGTAGCTCGTATCCCGGGTGAGCGTGCTAAGATGGCGGTAGAGTCTTACGACGATCGTATTGACCCCGTAGGTGCTTGTGTGGGTATGAACGGAAGCCGTATCCGTGGTATCGTGCGTGAGCTAAAGGGAGAAAACATTGACGTAATGTCTTATACCACCAACTCAAGTCTCTTTGTGCAACGAGCTTTGAGCCCTGCAAAGGTGTCATCTATTGAGATCTTACCCGAGGAGCTAAAGGCTGAAGTCTACCTCAGCCCCGAAGAAGTCCCCATGGCTATCGGTAAGAATGCCTCTAATATTAAGTTAGCATCGGCCCTAACAGGGTACAAAATTGAGGTATTCCGAGACATCGAGGAGAACGACGAAGAGGATATTTTCCTCAACGAGTTCAACGACGAAATCGAAGATTGGGTACTCGAAGTTCTCAAAAACATCGGGTGCAATACGGCCTTGAGCGTGCTACGCATCCCTCGTGCAGAGCTAATCTCAAAGGCAGACCTCGAAGAGAGCACCGTAGATCATGTATTAGAAGTTCTATCCTCTGAGTTTGACCCCGAGGAACTTGAGCGCATCGGCTTTACAGCCCCCGAAGCTACTGAAGAAGTAGAAATCGAAGAGGAATCAGCTTCAGAAGACAGCGAACCCCTCCCCTCAGAAAGCCCTGAGGCATAAGAGACAAAAGGTAGGAAACATCAATAAGCGAGATCAACTAGTAGGTTATATATAGAGGATAGAGGAGAAATAAGAATGGAGATAAAACTTTCGGAAGTACAAAAAGAACTCAATATCGGGTTAGGGTCTCTCAGACCTTTTCTTGAGGAGCATGGTATTGCACAGGGTGCAACCCCCAACACACGTATTGATAAAAAAACGGCACAACTCATCATCGATGAGTTTCGTCCCAAGATAGGGAAAGAAGAAGGCGAGAAGCTACTCGCCCTATTCGCTGCGGAGAAAAAGAAGGAGAGTAAACCAAGCAAGGCCGCACCATCTCAAGAGTCAGAAAAGACTCCAAAAGAAGAGATCTCCGAACCCTACTCTCCCACCAATGTGACGGAGCAAACACCCACACTCAAAATATTGGGTCACCTCGATAAAAGTGGCAAGGCCGTCATGAATGATAAGCCTATAGAGCTTGTTGTGGACTCCTCTACCCCCTCTACTTCCGAGACTTCAGATATCCCCACAACACCCGTCAAGGCAAAAGAGACTAAGACGACCACTTCCTCTACAAAAACAAGTAAGGAAAAAGAGGTAGAAGTCAAGGAGAAAGCTGCCCCCAAAAGCACAACTCCTAAAGAAACTCCCAAAGAAGAAACGAAAAAAGTCTCCACTCCCCATCTCGCCCAAAAAGAAGAGAAAACTTCTTCTAAGCAACATAAGGAGGAAAAAGAAGTAAAGAAAGAAACAGCGGCTTCGGTAGCACCTAAGAGTGAGGATCCAGTCTCTCCCAAGGTAGAAGCTCCAGCTCAAGAGGTAGCACCTGCGGCTCCAAAGGGAGAAGAAAACCATGCCAATTCTGAGATCTATCGTCCTTCGGAACGCAAAGAGTTGGGTGTAACCGTCGTAGGGAAAATAGACTTAAACACCATCAATCCTCCCAAGAAAAGCGAAAAGGGAGAACGTAACAGAGGACGGAGAAAGCGTATCGGATCACAAGCTGTTGACGTAAAGAGTGAAGCAGCCAAGGGCATCGATCCCGTAAATCCCAATATCCGTCGCAATTCCGGTAACAATAAAAATGGAGGAGCTCCCCAAGGTTCTACCCCAAATAATCAGCGGAGACGCAACAAAAAGGAGAACAACAAACCGGTAGCTCCCAAGCAAGAAATCACAGAAGAAGATGTACAGAAGCAGGTAAAAGAAACACTTGCTCGTCTACAAGGCAAAAAGACTTCTTTTGAGAAGAAAGCGCGTATCCGCAAAGATCGTCGCGACGCAGCTCGCCAAGCTGCTGAGGAGGCTATAGAAGCTGGAGAAAGAGAAAGCCGTATCCTCAAACTCACAGAGTTTGTAACGGTAAGCGACTTGGCAAACATGATGGACGTGCCCGTAAATGAGGTAATCGCCACTTGTATGAGTATTGATATGATGGTATCTATCAATATGCGTCTTGATGCAGAAACGATCAAACTCGTGGCAGAAGAATTTGGGTTCGAGACTGAGTTTGTAAGTGCCGAAGTGGTAGAAGCCATCCAAGCAGACGAAGAAGAGGATAAGGAAGAAGACCTCGTTCCCCGTGCTCCTATCGTAACAGTAATGGGACACGTAGACCACGGTAAAACCTCTCTCCTCGACAATATCCGCAAAACAAACGTAATTGCCGGTGAGGCCGGGGGTATTACTCAGCACATTGGCTCCTACAATGTACAACTCCCTTCAGGGCGTCGTATCACATTCCTAGATACGCCCGGTCACGAAGCTTTTACGGCCATGCGTGCTCGTGGTGCCCAAGCAACCGACATTGCTATCATCATCATCGCCTCAGACGACAAGGTGATGCCCCAAACCAAAGAGGCTATCAACCATGCGGCAGCAGCAGGAGTCCCCATCGTATTTGCCTTCAACAAGATTGATGTACAGGGGGCAGATCCGAATAAGATTCGTGAGCAACTTGCTGCTATGAACTACCTCGTAGAAGATTGGGGAGGTAAGTATCAGTGCCAAGAAATCTCTGCAAAAAAGGGTATCGGCGTCAATGAGTTGCTCGAAAAGGTACTGCTCGAAGCCGACATGCTCGACCTAAAGGCCAATCCTAACCGCCGTGCTCAAGGACTTATCATTGAGTCTTCTCTAGACAAAGGACGTGGCTATGTTTCCAATATCTTGGTACACAATGGTACTCTACATGTGGGGGATATCATCCTCGCCGGTAAGTATTATGGCCGTGTAAAAGCCATGTTCAACGAGCGCAATCAATCCCTCAAAGCAACCGGAGCCGGGCCATCAGTCCCCGCCACCATCCTTGGGTTCAATGGTGCTCCTTCTGCAGGAGATACCTTCAATGTACTAGAGAGCGAACAAGAGGCTCGCGACATTGCTACACGCCGTACGCAACTACAGAGAGAACAGGGCTTCCGAACTCAGAAGATGCTCTCCTTGGACGAAATTGGACGACGCATTGCCATCGGCAACTTCCAAGAGCTCAACCTTATTATTAAGGGGGATATGGACGGATCTGTGGAAGCTCTATCGGCAGAGATCGAAAAGCTATCAACAGAAGAGATTGGGGTTAATGTAATCCACAGAGGTGTGGGACAAATCTCAGAGTCGGACGTTGTGCTCGCAGAGGCATCACAGGCCGTTATCATCGGATTCCAAGTACGCCCCAGTGCCATAGCTCGTAAAAATGCAGAGCAGCAGGGAGTAGAGATACGTACCTACTCTATTATTTACGATGCAATTGCAGATGTAAAGAGTGCGATGGAAGGGATGTTATCTCCCGAGATCAAGGAGGTGGTTACCGCATCACTCGACGTACAGCAAACCTTTACGATAGGCAAAGTGGGTACGATTGCAGGGTGTCTTGTAAAAGAAGGAAAGATCAAACGCACAGACAAGGTTCGTGTAATCCGCGATGGTATTGTGATACATTCCGGAGAACTTGAGTCCCTCAAGCGTTTCAAAGACGATGTAAAGGAAGTGGCTCTTGGGCTCGATTGTGGACTCAATATCAAGGGCTTCAACGACCTTCACGAGGGAGATGTTATCGAATCATACGAAGAGATCGAAGTAAAGAAAACACTCTAAGATGGATCGCAAAATTCCCCTCATGTCTACCACGAGGGGAATTGACAAAAGTATTCTCCACATATATGAATAATAAAAGGAGTTACTGAGGTACTTATTCGCACACGTACGGAAATAGGTATCCCTGGCAACTCTTTTTATTGTTTGTCATAGCTTGGGAATTAGCCGATAGATAAGAAGAAATGAACTGGTTAGATATTGCTATTATCGTTATCGTTGGGCTATCTCTCTTCAAGGGATTCTCCAAAGGGCTCATACATCAGGCCGCTTTTTTCGTGGCTATTGTGGTTGGGATTGCAGTTTCTGGAGTGGTAGCGGATTGGCTAGGCGGCGCACTCTCTTTTTTGCTCAAGCTAAGTGATAAGATAGCGAACTCAGTAGCTATTGCCCTATCCTTCCTGCTTATCTTGGGAGCTGTATATCTAGCGAGTAAGATTATAACAAAAATCCTCAATGCTACTCCCCTAGGGATATTCAACAAGCTGCTGGGAGCCTTGGTGGGAGGGCTTATGTCTCTTGCCATCCTTGGCTATATTTTCGTTTTTATAGACTCTGTATTTATTCCGGCTGCCACCCTTACCAAAAAGTTGAGCAGTACCCTTGAGTCTACCACCCTACCCAAAGAAGAAAGAAAAGCCCCTAAGGAGGAAAAAGATATTCGTAAAGAGTCTGCACTATACTACCCCGTAAAGAACTTTGTGCCAACTATTCTAGCTCCTCGCCTGTTGGATAAAGAGAATGATTTGACAGAACAGACTTCTAAAGAGAAAGAAGAAAATAAATGAAAGATAGCACTCACCCTCAACCCTCTTCTCAAGGAGAACCCAAAGAAGACATACTACAAGAGGTAACGCAGGGAGACTATAAATATGGATTCGAAACGAAGATCTCCACTGAGACCATAGAACGTGGGCTCAGCGAGGAGGTAGTACGTTTGATTTCGAAGAAAAAGGAAGAACCCGAGTGGCTTCTCGACTTCCGTCTCAAAGCTTACCAGCATTGGCTCACACTAAAGCAACCCAAGTGGGCACATCTCCACATCCCTCCCATTGACTATCAAGACATAATCTACTACGCAGCTCCCAAGCAAAAAGTCTCTAATGGTACGCCCGGAGAGATTGATCCGGAGCTGATGGAGACGTTCGACAAGCTGGGGATTCCCCTACACGAGCGACAGATATTAGCAGGGAATACGGCTGTAGATGCTGTAATGGATAGTGTCTCCGTAAAAACTACATTCAGGGACAAGCTTTCTGCTTTAGGGATCGTATTTTGCTCTTTCAGCGAAGCAGTAAAAGAGCATCCCGAGCTAGTAAAGAAATATCTTGGCAAGGTAGTGAATTATAGAGATAACTACTTTGCAGCACTCAACTCCGCCGTCTTTAGTGATGGTTCGTTTGCTTATATCCCCAAGGGTGTGCGATGCCCGATGGAGTTATCCACCTACTTCCGCATAAACGCTCGTAACACGGGACAATTCGAGAGAACTCTCATTGTCGCAGACGATGATGCCTATGTTAGTTACCTCGAGGGGTGTACAGCTCCCATGCGTGATGAGAATCAATTACACGCTGCCATCGTAGAGATTATTGCAGAGGAGAATGCAGAGGTCAAATACTCCACCGTGCAAAATTGGTATCCGGGCGACAAAAATGGCAAAGGCGGGATATACAACTTCGTAACCAAGCGAGGACTTTGCCGTGGTAATAACTCAAAAATCTCTTGGACCCAAGTAGAGACAGGCTCTGCCATTACCTGGAAATATCCGAGTTGTCTCCTTGTGGGGGATAACTCTGTAGGCGAGTTTTATTCGGTAGCAGTAACCAACAACTACCAACAAGCCGATACGGGAACAAAGATGATCCACATAGGGAAAAATACGCGCAGCACCATTGTTTCTAAAGGAATCTCGGCAGGCTCCAGCCACAATAGCTACAGAGGGCTGGTAAAGATATCTGCAAGCGCAGAGGGTAGTCGCAACCACTCGCAATGCGATAGCCTTTTATTGAGCGACCATTGTGGTGCACATACATTCCCCTATGCCGAAGTACTCAATGATACCGCAATAATAGAACACGAGGCTACGACCTCCAAAATAAACGAAGATCAGCTTTTCTATTGCCAACAGCGAGGTATTACCACCGAAGAGGCTGTAGGCTTAATTGTAAACGGCTATGCCCGGGAAGTGATGAATAAGCTCCCCATGGAATTTGCCGTAGAGGCACAAAAACTACTGAGTGTAACCCTAGAGGGATCAGTTGGTTAAGTGCAAAAGAAATAAGATCTAGCAAGAACTAAGACTTTTAGAAGATGAGCAAGAAGCTATTAGAGATAAAAAACCTCCACGCCTCTATCAACGGAAAGGAGATACTAAAGGGCATTAACCTATCGATTAACGAAGGCGAAATCCATGCTATCATGGGACCCAATGGGAGTGGAAAGAGTACCCTCTCTTCCGTACTCGTAGGGAATCCTGCTTTTGAGGTCACCGAAGGAGAGGTTACATTTCGAGGTGAAAACATTCTGCCCTTGAGCCCGGAAGAGCGTTCTCACCGTGGGCTGTTCCTAAGTTTCCAATACCCTGTGGAGATCCCGGGCGTGAGTATGGCCAACTTTATGAAAGCGGCCATTAACGAGAAACGCAAGTCGCAGGGGCTTCCTCCTATGCCTGCTGCGGAATTCCTCAAACTGATGAAAGAGAAACGAGAATTCGTACAATTGGAGAGCAAACTTTCTAATCGTTCGGTAAACGAAGGATTCTCGGGAGGAGAAAAAAAGCGGAACGAAATATTCCAGATGGCCATGCTAGAGCCTCGTCTCTCCATCCTAGACGAGACGGATAGTGGTCTCGATATAGACGCTCTGCGCATTGTTGCAGAGGGGGTAAACAAGCTGCATACTCCGGAAACAAGCTCTATTGTGATCACCCACTATCAACGTTTGCTCGACTATATTAAGCCTCAATTTGTACACGTACTCTACAACGGACGCATCGTAAAAGACGGAGGTTCTGAACTTGCTCTAGAGCTAGAAAAACGTGGCTACGACTGGATTAAGGAACAACATACTCTCTGATTACCCTCAATATGGAAAGCATTGCAAAAACCTATCTCGACCTCTTCGATGAGAATAGGAAAGCCATAGAAAAGGGATCTTTTCCGCTGATGAATAATGCCCGAGAGGGGGCTAGAGAGGATTACAGCGCACACGGACTTCCCTCTCTGCGCAGCGAAAACTACAATCGTACGGATATTCACGACCTATTCAGTCTCGACTATGGCGTAAATATCAACGGAGTACAATTCCCTCTCCACGATACCAAGGGTTTCTCTTGCGATGTAGAGGATATGCCCTATATGCAGGGAATAATCCTCAACGAACGCTTTGATAGGAATCTTTCGCAAGGCTTGGAGCAACTCCCTACCGGGGTATATATCGGAAGCCTTAGAGCCTTCCTCACGGAGCATCCGGAGCGAGAGCCCCAGTTCGCTAAGATATACGGCAGATACGCAGAGACGGATATTGACGGCATTGTCGCTCTCAATACCATGTTTGCTCAAGATGCCGTGTTACTCTTTGTACCCAAGGGGGTAAAGGTAACCGAGCCACTACGACTTATCCAATTGGTGCGTGCGGATGTACCTATGCTCCTCTTCCGTAGAGTTCTTATCGTACTTGAGGAAGAATCGGCAATTGAAGTGCTGGTCTGCAACCACACATTAGACAAACATGATTTCCTAGTAGATCAAGTGATAGAGGTGCATGTTGCAGAGAACGCTCAGCTCAAACTCTACGACGTAGAGGAGTCTAGCAGCCGGATGCGACACCTCTCCACTCTTTGTTTGCGCCAATACGAATCAAGCAAAGTACTGATCAACGGACTAACGCTCAACAATGGCATTACAAGGAACTCATACTGGACGCGCTTTATGGGGCCTCATGCCGAGCTTACTCTCGCAGGGCTAGCCATTGGCACTCAAGCACAGCACGTAGACAACTTCACCTATATAAGCCATATATTCCCCGAATGCAAGACCCACGAATTATTCAAGTACATAATGGATGACGAAGCGGTTGGTGCTTTCGCCGGACGTATCTTTGTGTCAGCCCAAGCTCAAAAGACCGATGCTCAGCAGAGCAATCGCAATTTGTTACTCTCGCCCAATGCTCGCGTCTACTCCAAGCCTCAACTTGAGATTTATGCGGATGATGTAAAGTGTAGCCATGGTATGACTACAGGGCAACTCGACGAGGAAGCTCTCTTCTACATGCAACAACGCGGTGTCTCCAAAGACGAAGCTCGTACCCTTCTCAGCATTGCGTTTACCGACGATGTAGTCAGACTCATTGAGCTTGAGCCCCTTCGTGCCTCTATCGTAGACGTTATATCCTCTCGCTTTAATAACCAGGAGATACGCCACTGCAATAAGTGTGGTAAAGTCTGCTTCTAGGGTGCTTGTAAGCGATATACTAAACCATCTATAAAGAGTATCGCAGGGGAGTTGGGCAATCCTCACACTCCCCTGCGATACTCCCTTTTGTACCTATCCGAGATGATCACTTTCCCCAATGCCAAACTCAATCTAGGTCTTCGTATTCTAAGAAAACGTGCCGACGGCTACCATTTACTAGAGACGATATTTTTACCTATCACCCTAACCGATGCCCTAGAGATAGTGCCTCAAAAAGGAGCGTTGGAGGATACTTGGCGGCAAAGTGGCATCACCATCGACGGCGCCGTAGAGAGTAATACGGTAATTCGTACAATACAAATGATACGAGAGGAAGTCGCTATCCCCCCTCTGGAGGTCGAACTTCTCAAAAAAATCCCCTTTGGAGCCGGGCTTGGCGGGGGCTCTGCAGATGCTGCTTTTGTTCTGAAAATGCTCAATCAGCGGTTTTCTCTAAATTTATCGGAAGAAGAAATGGCACGAAAAATGGCGCGAATAGGAGCCGACTGCCCCTTCTTCATCTATAATAAACCCATGCTAGCTACAGGGATAGGTGAGGTACTAACCCCCATTGAGATACCCCACGAACTACAACAAGCGAGTGTGGTGCTCATCAAGCCTAGCCTTTCGATCTCAACCAAAGAGGCGTATGCTCAGATTACCTGCCACCCTGAGGCGGAGGGCTCTCTCCCATCCTTACTTCAAAAGTCCCTTGATCAGTGGCAAGATCTCTTCATCAACGATTTTGAGGCATCACTCTTCGGTCGCTATCCCATTCTCCCCAAAATCAAAGAATCCTTATGTAAAGCCGGAGCTTTCTACACGGCTATGACCGGCTCCGGATCTGCTATTTATGGCTTCTTCCATACCCCCATTGCCATAGATCATCTGCAATCAATCTACCCCGATAGCTTCGTATGGCAAGGCAATATAGCCTAACGGACTTCCTCCCCACCTCTAAGAAAGAAATGGACGCCCGTGGCTGGGACGAGGCGGACGTTATCTTATTTAGTGGCGATGCCTATGTGGATCATCCCTCCTTTGGGGCGGCCGTGGTAGGACGCTTCCTAGAGAGCCATGGTCTGCGTGTTGCCATTGTACCCCAACCCAACTGGCGAGACGATCTGAGAGACTTCCGCAAATTGGGTAAACCTCGACTCTTCTTTGGAGTTTCCCCGGGGGCTATGGACTCCATGGTAAACAAGTACACCGCTGCCCGAAGGCTGAGGAGTGAAGATGCCTATACTCCTGATAAACGCATAGACATGCGCCCGGAGTATCCCTCCATCGTATATAGTCGCATCCTCAAAAGTATATACCCCGACGTCCCCATTATCCTAGGAGGGATCGAAGCCTCCCTCAGGCGATTGGTTCACTACGACTATTGGCAAAATAAACTCTTACCTGGGATGTCTATCCTAAGCCCCGCAGACCTGATCATCTACGGGATGGGAGAACTACCACTGGCAGAGGTGGTTGAAAGACTCAAAGCTGGAGCCGATATTGCCGAACTGCGCAAAATACTCCAAACCACCTACGCCGTAGACGCTCAAGACTTCCAGCCCCAAGAGGGCGACCTCCGTCTTTTTAGTTACGAGGAGTGCCTAAAGGACAAAAAGAAACAGGCAATGAACTTCAAGCATATAGAGGAAGAGAGCAATAAATTCCATGCAAGTCGCATCATTCAACCCTGCGGCGATCGTATTATTATTGTGAATCCGCCCTTTCCTCCTATGACTACCGGACAAATCGATGCCTCCTTCGATCTACCCTATACTCGCCTCCCCCACCCTCGCTACAAGGGCAAGACCATCACGGCCTACGAAATGATCAAGCACTCGGTGAATCTGCATAGGGGTTGCTTCGGGGGGTGTGCCTTCTGCACCATCTCAGCCCATCAAGGCAAATTCGTAGCCTCCAGAAGCGAGGCCTCCGTACTCAAAGAAGTAGGAGCGATTACGGAGATGGACGACTTCAAAGGCTACCTAAGTGACGTGGGAGGTCCCTCTGCCAACATGTATAGAATGGAGGGGGTCAATCGGGAGTTGTGCGCACGTTGTGTACGCCCGTCCTGTATCTTCCCTGCCATATGCCCCAATCTCAACGCCAATCACAAGCCCTTAAATGATCTACTGGACAAGGTGGACAAAATCCTCGGGATCAAGAAGAGTTTTATTGGTAGTGGGGTGCGTTACGACCTATTGCTCGAAGAGTACAAAAATCCCGAATACCAGCGCGAAGCCAAGCGATACACCGAGTCGCTTATAGCCCACCATACCTCAGGACGACTAAAAGTAGCTCCGGAACACACCTCTCCCAACGTGCTGAAAATCATGCGAAAGCCCCCATTTTCTCTATTTGAGCGCTTTACTCGCATTTTTGATGAGGTAAACAAAAAGTACGGACTCAAACAGCAACTGATTCCCTACTTCATATCCTCACACCCCAATTCTCACGAAGTGGATATGGCAGAATTAGCCGTGCTAACAAAGCGGCTTAACTTCCATCTTGAGCAAGTACAGGACTTCACTCCCACTCCTATGACCCTTGCCACTGAGATTTATTACACGGGGTACCATCCCTATACACTAGAAAAACTCTACTGCGCCATCTCTCCCGAGGAGAAAAGGAAGCAAAGACGGTACTTCTTTTGGTACAAACCCGAGGAGCGACGCGAACTTATACAAGCATTGCAATCCCTGCATAGACCCGACCTTATAGAAGCACTCTTTGGTCAGTATGTTGCTCGTCAACCCGAATCTTCTAAAAAGAAGAATCCGCGACAAAGCTCGGAACAGCACAGCTCTCATGCGCGCTCGTCCAAAAACAAGTCCTCGAAAACAAATTTCTCCAAAAGGCGTTAAATAGCCCCTCCCCCAGAGAAAAAATAATACCGATAGGTTGTTGAAGAAAAAAACTCAGCCTCCTCATGAATCTTTGCAGGGTGAAATCTGCCCGGGAATCAGCCTAAAGCCTTCACCAATTTCGGGTGAAAACGAACGAAAAACCACCCAGTTCTCCCCTCTCCTTCCGGCTAAGAATCTTTTGCCCCAAGCCCACTTTATTCCGGCATTCCTATAAAGGGGCTACTCCCATCCCATGAAAAAACCTCCGGCGAGCACCTATAAATGCTCAACCGGAGGTTGTAAGAAACAGAAGAAAGGGGAGAATCCCCTCTCTCTATGTATAGGTAATTACTTAATTACGCCAAGCTCTTTACCCACCTTGATAAAGGCGTTGATACAACGATCGAGGTGCTCACGCTTATGACCGGCAGAGAGCTGTACGCGGATACGAGCCTCGCCCTTGGGTACAACAGGATAGTAGAATCCCGTTACATAGATACCCTCTTCGAGCATGCGCTTAGCATACTTCTGAGACAGAGGTGCGTCATAGAGCATCACAGCACAGATGGCACTCTGAGTTGGTTTGATGTCAAAACCGGCAGCAATCATCTTGTCGCGGAAGTAGTTTACATTCTCCATAAGTTTGGTATGGAGCGAATCGTCCTCTTTGAGCATCTTGAAAACTTCAAGACCGGCACCTACTACTGCGGGGGGAATTGAGTTACTAAAGAGGTAGGGACGAGAGCGCTGACGAAGCATATCGATAACTTCTTGAGGGCCTGCCGTAAAGCCACCAACAGCTCCACCAAAAGCCTTACCGAGGGTACCGGTATGGATATCAATACGATCCCAGCAGTTGTACTTTTCGGCAACACCACGACCGGTTGCTCCCACAACGCCTGCTGAGTGGCATTCGTCTACCATTACAAGAGCATCGTACTTCTCAGCAAGAGCACAGATCTGATCCATGGGGGCAACATTGCCGTCCATAGAGAAAACGCCGTCCGTTACAATGATACGATGACGTTGTGCTTGTGCTTCTTTGAGGCACTCTTCGAGTTCTGCCATGTTACCATTGGCATAACGATAACGCTTTGCCTTGCAGAGACGTACCCCGTCAATAATAGAAGCGTGATTGAGGGCATCGCTAATAATTGCATCTTCCGCACCAAAGAGAGGCTCAAACACACCTCCGTTGGCATCGAAGCAAGCAGCATAAAGAATAGCATCCTCAGTATGGAAGTACTCAGCAATAGCGCGCTCGAGTTGCTTGTGCATGTCCTGCGTACCACAAATGAAACGCACACTACTCATACCATAACCATGGCTATCCATAGCCTCCTTTGCAGCCTTGATAAGGCGAGGATGATCACTGAGGCCTAGATAGTTGTTAGCACAAAAGTTAAGTACTTCTTGACCTTCATTAACCTTGATGTCGGCACGTTGGGGTGTCGTAATGATGCGCTCCTCTTTGTAGAGCCCATCCTCTTTGATCTTCTTGAGTTCAGCGCCCAAGAAATCTTTCATTCCCTTGAACATAGCAATGTTGTACTATTAATGGATTTTAATTAGTGAGCGAAATCGAATGTAAGAAGTTATTTAACCTCTTCTTCCTTCCCCTCTGCGGGGGTCTCCTCTTCGGTAAATCGGGTAAAACCGCCTTGCACCAATATATTATACCACGAGAGCATTTTCTTTACATCGGTAGGGTAAACGCGGTCTTTATCGTACGTGGGGAGAACTGACTCCATATAGGCAAATGTAGACTCTTTGGTTGCCCCAATAGTTTTGAGGTCTACCTCCTTACCTTCGGCAGCCGTATACACAAGATCTAGCACCTCACCGAGAGGTTTCTCTCCCTCAGTCGTATATATGGCAATCTCTGCAAGCGATACCACTCGATCTGTAGCATGGACAGGTGTGCGACGCTTATCTGTAAGAGACTCCACGATGAGGGAGTTTTTCCCCTGAGAGAGGAGTTTGAAAAGCCCCGGACGACCCGAGACAGACAGAATTTCTCTAAGCATAGTATATCTATTACTTTCTTTGGTCTAAACTGATGTAGCAGTTCTTTATGTGTAGCATTTTGTTGTTTCTACACCTTGTGTAACCACTTACAAGCACAAAAGTAACCATTTCTCAGGGAATATGGTGTGCAGTATTTATACTCACCTTCTCTGCCCTCTTTCCCTGATTTTATCATAAATAAAAGAGTACCTTTGCCCCAACGTTCAATTGGAAGAGAGAAGAGACGCTATATGATGCAGTTCGACTATGTAGTAGTAGGAGGGGGGCTTGCAGGCTTATATACCGCACACTTATTGTCCTCCAAAGGCTCTGTAGCTCTTGTTACCTGCACCACCCTAGAGGAGAGTAATTCCTATTTCGCTCAAGGGGGGATGGCTGCCGTAACAGAAGCCAACGACACCCCTAAAAATCATTTCGAAGATACCATTGAGGCAGGGCGAGGACTGTGCTCCGAGGCCGCTGTACGAATCCTAACAGAAGAGGCCCCGCAACGTATCGAAGAATTGATCGACTTAGGGATGCACTTCGATACCGAAGATGGTCACTTAGCATTAGGGTTAGAAGGAGGGCACCATCACAGACGAATCTTACATGCCGGAGGAGATGCCACAGGCCGAATGGTCACCTCCTTTATGACGGAGCAAGTGCGCAAAACGGCCAATATAAAGATCCTAGATCACTACTTTGCACTAGGGTTAATTGTAACCCAAGGCCAATGCTTCGGACTTTATACCTATAATCAAAAGTCGCATCAAACGGAAACAATAACCGCACATGCAACCATTCTAGCCACCGGTGGTGCCGGAGCGCTCTACCACCCCACAACCAACCCGCCTACCGCCCTAGGAGACGGATTGGGGCTGGCACTAGCGGCAGGAGCCACGCTACGAGATCTCGAATTTGTACAATTCCACCCAACGGCTCTATACGTGCCGGGGCAGGCTTCTTTTCTTATCAGCGAGGCAGTACGAGGGGAAGGAGCACACCTCTATAATAAATCGGGGGAACGCTTTATGCTGGCAAAGCATCCGCTGGCAGAGCTTGCGCCCCGAGATGTAGTGGCACGCGAAATCTTCCATCAAATAGAGGCCGAGGGAGGGGATAGTGTTACCCTCTCCTTGCGTCACCTTGATGCCGAGCACATACGCCATCGCTTCCCTACCATCGCCCAACATTGTGCCGATATGGGGTTAGATCTCACACAGGAGATACCCGTAGCTCCTGCAGCTCATTATACCGTGGGAGGCGTGGCAACGGACCTTAATGGAGCTACGTCTATACGACAACTCTATGCGGTGGGAGAAGTAGCCTCTACAGGCGTGATGGGTGCCAATCGCTTAGCTTCTAATTCCCTTGTTGAGTGTCTTGTTTTTGGCAAACGCATCGCAGACCACATCCATCAGCACCCCCATCCTCAATCTCTTCCTCCAGAGTCTCCATTACTCCACCGAGAATTCCCACTCTCTTCGTACGCCAAAGAGCAAGAGTGGAGAGAGCAAGAAGGAAAGGGCTACATGCTACAACTCGGGAAGTTGCTCATGAAGAACGTGGGTATTGTACGCACAGAAGCCTCTCTCTCTACCGCTTTAGAGGAGCTCGATAGGCTTATCTCGGAAATCTCATCTCCTGCGCAACATCTCTTATCTGCCCTTGTTGTTTCCCAAAGACTACACCTAGCTCGTTGTTTGGTGAAAGCTGCTCTTGAACGGAAAGAGAGCCGAGGTGGGCACTTCCGCAGTGACTACCCCGAGACACTCCCCAACGACAAAGCATATCATTCCATCATTACTCAAGAGAGTATAAAACAAGTATTTACTTTTACTCCCAGCCCGGTTTCTCTATGAAAGCAACTCACGACGAATTAGAAAAAATAGATCGTCTTATCGATCTTGCCTTTGACGAAGATATTGCTCAAGGCGACCTTACCACAGAATCTATCTTCCCTGATGTAACTGAGGCAACAGCACTCCTCACAGCCAAAGCCCCCGGTATTATCTCAGGTGTTGAGATAGCCCAACGAGTACTCGACAAGCGTGGGAGCAACAAGGTACAACTCTTCGTAAATGACGGAGACTCCGTACAGAAGGGAGATAAGATTATGGCTATCACCGCCTCTTATGCTACCCTCCTTACAGCTGAGCGGCTCCTCCTAAACTTTATGCAACGGATGTCTGGTATCGCTACCGAAACGCACCGCTATGTGGCCGCTTGCGAAGGCACCAATACGCATATCCTGGATACGCGCAAGACAGCTCCCGGGCTACGACTTCTCGATAAAATGGCCGTTAGACACGGAGGTGGGCGCAATCATCGTATGGGTTTGTACGATATGATTATGCTCAAAGACAACCACATCAAGGCCGTAGGGAGCATCACAAAGGCGGTAGAGATGGTACACTCTCAACTTCCCCTCTCCGTTAAGGTAGAGGTAGAGACAACCTGCCTCAAGGAGGTGGAAGAGGCACTCTCTGCCGGCGCAGATATTATTATGCTAGACAATATGAGCAACGAAGCCATGCTAGAGGCAATCCGTTTGATTAATCATCGCTCTGCAGTGGAGGCCTCGGGCAATATGACTCTCGAGCGCATCCGAGAGGTTGCAGCATTGGGGGTAGACTACATCAGTGTGGGGGCTCTGACTCACTCCGTAAAGGCTCTCGACATTAGCATGAACTTTATACAATAGGATTTTAGCTCAACAAAAAGGGATAGAAAATGAACAACAACGAAGACGTTAGGGCACTTGCAGAAGAGATTGCACAACTGAAGAAAGAGCGTGATGCTGTTATACTCGCGCATTATTACGCTCGTCCGGAGGTGCAGGCTGTTGCCGATATACTAGGCGACTCCTTGGCTTTATCCCAACTCGCAGCCACCACAGAGGCAAAAGAGATTGTATTCTGCGGAGTCCACTTTATGGCAGAGACGGCTGCAATTATCTCTCCTGAGAAGAAAGTGCTCATCCCTGTAGAGAATGCCGGATGCTCCCTAGCCGAGAGTGTCACGGCCGCAGGGCTGGCAACTTGGCGCAAATACCATCCCAACGGTCTTATTGTAAGCTACGTAAATACATCGGCTGCCGTAAAGGCTGAAACAGACTACTGCGTAACGAGTGCCAATGCCCTCAAGGTGATAGAGACATTGCCCCTTGATGTCCCCATCCTCTTCGGGCCGGACAAAAACTTAGGGGAGTACATCAACCTCAAAACAGGGCGTAATATGGATCTCTGGCAGGGCGATTGCTATGTACATAGACACATAACAGGCGAGCTCATCCGCGAGTATCTTGAGCGTTATCCCAATGCTGATATTCTCATCCATCCGGAGTCGGTTGCTTGTGGAGACAAGAGTATCTTGGAGCATCCTCGCTGCTTTGTAGGCTCTACCTCGGGCATCCTAAAGCATCCGGCTCAAAGCGAGAAAAAACAATTTGTAGTAGCGACCGAAAAGGAAGCTATTACGGAACTCGTACACCAATATCCCCATCTTGAGTTCATCCCCATCACCCGAGAGCACTACTGCGAATATATGAAACTCACTACACTCACTGACCTACGCGATGCCCTACGTGACGAGAAGCATGTAGTGACAATTGCTCCCGAGGTGCGAGAGCGAGCCTTGCTCCCCATCCAACGAATGCTAGCTGTAAAGTAACCGGAAACACCCCCTCTCCCCCTATGAGAGGGGGCTATATTTTATAAATAGGGGCTTTGATAGGGGGCTGATATAAGGTTTTAGCGTTAATTGGTACCTTTGCAGGAGGGAAACTACCACAACAAAAGGAACTCATAAAAGCATCTCCCTATCTAAAACAAACAAACTAGTATGAAACAATCCAGTAAACTCATCTTAGGATGCATCACAGCCCTGCTACTAGGAAGTGGTCTCTGGGGCTGTCAATCAAGGCAAAAGCCACAACCTCCCTATATCCCCGATGGCACAGGAGATGCCTCTCTACTAGAATGCCCCAAAGTGCGTGGACGTGAAGGGGATTTTTTCATAACACATCGAGTAAACAACGGCACTCGGGTAAACTATTCTCTTGAGTACGATATCAAGCTACATCATGCCCTGTGGGTCTGCTTTAGCTTCGATAACTACACGAAACAAACCAATGTAAAGCGTACCAATGCCTGGGCATGGGATCCCTTTATTCCGGCTCAGTACGAAGTAAATAAATCCTCATTCGAAGGATACGACCGAGGGCACTTGGTAGCATCCCACGACCGTGTATTCTCAGAAGAAGCCAACCGACAAACATTCTACTACTCCAATATGAGCCCTCAGAAAGCGGCTTTTAACCAAGTAGCTTGGCGGCAACTTGAGGAGGTAGTACAGAAGTGGGCTCGTAACGAAGCTCTAACTGACAAAATGTATGTTGCCAAGGGAGGAACTCTCACTCCTGAAGGCATCTACCCCACTCTCTCGGGTGGTAAAATTGCTGTACCACGCAACTATTGGATGGCAATTCTTGCAGAAAAGAATGGAGAGTGGAGAGCTCTCGGCTTCTGGATTAGTCACGAAAGCAGCAAACAACTAAAGGGCGGATTAGCTCCTTTGACGTGCTCCATAGATGAACTTGAGAATAAAACCAACTTCGACTTTTTCCCAAATCTCGAAGACAATATCGAACAAAAGGTAGAGGCTATAGACCCCAAAGATTGCTCAGATCTCTGGCCTGGTTTGTAACCCATTCCCCACTATACATTTTCCGAAAGAAAAAGAGAAATGAATTTGATTGTAGAGAAGAAATACTTCTCCCCAAACGTAGCCATGCTGCGTATTGAAGCTCCGCGTATTGCCAAAGCTAGGCGTGCAGGCAACTTTGTAATAGTGCGTGCCGATGCCCATAGCGAGCGCATTCCACTAACCATTGCAAGTGCAGACCTCAACCAAGGAACCATTACTTTGGTAGTACAAGGTGTGGGACAATCGTCCAAGAAATTGATTGCCCTCAACGAAGGAGACTATGTACACGACATTGTAGGTCCCCTTGGGCAGGCTACCGAGATAGAGAAAGTAGGCACAGTTGTGTGTGCCGGAGGTGGCGTTGGCGTTGCCCCATTGCTCCCCATCGTAGAGGCCTTCCATGCAGCCGGCAACAGAGTAATTGTAGTACTCGCAGCCCGCACCAAAGATCTCATTATCCTAGAGAAGGAGATGCGCCAGGCCAGCGACGAAGTCCTCATTATGACCGACGATGGTTCTCTAGGAAGGAAAGGACTCGTAACCGAGGGTGTAGAGGAAGTAATCCTAAGAGAAAAGGTAGATAAGTGCGTGACCATTGGCCCTGCCATTATGATGAAATTTGTCTCCGCTCTCACGGCAAAATACCAAATCCCCACAATAGCTTCACTCAATACCATTATGGTGGATGGCACCGGAATGTGTGGAGCCTGCCGTGTAACTGTGGGAGGAAAGCGCAAATTCGTTTGCGTTGATGGACCGGAGTTTGATGCCCATCAAGTAGATTTTGATGAGCTATTGATGCGTCTTAATTCCTATAAAGACGTCGGTAAATAATCCTCTAATATCTACTACAATGGAAATGAATGAACTAATTGCCGAACGCCGAAAGCTAGCTTGGCGAGAAGAGCTACGCAAGAGCCACTCCCCCAAAGAGCGAACCGCCATAGCTCGTGCCCAAATGCCCGAACTAGACCCCAAGTACCGCATCACTACACTTACAGAAGAGGTAAACCAAGGGTTAACCGAGGAGCAAGCCCTTGTGGAGGCTCGTCGCTGTCTAGACTGTGCCAAACCAACGTGCATGGAGGGGTGCCCCGTCGGCATCCATATCCCCTCTTTTATAAAGGAGATAGAGCGGGGGAATTTTGCTGCTGCAGCTTCCACGCTACGAGAAACGACCAGTTTGCCTGCCGTTTGTGGTCGTGTCTGCCCTCAAGAGCGCCAATGCGAAAGTCGGTGCGTGTACCAAACGATGAAGAAACCGGCTGTTGCCATCGGTTACCTAGAGCGATTCGCCGCAGATTGGGCTCGAGAGCACAATGCCGTTGAGATGCCAACCCTAGCCCCTCCCACGGGCAAAAAGATTGCTGTTGTGGGGAGCGGCCCTGCCGGATTGTCCTTTGCCGGAGATATGGCAAAGCTAGGGTACGAAGTGGTAGTATTCGAGGCTCTGCACGAAATTGGAGGCGTACTGAAGTATGGTATCCCCGAGTATCGTCTACCCAATAAGGTGGTAGATGCGGAGATAGAGCTGCTCAAACAAATGGGTGTCTCCTTTGAGACCAATACCATAATAGGGGCTACCCTCTCGTACGACGACTTGCACGAGATGGGATTCTCGGGGCTATTCGTCGGCTCAGGAGCCGGGTTGCCCAACTTCATGAACATCCCCGGGGAGAACCTCATCGGCGTAATGTCTTCTAACGAATACCTAACGCGTGTAAACCTGATGAACGCAGGAGATCCTGATAGCGAGACTCCTGTTTTCCGCGGACAGCACGTAGCCGTGATAGGAGGCGGAAATACCGCTATGGATAGTGTACGTACAGCCAAGCGACTAGGGGCTGAGCGCGCCATGATTGTGTACCGCCGTAGCGAAGAGGAGATGCCGGCGCGCCTAGAGGAGATAGCCCACGCCAAGGAAGAAGGGGTAGAGTTCCTCACACTGCACAACCCTATCGAATATCTTGCCGATGAGAGGGGACACGTTGCCAAGATGCGCTTACAGAAGATGGAGCTAGGAGAACCCGATCCATCAGGGCGCCGTAAGCCGATACCTATAGAGGGAGCCATTGAGGAGATCCCTGTAGAGGTAGTTGTCGTCAGCATCGGGGTATCGCCCAATCCTCTTATCCCTAATACCTTCTCGGGACTTAACGTAACTCCAAAGGGTACCATCGTTGTGAACGAACTAGGAGCGACCGACTTGCCGGATGTGTATGCCGGAGGCGACATCGTACGAGGGGGCGCAACGGTCATCCTAGCCATGGGCGACGGTCGGCGAGCTGCAGCCAATATGCACCGCTACCTCTCCGGTAACTAAACCACTATGTTGTACGCCGGCGTACTACTCCCACTAAGCCTAAGCGACTTTTACCACTACCGAGTGCCCCAGGAGCTTGAGGCGAAAGTGCGAGTAGGTATGCGCTGCGTCGTACAATTCGGGGCGAAGCGCATCTACGTAGGTATCATAGCGAGTCTCTCACCCACGCTTCCGTTGGGAGTGGAGACGCACAAGGTAAAGTCCTTAGGATACCTACCGGACAACGCTCCCATTATTTCCCAAGAAGAGATCGACTCGTGGCTCTGGGCTGCCCATTACTACATGGCAACGCCGGGAGATCTGTTGCACGCGGCTCTGCCTGCCACACTCCTACCCGAGAGCCGAACGGAGGTACTTATTGATTTCGAGCAAGCCGACTCCGACGCCTCCCTCGGGCGCACCGAGAGCGAAGTAGTTGAGAATCTCCGCCCAATCACAGGCAAAGGGATCCACTTCGAAACCCTCTTGCAATACATCCCGGGGCGCAATAAACTCTCCGTTTTCGACCAGCTCGTAGCCCACGGCGTCCTCTCTCTAAAGGAGCGAGTACGGGGAGTAGAAAAAAGAATCGGGGAGCGATGGCTCTACCTAAACCCCAAGTACCAATCGGACGATGCTCTGAACCTGCTCTTGGATGCCTATAAGCGAAGGCCTGCTCGGATGCGATTGCTCTACCGCTTTGTGGAGCTTCTCCCCGACCAGGAGCATTCCCTTTCCGGCTCCGTCCGTGAAAAAGAACTGATCGCAGGGGATAGCAACCGACAAAACGCCCTGCGTTACCTCCTCTCCGAGGGGGTGCTGGAACGCTCCTTTCGGCAATATGCCTCTACCGACCGCCCTCCCGAGTATCAAATAGACCCGAATCTTCCACCTTTGAAGAGCGATCGTCCCAACTACTACACCGCCGCGACGTACAGCGACGAACTGGAGCGAATCGGAGCCTACTCGGCCGCCGTGCTAGCACGAGGGGGACGCGTACTCCTTTTACTCCCTCAGAGTAGCGGATTAGAGGGCGACCTCCCCTCGCTTTGCTCCCAACTAAAGCTCCCCGTAGAGACGCCTCTCTACCTCTACACCAGCAGCCTATCCGATCGCGAACGAGCCTCCCTACGCTACCGCCTAACAGAGAGCGACGCCCCTCTTATCGTCGTGGGAAGTCGCATGGCGGCTCTACTTCCATTGGAGGGGGTCGAACTCATCATCGTAGCTGAGGAGCAGGATCCTCTCTACAAGCAACAGGAGCCGGCACCTCGCTTCAATGCCCGAGACCTACTCGCCTACAGAGCTACAAAGGGCAAGATTCCCCTACTTCTCACCTCCGTAACTCCCTCCATGGAGACGTACCACAACGTCGCCCACGACAAGTATACCGCTATAGCGTCGCAGGAGTCGTTTACCCTAGCCTCTTTTCGCACTATTGACTTGGACTACGAGCGCACGACTCGCCGCCTCAAGACGGGGACGTTACTGAGCCTCCCCCTTCGAGAGGCCATATCCGAGACGCTAAAGAAGGGTGAGAAGGTAGTTTTGGTAAGTGCTCGACGCGGATACGCGCCCTATATCTTGTGCCAGAAGTGTGGCAAAAGCATCCGTTGCCTGCATTGCGATGTAAGCCTCACCTACCATCAGATGGAGAATCGGCTCACGTGCCACTACTGCGGTTACAATCTAGCACTACCGCCGCAGTGCCCACACTGTGGAGCGGATCGGGAGGAGCTGAAGAAGGTAGGTTACGGTTCGGAACGCATTGAGGACGAACTAGCCACGCTCTACCCCGAGGAGGAGATCGTACGCATTGACGCCGATACGACCTCCGGCAAGGAAAAGCGAAGCCACATCCGAAGTGCGCTAGCGGAGGGGAAGGCCTCCCTCTACGTGGGTACCCAAATACTCACACACTTTGCCCCGATTCAGGGGGTAGGACTAGTTGCGGTACCCCAACTTGACGCCATGCTCGCCCTACCCGACTTCCGTACGGACGAATTAGTTTTCGCCCTCCTCTACCGCCTGGCTGTGAAGTACCCCGAAGCCCTCATGCTCCTACAAACAAGTGATACGCAGCGTCCTCTCTTCCAGTATCTCGACATGCCCTCTCGCGAACTGAGAGAGAAGTACGCGGAGTTGGTACTACAGGAGCGCACATTTTTCGGCTTCCCTCCCTACGAGCGGATCATCCAGGTCATAGTCAAAAGCACGAGGGAAGAAGATGCCATAGAGACGGCAACGCTCCTCTCCCGGCACTTCGGGAGCTACCCCGGACTAGCCCACGTATCCGCCCCCATCAAGCCCTATGTATCTCGCGTACGACTCATGTACATTCGGCAGATTACCCTCAAGTTGGCTCCCAACTACTCGGCAAAGCAGATTCGCGAAGCCTTGAAAAGCATCCTCCATCAGGTGGAGCGTACCTCGCTTTCTGCCCGACGCTCTCGTATCCTCTTCGACGTAGATCCCCTCTAAAAGGTGGCTCTATGTCAGATTTTCGACCGAATCCTTGTACATTTTGAAAACATTTATTATACTTGTGCTCAAATTGTATTCGAAGGAAGAAAAGCCAAGAAAATGCAACGCAGTGCCCTAGATATAAAGTGTACATCACCACTCCCAAGGAGAGGTGCCGAAGCATTCCAATCTAATACTTGGCTCGCAAAAGAATCCCTGGTATGGAAGACTTGTCTACGAGAAGCCAGGGGCTCTCTTACTCTCTGCTCTTCTTGCAGAACCCAACGAGTAACTTCCGGCAAATTTCACTCTAAATTCATTTAATCAGTAGAATTCATGGAAATTCCCTTTTCTGAAAACTACCGCATCAAGATGGTAGAACAGCTCCGCAAGAGCACACGACAAGAACGCGAAACGTGGATACGCGAGGCCAAATACAACCTCTTCAACCTCCACAGCGAACAGGTATTTATCGACCTCCTAACCGACTCCGGCACCGGCGCCATGAGCGACAAACAATGGAGCGCCATGATGCTGGGAGACGAGAGCTACGCAGGTGCGACCTCGTACTACAAAATGCGAAAAGCCATCCAAGAGATCCTCGGGTTCGAGTACTTCCTCCCCACCCACCAAGGGCGCGCTGCCGAGAATGTACTCTACTCCACCATCGTAAAGGCAGGTGACGTAGTGCCTGGTAATTCGCACTTCGATACCACCAAAGGACATATCGAATTCCGTAAGGCGGCAGCCGTAGATTGCACTATAGACGCAGCGGCAGATACGCAACTGGAAATTCCCTTCAAGGGCGAAATGGACCTCGAAAAACTCGAGAAGGTACTAAAGGAAACTCCCAAAGATCGCATCCCCTGCTGTGTACTCACCGTAACCAACAACACGGCCGGAGGGCAACCTGTTTCGATGAAGAACATCCGCGAGACCAGCGAACTGTGTCACAAATACGGCATCCTCGTGCAGATAGACGGTGCACGATTCGCAGAAAACGCCTACTTCATCAAGACTCGCGAAGAGGGCTATCAGGATAAATCCATCAAGGAGATCGTGCGTGAGATGCTCAGCTACGGCGATATCATGACCATGTCCAGCAAGAAAGATGCCATTGTGAACATGGGCGGATTCCTCGCCTTCCGAGACAAAGAGCTATGGCGTCGCTGCCAGATGTTCTGCGTTATGAACGAAGGTTTCATCACCTACGGAGGTCTCTCCGGACGTGATATGAACGCCTTGGCTCAGGGGCTGGACGAAGGTACTGAGTTCGATACGCTCGAAACACGCATCGAACAGGTCGCCTACCTAGGGCGCAAGCTCGACGAGTACGGCATTCCCTACCAGCGTCCGGCAGGAGGGCACGCCATCTTCCTCGACGCTAAGAAGATCCTTACGCACGTGCCCAAAGAAGAATTTATCGCGCAGACCTTAGGTATCGAGCTCTACCTAGAGGCAGGCATACGTGGGGTAGAGATCGGATCCATCCTAGCCGACCGAGACCCCATCACACGCGAGAATCGCTATCCGCGTCTGGAGTTGCTGCGTCTTGCCATTCCACGCCGTACCTACACCAATAATCACATGGATGTAATCGCGGCCGCCGTGAAGAATGTGTTCGATAGGCGAGAAAGCATTACAAGGGGGTACGTAATCACAGAAGAGCTCCCCGTGATGCGTCACTTTACCATAGGGCTAGCTCCGGCAAAGTAACAGCGACCAATTCTGGAGGATCTGCCTCCGAAAGTAAAAAGCCCTCGATAGTTCATGTCATCTATCGGGGGCATTCTTTATCTCTCTAGGAGGTAAGTCCAAAGTCAATGCGGAAGGGCTGCGAAGATGGGCTCTCGCCAAAAGCCTGGGTAGCTCTTCGATACGACCGAAGCATCCGTGTACTGCACTTGGGGGTAAAGGAGGCTCGCAATAGACCACGCCATAGCCATCCGATGATCCTCCGCCGTATCCACGAGGATAGTACGCTGCGCCTCCACAGGAGAGAATGTACCATCCCATGCCAACGCGTCGTCGCTCTCATGTAAACGAAATCCGAAAAGAGCTGCCGTCTCCACAAGCTGCCGAAGACGATCGCTCTCCTTAAGGCGCAAAGAGGCTACCCCTTTCATCAGAAAAGGCTGCCGGCGCATAAGAGCCGTCACCACCAGCGTGGGCACAAGATCCGGCACCTCGTTAAGCCCCTCCGGAGTGTAATACGCCAAACGGGGCACATCGGCAGGGATAAGTTCTACACCTCCCCCCTCTAGGAATTGAGTCTCAACCCCCAAGGGGCGCATAAAGCTGACAATAGCCTTGTCCCCCTGTCTATCAGACGCCCGAAGAGAAGGTAAGAAAACAGGACGACGCGACACAGCACTCCAACCGAAAGCGTACGACGCGGCACTCCAATCCATCTCTGGAGCGCGAGCCATCTCTAGCAAACTATTGCCACTGTAGCCTCCGGGCTTTACCACAACCCCTGTTTCTGTGTAGCTCCAATCCGCCCCGGCTTCTCTCATCATGGCGAGAGTCAGGTCTATATAAGGGTAGCTATTGCCTCGCCTCAGGAACTCGGGGATGGTAAAGGGAGCCGAAAAGTAGGGGGCAATCATCAGCAAAGCACTGATAAACTGACTACTCTGCCTGTCGAAGGTGCTAGAAAGAGCTCCTCCTCTCAAGGGGCGAGACGGAGGATATATAGCAAGGGGAGCGTGAGCATTGTCTTCTTTCCACTCCCCTCGAATGTCTGCACCCAAATCTTTAAGTTCGTCCAGCAAAGGGCGTAAAGGACGGTTCTTTAGGCGCGTTGTTCCTGTTATCTGCAAAGGCCTCTCGGTCACCACAGCAGCCAAAGCCGTTACAAAGCGAAGTACCGTACCGGCAGCTCCCACATCGAGAAGGGTAAAGGGAGTGTCTGATGAAGTCTCTGCCCCCGACGTCTCCCCCATCTCTTGGAGCACGCGACACATAATACGCACATCGTCCGGACAGTCTTCCCAATCCCTTTGTAAGAGGAGAGTCTCCCGAACGCGAGGGAATTCCCCTGCAAGATAGGCCATGATCAGCAAACGATTGGCATTACTCTTAGCTATGGGGAGGTGTCTGAGCTGTTCCATCATCGTCCGAAAAAGAAAGAATAAGCTAGGGAGTTAGCTCCTCACGCGCCACCTGTAGTCTGTACAGTTTGGCGTAAGCTCCGTTAAGAGCCAGCAAGTCGGCATGAGAGCCCTGCTCCACAATAGTACCGTGGTCTAGCACACAGATAACATCAGCATCCACAATAGTAGAGAGTCTATGCGCGATTACGATTGTGGTGCGGTCGCGCAAAAGGTGCTCGATGGCATCCTGCACAAGCCGCTCGCTTTCGTTGTCTAGAGCAGACGTTGCCTCGTCTAAAATAAGAATTGGAGGGTTTTTAAGTATGGCGCGAGCAATGCTGAGACGCTGGCGTTCTCCCCCACTGAGTTTGTTTCCTCGGTCTCCAATATTGGTTTGATAGCCCTCCGGGAGACGAGAGATAAAGCCGTGCGCATTGGCAATAGTGGCTGCATGCTCCACCTCCTCCTGCGTCACGCTGAGAGGGGCAAACGCTATATTGTTGTAAATAGTGTCGTTAAAGAGAATAGGCTCCTGATTAACGTTGCCAATAAGTGCACGTAAATCGCGCACAGCAACCTCCCGAAGGTCGGTACCATCTATGGAGATACTCCCCTCCGTGACATCCCAAAAGCGAGGAATCAAATCAACCAAAGTACTTTTCCCCGATCCCGAGCTTCCCACCAAAGCTACCGTCTGTCCTTTTTTAATGGTCAGATTGAGATTGGAGAGCACTCGCGTATGGGCATCGTAACCAAAAGAGACATTCTCAAAGCGAATCTCCCTCTCAAAGTGGAGTTCCTTAGGCTCTTTGGGGTCTTTTATCGGATTGTCCACCTCCAAGATACGCTCAATACGCTCCATGGAAGCAAGCCCCTTCTGTACGGAATAAACAGCCTTGCTAAAATCTTTAGCCGGGTTAATGATGTTGTAAAAGACAATAAGGTAGTATATGAAAACGGGAGCAGAGATAATACTGCTTCCACCCAAAATGAGACTTCCTCCATACCACAAAATGATGGCAATAGTGGCGGTTCCCAAGAATTCACTCACGGGGTGTGCCAATTGCTGACGGCGGTAGACACTCGAGACAAGCCTCCTATATTCCTCGTTAGAAGCCCGAAAGCGAGTGCGAATCTTCTCCTCTGCATCAAAAGCCTTGACAATGCGAAGCCCCCCGAGTGTCTCCTCTACTTGAGACATAAGGGCACCCCAGCGATTCTGACTCTCCAGGCTCTGACGCTTGAGTTTCTTACCAATAAGCCCCATAATATACCCTGCAGGTGGAAGTACAATTATGACGAACAAAGTGAGTTGCCAGCTGAGTAAGAATAGAGCCAATATGTAGATCAAGAGAAGTATTGGGTTCTTGATGATCATTTCTAGAGAGTCCACAATCGTAGACTCAACATCCGTTACATCCCCCGATATGCGAGCAAGGATATCCCCCTTATGCTCGTCGCTCATAAAAGACATGGGGAACGCCGTTATCTTGTCGTTGAGAAGATTACGCAAGTCACGTACGACCCCCGTACGCACCGGGACCAACAACCAAAGTCCCAAATAATTAACACCCACCTTGGCAAGGGTCATCCCCACCAGATAGAGGCACAAAATAAGCAGTGTAGTACTTGCTCCGTGCTGGTGAATCAGTTGCTCTACATAGTAACTGAAGTTATTCATGAGGGCATTACCCCATGCAGAGATGGTAGAGAAGCCCTCAAAAGAAATCTCGCTCAAGGGCTGATACGTGTGCTCACCCTCCTCCATCCCAAACAGGATACGAAGAATGGGCATGATGAGCGAAAAAGTAAGAAGGTTGAGTAACGTTGCTAGTACATTCGCAGAGATACTCCCCCCCAAATACCCCTTATAGGGAGCTACATATCGTCGGATTACAGAGCGATAAGATACCATTTAGAACAGCACAAGCAGAGACGAGAGAGAGAAGAAAAGGAGAATATAGCTAGCAAAGAGATAACTATCTAGGCGATCTAGTACTCCGCCATGCCCGGGAATAATGTTGCCGGAATCCTTTACTTTGGCCTGACGCTTGAGTACGGACTCAAAAAGATCTCCCAAGGTACCCAACACAACAATAAGCAATGCAAATATGGCTTTTGACAGTGCTTCCATCAAGCGATCACCTCCACCTACTATTATATCCGTACGATTCAAAGGCGAGAAGCCGAAACTACTAAAACAACAATCGGCAATTCCCGTAGAAAAATACCCGAATAAAGCCCCTAGGAGGATAGAGAGCACCAAACCTCCGACGAGCCCCTCAACGCTCTTTTTAGGTGAAACAGCCGGGTACAATTTGTGCTTCCCGAAGAGAGAACCCACTAGATATGCCCCTGTATCATTCACCCATAGGATAACGAAAAGGAATAGAATCACGGTACCTCCTATGAGGTTACTAAATAAGGAGGTCAGTACCATAGGCAACGTTATATACAGCTGCCCTACTAACACATTCCCTATCGAACGAACCGCCCCCTTCTCCAAGTCTGAGAAGATGGTGCGAGCCACTATGTAGAAGATGTAGAAAAGATAGAAGAAGATAAGAGCAACCCCAACAAGATAGAGGTCAGGATTAAAAAAACAATAGGGGGAAAGTACGGCACATACCGAGGCAATCACATCCAAAGTCGTGCGGAAGGGATGGAGACGATTGACCTTAGTCAGCAAATTGTACTCTACAATCATTGCCCCTGTAAAGAAGGAAAAGAGCAAGATGCGCAACAGGGGATTCTCCCACAAAAGGGAAGAGACGATGAGAGCGACATAGACCAATCCGGAAAGGGATCGGATGAGGAGATTTTTCTTATCAAGAGCCATATGTAGAGAACTATTGATCGGTACGATATATTTACTTATTCATAATCAAAGCCGATAGTAAGCTCCAACAAGGCTGAAGGCAACTCACTATCGACTTTTTAGAGATGCTAATTAGGGATGAAATGGAGGCGGAACAGCGTCTGTTGCTTCTCCTTCGGAGGGATGTTCACCTCCACCTTCGGATGCCTTCTCTCCCTCAGAGACCTCAGACGGAGACTCGGAGGATTTTGCAGCGAGCAACAATTCGTCCGAACGAGATGCCCAAAGCCGTTTGCCAAAGATTGCTTCTACATCCTCAGTGTAGATGACCTCACGCTCCAGGAGCTGCTGATAGAGACGATGATGCCCCTCTGTTTTTTCTCGAAGCAACTGCTTAGCTCTCTCGTATTGCTCTGCAATGATGCGAGAGACTTCTTGGTCAATTACTTCTGCCGTATTGTCACTATATGGCTTCTGGAATGAGTAGTCCCCACCCTGCTCATGATAGTTTATATTCGGTAGTTTCTCGCTCATACCATAGTACACAACCATGGCGTAGGCGATACGTGTTACACGCTCCAAGTCGTTGGCAGCTCCCGTAGAGATGCGTCCCAAGAAGAGCTCTTCGGCAGCACGTCCCCCCAAGAGGCTACAAATCTCATCAAGCAGTACTTGAGTATGTGTAATCTGTCTCTCCTCCGGCATATACCAAGCTGCACCAAGGGCTTTCCCTCGGGGAACAATGGTAACCTTGACCAAAGGATTGCCGTACTGGAGGTGCCAGCTGATAGTAGCATGACCAGCCTCGTGGATGGCAATACTCAATCGCTCCTCTTCCGTTACAATACGATTCTTCTTTTCTAAGCCACCGATAATACGATCGACAGCGCTCATGAAGTCTTCTTTTGTGATGACACTCTTTTCGTGTCTCGCTGCAATAAGGGCGGCTTCGTTGCACACATTAGCAATATCAGCACCCGAGAAGCCCGGAGTTTGGCGAGCCAATTGCTCTATATCACAATCTCGGTCTAATCGCAAGCTACGCATGTGGACGGCGAAGATCTCCTTACGGTCGTTTATATCGGGGAGGTCTACAGAGATTTGTCTATCGAAGCGTCCTGCACGGAGCAAGGCGCTATCGAGTACATCTACTCGGTTGGTAGCTGCCAAGACAATCACTCCACTATTCGAACCAAACCCGTCCATCTCGGTAAGTAATTGGTTGAGCGTGCTCTCCCGTTCATCATTACCGCCCATATTGGTATTGCGCCCACGGGCTCTCCCCACGGCATCAATTTCGTCGATAAAGACGATACAAGGAGCCTTGCTCTTTGCCTGAGCAAATAGATCGCGTACACGGCTAGCACCCACTCCTACGAACATCTCCACAAAATCGGAACCCGACATGGAGAAGAAGGGCACGTGCGCCTCTCCGGCCACTGCTTTGGCGAGCAAAGTTTTCCCAGTTCCTGGGGGGCCAACCAAAAGGGCTCCCTTAGGGATCTTACCACCCAAAGCGGTGTATTTACTCGGGTCTTTGAGGAAATGCACAATCTCTTCGATCTCTTGCTTTGCCTCGTGTAGCCCTGCTACATCTTTGAAGGTTACATCGATATTTGTCTTATCGTAGAGTTGCGCTTTTGCTTTACCCACGTTGAAAATACCACCTCCACCGGCGCCACCTTTGCCTCCGGCATTCATTCTGCGCATGATCACGACCCAAAAGACGATGAGTATAATCATCGGAAACCAATTGAGAAGGAAGGAGGTTAAACTGAATCCTCGGCTTGCATATTTCACCTCTGCCTTAAGCCCTGCCTTCTCGTAGAAGTCTGCAAAGTTATCAACAGAGGGTATCTGAGTTGATACAATATACCGATCATTTTGCTGGAAACCGGGAAGATAGGACTTCCGCAAAGCAACGAGTTCTTGCTTCGTATAGACTAGAGACAGTTTGTCTTTCTTCACAACAGCCTCTACTTTATTCCCTTCTCGATGTACTGTAATACTCTCAAAAACTTCTTCTTTAGCAACTCGTTGGAACTCATTCCAACTCAATTCTTTGCTGCTATCGGATGAGCGCATAAAGAAAATCCCAAGTAGCGAAATTGCTACCAAGAGATATATCCACAAGGGATTAAACCCCATTTTGCGCTTATTATTTCCTTTTGCCATCTTTCGTTATCTCTCGTTTTTATTCGTTGCACCTAGCATACTCACTCAGTAAAACAAATACCATGCCAATATGTTTAACGCCCTACGGACGCCAACACTCTGAGGAAGTTGCCTCCCAAAATAGCACGTAACCCTTCTTCTGTATGCCCTCGGCGCAATAGTTCAAGCGTCAAGTTGATCAGATCATGACTTCCTTGGCACCCTATAAGTCTGCCGTCTCCATCAAAATCGGAACCTATACCTACGGCTTGTACTCCTGCAATCTCTATAATGTGTTCAATATGATCGACAGCTCGCTGCACAGTTGCCTCCTCTTCCTTTTCTGCAATAAAACCGGCATAAAGGCAAACCTGTACCACACCGCCGGACGAGGCAATCGCCCTGATATGCTCATCGCTAAGGTTGCGAGGATGGGGACAAAGGGCGTAGCACGAAGAGTGACTTGCAATAATTGGCTGTGAAGATAATGCCAAGACATCCGTCACAGTCTCGGGAGCTACATGGGAAATATCCACCAAAATACCAAGACGATTCATCTCCAACACCACCTCTCGACCAAAGGCACTCAGCCCATGATGGCGGTGCTCGCTATGCCGTGCGGAGTCGCAAATCTCGTTATCTCCATTATGGCACAGAGTAATATAGAAAACTCCTAAATCTCTAAATCGCTGAAGGATAGAGAGATCTCTACCTATCGCATACCCATTCTCTATCGCAGGTAGTATGCTGCAAAGGCCTTGTTTATAGCAAGTTTTAATCTCCTCTAGAGAGGTAACCACTCTACCTAAAGAGGGATGAGCCGAACCATACTTATGTATCTCTGCGAGCTTCTGGAGCGCATACTGTTGCGCTCTCGTATGCCCCTCCTCCGTACATTCGCCTTGAGGCAAATAGGCAGCCATAACCGTAGAAGCGACCCTACCCACTCTCATTTTTTGCAAATCAACGAGTGTATCTCCCCAATGCGATAGATCTGTATCTGGGGTGAAAAACATGGGAGTATCGGTGTGCGAATCAAGCACAATGGTCGACTGGTGGAGTGCTTTGGCTTGAGCATAAAGGCGAGCTTCTTGCACCAAATAAGAAAATAGACCACGCATACACTCCCCCTCGGGCTGACGCACAAGATGCTCAGGATGCCACTGCACTCCCAAGAAGTTTTTGTGAGGGAGGGCTGTAGCGGCCTCTACTATCCCATCCGAAGAGTGAGCCAATGCTCGCAAGCCTATGGCCAAGTCGCCCAAAGCTTGATGGTGCAGACTATTCACCATCAGCTCGTCTCCGGGCGCAACACCCAAAACCTGAGCAAGTGGATTATCCCCTTCTGCAAGGCGAATAGCATGACATCCCACCTCCTTATCCATCTTTGGATCATGCCCAATAGATGGTTGGGGGTATTCTGTAGCAATATCTTGGATTAGGGTTCCTCCCATTGCTACATTATATATTTGTAAGCCACGACAAATCCCAAGAATAGGGATATTACGACGTGAAGCCTCTAATATCAATACTAACTCGAAACGATCGCGCCAGACATCTATTGATCCGACCTCACGCGTGAGTTCCTTTCCCATAAAGGGAGAGTGAATATCCCCTCCCCCCGTAAGTAATAAGCCATCTAGAGAGTCAAGTAACTCTCCCACATGCTCTGTTGTATGCTCTGTTGGCAGCAATACGGGGAGCCCTCCGGCCTGCAATATAGCCTCAGAATAAGCTTCATTTACAGAGTTACCTGCCTCCGTATGGTGACAAGTTAGCCCAATCAAAGGCATTCGCCCCTTGGGAGACGGACTGCTATCAGCCGTCTCGTACAAGGAGCGAAGCATAGGAGATAGGTCAGTCCAAGAAGATGAACTAAGCGTCGATGCGAGCATAGGTAGCGTTATCTTCGATAAACTCTCGACGAGGAGGTACATCCTCTCCCATGAGCATCGAGAACGTGCGGTCTGCACTCGCCGCACTCTCTATGGTGATCTGCTTTAGAATGCGATTTTCGGGATTCATGGTTGTCTCCCAAAGTTGCTCTTCCATCATTTCCCCAAGACCCTTGTAACGCTGTACATGCACGCGACTCTCGTTGCCATCGGCATACTTATCAATAAAAGCCCTACGCTGCTGCTCCGTCCAGCAATAAGCCTGCTCCTTACCCTTACGACAGAGGTAAAGAGGAGGAGTAGCCAAATAGACATATCCATTATCTATGAGGGAGCGCATATTGCGGAAGAAGAAGGTTAGGATCAAAGTAGCGATATGACTGCCGTCCACATCGGCGTCGGTCATAATAATGATCTTGTGGTAACGAAGTTTCGATAGGTTGAGAGCCTTGCTATCCTCTTCTGTACCAATAGTAACCCCGAGAGCAGTATATATATTGCGAATCTCTTGGCTATCGAGTACTTTATGCTGCATGGCTTTCTCCACATTGAGGATCTTCCCTCGCAATGGCAGGATAGCTTGGTACATGCGGTCACGCCCTTGCTTTGCCGTTCCACCTGCCGAGTCCCCTTCCACTAGGAATATCTCACACTTGGCAGGGTCTTTGCTTGTACAGTCAGAGAGCTTACCAGGCAGACCTCCTGCGGCTAACGGACTTTTGCGAAGCACCAATTTACGAGCATTCGCTGCGGCATGACGAGCCTGAGCTGCGAGCACTACCTTATCAACAATTGCCTTAGCCTGCTGTGGGTGCTCCTCTAGATAGATAGCAAGGGCTTCGCTTACAGCACTCTCTACAATGCCTATTACCTCGCTATTGCCCAACTTAGTTTTTGTTTGTCCTTCAAACTGAGGCTCTGCCACCTTAATGCTAATTACGGCTGTGAGCCCCTCGCGGAAGTCGTCGCCCTCCACATTTACTTTCACCTTCTCAAGCATCTTAGAATCTGTAGCGTATTGCTTGAGAGTACGAGTAAGGGCGCGGCGGAAACCGGTTAGATGCGTCCCCCCCTCTATGGTATTAATATCGTTGACATAGGAGTATACATTCTCCTGATAGTCTTGATTATAGGTCATTGCCACCTCGATGGGGACCTCTCCCTTGTCATTCTTGATATGAATAACATCGTCTAGCAAATTGACCTTACTCTGATCGATGAAACGCACAAACTCCTTGAGACCATCCTCGGAATAGAAAACCTCAGTCAAGGGATTTCCTTCCTCATCACGCTCTCGCAAATCAGTAAGGGAAAGGCGAAGACCGGCATTCAAGAAGGCCAACTCTCGCAAGCGGTGTGCTAAGATCTTAAACTGATAGGTAGAAACCGTGAAAATGGTATCATCCGGAGTAAAAGTAACCGTAGTACCTGTGCGATCGCTTTTTCCCTCTTCTCTTACAGAATAGAGCGGCTTACCCTTAGAAAACTCTTGTACAAAATGCTTACCATCTCGGTAAACATCGGCTCTAAGATGCGTAGATAGGGCATTTACGCAAGAGACCCCTACACCATGGAGACCGCCCGATACCTTGTAGGAACCTTTGTCAAACTTACCCCCGGCATGCAATACGGTCATTACCACCTCTAGGGCACTACGCCCCTCTTTGGGGTGGATATCCACAGGGATACCACGACCGTTATCCTCTACAGAGATCGAATTATCTTCAAGGATCGTCACCTTAACATCCGTACAATACCCTGCAAGAGCTTCGTCAATGGAGTTGTCTACCACCTCATAAACAAGGTGATGCAACCCTTTTTCACTGATGTCGCCAATGTACATAGCAGGGCGTTTGCGCACGGCCTCCAACCCCTCAAGAACTTGAATACTACCGGCAGAATACTCTTGCTGCTCCGTTGACTTATTATTTTCGTCGCTCATAGTGCTCTCTTGCTTTCTTCTTCAAAAAAAGGTACCCTATACCCTATTTCTTAGGAATAGGCACACCTATCAATATCCCTACAAAGATAGCGAAATATTACTATTCTGGCAAATGATTACAGGTGAAAAATCCCGTATTCGCTCCTACTCTACGCGCCACAAAACATGGCACCACAGCTACTCAATACATCCCCTACCTCCAAAGGAGGAGTATATCCATCCCCCTCAAGCTCCATGGAGGAAACAGGCCTAAAACTCCAAGGAATCTAGCCAGAAAGAGAGGGACAAACCGGCTGAAAAAAGAAAATTTACTACCCAAGAAAAAGAAAATCCGCAGCCTATTTCCCTTTTGAGAATAGGCTGCGGAGTAAACTCACCACTCGACGAGAGCAAACTCAAAAAGGCGAGTTACTCTCGAGGTGATAGGATGTGGAGGATTAATCCTCGGGGAGCTGCTCAATCTCTCTAATCCACATAGAGCTAACAGCATCGCTAGGCATACGCCATTCCCCTCGTGGAGAGAGACTTACCGCTCCCACCTTAGGTCCATCGGGCATACAATTACGTTTGTACTGCTGACTAAAGAAGCGACGGAAGAAAAGCAGCATATAACGCTTAATCACCGAGGGAGGATAGATACCCTCAAACGCTACACGTGCAAGATAGAATATCTTACTTGGCTGATTTTTCTTGAAGAGGAAGTGGTAGATAAAGAAGTCGTGCAACTCGTAGGGGCCAATTGCCTCCTGCGTCTTCTGATGCGGCTCGTCTCCATTAACTCCCGGTATCAACTCGGGGCTAATGGGGGTATCTACCACATCAAGAAGCGTCTTTTTCAACACCTCATCTCCGTGCGAAAGCACTCGAGCATGCCAATCGATAATGAGCGCAACAGAGGTTTTGGCAACGGTTGCATTGACCGAGTACATCGACATATGATCCCCATTGTAGGTACACCAACCGAGGGCAATCTCGGAGAGGTCTCCCGTACCAATCACAGGGGCATTGTAGCGATTGGCGATATCCATTAGCAGTTGGGTACGCTCGCGAGCCTGCACATTTTCGTAGGTGGTATCATGCACTTCGGGGTCATGCCCAATGGCGGCGAAGTGTTGCATACATGCCTCCGTAATATCAATTTCTTGCAGCGTAACACCCAAATGCCTCATCATCTTGCGCGCATTCTCTCGGGTACGAGTCGAAGTGCCAAAGCCGGGCATCGTAACACCAATTATATTACTATGGGGTAATCCGAGTATGTCAAAAGCTCGTACTGTAACAAGTAGAGCCAACGTAGAATCAAGACCTCCGGAAATGCCAATTACAGCATGCTCTGCCTTCATGTGACGCAACCTCTGTACCAACCCACAAACTTGTATTTGGAACATCTCTTCGCAACGCTCGTCGGGGTCTACACCAGTGGGCATAAAGGGATTGCGCTCAATGGGACGATCTACGGGAGCGGACTCCTCTTCACTCCTGAGGGCGAAAGGAATTTCCGTTAGCTCTTCTTGTGTAAAATGGGAGACAGCCGACTTGAAGCTACTATTGAGAAGACGCTCCGTCTGTACGTGAGATACGTCTATATCGCTCACGATCATTCGCTCGCAATACTCGAAGCGTTTCATCTCCTTCACAATCTTCCCGATCTCAGAAATGAATGCCTTGCCTGTATAAACGAGGTCGGTAGAGCTCTCTCCATATCCACATGAAACATAGACGTAACCACACAACCCTTGAGAAGACAATCCGCTGATAATGGAGCGCAAATAGTTGTGCTTACCGGCATTCTCATTGCTTGCCGATAGGTTGAAAATAATGTGTGCACCATAGAGACTGAGACGAGTACCAGGGGTGTAAGGCGTCCACATATCCTCACATATCTCAATACCAATTCCCACTCTCCCTGAGCGGAAAAGGATATTACGACCTATGGGTACAGTATGCTCGCCTATCCTTACGGTCTTATATTGGAGCACATCACTAGGGGAGAACCAACGCTTCTCCTGAAACTCCCGATAGTTGGGAAGATAGGTCTTGGGTATAGCACCCAAGATATGACCTTGCTGGAAAACCACGGCACTATTGAAGAGTTTTTCTTCCACTCGCACGGGCATCCCCACAATTACAAGCGTACGGGTATCGGCCGTGTCTCGCACCAATTGACAAAGGGCTGCATTAGCCTCGTCTAGGAGGAAAGGCTGCAAAAAGAGGTCCCCACATGTATACCCCGTAACGGACAACTCGGGGAAGGTGACAATCTCCACCCCTTGAGCATCCGCCTGATGTACCATCTCACTGATGCGCTCCACGTTGTAGTAACAATCTGCCACCTTAACGTAAGGTACGGCAGCTGCCACCTTTACATATCCTTGCTTCATATCTATTGTTATTGCTTAGTTATTATCACTTCTTATACACACCTGTCAGGCGGTATTCCTTTGTAGTACGATTGAGGTAGGCAATCGCCTCTTCTATCAACGTATCCTTCCCATTGGCCACATCTTCGGGCGTTAGTGCCACCTTGTAGTGTGGGAGAATACCGTGCTCTACCTGCTGATCATCGGCATCGGTCATCATAGAGGCCGAGTAACGCACTGCCCAGCCATTAGGCAACTCGCTACTACGAGGCAACCCTCCACCTCCGCCGGTTTGATCTCCCATAATGGTAACCAAAGGTAGATTTTTCATATTCATAGTAAAATCGTTGGCAGCACTGTACACGCCTCTATTGGTCAAGACAACCACAGGACGCAACCACTTTATCCCCATCTTTAGAGTATCAAGATAGACAGGGACAGGGGCAGAAAACTCTCTGTGCCCGGGGCCGGTCTTATGGCGCATATAGCCTGTCAGTACACGCTTATCCGTAAAGTGAGAAGCCAAAAGTGTGGAATGGGAGACATATCCGCCCCCATTCCCCCTAATATCTATGATTAGAGCTTTACACCGCGCTAGGCGAGCAAAAGCAGAAGATATACCCGACTCCGAAAGAGAATTGGAGAAACTAGTGTAGACAATGTAGCCAATGCTATCCTTTGCATGGTCTAGATAAGATATGGGAGTGTAGTAAAGCCCCCCTGCAATCCGGTAGGATTCTCCCAAATAACGACTGCGAATGGAGGCATCTAGATGGGGAGGATAATCGCTGCGCCAACGTGAGTAGCGACTAACATCGAACGGCGCAATGATATTCACATGCCCATCCTTTAGCTCAGAGAGGAGCATCCCCATCACATCAAACAGAGAGTCTTGCCCCATATCGTTAGCTATAAGAGGCAGATATTTATTATACATATCATACCAAGAAGAGTCTTGCGGGAGCTTCTCGTCGAAGTAACAATACCCCTTATCAAGCACCTCCCAAAGAGCTCTATAATTGGCTATGGGTGAGGAGGTATAATGCCCCTTGGTAGTACAGCTAAGAGCTAGTAGAGAGAGAAAGAAAAAACTCAGAACTCGTTTCATATACCGAAGAAAGGGAATAAAAGTTAGCATCAATTACCAAAAAGGAATGGACGATGAGAAGCCCCTCGGGCAGCCTTCCTACCCACAAAAGATAGGGTCTCAAAACTGAATCCCAGCATGCCTATATGCTGAATATGCCTACGTTCTAACCCTTTGAGATGGGTGTAATCGTACTGCAAACGATACCCCAACTGCAATGTACACACGTTCCAAAGAGGAATATCAACACGCATTTGGGAAGTACAATAAAAGGTATTACGGGGAGCTGTAAAGGAAAAAGATTTGATCACACCCCCAGCCAAAAACTCTTGTTCATAGTAGCTCTGACCATAGCCGATACTATTGGCGAAGCCTAACAATCCACAGGTAGTTCCTAGCCGTATGGCAATGGGCCAATGCTCACTAGGCAAGCGATATGCCACAAGAGCACTCACCGTAAGATCCCCTTTTGCGTCTATGGATCCGGGATTATTGCCGTTGCGAGAGTGAAGTCTTCCGCCCCCTCCCAAACGAAGCCCAGGCCCCAAAGAGAATCTTATATCGTGCGGCAAACGCCATAGATACATCAACTGAGGGTGCACTTCGGCTCGGTAGTAGGTCATACTGGCATTGCGCGCCGGATTGAGGGTTACAGAGTAATCAAAAGTACCATCTACCATGATCATACAAGGTTTAGTACCCAAAGGGGTCTCTGTATGTACCCCAATCTCATAAGCACTCCCCCCATAGGGAAGAGGGGACAAGAACTGATCGGTGTTGTACATTCCCCCCAATCCGACAGTGATAGCCGTATAAGTGCTTATGGGCCGTGCAGAGCTATCTTGCTCCTGAGCTACAGAAAGGGGAAGAGATAGTACTCTAAAGAGTAGCAAAACGGCAGTGATATAACCAAGTCTCATTTGGGGAAGAAAACAAAGTGATTATTCGAGTTCATGGTCGAAGAGAGAGGTCTGTTTCAGTCCCTCCTCCTCCATCTCCTCTTCTTGGGACATAGAAAAGTCGTATTCATCGGTCTCTAATGAGGTATCCGAAGTAGGTTCCGGCTCGCGTAGAGGAGGCAATTCTTCTATTTTGGCCACCTCTCTAGTGGTCAGACGCTTGCCCTTAGCTCTGATGCTCTTTACAGCAATAAAGTCCACAGCCTCAACCTCTTCACTGGGTCGATCCTCGTCTCGCCCTCCAAAAATCAAAGCGAACCGAGCATAGGGCACATCACTATAAGCAACGAGATCATTGCCCTCCCCTTGGAGTAAAATTGGCTTCTTTGAGTCTTCTATCTGGCAGCGTTTGAGATAGTAATAGTCCTGCTCTTTATCAAAATACACAACAGACCACACCTTGTTGGCATCGAATTTCTCAACTCGGGTTGTGCCTTCGGGGAAGTGGTTCGACTCCCCAAAATCGGTGGTGTAGACACTTCCATCTTTGGCAAAAACGAGGAGCCTGTCTTCGGCTTCGAACTCGCCGATAAACTCGCCCTGCCCATTGTAATTTATCCGCATCACGTCTCGGTCGAACCAAATCTTGCGCCCCCCAAGAGTAGATGCCCCTCGTTGCTTTAGCGTAATGCGCTGCACTTCTGCGCGAGTCACCAGATTTCCTTTTGCGCCTCGCCCTCGGATGGGCACCTCACTAAAGCTCTTTTCGAAGATCAAAACACGCATTCGAGGTTGTGGCTTGAGGGCAATCCGTACGGTTTCTGCCTCTCCGTTGGGGTTCGCAGAGAAGTAAGTAATACGAGATCCCTCCTCATCACTAATCAGATTGTAGTCTTTGTCTCGGCTAATCCCGGTGATGCTACATCGTTTTATCAACCAAGGGCCTTTCTTTCCCTGGCGATAAATTATGTTATAAATAGTGCGGTTATCGTTGCGACGGAAGCGATTAATATAGAGTACCTCTCCCCTTCCGATAAACTTCTTATCCTCTATCTTCGTGATTCGATATGTACCATTCCTGAAGATAACAATCATCTCATCGAGCAGAGAGCACTCAGCCACAAACTCGGCATTCTTGAGACCTGTTCCTGCAAACCCACCCTCTCTATCGAAGTAAAGTTTTTCTGTGGCTTCTATTACCTTGGTCGCCTCAATCGTACCAAAGCGAGCTATGGTGGTTTTTCTCGTCCAGCCTGCTCCAAACTCTTTGAGAAGGCGAGTGTAGTAATCGATTGTGTATTGAGTACTATGAGCTAGATGCTTCTCTATCGTTCGCGCATCGCGCATCAATTGAGCAATACGCTCCTCGTGTTTTTCGATATTAAAACGCAGTATTCGAGCCATCTTGATCTCGAGAAGACGCTTAAGATCAGCCTCTGTAATAGGACGCACAAAGACAAGATCTTCCATGGCCTCGATGCGCTTACGCACATGATCTAGGGCATCAGCTTCACAAGCCGCTTCTTCAAAAGGCTTGTCCTTATAGATACGATTCTCTATGAAAATACGCTCTAAGCTAGCCGTTACAAGGGCATCTTGCACCTCCCCTAAGCGATATTTGAGCTGAGCGACAAGCAGTTCTTTCGTTCTATCGGCACTATATTTGAGAAGATCCGAGACTCCCAAAAATACCGGAGTTCCCTCCTTAATTACGCAAGCATTGGGCGAAAGCCCCACCTCGCAATCGGTAAAGGCATAAAGCCCATCTATTGTTTTGTCGGTAGATACGCCTGCAGGTAGCTGGATACGAATATCTGCTGTTGCTGCGGTCATATCATCAATATGCTTGATCTTTATCTTCCCCTTTTCATTTGCCTTTAGGATAGACTCGATAAGAGAAGTGGTTGTTTTCCCAAAGGGAAGCTCCGTAATGCTAAGGACACGATCGTCTATTTTCTCAATCTTGGCTCTACACTTCAAGGCTCCACCTCGGTGACCATCGTTGTACTTATCCACGTCTAGAAGACCACCCGTAGGGAAGTCCGGGTACAACTCAAAGCTTTCTCCTCGGAGGTAAGCAATGGCAGCTTCGAGCAGTTCTTTGGGATTGTGAGGATAGATCCTTGAAGAAAGCCCGACGGCAATCCCCTCAGCTCCTTGCGCCAAGAGGAGAGGAAAGCGAACAGGGAGGGCTACCGGTTCATCCGCTGTACCGTCGTACGTGCGCTTCCATTCCGTGAGTTTAGAATCGAAAAGGACCTCTAAGGCTAAGGATGATAGCTTGGCCTCAATGTATCGTCCTGCAGCAGCTTCGTCACCTGTGAGTGTATTGCCCCAGTTTCCTTGGGTATCTACCAAAAACCCCTTCTGCCCCAATTGCACAAGGGCATCATTGATCGAAGCATCTCCATGGGGATGAAACGCCATAGTTTGCCCCACGATCTTTGCCACTTTGTGAAGATGTCCATTCTCAAAAAGCTGCATAGCGTACAAGATACGACGCTGTACGGGCTTGAGTCCGTCCTCAATATGAGGTACTGCACGCTCCAGGATCACATACGAAGCATAGTCTAAAAACCAAGTTCGATACATCTGTGGCAACGAGTGCAATCGCACCACATCAGTAGGCTGGGGGCGAGTAACTTCACTTCCCTCTTGAGGGGGGGTAGAATCGTTATTCTCAGACAAACTCACTTCGTGAGATTGGGAGGAGTTCTCTAGATCTTCTAAGGAGTCGCTCATCTGTTTGCAAAAGGTCTTTGTATAGAATTACCAAAGGGTATGACTAAAGAATTACTCTCCGCTTTGGGAGTGTAGGGAATGAATCAAAAGGTGTTCTTGGTGCATCAGGAGGTGTTGTTGATGCATCAAAAGATGCTCTTTCTCCGCATTCGAGGAGGCTTCATGCAAGAGGACTCGCTCCCAAGTACCATAATTAGGATTGGGCAATACGATAAATTTCTTGCCAAACTCGCTCTTGAATTTTTGGACAGCCTCCCTTCGATCTTTAGCATTCAAACTATCAAAAATATGATCGAAGTCTCCTAAATTGTCCCCCAAGAGGAGTAAAATATTGTATTTAGAGAGGATTTTTTCACGGCGAGAGCTCTTATCGGACGTCTGCTCACGCAAGAGAAGATGCTCTTCATCGGCTTGAGGGAACCCAAACTTCTGTAGATTAGCAAGGGTTGCAACCCTACTCTCGGGATCTCTATTGGAGACATAAAAAATCTCCACACCTCGATCCTGAGCCAAACAAAAGAAATCCAAAGCTCCCATTAGGGTATCGGCCTCGGCCAACTCGCACCATTTATTCCAAGATTCGGACGTAAACTCTTTTCCCCGAAGAGCTAGATGCACAGCATTGGGAGTGTTATCTAAAATGGTTTCGTCAATATCTGTAACAACAGCCCAGCGCTTAGCTCCGGCCGCAAGAGGCGAACGAGTAGCCTCGAGTACCCGCTCCGTTGCTATATTATAGGCTTGCTGACAAAGAGCTTTGTACTCTGCCGAGTGTTGAATCCATGCAGAAGTGTAGAGCTTACCTCCTATCATGACGGCTCCTTGTGTGGTAGGCTCACAATGCCTCGTGACATTGGAAATAACGCAACCGCTGAGTAAGAAAGAAAATATAGCGAGCGAAAATAGGGAAATATGACGACGCATACTGCTATTGATTAGTTGATGAAAATAGAATGCGAAAAGCCTCCTCCACTCCACTGCAAAGGTGAATGCGAATCGCCCTCCCGGGAGGATGAAGACGATCGGAGTCATTACTTCTCGGAATAATAATATCCTTGAATCCAATACGTTCTGCCTCTGCAATGCGTTGTTCGATACGCTGAACGGCTCGAATCTCTCCGGATAGACCGACCTCTCCTGCGATGCAAAAAGTAGAGAGTATGGCTCGATCCAATCCCGAAGAAAGCACGGCAGACAATACAGCCAGGTCTACAGCCGGATCATTGATGCGTATACCTCCTGCGATATTTAAGAAGACATCTTGCTTAATGAGCTTGAATCCGGCGCGCTTCTCCAGTACCGCAAGCAACATATTGAGCCGCCTGAGGTCGAATCCTGTGGCACTCCGCTGCGGATTGGCATAAATGGCACTGCTGACGAGAGCTTGAGTTTCTATAAGTAGGGGGCGGGCTCCCTCCAAAGCAACAGCCACGGCTCTTCCGCTAAGAGCCTCCATATCTTTTGAGACTAGATGTTCCGAAGGATTCTCCACGGCTATAAGCCCCTCGTTGCGCATCTCGTAAATTCCTATTTCGTGGGTACTACCAAAACGATTCTTGCTGGCTCGCAGTATCCTATAGAGGAAGTGCTTGTCTCCCTCAAACTGCAATACGGTATCTACGGTATGCTCTAAAACTTTTGGGCCTGCAATAGAACCATCCTTTGTGATATGCCCAACAACAATAATCGAGACGCCCTGTGTCTTGGCATACTGGAGGAGGAGATTTGCGCACTCTTTGATCTGAGATGGCGTACCGGGGCTACTCTCCGACGATGACGTTGCCACCGTCTGAATGGAGTCAATAACGAGTAAATCCGGATGTACTTCTTGAGCTGTTGCCAAAATTTCCTCTATGGAAGTCGAACAGTAAATCAAGCAGTTACTCTTTTCGCTGCTGAGGCGGTCTGCGCGCATCTTGAGCTGCTGCTCACTCTCTTCTCCGGAGACATAGAGGATACGAAGAGTCTGGAGCCGGAGCATCGTCTGTAAGAGCAAGGTAGACTTACCGATGCCGGGTTCTCCCCCTAGTAGAGTAAAAGAACCTCGAACCAGCCCTCCGCCCAATACGCGATTGAACTCGCCATCCAACAGATCCCAGCGAGCCTCTTCGGAGGCTTCTACGCTATGCAGAGGTCGCGCAACGGATGGTTTATACCCCGTAATACGCTCCACTACACTCCCTCCCTTAGGCAAAGAGGGACGCTCGACCTCTTCTTTTAGCGTATTCCACTCCTTACAAACTGTACACTGCCCTTGCCACTTGGGGTAAGAAGCTCCGCATTCACTACAAACAAATGAAACCTTGACGCGTACAGCCATAGCTCTCAAGAGGGATAGGATCTAGAGCTATTTAATCACGAACAATGGGACAAGTAGAACACCTCAACAGCCCTCCCTCCTTAGAAATTTCGTGATAGGGAATTGCCTCTACCACCATATTCCACTCGGTTGCCAAGTGATGATTCAAACGCTCAAAACGTTCTTCCGAAATAATAGCCCGAGGAGAAAGAGAAAACAGGTTCGTCGAAAGACTCATGGCCTCCTCTTGAGTTACAACAAAGAGGTTCTCACGACCAAAGATGCGTTCGATAAGTTGGTACTCTTCCTCTCGTGCAAAACCTCCGGGATAAACTACGGCTTTCCCTTCGGCAACCGGTTGAAAAGTGCAATCGAGGTGCAGAATAGATTGAGTTGGGTCTGTGTCATGTTTTCTCAAATGCAACGGGACGACCTTCTTATTAGGGAATTGCTTTTTGAAAAACTCTATACCGGTCCGATTCGTACGTGCTGTCTTATATCGATCAAATTCATCCTCCCCACAGGTTCCGATGAATAGATAATCATTGTACAAAAGTACATCTCCTCCCTCTGCGTGTACCTCCTTTGGCATCTCTACCAAGTGCCCGGGAGCAATGCGATTGAAGATGGGACGAAAAGCCTCTACCTCTCGCATCCGATCCTCTATCATATTGGCAACAAAGAAACGATCCTCTATGGTAAAGGCAACGTCTCGTGCAAATATTTGGTTATAGTTGGGGATGAACGTAGGGCGAAGCACCTCCACTTGATACCTCTCCAAAACGGAGAGTAATGAATCCATCTCCCTTTTTATGTCTTTTTCTTGGGGATAAATACCCAACTCTACACTGCGATAACTTGTTGCATCATAGGCTTCCTCAAGAGAGGGAGTAGCTCCGAGAGAATCCGGCAGCCCAAGTACTACTGTACGCAATGTAGCAGTTTCGTTGGCTGCGTGTGGGGTTAGTTGTGCCGTGATATCCATATTGTTTACAAATATGTAGCCGTAATTACTTGTCGGACATATGCCCCTCCAGAGTAGAACCCATCCGCACCTCACCGAGGAGAAATAGGTAGGATACCACCCTAGGCTCTAGGTGAGTTTATTACGCTCCGCAATAGGAGCATCTTACAACTTCACCTTAAAGGTCTTGCGATGCCCCTCCTTGCTGATAACCTCTACAAGTAGTAAGCCCGAAGGGAGCTGGTCATGACCAATACGCAGTACCCCCTCACCTTGTGGGGAGGCCTTGTACCATACCCGACCCGTTATATCGTAAATAGTTACTAGCTGTACATTGGGAGTAGGAAGCTCTATCACGAGATCAGACGAAGTGCTAAAGGCACGTACCAACGTAAAATCATCGTCTGGAACATCAAAATCCACGACTAGTTTTTGCTCTTGGGCAATAGGCTCCGACGCATTGGCAGCAGCCATCATTTGAGAGGATGCAACCAAAGTAAAAGCCGCAAATAGGCAGCCAATCAACGTTCTACAAAAAGAAGGAGTAGTCTGTTTGCTCATACTTCTGCATTTACTATATCTCTTGCAAATATACAATTTTCCTCACACACTCCACCACATTTGAGGAGTCTCTTCAATCCCATAAACGGAAGTAATGCAGCAATCACAGGCCAATAAAAAGAAACGTAGAGGCTAAAAACATATTCATTCCTGCCTGAGATCTTTCCAATTCCAACCCTACTATCTCTCAAAAATCACGGACAAAAACCTCCGCTCATAGGCTCCCTGCTTACTCCCTTTTTCTCTAGATAATCAGGTAAGATCTGCCGTTGTGTGTCTCTTTTGCTGTATCTTTGAAGCCGGAAAGTGCCCAAGCTCTCCCATTTGTCTCATTTATTCTCAAGAGCAAATAAGGGAGCGAGGCTGTGGCGCTCTGCACCCCAATCGAAGAAATATATGAATTGGAGAAACTGGACATTCACTCGGAAACACCCTATAATAAGCTCTATAGTAGCTATGGTTGTCATTTCCATATTGGTACTTTTTATCGTATTTCTGCTGATGCATCTATACACTCGGCACGGAAAAGCAGTGACAGTACCCGAGCTAAAAGGGCTATCCTTTGAGGAGGCTATAGAGAAACTCGACGATGCCGGGCTGGACTACGAAGTTGTGGACTCCAACTATGTAGAAGACATGAAACCCGGGACTGTCTTTGAGACTCTCCCCGAAGCAGGATCTCGTGTAAAGCCACGTCGCATCATCTTCCTAACTATCAATGCTTTTTATCCTCGCACAATAGCCATACCGGAGGTAGAAGGGCAATCTGCCCGTCATGCCAATGCCCTATTAGAAGGGTTAGGGTTCACCAATATAGGACTTAAGCGAGTGGATGGCAAATACAACGGACTTGTGGTAGGGATTGCCAACGAAAAAGGTCAATTAATACCCCCTGGCACTAAAGTTACCCTCAAGGCTCATCTTACCCTTTTGGTTACAAGCGATGCATTGAGCTTTAGTGCAGATAGCCTTGCTATAGAAGAATCTCTATTTGCTATTCCAAGTGGGGATGATGATTCTGCAACCCCTCAATCGGAGATTGACACACGTGAAGTCGCCCCGATAAAAGATGACGAACCCGAAGAATGGTGGTAACATGGCTTTGAATTGGGAGAATGAGGAGGAGGACCTAGATACCCTCTCACCTCTTGACGAAGAGGGGGATGAGGAAGGGGGGGCTCTCTACGAACATTTTCGCATCGTTGTGGATAAGGGACAAACGCCCCTCCGTATCGATAAATTCCTAGTCGACAAGTTAGAGCACAGCTCCCGGCATCGCATCCAGCTTGCGGCGGAGGCAGGTTATCTCTTTGTGGGAGAGACGCCCATCAAAAGCAACTACAAGGTACGACCCGGGGATGTTATTACCCTGCGACTTGCTCGCCCTCCACACGAGCGAGGCATCGTTGCCGAAGATATCCCTCTAGAGGTCGTTTACGAAGATAACGACCTACTTGTAGTAAATAAACCGGCGGGCATGGTAGTACACCCCGGCAACGGCAACTATACGGGCACCTTGGTAAATGCCTTGGCGTATTACTTCCGAGACGACCCTACATACGATGCAAACGACCCCAATGTTGGGCTTGTGCATCGTATCGACAAAGACACAAGCGGACTTCTTGTTGTAGCGAAGCGACCCGAGGCAAAGACAGCCCTAGGGAAGCAGTTTTTCGAAAAGACCTCAGAGCGGAGCTACCGAGCTCTTGTGTGGGGAGCCTTCAAAGAAAGCGAAGGAAGAATAGAGGGCAATATCGGTAGAGATCCGCGGGACAGAACGCGTATGAGCGTTTTCCCTTCCGATAGCGATGAGGGGAAAAATGCCATTACACACTATCGGGTACTTGAGACATTTGCCTTCGTATCTTACATTGAGTGCCGGCTAGAGACAGGGAGAACTCACCAAATCCGCGCCCATATGAAGAGCATCAATCACCCTCTCTTTGGGGACGAAAAATATGGAGGTAGTGAGATACTCCGAGGGCGCCCCTCTAGTAGCTACTTGTCGTTTGCGCGCCATATGCTCGAGCTTTGCCCCAGACAAGCCCTCCATGCACGCACATTGGGATTTACCCACCCCTCAACCGGAGAGTTTATGCGCTTCGAAGCCCCGATCCCTCGAGACATGGAGCAACTCATATCGGAGTGGAGAGATTATGCTCTTGCCCTTTTATAAATATCAAATTTGCCCCTATCCCCTTTATATAGTATAGTGCATATGAAGACCCCAAAACCACGTATAGCCATTGTTGCCGGCGGGTACTCCGGAGAGCGGGAGGTATCGCTCCGTAGTGCAGCCACCATTATAAAAAACATAGATCGTACCCTCTTCTCTCCCTACCTCGTTCGCCTATCCCGAGATCTCTGGGAAGTGGAAGTGGAAGATACTTGGCTGCCCATAGACCGCAACCATTTTTCCTTCTCCATGGGGGATAAAGAGAGCCGTTTCGATTACGCTTTCATTACCATACATGGGACTCCCGGCGAGAATGGGTTACTGCAAGGGTACTTCGATATGCTCGAGATTCCCTACAATACGGGGGGAGTTTTGTGCGAATCTCTCACCTTTGACAAATTCACCTGCAACCACTATCTCTCTGCCTTTGGTATTCGCATAGCTGCCTCCGAGCGATTATTCTCCGACATTCCCTACCAAGTAGAAGAGGTAGCCAAGCGCATCCCTCTACCCGTATTTGTAAAGCCCAACGCCGGGGGGTCTAGCATAGCTACAACCAAAGTAACCTCTATGGACCAACTTGCCGTGGCTATACAAAAAGCCTTCGAAGAAGCTCCGGAGGTACTTGTAGAGCGATTGATCGAAGGTACAGAAGTAACGTCCGGTTGCTACATTGTAAACAACACACCCCACCCTCTCCCTCTTACAGAGGTGGTAATAAAAAAAGGAGAGTTCTTCGACTTCGATGCGAAATATCACGGCAATAGTGATGAGATTACGCCTGCACGCATCTCAGCAGAGCTTACCAAAGAATTGCAAGACCTCACCTCACGTATTGCCCTCCTGCTGCATGCCCAAGGGATTATCCGCGTAGACTATATTATCGAAGCCGACGGCAAGCCCACCCTACTGGAGGTCAATACGACCCCCGGGATGACCGAAGCGAGCTTTATCCCCCAAGAGATACGAGCTGCTGGGCTTGAGCTATCCCATATATTTACAGCGATTATAAACGACAAACTACACCTCCTATGACCTCAACTGCCTCAACCGAAATATGGAGGGATATTCGTCCCTATCTCGATAGTGAAGTACACGATGCCGTAGAGCAACTATTGGCCGATCCGGAGTTTTGCTCCCTGCTCGATCAGGTTCTTCCTAACCAGGCCGAGGCTCTAAAACAGGGTATGCTAAAATCCCAAACGATACGGGAGATAAAACTGGCATTCGGCTACAATATCATTCGTTATATTCTGCAAAAAACGGCATTTAGCTGTGATCTATCGGGCACCTCTCGCCTCGGAGGAGATACTCCGGCCACCTTTGTGAGTAACCACCGAGATATTATTTTAGATACCGGGATACTCAATGTACTACTAGCCGATAAGGGATATCGCCTCCCCCGTATTGCCATTGGCGACAACCTCTTTGCTCGCCCTTGGATTAAAGAAGTGGTAAGGCTGATGGATAGCGTAACCGTAAAACGCGCCGAATCGCCCCGCGACTTCCTTGCTTCCTCTCAGGCGCTCTCGGCCTATATCCTCCACAGTATTACCCAAGACAAAGCCTCATTGTGGATTGCCCAACGCGAGGGGCGTGCAAAGGATAGCAACGATCGCACCCAACCTGCACTACTCAAAATGCTTGCCATCGCAGGAGAGGGGTCAATTATAGATAGACTGGTAAACATAAACATTGTACCCGTAAGCATTAGCTACGAATACGACCCCTGTGACTACCTCAAGGCGATGGAGCTACTTGCTCGCCAGCAAAATGGCGAATACCACAAGTCGCCCGGTGAGGATGTACTGAACATGCGCGAAGGGCTTATGGGCAAAAAGGGACGTATACATGTTACTATTGGCACACCGCTTCGGGAGCTAATCTCTGAGGTAGAACTGCCCAAAAGCCCCAAAGATCAACTGCTTCTTGCTGCCGAACTTATAGACCGTGAGATACATCGCCACTACCGATTGTATCCGGCTAATTACATTGCAGATGATCTTCTAAGAGGCTCTACGCACCACCATACGGCGGGGCATTACAGCAGTAAGGAGCAAGGAGAATTTGAGCAATACATAGAGACTCAACTAGACAAGTGCCCTACCCCCCAAGAAGCGCGCCCCCACCTGCGCCAACAGATGCTACTCATGTATGCCAATCCATTACGCAACCATTTGCTCGCTATAAAAGGTGGGGAATGACCTCTAATAAATAGCAAAAAGTTACCTTTGCAGAAGATATATAGTTAACCATTTAGGAGTAATGAAGAATATACTCATCATCGGCTCAACAGGGCAAATTGGCTCGGAGCTCACTATGAAGTTGAGGGAGACCTACCCCTCCGGAAATGTAATTGCAGGCTATATCCCGGGTGCAGAGCCCAAGGGTGTATTGGCAGAATCCGGTCCTGCCGAAGTGGTGGACATTACCAACGCCCAGCAGATTAGCGAGGTGGTAGATAAGTACCATGTGGATACGATTTACAACCTAGCAGCCCTACTGAGTGCAGTAGCAGAGGCAAAACCTCAACTTGCATGGCATATCGGACTTGGAGGTCTCTTCAATGTACTTGAGATTGCTCGTGAAAAAGGATGTGCCGTATTTACTCCTAGCTCTATCGGAGCTTTTGGTAATGATACCCCCAAAGACAAGACACCCCAAGATACCCTACAACGCCCAAAGACGATGTACGGGGTGACCAAAGTAGCCGGTGAGCTTCTTAGCGACTACTACTTCAAACGCTTCGGTGTAGACACTCGCTCGGTGCGCTTCCCCGGCCTTATCTCCAACGTCACTCTCCCCGGAGGTGGTACAACAGATTACGCTGTAGATATCTACTATGCTGCGGTAAAAGAGGGTAAGTTTGTCTGCCCCATAAAAGAGGGTACTTACATGGATATGATGTACATGCCCGATGCTCTCCGTGCCGCCATCGAGCTAATGGAAGCCGATCCTACGCGCCTCGTTCATCGCAATTCTTTCAATATTGCCTCTATGAGTTTCGAGCCTAGCCAAATCGCAGCTGCCGTAAAACGTCAGATCCCGAACTTCGAGATGACCTACGATGTAGACCCTCTCCGCCAAGGCATCGCAGAGTCGTGGCCCAACTCGCTTGACGATACTTGCGCTCGCCAAGAGTGGGATTGGAAACCCCAATTCGATATTGACTCAATGAGCGAAGACATGGTACGCATCCTAAAAGCACGCTACAACAAATAATTTCCTGCCCGGAATCAAATAGAATTCCACCTAGATCCTAGGGAAAAACTAACCGGATTCGGATAGAATTCTAGTCAGATTCGGATTCATTATAGGGGAGTTCACTCATATATGAGTGAACTCCCCTTTTTTGTCTCCACAGATGGCTCTCGTTTAATGAGGAGATTAGTTATTCCTACGAAAGCCCCAGGGCTCTCGTAGAGAGAGAGGCGATCAAATTAGTAGAAAGAGACTACCTTTGCAGGTGACTTCCTCCCTCAAAAGGAGGTATTTATTGTGTCATTTAACAAACACAACAGCTAAGGCTCATGATAATAAAGACTGCCGAATTTGTCAAAAGTAGTGCTCAATTGGATCAATGCCCCGAGAGTAAACTACCGGAATATGCCTTCATCGGACGCTCTAATGTGGGTAAATCCTCCCTTATCAATATGCTTACGGGGCACACAAAGCTGGCAATGACAAGTTCAAAACCAGGCAAAACCCAACTCATCAACCATTTCTTGATCAATAAAGATTGGCATCTTGTAGACCTCCCGGGCTATGGTTATGCCGCTCGCAATAAGGAGCAACGCCTTGCCTTTCGCCGTATGATTGAGGGATATATCTGGGGACGTAAGCAACTTATCAATCTATTTATACTCGTCGATAGCCGTCTGGAGCCACAAAAAATAGACCTAGAGTTTATCCAGCAGATGGGAGAAGCCGGGGTACCTCTCTCTATTGTCATGACAAAAATCGATAAACTCTCTCGCCCCAAATTGCAAGAGTCTATAAAGCGATACCAAGAGACATTGTCTGAGGAGTGGGACGAACTCCCCCCCTTCTTTTACACTTCATCAGAAAAAGCGACAGGGAGAGAAGAATTACTACAGTACATCGACACTATCAATCATTCACTATGAAAGAAACCATTCTCGTAACGGGAGGAACAGGCTATATTGGCTCCCACACAACGGTAGAACTCATCTCGGCAGGCTACAAGGTAGTAGTAGTAGACAACCTAAGCAACTCTCGTCGTGAGGTGCTCGATGGGGTTGAAGCCATCACGGGCAAACGCCCCGAGTTTTATGCAATTGACTGCTGCGACCAAGGGACCTTGCGCCAAGTCTTTAGGGAGCACCCCATAGATGCCGTTATCCACTTTGCAGCGAGCAAGGCTGTAGGGGAGTCAGTACAAAAACCCCTACTCTACTACCGCAATAATACCCTCTCGCTCATCACCCTGCTGGAGTGCATGCAAGAGTTTGCAACCAAAGCTCTTGTTTTTTCTTCGAGTTGCACGGTGTATGGTCAGCCCGATGTGCTCCCCGTAAGTGAAGATGCCCCTATCCTTCCTGCAACTTCGCCTTATGGAAATACCAAGCAGATTAACGAAGAAATTATTCGGGACACCATCCTATCAGGAGCAGATTTTCGAGCTACCTTGCTACGTTACTTTAACCCAATCGGAGCCCATCCCTCAGCTCTTATCGGAGAAGAACCCAACGGAGTTCCTCAAAATCTTATTCCCTATCTAACGCAAACGGCGGCAGGCATCCGTGAAGTACTCAGTGTATTTGGCACTGACTATAATACCCCCGATGGTAGTTGCATTCGCGACTACATCAATGTTGTAGACCTGGCAAAAGCCCATATTGCAGCTCTAGAGCGGATGCTACAAGCGAAGGAAGCCCCTCAGCTTGATATGTTCAATATCGGTACCGGTAGAGGGGTAAGTGTAATCGAACTCATAGAAAAATTTGAGACCGCCACAGGCGTAAAGGTTCCTCATCGGTATGTGGATAGGCGAGAAGGCGATATAGAAGCCATTTGGGCGGAAGCTAGAAAATCTAACGAGGTGCTCGGTTGGCACGCAGAGAAGAGCCTAGAAGAAACCCTCCGTTCGGCATGGGATTGGCAATGTGCCCTTGCTAAGCGTGGCTGAAATGCACGCCCACCTACCCATATTGCCCTCTCAATGGTTGCAAAGGGAATAGATAATCACTAGACTCCAAAAGAGCCTATAATCCAAAACCAAAAGAGCTTGCCCATAATATGGGGCAGGCTCTTTTTCTATTTTCTCTCCTGAGACGCTCTACTATTTCTGTTCGTACTTCCTACCCCCTTCGCCTCATAAGAGGAGCTTTTATCTGCTGGAGCCACGAAGCAAGTGTATCTGTTTTTCTCTAATGGAAGACTCTCTTCATCACCCAAAGGTAGCCTTTTTCCCTCAAGAAGCAATTGTTGATCCACTCCAAGAACACCTAGACCTCAGAATACAACTAAAAGAGATTTTGAAGATTATCGCACAACTCTCTCCTCCTCCCATTCGAGTAAAAAATAAAAATTTACTTACCACCACATTGTCATATCAGCAATAATATATACATTTGTCTCGCAACATCAGACAAACACTTTCTAAATGACAGGATACTACTCCGCAAAACAGAAAATTATTTCACTAGATTATCAAAAGAATAATTCATTTCTCCTCCTCTTCTCTTAGCGAGAACTGCAGCGATTTTGCTCGTACAATGCTTATTCCTTTTATTCACTAATAAATCCTATTCTCTTATGCGAAAAAGTACTTTTGTTTTGGGATTGGTTCTATTTCTAGCACCTCTAACCTTACTAGCTCAGAGCTATCCAAAAGAGTCCTACCAAATTGACGAAGGGAAAAAGACCCTAGTTAAGTGGACAGGAAGCGAAGAAACTATCGACCTTAGCAAGGATCCCGCTTTTGCCCTGATTGAGACGATTGGTGATGCAGCCTTCAAAGCGAATCGAGACCTTCAGAAAATCATCCTTCCACCACTCTGCAAACAAATCAATACAGGAGCTTTTGCAGATTGTAATAATCTGCGAGAGATTTCTTGGGACGAAAAACTCGAGTCCATCGGAGAGGAAAGTTTTTTTGCATGCAAGAGCCTTGAGAAAGTAGATCTAAAGAAGGTACAACGTATCGAAGGCTCAGCCTTTAGCGGCTGTGCTAAGCTAAAGAGCATTCTTCTCCCCAAAACTCTAGAAGAGCTTGGAGCATATGCTTTTTACAACTGCAGACAACTTAGCGATATAGAGGTTGAGAAAGGGAATGAAACCTACTTCTCTATAGGGGGCGTTCTCTATAGCTATCTCTTTGACAAATGGTACTTGGAGCAATATCCAAGAGGTAAATCTTCGGAAGAATTTGTCATCCCATTCTCAACAATTGGGACGGCACCCCGAGCATTTGACAACTGCAAAAGCCTCAAGAGACTCTATATACCCGGCGAGCTATCACGGTTCAATGCAAACGCCTTTTTCAATTGCACAGGACTGGAAGAGATATACTCCTACCGAGCTTTTCCGCCGGAAGTAATGGGCGAAGATGCACTTAATGGTGTAAATGTTGCCCAGTGCAAGCTTTACGTGCCCGAGGATGCAATTGCACAATATCGAGCTGCGGACGGATGGAAGCTTTTCAAAAACATCGAAGCCCTACCCGAAGAAAGTGGCATCTCTAAGATGAGCTATATCTACGACCACACTAGCAATACATTGATTCGATTCATAGGAGCGGAAGAATCTTTAAATATGACCAAAGATCCTACCCTATCGAAGACGGTTTACATTGCAGACGGAGCCATTGGTGGGGAAAAGCTCTCCAACCAGACCTTGCGAAACCTAGTCCTTGCAGAGGGGGTCAAAGAAATTGGCGAAGGAGGTATCTGGGCAACGGAGCTAACATCAATTACCCTCAACAAACAACTAGAGGTAATGCACGAAGCGGCTATCAGTGGAGCAAAGATTACCGAATTAGTTTTACCAAGCACTCTAAATACCTTCTACCCTTGTGGTATCTACAATGCCTTCAAGTTGCGAGACATAAGGTTTGATGGAGAGAACAGCAAGTATGTAATAAAAGATGGGCTACTGATAGAGAAAGAAAGCAATGCCCTACTATTTATCCCCAATGGCTGGAATGGGGGAAGGAATATATCTCTTCCGGCAGGAATAACAGCGATAGCAGACAGGGCTGTCTACAACAATATTATCCTAGAAGAGCTTCTCATTGGAGAGGGCGTTCAGGTCGTTGGCACAAGTGCTCTCTCTCAATGTATCACTTTGACTTATGTAGATCTACCCGCCTCCGTGACAACGATTAAGAACAATGCATTCAAGGGAGACAACGTGCTAGAGACTGTAATTATAAGAGCCATAACACCTCCGGCGGCTTCCCCAAAAGGCAGAATAGGCTCCTACCAAACCGAAGGGTCATTCGACCAACTCCCCGAAAATGCCACTCTGTACGTTCCCCAAGAAAGTCTCGAAATCTACAGAGCGAATGCTGTTTACTCAGAAAGCTTTAGACAGATTAAAGCTCTCGAAGAGGCTCCGGCTCCTACAAGTTGTAAGGAGATTTCTGCTCCGCTTGTCAAGATATCCACGACAGAAAACAGACTCTCTATTGATGCCGAAGGAAAAATCTCTCTATACAACCTCTCAGGGGCGCTCCTCTCTAGTGCTACTAACCATCTACTGTTCGAAGGAACTACCGGAGACATTCTCCTCGTAGTTGTAGAAAAGGATTCTTTGCGTACCATCCGAAAGGTTATACTAAGGTAGCTCTTCCCTAGGGAGGCTTTCCCCTGAGCCTCCCTACTAAAATAAAAGACTACTACACAGAGCAGAAGAATAAAAGCTGAGGGCATAGTACTTAGTACGAGTCAGCAGTAAAGGTATTTTTCGTTATCTATCTGTGTAGTAGCCTTTTTGTGTTCTTTTCAGCTCATCACCCCACTGTACGCACAAAATCGTATAATACGTACAGGGAATAGTACGAAATGAAACAACCTTATTATCGAGCAGATAATCCACTCCAAAAAATAGACTTTCGGAGCCCAGAAAAGATTGTCGTTTTGGAAAAAGTATCTATCTTCGCACGTGAGTGGAAATAAAGATAGCGGCAAAAAACCGCTTGCAAAGACTATATGATATAAAACCGCAATATAAACATTAAAACAGAAAAGATGAAAAGAACTACCCTTATTTCTGTTGCTATTGCTTCAGTAATGTCGGCTGTAGCAACGAATTCTTTTGGGAATACAGTCGTGCCATCGGCTGCCCAAAAAGAAATCAGCACCGGGGACAATGTAACCTACAATGCTACCCGAGGCACAACATTCGATGACTCGTGGAAAAAACCTGACTACTCAAAAAAGTTCCAGGAAGGTAAGTTTTTCTATTACGTCATTAGCGAAGCACAAAAAACTGTAGGAGTAGCTCCGTATAGTGGGATAGACAATGTCTACCAACACAGCATGGAGGTGCCGGAAACTATTACTCACGGCGGCAACACCTATACTGTAGTTGCTATTGGGCGTGTTGCATTTGCGAACATGTTCAATTTGCAAAGTGTCAAACTTCCCAAGACGATCCAATATATCGGACAGGGTGCTTTTTGGGGAGCTTCAATTCTAAAGATGGAAATTCCTGATGCAACGGAAGAAATTGATGATAGATGCTTTAAGGATGCCATCAAACTTGGTTCCATCAAACTTGGCAAGGGGCTTACAAAAATTGGAGAAGGAGCATTCTCTGGCTGCTGGGATATCAAAGAGATAATTGTAGCAGATGGGAACAAAGCTTTCTCTAATCGAGATGGTGCCCTATATACAAAAGACGAGTCTACGGTTATCAAATACCCATCGTATAGGAAAGATGTAACGAAAGTTGTGCTCCCCTCTACGGTAAAGAAGATAGAAGAGGGGGCTTTTGAGTTTTGTGAGTACCTTACAGAAATCACCCTAAACGAAGGTCTTAAGGAGATTGCATCAACAGCATTTTACTTCTGTAAGAGTCTAGAATCAATAAAAATCCCTGCTTCTGTAGATAAAATTGCTAATGGTTCTACCTTCTGCCTTCTCGAAAAATGCAAAAAGTTTGAAGTAGCTGAAGGTAACACTACCTACGAAGCCCTTATGAACGGAAGGCTCCTTGCCGACAAAAAGACTCACACAGCCGTTTCTCTCCTATACACAAAAGAATTGGATCCGATTACTATCCCCGAAGGAATAGAACATATCGGAAATAAAGCAATGGTTATGTTCTATGAAAATGAATACATGGAACAGGTATACAGAGGTAAAGGCCCCCGTGAGGTTATCCTCCCCACAACTCTTAAATCCATTGAAGCGTATGCCTTCAGCGGAGCCAATATCCATTCTATAAAAGTGCCGGATGCCGTTGAAACTATTGCTACAGGAGCTTTCCAGGATTGTAAGCGCCTCAACTATGTAGAGATTGGGAAAGGCTGTAAGAACGTCGGGGACTTCGTATTTTCATCTTGTGATGCCCTCGCCACGAAGGGTAAAGGTATAATACGTGTCTATGCTGAGATACCTCCCAAGGTACAGGATACTGAAGGTAAGGCTGTGAACTTTGATGATGATCTTGTTAAGGGTGCACAGTTGCAAGTGCCTGAAGCAAGTCTCTCTCAATATAAGGGAGCCTCTGCATGGAAGAAATTCCGTCAAATCGTAAAACTAGAAGGTCTAAGCGCCGAAGAAGTAGAGAACGAAAGTCTTGCTTTGATGCCCTCTGCAGGCGTTCTTCGCATCCAAAACCCCGAAGCTAATCAGGTAAACCTCTACTCTATCAACGGCTACTTGGTACACAGCACCAACGAAACAGCCTTCAGTGTAGAGTTGTCTACGGGTATCTATTTGGTTTCTTCCAATGGAAAGACCCAGAAGGTTTACATTCCCTAAGTATTGGCTATAGAACATCATTCTCATAAATTAACAAAAGCTATGAAATTTAGAATTGTTACGCTTATTTCGTTGCTAGCATTCATGGGTGCACTCTTGCCCAACCATGCCAATGCTCAGGATCCGAAACAGCAAGTCATCAAGTTTAGAACCCAGGTAAAGCCGAACAGTGATGAGAGGATTAACCTCATCATGACACCTATGCCAGGAAATGAAGGGGTCACAATTGAAGGTTGTGAACTCGTGACTTTGCCCGATAATACTCAGGCCTGGAAGGTGACAAAGAGTTGGATTACAGTTACAGGTCCTGTCACTCATTTCGATTGTAACCTATCGGCTATTGATTCCATCCATTTTGAAAACCCCGAAAGCCTAAAGACGCTTATCGTGGAAACAAACAAGATGGGAGTGCTTGACCTAAAAGGAATGAAAGCTCTCACATATCTAGGAGCTTCTGCAACTGATGTGCGAGAGATTGACCTTACAGGGTGTACCAACTTGAAGAGGATTTATTGCGATGGAAGTAAGCTAATAAAGATTAATCTTACCGACGCAAAAAATCTCGAAGTTGCCTCACTAACAATGAGTTCGCTCAGAGACTTGGATCTTACGGGTTTAACAAAATTAAGAGAGCTAGATCTTTCCCATAACGCCCTATCAAAAACTGAGATAAAGAATCTACCAGCTTTGGAGAGTGTTGTACTATCGTATAACCCTCTTGAAGAGGTAGGTTTTGCTTCTTGTCCAAAGCTAGAACTAATTTCAATCAAGAACAAGCAAAAGGACTCAAAGCTTACAAGTTTTGCAGCAAATGGTCTTCCCGAACTTAGAAAGATAAACCTCTATGGTAACAAGATCTCTACACTAAAGTTGGAAGAACTACCATCACTCAGCGAGATCAATCTTGAAAATAACAGCCTTACCGCTGTAGATTTCTCTAAATGCTCACAATCTCTTACAGAGGTTGGTCTAGGAAGTAATAAGTTTACAGGCGAGTTTGAGTTGAAAGGTCTAGAAAATCTTAGCGAGTTCTCGATCGAAAACAACAAACTAACTTCTTTCAAGGTTACCGGTTGTCCTATGTTGTCAACTCTTAAAGTCCAAAAAAATGAACTAACCTCTCTAGACCTCACTGCTTGTACCGGAGAGCTTGGCACTGTTTACGCTAGTGAGAATAAACTCTCTTCCATAAAATTGCGTCCTACTCACAAGTATCTTTATCTGAACGACAACCAACTCACTTCAATAGACCTCTCTGCTTGCACTGAGCTAGGGAGCATTGAGTTGGGCAACAACAAGCTGACCTCATTGGAGCTGAAAGGGCTAAATGAACTTTCTGAAGTCAATGTCTACAAAAACAACATTCAGGGAGACGATATGAAGAAACTCATTGCGTCTCTACCTGGAAAAGAATCGATCAGCGCTGGCTCTCTCTACGCAGTACAGACTCGTGACCCCGAAGAGCACAACCTCTGCACTTCAGACGATGTAAAGGCTGCTAAGGATAAGAATTGGAATATCCTTGACCACCGCACCTATGCTAACTATCCTGGAGCCATACTTCGTACGATAAAGTGTCGTACAGAAGGCAATGGAGGTTCTATCAAACTCAACAACCAAGACGCTACTTCTATACAAGCCTATACAGACACAAGAGTAGATGTAACAATCACTCCTGATGCCGGATATGGGCTAAAGACACTCAAATTTACTCCTTCTGAAGAAGGTGCTGCCCCCGAAGATCTCTTCGCAAACTCAACTTTCTGGGTATCTAAAGACGGAGAAGTAGTTGCTTCATTTACCAATGACATCTGCAAAGTAAAACTGAAACGTGAGGGTCATGGTGTCCTAAAGCTCAGAGGTGAAAGACTAAATCAGGATCTCGAGAGACTTCCTAAAGGCTTGAAGATTGAAGTTATTGCTACCATTGACCCCAATGAAACGGATGGAGAAAGAGAGCTCCAGTCTTTGAAAGCAAATGGAAAGAACATCAAGGGAACCAAAGAATTTGTCCTTGATAAAGATACAGAAGTGGTAGCAACATTTGCATGGCTCCTAGATACTAAAGATCCCTATGAAGGAGAAACTTGGGAAAGCAATTTCACCAAAGAGATAGTTAGAGACGATGTAAACGTTGTACTCTTCCCCAACCCTGCAAGAGCAGAAGTCTTTGTTGAAGGCGCTTCTAAGGAAGCTACTATCGATCTATATACATTAGACGGAGTACGCGTTCTCTCTTCTGTAGCAGATCTCTCTGGCAGAGCAGCTCTCAATGTAGCCGGGCTCGCAGAAGGTATCTATGTTGTGTTGGTAGGCAATGTTTCTAAACGTCTCATTGTTCGTCACTAAGCATAGTTTTAAATAGTCTTTATGAGGGAGGAGCTACCTTGTCATACAGAGAATGACATGGCTTCTCCCTCTATTCTGTGAAGAATTAAGACATCTATATAGATTACAACAGATCAAAATGAAAATCAATTGTAAAAAGGCTGTACTGCTTGCGCTAGCAGCTCCTCTAATCGGAGCACAAGCTTATCAAGCCTATGCACAGGAATCCTTTGGAGGATTGCCTCCCTGCTTTACGGCACCCAAGTCTGAGCTTCGAGGAGCTGAGGCCATCAACATTGTGCGAGTAGCCCCCGACTTTAATGCACAAGACCTGAAAACCTTGAACGAATGGGGGACGAATTCCATTCACTTTAAGCCTCTACGCGTGGGGCAAGTTGTAGAGACCTCTATCGACTTTGCCAAGGAGGCTAAACGCACCACTCTAGAATCCGGAAAAGAGGTTTATCGCCTAGCCATCTCCTCTCCGGGGGCTAAGGCTCTATCCATTACCTACAAAGACTTCTTTATTCCAAACGACGGAGGGAAACTTTTCATATACAACACCAACAAAAGTGCCCTTCTTGGAGCTTACACCAACGAGACACACCCCAAACACGGCGTCTTCTCTACAGAGCCTCTCAAGGGTAATGAAGTGATCCTCGAATACGTACCGGGGAGAAGGAATGAGATGCCCTCTCTATTGATTGATGGTATAGGTCATATTGTTTACTCTCATGTAGGTCTGGGATCTCTCACAAAGAAGTTCTTCGACCCCGGAGAAGATAATAGCGACCCTCTTTGCCAGATTGGTGTCAATTGTAAGCAAGGAGCAGAATGGCAAACCGAAAAGACAGGGGTAGTACAGATCGTTATGTACGAAACTGAAGATGGTAAGGTATCTTTGGGTTGTTGCTCAGGGAACCTTCTTAATAACACCAACCTCGACTTTGCTCCCTACATCCTTACGGCAGCACACTGTATCACCGGGGATAATGAAAAACCTCTAACCTCACAAGCGGATCTTGACAAGTGGGTTTTCAGATTTAACTATGAAAAGTCAACCTGCAGCAACGGAGCAGAAGCGTTAAGCCGAGGAAAGTCTATCATTGGATGTACCGTAAAGAGCTACCTTCCTATTGTCGAAGGAAAGGGGGTACCCAAGAGCGATGGTATGCTTCTACTTGCTAATACTGAAGTTCCCAAGAACTATAGAGTTTACTATAATGGATGGGATCGTATTACAGCACGTCCCAAGGGAAGAATTGTAGGAATCCACCACCCTTCTGGGGATGCTAAGAAGATTTCGGTTTCTGATAGCCCCATCGAGATTAGCACATGGGATGTTTTCGGAGCTTTGGGAGGACGAGGAGACCACTTCCTAGTAACCTTCACCGAAGGGGATACAGAAGGAGGATCATCAGGCTCTTCAATTTTCGATCAGAATCACTTAGTCGTAGGGACCCTCACGGGAGGACGTTCTAAGTGTGGTGACTACCCCAACTATTATGGACGTCTCAGCCGCCACTGGGATAACTATAAAGACCCCAGCAATCCTCTATCCTCAATGGATATTTACCTTGATCCTAAAACAAAAGGTGATGCAGAAACTCTGGCAGGGACTTGGAGAGAAAACTTGAAACCTCTCGAAGGTATTAGTAGTTTGACCATTAAACTCACAGACAACGAAAAGATACAAGTTTCTTGGAAGGGTGTAGATAAAAAGAACCTACCCTCGGAATGGAAGTTGCAGTACCGTGTATATAGAAATGGAGTATTGGTAAAGGAGCTCGGAGAGACAGACGAACTTTCCTTTACAGAAACTCGCACCGAAGCCCTCAATGGATCTAATCGAGAAGGAGGTGTTGTATATGGTGTACAAGTTCGCTACAACTACAACGGTCTTACCATCCCCGATGATGGATTTAATAATGGCAAAGCCTACACGTATGGAGATTCCGATATCGCCGAACGCGGTCTATATCTAGGGAAACTCATCGAAACCGTGCCTGTAGAAGTAAGCGCGAATGGTTCTAATGGTGTTAACTTGGCTTGGAAAGCTCCCTCTTATCTACAAGAGATCTCCCTCTTCGGTTATCCCAAAAACATGCAACTAGGCACATATGCACGCCCCAAGTGCGAAATGAAAGGCCGCTGGAACACTCCTGATAGATATAGATTGGTACAACGTATGCCCAGCGACAAGTTTGTGGGAGAAAAAGCTCCTTGCATCTATGCCGTACGACTCATCCCCGATACAAAAGCAAAAGGGAAATATAGCATCTGTATTCGCAATGGTGTTGAGTATAACAAAATAAAGGACACTAATGTTGGTAGGCTATACGAGCAGGTATTCGATGTACCCGATACATGGAAAGAAGGCGAATGGCTAACGGTAACTCTTGATAAGCCCTTCCAATTCGACCCCATGCAGGATCTATTTGTAGGTTGTGGATCTCCCAACGATGATGCTCCCATCGGGATTGCTTACGTAAAGGATAGCGATAACGAAATTCGTCGCTACCTAGACGCATTCCTCCTCGTTAATGGGATGCAGCACCCTGTTCCTGAAGATTATTATAGGGGTTCTACACCTCCCGAAGCATATCATGCAATCCGTGTTGTTTTCGCTTCCTCGCCTGATGTTGAAAAGAAAGAAGATTTCGAATGCTTCGCAAAAGCGGTATCACCGGTAACCTTCCCTGTGGTAAAGGAATATAAGGTGTTGAAGAACGGAGTGGAAGTAGCTAAAGGACTAAAGGCTACAACCTACCAAGATGCAACAGGTTCTACCAGCGACAAGTACGAAGTGAAGGTTTCTTACGAAACAGAGCTTGCAACGGAAGGAATCGACACAAATACTCCAGCAGTATTCCCAACACAACTTGGATCAAACTCTACACTTTATCTAAAGAATGCACAAGAGGTTGCCCAACTAAGTGTGTACAGCATGGACGGAGCTCGCCTAGTTCAGATAAACCATCCTCAAGAGAGTGTAGACCTCTCTCAGTTAAGCGAAGGCGTATTTATTGTAGTACTAGAAACTGCAAATCAACGTATCTCTCAACGCATCACTGTACTAAAGAAATAAACAATCCTCGGTAGAGAAAAGGCTAAGTACAGCACCTCCGCTGCACTACCTTTTCTCCTCTAAGAAGAACCCAAAACAAGAAAACATATGAATAGAAACAAATTTGCCATTATGGCACTTGCCATCTTTACTTTGATGGTATCTGCATGCGGTCCCAAGACCCCAGAAGTTAAGCTAACCGTTTCTCCTGCCTCTCTAAAGATTAAGGTAGGGGAAGTTGGGAGCATTAAAGCAAAAGTTACCCCAGAAAATACTACTGTTTCCTTTAGCTCTACCAATAACAAGATCGCTACTGTAAACGAAAAAGGAGAAGTAAAAGGTGAAGCAGAAGGCAATGCTACCATTGTTGTAAAGGCAGGAGAACAAACAAAAAGAATATCCGTACTTGTTTACAAACCCGAAACCGACTACTCAGCTCGCATGATTGGGAACAAGGATAATGCGCTAGCTCTTCCTTTCTACATCCCCAAACGAGATCTCATGAAAGAACTCTTTGATGATATAAAGGCTGCTAACGCACCCTTTGGATGGAGATATGCCAATCCCTATATGAAAGAGAAAGATCCCGAAAAAGTCGGATACTATTTTGCTCCTATCACTGAAAATGGAGAGCTCCTTAAGGATCGCTATATCCTAGCTATTCGGTACAACTACGTCGATAAGATCCAAGCTCACATTGAACTTGGCATCAATATGCTAGAAGAACAGAATCCTTTTGCTACAGAACCTGGAAAGGAAAAAATAAAAGACATTGCTAACGCATATGGCTTTACAGGGAATGGGACGTTTGCCAACCAAGGAGGAAAGATTGGACATACCTATACAGCCTACAATACAAAGTTAGGGCTGGATGAGCAACTATCCATCATCTTATACGCTCAACCTAACAAAGATGGATTGTATAAGGTTTTTGCACATATTGTATATCACTACCACCAGGATCATGATTGATCCCCATTTAGGAGAGACTGCAGTTCGATCTCATAGGTATTTGGGTATAACGTAGTCTTCTCCCCCTCTCTTTGGGCATCTTCTCATTCAAGAGAAGTGCTCTACCAAAAGAGGTCTCGGTTTAAAAGGTTATTGCAACCTTCTAAATCGAGACCTTTTCGTTTCCGTAAGAAGTCTTTTTCCCTCCTATCTACTTTCGCTTTTCCGTAGAGGGTTCATAAGCTCCGATGGTCGGTTGTGTAGCTCTTGTGTGCCCTTGTATATCTGTAGATAGGTCACTTTTCACTCCTTTCTGTACCCATGGAGCATCTGCCCAAGGCTGGAAGAAATAGACAAAATCCATCTTATCTTTTTCCCGATTTCGCCCTACATGCACATAAACCTCGTCTGCAGGTTGCTTGGCTTCTATACAATCAAAGTAGGCGACGCCGTTATTTTGAGGGAGGGCTGTACGCAAATAGCAATGGTCAAATGTAGTTCGATCTCTTACCTTCTCGGCCAGTTCAATCTCTCCCCCCACAGGCTCCCTCCCTGCGATACGTATCACACTACGTGCACCATCCACTAGGGTATTAGTCGCTTTGAAAGAGGTCTGCTCTGCTCCACCACTCTCTGGCAGATTATATACCAAGGTACTTCCCTCTCTTTTGTCCCAAGCATAATAATTCACCAAGCTACAATGCAACAATTCTGTTACACCTCCTGTAACCAAAAGAGTTGTAGATAGTGTATTTGAAAGCTCACAATTGTACAGACGTGCACGTGCTCTATCAAAGGTAAGGGCTCGCCCTTTCATATTTGTAATAATCAGCCCCTCGGCATAAAGAGTTTCTTCCCCACTTGCGGAGTGTGTAGCATCACAAATAAGCCCATCTCTACCATTTCGGATGGTTGTATAGAGGAGTTTATTCCCCTTTGTACCACGAGCTAAACGTACATAGTTCCACTGCCCAGGCACGAGGCGATAGTTGATAGAAGGGATTAAATAGTCACGTCTCAACCCCTCTATGAGTACTCTCTCCGTCGGAGTACCATTGGCGCATAAAGAGCCATAGATACTAATATGGGCTTTGTCGCCCAATAGTAAGTGTACGCCTGCCTCCAAGGTAAGGGTTACTCCCTCATCCACCACTAAACTATCACGGATATAAAGTGGCCTTTGAGCAGTTATCACAGAGTCTTTTTGGATGTGAAGCAGATCGTATTGATCAAGATTATGACACCAACTTTCTATTCGTAGTGCTTGTTGTTTCCCATTGAAGCGAAATAGGATTGAGTCCGTAATCAATTGGGGCAAATCATCAATCATCCTTTGCAGAGTAGCTTCTACAAACACATGAATACTATCTCCTGCAGGTAGTGTCACCCCCTCAAAACGTTGTCCGGACCGTCCATCTACATTTATTCTAAAACCCCGCTCTACACCATGAAGCAACCTTATCTCATCTATTTTGAGTGCCTTATTCCCTTTATTGTAGACCAATAGCGTACGCGTAGAGGAGGGTTGCTCAGAGTATAAGGTATCCAAACGCAAGGTGTCTTGAGAGAACGAAATGCGCGCATTCGGGTCTGATGTAAAATGGTCAAACTGGTCATGGCAACCCGTCAATGCAAGGGATAAGAAGACCAAAAGAAGACCTATAGAAGCAATATATTTCATCACAAAGAAGTTGAGTTTTCAGGGTCATTGGAGTCGGAGGAAGGAAGTTCTACAGAAGAAACCTGCGCTCCCACACGTCCTTCATACAAAAAGATCTCAAGGGTATCGCCCCTTGTTAGTTGCTGAGAAGAGAGGATACTCTTATCCGCTTTTCGTACAATAGAATACCCTCGCTTGAGTGTTTGGCGAGGACTAAGGAGCTGCACCAACCTTGCCAAATGCTCTAGGGATTCTTTCTTCTTCTCCAGAACGAGAGGAAGTACGCGCTGTAGGTGCTGCTGCTCTTGCTCTAATGAGCTTTGGTAGGCGAGCAATAATTTGGGCATTGTGGCCTTGAGTACGTAGCTGCAGTGCTCAATACGTTGTCTCTCTTGTGCTAGGAGCATGAGAGCAGTGCGTTGCAAAGTAGCTTCTTGGCGTTGCAACTTAAAAAACTCCTGTTGAGTAGATTCTTTTATAGCTATAGGGAGGTGATGCACAAGCCGCTGCAACAGTACCAAATGGTAGTCCTGCATCAGTACAACGGATCGCTGCAATCGCTCAGAGAGTTTTCTCAGAAGGGTCCACTCTCTCTCTCTGCTATTGAGGAGGAACTCGGCGACAGCAGTGGGGGTCTTTAGGGAATGGTGAGCTACCCTATCGGCAACACTTGTATCACGCTCGTGCCCTATCCCCACGATAATAGGTAAGGGGTAGCGAGCAATTGCGGCACAAAGCTCATAGCTATCAAAAGCCATGAGATCGATCTCTGCCCCTCCTCCTCGTATAAGCACAACGCAATCATACGCTATCCCACTCTGTGCAATCTCTCGGAGAGCCGAAAGAATGGAAGTGGTTGTTCCCTCTCCTTGCATCAGTGCAGGATAAAGTTGGAGGAGAAAAGGCCACTGCTCTCTCGCAGCTTGTATATGACTAGAGAAATCGCCCCATCCTGCTGCCGAAGCCGAAGAGATGACGGCAATATGCCGCAGAGGGCGACCTACGGATAGGGACTTCTGGCAATCAATCAAACCCTCTCGTCGCAATCGCTCAAGCGTCTCTCTACGCTTTCTTGCCATATCCCCCAACGTAAAGGTGGGGTCTAAGTCATAAACATCAAGGTAGAGACCAAATTGCTCATGGAAGTGGACACCCACCAAAAGCTGCACCTGCAGTCCGTTCGTAAAAGTCTGACCCGTTGCAGATTCAAACTTAGCAAGCAAAGAGCCCACAGAAGCACGCCACATCACGGCACGAGATCGGGCTAAGATCTGCCCTTCTCTCTCGCCTTTCTCAAGAAGTTCAAAGTAAAAGTGTCCCCCCTGAGGGGGAGACTTGATCCCACTAGTCTCAGCAGTAACCCAAAATCGGCCTCCGAAGTTTTGTTCAAAAGCTCGACGGATACTGCTATTCAACTCGTGAAGGGAAAAGACCTTCATAGGGATCGGTTTTGGCATCCCCTCTACTGAGGGATAGGCTATTACTCCGCGTTATAGGAAGTATACGAATCCGTGGTATCCTCTTCCGGGATAGGCATATTACGCACAAAACCTTCTGCAAGAGAGATCAATGTCTCTGTAGACGAAACTCCGGCAATAGACTGAATGCGATTACTCAATATGTGCATCAAGTGCGAATTGTCTACGGCATATAGCTTGATCAGCATTGAGTAGGGTCCCGTGGTATAGTGGCATTCCACAACTTCGGGTATTGCTTCTATCTGAGGCAACACTTCGCGGTACAGAGCAGCACGCTCTAGACGCACCCCAATGTAAGTACAAGTAGTATAACCTAAGTCTTTGGGATTCACGCGATATCCGGATCCCGTAATTACCCCTCGCTCCACCATGCGCTGTACATGTTGGTGAATAGCTGCGCGAGATACTCCACATCGCTCTGCTACATCACGAAACGGAATGCGAGCATTGTCCGAAATAATGGCAAGAATGCGACGATCTAACTTATCTATCTTCATATGTTTATATTGGTTTATAGTTTCTTACTGTATCTATTCTCTCCCCCCTTAAGGGAGACTTAATCTGTAAAAAGGGAGTTGCTATATGGAGGTAGGATGGTACGCCCCAAATGCTCATAGGCATGAGCTGTAGCTTCTCGCCCTCTGGGAGTACGTTTGATAAAACCCTCCTTTATCAAAAAAGGTTCATAAACCTCCTCTATAGTGCCTACATCTTCGCTCATAGCCGTAGCAATGGTAGATACCCCCACAGGGCCTCCTCCAAACTTATCTATGATGGTCGTCAATAGTTTGTGGTCTATATTATCCAAACCACAACTATCAATATTGAGAGCCTCTAGTGAAAAGACGGCAATCTCGGAGTCAATAGTACCATTCCCCCTCACTTGGGCAAAGTCGCGCACCCGACGCAGTAGGGCATTGGCGATACGTGGCGTCCCCCTACTCCTACGCGCAATCTCAGCGGCAGCATCTTCGCTACACGCAACCCCCAAAATGCCAGCCGACCGGAGTACAATACCTGCAATCGTCTTGGTATCGTAGTACTCAAGATGTAGATTTATACCAAAACGCGCTCGCAAGGGAGCTGTAAGCAAGCCACTACGCGTCGTTGCACCTACCAAAGTAAAGGGGTTGAGATCTATCTGAATAGAGCGAGCACCGGGGCCCTTATCAATCATGATGTCAATGCGGTAGTCCTCCATTGCCGAATAGAGATACTCCTCTACAATCGGACTTAGTCGGTGAATTTCGTCAATAAACAAGACATCACGAGGCTCCAACGAGGTAAGCAATCCTGCCAAATCTCCCGGTTTATCGAGTACAGGGCCGGATGTTATCTTAATACCAACACCTAGCTCTGCTGCGATGATATTGGAGAGCGTGGTCTTACCCAAGCCTGGGGGACCATGCAACAAGACGTGGTCGAGACTATCGCCACGCATAGCTGCAGCCTGCACAAATACGGAGAGATTCTCCACCACCGTATCCTGTCCTCTGAAAGAACGGAAACTAATCGGGCGAAGAGCCTCCTCTATCTGTTCGTCGGTAACGGGGCGACAACTCTCTTCTCGTATATCAAATATATCTTCCATACACGCCACAAAGTTACTCTTTTTGCTCCCATCACAGACATTTTCTATCCATCAGTTGTACATCATGTCAAGATAAGTATGCCCCTTTGAGAAATGAATGAGTACCTTTGCAGGAGTTTTTAATGATATAGAAGATGATTACAATAGACCAACTGAATAATCTGTTGGAGCGCAAGGAAGCGCTGAGGGGGTATCTTTGACGTCGATAATAGACGTATCCAACTAGAGGAAGAAGAACTTATCACCCAAGCTCCCGACTTTTGGGAAGACAATAAAAGAGCTGAGGCGCAAATGCGCAAGGTCAAGGAGATTCGCCGCTGGATAGAAGCCTACGAATCTGTAGAGTCTGCGGTAGAAGAGGTAAAGTTGAGCTTCGATTTCTACAAAGAAGGAGTTGCCGAAGAAGAGGAGGTAGACCAAGCCTACCAAGTAGCTCTCTCTCTGATTGAGAATGTAGAGCTTCGCAACATGCTCCGAAGAGAAGAAGATCGCCTAGGGGCAGTACTCAAGGTCAATGCAGGAGCCGGAGGTACCGAAAGCCAAGATTGGGCTTCGATGCTAGTCCGCTTATACCAGCGTTGGGCAGAAAACCACGACTACAAAGTAACCATCACCAACTGGCAAGATGGAGACGAAGCGGGCATCAAAACGGTAACAATGCAGATTGAGGGCGACCTAGCCTACGGATTCCTCAAAAGCGAAAATGGGGTACATCGCCTCGTGCGTGTCTCTCCCTACAACGCCCAAGGGAAGCGAATGACTTCGTTCGCCTCCGTTTTCGTTGTACCCCTTGTCGACGATAGTATAGAGATTGCAGTCAACCCTGCCAACCTATCATGGGATACTTTCCGCTCAAGTGGAGCCGGGGGGCAAAATGTGAACAAGGTAGAGACCGGTGTACGCTTGCATTACCAATTCAAAGACCCCGACACGGGAGAAGAGCGAGAGATCGTTATCGAGAATACCGAGAGTAGGTCTCAGCTAGATAATAGAGAGAATGCACTCCGCCTACTCCGCTCTCAACTCTACGACATAGAGCTAGAGAAGAGGCGAGCTGCCCAAGCAGAAGTGGAGGCCGGTAAAAAGAAAATTGAATGGGGTTCGCAGATCCGAAGCTATGTATTCGACGATCGGCGCGTAAAAGACCATCGTACCAACTTCCAGACCTCCAATGTAAATGCTGTAATGGATGGCGACATTGATGATTTTATCAAGGCCTATTTAATGGAATTTGGTGGCGAGAAATAATTTCCTTTTAGGGCAGAAAGACAACATGTTTTCACCTAGAAACAGAAGAGGTTTCTGCCCAGAAAGGATTTTATTTTCACCCGGAGAGGAGCTGATCGATATATGATTGTTTGTATTGCCGAGAAACCTTCCGTAGCTCGTGAGATTGCTCGCATATTGGGGGCTAATCACCCTCAAAATGGATTCATTGAGGGTAATGGGTATTGTGTTACGTGGACTCTTGGGCACCTCTGTACCCTGAAGGAGCCCAACGACTACCTCCCTCTTTGGAAACGGTGGAGCCTCGGCGACCTCCCTCTCATCCCTCAACGTTTTGGCATAAAACTAATTGATAACGAAGACTATAAGCGTCAATTCGAAGTTATTCGTCAGCTTGTAGAGAAGGCCGATGAGGTGATCAATTGTGGCGATGCCGGGCAAGAGGGGGAGCTTATACAGCAATGGGTTCTCACCAAAGCTCTTTGCAAATGTCCCATTCGCAGGCTATGGGTATCCAGCCTTACAGACGAGGCTATCCGAGAGGGGTTTACCCAACTTCGTACCAACGAAGAGATGAAAAGCCTCTACGAGGCAGGCCTCGCAAGGGCGATTGGCGATTGGCTACTCGGGATCAATGCGACACGCCTCTACACCATGCGCTTCCCACAACCCGGGAGGGTTCTCTCTGTTGGGCGAGTACAAACGCCCACCCTAGCTCTTATTGTGGAGCGAGGACGACAAATCGAGCACTTCGTCCCCACTACCTCTTTTGAGTTGCAGACGACCTATAAGGAGACTTTATTTCGGCAGACGGCAGAGAGTTTCTCCACCAAAGAGGAGGTAGAAGCTCTTATTGAAAGCATCCATTCCGCTCCTCTCACCATCAAAAAGGTAACCAAACAGCAAGGGAAAGAACTCCCCCCAAGGCTCTTCGACCTTACAAGCCTACAAGTAGAGGCCAATAAGCGTTTTGGCATGACTGCAGAGACTACTCTACAGACTATCCAAAGCCTATATGAGAAGAAACTCACGACCTATCCCCGTGTAGATACCACCTATCTATCCGAGGATATTTACCCCAAAGTACCAGCCATACTCAAAGGGTTACGCCCTTACGAGCATCTTGTTACCCCTATTCTTTCCTCAGGGAAGCCGCCCAAGAAAAGCAAAAAGGTATTCGACAACAAAAAGGTAACCGATCACCACGCTATCATTCCTACGGGAGTGCCCCTCCCCTCCGGACTTACGCTGAATGAAAATCGAATCTACGACCTTATCGCTCTACGCTTTATTGCTGCATTTTATCCCGATGCCAAAACGGCTACAACAACGGTTCTTGCGGAGGTAGAAGGGATAGAACTAAAAGCGACCGGAAAAGAGATTTTGGATCCGGGTTGGCGTGTCGTTCTCTCATCTCAAAAGGGGAAGGAGGATGCGACAAACCAAGGGAATAAAGAGGAACAAGGGGAGCCCCAAGAGGGAAAAGAGAGTCTCTTACCCGCCTTTGTAGAGGGAGAATCCGGCCCCCACGAACCTTCCATCCGAGAGCGTACAACAGAGCCTCCCAAGTATTATACCGAAGCTACTTTGTTACGAGCTATGGAAACAGCAGGGAAGCAAGTCGAAGACGAAACACTGAGAGAGGCTCTTAAGCAGAATGGCATTGGGCGACCATCCACTCGGGCATCCATTATCGAAACCCTCTTCAAGCGCAACTACATCCGTAGAGAAAAGTCTTCGCTACGTGCCACCGAGACGGGGATTCAATTGATTGACACAATACAAGACCCACTGCTAAAAAGCGCCGAACTAACAGGCATGTGGGAGTACAAACTCCGACAAATCGAAAGTGGCGAATATACGGCATCAGACTTTTTGACAGAACTCAAACAGCAGGTCTCCGACTTGGTACAAAGTGTCCGTCGCTACCACTAATACCATTAGAAACATCTTTTTCTGCAAGCTGACGCTACGTTGTTGCTTCCTTTCTGAGCAAATCTCAGCTATAAGCCAATAAGTTTCGTATCTTTGTAGTGACGTATGTTGGCAAAAAGGCTCGCACTACTGCTCCTCGAGAGGGATTATGTCTCTTGGTTGTAGGTTATGAGGAAAGGATATTGAGCAATGCAAATGTTATACACACTTTTACCAACATCATCAATCAATAAATAGTTACCGATATAAACGAGAGATATAGAGATGGACCTCAGCATGCTCGAACTTAGCGACCAAGAAATAGCGCGTCGCAATAGTCTGAACGAATTACGCTCCTTAGGCATTAACCCCTACCCTGCGGCAGAATATCAAGTCACGGCCTACGCCCAAGAGATTATCAATTCATATCCTGAAGGGAATGAAGAGCGAGAGGCTCTCTTGAGAGAGCAACGGGTACGCCTTGCCGGACGTATCATGGGACGTCGCATCATGGGCAAAGCATCTTTTGTGGAGCTTGCCGATAGCACCGGACGTATTCAAATCTATATCACACGAGATAGTATCGCCGATGGAGAGAATACCGATCTCTACAATATCGTTTTTAAGAAGTGCTTAGATATTGGGGACTTTATCGGCGTAGAGGGATATGTCTTTAAGACGCAAACAGGCGAAGTCTCTGTACACGCTTTGAGCCTCACGGTATTGAGTAAGTCATTACGTCCTCTGCCTATCGTAAAGGAGAAGGATGGTAAGGTGTTTGACGGATTTACCGATCCCGAGCAGCGTTATCGCCGGCGTTACGTGGATCTTTTGGTCAATGATGGGGTACGAGACATCTTTATAAAGCGCAACAAAATCTTCGGATCCATGCGCAATTTCTTCAACGAGCATGGTTACCTAGAGGTTGAGACCCCTGTATTGCAGTCGATACCGGGAGGTGCGTCTGCACGCCCCTTTATTACGCATCACAACGCACTTGACATTCCTCTTTACTTGCGTATTGCTAACGAACTATACCTAAAGCGACTCATCGTAGGGGGCTTCGAAGGGGTGTACGAATTCAGTAGGAACTTCCGAAACGAAGGGATGGATCGAACACATAATCCCGAGTTTACCTGCATGGAGATCTATGTAGCCTATAAGGATTACAACTGGCTCATGGACTTTACAGAGAGCATGTTGTCTCGTATCGCTCAAGAGGTATTAGGCACAACTGAGGTAAAAGTGGGAGACCACGAGATCAGTTTCCGCCCCCCGTTCAAGCGGATCCCTATCCTAGAGGCCATCAAGGAACATACCGGCATTGACATCAGCGGTATGGACGAAGATCAATTGCGAGAAGTTTGCAAACAGCTCGGTATTGAGACAACTCCTAGCATGGGAAAAGGCAAGCTCATCGACGAGATTTTTGGGGAGAAGTGCGAAGGGAAGTACATCCAACCCACCTTCATTACGGACTATCCCAAGGAAATGTCCCCTCTCACCAAGGAGCACCGAACCAATCCCGAGCTCACAGAGCGTTTTGAATTGATGGTCAACGGCAAAGAACTTGCCAACGCGTACAGCGAATTGAACGACCCCATCGATCAGCGTAAACGCTTCGAAGACCAATTGGCTCTATCCGAGAAAGGAGACGACGAGGCCATGTTTATAGATCAGGACTTCCTCCGTGCTCTTGAATACGGAATGCCTCCTACGGCAGGACTAGGTATTGGTATGGATCGTCTTGTTATGCTCTTAACGGGGCAAGAAAGCATCCAAGAGGTGCTCTTCTTCCCCCAAATGAAGCCGGAGGCTGTAGTAAAACGAGACAAACCGGCTGCCTACGTTGCCCTAGGCATTGACAAAGATTTTGTCCCCCTCTTGCAGAAAGCAGGTTACCTTACGGTTGAGGCCTTGCATGCAGAAGAGAAGCCCGGGCGTATTCTACAGGCTATGATGGACATAAATAAGAAATACAAACTCGGTATGACCATGCCCTCTCTCGAAGAGGTGACAGCGTGGACACAGAGTAAAGAATAGAGAAAGAATCGAAGGGAGCTGGGGAGGTTCGGTTAATCTCTCAATCCTATAATGCTCCCAAATATGGTGGATACTAATAAGAGAATCGAGGGAAATAAAGCCTTCTTATACTCATCTTGAGTACGAGTTGGTGATAAAGATAGAAAAGAGAAAGGCGATGAAACCTATAGGAAGAGTTGGAATCTTAGGAAGTGGTAGTTGGGCTACTGCCTTAGCTAAAATTGTACTCACATCGCAGCCCCATATCAATTGGTACGTACGCCGTAGCGAACAAGTAAAAGGCTTCTTAAAGCTGGGTCATAACCCTAATTATCTACCAGCGGCAGAGTTCGATACCGATAATATTACTTTCTTCTCGGAGTCGGACATCAATAGTTTCTTTCGTGCCAGTGACACAATCGTACTTGTTACCCCCTCGCCCTATGCGAAGAGTTATCTCAAAAAAGTACGTAAGTCGAGTATGCGAGACAAGTTGATTGTCAATGCGATCAAGGGTATTGTACCCGATGAAAACATGCTTGTCTCGGACTACTTAATGGAGGAATTTGATGTCCCCAAAGAGCTTATAGCTGTGGTAGGAGGGCCTTGCCATGCAGAAGAAGTTGCAAGACATAGGCGTTCGTATCTCACAGTCGCTTGTAAAAACCTCAAGCAAGCAGAAGCTTTTGCAGAAGTGCTCCGCAATGATTTTGTAAACTGCGTTACGACAAACGACGTCGTGGGGGTGCAATATGCCTCCGTGCTCAAAAATATCTACGCCATAGCTGCGGGCATTTGCAATGGACTGCAATATGGAGATAACTTCCAATCCGTACTCATCTCCAATGCCATAGCAGAAATGAACAACTTTGTCAATGCGGTGCACCTAATTGACAGGGAAATTACAGACTCTGTATACCTCGGGGATTTGCTAGTAACGGCCTATTCTCAGTTCAGCCGCAACCGCACTTTCGGGAATATGATTGGGCGAGGTTATAGCGTAAAAGCTGCACAAACAGAGATGGAAATGATTGCAGAGGGATACTTTGGAGCAAAGTGCGTACGCGAAGTGAATGCACGCTATCAAGTAAATATTCCCATCTGCGATATGGTCTATGAGATCCTCTACGAAAAAAGAGATGCTACAGAAGCGATACTTGAGCTTTCTAAACACTTCAAATAATCGTTGGTAACAAAATATGCTCCCCCTCTACACAGATACGAATTTTGCAACAATATCCCCTAAATCACAAGAAGAGGCGCGGATTGCACTCAATCAACTCCTCAAAGGGGGAGGCCTGGGTAGCGAATATAGAGGATGGCTGAACCTCCCCTTTGCAGAACCAGCCCTTTTAGAGGAAATAGAGACGGTAGCTCAAGACTTACATACCCGTACAGAATGCGTTGTATGTATCGGTATTGGAGGTAGCTATCTCGGTGCCAAAGCTGTGATAGAAGCCCTTACTCCACCCTCGTTTTGTGGGGAGACTCCCTCTTTACTTTTTGCAGGGCATCACCTAGATAGTTGCTATCTATCCCATCTACAAAACTATCTAAAGGGAAAAAGATTCGGTATCATATACATATCGAAAAGTGGGGGTACACTAGAACCTTCTATAGTCTTTCATCAACTAAGGCACCTCCTAGTCGAGAATGCCAAGGGAGACGAAGAGATAACACGAAATAATATTGTCGTAATAACGGATCCCGAGCACGGCTCTCTTCGAGCAATAGCCACCCAAGAAGGATATCGGTCGTTTTCTATTCCTTCCTCAGTAGGCGGGCGCTATTCTGTGCTCAGTGCTGTAGGCCTCCTTCCCCTAGCTTATTGTGGCATTGATATCCGCAAGTTGCTCGATGGAGCGAGAGACCTTGCCTCAGCAATCTCTAGAGGAGAAGACGAGGCAGTAATGCCACTGCTTTCCTATGCCGGATGGCGCATCGAAGAATACAGAAAGGGAAAGAAAATAGAGATTTTTTCCACATTTTCTTCCGCTCTGCATTCGCTTCAAGAGTGGTGGAAACAGCTCTTTGCAGAGAGCGAGGGGAAGAACGGAAAAGGCATTTTTTCCACAACAGCCACTTTTAGTACTGACCTCCACTCTTTAGGGCAGTGGATCCAAGATGGAGAGCGATCTATCATAGAAACCATGGTATCTGTGGAAGAAAGTCCTGAAAACGATGTTGTTATCCAGGGAGAAGAGCACTTTAAGGATGGGCTAGACTACCTCACAGGCAAGTCCCTTCACTGGGTTAATCGCCAAGCCGAAGAGGCGACTTGTATTGCCCATAGTGAGGGGGGAGTTCCTCTCTTCAGAATTAAATTACCTCGGCTCGACGAATATAACCTTGGGGTGCTTATCCTCTTTTTTGAAATGGCCGCAGGTGTCAGTGGGTATATGATGCAGATCAATCCTTTCGATCAACCCGGGGTTGAGGCATACAAACAGAAGATGAATCAGCTCTTAGAAAAGCCCGTATAACCCCATGCTATGGAGGAAGTAAACGAGTAGAGCAAAGCAATATGAGAACAAACACTTCTCACCATCAAAGAGAATGCAATGAAGTATAATAGCAAACAACAAAAGATAGCGATGCCCGAGTATGGGCGTAATATCCAAAATATGGTGAATCACTGTCTGACTCTCGAAGACCGAGCAGAACGCCAGTGGTGCGCCGAGTCTATCATCCGCATAATGGCAAAACTCGCTCCGGATCATCGTCTGGCTCAAGATGGCGAGAAAGCTCTCTGGGATCATCTTGCCATCATGTCCGGGTTCCAGCTAGATATAGACTATCCCTACGAAGTAGTTACCCCCACTTCCCTTTATTCCAAGCCTGATACGATCCCCTACCCCGATAACGACATTATCTATCGCCATTACGGACACATCATACAGGGCTTAATCCAAAAAGCCATAGAGCTTCCTCTTGGAGAAGAGCGAGATGCTCTTGCAATCAGCATTGCCAAGCAAATGAAAACCAATTACTTGGAGTGGAATAAAAACACCGTGGACGACTACCAAATTTTCAAGGATCTTTTTGAGTTATCCAACGGCAACCTCGTGTACAGTGAAGCTCGCTATAAACTTGATTTACCCGCATCTTCTACCTCCAAACAGACGAAACAGAAAAACAAAAAGCGCAAATAACAAAGTTTTTCCGAACTAAAGCACGAATAAGGATATGGCATCATTTGTAATAGAAGGAGGGTACAAACTTAGTGGTAGTTTGACTCCTCAAGGGGCAAAAAACGAGGCTCTGCAAGTAATTGCAGCTACCCTACTCACCGACCAAGAAGTACGCATCAGCAACATCCCCAATATCTTGGATGTCAACAATCTAATCAACCTTATCCAATGTATGGGAGTAGAGGTACATATGTTGGCTCCCGGCGAATATTCTTTCCGTGCGGCTTCTATTGATTTAGATTTTGTTCGGAGCGAACAATTCCAAGCCAAGAGCCGTGCCCTTAGAGGATCTATCCTACTTGTTGGTCCTCTTGTTAGCCGTTTCGGATTCGCCATATTCCCCAAACCAGGAGGAGATAAGATTGGTCGCCGACGTCTTGATACCCACTTTACAGGTATTGCAACACTGGGCGCACGGTGTACCTATAACGAAGAAAAGCATTGCTATGAGATCTATGGCGACAACCTAAAGGGGGCTTATATGCTCCTTGACGAAGCCTCTGTAACGGGTACTGCCAACGTTATTATGACGGCTGTGCTTACCCCAGGAGAGACTACGATTTTCAATGCAGCTTGCGAACCCTACTTGCAGCAACTTTGCAAGATGCTCAACGCCATGGGTGCCAAGATTTCCGGAGTAGGTTCTAATCTCCTACACATAGAAGGGGTGAACTCCTTACGTGGAACTACACACAGACTTCTGCCAGACATGATAGAGGTAGGTAGCTTCATTGGTATGGCAGCTATGACCCATAGTGCGCTTACCCTTAAAGACGTTAGTATCCCCAACCTCGGTATCATACCCTCGGCATTTCGTCGTTTAGGTATCACAATCGAAGAGCATGGCGACGATCTATTTATACCGGAACATGACGGCTACGAGATTGACACCTATATGGATGGCTCTATACTTACCATTGCCGATGCACCTTGGCCCGGCTTAACACCAGACCTTTTGAGCGTATTTTTGGTAGTTGCCACCCAAGCTCGTGGGAGCGTTCTTATCCATCAAAAGATGTTTGAGAGCCGCCTATTCTTTGTTGATAAACTCATTGATATGGGGGCACAAATCATTTTGTGCGATCCCCACCGAGCTACAGTTATTGGGCTGGGAGGTCGAGTGGCTCTCCGTTCTGCACAGATGGTTTCTCCCGACATACGCGCCGGTATAGCCCTTCTGATTGCAGCAATGAGTGCCGAAGGCACAAGCAGAATAGATCGGATAGACCAAATAGACCGAGGGTACGAACGAATTGATCTCCGTCTTAATAACTTAGGTGCCCACATCAGTCGCATAGGAGAATGAGCGACACATCAGAACTTATCCTCGTAGGGAGATTGGGGCGTGCCCATGGTATTCATGGAGAGATTAACCTCTACCCTTCTATTGATGAGGAGAGTATGTTTTCTCTTGCTGAGGATAGAGCTCTTTTTTTACATCTAGAGATAGATGGTCTCCCCGTCCCCTTCTTGGTTGAGGATATGCGAGGGAAAGCAGAGTCTTCTCTACTTGTCAAGTTTGAGGATGTGGATAGCCGAGAGGAAGCTGAGCGATACGATGGTTGTTCTGTATACGTACCCTCAGATTTGATAGGCGAAGATATCGAATTCCAACCCCAGCACTTTATCGGTTATATGCTTGTGGATGCAGGCGATGTACCGGTAGGCAAGGTTATTGATATTGACGATAATACCGCCAATCTGCTCTTAATTGTAGAGAGAAAAGACTCCGATGAAGAGGTCATGATCCCCATAGCGGACGAGCTCGTCCGCTATATTGACGTAGAAAAACAGCTTATAAGTCTTACTATCCCCGACGGATTGATCTAAATTTGAATATGAAGAAAAAGATAGCAATATTCGGCTCCACAGGCTCTATTGGTACACAGGCTCTCGAAGTAATTAGGGCACATCCCGAAGGTTTTGCTGTCTCCGTGCTCACCGCCAATAGACAGGCGGACTTGCTTATACAGCAAGCTAGGGAATTTCTTCCCAGCCACGTAGTAATTGCAGACGAAAGCCATTACTCCGAGGTTCGTACGGCTCTTCAAGATCTTCCCATCTCCGTACATGCAGGTAAAGAAGCTCTTTGCGAGGTAGCTTCTTTCCCCGATACCGATATAGTACTCATGGCCTTGGTGGGGTACTCCGGTCTTATCCCCACCTGTTGTGCCATTGATGCGGGTAAAACTATTGCCCTTGCCAATAAAGAAACAATGGTAGTTGCCGGTGCCATTGTCACAGAGAAAGCTCGTGCCAAGGGCGTGAATATTCTCCCTGTGGATTCTGAGCATTCTGCAATCTACCAGTGTTTGCTTGGGGAACGGAACCCTCTGGAGCAGATCCTTCTCACAGCATCGGGAGGGCCATTCTTGCACGTTCCTACCCAGCAACTCGATAAAGTAACCCCTAAAGATGCTCTAAAGCATCCGAATTGGAGCATGGGAGCCAAAGTTACGATAGACTCAGCTTCTCTCATGAACAAGGGCTTTGAGATGATGGAGGCCTGTTGGTTTTTCGATGTTCCCCCCTCGAAAATTGAGGTTCTTATACATCCCCAAAGTATTATCCACTCGATGGTACAGTTTGAGGATGGTAGCGTAAAAGCCCAACTCGGGCAGCCTGATATGCGCTTGCCCATTAGCTTTGCTTTGGGAGAAGAATTACGCTTAAACAATAAATTTCCTAGGCTCGACTTCACCAAACTCCAACTGACCTTTCAGCACCCCGACCTCAAGAGGTTCCCCAATCTCAGTTTAGCCTATCACGCTATGGAGGCAGGGAAAGCCTCCCCTTGTGCTCTCAATGCCGCCAACGAAGTAGCCGTAGAGGCTTTTCTCCACGAGCAAATAGGCTTCACTACCATACACGAGATCAACGCGTATGTACTAGGGCATCTTCCTAGCATTGCAGATGCAAATGTTTCCTTAGAAGCTCTCATAGAGACAAACGAAGAGTGTCGCCAAATGGCTTTGCAGCTAGTGCGACAATATGCCGGGAGGAACTTTAGTTATGCCAAAGTGCATTTGTAGAATGTCTGTATGATAAAAATCGAACATCTTACTTTCCGATACAAAAAGGGCAACCTCGTCTTCGAAGACCTCTCTCTTAACCTCCCCAAAGGCTCTATTGTAGGGTTACTTGGGTGCAATGGAGAGGGGAAAACGACGCTTCTCAAGCTCTTATGTGGCCAATTACTCCGCCAATCAGGTAATCTTTTGGTCAATGGCGATGATCCTTCTAAGAGAAAGCGTAAAGCACTGGAGCAGGTGTACTATCTCCCCGAGGAGATCTTTATGCCCGATCTTAAGGTAAAAACCTACTTCTCGTTAATCACCCCTTTCTATCCCAACTACTCGCAAAAAATCGCAGAGGCAGCCATGAAGGAGTTCAATTTGGACTGGGGGCAACGTTTGAGAACGCTATCTCAAGGACAAAAAAAGAAGGCCGCCATCGCTCTTGCACTCTCACTACAGACTCCTCTACTCCTAATGGATGAGCCTACGAATAGTCTGGATGCCCCTTCTAAGTCGGTATTCCGAAAACTGATAGCCAAGTATATATCGGAGCAACAAACCGTGATAATAAGTACCCACCAGCTGAGAGATCTTGAGACGCTTATCGATAGTGTAGTGATATTAGAGGGGGGACGCATCTTGGTTAATGCCTCTATATATAGGCTATCCGAGATCTTCTCTTTTGGATTGGTTACGGACAATAACAAAGCAGAAGCCCTCTACGAAGAGCCATCCATCTCGGGAGAAGTAGGAATATTTGAGCACCGAGATGACATGGAAGAAGGGCTTTTCTCGATGGAACTTTTTCTCAAAGGGATCTCCCGAGAAAAGGAAAAAATAAGCGCTATACTACAAGCAAATAATCTAGTATAATCCTATTCTTTAGAGAGAATTACCTATGATGAATAATAGCCTTGGACGCATACTATTTTTGCTTAAGGGAGATTGGATGATCAATCGTAAGCAACACGGACTTGTTGCCGTTATATTTTTGATCGTAATCTGGTTTATCGAACTCGTACCACTAGCCTTCTCAAGATCATTTACAGAGTGGGAAAAGGCAATTTCCTCCATGGATCCCTCCTTCGTTCACTTTACCATAGCGCGTGTCCTTTACCTATTTGTATTCCTTGCATGGGTATCCAACACACTTTATCATAGCCGTACTCAGCACTTTTACCTCGTACCACTATCTCCGCTAGAGAAGTATATCCTCATATTGTTGCAAGGGGTAGTGATGTTTCTACTAGCCGCGGTTGTTGCAATCGTGTCGCTTATCCCTTACCTTGTCGTATTCTCTCCGGATATATCTACGGCTCTGACCCACATAAACCCATTCCTAGGAGAAGGTATAAATACCCCTCTGGATAGCTGGCAACATGTCCTTTTTATATCTCTTGTATCTGTACTTATTGTGGGGCTTTTTTTCTTCAGGATCCTTATACGAAATCAAGTAATTGCCACACTCGCTGCGAGTGTAGGCTTTATCCTTATCTTCTTGACGTTGCTCCCCCTGCTCGTAGAGATTTCCATCGAAAACTACATTACAAAGGATCTTTACGAGAGTGTCACACCCTATATCCTTGCCTCAGTTCTGTTCTTATTGGTCGATATTGCTATGTGTATCGGGGGGTATTATATCTTTAAGAAGAAGCAGATCTAATGAATCCGATGCAACCACAATCCATATTCCTTCAGGTTATTGAAAGGATCCATAATGGGATACTCTCGGGGACCTATAAGGTGGGAACTCGTATCCCATCTGTGCGTGATATGGCAGCTCGTCTAGAGGTTAATCCGAATACCATTGTAAAGGCATACGATCGTTTGATTGCAGCCGGATTAATTGAGTCTCGCCCCGGAGTTGGCAACTACATAAGAGAGGGGGCTATTGAGATTGTTACGCAAGAGCGTCAGAAGAGGTTCTACAACGAAATACTCCCTGCAGTGGCTAAGGAAATGAAACTTCTCAACATCCCTTACGAGCGCGTTCTGGAGCATCTCCGCCACAACCTAGACCGAACCATGATTACCAAAGGGGTATAACCCACAGCGGCCCTTATTCCCAAAAGAAAAGAGGTAGAATGCCAAGAGAGCATCCTACCTCTTTTTGTATCTCTATATCGCCTCTCGTACAAAGAGATAGGGCGAAGAGCTGCCCCTCTCTAGAGACGAGGAGAGATTTCTACAGATTAGTCTTCTTTAGCGCTTTTGATAGCATCTTTGAGGTGCTTGATCCAAAGTTGGTTAATTGCAGGGTAATCGCCAAGACCTTTGAGGTGGCACTCTACAGTCCAACCCTGAGCTGCAATCTGATTGCGCCAGCTCTGTTCCTCTAGAGGGAGCTTCTTGCCATCTTCTTCGGTATCTGTGCTAGACATATCATTGTTGGCGTGGTCTCCGGCAATAGACATGAGGGGGTGTAGGTGGATCTTCTTGGTCTTGCATGTAGAGGTCTTGAGCTGATTGATTACATAGTCTACAAGCATAGCAGGATAGTCTACAGTCCCCACATATACGTTATCATTATTGTAGGTTGTCTTAGCATAAGCCTTCATGGCCTTTTCGATCTTATCATAAGAAGCATTGGCGCGGTCGTAGTCCGAAACAGGATTACCATGACCCATGAAAGCAACAGCATCACCGGCTTTGAGCTGAGTAGCAAATGCATCTACCAAGATCTTTGCTACACTTTCGATATCTTCGTCCGAAGTGAGAAGAGCATTCCCCAGCACAGCCTTATCACGATTCAACTCTTCAGCGGGGAAGTTGTAGTGAGGCTTTACATAACCATCGCGCAAGAGGGTAAATTCTTCTCCGGGGATAACGTGGAGCGACTGCACGAGCACTGTCTTATATTCTTTCTGAAGGAAAGATTTGAACCAGAGGTCAGGAGTAATGAATTGTTCCTTCTTAGCAGCTTGCCAACGATTGATACAAGTACGAGAGGTAAACGAGAAGAATACATCGGCATCGGGGAATGCTTGTTGGAAGTCCGCAATCTGCTTCTTATACGTAGCGTGGGGGTCATCGAAAGTAGAGCCGAATGTTACAAGCAAAACGGCAGTGTCATGCTTCTTCTCATACTTTACGATCTCCTGATCTTTCGGATCTTGCTTTTTGCAAGAGGCTACAAGGAGTGTGGTAGTGGCTATTGTTGCTATAGCCAAAGCCTTTAGAATCTTCATGTCGATACTAATTTGATTGTTATACTTTTATTTGTTGCCTTTTGTTTTCTGAGATTTCTTTCCCGTTTTGTACCCAAAACTGAGGGAGAGGAAGAGAGTACGACCCGGGGATGTAGTACCAAAGTTGTAGCCATAGGGATGCCTCTCTACATGGTTAAGCAAGTTGTCTATACCCAAAGCAGCTTCCAAATGCCATCCTCCGGAGAGAGCAATAGTGTGATCCGTAGAGAGCTTCCAAAGGAAAAAGCCTGGGGCATTGCCATACTCCTTATAGTACCGCTCGGTCTGACCTTTTCCATAGACCCCAACTCCTAGAGAGTACTTACCCCACGTGTGCCCCCATTTGGCAAAAAGATTGGCGTGGTGGTTGGCCGTGCCATCAATGTTGCGCACTTCCGTAATGGGTTTCTGTGCATTTTTACTTGCCTCTTCGTCCACCAAATGAGCTTGTGCCAAGGTATAACTATAACTTGCACCGAGAGCGAATCCGCGTGGGGAGGTATATGCTGCCGAGAACTCTAGATTACCAATGAACGCCTGCTCCATATTGATGTATTGCATGGCTCCATCGTAGTCGTTCCCCTCGTCACCTGCATAACCGGGTGGGATAGGCACGGCAACGAGAGCAATCATATCCCATACATTATTTACGGAAGGGGTAAGCGAAAATTGCCAGCCCTCATGCCGATACTCTACACTTGCCGAGGCGTACTGAGACCGCTGCGGTTTGAGACGTTCATTCCCAATATAAAGCCTTACCTTGCTCATGATGGGGCGTTCGTAGAAGTAGTATAGCTCTTTGATGGTAGGTGTCTTGAAACCCCACGAATAAGTCGCTCTCCATCTCCAGTCTCCTCGTTTGTAGAGGAGGGAGGCCTTGGGCGTAAGATGCCAACCAAATGCCTGATGATGAACCAATCTTGCCCCTGCTGTTAGATTCAACTTCGGGAGAATATTCCACTCATCTTGAGCGTAAGAAGAGAGTGTATAGTTAGCCTCACGCGCTTTGACCATACGCTTGGGAGCATATAAATCATCAAGCCGATACTCCACCCCTGCCGAGAAAAGATGCTTCTCGTTAAAGGGGATAATGGTCTTTAGGGTAGCGTTGAACTGACCTTGGTCACTCTCCAAAGAAGAAGACCCGGGATAATAGACGGTATGCTTGGGCACTCGGGTATCTTTTCCATCAATAATCTTGTGCTCAAAGGATTCGTCGATATAATTATCGTAGTAATCGTAGAAGTAACGGTGGCGACTATAGTCCGCAAGAAAAGTAAGCGAGAACTTGCCCTCTTGCTTATACTCGGCCGAAGCTCCTAGAGAGAAGTCGCGGTAACGGAGATTATAAGAGCGGAAGCGAGGTAACCCCGGCTCGTGATAGATATGCTTAAGGTAGTACATCCCATCTGCCGCAATGCTCCAATGAGCAGAGGGAGTATAGGAAAAGGCTTGACTTATGCGGTTATTGTCAAATGCACTCTCTGTCTTTGTCGTGGAGTTCTCATATAGCTTATTACGATAGTACTCTTGAGTTGAATTTTGCCAACCATCACTGCGCGCTCCCGAGTACTTGGTATCGGAATGTAGCTGCCCGAGTTGCAGCTGTAGGCGATTATGCTGACGGAGTCCTCCAAAGGCTCCTACTTGAGTCGTATTGTCTATACTCAGGGGGATCTGTTTGGTTTTCCGTCTCGTTATCACATTGATTACCCCTGCAATGGCGTCTGATCCGTAGAGCGACGAGGAGGCTCCGCGCACGATTTCGATGCGTTCTATATCCAAAGGGTCTATGAGAGAAAGGTCGTTTTGCCCCCCGAGATCGCCATGCAACCTCCGCCCATTGAGCAGGATGAGAATGTAAGAATTACTGAGGCCTCCCATGGTAATACGCCCTCCCATATCACTAGAGGATATATCGAAGCCGGGGCTGAGAGCCGTAAGGATATCGCTGATGCTGCGCCCTGAGTAATTGCGCAACATGCTACGAGTTATGACTTCGGTTTGTACAGGGGCGTCCTTAAGATAGTGAGCGGTACCGGTACCTGTCACCACTACTTCCCTCAACTGCTGCGAAGAGTGTATAAGGGTGTCTGTCTGTGCCTTCGCCAGCATAGGCAGGCAGCCGAGTAAAAAGGCAAGAAGCAACCGATTCCTCATCTTCTCTATTTCACTTTCTCAGATAATCTATTTTTGTACCTGCAAAGGTACGTAATAATATCCAAGAGCCCCGGCTGCCCCGGATTTATTCCAAGGCAACGGGGGCGAAATATCAGAAAAGACGATGGCTTATTAATACCTAAAGAAGCAGACAATCCCGTAGAGGGAACCTACAACGATGAGCCTTTTCTCCGGATGGTAAGCAATACCTCCAACATAACTGAGTTTACCCTTCTGAGCAAAAGAGCTTACCTTCCTAAGGTTTTTCATATCCCAAATCTCCACCGAGCGACCATTAACCGTTCCGCAGAGGATATAGCCCCCCTCCAAGAATTTGATTGTTTCATAATTGATGTTATTGGTGGCAAACTGACCTTGAAACTCAGCCTCCTCACCCCGGGCCATGTAATCGGCATTCTTGTACAATCGGTTGTAAGAAAATATTCCTCCCTCTAGAAGCCACTGCTCATCTGGGCTTAGAGCTAGGTCCACACGACATTTGTTATCCTCTGAGAAGTAAACCTTCTTGGTTGTGTAGTCCCTAAGGTCAATCTGTAGCGTATAGTTGCGACACATCAAGATCTGCAAGTGATTCTCGGTAAAACGATAGAAACGGAAGGGCTCTACGCCGGCACCTTTGCTCACCGTATGCAGATGCTCAGAGGTGTCTGTTGCGCGGTTATAGTAATAGGCATCTACCTCGTCTGAATAAAAGACTACATCGTTGTCTAGAGGGTTGTAAGCAGCCTTTAAGAACTCGCCCTCCAGTACAAGATTGATCTCTCCGGTCCGGATGTCCATCTCCTTGATACCATAGGGATCTACTAATAGGAGTGTATTCTCGTCTTCCCCGAAGCAGATGTCGCGACAATTGATGTTGTATTCGGCAATTTTTGTGAACTTGGAAGTCTCCCAAAAGACGAGTTTCTTGACCTTGCGCTGTGTCCCATAGTCCTCGCCAAAGTAGGTGGCCGCCACACTACCCGATTTGTTTAAAGCAACGAGATCCACATCCCCCTCAGATTTGTGATGTTTGAGGAGTTGTAGTTTGGGCACTTTCGAGCCTTTCACCTCCTGAGGAGTGGCTCCTTTTTTCTTTTGAGCCTCTGCACGGTTTGTACTAAAGGCTAGGCATAGAGTCGTGCTCGTTAGGAGTAGAACAAGCCATTGTGCGATACTTTTCTTTGTCATAGTTTATTGCATTGTAAACAATCATGGTAAAGGGGGAGCCTAGGTAACTTTGGTGTTCTGCACGGACTTCCCTTCTCCTTTTAACGACAAAGGTAGTTATTCGATTTTGATTTTACCCTAGATAGAAGTACCATTCCGTAAAAAGATTAAACCCTATGGAGCCTAGGCTTTGGCCATGCCATTGCTTTTGATACTGGATTCTGCAATTTTTCGTGACTGAGATTCCCGAAAAGCCAAAACAAATACATACCTTTGTTTTCTGAAATGACGGATATCCAAGCGTGGATAGTGTGTATATAGCAACCTTTTAGGGGATCACTTTTTGAAAATCCACAAGAGTTCTTCGGAGGCACTTTATAAGCAATAAGTTTTGCAAACAACTAATAATAAAACTACAGCTACACAAAGATTGCCAGTAAGACCATTGGGAGAGACTGCCATCCCTCACAACAAATTCTCTTCTCTTTGTAGCCTGCTAAATGGATTTCGTACAGAAGCAAAAGAAAAAAGTTCTCTTTGTGGGCACATTTGGTATTCTTTGATTCTGTACCCCAACCAAAACCATCAAAAGATCATCACTCCGATGAATCTTTACCAGTAACCGACTTATCACCAAATAAAGAATAAGCGTCTGCACGTGCAGACAAAAATTGAATCGTTATAATATTTACAGATGAAAAAAATTACACTTTTCTTCCTGTTGTCTTTGCTTGCCACGACCTTTGGCGTCGTCAAAGCTCAGAACGTTCAAAATGGCGTACTTGTAAGCTGGCCAATGGCAGCAGGAGACATCAAAATGCCCGATGAGGTAGTAGAAATTGCCCCTAACTGTTTCTACCAAAGTGGTGGTGATTGGGGCGATGACGATTGGGAATCTGCCGGTATGCGCAGTGGCCTACGTTCTTCGAATGACGAAATTACCTCTATCGACTTCAACAACGTAAAAAAGATTGGCAAAGAGGCCTTTAAGGAATGTAAGGGTATTAAGTCCGTGAAGATGCCTCGAGTAGAGGAAATCGGCGAAGATGCTTTTGCTTCTTGCGACAACGCAAGCTTCACCACGCTTGAGCTCCCTGCCATTAAGAGCTTGGGGAAAAACGCTTTCTTCAGCTGTACCTCGCTCACAAAAGTAGTTTTGGGAGGAGCCCTAGAGAAGATCGAAAAGAATCCCTTCAACAACATCCCCAACATTACCGAGTTCTCCATCACCAACCCTCAAGCCGGGTTTATGGTTTCGGATGGAGTTGTACTTTCGAAGGACAAAACAAAAGCCGTAATTCTACTCCCTCACTTTGCTAAGGTTACCCTCCCCAACGAAACTACAAGCATAGCCGATGGGGCAGGTCAGAACCTAAAGACGCTAAAAACAATCGTTGGTAAATCTGTAATAAGCGTTGGGGAAACCAGCTTCCTCGCTGCAGATGCTTTGGAAAGCATCTATCTACCCAAACTCGAAAGCGTAGGCTTCTTGGCATTCAGCCAAATTGCCGGTATCAAGCTTGTGGACATCCACGAAAGCGCACAGTTTACCGCCTTTGGAGGGAACAACCTCGGAGGCCCCAGCGACAATGCTTCAATGACGATCTATGTAGCCAACGAAGCGGTGAAGACAGCCTTAGCTAAGCATTATAAGAATGCAAAGATCCAGGTAGGAGCTCCCGATTCAGAACTAAAGAAACATCGAGTAACCTTCAAAGTAGATCCACAAGAAGCAGGATTTATAGAAGCATGGCTCTTGGGACCCGTTACCGTGGAGAACGGAGACGAAGTAGCCGAGGGCAGTACGCTCAAGATGGAATGCCGTTACAACTTCGTTCAATACGAGTTTTCGCACTGGACGGTAAACGGTCAGAAGATGGAAGGCATCCCCGGAACCCAAAAGATACTTGAGATACCCTCTGTAAACGAAGCTCTTGACATCGTTGCGCATTGCAATAAACTCCCCGAGGGGAACCGTATATTCTTCAAGTCTGCCAACGCTGCCGGTGGTACGGTAACCGCCGTAATGGACGGAAAAGAATTTAAGAGCAGTGATCTCGTACCCACAGGTAAGAGCGTGACTTTCACGGCTACCCCTACCAAGGGATACAAGGTTACCGACTGGCTCTTTGAGAATAGCGAAGGTAAGTATGTAGAAAAAGAGGAGATGAAAGGCAAGACGACCTGGACGGTAACTCCCACAGAGACTATCGACTTCCTCGTTCGTTTCGAGCGCAACGAAGGCTCTGTAGTTATCCAATACAAGGAGCTAAGCGGTAATGGTTCTCTCACGGCTCGTACCTCAGAAGGGACACCCGTTGCTAGTGGCGAAGCTATTGCAAGTGGCAAAGACCTTATCTTCACAGCGGCTCCCAATGCGGGCTACAAGGTAGGTGCTTGGATTATTAATGATGAAGAACAAACCGAAAAGGGTAAAGAACTTCGCATCAACAATGTAACGAGCGACCTCAACGTACACTTGGTTTGCTACGAAGAGGAACACCAAGGTGGCGACAACGCCCCCGTAATCGAAGGCAATACACTCGTTAAGTGGGATGCCGTGGGCGATGTAGTGGTGCCCAACAATGTTAAGCACATTGCAGACTTTGCCTTCACGGGCTCTAAGCTAACCGGTTTGACGATCTCTGCTCAAGTAGAAACCATTGGGGTACTTCCCTTTATGTTCTGCGGTCAGTTGAAGAAATTGGAAGTAGATGCTGCCAACCCTCACTTCAAGTCTGTAGACAACGCTATCTACTCAAAGGATGGTAAGGAACTCGTACAAGTAGCTATCGTTTACCACAAAGAGGTATTCACACTCCCCGCTTCTGTAGAAAAGGTGCGCACGGGTGCATTCACCTTTGCTATGAGCATCAAGAAGATTGAGGGTAGCAACGACTTCTTCGAAACCGTGGATGGTATGCTCATCCGCAAGGCAGACCGTGCCTTGATGCACTTCCCCTCATTTGTACAACAAGGGCAAGCTGCTAAGCCTATCGAGCTCCCTAGTGACATTAAGAAGATCGAAAGATATGCTTTCGCCTTCAACTTTGTTCCTCAAGAACTCGTACTCCCCGAGTCTCTCGAAGAGCTAGAAGACTATGCGTTCAATGGCGCGGCCAACATCGTTAAGCTCAAGATCGATCACTGCAAGGCACTCAAGCGTGTCGGCAACTTCTGCTTCAAGGGTTGTTTCCGATTGGCAAGTTTCGACCTCCCCAAAGAGGGTGTAACCTTCATTGGAGAGCAAGCACTACAAGGTACTGCTATTGTCTCTCTCAACATTCCTACGAACGTACAGATCGGGGCTAATGCATTCAGAGGCTGCCAGTCTATTGCCAACGTATTCTCATACAATACAGTACCTCCCGTACTCGACGACTTGGCATTCTCTGATATCGTAGAAATCGAGCAAGCAACTCTACACGTTCCCTTCGGCACTAAAGCTGTGTACAGCCAAGCTCCGGGTTGGAAGGCATTTACCAATATCGTAGAAGAAGACCTCCTCTCAGTAGATGAGGTAGCTCTCGACAACGTGCTCTTCGCTGCCCAAGGCGAGGCGCTCAGCATCTCAGGACTCAATAGCGCTCACGTACTTGTTTACGACCTCGAAGGCAAGATGCTTGTAGAAGCTAACGCTCACGAAGCGATCACCCTCAACCTCGGCCGTGGACACTACATCGTAGTGGTAAGCCAAGAGGGTAAGCGTATCGTGAAGAAAATCGCTCTTTAATAGAGCACCTCTCTCTCCCTTTTGAGTGCGCAACTTAAAAGGGCAGAGCAGATGTAATAAGTCGGTATATTTCTCCTACACTGGAGAGATATACCGACTCTTTTTATTCGAGGGCTTCGGGTGAAGTTTGCTACGAATTATCTGATATAGGTAGCCTTACCCCTCACACTCTTTTTGCTCTGTAGTGGTCCTAGCAAGCATCGCCCCCTACCTTCCCTTATATTGAGAGAGAAGAGGCTTAAAGTCTGGATCTTCCCGAAAGGCATCCCAATCGTTATCTTCCTCCACCAATTTTACCGAGACTTTCCCTCTTGAGAGCGCATGATCCAAATACTTCAGCGCTTCCTCCTTCCTATTTCTTAAGGCATACAGACATGCCAAATTATAGGAACCCCCTCCATACTTAATCGCTTGCTGAAAATTTTCAAAGGCTTTGTCGTACAGTTCTTCAGCCTCGCTTCCGGATTTTGTTTTGGCCAAGTCACTTAAAGCAGTTCCCAAATTGTTATAGGCCTGATGGTAGTCCGACTTGTAATCTATTGCCTTCTGATACTTTTTAAAGGCTTCGTTGTACAGTCTTTCTGCATCGCTACGAGTTTTTATCTCGGCCAGACCACTTAACGCAGTTCCCCAATTGTTATAAGCATCATAGAAGTCTGGCTTATATTCTATTGCCCATTGATATTTTTCAAATGCTTCGTGATAAAGTTTTTCTGCCTCGTTACCGGATTTTGTCTTAGCCAAATCACTTAAAGCAGTTCCCCAATTACAGAATGCTTCAGAATTTCTAGGATTTAATATGGTCGCGACCTTATACTCTTCTGAGGCTTCTAGGTATTCCCCAGCCAAATGATACCTTAGCCCCCTATTGAAACGATTATTGGACTCCCACTCTAAAAGGAGTGTTTGTCTTTTATTTATATCCTTCTCATTCTCAAGTGCTTTTGTAAGAACTTCATTTCTCTCTTCGGACTCCTTAAGTTGATCCAAATGTAGCTTCTCCTCAAGATCCCTCTTTTCCTCTACAGATCGCTTAATTTCTAAAAGCTGATCTATAACCGTTGGGATATCTACATAAGAATCAACTTTAATAGGAGTCAAAAAATCAAGAGACTTCTCTAATGATTCAAGAGTAATAATGTAGTGCTCTTGACTATAGATCCCTTGAATTCTTTTGATCTCTTTAAAAAAACTATTGATTTGAGGGTCGCCCAAGCCCATCCCAATAAAGAGAAAAGTTTTGTTGAAGATGAGATTTCTCAAAGCATATAGGGCATGCTCTGCATCTCTCCCTTTGCTATTATAAAGTTTTTCATAGTCGGATGGGAATAAGACCATGGAGTCTATATGCTCTATACAACCATGCAATTTGAATAAAAAGATGGGATCTTTTTTCAGTCTATTCAGTTCGTAATCTTTACCCCTATATGCTTTTATCTCTTGGAGCTGAGGGACTGCCTTTTCAAGCGCAGTATCATAGTTGGTGGTAATAATCTTTGTAGATAATTCGAACAGTTTCTGCTGAAGGGAATAATCGTTCCCCTCTCCCAAGGAAAAATAGTCCTTGACAAACTCTCCTACTATTCCTTTGTTTACTCCACTATCTTCTATCTCTTTAAGAGCATCTATCGGCTCCTTTTTATCGCAAGATTGCTTCACGTCCTCCGTGATACGATGTTTCTCTTTTAAATGGGAGGTAATAGACGAAGCCATTTTTGTCCATCCTTCCAGCGTCTCATTTTTCTTGTTCTTAAAGTTCCAAGATAGGCCGGCACCCACGAAAAGTACCAACTCATCTGCTTTGATGGCCTCCCTTAGGCCTGGAGGTATTTCTATCATAGTTTTATTAAACCCATTGCTCAACTGCTATCATACGTAGAGAAAATCGCATAGTACAAAATTCCAACAACCGATCGGGATTAAGACCAACGGATTTTCGAATGTATAAAGGTATAAAAATATTGGGGCTCAGAAAAGTGTTTTTTCGTGGGTGGGATTTGTTGGGATTCCGGCTAATTTTTCCCTCCACTTTCGGGTGAAAAAAGAAAAAATCTCAGGCAGTATGAGGAGAGATTTTTGGCTGAAAAGGAATGGAAAATTAAGCAGCGACTCCCTCGCTTTTCTTCTTAGACTAAAAAGGCTATTTGCCCCCTAGAGCAGGCTCCGCATCGGCATGCCTTCTACTCTGCCCCGAGCATTGGGTTTATCCCTCCTTGTTACGCGGATGGTGCCGGAGGATCTCCTCTCGCAGAGTTTGGCTATCGATGTGCGTGTAAATCTCGGTGGTGCTTATATCCTCATGCCCCAGCATTAGGCGGATGGCTTGCAGATTAGCCCCTCCATCGAGTAGGTGCGTGGCAAAGCTATGGCGAAAAGTGTGCGGGCTCACCGTCTTAGTGATCCCTGCCGCCTCAGACAGAGATTTGATAAGATCGAAGACGCTATTGCGTGCAATAGACTTACCCAAGCGAGAGAGAAATATATAATCCTCCTGCCCCGGCTTGGGTATAGGTCTATGGGGAGAAGCGAGGTATTGAACGAGAGCATTGAGAGCTACCGGACTAATGGGTACAAGACGCTCTTTGCGCCCCTTGCCATAGACATGAACGAAAGCCTCCTCCGGATGCACATCGCCCAACTTGAGATGGCACAGCTCACTCACCCGCAGGCCACAACTGTAGAGCACCTCTATGATGGCTCTATTGCGGAGAGCGTCGTTTTTGCTATAGTCTATGGCCTCTAGGATGCGGTCGATCTCCTCTACGGAGAGCACGGTAGGCAGATGGAGCTCCAACTTAGGCGATTCGAGCAGTTCTGTCGGATCTTTTTGGATGTACTGATCGACATAGAGGAAGCGGTAGAAGCTCTTTATACCGGCAATGATGCGCGCAATAGAGCGAGCCGCTATGCCACAATCGTAGAGCGAGGCAACAAAGGTCTCGAGATGCTCATACTCTACTTTATCTAGGGGTAGAGCACAATCCTCGGCGTAGGCGATGAGCTTACCCAAGTCCATCAGATAGGCACTGATGCTATTGGGGCTCAACGCCTGCTCCAGTTGCAGATGCCGCTTAAAAGCTGCGGCAAGCCTTTGATTCTCCGTATTCATCCAGTTTGCAAAATTCGGTACCCCAAGGGGGGACAACCACCTATAGAGCTAATACACTACCTTTGTAGCCACAAAGATAAGACTACTATACCTATGCAGCAACGTTACATTATACTAGACGGCCCCAACCTCAATCGCCTAGGACGGCGAGAACCCTCTATCTACGGAGTAGTATCGAGCCAAGAAATGATGGAGAGACTGCAACGAGATTTCCCCAACGTTACCATAGAGTACCACCAAAGCAACCACGAAGGAGTGCTGATTGACCTGCTCCAACAGTTCGACGACGAAAAGGTGTCGGGCATTATCTTCAATGCCGGAGCCTATACCCACACCTCCCTAGCCCTTGCGGATGCCATACGTAGTCTATCCACTCCCGTAATAGAGGTACACCTCAGCAATACCGCAGCGAGAGAAGAGTACCGGCACACTTCCTACATTGCGCCCGTGGTACGTGGCACCATTACCGGCTTTGGCATTCATAGTTATCGCTTAGCTCTACTCGCTTTCCTTGAGGAATAAGGTAGAGGCAACCCCACTATGTCACTACAAACAGACCTACTAGAGCAATATCTGGAGCAACACTCCTCCCAAGAACCTGCCGAACTACGCCGGTTGCGGCGCGAGGCGCATGTGCACCTGCTGCAACCCAGGATGCTCTCGGGTCACCTGCAGGGGAGACTGCTCAAGATGCTGGTTCAGCTGGTCAATCCCCGCAATGTATTGGAGCTGGGCACCTATACCGCCTACGCCTCCCTATGCTTAGCCGAGGGGCTACAAAATCCCTCTGCTCGGGTACACACCATTGAGCACAACGACGAAATGGAAGACTTTATCCATCGCTCGCTGGCTCTCTCCCCCTTTGGAGATAGAGTGGTAGTCCATATTGGGGATGCTCTAGAGGTAATGCAAGAGCTACTCTCTCAGCACCCTTTTGACTTGGTGTACATCGATGCGGACAAAAGGCACTACCCGAGCTACTACCAACTACTTATCCCTGCACTACCCTCTCAAGCCCTGATCCTTGCAGACAATACGCTGTGGGACGGCAAGGTACTCCAATCCCCTCCCCCTAAGGATGCTCAGACGCAAGGGATACTCGACTTCAACGACCTCGTAGCCGGCGACCCCCGTGTGGAAGTAGTCATGCTACCTCTCCGTGATGGACTCACGCTCATCCGCAAGCGGTGAAAAAGAACCCCTAAACCCCTCGAAGATCCTCAAGATGACACGCATACTACTAATAACCGGAGGGCAGCGATCCGGCAAAAGCCAATATGCCGAGCAATTGGCTCTGTCTCTCTCTCCCAGTCCCATCTATGTAGCCACAGCTCGAGTCTTCGACGAAGAGTTTCGCCAGCGTGTAGCCCTGCACCAAGCTCGTAGAGGCCCCCAGTGGACCAACATAGAAGAGGAGAAAGAGCTAGCCCGCCACGACTTCTCCCAGCGCGTTGTATTGGTAGACTGCCTTACGTTGTGGGCCACCAACTTTTTCTTCGACCTCAACGAGTCTGCCGAGCAAGCCCTTCTTGCCCTACGCGAGCAGTTGGAGGCTCTATTTGCCCAAAAGGACGTTACCTATATCTTTGTCACCAACGAACTCGGGCTGGGCGGTGTCTCCCCCAATGCCACACAACGCAGATTTACAGACCTACAAGGGAGCCTCAATCAGATCGTTGCGCAGCAAGCCGACGAAGTTACCCTGATGGTATCCGGCATCCCTGTACGCATTAAATAATCTACTCTAGAATGAGACAATACAATATCCCTCCTATTAACCGCGAGTTGATTACCCCTATTCGCGAAAAGATAGATCACCTATCCAAGAGTAAAGAATCGCTAGGCTATGTAGAGACCCTGGCAGAACGCATTGCACTAATGCAGGGCACCCTCTCTCCCCACCTAGAGCATCCCTACCATATTCTCTTCTCGGCAGATCATGGAGTGGTAGCAGACGGAGTTAGTTTGGCGCCTCAAATCATCACCTACCAACAGACGCTAAACTTCGCCCGAGGGGGTGCTTGTGCCTCCGTTTTTGCCCGGCTATACGGCTTCGACCTCACCATTGTAGATGCCGGTGTAATAGGAGACCTCTCCATAGAGCCCTCCATCATAAACCGAAAAATAGCCGAAGGCACTCGCAACTATCGCCTAGAGCCGGCTATGACTCCCGAGCAAATGGAGCGTTGCCTATCCGTGGGGGAGGAGTTTGTGGCTTCGTTTGCAAGCCAAGGGTGTAATGTGCTAAGTGTAGGAGAAATGGGGATCGGCAATACCTCCACCTCCTCCCTATGGATGCATTATCTCACGGGCTTGCCCCTCGAGGAGTGTGTGGGGGTCGGCTCCGGCTTATCTCGCGAGGGGGTAGAACACAAACTTGAGATACTATCGGCCGCTATTCGCCGATTCACAGGCACCCCAACCCCTGAGCATCTCATGCAACAATTCGGAGGGTTTGAGCTCGTAATGGCTGTAGGAGCCATGCTTGCCGCAGCAGAGTGGCGCATGGTGGTACTCATAGATGGTTTTGTGATGAGTGCTGTCGCTCTCATGGCCGCGCGCATCAACCCCAACTTCCTAGACTATGCTGTCTTTGGGCATAAGAGCAAGGAGAGCGGACACACTCGGATGCTTGCTGCGATGGATGCAACGCCCCTACTCGACCTCGGCATGCACCTAGGCGAGGGCGTAGGAGCCATGATGGCCTACCCCATTGTACAGGGTGCCGTAGCCATGCTTACCCAAATGGGAACCTTTAGCTCAGACGGCATTATCAAATACTTCAAGTAAGAGACCAGACCATGCACCCTAAATCCCTCGACGAACTATTTGCTGCCGTATGTTTTTTCACACGCATACCGCTCTACAAGTTCATCCCCAATATTCATCCCGATAGCTACCGCAATGTAGTAGCCTATTGGTCTATAGTGGGCATTCTAACAGGGGGAAGTATGGCCCTAGGCATGTACCTAGGCGGGATTCTTTGGGGGGCTGTTGGGGGTGCTCTCATGGCTGTATTGTTTCGTCTTTTACTCACAGGGGCACTACACGAAGACGGATGGGCAGATTGCTGCGATGCTTTCGGAGGCAGTTGCTCTAGGGAGAAGGCTCTTGCCATCATGAAAGACTCCCACATCGGCACCTACGGAGTATTGGGGCTAATCGCTCACTTCTCGCTCTTATGTCTCATGCTGGTTTTGCTGCAAAACTACGCCTCGGGATGGGTGTTATGCCTGCTCATTGTTTGGCTAGACGTAAGCAGCAAAGCCCTTGTTTCCCTACTACACAACTTCCTCCCTTACGCCCGAGAAGAACAAGAAGCCAAGGTGGGATTTTCTTTTAAATCCCTCTCTATCCGAGGTATTTGCTACGAATTTACCCCTGCGCTTTTGCCGTTCATCGGCTTACTACTCCTCAAACCTTCTCTTTGGTGGGCACTACTAGGAGCCTTGGGGATAGGTGGGATTACTTTCTTTGCAACCCTACGTTATCTGAAGCATCGGATTGGAGGATATACGGGCGATTGCTACGGAGGGATTTTCCTCTTGGTCGAGCTTATTTCCTATCTCTCACTCGTAGCCCTACTACCCCATACCCTATGAAGCTGCTTTTGATTCGCCATACCTCGGTAGACGTGAGACCCGGGGTTTGCTACGGAGCAAGTGACGTCCCCCTACGAGATAGTTTCTGCAAGGAGGCAGCTTTAGTGAAAACAAGACTTTCGGGATACCTGATAGATAAGGCTTTTACAAGTCCGCTCAGCCGCTGTAAACGACTGGCTGAGTATTGCGGATTCCCCCATGCGGTAGCGGATAGTCGGCTCATCGAGCGGAACTTCGGTGCTTGGGAGGGATTGGAATATGCACGCATCAACGATCCCCAATTACAACTTTGGTACGACGACTTTGTACACACAAGGGCAACGGAGGGAGAGAGCTTTATGGATGTGGTTCATCGTACCGAGGGGTTCTTAGAAGAGCTAAAAGAGACAACACCACCGCTCCATACCTTAGCCTTATTCACCCATGGAGGAGTGATAACAGCACTACGATTCCTAGTTGAGCATTGTTCGCTAGATAATATATTAGACCTGCAAGTGCCCTATGGCACAGTGTACCCTCTAGAGCTCTAACGACTTCTCTTCTGCAAGAGATAGGAGGAATTCCGCCACCTCCTTGTCGCCATTGAGTGCCGGTACAAGGCGAAGTTCCTTTCCCCCTAGGCTCAGAAACTCCTCTCGCAGCACTACACCAATATCGAGTACCGTCTCAAGGCAATCTATCGCAAAGCCGGGGCAGGCAACGGTAACTCGTTGGAAGCCTTTTTCGATCCAACCCTTCATATCCTCCTCTAGAAAGGGACCTATCCAGTGCACCTTGTCTAGTGCAGACTGAAAGTAGACCCTGCGCTCAGCCGTATGAGGGAGACACGAAAACATTTGGGTAGCAGTCTCCAAGCATTGCTCGCGATAGTTAAACCCTCGCCTCCGACCCATACGCTGATGTTTTATGGGAATACTATGAAAACTAGCAACGTAGAGATCACTGGGCGTATCCAACGTATCGGCCAGTCGCTTCTGAATAAGTTGAATGTAGTGGGGATAGCGAAAATAGGGAGGCGTGACACGCAGTATTACCCTCTCCCCCAAGAGACGATGTAGATGGCGAAACAGCTGGCGAGATGCCGATAAATAGGTGCTAAAGGTCTTGTGTGGAAAGAGGGGAAGCAGTACGACCTCGGAGTAATCCCCTCTAGCTCTAAGGCGAGCCGCCAAGTCCTCGGGACGCTCCTCTCCATGCTGCAAATACCCAAAGACATCCCAATCTTGGGTAAGCCCTTGCATTGTCTCAACCAACGCATTCATGTATTTACGGAGGGGCATTTCTCCCTCGTAGAGCGACTCCAACACCCGATAGCGAGCCGTCGAATGGCGGAGCCTGCGTGGTATTATAATGCCATTAACAAGAAGAGAACGAAATGGCTGGGGAAGGGAGATAACATACCTATCGCTTAGGAACTTAGAAAGGTACTCGCGCACATCCTCCGAGGCAGAGGATTTAGGAGTAGCAATATTACACAAAACGATCGCCTTCATTGCTCGGCAAAGATACTCTTTTTAGGCTATTTACAGTGGCAATACAGGATAAAACGAATTGATTTTTGCCTAAACACAGAAAGAGAGGTGCTGAAATTGCCTTCAACACCTCTCTTTTATAACAAATGGATAAATAGGGTTTAGCGACTCAAAAATTGGGTAATAGCCTCTCGCACAGCTTCGGAGCAACGTGTGAGATCATCATTGACCAATTGGGTATCAAACTGCTCCGCAAAACTTATTTCGTACTCAGCCCGCGCAAGTCTATCGGCAATTACTTCGGGCGTATCTGTACCTCGCCCTTCGAGTCGGCGGCGCAATTCGTCTATAGAAGGCGGCAACAAAAAGATGGCCAACACGTCTTGCCCATACTTCTTCTTCACCTCCAGCGCGCCCTCTACATCTATGTCTAAAATCAGATTGCGCCCAAGACCTCCGATGCGCTCTAGTTCACTTTTGAGCGTACCATAGTAACGCCCAGGATAGACCTCAACGTACTCAATGAATCGCCCTTGCTCTATGTAGTCTTGGAATTGTTGGTCGGAGAGGAAATAGTACTCCACTCCATCCTTTTCTTCTCCACGAGGGGGACGATTGGTGGCAGAGATAGAAAAAGTAAGTTTGAGGTTAGGATCCTCTATAATGCGACCTATCACAGAGCTTTTGCCTGTGCCGGAAGGGGCTGATAGTATAACGATGCGAGACATAATAGTATTACAACGCGTTCAGTACTTGTTCCTTGATTTGCTCTAGTTCATCCTTCATCCGCACTACAATCTGCTGCATAGCGGCTTGGTTGCTCTTCGACCCTAAGGTATTGATCTCTCTACCTATCTCTTGAGCAATAAAGGCGAGCTTTTTACCCACCCCTTGCGCAGAAGCCTCCTTCATGGTCTCCATAAAGTACTTCAGATGGTTGGCAAGTCTCTCTTTCTCTTCGTGCACATCAAGCTTCTCTATGTAGTAGATCATCTCCTGCTCAAAGCGGCCGTTGTCAATGGTGATCCCCTCTAGTTTGGCAAGCTCTTCCGTAAAACGAGCACGAATATCCTCAATACGTTGTGCCTCGTAAGGGGCAACCTCCTCTAGAAGAGCCCCGATATTGGCAATTTTCTCCTCAAACACACGCTCGAGCATCTCCCCCTCTTGTTTGCGAAAAGCCTCAAACCCAAGGAGAGCCTCCTCTATGAGAGCTAATAGCTCAGCTTGCTCTTGAGCGGAAGCCTTTGTTGCCACTTCTGCGGTGGTAGTAGCCATTACCCCCGGGAGGGATAGGAGACGAGTCAGCAAATCTTGTGGCAGAGGGATGTTGTATTGCGAGGAAATCTGCGTTAGCTCTCGGTAGTATTGGGCAATTTTCTCCTTGTCAAAGAAAGAACTATCAGAAGTCTCTTCTCCGGAGCTAGGGTCTGTAATCGGAGTCAACGTGATCGTAAGTTCCACTTTCCCACGTACTACTCTTTTACTTATAGCACTACGTATCTCAGGTTCTGCATCACGAAATAAATTGGGTATCCTAGAGGATAGCTCTAGTTGTTTATTATTTAGAGAGCGGATGTTCACAGAGATAGCATTTCCGGCTATGGAACCTTCGGCTTTCCCAAAGCCTGTCATTGATAGAATCATATCTTATAGTTCTATTGTTTCTATGTATAAGAGAGGTATAATGCCCTGTAAAGTATTAATCCAAATATCCCAGAATCAAAAAAGATTCCGCACTACGATAGAGAGGGACTCCTCCCTTATCGCAGCACGAAATCTGACTTTTATTTCCTCATACCAAGATAAGATATCTCTAAACAAATTGGGTTAGAGATCACGTCCGTGGCAGTTCTTAAACTTCTTACCACTACCACAAGGGCAAGGATCGTTGCGTCCAATCTTCGGCTCCGCACGTACCGGCTCTGCCTTTGGTTGCGAAGCCTGTCCGGCACCTGCGGCAGCGGCACGTTGGGCTTCGCGTTGCGCTTCGATATCGTCTTTTCTAGTCTTATAGCGACTCATGTCTGTAGGACGCTCGGGAGCAGCTTGCTTCACTTCTACCTTTTGAGCTGCAGCAGCTTCAGACTCCTGAGGAGGTGCTACCTGTATGTGTGCACGCATCAAGATAGCAGAGGCTTTGCGGTTCATCGAGTCTATCATTGTCTTAAATAGCTCGTAGCTCTCCAGCTTGTAGATAAGAAGAGGATCCTTGTTTTCGTAGCTTGCATTTTGCACAGAGTTGCGGAGTTCGTCCATCTCGCGCAAATGCTCCTTCCACGCTTCATCCAGAGTATAAAGCGAGATACTCTTCTCAAGCTCCTTGACAATGCTCTTGCCTTCTGAGGTATCGGCGTCTTCCAAGTTTACGGCAATGTTGTAGACACGACGCCCGTCCGTAATGGGAACTACAATGCGTTCATATTGCGTTCCGTGCTCTTCTCGCACTTGATGAATAACGGGATAAGCAACAGAAGCAATGGTATCACAGCGACGCTTAAAGGTCTTATATACCTCGTCGAAGACAACATCAACAAGGGCACTCTCGCGCTCTTTGCGGAAATCCTCTTCGGACAATTCTACCTCAACGGCCAGCGTAGAGAACATCTCGGCAACGAAGCCTTCGTAATCTTCTCCATCCTTGTATCTTGCCACAATACCCTCGGTAACATCGTAGAGCATGTTGAGGACGTCCATCCCGATACGCTCACCCATAAGAGCATGGCGGCGGCGAGTGTAAATTACTTCACGCTGAGAGTTCATCACGTCGTCGTACTCAAGAAGACGCTTACGAATCCCGAAGTTATTTTCTTCGACCTTCTTTTGTGCCTTCTCTACCGACTTCGAAAGCATATTGTTTTCGAGTACTTCGCCCTCTTTGAAGCCCATACGGTCCATCAAAGAAGCAATACGATCGCTCGCAAAAAGACGCATCAAATGGTCCTCAAGAGAGATGTAGAAAACAGAGCTACCGGGGTCTCCTTGACGACCGGAACGACCTCGCAACTGACGGTCTACACGGCGAGACTCATGACGCTCCGTACCGATAATGGCCAAACCACCTGCCTCTTTCACCTCGGGGGTGAGCTTAATGTCGGTACCACGACCTGCCATGTTGGTAGCAATGGTAACGGTGCCTTTGCGCCCTGCCTGTGCCACAATGTCGGCTTCACGCTGGTGCAATTTGGCGTTGAGCACGTTGTGTTCGATCTTACGCAAAGAGAGCATTCTGCTGAGCAATTCACTAATCTCCACAGAAGTAGTACCCACAAGCACCGGTCTTCCCTGCTCTACGAGGCTTACAATCTCTTCGATAACAGCGTTGTACTTCTCACGAGCCGTCTTGTAGATACGGTCGTTCATATCCTTGCGGAGGATAGGGCGATTCGTAGGAATAACCACAACATCCAACTTGTAGATGTCCCACAATTCTCCTGCTTCTGTTTCGGCAGTACCGGTCATCCCCGATAGCTTGTGGTACATACGGAAGTAGTTCTGCAACGTAATGGTGGCAAATGTTTGCGTGGCAGCTTCCACCTTCACGCGCTCTTTGGCTTCGATAGCTTGGTGGAGACCATCTGAGTAGCGACGCCCGTCCATGATACGACCCGTCTGCTCATCTACAATCATCACCTTATTATCCATTACCACATACTGGTCGTCTTTCTCAAAGAGAGTGTATGCCTTGAGTAGTTGGTTCACCGTGTGCACTCGCTCACTCTTGATGGAGTAGTTCGTAATCATAGCGTCCCTACGAGCAGTACGCTCTTCCGGAGAGAGCCCTAGATTATCGAGTTGAGCAAGCTCTGCCGCAATGTCTGGGAGTACAAAGAACGTTGGGTCTCCCGTACCGGATGTTAGCAAATCAATCCCCAAATCGGTAAGCTCAATGCTATTCATCTTTTCGTCAATAACGAAATAGAGGGGGTCGGTCACCACATGCATTTGACGCATATTGTCTTGCATGTAAAACCCTTCTGTCTTGAGCATGGTAGCTTTTACCCCGGGTTCGCTAAGGAACTTAATGAGAGCTTTGGACTTAGGCAGCCCCTTGAATGTACGGAAGAGCAGCAAGGCACCCTCCTCCTGCACCTTCTTATCGTCGCTGTGAATCTTCTGTTTTGCTTCTAGCAAAATCTGATTACAGAGCTTACGCTGAGCCTCTACCACTTTTTCCACATTGGGAAGGAACTCTTCGAAAAGCTGATCTTCACCCTTAGGCGTAGGGCCGGATATAATAAGAGGTGTACGAGCATCGTCAATAAGCACAGAGTCCACCTCATCGACAATAGCATAGTTGTGCTTCCTCTGTACAAGGTCAGAAGGAGCCGTAGCCATGTTGTCTCTCAGGTAGTCAAAGCCGAACTCATTGTTCGTACCAAAGGTAATATCGGCATTGTATGCTGCGCGTCTGCCGTTGGAGTTGGGAATGTGTTTATCAATACAATCCACCGTAATGCCATGGAACATATAGAGGGGTCCCATCCACTCAGAGTCACGCTTAGCGAGGTAGTCATTCACCGTAACCACATGTACACCATTGCCGGATAGGGCATTGAGGAATACGGGCAGAGTTGCTACAAGCGTCTTCCCTTCCCCGGTTGCCATTTCGGCTATTTTCCCCTTGTGGAGCACCACCCCACCAATAAGCTGCACGTCGTAGTGCACCATATCCCAGGTCATATCATTACCACCGGCAACCCAGTGATTCTGATAAATCGCCTTGTCGTCTTCGATACGTACGAAGTCGAATTTAGTGGCAAACTCACGATCTCGGTCGGTAGCTGTTACTACAATCTCTGCATTTTCTGCGAATCGACGAGCCGTATCCTTCACTATAGAAAAAGCCTCGGGCAGAGCCTCATCAAGGATCTCTTCTGTCCTATCGAGGATTGTTTTTTCTATCTTATCTACCTTATTCCAAACCTCTTCGCGTGCCTCAAGATCCAACTCTTCTACATTGGATTTGAGCTTCTCAATCTCGGCACGCTCAGCAGCCGTATACTCGCGTATCTTCTGCTTTAGGCTCTCACTTCTAGCTCTAAGCTCATCGTTACTCAGGGCTTGAATGCTAGGATAGGTCTCCTTGATTTTTGTAAGATAAGGTTGTACCTCGCGGAGGTCTCTTTGAGATTTATTACCGAATAACTTCGATAGTATATCATTGAATCCCATATGATCAATCTGTATTATAGTCTATATCTTCTTTTTTATCTTCTTAGAGGGGGTAATCTTTTAGGTCAAAGCCACTCTTCGAGAGGGGCACCTTGAGCCCCCGTAGGAGGCCTTATTCGTAGGATGTACGCCAGAGTGGAGGCAAGTGCCACCATCTCAATGGGTCGTGTAATGCGCTCTCCTTTTCCTCCCGGTCTTGCGATAATCAACCAACAGGGCAGGGGCGATAGAGCCGTAGGGGGAGTACTAAGATGCTCAACATTACCCTCCGAAACATACGTTGTAGCTTCGAGACGAACTAATACGTCAGCTCGACTAGTCAGAGGGATAGCCCGCAACATACGCATGGAGAGGTTATCTCCCGAGGTCACCTCACTCACAGCAAAAGCATCTGCCACACCATCCATCTCTCGCATTAGAGCAGCAGTGCGCAATTGTAGCTCCGTGAGGGATAAAGCCTTGCGCTCTATAAGGGTGCGATTGAGGTAAACGGCATCACTCGTTGCACGCTCTACCCAATTCTCTTTGCCGTAGAGCGCCGAGAGATAGAGGTTGATCAATGCCGTAGCCTTGGCCGGAGAGTAGAGCGGCTTTTTAATCGAATTGCTAGGAGGCGTTACCTTAGCAGCTCCCGCAACACGAGGTGCCGAGGTCACAACAAAAAGGCAATGCTCTGCACCAAAAGCCTTCTCTGCCACCTGCAGTAGAGAGCCGATGGCTTTATCTGCCCGAAGGTAAGCATCGAGAGCTTCCGGACTATATGGAGAGTACGTAGTACCTGCTCTCTTGGGAGCTAGGGGGTATGTAATGTTGAGGATGGTGGGTGCAGAAGCCTTTTCCACAGCACTCTCTTGGAGCAACGCCGTTGCAAAACGAGTAATTTCGTCCCCAACCAGGGGTGACGAGATATACTCACGATAAGCATGAGCACCTACAAAAGAATATCGAAAATTCCCCTCAGTACGTTGGGGGAGATACTCAGTGGGCAAAGGAGAAGAGACTCGACGCAAAGGAGTCCAAACCTGCTTTGCAATTGTATTTCTAAGCGATTGAGAAGCTCTATTTACTTCCGTAAAAGATTTGGGGAGAGCCGGATAGTAAGCCGAAGAGGCCCACATCCCATTAGTCTCATCAAGCCAAAACGCTCCAGAAGCCCCCGTTGCAGCCAACGTAAGAGCCTCAGGAGCAGTAGCACTTATAGCATAAACAGAGGCTTTCCCCTGCGTTACGTCTCTCAAGACATCCCCTACTGTACAATAGGATAACCGCTCGGGAGAGAGACGGCTTGACGTATTGATCCCTCTTTGAGAAGAGCGGAAGAGCTCCGTATAGTCGGTGCCCCAACCCAATTTATGCTCACGAGGGTAACAGCCACTTACGAGGGTTGCAAGAGCACTTTGCGGCTCAGTTAGGGGGAACCCATAATCGGCATTGGTGTACAAAATGCCCTCCGAGAGCAACCGCTTTAGCCCATCTTGCCCTAATAAAGGAGTGTAAGTCTCTAGTAAACTACTCTCAGCCCCCTCTAGATGGATGCACAACAAGAGGCGTGGAATATCACGCGCCTCTAGAGGTCGAATGCTGAGTGCAGAGAATACAACCAGCGAAGTAAGTAACCGAGACCAACCTCCCCCTTTATTCATTGCCGAGCTTTTTTAGATTCGCTGTAACTATCAAACGAAGAGAGACTACCGCAGTACCCAAAGCCCATGCAACAGGAGCCAAATTGGGCGTCTGCCAACCTGCAAACACAATCAGTAAGACATAAAGTAATTGCAGACCTATATTGATAAGATGGTACCAGTAGCTCCAACGCGAGTAGGGAGCAAAAAGAATAAGAGGTGCACCCATAAGAAGGTGTAGAGGATGCAACGATAGGAGATTAAGGTTAGGCCATGTAAGGGGATGCAATGATAGGAAAGAAAGGAAAAATAGCACTACTCCCACCAATCCTAAAACAGCAAAATACCCTGCATAGAGCATCCGCCACCCTTTGCTTCCTTTGCGGTCTATCGCACAAATAATCAGTATCCCTATTACAAGAAGAGCCGCCAAAGCTCCCGGATGCAGATAGAAAGGCGTAGGAGCAATCATAGAGGGCTCTGCCGTACGTGCGTAGGAAGACTCCGAGAGTACCAGCTTTCTTTCCCTCCCAAACTCATCTACAATGCGAGTGTGGCGCATTATATCAAGCAAGTAGAGAGGGAGAAAAACTTGTTCCCGCACCTCTACTTCTTCATCAGCAGGCATCCCTAAAGCCAGGTCAGTACCCAGTTTGAGCCACGCCCACTTGGTACTGCAATGATCTATCATGTTGCGCCAAGTAACTTTGAGAGAGCCCTTGAGATCTTCGGGATACAACAAGTGCCCCTTTATGGCTTTCTCTATGATGGCAACAGGGCGCGTAGCACAATTGTCGTAGACTACATTGTATCTATACTTGGCATTTTCCGGACGAGCATTCTCAATAAGAAGCATTTCTATATTTTGTGCCTCCTCCGGTCTTAGATTCAGTACTAGCTCATACACCTCACACCCCTGCTCTGTATAGCTCTGTACATAGTCCGCAGTATATTGAGAGGCGAGCATGTAATCATCGGTACGCCCTGCAATAAACTTCGCTGTAAAGTTGGGGGCGTCGTAATCAAAAACTCCGTAGTTGTACACCCGATCAGCAAGCCCCACCCCTCCTTGTACTCGGATGGCAGCATGACCATAGATCGTATAAATAGCTTCGTCTCTTGGCGGAACGATCAACAAGCTCACCGTAGGAGTGGGCAGACTATCCACCGAGAGACGAAATGGAGTTGCCGTATATTCCTCCGAGGCAGGCTCCGCCAGCAGAGGATGAACGGCCAAGAGGGATAAAAGCCCACTCAGCAGACTACAGAATAGCCAACAACTCCAAATATTCTTATTCTGTCGCTTCATAGGCAAACAACTATGTGTGGGAGAGAATTACCGAGCCAGCATCTCCCTATATTTCTTATCAATGAGTTCTCTATCTTTTGGCGTGGGCATAAAGTTTGGCTTCGACGCCATCTTTTCGACCAAATCACTCTCCTCTTTACCCAACGTTTTTGGGATAAATACATTCACATTGATGAGCAAATCCCCATGGCCATAGCCCCGTACACTGGGGAGCCCCTTATCCTTTAGTCGGAGGATTTTACCCGGCTGAGTGCCCGGCTCTATACTCACTCGTGCCACTCCATCGATGGTAGGTACCTCAACCTTTCCTCCTTGTATAGCTACATGTACGGGGATGAGAAGATTATATATAAGATCGTTGCCATTACGGATCAAATTGGGATCTTCAATCTCCGAGAACAGCACAATCAGGTCCCCATTTACCCCTCCATGAGGAGCTGCATTCCCCTTGCCTTGTAGGGTCATCTGCATTCCATCTCCGGCACCAGCTGGTACATCAAAGGTTACAAGTTCTTCTCCATTTTCGATACCCTCACCATGGCAATGAGCACAAGGTTTCGTTATAACCTCGCCTGTTCCTTGGCAATTTTGACACGTTGTTTGCGACTGCATTTGCCCAAAAGGAGTACGAACAATGCGCGAGACCCTACCCGTACCGTGACATACGGAGCAAGTATTTTTCCCGTCCGGCTCTGTGGTTCCCTTTCCGTGACAAGAGCTACAAGCCACCTTTTTCTTTACCTTGATCTTCTTAGTTACTCCCTTGGCTATATCACGTAAAGTTAGGCGGATATTGACCCTCATATCAGTACCCTGAGGTGTTATGGGGCCGTCATTTCCAAAGCCGCCAAAGCCTCCGAAACCGCCAAATCCACCACCAAATATATCTCCAAAGTGGCTGAATATATCCTCCATAGACATACCGCCACCGGAGAATCCTCCGGCACCGGCAGCGCCATCTACCCCTGCGTGACCAAAGCGATCGTAGCGTGCTCGCTTATCGGCGTCGCTCAGCACATCGTAGGCTTCGGCTGCCTCTTTGAATTTCTCTTCGGCCTCCTTGTCTCCAGGATTTTTATCAGGATGGTACTTGATGGCCATCTTGCGATAAGCCTTTTTGAGTTCTTCTGCTGTGGCGTTTTTACCAACACCAAGTACCTCGTAATAATCTCTTTTTGTTGCCATATTATCTATAATTGCTCCGAGAGACTACTTACTCCCCTACTACCACATCAGCAAAGCGAAGCACCTTGCCATTGAGAGTATATCCTTTTTTGGTGCAATCAATTACCACACCTTTTTGCTCTTCACTTGGAGCCGGCACCATGGCAATAGCTTGTTCCTTCTCATCATCGAAGGGTTGCCCTATCGCCTTGATCTCCTCCACTCCATGCCGTGAAAGATAATCCGAAAATTTGCTGCAAATAAGTTCTACGCCCTCTCGCAAAGCAGACACATCACTGGCTTCTCGGATATTCTTGAGAGCCAATTCGATATCGTCGACAACAGGCAGGAGGTCTAGCAAAGTACGCTCGCCCCCATTCTGTATCAAGTCGGCCTTTTCTTTTATTGTGCGCTTGCGAAAGTTGTCATACTCAGCCACCAAACGCAGATACTTATCGTTGACCGAAGCCAACTCCTCCTTTGTTTTGGAGAGTTCGTCTTGCGTCTCTTGCTCCACTTCGGGTGCATTCTTGGGAGCTGTTTCCTCTGTATGCTGAGACTTGGCAACGTTCTGCTCAAGTTCTTTTTCGGTATCTTTTTTTTGCTTCATATCTTCATTCATCCATTGCAATGTATCTATCTCGATGAGGGAATCGACTCACCAGTCTAAAACTACCGGTACAATATCCTCCCGAGGTGGAGATACAAAAACTAGGCCAATACCTTAGTATAGGTACATTTGTCCTACAATTCGGGTACAAAGATAGCGCATTCGCCTCATCCGTGACCGGTTAGGGGAGAAACAAGTCTCAAAAGAGGTCCAAAATAAACTTGCCTGAAGTTTGAAAAATTCCTGCCCAAGATTTTCCGAAAAACCAGCCTATATCTCTCGAAATCTTACCCTAGAAATATTTTGTTTTAGGCCTGAAAAAGAAAATCTATAGGCCTGGAAAATTCTAGAGAGCAACCATCCGTAAAAAAGTGGCTGATTGGGTATAAAGTTGTAACTTTGCATGGAATTGCTCTATAGAAGACCGCGTAACGCTACCCTTAAGGGGCGGTGGTGGGAACAAGAGCAAAAGAGGACGAAAAGAAAAGACTATGATAAAGATAACGCTACCCGACGGATCGCAACGCGAATGCCAAGAGGGTGTAACTCCGTATCAGATAGCAGAGGAGATCAGTACTCGTCTCGCTCAAGACGTTTTGGCAGCAGAGGTGGACGGAAAGATTGTGGATCTATCCACTCCCCTCATGCAAGATGCAAATGTAAAACTCCTCAAGTGGGAAGACGAAGGTGGTAAGCACGCCTATTGGCACACATCAGCCCACCTTATGGCTGAGGCAATCCAAACCTTATACCCTCACGCTCAGTTTGGGATCGGTCCCGCCATTGAGAATGGATTTTACTACGATATAGACACAGGCGACACCGTGCTTAAAGAGAGTGATCTGGCTAAGATCGAGGATAAGATGCTCGAGTTTGCCAAAGAGAAACAACCTTTGACTCGTTGCTCCATTAGCAAGCAAGAGGCTCTCACGCGCTTTGCAAACGAGGGGCAAACCTACAAAGTAGAGCTAATCAACGACCTAGAGGATGGTACCATTACCACCTATTCTCAGGGCAGCTTTACCGACTTGTGCCGAGGCCCTCACCTACCCAATACAGGCTACATTAAGGCCGTAAAATTGCTCAGTGTAGCAGGGGCATACTGGAGAGGTGATGAGAAGCGTAAGCAATTAACGCGTATCTATGGTATCACCTTCCCCAAAAAGAAGATGCTCGATGAGTACCTTGCCGTGCTCGAAGAGGCCAAAAAGCGTGACCACCGCAAGATTGGCAAAGAGCTAGAGCTATTTGCTTTCTCTCAAACCGTAGGTGCAGGGCTTCCTCTTTGGCTCCCCCGTGGAACTCGCCTCCGCCTCCGTCTCGAAGATTTTCTCAAGAAGATCCAAAAAGACTTTGGCTACCAACAAGTAATGACACCCCATATCGGGAACATCGAACTCTACAAAACCTCTGGGCACTACGCCAAGTACGGAGCAGACTCATTCCGCCCCATCACGACCCCTCAGGAGGGTGAAGAGTTCATGCTCAAACCCATGAACTGCCCTCACCACTGCGAGATTTACCGCATTAAACCACACTCATACCGCGACCTCCCGGTACGCCTTGCCGAGTTTGGAACGGTATATCGTTACGAACAGAGTGGAGAGCTACATGGTCTAACCCGTGTACGTGGCTTTACCCAAGACGATGCGCACATCTTCTGTACGCCCGAGCAGGTAAAAGACGAGTTTCTCAAGGTGATGGATATTATATTCATCATATTCAAGGCACTCAAATTTGAGAACTTCGAAGCTCAAATATCACTCCGCGACAAAAACAATCGCGAGAAATATATCGGGAGCGATGAGAATTGGGATCGTGCAGAGCAGGCTATTATAGAAGCCTGCCAAGAGAAGGGACTGCCCGCTGTAGTTGAGTATGGAGAAGCCGCTTTCTACGGGCCCAAGCTCGACTTTATGGTCAAAGATGCCATTGGCCGTCGTTGGCAATTGGGTACAATCCAAGTCGATTACAATTTGCCGGAGCGATTTGACCTCGAATACACAGGCGAAGACAATCAAAAGCACCGCCCCGTGATGATCCACAGAGCACCTTTCGGCTCCATGGAGCGCTTCGTTGCTGTTCTTATCGAACACACTGCAGGCCGCTTCCCCCTTTGGTTAACTCCGGATCAGGTTGTCGTACTTCCTATTGGAGAGAACTTCAATGAATACGCTTATAAAGTAAGAGACTTCTTGGCCAATCACGACATAACCGCAACGGTAGACGACCGTAATGAGAAGATCGGAAGAAAGATACGAGACAACGAACTCAAGCGCATTCCTTACCTCCTAATCGTGGGAGCACAAGAGAGCGAAAACGAAACGGTTTCTGTAAGAAAGCAGGGAGAAGGAGACCAAGGTTCCGTAAAATTATCTACCTTTGCAGAGAAAATCTGCCAAGAGGTGGATGATGAAATGAATGCTTGGCAGCGAGATCGCTGATAAATAGAGCCTTACACAGGTTTCGAGCGTAGTATACTCATCAGAATCATCTTTGTAGAATAGAAGAAAAAGATAGAATATTTAGAACCCTCAACCCCTCAAGAAAAAGGATAGTGAACGACAACAAGAAGCATAGTAGCAATCACAACAGTAGAGATCAACATCGTATTAACGAAGCCATTACAGCGCGTGAGGTACGTCTCACGGGGGATAATGTGAACCAAGGGATCTATCCCATACAAGAGGCTCTACGCATAGCAGATCGTGCTGGTCTCGACCTCGTAGAAATTGCTGCAGAGGCCAATCCTCCCGTTTGTCGGGTGATTGACTACCAGAAGTTTATCTATCAAAAGAAGAAAAAGCTCAAGGAGCAGAAGAGCAATTCTGTGAAGGTTGTGATCAAGGAGATCCGCTTCGGTCCCCAAACAGATGACCACGACTACAACTTTAAGCTCAAACATGCTCGTAGCTTTATCGGGGAAGGTTCTAAGGTAAAGGCGTATGTATTCTTCCGAGGTCGTTCTATCCTTTTCAAAGACCAAGGGGAGGTACTCCTACTTCGCTTTGCTACCGATTTGGAAGATATAGCAACAGTGGAGAGCATGCCTTCGCTCGAAGGAAAACGAATGTTTATGATGCTCGCCCCCAAAAAAGGAACAGCACCAAAGAAACAACAGCCCAAGCCTCAAGTGGAGGCCCAAGCAGCAGATTCAGACAGCAAGTAACAAAAGAGAGTACTATTTCACTTCGATCTCCTTTTAAGAGAGAGGGAGAAGGCTGTAAACAGAAGGGCATAGGCGTGCCCCATGGTTGCAGGAAGCAGTACTGTAAGTTTCACGAATAAATTAGAAAAGAAAATGCCTAAACAAAAGACTGTATCGGGAGCAAAGAAACGCTTCGCGATCACCGGATCTGGGAAGATCAAGAGAAAACATGCTTTTAAGAGCCACATTCTCACGAAGAAGAGCAAAAAGCGCAAACGTAATCTTACGTATAGTGGGTTGGTAGAAAAGGCCAACGTTGCCAGCGTAAGAGAGATGCTCGTTATGCGTTAATAACAACTTCTCCTGTATCAATTAACCACATCCGATCAGAAGTTTTTCACAAAAACAAAGTTTCACCGAGGGGCAAGCCCGACAAAGAGTTCGCCGGTAGCATTGACTGCCAAGAGCCGCTGCCCATCAAAAACGAATTATTATGCCAAGATCAGTAAATCATGTAGCATCTCGCGCAAAGCGCAAGAGAATACTTAAACTAACTCGCGGTTACTATGGTGCTCGCCGCAATGTTTGGACCGTTGCCAAGAATACTTGGGAAAAGGGTCTTACCTACGCTTACCGCGATCGTAAGAACAAAAAGCGCAACTTCCGCGCACTTTGGATCCAGCGTATCAATGCTGCAGCTCGCATGGAAGGGATGTCTTACTCTCGTCTCATGGGTGCACTTCACAGCAAGGGCATCGAAATTAATCGCAAGGTCCTAGCTGACCTCGCTATGAATAATCCTGCAGCTTTCAAGGCTATCGTAGAGAAGGTAAAATAAACTCTATAAACGGAGATTCTCTCCCCTCGGTACGTATAGTACCCTACTCTTGTAGCCTTCTTGAAATGGCGAGATAGAGGGGAAAGAGGTAACAAGAGAGGATCTTTCGGATTTACATTAGCAAGAAGGGCAACCACTCAAGGCTTGAGTTGGTTGCCCTTCTTGGTATCTATACCTTAACCTCTGAGGGGATGACAGGTTGTCTTTTGGCACAGTGTTTGTATATTCTCCCTATAATTAGATACACTCGAGAGTATTTTCCTCCGAGACAGCTCTTGTACTTCGCAAGGGGCTGAAGCAAATAATGAGAATGAAGTGCATTATGGACTACAATAATATAGAGCAAACAAACCTCCTTAGAGAGATAGATCCATACCAAGAAGACACAAAGCTTGTGGATGGTATTAGTCAAGAAGACTTTGAGGAGTCTCTACCTGATAATAATAACGAGGGTGCAGGCAAATCCTCTTCGGCCTCATCGTCCGAGAGAGAGAGGCACAAAGACCCACAACTGAAGGCCCTATCGACATTTGGTACAGACCTAACAAGGCTGGCACAAATGGGCAAATTAGATCCTATAATTGGGCGAGAGCAGGAAGTGGAGCGGCTTATCCAGATCCTATGCCGCCTCAAGAAAAGCAATCCGGTACTGATCGGAGAGCCGGGAGTGGGCAAGAGTGCTATTGTAGAAGGGTTAGCCCAACGCATTCACGACCGAACAACTCCTCATATCCTACACGACAAGCGCATCATTTCTCTGGATACAGCGCTATTGGTGGCAGGTACTTCGTACAGAGGCCAGTTTGAGGAGCGATTAAAATCCGTCGTAAAGGAGCTCAAAGAGCATCCCGAAATTATCCTGTTCATCGACGAGATCCACACCATAATAGGGGCAGGCTCTACCCAAGGGAGTATGGATATGGCCAATATCCTCAAACCGGCACTCTCCCGAGGAGAGATTCGCTGCATCGGGGCAACTACACTTGCAGAGTATAGCAAGAGCATTGAGAAAGATGGGGCACTAGAGAGACGATTCCAAAAGATTATTGTCAACCCCACCACCCCCGAAGAGACCCTCAACATCCTGAGAAATATCAAAAGTATCTACGAAAAATACCACAGAGTATACTATACGGATGAGGCCCTACAGAGTGCTGTAGAACTCACCGATCGTTATATCTCCGACCGATACTTCCCCGACAAGGCAATAGACGCAATAGACGAAGCCGGGGCTCGGATGCACGCCAACAATAGCGAACCCTCCGAAAAAGCAAAAGAGCTAGAGGAGAGATGCCAATACTATAAGGAACAAAGGATAGCGGCCGTTAAGGCATCCAATTACGAACTTGCCGCCTCTTGGCGCGAAAAGGAGCGCGATATGCTTGCTCGCATGGAGCAGCTCTCTTCCGAAGATGGAGAAAAAGGATCGGAATCGACAATCACTTCAGATCACATTGCTCAGACCGTAGCTCTCATCACAGGCGTCCCTGCAGAGCGTATTGCCAAGGCGGAAACGGAACGACTAAAGGCACTAAAGGATACCCTCAGTAGCATTGTTATCGGGCAAGACGAGGCCATCGACAAAGTATCGCGAGCCATCCAACGAAATCGGCTAGGTCTACGCAACGAAAAGCGCCCCATCGGGAGTTTCCTATTTTTAGGTTCCACCGGGATTGGAAAAACGTTCCTTGCAAAGAAACTCGCAGAGCAATTGTTTGGGGATGAGGATGCTCTTATCCGATTGGATATGAGCGAATACTCCGAGAAGTTTACTACCTCTCGTCTAGTAGGTGCCCCTCCGGGATACGTTGGTTATGAGGAGGGAGGCCAACTAACAGAAAAGGTAAGACGGAAACCCTATTCCGTTGTCTTGCTCGACGAAGTAGAGAAAGCACATCCCGAAGTATTCAACATGCTGCTCCAAGTTTTGGACGAAGGAGCCCTGACAGACAGCCTCGGACGTAAGGTCGACTTCAAGAATACCGTAATCATCATGACGGGAAATGTGGGAAGCCGTCGGGTCTCAGAATTCCGATCTGCATTGGGGTTCCGAGCAGAATCTGAGATGACGCCCGAATCCGCTTCGGAGTACACACAAAACATCATTGATAAGGAGCTCAAACGCACTTTTAGTCCGGAGTTCCTCAACCGACTCGATGCCGTAATTCATTTCTCTCACCTCAGCGAAGATGCTCTTCTGCGCATCGTCGAAAACGAACTTGCCACCTTGCAACAACGCGTAGCACGAGAGCATTATAGCTTTGAGATATCCATGGAGGCTAAGCGCTGGCTTGCAAAAAAAGGCTTTGACCCTCTCTATGGAGTACGACCTCTGAAGCGTCTCCTACAAACAGAGATCGAAGACAAATTCACGGATCTAATACTCGATGGCGCAATCTCACAAGGAGATTGTGTAGAGTTCGTATTGGAGGATGGATCTCTAAAAGCTAAAGTGCCCTCGCAACAAGAGGTACTCGAACCCGTAGAGGTTACTCAATAATCTAGAAAATCAACAAACAATCAGTCGTCAAAATAACATGGCAACAACAGGTCAAATTGGGGTAACAAGCGAGAATATATTCCCCATCATCAAAAAGTTTCTCTATAGCGAGCATGATATCTTTTTAAGAGAATTGGTATCGAATGCCGTAGATGCCACTACCAAACTCACCACTATTGCACGTACCGATACGAGCGTGGGCGAATTGGGAGATCTCTCCGTGCGCGTCGATTTGGATAAGGAAGCCAAGACCATTACCATCACGGATCGGGGAGTAGGTATGACCCAAGACGAAATTGACCGCTACATCAACCAGATTGCCTTTAGTGGGGCTGAAGAGTTTCTGAAGAAGTACGAGGGGAGCGAAGCCGCCATCATCGGGCACTTTGGTCTAGGGTTCTATTCGGCCTTTATGGTAGCACATACCGTAGAGATTGATACGCTTTCCTATAAACCCGGAGCAGAGGCAGTTCATTGGTCTTGTGATGGATCTCCGGAATATACTTTGACTCCTTCTAGTCGTACCGAACGAGGCACCTCCATCACACTTCACGTAGACGAAGAGAGTCTTGCCTTCCTAGAAAAAGAAAAAATAGGAGCTCTACTCGATAAGTATTGTCGCTTCCTCCCCATCCCCATCCTGTTTGGCAAAAAGGAAGAATGGAAGGATGGCAAGATGGTTCCCACCGATGAGGATAATCAAATCAACGATACCAACCCTCTCTGGGTGCGTACTCCCAACGATCTCAAAGAGGAGGATTACAAAGACTTTTACCGCTCACTCTACCCCACTTCTGACGAACCTCTCTTTTGGATTCACCTAAATGTAGACTACCCTTTCACCCTAAAAGGAGTACTCTTTTTCCCTGATATAAAACCAAATGTAGAGCTACAAAAGAATAGAATTAAGCTGTTCTGCAATCAGGTCTTCGTTACCGACCATGTAGAAGACATCGTACCCGAGTGGCTCACGCTACTCGAAGGGGTAATAGACTCACCCGACATACCTCTAAATGTAAGTCGCTCCTACTTGCAAAATGATGCCAATGCTCAAAAGATCGCACGGCACATCAGCAAAAAGGTATCCGATAAGCTGGCAGAATTGTTCCAGAACGACCGCAAGGGGTATGAGGAAAAATGGAATTCTATCGGGCTATTCGTGCATTACGGGATGCTCACCGACGATAAAGCATACGAGCGTCTCTTCCCCTCTATGCTCTTCCAAGATTGCGACAACAAATACTTCACCTTCGATGAATATCGCACGCTGATCGAAAGCCAACAAACCGACAAAGACGGGAATCTCTGCATACTCTACACAACGAATAAAGAGGAGCAATTCCTATCTATGCGTGCGGCTACCGACAAGGGCTACAGCGTAATTGTGATGGATGGACCTCTTGCGCTCCCCCTCATGAATATGCTGGAACAGAAGCAAGAGAAGGTACATTTTGCTCGTGTGGATAGCGACACCATAGACCGACTCATCGTAAAAGAGGAGACAAACAACGAGCCTCTCGAGCAGCAAGATGAAGAGCTTATCAATAAGTTATTCACTCAAACGACTCCGCAAGAAGAGGGACGTACCTTCCACGTACAGGTAACAGCGAAAGAGGCAGCCTCCGCTACAGCCTTACCGGTTGAGCTCATCCAAGGAGAATGGATCAGGCGTATGAAGGACATGAGCAAATTCCAACAAGGGATGGCTTTCTACGGCACTTTGCCCGATTCATTTAACCTCGTGGTCAATGCTTCTCATCCTATCGTGCGCTCGCTTCTCACGGAGCTAAAGAGTAGCTCAAAGGACTCTCTCCAGTCTCTCCAAGAGGATTTGAAGAAACTCAACGACGAACGTGCCGAAGTAGTGAAGGAGATCGGAGATAAGAAAGAGGAGGATATCGCTGAGGATCTGCGCACTCGCCGAAGCAATATCACGAAAGAAATCGACGAAAAGAGCGAGCAACTTACCTCTCTTATTAAGTCATTTGCAGAGGGAGCCCCACAGCTTGCTCAACTTTGGGACCTCGCTCTTCTTAGTCGTGGCTTGCTCTCTGGCGAGCGTCTACACGACTTTATGACACGCTCTTATAGCCTAATAAAGCAATAAGGATCAATCGATTAAACACAAAACACTAGAGGTAGCAATACCTAAGCATTACCTCCGGAGGAGAAGGAAATCGAACCTATTTCTTTCCCTCCGGAGATTTTTTTTAGATCGGCTAGCCATACGCAAATAAAGCACTACGAACCTAAGGAAGCTCCATCGGAGCGGTAACAAGGGAGCAAAATTGCCTGAATCACGAAAAGATAGTAACTTTGTAGGCGGTGATGTTATGCACTAAAATGAGCGTTTGTTTACAGAAACTCAGTCTCATGTAGGAGCAAATTTACCAAACAGAAATAGAGACAGACGGAGTAAGAAAAGCCTAGTTATATGTCACATCCCAAGAAGAGGAAGTATTCATTTCACACTCGATTTATTGCGATCATAAGTATTGCCATCCCCCTCTTTATCCTAGGTTGGGTTGGTGTTCTTGAGTCAATACAAAAGGGGATGGAGCGCGAAATGCGCGAGGGGCTGACGTTCACCATCAATCTTGATAAGGAGATGGAGGGCGAGAAGGCAGAAGCCTTGAGCCAAGAATTAGCTCAACATAAATATATCAAAGAGGTACGCTACATATCTCCGGCAGAGGCAGCTAAAGAGCTGGAAGAGGAGTTAGGAGAAAATCCGGAACTGGTACTTGGGCACAACCCCCTACTCCCCTCTATCGAATTACACCTCAAAGCTGAATATACAGACCCCGACAGCCTACCTTTGGTTGATGCCTACATAGCATCAATAAATGGAGTAGATCAGCTCTCCTATCGCATAGACATGTTCTCTACGGTAGACAAGAGGATGACCAAAGTGTCCTACCTCCTTTTACTTTTGATAGGGCTTTTACTCCTGATGGCTATTGTACAGGTAAACAATACTACCCACCTCATGATTTATACCAAACGTTTTTTGATTCGTTCTATGACGTTGGTAGGAGCAAAATTTGGTTTTATATGCCGTCCCTTTTTGCTCTATAGCTTGATGAACGGATTGTGGGGGGGCTGTATCGCAGTAGCTCTGCTGCTTGCTTCTCTCTGGGGGGCAGATCGTTACATGCAGCAAGCCACAAGCTATATCTCTAACCTACATTGTGCCGTTGTGATGATTGCTCTTCCCCTTCTCGGGATGCTCCTATCTCTTATCACGGCACTCTTTGCCACCCGCCGTTACATCCGAATGGATGGTGGCCGCATGGTGTTAAGCTAAAGAAGAAATCAACAAAATATAAGGGAGTAGCTTCTCTCATTCGCTCCGCACAACTCCTCGTAAGAGAGAGGGCAAGTTATCCGAAAGAGAAAAGCATCTCCCTAAATATCAATCCATACAATATATGATTTTTGGCAAGAAGAATTACGTGCTGATGCTCGCATCTGTAGCCCTCGTAGCCATAGGCTTTATCCTAATGATGGGAGGAGGTTCTGAGGATGGTATCAGCTTTAACCCGGCTATATTCTCTGCTCGTCGCATTGTAATAGCACCCGCAGTATGCCTTATAGGGTTTGTACTTATGATCTACGCCATCATGAGGCAAGACAAGAAAAAGGAAGATAAATCCGAAGAAACACCTCGCCAATGACTATTTTAGAGTCTACTGTCCTTGCCATTGTAGAGGGGCTTACAGAGTTTTTACCGATCTCCTCTACGGGGCATATGATCTTCACCCAAGGGCTCCTTGGGATGCAGAGTACCGATTATAGCCGTGCCTTTACGGTTATGATTCAATTCGGAGCCATACTATCCGTAGTTGTTCTCTACTGGCGTAGGTTCTTCGTTCCCGGGGCGCAACAGATGGGCGCAAGCGGAGATAAATCCACTCGTTGGAAAGACTTCTTCCTCTTCTACCTCAAACTCGCCGTGGGATGCCTCCCTGCTGCAGTGCTAGGGCTACTGCTAGAAAAGCAAATCGACGCCCTACTGGGCAGCGTTTGGGTAGTAGCAACGATGCTGCTCCTTGGTGGCGTACTCATGGTCTTTGTAGACCGCATATTCAGCAAATCTCAAGGGGAGAAGATAACCTTTGGGAATGCTCTTTGGATCGGATTTTTCCAATGTATTGCCATGATACCGGGGGTATCTCGCTCCATGGCAACTATCGTAGGAGGGCAGCAACAGGGTCTGAGTCGCAGAACGGCTGCCGAATTTTCTTTCTTCTTGGCCGTCCCCACTATGTTTGGCGCTACCCTACTCAAAGCCTATAAACTCTACAAAGGCTTTGGCTCAGCGATCTTTGCAGAGAACTGGCAAACCCTGCTTATTGGCAATGTAGTAGCCTTCCTTCTCGCTCTTGCAGCTATACGATTCTTCATCAACTTCCTCACACGCTATGGCTTTAAGGTATTCGGATACTATCGTATTGTCGTGGGGATTCTCATCCTCACCCTACTAGCTTGTGGGGTAGAACTTACGATTGATTAAGGAGGGCATAGTGCAAAGATGAGCGAAATCGTACTGCATACTCGGACGCAAGATGGAAAACCGATCGCACCCCTTACCCTCAGGATGGGTAGTATCATTGCCGTAGACAAACCCCTCGATTGGACTTCGTTCGATGTGGTAAATCGCTTCCGCATCATGGTGAAGCAAACGGTTGGACTAAAGAAAATCAAAGTAGGGCATACAGGTACATTAGATCCCAAGGCAACCGGATTACTCCTCCTCTGTACAGGGCGGGCAACCAAACAAATAGAGCAACTAATGCTCGACAGAAAAGAGTATGTAGCCACCCTCAAATTTGGGGCTACTACCCCTTCTTTCGATCTTGAGCACCCCGAAGATGCCCATTATCCTTATGAGCATATAACTCAGGGCATGCTGGAGGAGGCTCTTCGGGAGTTCCTTGGCACAACGCTGCAAGTGCCCCCTATATTTTCGGCCGTCTCCGTGGGTGGAAAGCGTGCATACGATCTTGCACGTAAAGGAAAGGATTGCCAACTAGAGGGCAAACCCATTACAATTCACGAGCTAGAGGTCGTAAGTTTCGAACCTCCCTATGCAACTCTACGGATTAGCTGTGGCAAAGGCACTTACATCCGCTCTCTCGCTAGAGACCTCGGGGAGAGGCTCCAAAGTGGCACCTACCTCACCGCTCTACGGCGCACTCAGCTAGGCAGTGTACGGGTAGAGGATAGTCTCACACTGACAGAGTTGCCCGATTTTCTAGCCCATGCAGAACTAAACGAAGAGGGATTCGACCCCATTGTCCCCCCTACTTCGAAGTAGCATCCGCCTCTAAAACTAAAAGGAGTAGAAAGGCTAATTTCCCCTCTGCTCCCCCTATATTGATAATGATTAAATACTAAGATAGCTATGAAACTTTCTGAGTTCGACTTCGATCTTCCCCAGGAATTAATCGCCTCACATCCGGTAGAGCACCGAGACGAGTCCCGTCTTATGATTTTACATCGCAAAGATGGCTCTATCGAACATGGTATTTTCAAAGACATCCTCAAATACTTCGGAAAGGGTGATACCTTCGTCTTCAACAATACGAAAGTAATACCGGCTCGCCTCTACGGCAAAAAAGAGAAGACGAATGCTAAAATAGAGGTATTTCTCTTGAGAGAACTCAACCCTCAAATCAAGCTATGGGATGTACTTGTAGACCCTGCTCGTAAGATCCGTATAGGGAACAAACTCTACTTTGGTCCCGATGATGGTCTCATGGCTGAGGTTATCGACAATACAATCAATGGCGGACGTACCCTCAGATTCCTCTACGATGGCTCTCACGAAGAGTTCAAGTCGTACCTCTACGCTTTGGGCGAAGCTCCTCTACCCAAGTACATGGAGCGAGATGCAACCAAAGAGGATTTGGAACGCTTCCAAACCATATACGCCAGCGAAGAGGGGGCGGTTATTGCTCCTGCAGCCGGGTTGCACTTTAGTCGCGAGCTACTCAAACGCTTAGAAATTGCGGATTGCCGTCTTGCGTACCTTACCCTACACAACGGATTGGGCAACTTCGAAAATCAAGATATCGAAGACCTATCTAAGCACAAAAAGAACAACGAACAGATGTTTATCGGGCCCGAATGCTGCGAAATTACTCGCAAAGCCCGTGATGAAGGAAAGCATATCGTAGCAGTGGGCACCTCCGTTCTTCGTGCTCTCGAAACCGCCGTAAGCACCGATGGATATGTAAAAGAATTCGATGGCTGGACCAATAAATACATCTATCCTCCCTACCCTATCGAATTTGTAACGTCACTCATAACCAACTTCCACATGCCACAATCACTTCTTCTTATGAATGCAGCTGCTGTGGCAGGGTACCAAAACATTATGAACGCCTACGAAGTGGCAAAGCAAGAGAAGTACCGCTTCGGAGCCTATGGCGATGCCATGCTTATTATCTAGATAGAAGGGGGTTCTTTGATGGAGAAATTGGCTCCGCTTAGTTTGGTTTACCTATCTCTCGGGAGCAATCAAGGCGAGAGATGGGAGTTGCTATCGCTTGCTATCCGTAAGATAAGGGACGAAATAGGCACTATTGCGTCCATTGCTCGTTACATAGAAACCGAGCCTTGGGGCTTTAGTTCGCCACACCCTTTTCTCAATACAGCGGTGGCAGTATACACGCCTCTCTCGCCTAACGAACTGCTCTCTCAGACGCAATCCATAGAGCAAGCTCTGGGGCGTAAGCACAAGCATCTCCCCCACGAATCCTATCAAGATCGCCCCATCGACATTGATATTCTGTTATATAATCAAGAGGTAATAGAGCAAGGTGATCGGCTCCAAATCCCTCATCCTCAGATGCTCAAGCGTCTCTTTGTGCTAGAGCCCTTGGCCTCTATTGCCCCCACACTCGTACATCCCCTAGCGCAGCAACCTATTGCCTCTCTTCTCTCCCAAGCCTCATGAATCTAGATCATCTCACCGACGAATCCACCATTTGCGCCCTCGCTTCGGGGCGTGGCGGGGCCATTGCCCTCGTCCGAGTATCGGGCAGCCGGGCACTCCCTTGCGTCCAGCAAATTTTCTCTCCCCATAGAGATTGTTGGACACCTCGCCATGCCTACTACGGGATAATAAGTCGCTCGGGAGAGATCTTAGACGAAGTGGTAGTTACCTATTACCAAGCACCCAACTCCTATACGGGGGAGAACCTCGTGGAAATATCCTGCCACGCCTCCCCCTACATTGTACAAACGCTCCTGCGCTGGCTTGTAGCAGAGGGATGCCGACCGGCACAACCCGGAGAATACACACTTAGGAGCTACCTCAATGGTCGTAGAGACCTAGCTGAAGCGGAAGCTGTTGCGGATGTTATCGCAGCCGAGAGTGCCACCCAACACCGCCTTGCCTTGCAGCAATTAAGGGGGAAATTAAGTCAAGAATTAGGTTCTCTGCACGATCAATTACTCGAGTTTGCCTCGCTGCTCGAGCTCGAATTGGACTTCAGCGAAGAGGATGTAGAGTTTGCCGATCGCGAGGCCTTGCGCTCTCTTGCCACCGCTATCCAACAACGCATCGGGCAACTCATCGGAAGTTTTACACAAGGGAAACACCTCAAAGAGGGCATCCCTATTGCCATTATCGGACAACCCAATACGGGTAAAAGCACACTACTCAACGCCCTACTGGGAGAGGATCGCGCCATTGTAAGCGATATAGAGGGCACCACTCGCGATAGCATCGAAGAGAGACTGGTGATAAAGGGAGTGCTATTCCGCATCATAGATACAGCAGGCCTGCGCCATACCCAAGACCCTATCGAGCAGCTGGGAATAAAGCGAGCGCTACAAAAGGCAGAAGATGCCGCCCTCAGCCTTATCCTCCTGGATGCATTACGTGTACAGAAGGAAGGGGTAAATCCGTCTCTAGAGCAACTCACCTCTCTGCCGCTATCCCCCGAAAATCGACTCGTCCTCCTCAACAAAATCGACCTTCTAACTGAGGAAGAGCTGGAGGCGTTAGCCTCAGAGGTTAGCTCGGCATTCCGGCAGATGCCCGTCTTACTATCGGCAAAAGAGGGTCGTGGACTAGTGGAGTTACAAGAGCTACTTCTAGAGAAAAGCGGAATACAAGAAGGCAATACCGAAGAGGAAACGTTGATTACAAACGAACGGCACCTGCACGCCCTAGAGAAGGCAGCAACGCATCTTCGGAACGTGCTGGAGGCTCTGGATGCCAACGTCTCGGCCGACTTTATCACCCTGGATCTCCGTTGCGTGCTAGAAGCGCTCGGCGAAATCACGGGCCACACCATCACCGGAGAGGAGGTACTCCACTCCATATTCGCTCACTTCTGTATCGGCAAATAGGAATCCGATTACAACCGATCTTGACACAACACCTAAAAGAAAAGGCGTTCATTATGAGCGCCTTTCTTTTTGCCCTTTCTGTTCGTTAGAGAACTCCCTTCGGGGAGAGGACTGGGAAAGTCAGCTGAAATGCTGAAGAGGTACAGCCTGAGATTTTGTAGGATTTAGGGCTAAAACGAAAAACTTTTCAGGCAGTACTCCACCCTCTTATTGCCCTAAAAATAAAAAGAAATCAGCCAGTGCCCGAAAAGCTCCGTAAGCCCCCAAGGCTCTCATCTTTGGAGGTTGGACACGAGATGTGGGGAGCACTCTCCTCGACCGAGGAGGGGCTTTTTCGAGGGGAGGGGCTGTGGAGAAAAGCCCATCCGCAAGATCGCTCCCTCTTTTTAAAGATCGGAAAGTTCTCAGAGAGTAGCGAGGGAACAATATCTAAAGGAAAAGTAGTGACAACGAGCTCCATCCTAGGACACTACCCTTACACACTTTCCCAGACACTAGCAGAGCGACAAGAAGCCGGGATAGGGGGGCTCCATCTCTCCGTATGCTTCTTTCTCGTCCTTGGTTTCGCGATATGAAACTTATCATTGAACCTCATCAACGAGAAGTCTTCCTTACGCTGCCTGTGGCATTCCTAAAGGATCTTTATTCTTGAACAAATACGGAATATTAGGATACTACAAAACAAGAAAGCTAGAAAAATCCGGACTCCAAATCCCCGAATGAAGCTCTATCACCTCTTTTTCGACCTCTTTGCACTTGATACTGGAATCTGCACACTAAAAAAACAGATAAAGTAGCCTTATATTGATTTTAATGTTGTATCTTTGCGGCACGAGGGTAGGATATAAGGATGGCGTTACCACGATCGTCTGATATCCATATAAATAAAGTCTAGGAGAGGCTTTATTGAGCGCCAAGAAGATTTTATTCTTCTTGTGGAATGCTGATTAATGAATACACAAAACTGATAGTAGTTATCACTGGAGGGGTAGCAATTAACGACAATAAAAAGAGTATGAAATTGCCTATGAATAGCCGAAGGAGTATAAGAAATCTTGGAAGAAGGAGGGGATATTCTTAAACTCAGTGGAGTATATTTTCGCTCCCATACAACCATGACTGTGATTTTCACAACAAACAGATACTAGAAAAATGATCATAAAGACACTCCCTAAATAAAATAACATAGAATCAGACGATATTGTATCTGCTTGTCTCTCTGTTTTGGCTAAATTCTGATCTTTCGAAATTAAAGTTTAAGTCCACCCATATCATGAACACACGATAAGAGTTTTACATCAAAGGAAAGGATCAGTACAATGAAAGATATTATCCAAAGTAATTCCGGGGTTACCCATAAAAATGGAGTGAAAGGCGATCATGCAGGCGGAAAGCACAAAGGCGTGAAAGAAGGCATTAATGCCCCCTCTCAACAAACCATCGTACAACCAAAATTAGAACTGACCACACCCGGGGATAGCTACGAGCGTGAAGCCGACCGTATGGCAGACTTTGTGATGCGAAAGGCGTATAGCGGTCTACCCACAGAGATGCCCTCCACTAGCTCCGTACTCCCCCCTTTGATTTCTCGTCGTGCAAGTAGCTCTACCTCCGGAGTCGCCGTAGATAAGGCCACAGAGAGTGGCATACACGCCTCGCGGGGAGGAGGGCATCCGATGCCTACGGCACTACGATCGCAGATGGAGAGCGGTTTCGAGACAGACTTCTCCGGAGTACGCCTGCACACAGGCTCTGCGGCCGAAGCTATGAGCAACGACCTAAGTGCCAAAGCCTTTACCTACGGCAACGATATATACTTCAACCGCGGGCAGTATAGCCCCGATACCACCGCAGGACAACACCTGATAGCCCATGAGCTTACGCACGTGGTTCAGCAGAGTGGAAAGATAGGAAGAGAAGATATAATAAACCAAGATCTTACCAAGGAGCTGATCAATTCTTTTACAAACCCAAACGAGCCTTCTAGAGATCCAAGCGAAATACCCAAAAGGTGTTCTGAAATTATTAAGAAACTAAAATCAGGAACACCTCCCGAAAAGGATAAGCTAAAAGAAGAGTTAAAAGAAAATCTTAGAACATACAAAGATATCGTAAAAGATACAATCTCCGCAAATTCGAAGAAACTTCAGGCAGCCATCAATGACTTTTACACTCTTATAAAGGACAATGAAAAGGACTCTATTGGTCTTGCCCTTGAATTCGTAACAACGGGGCTTTCATTAATTGCACTAATTCCCGAGGCCACAATACCTGCAACGGTTCTAAGCGCAATAATATCAGGAGGTCAAGCTATAAGAAACTACAACTCTGTCAATGAATGTCCACCACCGGAATCCCAAGAAGTCACAGATAAGATTAAGAATGTCAATATTAACCTTGACATGGTTTTACGCGATGCATTAGTAGACATTATCAACAATGAAAAGTATGAGAAGGCAGAGAAGTTTATAAAAGACCACCCTCTTATATCAATAGAAACAAATAAAATTCTTCATGAGATACTGGTTCAGTATGCAAAAAAGAACAACACAAATACTACAGGAAATAGAATATATTTCGACCAAAAAAAAGGAGAATACGCATCAAAACGGGTTTCATTTGTGAAAAGACGTAGAACCACTAAGAGATTCTACCTCGAAACAGACACCTCTGATAGTTATTTTGTAACAAAAAAGCTAAATGAATATAAAGACAAAAAGGATTATCTATTTAATGGAAACAGAATAAAATACCATAAAACAGCAATAAAAGACAATATATTCTTTAACACAAAGCTTAATGAATACTATTTCTTTTCCGATACACGCACCTCAAACTACTCCTCTCTACATTTAAACGTTGACATCGAATACCTGGGAACTAATGCAATAAAGATTGGAGAAGAACATAATATAAAATTACACAAAAAGCTAATTGTCAAAGCCAAGGAGAATCCCGATATATTCTTTGACCCTAAAACCCGAAAATACAAATCCTTATCCTTCTTTGAACCAAGCTTTTGTGAACAATTAAACATTCTCATTGAGATGAGTGGCAACATCCAAGGAGATGAGGATTACAACAAACTTCTACACAAACAATTAATTCTTAAAGCCAAGGAGAATCCCGACATATTCTTTGACCCTGAAGAGCAAAAATATAGGATTAATCACAAAAACATACTAACACCCAGCGAAGTAAAAGAGCTCAATAACATTATAAAAGTAGACAAAATAATAGACGAAGATCGCAACTTTAACAATAACGCAAGGATGAAGATGTTAAAAGAATATTACGAATACATCTCCGATCCCTTTGCTTCAGTTCCAGACCCAGTAGGATTAGGATACTAATTTGGCACAATTACTATTTCCACTTTATGCCTCTATATCAAGCATTGACATATATCAAAAAGAAGGTTGAGGGGATGCTCAACGCTCCGAACGTAGAGACCTACCTCGACAGCATCGGAAAAGACGATGTGAAAGAGGGCGTGTATGTGTCGTTGCTCTACGCCGAAGAGGAGAAGACCCTAAAAAACAACGACTACCTTCAAACCTATTACGAAAAGGAAAACCCAAGCAAAGTAGAGGGGTACCGCAAGGTGAACCCAAAGCTGTATCTGAATCTTTATATACTCATTGCATCCTCATGTTCGCCTTATGAAGAGGCTCTGAAGCATATTTCTTGCATCATTGCCGGTTTCAGACAGAAAAACGTATTCGGAAGATTCAAAAAGGAAGATGGCACCGTGTCGGACGACTTCGGCGAGGGCTTTGAATTGCTAGACAAATTGGTATTCGACATCCACACCTTGTCGTTCGAGCAACACAATTCGCTATGGCAAACCATAGGAGGAAAACAATACCCATGTATCGTGTATAAGGTAAGGGCAATAGCCTTTGCCGAACCACAGACAGGCTCCGACATAAAGCCTATCCAGAAGGTTCTCGGCTTGATAAAGCCCATTACTCCCGGACGGATGCCTGAAGGATCGGATGCCACCATCACCGACGCCGCTCAAATAAAGGCGGAAAAAGCTCAAAAAGAACAATTGGTCAACGACAGTTTTGAACTGATAAAAGGAGATCGTTCCGTCATTGTTGTAAATTCGAAAGAGGTGTACGACAGCGTAAAGGCGATGCTGAAATCAAAATAACAAACAGAAAAAGGAATCATCACAAATCAATATTAACCAATTAAAAATCAAGCAATTATGGCAAGTTACAAAACACCCGGAGTGTATGTGGAAGAAATCCCCAAGCTCCCCCAGTCAGTAGCGGATGTTCCTACGGCAATCCCCGGCTTCGTAGGATACACCGAGTTTGCATCGTCCAATTCTGATATCTCTGTCCCAGATTTACAGAACAAGCCAAAGAAGATCGGATCTTTACTCGAGTTTGAGCGCTTTTTCGGTAAAGCTCCTCAGCTAACATTATCTAGTAATGGTGAGCCAAACAATCAATTTGTCACCTACGATAGTATTCGTCTCTTCTACGACAACGGAGGCGGTGTTTGTTACATTGTCTCCATTGGCGACTATAATTCGAAAAATATAACCTCCGAGAAATTCACAAAAGGGCTGAAAAAACTTGAAGACATTGATGAAGTCACTTTGCTGGTAATGCCCGATGCGGCAACCTGTTTGGATGCGAGCCAACTGGCTTCGGTACAGGTAGCGGCACTGTTGCAGTGCAAAACATTGAAAGACCGTTTTGCCATTCTCGATGTGAAAGAAGACTTTTCGAAGGAAAATGCCGACGACCAGATCCAAGCTTTCAGAGATGGTATTAAGACCGAAGGGCTTGAATATGGAGCTGCGTACTATCCGTATATTTCCACAGCATATACATACAACGGATTTGACTTCTCTTCTATTCTTGGGCTTATCATGAAAGAAAAGTACAAGACTTCAGATACGCAAAAGTTGTTTGAGCAGCTGTTTAAAAACGACATCTCATCTTGCTTGACGGCCTATCGTGCTTTGAGGGATTCTCAGCAAATCCAAAAATACATAAACGGGAAAACGAACAAGCAATTAAGGCCTTGTTATTCACCAGCCAATATCGACTATGAGACGGTCAAAAACATATGGAATAGTGGAGAGCCGGTAAAAGAGTTTGGTATTAAGCTGGAAGGCAAGGACAAGGAGAAGATATGTGGAGAAAAATACGAATCGTTAAAATCAGCGAATTCGGAAGAATTGAAGGCGTACATCCTCTCCCAACTCCCTCCTTCCGTAGGTGATGAAGGTCTGGATGATACTCGAAAAAAAGAAATAGCAGCCCCCTTCCTTCAAAAGAAAGTCATTGAAGACTTGGTTGGAGAGCAAATAAACAAGGACGACTCCCTTTATTTGTCACAAAATCTCTTGAAGATTAATCCTACCGACAAAGATCAACAGGTCAAGGAAGAAGCTCTGAAACCATTTATTCCATTTTATGAAGAATATGAGAAAGCTTTGGCAGGCAAGGCTTCTATTGTGCCGCCAAGTGGAGCTATTGCCGGGATTTATGCTCAGAACGATAACTTTACGGGTGTTTGGAAAGCACCTGCTAACATGGGCATCGCCTCCGTCAAGGGAGTTAGCCGAATGATCAACAACCAGGTTCAAGAAGGAATGAACGTTCATTCCACAGGGAAATCGGTCAATGCCATACGAGCTTTCAGCGGCAAGGGAATCTTGGTATGGGGGGCACGCACATTAAAAGGCAACGATAATGAATGGCGTTATATTCCCGTCAGACGTTTGTTTAACTACGTTGAAGAAAGTGTGCAGGAATCCACCGAATGGGCAGTCTTTTCGCCTAACAACCAAAATACATGGACAAAAATCAAATGCCAGATCGAAAACTTCCTTACCAATATCTGGCGTGCGGGAGGTTTGGCAGGAGCTACGCCCGACCAGGCTTTCTATGTCAATTGTGGTTTGAATGTCACCATGGATGCACAAGACATATTGGAAGGCAGACTCATCGTGGAAATCGGCATGGCTGCAGTTCGTCCGGCCGAATTCATCATCCTTCGTTTTTCACACAAATTACAGGAATCATAAATAACTAATAATAGAAGATAATCACTATGGAAGAAACGAATTATCCATTACCGTCATTTCACTTCGAAGTGAGATGGAGTGCAGAAGAAAAAGAGGCAGTTCCATTTACTGAGGTTTCGGGACTATCGGTAGAAAATCAAGTTATAGAGTATCGGGAAGGCAATAGCAAAGTGTATTCTACCATTAAAATGCCGGGACTAAAAAAGTATGGGAACGTTACATTGAAACGCGGCGCAATGGCTAAAGACAATAGCCTATTCGATTGGTGGAACAAGGCTCAACTGAATAAGATTGAGCGTAAAAATGTCGTTATCAATCTATTGGACGAATTGCACGAACCTGTTATTACTTGGACACTGCAAAACGCATTTCCCGTAAAGGTGGATAATGCTAATTACAATTCGACTAGTAACGAAGTGCTGATCGAAACGATTGAGTTGGCACACGAAGGCTTGACATTGTCTCGACCAAAGTCCAAATAATCAATTATGTACACTTCTCCGTCATCCCTCGCGAGGGATGACGGAGACAATTGCTGGTGATAATCATTTTTCTGAGAAAAGCTGTGGCAAAAAAAAGAAAAGAAAACGAGATTTATTCCTTAGTCCCTGCGTTTAGTTTCAGAGTTGATTTTGTGGATGGACTAAAAGCCGACAACGTATCATTTTCCGAAGTGAGCGGACTTCGGGTAGATATCCCATGCGAAGAGGTATCGAGTGGAGGGGAAAACGACTGGATTTACAAGTTGCCCAAACCAGTAAAACTGTCAAATTTGATTTTGAAAAAAGGGATCTTGCCCCATCCTAATGAATTTGTTGCTTGGTGTAAAAAAGCCATTTATGAGTTCGAATTCGTCCCAGCCACAATAATTGTTTCATTGATTGGGGAAGATGATACCATGATAAAGTCATGGGAGATATCCAATGCTTATCCGGTAAGATTTGAAGCCTCTTCCTTTGACGCGAACAAGAATGAAATCGTTATTGAAACCGTTGAGCTTGCGTACAGCAAAATACATTTGTATAAATCACCGGAAACCGAAGATATTGACAACATAAATAGTAAAACACGAACTAAATAAGATTCTAGAGAAAAGCATTTAAGGTTATCATCAATAGCTTAGGGGTTCTATCAATCGAATCTGTTGGAGAATCAGGGATACAATGGTAAATCATAAATGAGTAAAACAACGGAAATATGACTATCAAAATAAACGAATTGATCATTAGAGCCAGGATAGAAAAGGATGATAACTTTTCGCAAGATGTTCCCAACGTCCCAGCAGAAAACGATGAGTACCTGGCTCTGAAAAAGCCCATGGAAATTGTGAGTATCAATAAAATCAACCGAGAAAGATAAATTGAGAAGTCATGAGTGAAATAGGCAGTGAAAGTGGTGTAAAGAAGAGCGGAGAGATAGCACGTCTCGTGTTCAGTAGAAACGCTGACGGCTCCAAGGAAAAACCGGAGAACGGGAAACTTGATTTCACCGTGATGATTAATCCCGAAAGCATTTCCAGGGCTTTGGGCATAGAGACAACCAGCAACAATTCGGCAAAGTCAAAGAACAAAGGGGATGCATACAGCTGCAAACCGGAGACCTTATCATTCACCTTTTACTTGGATAGGACGAATGTAGTTCCAAAATCTCAAACGAGACATGATTCTCAAAGTGTTGATGAAATGATCAAGGAATTTTTGGAAGTGGTGTACAAGACTTCAAGTGGGAAGCCCGTTCAGTCCATTGCAATACAGTATGGAACTCATCTTTGGACGGTTCGAGCCAACTCAATCACAATCGAATACAGTTTATTCTCCAAAGGAGGTGAGACTTTAAGAGCAAAGATTGCCTGCACTTTCGCTACCATTATCGATGACGCTTCTAAGCCGAATCCACCTCGGAAGAAGCGCAAGAAGACAACGGCAACCCAACCTTCGAATTGTGTTTGCGAATGTCCTCCCAATACCATCGAAACAGCAAGGGGAAGCAATCAAGATACGCTTTATACGAGTTCTGAAGCGAATTATTCCACAAAAGACGGGAGAGAAATCAAGGTATAATAGGAATTAGTAAAATAAGGAAGTATGAACGACATAGAAGAAGCCAAAAAGATTTCATTGGAGTTTAAGGTGCTGATTAATGACAATGATGTTGCAGACGTTGCGGATGTGATTTCTATTTCTGCATACAAGCGATTCTGCAAGATATCAACAGCTGAAGTCGTTCTGCATTATGGGAGTCTACTAGATGACGATTTTGTCGATGATAAAAATCAAGACATCTCCATCGGTGGCGAAATGGAAATTTATGCCGACGATGGAGAGAGGTGTATATTTAGGGGAGTGATTGTAAAAAAGTCAGTTAGCCTATCGAATAAAAGATCCCTTTTGACGCTTACCGCCAAAAACAAAGCCTATAAAATGACTCTCAATCGATATAACTACGTCTTTTCAGAAATGAAAGACAGTGAAATGATTGAGGAGGTAATCAATAAGTATGGGCTAGACTGTGATGTCGAGACTACATCCTATAAGAACGAAATTGCCACACAATACAACTGCAGCGATTGGGATTTTATCAACATTAAAGCAGAGTCAAATGCGCTCCTGGTTTTTACTGATGATGACAAAATCATAGTCAAAAGACCAAAGGTCGAAAATGCTAAGTTTGAGATCAATGGTTATGAATCCATTGTCGATTTTGATGCGCAACTTGATGGGCGTACCGCTTTTTCGGAATATAAAGCCTTCTCATGGAACTATAACAGCCAAGAAAAGCAGGAGGTGGAGAAAAAAAATGCTTCAAACGACTTCCAACAAGGATCTCAGCAAACCAAACAGTTGGCCGACAAACTTAAAAACGAGACCTTTACCATGAACATTAATAGCTATTTTGTCGATAATGATGTTGTGGAAGAAAAAATCAATGCCACTATCATGCGAAATAATCTATCACGTATTATTGGCAAGGCAAGACTATTTGGTGTAAGTGATATAAAACCAGGAGAAACCGTCAAGTTTAGCGGATTAGGTGACAGCTTCAACGGTGATGCCTATGTGACTGAAGTGGGATTTGAATTTGAAAAGGGAGCTTGGAATACAACCATTGGATTCGGGTTGGAGGAAACTTCCTACTATTGGTCATATGATGATATTAATGCAGCACCCGCTGCAGAGCTTTCTTCCGCAGCACATGGGTTACAAATTGCAAAGGTGGTGGCGTTGGAGGGAGACCCCGCCGATGATTTCAGGATAAAAATCTCACTTCCCTGTTTTAACGGCGAAAACACTGAAATATGGGCGCGCTATGCTACAGCCACCGCAGGAGACAAGAGAGGTGTTTTTTGCTTTCCCGAAATTGATGACGAGGTGGTCATAGGATTTGTCGATCAAAATCCAAATAATCCAATTGTGTTAGGATCTCTTTATAGCAATAAAATGGCTTCGTCGCAGACACTAAGTGATGATAATAATGTAAAAGGCATTTATCTGAAAAGCGGTGTCAAGTTGGAAGTCAACGAAGAGGATAAAATCATCACCGTTGAAACACCTGGAAATAATAAACTTGTTTTGAACGACAAAGACGGAAAGATTGAGATTGGTGATGCAAATGGGAATCAAATTGTTATGGACAACCAAGGTATAGTGATCAAGAGTGCTGGAAAGATGTCCCTTGAAGCGACATCGGATATGGCGCTGAAAGGCGTGAACCTAACAGCGGAAGCTTCGGCATCGTATAAAGCCTCAGGCAATGCAAATGCCGAAGTGTCTTCTTCGGGAATCATGGTAGTAAAAGGGGCGTTAGTACAAATCAATTAATCAAAAAATCATGGCAGCAGCAGTAAGGGTCGGAGATGTGACAACACATGGAGGGGTCGTAACAGGACCAGGGGCTCCAACCGTTATGATCGGAGGAATGCCCGCAGCGGTGATGGGAGATATGCACACTTGTGCGATAGTGCCTACGGCGGCAACTCCACATATTCCTTCCTCGCCTTTTTTAATCGGAAGTACATCAGTGTTGATTTGTGGTAAACCAGCCATTCGCGTAACAGACATTTGCTTGTGTGGAGCAAACGCTGCAGTTGGTTGTCCCTCGGTAATAATTGGAGGATAGACATGATAGATAATGACAACTTATATGAGTTTTTAGGGAAAGGATGGAGCTTCCCACCCACATTTTCGAAGACATCAAGAAGTGTCAAGATGCTAGAGAATGAGGAAAATATCGCTAAAAGCATTAAGGTCATTGTGCTAACAAGATTGGGTGAAAGGTTCTTCCACCCCAATTTTGGGACGGAAATCAATGATTTTGCTTTTATGAGAAATGTGATATCGAAAGATAGGATCCGATTGAAAAGAATGATAGAAACAGCCATTACCGAGAATGAGTACCGGGTTGATGTGGATCAGGTTGATATTCAAAACAATCAACAAGAAGGTTGTGTAGAAATATCGGTGGCTTATACCATCAAGGCGTTCGACACAAAATACAACATGGTGTTCCCGTTTTATTTAGAAAGCGGAGTTGGGTATTTAGAATAAAAGGCAAAAGAAATGAACCATTTGAACGATCATAAGGGAACCTATAGGCACGAGCGATTTCCCAGGGCGTTGGATCCCAATTATTTCAAATTGGATGAACGCTCTTCCAACGATATTATAGAGCAAACGGCAATGTTGGCATCGTATATAAAATACTACAACGAACAGCATCTTGAAGACGGAAATTGGGAAGCTTTCTTTGAGGACATCTATGATTATGTTCACCACGAAGTTGATTTTCAAAAGATAGATGAATGGGAGAAAAATGCCCAAGCTCCTCCCCATTTGGCTTTATACTTAGCCTTTGTCGAAGTTTTCAGAATAGCGCAGGACGAGCTGAATCGTTTCTCCCAACGTCATTTAGAGTATTACTATAAAAACATACTTGGATTTGAAAGTAATATGGCTGTGCCCGACAAGGTGTATTTGTTTTTCCAAATTGATAAGAAGGCGATTAAAACACAAATCCCCAAGGGAACGCTTTTTGAAGGGGGCAACGATAAAAACGGGAAGAAACGGCTGTATGTGTCCGACTTCGATTTGACAGTCAACAAATCGGAGATCAAACAAGTCAAAACATTGAGCATTAAAACCTTCAAAAAAGACAACAAGAATTACCTCGATTTCACCACACAAGACAATATACTGACCGATAAAGCCTCCCATCCTGCTGATATTGGTTTTGCAATTTCCTCCCCAATGTTCTATTTGAAGGATGGAAAGCGAACACTGGAAATCAAATTTTGCGATAAAAAAAGTGCTCGTCTAGTTCATACGTATGCAAATGTCGAGTATTCTTCTCCCCTCGGTTGGCAACCTGTTCCAATGAAATACGATCCAAAAGAGGAGAGGGTTAGTATCACAGCTACCAAGGCATTGCCTTCATTCGCCATCTATGACGAAGAGGTGCATCAAATGCACATTAAAGCCAAAGATCCTGTCTTGCGTTTTGTTTTTTCAAAGGGAGAACCGATTGCCGAAGGAAATAGAAGAGAGCTGTTTGCATTAGGCGTAAATTTGATCAGTTCGATAAAAGTTAACGTTGAGGATTCAAAGGATCTATTGCTTTACAATGATTATGGAAGGTTGAATAGCGATATGCCGTTTATGCCATTCGGACCCAACCCTATCCCGCAATCTTCTCGCTTCTTAATGGGGAACAATAAGATTTTCAACAAATACCTCAGGTCTTTTGAGGTCAATATTAAATGGAAGGGCATCCCCGATGATATTGAGAAATACTATCAAACCTACAACGATGGCTGGGATTTGTTAAGTGAAAGGCAAAAGAATTTGTACAAGAGTTTTAAAGAGAATAATTTCTCAAAGTTTAGCAGGACCAAACTTCCTGGTCACTTATTGTACCTAAATAATGGCAATTGGTTAGAAAACCTAGAATTTACCAATGAAGGCGATAGCATTCGTGAGATGGTAAGTGATTACACCAATCAAACAAAATCTGGGTTCGTTCAAGTTGTTTCTTCCATTGATTATGGTCATACGATATTCGGTACTTTACTAGGGAAAGTGATGTTAGAAAATACCAAAACGTCAGTTAAGGAACAGAAAACCGTTCCCGAAAAGCCCTATACGCCTGAGATCCAAAATCTATCGATTAATTACACTTTGTCTGAAGCCCTAGGCTTACAAACACACCAGTTGTTTTCGATCCACCCATTTCAAAATATCGAAATTGATCGCGCCGAAGGGTTGTTATTCCAAACACTTGTTTCGAAGGAATTATCAGCAGAATCCGAAACAAATAATGAGAAGTATTATTACATCTCTCTTGCCAATGCTACCTCTGACAGTGAAGTGAGTGTTTATTTTGACATTTTCAACCCCGATCCATTCGATAATGGCAATCGGTATTTCTGGAGCTATTTTAATGGTCGAGAATGGGTTCCTTTTGAAAGCAATATGATTGTGAGAGACACTACTACAAGTTTCAGTAGGTCTGGAATCCTATCCTTCATCATTCCTCGTGAAGCCTTGTTTTCCGACGACGTCCCAGTTTGGCTTGCAGTATTGATTCGGGGAAAAGGAGACAAACTTCCTGAAATTCTTCATGCCCGCACAAATTGTGTTACGGCTACATTTAAGGATGATAACAATGAACTCTCACATTTAAAAAAAGGATTGCCAGAAAGATTGATCCAAAAATTCGTTGAAAAAAATCCAGAAATCAAATCCGTTGAACAACCATACTCGTCATTTGGTGGCAAAGAAGCTGAAAATGAAAAAGATTTCTATATCCGAATTAGTGAAAGACTACGACATAAAAACAGGGCTTCTTCTGCTTGGGACTATGAGCATCTTGTCTTGGAAGCCTTTCCTCAGATTTCATTTGCCTTGTGTATAGCTCATAGCCGTATTGCGAACGAAAACAGCAAAGATTCTGAATTGGAATTTGCCCCCGGAAACGTTTTTCTTTTGGTAAGCCCCAATACGCATATTCTCGTGCAGGAGAATGCACTAAGACCAATCGTTCCAATGCAGATACTAAACGAAGTTCACAATTATCTAAAAACAATAGCATCACCACATGTCGATATTCAAGTCTCGAATTTCTCGTATAAACCCATCAAGATTAAATGCAAGGTTCAACTGAAAAAAGGCTTTTCCGATATTACGTTCTATCGCGATAAGATTAATGGCGATTTAATAGATTTCATTTCGCCCTGGGTGAGCTCAAGAGGTGATAAATATAGGAAGAGTTTAATTTACAATTCGAAAAATGTGGCTGACATTTATTTCTTTCTTGAGAATTTGGAATATATCGATTTTGTAGTATCGGCAGAGATTGAAGTGGACGGGAAAGAATATTCCATTTCCGACTGCACGATCGATAAGAAAGAGCATGAAATCTTCACATCAGTTATAAATCATGATATTACAATAGTGTACAATGGATAGTAAATTGGAAAACAACGAAAGACGTCCCGTTCTGGATGTTGTAGCACTTAGGGATGTTGGAATTGAACGTATTAGTAGGTTGAGCGGAAAGATTTGGAACGATTACAACGCTTCTGATCCGGGAATCACCCTGCTGGAGATTCTTTGTTTCTCAATCATGGATTTGGGATACCGCATGACTTTCGACGTTCGTGACTTACTGACGAAGGAGGGAGAAAAGAACCCGCAGTATGAAAAAGCGTTTCATGAACCTTATCAAGTACTTTCTACAGCCCCACTAACAATAAACGATTATAGAAAACTTATCCTTGAGAATGTCAAAGGCGTCAAAAATATTTGGCTAAAGGCCAAAACAAAACAGATAACACTGGATGGTATTCGTGGAGGAGAAAAACACAACATTGAAGTAAAAGGTTTTTACGACGTCTTTGTTGATTTGCAGGATGAGAAAAAAAAAGAAGAAGTGTTGGATGAAGTAACGGCCTTGCTTCACAAAAATCGAAACCTGTGCGAGGACTTTGATTTGATAAGCCATGTTGGCCATGTGTCAGTGGGAATTAAGGCAGACATTGAAGTTGAGACAGATGGCAATTACGATGCCATCCTGTCAAAAATACTCCAAAATTTGTCGTGGTACGTTTCTCCCGATCTGCGTCTTTACTCGTTAGACGAAATGCTTCAAAAAGGGAAATCCATATCCGATATCTTTACAGGCCCCCTCCCGAAAAGAGGATATGTTGATATGAGCGAAATGGAGAATTTTGAAGACAACCATTCGCTATATGTGTCAGATATGATTAATATCATCATGCAGATTGACGGAGTGAAAGGGGTAAGACATTTAAGTTTTTTCATTCAAAGCAAAGATATTGATTGTGTAGAAATAGAACGGCATAAAATCAGTCTTAAAAATGAGTTTGTAGAAAAAAAATCCTTTAGGCTCCTTGGTGGCAATGCCGAATCAAAGTCAAAAGCATGCAATAGAATTGATTTTCTGCTAAACGACTTTAGATTCACCACCTCTCCTAATTCCACAGCCTTGCCGAAAAAAACAGAGACGGAAAAGGAACTTGAATACAGACTTGATAAAGACATAAGCCGCAATAGAAAGCTCGACAGGTATTACACGGTTCAAGAAAGTTTACCCGACATTTACATGGTAGGACAAGAAAAGATCTCCAACGATGAATCGAATCTGCGAAAAGCCCAGCGACTACAACTAAAGGGTTACTTGTTGTTCTTTGACCAACTGCTAGCCGACTTTTTGATGCGGTTGAATAGCGCAAAACACATGTTGTCATGGGAAAAGTCAAAGGATCTGAGGGAATGGAAAGATAGGCAGCAAGAATACTTGCATCGAATATTGACGAATGCGGATGTTGACGATTTGGATAAAGTTGTAGGCTCTGGTTATAAATCCTTTTTCCGCAAAGATGTTTTTGATACCGAATTGCAACTCAAACAAAAAGACAAAGCACTCAACAGCTTGCTAGCCCGTTTTAATGAGGATTTTACAAATTACTCTATCATGCAATACATTTTGCAAAACTCAAATAGCACTCCCCCTGAAGATCATAGATATAAATTAATTTGCAACAAATCCACAATGCTGGACAAACTCCCCATTCTTGGATATTGGCGTTACGGTGCAATTGACTATCACTCCAAACTCTCCTTAAAAAAAGCATCTGAAGAAGATTATTTTGACGAGGGTAATTACTATGCAATTGAGCGGAATTTGTACATCAAGTTAGGACTCAAATCATACACTCCGAAAAAGAAACTGCATCCTAAGGTAAAATCTAGTAAGGATGGAATTGTTTTTATTGATAACCGTAAGGCTGATTTTTCGGAAGCCTTTGGGCTTCATGTGTATGAACACAATTTGCTCTTACCGAAAAAAGAGAAAGTCACTAAAGGCAAGGACTCTTCAGAGGACAAGGAGACAACCACAATCGATAATGAAACTTTCTTGTATCAGTATAGAGACAATGACAGAACTGATTATTCGAAAGATCCCTATTCAATGAAAGTTACAGTGGCACTCCCGGGATGGCTTGACATTGTACAGAATCACCAATTTAGAAACATCGTTGAAAATACAATCATTGAAGAATTTCCTGCCCACATTGCAGTTAAAGTTTGTTGGATAGGTCCTTTGCAAATGATGGAATTAGAAGAAAGTTTCGAGATCTTTCTGGATAGCATAAGAGACAAATCGTATAACGATACAGAATTAAATCTATTGACGAAAGAAAAGCTAAAGACATTCATCAAAAACCTGTCACAGCTCAACAATGTTTATCGGGAAGCGTATACAACTAGCATTAAAGAAGATACAGTCATAAATAAAACACTTTTGGGATATGCGACGCTTAAAGGGGAGACATATAAATGGGATAGTAACAATTAAAGAACAATGGCTATGGAAAACGAAGGAACTAATCAAGGAGTGAAACACAACGAATACCCCATATTTTGTGATGGTAATATTCTAACAAGCAATGATCTCAACCAATCGTTCGAATTCTTGTATACTCAAGAAAAAATGACCCGAAGTCTATTATTTGGACAGGGCATCGTTAATGGGCTGACTTTCCATTTTGAAAGTTCTGATAAGGGGGAGATCGTTATTCATCCTGGGAAAGCCATAACCTCCAAGGGATCGGTGATAGAGATCAAGGAAGAACAGAGGTATAGCTTCTGCACTCCATTTAAAGCAGCTATTCAAGATTGGGGAATAGAGGAAAGAAAGATGCCCGGGATTCAATATGTTCTTCAAACAAAGCAAGAAGATGGAAGTCTTGAGATTAATAAAGGAATTGAAGGCAAATGCATCGAAGATTTTCTGCTTGGATTGTGCGTGATTCACAAAGTAAAAAAGGAGAAATATTGTACTGACCAATCTTGCACAATAGCAGGTAACAAAGTGGAAATAGAAGTTGTACCCTTCTTAACCGACAAGGAGAACGAAAAGGATGGACAAGAAGGAACTATTGCCGATCTACAAATTCCTCTAGATTATGGGATGGTCAATTATGCGGTTTTACCCATTTTCCTGCGTCGTGTCACTGACCGTTTTTACGGTAGAATAAAAACAACATGGGAAAGCCTTGAAAAGATAAAAAAGATAGACAAAAAGAATTTTAGCGAACTTTTGTCGCCTTTGGTAGCCCCTTCCTTCAAAGAGGCACACGAGCGTTTAGATGAGAGCATTAACAAACTGAAAGGATTACAATTTGATAATAGGAAAATTGCAACCTACCTTTCTTTTGCCGACGATATTGTCGATGCTGTCAGCGAATTCATCTCATTTTATAACCGCTTTTTATCCAAATACAGAATCGTTATCTCCAAGCGTTTTGATGAGGCGGTTATTTTGGGTGGTTTTGAAAAGGAAATTTCTGCAAGTTTCCGAGATTCATTAGGGAAAAGATATCAGGATTCTGACAGAAATAAAGATGAAAGGATTTTGTGTCGGTTGTTTTATAGGATCATACTGTTGGTGGATTGTTTTTCACCAGAGCAATCTCTCGATAGCGAAAATATCAAATTCCTGCCAGCATCAGTTAATGATAAATTAGGAGAACGCATTATCCCGTTTTATTACAAGGGGGATGAAATAAAAGTACTGCTTGAGTTCTGGGATGCCCATAACGAATACCATATTGATAACAAGTTGTTGTTTGAACAAAATAAAAGCACAAAGTCAAATAAGAATGAAAATGAATTCCCTTTTACCAAGGCGTTCCTAAAAGCCGACCTGTTTAGGTTGTTCGGATATGACACCATCGAAGTAGAAGAGTTAAGAAAACGTTTGCAATTAGAAATTGACAAGTACAACCTCCCCGTGATCCTTTTGCAACAGGATATTGACGGAGATGAAATCTCCTTTAGCCTAGAAAACTATACAAACGTTTCACCACAATCTCAAGAACCCATTAATGCCAAGGAGCTGGTAGACCTTATTGTTGATTACAAAATAAAAGGTCAAATCTCTAACTCTAATGGATCACCTATCATAAAAAAACACAAAAGAAACACACACATGACACTCTTGTGAAAGTATTGCAAACATACAACCTTCCGAATAACATTCTTTTAGCGAGCAAGATGTTTGATACCTTGGAACGAAGCAGTCTCATGGAAGAAATCCGGCAGTCTATTTATTTGATTGTAAAGGAAAAGGAACAATTGCCGACTTGGATAAAAAGATTGCTGGAATTTGTTTTGATGGCCATTCTCTGCAAAAAAGACAATAGTGGGTTCGTCCCGAATCGTATGCCGGGAGTTGACTATTTGGGTGGAGTAAGAAAAAAAGACATCCTGCTTTTAGTGTCTTACAAAAGCAAGGTCTTGACTTGTTTGAATATGCCTTACAACTGCTTGATTATTAATGTGGATAAATATAAAGGGCAAATGGCACATTACGCAAACATGCAAGGAGAGGACTATATTCCAGGTTTTTATCCACATGAAAACATTGTTGGTCATGGAGAGTTTGAAGAAAAGCCAAGTGGAGTGGGTTTTGACTTGTTTATGATTGGATATGGAAGGAACAAGGAGCACACTGCTAATTATTTGAGAGAGAGGAGGAAGATTACATTTAGGGAAGCCATGGAAACGGTCAATAATCTTCCAATTTTTATTTTCAACGAGGATTTGAGAGAAGAAGCATTAAAGGTGTGTTTTGTCCTGAACGAGAGATTGAAATCCAATCTCTTGATTGTGCCGGCGGGAGGTGCGAAAATCAATGCCAACGACAAGCTGATCGGATTTTCTGTTGCAAAGTTCGATGTGAAAGTTACGCTCTTTGAAGGACAAGCTCAAGAGGCAGCTAGCAAATTGAGGATCATAACTGGATTTAAAAACATTGAGGTGCCTGATCAGATAAGCAGTCCGAGAACACTTTGGATCAGAAATCTGAAAGCTAAGTCATTTCTTGAGAAATTACAGGAGCTGAAGAAAATTGATGCCGTATTTGAAATAGCACCAATAAAGAATGATAATTAAACAAGAACATTATGGAAGCAATAGTTGGTTTCAAAGATAATATGGCGGTGGTGATCCATAGCGATAACTATACCGAGACAGTAACCATACCCGACTACGATGAAAACGGGCGTCCGATAACTGGAATTACCGAGGGTGCATTCCTAAATTGCAAAAAGGTTACTGAGATACAACTGGGTCGAAATATAGATTTTGTCGGAGATTCCGCTTTCGAAGGCTGTGAGAACTTGGGAACAATAATACTCAACGAGCGTGTGCGCTCAATTGGCAAATTCGCATTCTTCAATTGTAAAAGCCTTACATCCATTGAATTGAACCATGGTGTGGAAAAAATCGGGCGATCGGCTTTCCAAAATTGCGAAGCATTAAAGGATATCACCTTACACTATGGCGTTTCGGAAATTGCACCATGGACTTTCGCAGGATGCAAGCAGCTCGAAAGTATTAACATCCCCAATGGGGTAAAACACATTGGACATCAGGCGTTTGCCGAATGTGTCATGCTTGAAAAAATCGAAACCTTGTCCAGCAATACAACCTTGGGATATGAAGTATTCCTTAGGGTGAATCCGAAATGTGTAATAACAGTTCCTTTGTATTGTGATGAAGAGTATAAGAGCCAAGAACAATGGAACAATTTCAATATTAGAGTGAATGACGAGAGAATATTTTCATTTAATGGCATTAAATACAAAGAAAAGGAATCAAACATACTTCTCGTTGCAAAAAACGAATCCTTTTATGGTCATGCCAAACTTGATGCTGAGATCAATTTTATGGGACGAAACCTTATTGTCGAGGAAATTGAAGAGCAGGCGTTTGCCCGAAACGATAGGCTTGCATCCGTATACATTCCCGCAAGTATCGAACGCATCGGAACAGGAGCATTTGCAGCATGTGCAAAACTTCAGTATTTCACAACCGATAATATGGTGAATTGTAAATTCGAAGCAAAAAATGGTGTACTATTCAGCAAGTCAGGTGATACACTCATCGCCTATCCAGCAGCAAACGACAAAAGCGCGTTTTCCATCCCAGCAACAGTAGCAAAGATTGCTGATTACGCCTTTTCCTCTTTCCAATCTTTAGAAAGGATTACTTTTTGCAATAAGGAGATTAAAATCGGTGAGAATGTTTTCTTAGAAGCAGCAGTCGGCAACTGCTGTGCCTTTGTTCCTAAAGAAGCAGATAAATTAAAGAAAAAACTTTCCCGTATCGGATTTAAGGAAATTGTCGATTCAAATAAGATAACTGTAGGTGGAATTAATTACAAAATCCTTACGGGTATTGAAGATGGAAATGCTGTTGAGGTCGCTGAAAACCCAAATTGTGTCGGAAAGATTGAGATACCAGAAAGAATAGAATATGCCGGAGTGAAATATACCGTGGTAGGAGTAGGAGTTCAGGCATTTTGTCTCAATAAAAACATTGATTCCATTAGGTTGCCAAGAACAATAATAGAAATAAAACCCCAAGCGTTTGACAGTTCTTCGGTTTCGCACATAGAAATTCCGCCTTATACGGAAAAAATAGGTTGGCAAGCTTTCCACCAGACGACAAAGGCTATGAATGAAATCACGATTCCCTCCAGTGTGAACGAAATCGGACACGCCGCGTTCAATAAGTCCAATTTCAAATCACTAAAAGTGGATTCGAGAAATCAACACTATTGTGCGGTTGACAACGTCTTGTATGACAAACAAAAGACCAGACTTATATACTACATGGCAGTTAAACCCTCATGTGATTTTTTTAATGTGCCAGAAAGCGTAGAAATAATTGGAAAGACCTCACTTCAGGAAGCACGAATTACGCATTTGCACTTGCCAGCATCATTAAAAGCCTTTGATAGTGTCCCTTTTTGGTATAATCAATACATTAAAACGATATCTATCGAAGCAGCAACTCCTCCAACAGTAAAAGAACCCGATGTTTTTTCACATATGGCACCCGATTGTTTTGTTATCGTTCCCAATGGATGTGTCAATATATACAGGAGTGCAGAAGGCTGGAAACAGTTTAAGAAAATAGTATCAGTACCAAACAGATCACATTTTGTAGTAATCGAAATTTTAGGACAAAAGGAACATGACATCTTCGAATATTTATGGGAACTAGAGAAAGATCATGTGATAATTACAGTTGAGAAGTACAAAAAAAAGATGTGCTTTTGGGTAAAATATCTTGATTTCTGCAAGGCTCAAAAAGTTAGTTCGGAGTTAAAAAAACTGGGAGCAGTAACCGTGATTAGGGATCTAGAACCTTAACTTTTATGTCTTCAAACCTTATTCATAAAGCTATTTTCGACGTAACGATTGATACGTCTGAAAAAGAGGGAAATGCAGTGTCCAACATGCTTTTTGAAAGGAATGTCCGCCCTGCATTGGAGGAAGTACTGCAACAATTCGAAAATGACGACATGATTATAGAGCATTCTATTGAGCTTAATATAGGGACGATAACGGAAGGGGAATTAGAGCATTCGATAGCAGAAAAACTGCGTCAGGCTCTATTGAAATACCGGCACGATGGTGGGGTGTTGTCAAATTATAACCACTTTATCGAACTTAAGACCAACATGCTCCTTGATTATATTCAAAAGCCGGTGGTTCCATGGAGCATTGACAGAGTCAAGGGATTTGATTTACAGCAGCTCTTGAGAGAATCTATTCAAAAGGCAATGAAGTCGGAGGTTTATTTGGAACAAATGACAACACTGCTGTCTGATAGCATTGAAGCCTGTAAACGCTTTTTCGAACTTCCGTTTCAGCAAACTGATTTTTACATATTATTGGAAAGACTTGTCTCGAAAAGTCCCATATTTAGAGGACGTATTTCTTCGGATGTGATCAAATTATTTAGAGAAGAAAGAGAGTTTGACTTTCTATTATCTAAAGAGATTATGCATTATCTATTGTCTTGTTCGTTGTTTGGCAGTAAACAAGAAAACATCCTCAGCTTGATGATAGTTAGGCTGTTAAGAGACAGATGGCATTCGAAAAAATCAATGAAATCAAGGAAGCCAATAAAGGAGACGATTGTCTCCTCCTCAAAGATGATTCTTGCACAAGACCTACAAGACAGGAATTACGCTTATCCATTACCCATCACCGCTTCCGCTTCTGATGCTCAGGACGGAGCTCCAATCCAATCTTATGTTGCAACGGGTCTTCCAGATACTATTCCTGCCCCCTCTTCCATCGCTGCCTATATTCCAAATCATCAGAGCGAGACCTCTCTTCCATCTTCTTCTGTGGCAGATTTTCTAGATACCGTTCCCATCGCCGCTTCCGCTTCTGATGCTCAGGACGGAGCTCCAATCCAATCTTATGTTGCAACGGGTCTTCCAGATACTATTCCTGCCCCCTCT